>Ga0207639_10000005_pt1 | contig 579948 bp, 557 predicted proteins | sample KBSCornC32_FD_184299 | JGI IMG/M metagenome (GOLD analysis project Ga0207639, IMG submission 184299) | Corn rhizosphere microbial communities from Kellogg Biological Station, Michigan, USA - KBS Corn C3-2 (SPAdes) (version 2) | ecosystem: Host-associated > Plants > Roots > Rhizosphere > Soil ...
GGGGGGATCGCTGTCGCCGTTCCCGAAAACGTCGCCGCGCTGGTCGGCGCCGCGGGCGTCGCGCGCAAGGTGATCGCCTGGAACCACAAGACCCGCGACCGCGTCACCGCGCTCCGCCGCGGCAACTTCCACCGCGCCATCATTCTCCCCAACTCGTTCCGCGCCGCCGCCGTCACCTACGCCGCCGGGATCCGTGAGCGTTGGGGCTACGACACCGATCTCCGTTCGATCCTCCTCACGAACCGCGTCTCCCGCACGCGCGAGCGCGGACATCAGCTCGACGACTACACGCAGCTCCTCGCCGCGCTCAACGCGCCGCACGTCGTCGACGAGCTTCCGACCGTCCACCTTCCGGTCGCCGTTCGCGACCGCGCAAGGCGACGGCTCCGCGGCCGCGGACTCCGCCTCGATCGCCCGCTCTTCGGCATCCACGCCGGTGGCCTCTACGGCCGTGCGAAGCACTGGGGCGACGAGCGCTACTGCGAAGTCGCCGAGCGCCTCCGCGCCGACGGCCACGAAGTGCTGCTCCTCACCAGCCCCGGCGAACGCGATCAGGCGCAGGCGATCGCCGCCGCGTGCAACGGCGTCCCGATCTTCGGCGAGTCGGGCGACGTCCTGGAGCTCGCCTCCGCGATCTCGCACTGCTCCGCCGTCATCACGAACGACAGCGGCCCGCTCCATCTCGCCGCCGCCCTCGCGGTGCCGACCGTCTCCATCTTCGGCCCCACCGACCCGCAGCGCACGGTCATCCCCGGCGCCAGCCACGTCGTCCGCGCCTCCGTCTCCTGCCAGCCGTGCTACGCCCGCGAATGCCCGCTCGGACACCACCGCTGCATGCGCGACATCACCGTCGACGACGTCTACGATGCCGCCGTCGGCCTCCTCGACGTCGACGGCGTCGCCCGCGTCGATGAGACCCGCGAGCCGGTCATCGTGCGGCACACAGTTCGGTAGACACGCCTCGTTGCTTCAGTGCACTTCGACCCGATCGCGTCCGGCTGATTTCGCGCGATAGAGCGCGGCGTCGGCGGCGGCAATGAGCGTCGACGGCTGTAACGCCGTCCCGCTGCTACCGGCGACGCCGACGCTGGCGCTGAGGACGCCGGACGTGACTCCGGCGTGGCGGATCCCGGCATCGAGGACGCTGAGGCGGAACTTTTCAGCTTCCTGCCTGGCCACTTCCGGCGGGATGCCGGGAAGGAGCCACGCGAACTCCTCGCCACCGAAGCGCGCGACCAGACCGCCGGCCGACGCGGCGCGCTTCGCGAGGAGTCCCGCGACCGTGCGCAGTGCGTCGTCGCCGTTCAGGTGGCCGCTCGTATCGTTCAGCTCCTTGAAGTGATCGAGATCGATGAGCGCGAGCGAGAGCGGCGTCCCGGCGCGGCGCGCGTTGCCGCACGCTTCTTCCAGCGCTTCGTCGAACCGTCGCCGGTTCGCAACGCCGGTGAGTCCGTCGAGGTACGACAGCGCGCGCAGCATGTGAGCACGCGCCGCTGCGACTCGAATCCTGATCGCGCCCCAGATCGCCGCCGCGATGAGGGCGAGCGCGAGGAGCCGCGCCCACCACGTTTCGAACCACACCGGCAAGACGGTGAACGTCAGCCGCTCCTCCGCGGCGCTCGGTACACCGTCTTCGTTCGTGGCCGTGACGCGGAATGTGTAGTCGCCGGCCGGAAGCCGCGTGTAGTGCGCCACGCGATTCGTCCCCGCGTCGATCCAGTCGTGATCGAAGCCGTCGAGGCGATAGCGGAACGTCACCCGCTCCGGCGCGCGGAGACTCACCGCCGTGTAGTGCACCTCGAGCCGCTGCGCACCGGCCCGAACGCGTAGCGGTCCGTCCGGAACTGCGTTGCCATCGACCAGCACGCCGTCGATGTGGACGACGGGTGGCACTGGGTTCCGGGCCGTGGCGTTGAAGTCGACGACCGCGACACCGCGCGCCGTCGCCACCCAGATGCGTCCGTCGCGCGCGCGGATCGCGGCCGGCGACGCGCCGGTGCACTCCGCGCTCGGCATCCCGTCCGTCGTACCGTAGACCGTCCCGGAGAGATCGCTCTTCTCGCCGCGCATCGCTGCCAGTACGCGGTCCCGGCTGACGCGATAAAGGCCGCGATTGCTCGTCATCCAGAGGTCGTCGCCTCCGTCGAGCACCTGAAAAACGACGTCGTCGTGCAGCCCGTCACGCCGCGCCAGCGTATGCATCGCCCCGGTCTTCAGATCGAGATGCGTCAACCCTCCGCCCGACGTTCCGATCCACACTGCGCCACCGGCAGAGTCAGGCGCGAGGCTGAAGACACGATCACTGCCGAGGCTGTGGCCGTGATCCGCGGTTGCGATTTGCGACGCACTCTCTGCGTCCGCGGCAACCCGCCATAAACCGGCGCCGTCGGTGCCGACGAGCAGCGTGCCGTCGTTCAGCGCCAGGAGCGGACGAAGCTGGCGGCCGGCGAACGCGGCGATGCTCTCGATCTTTCCGGCGCGGATGCGCGCCAGGCCGCCGCTGGTGCTGACCCACAACGTGCCGTCCGGCATTTCCGCGATCGCGCGAACGTGATCGTTCGGAAGACCTGAGATGCGGTCAGTGAAGCGGCCGTCGCGCATGCGCACGACGCCGCCGCCATCCGTGCCGACCCAGAGACTGCCGTCGTGGCTTTCGGTCAACGCGTACACCGTTTCCTGCGGCAAGCCGTCGGCCTTCGTGAAGCAGTGCGCCGGCGCGGGAAGCATCCGGCAGAGGCCTCCCCCTTCCGTCCCGACCCACATCCGCCCTGCGCGATCCTCGAGAATCGCGCGGGCCGCGTCGGCAGCGAGCCCTTCGTGCCGCGTGAACGGCAGTAGTTTCGTGTCATTGAGCCGAACCAACCCACCCGACGTCCCGACCCACAGCGATCCTTCGCGATCCTCGGTGACCGTCGCGACGATCGAGCTCGGGAGCCCGTCGGCCGAGCCGAGCGTCTCCAACTGCCCGTTGCTTTCACGAGGGCGCCACCGGACCAGTCCTGCGTTGGTGCCGATGAGGAGACTCCCGTTACGATCGCGAACGATCGACCGAATCAGATTGCTCGGCAGCCCGTCGCGCGTCGTCACAACGCGCACGATCGCGCCGTCGCGCCACTCGGCGAGGCCGGCGCCGTCGGTGCCGATCCAGAGCGTGCCGTCGGCGTCGCGGAGGATCGCGCGCGCGAAATCGTTGGGGAGACCATCATGCGACGTGATCCGCTGCGTCACCTTGCCGTCGCGCCAGCGAACGACACCGCCGCCGTGCGTCGCCACCCAAAGCCCGCCCGCTCCGTCGCTGATCTCGGTCCAGATGCGATCGACCGGAAAGCCGTCGCGCGTCGTGTAGCGCGTGACGCGCTCGCCGTCGATGCGCAGCATCCCGCCGCCCGCAGTGGCGATGTAGATCGAGCCTGACGGCGTCTCGTACATGCCGCGGAGCCGCTCCGCGCCGAGGATGTCGGGATGGAAGGCTTCGATCCTGGCGTGGCGAAGGCGGGCGAGGCCGCCGCCGTACGTTCCGATCCAGAGCGTCCCGTCGGACGATTCGAACAGCGACGACACGAACGGACTCCGCAACGCCGGCGACGTCTGCCGGTCGCTGACGACGAAGTGAACGCCGTCGAACCGTGCGAGCCCTTCCTCCGTCCCCATCCAGAGATAGCCGTCGCGCGTCTGCACGATCGTCTCGATCGAGTTCTGTGGGAGTCCGGCGTCGCTGGTCCAGACGGTGAGCCGCGCCTGCGTCAGCGCGCGGTGCGGATCGAGAGCAAATGCGCCCGTAGCTAGGAAAAGATCCAGGAAAAGGAAGAGGGCGATTGCCGAGCGGGACACGGTATGGAGTTCATTCTAGCCGTGAGTCATGAGCTCACGCAGCGCGGACGCCGTGGCGACGTGTCCGTCCGACTTGTCGATGCAGTGGCGAATCGTGACGCCTTCGATGAGCGCGCGGGCGGTGTCATTGCCATCGATGAGGACGACCGTTCGATCGAGGAGCTCGGGGCGGCGCATGCTGAGGTGGCGGACCACGTCGTACGCCGTCATGCGCGGGAGATCGAAGTCGAGGACGATGAGGTCGGGCGACCCTTCCCAGAGGTGATCGATCGCCGATTCGCCGTCGGGAAATGCGTGCAGAGTCCAGCCATCGAGCGCCTCGATGACTTGTTGCTGCAGTTCGGCTGCTACAGCGACAAGGGCCCGCCCTTGAGACACGGTGTCGGAATGATAACAGGCGTTCGGTAATCCGCGGTCAATGAACGCGCGACGTCGCGCTGTCGCGGACGCGCCGCCTGCTCGGGGGCTGCGATAACCGCGCGCGCGAAACGACGTATACACATGGATGACTCGGCGCCGTCTCATTGTCGCTGCCGCGTTCGTAGTGCTCGTCGCTGCCGGCGTGCTCCTGTGGCTGCGGCTCGCGCCGCGCGCGGTCACGGTCACCGCAGGGAAGTTTCCGGAGCAGCTCGTCTACGTTCGTGCGAAAGACGATGTCATCAACGCGGGAGCGCTGTTCACGGCGCCGAAGGGGGCCGAGAAACCGATCGGCGTGATCTGGATTCACGGTTGGGGCGTGAACTTCTACTCCCCCACATACACGAACATCGGCCGGGCGCTTGCGGCACGCGGCTACACAACGATCACGGCGAACACGAGGATGCACGACCTCGCGAATGTTGAGGGCGAGCGGATGGGAAAACGGATCCGCGGCGGCGGCTATTGGGGCGTCGGAAGCGATCAGACGCGGGACATCGCGGCATGGATCGATTTCGCCGAGAGCCTCGGATTCAAGAACGTAATCCTCGTCGGGCATAGCGCGGGTTGGTACGCGGTCCGCGCTTACGAAGCGCAGACAGCAGACCCGCGCGTCATCGGGCTCATCGCCGCTTCCGGACAGGTCTACCCGAACGATCCACCGGATCCGAAGATCCTCACGCAGTCTGAACAGCTGGTCGCTGCGAAGCGCGGCGATGAGCTGCTCCAATTACCTCGCCGATCCTATCCGTCGTACGTCAGCGCCGATACGTTCCTCGACATCGCGAGAAGCCCAACCGACCTGCAGGACTTCTACGGCATTCGAACGTCAACGCCGGGAATCGGGCGCGTTCACTGTCCCATCCTCGCGTGGTTCGGGACGGGAGACGACGTCGGTTCGGCAAAGGACCTCGAGAAGGTCAAAACATCGGTCGCGCGGCTGGAATCTCGTCATACTCGTCTCGACACCGTGCTAATCGCGAATGCGGATCACATGTACACGGGCAAAGAGCAGCAAATCGCTGAGACGATTGCGAAGTGGGCGACGACGCTGAAGGCGCTTCGTGTGGGTCCTTGAAAATGTGCGCGAATGGCGTCTGAGCGAGCCCTCAACGCAAAGGTGTTTCTGCCACACTTCATTCCACGGGTAGCCCGGCGGAGAGCCAGCCGCTGACCCCGGCGGACATCACCGTCACGTTCGTGTGCCCCATCCCCTCGGCAAGTGCCCTCGGGAGTGAGCCGAGTGCCTTCAGAAGTGAGCCGAATGCCCTCACAAGCGGGCCGAGTGCCTCCAGAAGTGAAAGGAGTGCCTTCGAAAGTGGAGCGCGTGCCTCCGGAAGCGAGCTGAGTGCTTCTGGAAGCAGTCCAGGTGCTTCCGGAGGCACTCCGAGTGCTTCTGGAGGCGCTCCGAGCGCTTCCGGAGGCAGTCCGAGTGCTTCTGGAGGCACTCCGAGTGCTTCCGGAGGCAGTCCGAGTGCTTCTGGAGGCACTCCGAGTGCTTCCGGAGGCAGTCCGAGTGCTTCCTGGAGTGGAGGCGCCTCTACCTCGAGGGGGTAGGGTCGAAAGTTGAAAGATATCCCGACCGGACCCGTTCATCCGGCGTGCCCGGAAAGAAACCGCGCGCCACTCTGTTTCAGGCGGGCGTGCTGCGACTGATCACCTATCTTTCGCCGAGCATTCCGTCGGCGCTCTACGAGTTGATCGCGCGCGATCTGGCGGAGCAGTGCGGCGTCGCGACGGACGTTCGGTTCGAGGAGCGGATCTCGGGGCCGCTGGCGGGCGACGAAGATCCGTTCGCGTCGGGTGCCGTAGACATCGGCTTCATCTGCGCGCCGTCGTTCCGTTTTCTCAACCGTTCGGCGGAGACGGTGACGCTTCTGCCGCTGCCGGTACCGGTCGACGATCGCGCGCGGGGGAAGCCGGTCTATTTCGCGGACGTCGTCGTGAGCGGAGGCTCCGCGGCACGGACCTTCGCCGATCTGCGCGGCGCGCGATGGGCGTACAACGACCGCAACTCTAAGAGCGGCTGGTTCTCGATGGCCGAGCGCTGCGCGCCGCTTTCGCCGGGCGAATTCTTCGGCGAGTTGATCGCGTCGGGGTCGCATCTACGCTCGCTCGATCTGGTCGCGAGCGGCGCCGCTGATGCCGCGGCGATCGACTCGAACGTGCTTCGGATGCGGCGGCACTCGCTACGCGTCCTCGACTCATGGGGTCCGTTTCCGATTCAGCCGGCGGTGATCCGCGCCGCGATCTCGGCAGAGACGAAACGGAAGGTCGCCGCGTCGCTGCTGACGATTCACGAACGGCACGGCGAGTCGCTCGCGCGCTTCGGGTTGTTACGCTTCGTCGGCGGCAACGAAGCCGACTACTTTCAACTTTCGACCTGACCCCGCAACCTGAACCGCCCGAAGGCGATGAACGCAGCCATCACCGCCATCACGATGACCCAGACCAGTGGGTTCTGAGCGGTGAGTTCGGTTGAATAGCGCGCATCGAGGACGGCCAGGGCGATGCCTTCGATCGCGAGACCCGTAGCCGCGAGAGGGATCATCTTGAAAGCGGGGATGATCAGGAGGAGGCCACAGATGATCTCGAATACGCCGAGCGCGATCCACGCGCCGTGCGGGAGCGCGGCGGTCTGCGGCATGTTCGCGATCTTGTCGTACGCCAGGATTTTGTACGCGCCGCCGCCGATCGACAGTAAAGCGAGCAGGACCTGAACCACCCACAAAAGCACGTTCATGGGCGAAGTGTAGCGTCGATGGCAGCCAGCAACTCGTCCGTTGCGAACGGCTTCTGAAGGATGCGTGTGACGCCGGCATCCCGCACGGCGGCATGAACGTCGGGATCGACGTACCCGGTCATCGCAACGATCGGCAATCCCGGCACGAGCGTGTGCAGCGCATCGATCAACTCGACCGCTCCCATACCCGGCATGCCGAGGTCCATCAGGACGATGTCGGGAACTTCGCGGATGTTCGCGAGCGCCTCGGGACCGCTCTGCGCGGTCTGCACGACGTACCCCGCGTCCGCGAGCTGCATTTCCAGACCGGCGAGGATCCCCTCTTCGTCTTCGATGATGAGCAGCCGCGCGCCGCGCGCGGGTTCGGCGGCGGCCACGATCGCCGATTCTTGGGTGGTCGCCGTGACCTCGGCTGCCGGGAAGTAGAGGCGGAACGTCGTCCCGGAGCCCGCCTCCGATTCGACGCCGATCTCCGCACCATGCGAGCGGACGATGCCGTAGACCATCGCAAGGCCGAGGCCCATGCCTTTCGACTTGTCCTTCGTGGTGAAGAACGGCTCGAAGATGCGGCTCCGCGTCTCCTCGTCTAGTCCTGTCCCTTCATCGGAGACGGCGATCATGACGCGATCGCCGTCGAGACGGCTCTCGATCGAAACGGTGCCGCCGTCCGGCATGGCGTCGCGCGCATTGATGCAGAGGTTCAGCAGCGCCTGCTGGATCTGCCCGGCGTCGCCCACGATCGGCGGAAGGCCGGGAGCGACGTTCATCTCGAAGCGAATGGTGCGCGGGAAGGTCTCCGCCACGAGCGCATGCAGGTCGCCAAGGAGACGCGCGACGTCGACCGCGCCGGTGCGCACCTCGCCGCGTTGGGCGAAGGTGAGGATCTGCCGCGAGATCGCGGCGCCGCGGTCCACCGCCTGCCGGATCGCACCGATGCTACGCTGCAGCTGCGCGTCGTGGCAGTGGCGGTCGAGGATCGTCGCGTGGGTCAGGATGATGCTGAGGATGTTGTTGAAATCGTGGGAGATCCCGCCGGCGAGGGTGCCAAGCGACTCCATCTTCGCGAGATGCGACATCTGTTCATCGAACCGGCGCCGCTCCTCTTCGTCTCGCCGTTTCTCGGTCACGTCGATCGCAACGCCGGTGACGCCGACGATCTCGCGGCGTTCATTCCGCAAAGGCTGCGTGATCACGTGCTCGTACCGCGTCTCGTCTCCGGGAATGACGAGATCGAGCGTCTGACTCTTCCCGCTCGCCCGCGTGCGAGCGTTGATCTCGAGCCACGGGCGGGCAACCTCCGGCGGAATGCCCAGCTCCTCCGCAGTGTGACCGATGATCTCCTCCTCCGGACGGCCGAAGTAGTTGCACGAGTGCGCGTTCAACGCGGTGTAGCGGTCGTTGTTGTCGATGCTGAAGATGTAGTGCGGCAATGCGTCGAGCAGGTTTCGGTGACGGGCACGCGTCTCCCGCAGCTCTCCTTCCGCGGCCGACTTCGCCCGGCGCAGCTCGCCCACCCCCGCGGCGATCACGATGAAGATGAGCGTGACCTCCACGATGCGCCACCAGCCGGAGGCGAACAACTCGAGCGAGACGAAGGCCGCGACGCCGGTGCCGATAAGCAGCCAGGCGAGACGGGCAGGCAACGCTTCCGCGGACGGCGAGCCGTGGTGAACGACAGACATTGGTAATTCAGTAATGATTTTCGCACGGATCACATGCGCTGGTAAGGGCGATCACCGCTTTCTGTTCGTCCCCGCGACATCTTGATGCCGGAGGTGCGCCATGACTGCGTGGACGCTGGCCGCTTCGGTTCTCGTCGCGAGCGCCGCTTATCTCATTCTCACCGGATATCTTTCGACGTGGCGGAAGTACCGCGGCGTACGGCTGATCACCTGTCCGGAGAATGCCAGGCCGGCGGCGGTTTCCGTCAACGCCCTGCGCGCGGCGCATTGGCGCGCTGTTTCCGGCGAGCCCATCGTGAACCTGAAGTCGTGCTCGCGCTGGCCGGAGATGCAGGGTTGCGACGAAGCGTGCCTCTCGCAGATCGAGGCGTCACCGCAGTCGTGTCTCGTCCGGACGATCGTCGCCGACTGGTACACCGGTAAAGCGTGCGTTTTCTGCCACAAGCCGATCGGCCGCATCGTCTGGCACGAGCGTCCGCCGGCGATCCGCGTCGCCGATGGCGCGATTCACGAGTGGACCGGCGTCCGCGTCGAAGACCTCCCCGACCTCTTCCGGAGCTCCGACGCGGTCTGCTGGACGTGCTACGTCGTCGAAGGATTCCGCCACGATCACGACGATCTCGTGGTCGAGCGGCACCGCATCGAGGAGACGATGCACACGATCGCGCCGTCGAGCGCGGTGTACTAGGTCACGCGACCGCGGCCACCACTCGATCCTCGATCCACCTCACCGCTTTCTGCACGAAGTGGTCGAGGGCCTGGCCATCCTCGGCGTGGATGACTTCGATGCGCTTTTCGCCCTTGATCTGCGCCAGGGCATCGCGGTTCATGCGGAGCACCGGCATGTCGTTGAGGACGAAGAGGGTCGGGGTCTTCACGTTGCGAAGGTAGTCGGACGCGAGATCGGTGCGGCCGTTGATCGCGACGACGGCGCTCGCCAGATCCGGCCGCAGCGCGGCGGCGACCAGCGCCGAGGCGGCGCCGACGGTCGTGCCGATGAACGCAAGGGGCAGGTCGCCCGATACGTTGCGTTGCAGCCACTGCGCGACAGAGATCAGCCGGTGCGCGAGGAAATCGGCGTCGTACCGGAAGTGTCCCGTTCGCGAGTCGAACTGCTGCTCGTCTTCGGTGAGGAGGTCGACCTGCAACGTGGCGACGTTGATCCGCGCCAGCTCGTCGATGAGCTTCGCGTCGCGCACCTCGCCGCCCGGTCCCGCGATCAATACCGCCGCACCGCTACGCTCGGCGGGCTGCCAGAGCGTGCCTTTCAAGATGACACTACCGGCAGGAATGATGACGTGACGCTGGTCCATGGGTTTCCTCCAACGCCACTATCGTCGCCGCGCGACGATGCGGCTAGGAGGAGTTACACCCTTGTATGGTGACCGGTGTTACAAGCCGAGCGTTGCGAGTGTCGCTCCGAGTACCAGGATGAGCGCACCCGCCACCGCGTCGCCGAAGCGATCGAACCATGCGAAACGGATCGCCTGCGCACCCGCGCGCGCCGCGCCGACGAGGACGATCATCGTCGCGATCGTTGCCACCTCATAGACGACGATCACGCCGAGGACCGCCAGCCATCCCGCGCCCGCAACAGCCATGATCATCGGGATCACGGCGACACATGGATCGGCGGAGAAGAGCGCGAAGAGCGACCATTCGGTCAGGCCGTGATCGTGATCGTTGTGGCCGCGGGGGTGATGGTGCTCGTGGTGATGCAGGACCGCGAGCGGATCGCGGCGGAAGCTGCGCCAGAGGCCCCACGCCATGTAAATCGTACCGAAGGTGATGAGGAGATAGATCGACTTGTTCTCCAGCGTCGTGCCGAAGGCATGCACCGCTCCGAGGCCGACGAAGAGCGCGATCACGCCGAGGATCGCGGAGACGGTGACGTGGCCGAAGCCGCAGAGCACCGTCACGCGCGCCGTGTGCAGCGCACCCCATCGGCGCGAACGAGCCAGCGCCGCGAACGGCATCCAGTGGTCGGGGATCACCGTGTGCAGCGATCCGACCGCCGCGGCGGTCAGCATGATGGCGTAGACGGAGATTTGGTTCATGTCACTTTCAAGCGTAAGCCGGCTGCAGCAGCTCGGCGCGCTTGGTCTCGAGCCACGCGAGCCACTCTTCGAAGCCGGTGTCATCGAGCGCCGAAACCTGGATGACGCGCGGCGACGGCATGACACGCGAGATCGCATCATAGATCTTGCGGATGTCGACGTTCGGCAGATGACGGAGCAGATCGACTTTGGTGATCAGCACGAGGTCGGCGCGCTGAAACATGGTCGGGTACTTGAGCGGCTTGTCTTCCCCCTCGGTCACGGAGAGCGCGACGACATTGAGCGACTGTCCGAGGTCGTACACGGCCGGGCAGACGAGGTTGCCGACGTTCTCGATGAAAAGGTAGTCGACCCCTTTCAGCGAGAAGCCGTGCAGCGCCTTGTGCAGCACCTCGGCGTCGAGATGGCACGCCTGTCCCGTCTGGATCGCCTTCGAGCGGAGGCCGGCGACATTGAGGCGTTCCGAGTCGTGCTCGGTCGCGAGGTCGCCGGCGATCGCGGCGAACTTTCCGCGGTTCATGGTGGTGTTGCGCGCGGTCGCCTCGAGCACAGCGGTCTTTCCGGCGCCCGGCGAGCCCATGACGTTGACGGCGAGGATGCCGTCGGCGAGGAAGTGCTCGCGGTTGTGCACTGCCGCGGCGTCGTTCCGCTTCAGGATGCGGTGGCCGACTTCGACGGGAACGACGTTCGTTTCATGATCGTGTTGATGGTCCTGACACATCAGGCAACCTCCAGCTCCACTCGTTTGAGGACGATCTCGTCGCCCGCGGCGAGCTTCGCGGGCTCGTCGCAGAGCATGCATTTCAGGATCTCGCCGCGCGGAATCGGGCCGCCGCAGCGGGGGCACTGCCATTGCGCCGCAATCCGGTCGATGGTCAGCGGCGCGTTCTCGCACATCGTGGCGAATCGGAATGTGTCATACGCGGTCTGCAGGAGATCGCAGTCGACGCCCGCCAGCTCGCCGATGCCGACGTAGACGTGATGCACGCTCGCCGAGCGCTCCCGCGCGAGCGATTCGACGCTGTCGACGAGCGACTGGATGATCGAGTACTCGTGCATCACTTCGTTCCGAACGCCGGCTCGCGTTTCGCAAAAAAGGCATCGATCCCCTCGGCGAAGTTCGGTCCGTCGGCGATGCGCGCGAGGTTCTCGAGCTCGCGGTCGAGGTGGTAGTCGAGACGATCCATTCCGGCGGCGTCGTTGATCAGTCCCTTCGCGATCCCGAGCGCCTCGGTCGGGCCATTCGCGGCCTGCTGTGCAATCGCGAAGACGGCGTCGTCGAAGCCTTCGATCGGCAGGACGCGAGTAATGAGGTTGTATTCGAGTGCTGACTTGGCGTCGAGGCGCGGATTCAGGAACAGCAGCTCCATGGCGCGACGGAATCCGAGGAGGCGCGGCAGGAAGAAGGTCGAGCTCTCCGCGCCGGTGAGGCCGGTCTTTCCGTATGCCCATTCGAACGTAGCGCGCTCGCTCACGATCACGAGATCGCACGACATCGCGAGACCAAACCCGCCGGCAGCCGCGATGCCGTCGACCGCCGCGATGAACGGCTTCGGCGCACGGCGGATCTCGGAGATCGTCGAGTGGATGTACTCGAGGATCTGTTTGAAGATCTCGCCGTAGCCTTGCTGCGATGGCTTCAAGTACGACAGGTCATCAGCGTCCCCGCCTGCTCGGATGTATTTCAGATCGGCGCCGCTGCAGAAGACGTTCGGGATGCCGCGCAGGATCACGGCGCGGACCTGTTCGTCGCGCGCGAGCGAGAGTCCCGCCTTGCGAAGATCGCGGGCGGTCTCGACGTCGAGCGAGTTGAATCGCTCCTTGCGGTCGATCGTGATGATGCCGACCGACTCGCGCTTCTCGACGCGGATGAACGTCACGAAGCGGCCTCCAGAGCGAACGACTCGATCGCACGATCTAGGAGCTTCGGCCACGCGTCGCGGATCATCCACTCGCGGTGTGCATAGGCGTACGCCTTCACGATCTTCCTCTCGCCGGCGCGGACCGCCTCGTGGACGAACGGCGCGACCGGGTACGGCTTGCTCGCGAAGAGCAGCGGCCCGCCGTCGAGCGTCTCGTCGACGATGTGCACGATGCTGCGCGTCTCGCGAGCGCCCGCGACGATTGCGTCGCGCGTGGCGTGGAGGCCGGGAAAGCGCGGCTCGCCGTCATGGAGGTTAAGGATGCGCCCACGGAACGCGGTCAGCATCGGCTCGGTGAGGATGTAGAGATAGCCGAGGCAGATGACGAGGTCCGCGCGGAGCCGCGTCAACTCCGTGGCGAGCTGCGCATCGTGCCCGCGCCGCAATGGCAGCGGCGGCGGAACGGGAGACAGCACCGAAACGACGTCGATGTCGCCGCGCTGCATCAGCACGTCGATCGCGGGGGCGCGTGTCGAGCAGAGGACGGCGACGTTCAGCATATGCGCGGGAGCGGTTCGCCATCGGGCTCGGCGAGCAGGCGCTTGCCGAAGCCGGTGTCGAGAATGATCGAGCCGGGACGCTCGGAGACCGCAGTGCCGATGATCGCGGCGTTGCGACCGAGCGGATGGTTCTTGAGAACGACGAGGAGCTGCGCGGCGAACTCGGGATCGACGGCGATGATCGCCTTCCCTTCATTCGCGACGTGCAGCGGATCGATACCGAGGATCTCGCCGGCGGCGCGCGCCGCATTGGTGAGCGGGATCGCTCGCTCCTGAATGACGATGCCGACCTTGCTCTTCGACGCCATCTCGTGCAGCGAGCTGGAGACGCCGCCGCGCGTCGGGTCCTTCATGGCGTGAATGGCGTCGCCCACCGCTTCGAGGGCGTCGTGCACGAGGGAGTTGATCGGCGCGACGTCGGAGACGAGGTCGCCCTCGAGGTCGAGACCGTGGCGTGCGCTCATCACCGCGAGACCGTGGTCGCCGATCGTGCCGGTGACGATGATCTTGTCGCCCGGGCGGACGGCGTTGTCACGCACGACGCGGCGGGTGATCGCGACTCCTGTGGTGTTGATGACGATGCCGTCGACTTCGCCGCGCCCCATCACCTTCGTGTCGCCGGTGACGACGACCGTGTTCGCTTCCTTGCAGGTGTCGACGAGCGAGCGTTGGATCTTCTCGAGCAGCGCAACGTCGAATCCCTCTTCGAGGATCACGCCGCACGTAATGCCGAGGGGGTGCGTGGCGCCCATCATCGCGAGGTCGTTCACCGTGCCGCTGATGGAGATGCGGCCGATGTCGCCGCCGGGGAAGAAGATCGGGTGGATGACGTGCGAGTCGGTCGTGACGATGAGGTACTGCCCGTCTCCGATCGGGATCGCGGCGCCGTCGTCCATCGCCGCGAGGCCGACGCCGTCGAACGGCATCTCCGCGAACTCGCGGATGAAGATGCGCTCGATCAGGTTGCGCATCGCACGGCCGCCACCGCCTTGCTTGAGCGTCACGCGGCCGGCGAAGGGAAGAGTGCTGGCGGTCACGCGGGCACCTCGATGTTGGAGAGGTCGGGGACGCCGCCGTAGAGATGCCAGATCTTGCAGGTGCCTTCGTTCGAGACCATGCAGGCGCCGACGGGGTTCTCCGGGACGCAGTCGCGGTTGAAGAGCTTGCAGTCGTACGGGTTCTTGATCCCCGCCATGATGTCGCCGCAGATGCACTGATGCGCGAGGTGCGGCGGCGCGTAGTCCCACAGCTTCGTCACGTCGATCGTGAACTTCCTCCGCGCGTCGAGGTGCGCAAACTCGTCGCGCAGCCGGAGGTTGCCGTTCGGCACGTGCGCAATGCCGCGCCACCGTCCGCCGAGCGGACGGAAGACACGCCACAGCTGCTCTTGCGCGTTCAGGTTTCCCTCGCGCGAGACGCACCGGGGAAACATGTTCACGACGCGCGGCGTCTGCTCTTTGACGAGTGTCACGAGCTCGACGAGTCCGGCGAGGATGTCGAGCGGCTCGAATCCGGCAACGACGACCGGCAGCTTGTGTCGGAGAACGAACGGTTCGAAAACCTCCCAGCCGGTGATCGTGGCGGCGTGGCCGGCGGCGAGGAAGCCTTCGACTTTCGACTCGGGCATCTCGGCGACGATCTCCATCACGGGCGGGATGTATTTGTGCGCGGAGAGGATCGAGAAGTTCTTCGGCGGCTTATCGAGGATCACGGCTGCGGTCGCAACCGCGGTGGTCTCGAAACCGGTCGCGAAGAAGCAGATCTCGTCGTTCGGGTTCGCGCGCGCGATCTCGACCGCCTGCTGCGGCGAGTAGACGATGTGGATCTTCGCGCCGCCAGCCTGCGCGTCGGCGAGCGATCGGACGGTGCCAGGCACTTTCAGCATGTCGCCGTAAGTGGCGATGTGGACTCCCTGGTCCGCCAGCACGACCCCTTCATCCACCTCGGGGACATCGGTCACGCATACCGGACAACCCGGCCCCATGATGACGTTGAGCGATCTCGGGAAGAGCGAGCGGAGCCCGAACTTCGCGATCGCCTGTTCGTGGCTGCCGCAGACGTGCATCACGGCGACCGGACGCGCGATCTCGGCCATCAGCTTGTGGAGCTGCGCCGCGAGCTGGCGTGCGAGCGCGGGATCGCGAAACTTCAGGGGCTCGTTCTCGGCCATGGTCAGACTTCCACGACCTCGGTCGCGTCGATCTCGGACAAGACGTCTGTCGCCATCGGGTCCTCGCCCGCTTCGCTGAGGAGCACCTCGTACAGCGCGAGCGTCTCTTCGATCGACTCGTCGGCGATGCGGCGGATCGCGAAGCCGACGTGGTTGAGGATGTAGTCGCCGACCTTCACCGGCTCATCGACGATGTCGAGGCGCACCTGCCGGCGCATCCCCCAGAAGTCGACCGTGGCGATGTCGCCGTCGTTGTTGATTGAGAGAATCTTTCCGGGCACTCCTAGACACATGCTGGGACCTCCGTGGTGCTATCGACGCCGGCGACGATGTGGCGTGCGAGCGCGTCGGCGATGACGGCCTGACCGAGGGCGATGCCACCGTCGCCGGGCGGGATTTCGTGGTTCATGAAGACGCGGTTCGTCGTTCCGAGCGCGCGGACGATCGACTCGGTGAGACGCGCGTTCTGGAAACAGCCGCCGCCGAGGGCAATCGGTGCGTCGCCGATCGAGACGGCGGCCGCGCGCGCGACTTCGATCGTCACCTCCGCGAGCGTGTTGTGGAAGCGCGCGGAGACGATCGACGGGAGCACGCCGTCGAGCAGATCGAGCACGGCGGCTTTGACCATCGGCCGCGGATCGATCTCCCACGGTTCGATGCCGTCGCGAACGACGATCGGATAGACGCCGCGCTCGTCTTTATCGGCGGCGACGTTCCAGAGGAACGCCACTTCACCTTCGTAGCGCGCGTGCGGCATGTCGAGACCGATGGCGCCGAGGGCGTCGAAGATGCGGCCGACGCCACGGGCGTGCGGCGCATTCACGTTGCCGGCGATCATCCGGCGCACGCTCTCGATCCCGCGGCTCGGAATGGAGCGGAAGAGCGGGATCTGGCGCAGCGGCGGAACGCCGTCGAAGGCGTCGTCGAGCATCGCGAGCGCGATGCGCCACACCTGGCGCACGGCGTGGTCGCCGCCGGCGAGCGCAATGGGACGGAACGTGGCGAAGCGGCGGAAGGCCGCGGCGTCGCAGATCAGGATCTCGCCGCCCCACGACGTGCCGTCGGTACCGAAGCCGGTGCCGTCGTATGCGATGCCCACAGTCTGTTCGGTGATCCCATGCTCGGCCATGACGGCCGCGATGTGCGCGTGGTGGTGCTGCACGCCGATGGTGCGGATGCCATGGTCCTGCGCGAGCGCGTAGCGCGTGGAGAAGTAGTCGGGATGGAGGTCGTGCGCGATGAGGCGCGGCTCGACGCCGACGAACTCTTTCATCTTGACGATCGATTCTTCGAACGAGCGAAGGGTCTCGACCGACTCGAGATCGCCGATGTGGGGACCGAGGTACGCGTTCCTGCCGCTGGTGATGCAGAAGGTGTTCTTCAGGTGCGCCCCGACCGCGAGGATTGGCTCGTGGAACTCGCGTCCAAGCTCGATCCCACGCGGCACGTAGCCGCGGCTGCGGCGGAAGAGGACCGGCTTGCGATCGATGACGCGGACGACCGAGTCGTCGACGCGCGATTCGATCTCGCGGTTGTGCGTGAGGAAGAGGTCGGCGATCGCGCCCAGGTCGGCGAACGCATCGCGGTCGCGGTAGACCATCGGCTCGTCGCTGATGTTGCCTGAGGTCATGACGAGCGGACGTCCGACCTCGCGCATCAGGATGTGGTGGAGCGGCGTGTACGGGAGGAAAAGTCCGACGAGGGGATTTCCCTCGACGACGGTCCTGCTCTGCACCAGAACGATCGGCCGCTCGACCGATGTCAGCAACGCGCGCTCGGCGTCAGTCAGAATCGCAAGCGACTCCGCCTGCGCGATGTCGGCCACCATGATCGCGAGCGGCTTGACCTCGCGGCGCTTGCGCTCGCGGAGGCGCTGCACGGCAGTCGAGGAGGTCGCATCGCACGCGAGGTGGAATCCGCCGATTCCCTTGATCGCGACGATCAGCTGTGCGCGGATGGCGCGGGCGGCGGAGCTGAGCGGATCGACAGCGTCCATCGGCGTGCCGTCGCTGGTGAGAAGCGAGAGCTTCGGGCCGCATTTCGGGCAGGCGTTCGGCTGCGCGTGGAAGCGGCGGTTGAGCGGGTCTTCGTATTCGCGCCGGCAGTCGGCGCACATGACGAAGCGGCGCATGGTGGTCTTCGCGCGGTCATACGGCGCGCCCGTGACGATCGAGTAGCGCGGGCCGCAGTTCGTACAGTTGGTGAAGGGATACAGATAGCGCCGATCGTTCGTGTCGAAGACTTCGGTCAGGCAGTCATCGCAGGTTGCGAGGTCAGGAGGGATGGTGACGCGCTTGATCGGCGACGCTTCGCTCTCGGCGATGGTGAATGTTTCTACCGGTTCGAACGGGATCAGGCGCCAGGAGATCTCTCTCACTCGGGCTGCCGGAGGTGCCTTGTTCTCGAGCGTCTCCGTGAATCTCGCGAGGGCGTCGTCGTCGCCGAAGGCGTCGATGACGACGCCGGTGGAGTCGTTCCGGACGCTTCCCGTCACACGCTCACGTATCGCGAGCTGGTACACCCAGGGACGGAATCCAACGCCCTGCACGACACCTCGAATCTCGATCCGGCGGCCATGCCTCGGCATGCCCGTAAGGTATGTGGCGCCGCAATGCGACGTGATGACTCTGCGCACAAGGCGGAGTGACAGTGGTCACTCGGCAGTTACGCGGCCCACCAGAGATCCGCCGCCCGCGGCTCTTCGCGGCGGGTGACGTCGACGCCGAGGCTTTCCAGCTCGTTGATCACAGCGCTGACCGCGGCCGGGAACGCGGCGGCGACCTCGGGCGATATGCCGATGCCCATGCTCGCCTCTTTGACGACGATGCCGACGAGCACGATGTCGTCGGGCGCCTCGCCGAGGAGGTCGAGCATCAGGAGGGTCTCTTTGAGCGAGGGGTCGTGCGGCGAGATCCGAAGGCCGGGAGGATTGCGAAGGATGTCGTCGCGGCGGTAGAGGCGGATGGCGCCCGCCTCCGCGGCCGCCGCGACGGCATCGATGAGAATGACGTGATCGAATCCTGCGAGATGCGTCGGGAGCTCCAGAGCCGGCGTACCGAGGTCCTCCACGACGACGTTGTCGGGGAACGTGTAGCCCGCATCGAGGATGCGAGCCACCGACGGCCCGACTGCGTCGTCGTGCGCGAGGACGTTGCCGATTCCGAAGACCCCGATTTTCAAAGCACCTTCACCTTGGCGATGTTGTTGCCCTCGGCGTCGAACGTGTGAACCGCGCACGCCATGCACGGATCGAACGAGTGGATGGTGCGGACGACTTCGAGCGGATGGTCGGGCTGAGCGACGGGGTTCTTCAGCAACGACGCTTCGTAAGGACCGACCTGGCCCTTCTCGTCGCGCGGGCTGGCGTTCCACGTCGTCGGAACGACTGCCTGGTAATTCTTGATGACACCCTTGTCGATGACGACCCAGTGCGAGAGCGTACCGCGCGGCGCCTCGTGGAAGCCGACGCCTTCGATCTCACCCTCGGGGAACACCGGCGGGTTGTAGATGGTCGTGTCGCCCTTCGTGACGTTGTCGACCAGCAGCTGCCAGTGCTTGATCGCGAGGTCGGCGAGGACCTGCGTGCGGATCGCGCGGGCGCCGTGGCGGCCGAGCGTCGAGTGCAGGTGCGCCGGCGTCGCCTTGATGCCGGCAACGGCGGAGATGCGTCCCAGCGCGTCCATGGCGTACTTCGTCATCAGCGGATCGCCCGCCGCGACGCCGCACAGCACGTTCGCGAGCGGACCGACCTGCATCGGCTTGCCTTCGAAACGCGGGCTCTTGACCCATGAGTACTTGCCGTCGGCCTGCCAGTCGGTGAAGTTCGGATCGGTCTCGCCTTTGAACGGGTGGAGCGAGTCGTTGCGCGCGTAGTACGAGTGCGCCGTCGACTCGGTGACGCCCTGTCGCCAGTACGGGTCCTTCTGGCCTTTGATCGGCTTGTACGTCGCGAGGTCGCCGTTCATGATCGTTCCGCCCGGGAGGTCGTACTTGGTCGACTTCTCGTCGAGCGGCAGATCGGGGACGGAGAGGTAGTTGGTCACTCCGGCGCCGTAACCGAACCAGTCGGGATACATGCCGGCGATCGCGCAGACGTCCGGGAAGTAGACGTTCTTCACGAATGGGATGACTTTGTCGAGGAGCGCCTTCATCTGGTACAGACGATCGACGTTGAGCGTCGCCTCTGAGTCGAGGTTGATGGCATTCGCCACGCCGCCGACGGCGACGTTCTGGATGTGCGGCGTCTTGCCGCCGAGCATCGCCACGACCTGGTTCGCATAGCGCTGGTACTCGAGCGCCTGCAGGTAGTGGGCGACGGCGATCAGGTTCACCTCGGGCGAGAGTTTCATCGCCGGGTGCCCCCAGTAGCCGTGCGCGAAGATGCCGAGCTGGCCGCTGTCGACGAGTCCTTTGACCTTGTTCTTGACCGCGGCCATCTCGTACTTCGAGTTGCCGGGCCATTCGGAAAGCGACTCGGCGACCTGCGACGCCTTCACGGGATCCGCCTTGAGGACCTGCGTGACGTCGACCCAGTCGAGCGCGGAGAGCTGATAGAAATGAACGATGTGATCGTGCAGCGCGTGCGCGATCATCGTGAGGTTCCGGATGTACTGCGCATTCTTCGGAATCTCGAGACTGAGCGCGTCTTCCACGGCACGAACGGAAGCCATGGCGTGCACGGTCGTGCAGACGCCGCAGAACCGCTGCGTGAAGAGCCACGCTTCCCGTGGATCGCGGCCGACGAGAATGCGTTCGATGCCGCGCCACATCGTGGAGGAAGCCCACGCTTTCGACACTGCTCCGTTGTCGACTTCAACATCGACCCGGAGGTGCCCTTCGATGCGAGTAATCGGATCTATCGTGATGCGAGACACAGTCGTCTCCTCCTACCTGGCGGCTTCGAAATCGCCTGTGAGAATGGGAAAGAAGCGCACGGCCGCGATGTAGATCGCGATCTCGAGCGCAACCAGACCAAGGGTGATGAACATCTCCGGAACGGACGGGAAGTAGTGCCACCCCGGTCCCGGACTGAAAGCGGTGAGGAACGTGTCGAACCGGTACACCGCGCCGGCGACGGCGAGAACGATCGCCCCTCGGAACAGGTTCGGCAACGTGGTCGCGAACTTCGCGTAGACCATCACGAGCGGGACGCAGAAGAGGATCGTCTCGATCCAGAACATCACGCCGTACAGGTCGAACTTGAAGAGCAGACCGAGGTGACCGCGATACGCGAGGTCAGCGAAACGGAGCAGTACGAAAACGACACAGAGATACGCCGCGATCTTCTGCAGCGGCTTGAGGATCGGGACTTCCAGCCCCCGCTTGAAGACGATCGACGAGAAGACCGACTCGAAGACGACGATCGAGTAGCCCATCGCGATGCACGTCATCAGGAAGAAGAGCGGCACGAACGGACTGTTCCAGAGCGGGTGCAGCCGCGGCCCGGAGAGGAGCATCAGGCTGCCGAGTGACGACTGGTGCATCGTCGGGAGCAGCATGCCGAGCGCGATGATGAAGATCAGCGCCTTGTTCATGACCGGCAGCGCCGCCTTCGAGAACTTCGCGAGCCAACCGATGCTGCTGTCCTGGAACTTCTCGAAGAACGCCGGGGTGAGCTCGATCCAGAGCACCACCATGTAGCACATGATGCAGAGCGCCACTTCGAGCAGGACCGAGTTGAAGTTCCAGTGCCAGAACTGCACGGGCACTTTCCACACGTTCCACCACCGGCCGATGTCGATGAACACCGAGAAGCCGGCGATGGAGTATCCGAGCGCGCTGGTGAGGATCGCGGGACGGATCAGCGGGTGGTACTTACCCTTGTTGACGATGTAGATGAGGATCGCGACCGCGTAGCCGCCGCACGCGAATGCGGTGCCGGTGACGACGTCGAACGCGATCCAGATGCCCCACGGATAGCCGTCGCTGAGCGCCGTCGTCGGACCGAGGCCGACGAACATACGCCAGGCGATGAGGGCCATTCCGAGAGCGGCGAACGCAAGAATGACCAGGTAGTTTTTCGTGAGCAGGGGGCCGCCCACTGGCTTAGCTGTGTGCATGCTTTCCCTCCTCACTCCTCTTCCTTCGGGTCGATGTTCTTGCGGTTACGGAAGACGACGGCGCCGAGGAGCCCGTAGAGCGCGATCGGACCGATGAATCCCTGATAGAGGCCGTGCTGCACGGTCTGTTGAACCGACGGAGCCGACTGGTCGCTGTTGAAGTGGAACCCGAGCTTTTCGAAGTCGACGTGCGAGAGGTAGAGCACCTGCGTCCCACCGAGGTCGGTCTCGCCGTAAACCTTGTTTACGTAGAGATTCGGCTTGCCGGTGATGCGCTTGTGCGCCTCGTCGAGCAGGTCGGCGCGCTTGCCGTAGATGACGGCGCCGCGCGGACAAACTTCGGTGCACGCGGGCTGCTGCCCCTTCGCGAGACGATCCCTGCAGAGCTCGCACTTGACGATCTTCGGCAGTGACTTGCTCCATTCGAACTTCGCGACGTTGAACGGGCACCCCTGCTGGCAGTAACGGCAGCCGATGCAGGTGTTTCCGTCCCACGAGACGACGCCGGTGACTTTGTCCTTCGTCATCGCGCCGAGCATGCAGGCCGTGACGCATCCGGGGTCGAGGCAGTGCATGCACTGTTTCTTGACGAACGCGGACTGCCCTTCATCGCGGACCAACTGGATGACGCTCTTGGTGCGCTCGTTGAGCGACGTCGGAGCGTCGTAGAGGCCGCCGCCGAACTCCGTGCCGTCTGCAGGAAGGCCGTTGGCTTCCTTGCACGCGACCGAACACGACTTGCAGCCGATGCATTTGGTGGCGTCGTACAACAATCCGACCGCGTCGGCGGAGGCCGTGCGGCGCTCGCGCGCCAGGGCCGTCGCCGGAACCGCGGTCATAGCCGCCGCCGCAGCACATCCTTTGAGAAATGAGCGGCGATTCGCTTCCATCGGCTTACTCCTTCGTTTCCGCCGACGAGTCGACCTCGCCCAGCTTCTTCGCGCCGATGAAGGCCGCTCCGATCAACGCACCACCGACCACGCCCGCCACACCCGTGGCCACTGGGCTCACCGGCTTGTGCTCGGGGAAGATCGACGGATAGCTGTCGGGCGGAGTGGGACGTCCGATCTCGACGGTCTGGAAGATCGGGATCTTGAAGCCGACCGTCTGTTCGGTGCAGCCGACGCAGGGATGTCCGATGCCGATCGGCCAGGCGTCGACGACCTCGTTGAAGTGGCGCGTCGAGCACGAAGCGTGGGTAACCGGACCCTTGCAGCCGAGACGATAAAGGCACCATCCCTGGCGATGACCGTCATCGCCGAACACTTTCGCGAAGCGGCCCGCATCGAAGTGGGCACGGCGCGGACAGTGTTCGTGGATCGTGCGGTCGTACGCGAATTTCGGACGATGGAACTCATCGAGCGCCGGGACTTTGCCGGTGGTCGCGTATTCGAGAATGGTGGCGAGCACGATGTACGGGTTCGGCGGACAGCCGGGGATGTTGACGACCGGCTTGTTCTTCACGATCTGATCGACGCCGGTGGCGCCGGTCGGATTCGGTCCCGACGACGGAACGCCGCCCCACGACGCACACGAGCCGATCGAGACGACCGCCGCGGCGCGTTTGGTGACTTCGTCGAGAACCTGGATGCCGGGTTTGCCCGCGAGGTACAGGTACTTGCCCTGGTCCTTGGTCGGGATCGATCCCTCGACGACGCAGATGAACTTGCCGTCGTTCGCCTTCATCGCGTCTTCCAGCGCGAGCTCCGCGTCGTGGCCGGAAGCAGCCATGACCGTCTCGTGGTAGTCGAGCGAGATGACGTTGAGGATCAACGTCGCAAGATCCGGTTGCGAGGTGCGCAGGAGCGTTTCGGTGCATCCCGTGCAGTCCTGCATGTGCAACCAGATGACGCTCGGACGTTTCGCCGCACCGACCGTTGCGGCTATTGCCTCGGGTGTCAACTTGCTGGTGATGGCCAGGCCCATCGGGGCCACGACCGCTAACTTGCCGCAGAATGAAAGGAAATGTCGACGACTGACGCCGGAGCGTTCGAGACGGGCGGCTATCGTCTCGTGGTCCGGAGGATACTTGGTTGCGCTCATTCTGGCGCTCTCCTTCCCGGGCTCCTGAGGATTCCGGAGTTGAGCAGGAATGTAGTGGGACGCAACGTCGCAAACGGTGCCAGCGCGTACAGCGCGATGTACGAAGCCTCACAAGGCGATGTGCAGGGCGGGCCGGTCCTATAATCGTTTTCGATGACGGAAGTGGCCGAGGACAAGCGGCTCTACAAGATCGGCGAGGTCTGCCGGATCGCGGACGTGCAGCCGTACGTTCTCCGTTATTGGGAGACCGAGTTCGCCGCGCTGGCGCCGAACAAGAGCGGCGGCGGACAGCGGCTCTACACGCAGCGCGAGATCGACATCATCCTTCGCATCAAGCAGTTGCTGTACTCGGAAGGGTTCACGATCGCGGGAGCGAAGAAGAAGCTGGAGGCGGAGCAGGCTTCGCCGGAGCCCGTCGCCACGGTGAGCGCGCCTCAACCCGCCGAGGCCCCTCGCTCTGCTCGGGACGACAAGGCGCGAGCCGCTCTCGTCGACGTGAAGCGCGAGCTGACGGCGATCCTCGATTTACTCGGCGAATAGCGCGACGATTTTTTCGAGGCCCGCGCGGTCGTCTTCGTCGAACGCGTCAAAGCGATCGGAGTCGACGTCGAGAACGGCGACGAGCTGCCGGTCTCGATCGAACACCGGAACGCAGATCTCCGACTTCGAGCGCGAGTCGCACGCGATGTGTCCAGGGAACGCATTCACGTCGGGAACGATGATCGTCTCGCGCTTCGCGCCGCACGTCCCCACCACACCTTTGCAGAACTCGATCTGCAGGCAGCCGACGGTGCCGATGTACGGACCGACGACGAGACGATCGCCGCAGACGCGGTAGAAGCCGGTCCAGAAGTAGTGATCGAAGTGCTGGACGAGAATCGAGTTGATCGTCGCCATCAGCGCGATGTCGTCGAGCGAGACACCGCCTTCGTCGCTCCAGATCGCGCGGATCTCGCGCAGGCTCTCTTCGTACCCTTCGCGCTTGCTCATATCGCCGTCGCTCGCGCGTAGACGTGCTCGTACTCGCGCGCGGCGCGATCCCACGAGTGATCTGCCGCCATGCCGTTCGTCTGCAGCTGCTTCCACGTCTTCGGCTCGCGGAAGTTCAGCATCGCCAGCCACACCGCCGCGTAGAGGTCTCGCGGGGAGGTGCTGAGGTAGCCGAAGCCGTTCGCCTCGTCGAGGTTCGTGCCGTCGAACGGAACGACCGTGTCCGCAAGACCGCCGGTGAAACGGACGACAGGCACCGTGCCGTACTGCAGCGCGTACATCTGATTCAGACCGCACGGCTCATACATCGACGGCATGAGCAGGATGTCCGCTCCCGCGTAGATGCGATGCGCGAGCGCGTTGTCGAACCCGATTTCCACCCGGCAACTCTCCGACTCCTCGGCCGCAATCGTTCGGAACGCCTGCTCGATCGCAGGATCGCCGCTGCCGAGGATGACCGCTTGCGCGCCGGCGCGGAGCAGACGGCCGAGGATCGGCGTCAGCATCTGAAAGCCCTTCTGGTCGACCAGGCGCGAGACGACCGCGAGCAGCGGCGTCTTCGCTTTCAGCGTCATCTTCACGTCGCGCAGGAGCGCACGCTTGTTGAAGTTCTTCCCCGCGAGCTTCTCGCGCGAGTACTTCGACGCGAGGTTCGCGTCGCTTTCCGGGTTCCACTCCTCGACGTCGATGCCGTTGAGGATTCCGGAGAGCTTGAACGAGAGGCTGCGGAGGATTCCGTCGAGTCCCGCTCCCAGCTCGGACGTCTGGATCTCGCGCGCGTACGTCGGCGAGACCGTCGTCACCTGGTCGGCGAAGATGATCCCGCCCTTCATCGGATTGACCTGTCCGAAGTGCTCGAGCGCGTCGGGCGCCCAGTAGCGGCTGTGCAGCCCCGTCACCGCGAACGCCGGCCCCGGCGCGTTCCCCTGGTAGTTGAGGTTGTGGATCGTGAAGACCGACCGCGTGTGGCGGAAGTTCGCGTTCCCGCGCAGGCCGCTGTGCAGATAGACCGGCAGGAGCGCCGTGTGCCAGTCGTGCGCGTGCAGGATGTCGGGCGCGAAGCCGGTCGCGTCCGCCGCATGGATCACCGCGCGAGAGAAGAAGGTGAACCGCTGCAGGAAGTCGTCGACGCCATCGGCCCGCGGCGCATAGATCTGATCGCGATTGAAGAAGTAGTCGTTCTCGACGAGGAGCAGGGGGATATCGGTCCCGGGCAGCGTCGACCGCAGCAGCCGCGCCTCCGCCGACCAGTTCGCCCACGTGATCGCAGTCGGCGGCGACGCGATCTCCGGCGTCACCCCATTCCGCTCGAACCACTCCCGCGACTGCCGGTAGAACGGCGTGACCACGACCACGTCGTGCCCCAGCTTCCGCAGCACCTTCGGCAGCGCCCCGCAAACATCGCCCAGGCCCCCCGTCTTCGCAATCGGCGCCACCTCTGCGGTGGCAAAGAGGATCTTCACGAGTTCGAACTCTATCGCGGTCGGTTACGTGATGATCATCGCCGCGTAACCCACGACGTGCGAGTAGTCGCCGTTGATGTCCCCGCTCGTGGCGTGCTTGATCAGCCGTGCACTCCTCGCGCCGAGCTTCCGCGCGGCGATGAGCATCGTGGTCGTCGGAATGAACCCGCACATCGAGACGTCGAACTCGTCGACGACGCGCCACAACTCCTTCGGATCGAGCTTCAGCACCTCGTCGATCGCGAGCTGGTCCTTCCGCAGCGTCGTCTTCTGGTCCTCGTAGTGATTGAGGTCGCTGCTCGCGAGGATCCCGATGTCTTCATCCTCATCGCGAATCACGTCCGCAATCGCGTTCCCGATCTCCTCGGCGTAGTCGTACCGGTGCGCCCCGAGGCAGATCGGAACGAACGTGAAGTTGCCGAGGAGCTGTTGCAGAAACGGCAGTTGCACCTCGAGGGAGTGCTCCTTCGCATGCGCCCGCCAGTCGTCCGCGAGCAGCTTCGAGTGCGCCATCAACTTCTCTGCGAGCTTTTCGTCGACCTGTACGTCGCCGAGCGGCGTCCGCCAACCCCCGCTTCGATTGATCGCCGCAAAGTGCCCGAGCCCCGTGTGGTTCGGGCAGAGGATGACGAACCGCCGCGGCAGTTCCGCCAGCGCATAAAACGCCGCCGCCACGTGCCCGCTGTACATCAGCCCCGCATGCGGCACCACCGCCCCGATGAACCGCTCCTTCGCCTGCGACTCCGCGTTCTCTGCGAAGCAGGCTCTGACTTGCGCGTTCAGCCGCTCGGGCGTGCCCTCGTAAAACGTGCCGGCGACGGCGGGCGGGCGGGTGGTCACGCGAGAATGATAGTCGCGTGTGGCGCGCTGGAATTTCGCCGTCCACCTAGGTACCTTACGTTAGTCATGAGCACAGTGATCGACGACCTCAGCAAGCTACCGCTTCCTCAACGTCTCGAAATCGTCGAGAGGCTGTGGGACAGCATTGCCGCGGATGCCGAACGCTTGCCGGTCACGGCGAAACAGGCCGAGGAACTCGACCGCCGCCTCGCAGCTCACGAGTCAAACCCCGGGGAGGGCGTCACCTGGGAAGAAATTCGAGATCGGCTGCACAAACCGAAGTGAGCAGTCCCGTCCGATTCAAGCCTTCCGCCGAACGCGACATCGAGAGTGCGTTCGCCTGGTACGAGCAACACGGGCCAGGCTTGGGTGACGAGTTTCTCGAAGAGATCGACGCGGCAGTCACTCGCATCGCGGCGAATCCTCGCGCATACCAAATCGTCCACGGCCGGATCAGAAGAGCAGTCGTCCACCGTTTTCCGTATCTCGTCTTCTACGTCATCGATCCGCGCGAGGTCGTCGTTCTCGCCTGTATGCACGCGAGTCGCGATCCGGAGTCGTGGCCCAGGGCCAGCATCTGAAACATTACTGCCTTGGGAAGCTGGGCGAGTAGAGGACGGCGTTTAGGAACAGGGGCAGCGTGCCCCGCCAGAACGACCGGAAGTGGGGCTCGTCGGCGAAGGTGATGACCTGGCCGTGGCCGTAGGGCTCGGCGACGAGGTAGGCGGCGCCTTTCATCTTGTCGAGCGACTCCTTCCAGGCGACGCCGGAGAGCAGGGGGTTGTCTTTGTCGATGGTGACGATGTTGTCGACGGTGTGGGTGACCGGCTGATAGGCGGTCGTTCCTTCGATCAGGACGGCGGGCGAGGTCGGGAGGCCGAACGTCAGGAACGAGCGCTCGTTCATGTGGGTGCGGAAGGTCGAGCCGGGGATGCGGAACTCGTTGTAGCGCTCTTCCTTCGGTGAGGCCTTGTCGGTGTCCTTCTCCGAGTTGTTCTTATCGGTCATCTTCTGGTCGTCGTCGTCCTTCTTCGTCTTCGACGCTTCCCACGGCTTGAGCTTCGAGATCTCGACGTCCTTGTCGCGGAGGAACTTGTTCGCGGTGTCGATCGCAATCACGGTGCCGCCGTCGCTCACCCACGACTTGAGCTTCTCGATGCCGGCCTTGCCGAGCGCGGTGGCGTAGGCGCCGCCGTTCGGGAGAATCAGGACGCGGTAGTGACTGAGATCGATGTTGCGCAGCGAGGCGATGTCGAGGTTCGTGTGCGGGATCGGCGTGTCGATGTCGAGGGTGTGCCACAGCATCCCGTACGACGTGGCGCTGATGCCGTTGCCGCCGACGAGCGCAATCCGGGGATCACGGACGTAGTGGATGTCCTCGGAACCGAGAGCCGTTCCGCCCGTCCAGCCGGAGTCGATCGGCGCGACGTCGACCGCGACGGCCTGCGCGATCGTGCCGAGCGTCGTTTCGATCTCCGCGGGGTTGTTGCCTTTGAGGATGATCAGCGAGCCGCGCGGATACGTCTTGTCGGCGATCACGACCTCGTGCTCCGCGACGCTGAAGTTGACGTGCTGCTCGAGCGCACGGCCGGCGAAGCGGTAGACGTTGGGGTCGAACGCGTCGACGATGTAGCCGTAAGTCGCGGGGCGAAACGCGGCACGCGACGCGCGCTCGTACGGCTTCACGTCCGCAGTGACCGGCATGCTCGTCACGAACGCCGGGACGTTCATCGCGAGCGGCATCGACCATGAGGTGAGGTCGTAGAAGTCGTCGGGCTCGTCGGCGTGGGTCTTCGTCTGCTGCTCTTCGAGGAAGCCGGGCGAGAAGGTCGGCGACTTTTCGAGCAGCGTCGCGGCGAGACGGCCGAGCGGCTGTTTCGTCGAGACCACCACGGTACCGGCCGGGAACGTGTGGTTCTCCGCGTTCGCGCCGCCGACGGCGGTGGCGCGCACGGTGAGGGACGACTTCAGCTCGCCGACGCGGATCTGCTGCCCCTCGAGCCGCGCAATGAGCAGTCCGGCGTTCGGCGCGTTGCGCGGGATGAAGTAGGTGTCCTTCCCGTTCTCGGATTGCGCGTGGTTGGTCTCATAGAAGTACCGCAGCAGCCCTTCGCGATTCGACGCGGCGGTGCGGAGCGTCGCCATGCCGCTGGTGTAGTGCTCGTCGATGCGGTGCGCGAGGTGGAGGACGGTGTCGTCCTCGCGGCGCACCGCCGTGCCGCCGCGGCCGCCGCCAGCGACTTCGTACGTCATGCCGATCGCGCCATGCAGCGACGGCCACGAGTCGCCGTACGCGGGATAGAAGAGGTCGAAGCGCTCGGCGACGAAGAACGGCCAGCCGCGCTGCGTGAACGCCTGCGCGTTCGCGCGGCCGAAGACGTCGAGCCACTTCTCCACGTCTCTCGGCAGGTTGGCGTTGATCGGCTTGGCGTCGGGCGGGAAGAAGTACGTCGAGTTCGCCCCCATCTCGTGGAAGTCGACGAAGACCTGCGGGTTCCACTTGCCGTACTCGGCGACGCGCGCCTGGGTCTCGCGCTGTGACTGCCACGCCCAGTCGCGGTTCATGTCGATCAGGTAATGGTTGAACCGCCCGCCCGGCCACGGCTCGGCGTGCTCGTACGCCTCCGGATTCGGATTCGCCTCGGCGCCGACGGTGCGGGTGAACCACTGGACGTACCGCTCGCGCCCGTCGGGGTTCTGCAGCGGATCGATGACGACGACGAGGTTGTCGAGGAGCTTCTGCGACTCGGGATCCCTCAGCAGGGTCGCCGCGACTCTCATCGCCGCCTCGGCTGACGACGACTCGTTGCCGTGCACGCCGAACGCGAGCCAGGCGATGGCCGGCGTGTTCCGCGCAATCTCCTGCGCGCGCGACGCGTCGACGTCTGCGATCGCGAGCGATGCGACGTCGTGGCGGATCGCGTCGAGCTTCGCGCGATTCGCCTGCGACGTGATCACCGCGATCATCAACGGCCGGTGCTCGTACGTCTCGCCGATCTTCTGGAACGTGATCAGCGGCGAGCGCCGCGCCAGCTCGTTGAAGTAGTCGACGATCCGGTCCCACGGCGTGAAGCGATCGCCGAGCGTGTACCCGAGGTATTCGTCAGGCGTCGGGATCGCGTTCTGTGCGAACGAGGCGGTGGCAGCGAAAAGTAGAGCGGCGAGGACGATCAGCTTGCGCACGGCGCAAAAGCTATCAAAAAACTAGAGGCCTCAGTCTGCCGTCACCACTTCTTCTTCCACACCCGCGGTCGACTTCGAGTGGATGCCGAGGCGCTTCATCATCTCGTTGAGCGTGGAGGGCTTGACCTGGAGCAGCTCGGCGGCGCGTTTCTGGACGCCGTTTGCCATCTCGAGCGACTGCAGGATCATGGCGCGCTCGTAGCGGGAGACGGCGTCTTTGAGCGAGAGGCCTTCGGTCGGAACGATCATCGACGGCTGGTCGGTGTTGACCGGATAGCGCAGCGAGTCGGGGAGCAGCTCCGGGGTGATGCGGTCGCCGGTGCTAAGGACGACGGCGCGCTCGATCGTGTTTTCGAGCTCGCGGACGTTCCCCGGCCATAGGTGATCCATCAGGATCCGCATCGCGTCGGGCGTCACTTCCTTCACCTTGCGGCGATTCTCGTCGGAGTACTTCTGCATGAAGTGCGCGACGAGGAGGGGGATGTCCTCGCGCTTCCGGCGCAGCGGCGGCAGCGGGATGGTGATGACGTTCAAACGGTAGAACAGATCCTCGCGGAAGCGGCTGTCGGCCATCAGCTTCGTGAGGTCGGCATTCGTGGCGGCGATGATGCGGCAGTCGACGCGGATCGTTTCGACGCTGCCGAGGCGCATGAACTCTTTTTCCTGGATGACGCGGAGCAGCTTTGCCTGCGTCTCCAGATTGATGTTGCCGATCTCGTCGAGGAAGATCGAGCCGCCGTCGGCGACTTCGAAGAGGCCGCGCTTCGTCGCGATGGCGCCGGTGAACGCCCCTTTGAGGTGGCCGAAGAGCGATGACTCGAGGAGCTCCGGAGGGAGGGAGCCGGAGTTGACCGTGACGAAGGCGTTTTTGGCGCGCGGCGAGGCGTGGTGGATCGCCTTCGCGACGAGCTCCTTGCCGGTGCCCGACTCGCCGGTGATCAGGATGTTCGAGCGCGACGGCGCGGCGAGCCGGATCAGCTCGAACACCTTCCGCATCGACTCGCTCTTCCCGATGATGTTGGCGTACGAGTACTTCTCCGACAGCTCGGCCTTGAGGCGCTCGTTCTCCCACGAGAGGCGGCGCTGCTCGAGCGCCTTGTTCACGGTGAGAACGACTTCCTCGTTCTTGAACGGCTTCGGAATGTAGTGGAACGCGCCGAACTTCATCGCCTCGATGGCGCCGTCGATCGACGAGAACGCGGTGATGACGACGACCGGCAGCGTCGGATTGGAAATGCGGATCGCACGCAAAGTGTCGATGCCGCTGATGCCGGGGAGCATCACGTCGAGGATCACGAGATCGACTTCGTCGCCGTCGAGGAGGTTCAGCGCCTCTTCGCCGCTGGCGGCGAGCACGACGTCGAACCCTTCGCGGCGCAGCACGACTTCGAGAACGTCCCGGAGGACCTCCTCGTCGTCGACGATCATCACGCGAAGGCTGCGTTCGGTCATACGTTTATCAGGCGTGGTTCACTATCGCACTCGCAAATCCTACCCGCGGGAGCAGAATCGAAAACTCCGCGCCGTCGCCCGGCTTGCTGGCGACGGTGATCTCGCCGTCGGACGCGTGCAGGATACGGCGCGTGATGGCGAGGCCGAGTCCCGTTCCACCCTGCCCCCGTTTCGTCGTCACGAGCGGCTCGAAGATGCGGTCGATCAGCTCGGGCGCGATTCCCTTGCCGTCGTCTTTGATCCGGATGACGACGCGATCTCCTTCGTCCGCGACGCGCACCCAGATGTTGCCGCCGGGCTGCACGGCGTCGCGGGCATTGAGGAGAACGTTGGTCACAACCTGCTGCAGGTCGTGAAAGTTCCCGCGGACGGAGGCGTCAGTCTCCGTGTGGCGTGGGCTTCCAGCCTGCGCCCCGGGGGGCAGGCTAGAAGCCTGCCCTACACCTTCCACGTGGACGTGTATGTCTTTCGCCCGGAAGAGGTCTTCGTGCAGCACCACGGTCGCGTTGACGAGCTGCGGAACGCTGACGATCTCGCGGGTGCGGGGGCGGTTGGCGATGAGGTCGAGCAAAGAATTGACCAGGTTCGACGCCCGGAAGGTCTGCTGCTCCATCTTCTTCAGCAGCCGGTACTTCGGATCGTCGGGCGGCGTCTCGGCGAGGAGGAGCTGCGCGTACGACGAGATGCCGGTGAGCGGCGTGTTCACCTCATGCGCCACGCCGGCGGCGAGGAGGCCGAGCGACGCGAGGCGCTCCTTGTCCTGCAGCTCGCGCTCGAGGCGGACGCGGTCGGTGACGTCGCCGATGACGAGCACCCGCGCACCGTCCGCGACGTCGGCAGCGAGAGGACTCGACGTGATCGTCACCTCTTTCTCGACGCCGTCTCCGTTGATGAAGTTGGTCGTCATGGAGCGGGCGTTCGCGCGGCGCAGCTCTTCGTACGGCGGGAAGAGCGCCGCGATGCCGTCGTCGCCGCCCTCGCTGCCGACCAGCTCCCAGAACGCTTTGTTCGCGGTGAGCACGGTGCCGTCATCGGCGACGACGGCGATGGCGGATGACGACGACTCGATGATCGACTCGTTGTAGTCCTTCAGCGCGCGGATCTCGTCGAGCTGGCGGCGGAGGCGTCCGTACAGCCGCGAGTTTTCGATCGCGAGGGCGACCGGCGCGGTGAGCGACTCGAGCAGATGGAGGTCGTCGCGCGAGAGCGCCTCCTCGCCGCGCTTCTGCCCGAGGAGGAGAAGACCCTGCAGCTCGCCGCGATTGCGCAGCGGGAAGACGTAGCGATAGCCGGCGCGAAGGAGCTGCCACGGAACGTCGGAGGCGTCCGGCAGGCGCGGCTCGGTCAGGACGATCGGTGAGGTGCCGCGAAGCGGGCCGAAGTCGGCCGCGAATGCGCGTTTCGGAAGGCCCTCTTCCGGGTCGTAGACGACATACGTCGTCCCCTCGCGCATGAAGAGGTTCATCTTCTCGATTTCCAAAGCGGCGCGGAGGCGCTCGCGCATCATCGAGATCAGCTCGTGCACGTCATGGAATGTCGCCAGCTCCTGCGCGAACTCGACGAGGGTGCGGCGGTGTCGGTAGCTCTCGCGATAGAGAACCCGCTCGATCACAGACTCGACGCGCCCCTTCACCGGAATCAGGACGCCTGCGATCAGGAGTCCCGAGGTGAAGGCGAGGAAGTTTCGCTCGACGGCGGCCGCCTCTTCGATCACATGCGAGAGCAGCAGGTTGATCGTCGAGAACGCGATCAATCCGAAGATCAGCGTCACCGCGTAGGCTAGCGTCTCCTTGATGACGACTTCGACGTCCCACAGCTTGTACTTGAGGATCGAGACCGCGAACGCGAGCGGGATGAGCGCGAGCGGCACAATCGCGATGGTCGTGTTGAGCGACGAAACGCGGCCGGTGACGACGTACGGGACGATGTACATCGCGACGAACGGCAGGAAGCCGAGGACGACGCCGAAGAAGATCCACTTGATCTGCGCCTTGCCGACGGCGGCGGCGCGGCGGAAGGTGTAGCCGAGAGCCACCATCGCCGCGGTGAAGTAGATGCCGAAGTCGATCAGCTCCCACCGCTGGATGATGTCGAAGGAGCGATAGGGAGTGGCGATCGCGATGCGATTCGCGAGCGCGAGGAGGTCGATGTCCCACAACGCGAGCAGCACAGGCGGTGCGTACAGCAGCGCGATCGCACGCTTGTTCTTGAGGACCGGTTTCGGGAAGAGGAGGAAGAAGTGCAGCGCCAGCGGCGGGAGCACGATGGTCGCGATCTCTTCGACCATCTGCAGGACTTTGTAGATGATGTCGATGTCGCCCGCCGGTGTGTAGACGTACACCGTGAACGACAGCAGCATGACGAAGTAGAAGATCGAGCTCTCCTTCGTCTCTCCTCGGAACAGGGTAAACAGCCCGATCGTCAGGTAGAGGAAGCCGATGAAGCTGAGGATCAGGTACGAGTAGTCGATCTTCAGTTCCGGGACTTCGTACGTCAGCGTCATCGTCCGGCCGCCGCGAGCGACGAGCATCGGAACGCGCTGCCCGATGCGGCGCAGGGTCTTCTGCAGTCCTTCGATCTCGGTCGACGGGGTGTCGCCGATCAGCCAGATCTGGTCGCCGGGACGGAGGCCGGCGCGCTCGGCGCGGCTGCCGGGGTCGACGCTCTTGACCGCGATGACGCCGTTGATCCGTTCAAAACGGAAGTCGATGCGTTCGAAGGAGGAGCGTTTCCGCTGGAACGACGCGAACGCACCGATGACGATTGCTACAGTGAGCAACCCGATCAGAGCGTTCGTGACAATGGACCTGCGCATGTCGCGTGGGTGGGTAGTATTCAACGGGGCTGCCGCGCGCAAATTGCTCGTAAGTCGTTGGTTATAAACGAACCGGCTGCCGGTTACCTACCGAACGGCGGCGCGGTTTGTTCATTCGGTTGGATTTGACGACCGGAAATCTGCACGCATCGCGAAGGAGGCAGACGTCGCAGTTTTCCTTGCGGCGCTTGCGGCTGCAGAGGTCGAGGATGCCGAGGCGGCAGAGCGCGAAGTCGTAACGGACGGGATCGGCCGGATCGAAGCGCGCGAGCGCGTCGGTGATCTGCCGCGCCGCCTTCCAGTCGGCCGACTTGCGGCTGTTGAGGCCGAGAAAGGTCGCGATGCGGTGGATGTGCGTGTCGACCGGCATCAGCAGTTTCGCCGGATCGACGAAGGTCCAGATGCCGAGGTCGGGGGACGTGCGGCGGACCATCCAGCGGAGGAAGAGATTCATTCGCTTGCACGCGGAGCCGTGCGCGGGGGAGGAGAGGAGGTATTGAAGGGATTTGGTGGCCGGTGGCTGGTGGCCGGTGGCCAGATCGATGAAGCGCGTGAGCGTGGGGCCGATGTCGGCGTCTTGTTCGTCGTAGCAGGCGCGGAAGGCTTCGCCGATGGAGCCGTATTCGCGGATGACGAACGCCATTCTTTCGAGCAGCTCGACGAGCTCGCGCGTCTTCTGGAAGCGATGCGCGAAGCCGGCGAAGCGAGACGTCGCTTCGTTATGGTCGAACTTCACGAGATATTCATACGGCGATGGCTTCATTCGCGCGAGCACCGTTCCGGCGTTGGCCACGACGATGCTCGCGCGACCGTAGGCGAAGGCGGCGGCGATGAGCCCCGCGATCTCCTGGTCGCGCGGATGGGAAAAACGGTGAACCACCTGAAGCGGATCGGGCTCGATCGTCGAGATGTCGAACGTCGTCACGAGCGCGTCGAGGCGCGCGCGCAATACGTCATCCGAGACCGGGCGTTTCCGCATGAGGAACCGAACGAAAACCTTTGCCCCGCGATTTCGTCTCAACACACACCTCAACCGGGTCGTAGTGCGTTTCGACAACAACAGGAGCTCTTCCATGCGCGCTCGCTTCTTCGCCGCCCTCGCAGTGCTCACCGCGCTGCCTGCATTTGCATCGATCACCGGAACGGTCATGACCCGCGACGGTCAGCCGCTCGCCGGCGCGAAAGTGTCGGTCTATTCGTTCGAATCGGCTGAGGCACGGCGCGCGCGGCTCGTCTCCGCAAATCCGGAGCACACTCCGCTGGCTTCGACGACGACGAGCTCGAAGGGCGCCTTCACGCTCGAATCGCCGAAGGATCCGGTCGTCTCGATTCGCGTCGACGCCACCGGCTACGCGCCGCACACGACCGACATCGAGCACGACGAGGACAGCCTCGTCTTCGCGCTGTCATCCGCGCCGGTGAAACAGGGGACGATCACGGCGAACGGAAAGCCGATCGCGAACGCGCACGTCGTCTGGCTCGGCCAGGACGGCGAGACGATCTCGACGACGGACGAAAAGGGCCACTACTCCGCCCCCGATCCGACGAAGTGGGCGGGACGCGTGGTCGTCCACCATCCCGACTTCGCGCTCTTCGACGAGACGCGCGGCGCGAAGGCGCTGCCGCTCGACTTCTCGCTCGACGCCGGCGTCCCGGTGACCGGAAAGGTCGTCACGAGCGACGGCTCGCCCGTCGCCAAGGCAAACGTCACGATGGATACATGGCCGGCCGGCACGACCGGCGACGACGGCTCGTTCACGATCGCGCACGCGCCGAAGAAGTGGGACTCACTCGAAGTGCACTCCGGCGACGCCGTCGCGTTGCGCGCGCATGAAGGAAAGAGCGCGCCGTCGCTGAAGCTCACCGCGGCCGCGTCCGTCGCAGGCACCGTCCGCGACGCGCACCAGCAGCCGGTCGCCGGCGCGACGGTGTCGTTGCCGTCGAACGTGCCGGGCCGTCAGGCGGCCGCGCGCGGCGCCGTCGAATCGACCATCACCGACGCGAAGGGGAACTACAGCCTCACCGGCGTCAAACCGGGCAGGTATCAGCTCGTCGTCTCGCATCCCGCCTACTTCGCCGCCCCGACGAACCTCTCGCTGACGGCGGGCGCGCGCGTGCAGAAGCCACTCGTGGCGTCGCCGCGCGCACGGATCAGCGGCACGGTCGTCGACGACGACAAGCGCGCCATCGCCGCGGCGACCATCAATGCCGACACCGTCAGCCGCGATCCGATGGGATTGCCGCGCAACATGCGGCGGATGATGGCCGGCCTGCCGATCGCGCACTCCGCGTTCAGCGGACCAGACGGCCGCTTCTCGCTCCGCACCGAGACGCAGGGCGACGTCGAGCTCGAGGCTTCGAAGAAGGGGCTTCCGAACGCGAAGACGAGCGCACTGCACGTCGCGCCGGGCGACAAGAAGAGCGGCGTCACGATCGTCATGCCGCGCGGCATCGCGATCAGCGGCATCGTCACCGACAAGCAGGGGAAGCCGCTGTCGGGCGTCGGCGTCACGGCATCCGAGAACGAGAACGGACCGATGCCGGGCGGCGTGCGGCGGATGATCGTCTCCGCGATTCGCGGGGCGGCCGAGGATGACGAGACGGTGCGCACCGGCTCGGACGGCAGGTTCACCACCCGCGTGAAGGAAGGGACGTACGAAGTCATCTTCAAGCGCGAAGGGTTTTCGACGAAGGTCTTGCGCCCGGTGACGGCCAATACGACCACGAAGCCGCTCGAGGTCACGATGGAGCCGGGGGTCGAGATCAGCGGCCGCGTCACGCGCGGCGGCGCGGGCGTCGAAGGGATCAACGTCGCGGTCATGTCGATGGACAGTCCCGAGCTTTCGACGACGGGTCCCGACGGCCGCTTCACCGTCAGCGACCTCACGCCGGGACCGTACATGGTCGTCTTCAACAAGCAGGACGAGTTCATCCAGCAGATGCGCAACATCACGGCGCCGGCGAACAACGTAAACGTCGACCTGCCGCCGGGCGGCCGCATCAGCGGGCGCGTTCTCGACAAGAACACGCATCAGCCGGTGACGTCGTTCAATGCCGGCGTCAGCACCGCGCGCATGGGGGGCGGCATCCAGATCGACGTCCCGCCGATGATGAAGAGCTTCACCAGCGACGACGGCTCGTTCTCGCTCGACAACGTCCCCACCGGCACTGTCGCGGTGGTCGCGACCGCGCCCGGATACACGACCGCGCGGCAGTCGAACGTCACGGTCGAGGAAGGGAAGAGCGTCGACAACATCGAGCTCGATCTCGACACCGGCGTGAAACTCAGCGGCCACGTCTCCGGACCGGACGGCTCTCCGCTCGCCGGCGCCTCGGTGCGTCCGGCGAGCGGCGCCGGCGGCGCGATGCGGATCGTCGCTGGTTTCGGCGGCCCCGACACATCCGCCGCGACGACGGACGGCAACGGCGACTACACGATCGACCAGCTGGAGCCGGGGACGAAGTCGTTCTCGTTCACGATGGAGGGCTACCTCCCGGCGACAAAGAGCGTCGATCTCTCCGGACGCGAGGCGCGGCTCGACGCACAGCTCTCGTCAGGGCTCCACATCGCCGGAGTCGTCGTGACGGACGCCGGCGCGCCGGTGCCGGACGCCGACGTCCGCGCCTCGAGCGCGGTGAGCGGCTCGGGCGGGTTCCGCGCCACGAAGACCGACGCGAGCGGCGGGTTCACGTTCGACAGCATCGCGCCGGGACACTACTCGTTCACCGCTTCGAAGCCGGGATACGCCGACGGCAGCGTCAAGGACTTCGACGTCAGCAGCAACGCGCCGGTCCGCATCGCGCTCAAGACGGGCGGGGTGATTTACGGTCATGTCTCCGGTCTAAGCGGCGACGATCTGCAGCACGTCACCGTTTCGGCGCGCAACAACAACGGCAACGGCGAGGCGGCGGTCGACGCGTCCGGCAATTACCGGATCGTCGGCGCGCCGACCGGCACGGTCCGCGTCACCGCGGACTTGATGCGGAGCCTCGGCAACGCGCAGACGACCGACCCGCAGACGGTCGACGTCGAGCCGGGCGCCTCGGTGCAGGTCGACCTCACGTTCAACTCGAACACCATCGTCCGCGGACGCGTCACGCGCGACGGAGCGCCGCTCGCAGGCGCGAACGTCAACTTCTTCGCCACCGATCGCGCCGGTGCGCAGGTCTCCGCTCCGACCGACGAGAACGGGAACTACACCGCGTCCGGCCTCACCAACGGCTCGTACAACGTGATGGTGCTCGACACGCAGCGGATGAATCCCTTCTCCGAGCATTACGAGGTGAACGGGTCGGCCACGTTCGACATCGACATCAAGACGGCGGGGGTCAGCGGCCACGTCACCGACGCCGGAAGCGGCGACCCGGTCGCCAACGCCCGCATCCAGCTGAAGGGGAAGGACAGCGGCGTCGGCGGCATGATTGCCACCCGCGGCGCCACGACCGACAGCGCCGGCAACTTCACGATCGACTCGGTGTCGCCAGGGACGTACACGATCACCGCGGACAAGGACGGCTACGGGAATGACATACGTGACGTCGCCGTCACCGACAGCGGCGCCCAGCCGGTGCAGCTGTCGATCGCGAAGGCCGACGGCGTCACCCTGACGGTCGTCGACGCGCGCGACAATCAGCCGCTCAACCCCGCGATCACCGTGTTCGATGCGGCCGGCCGGAACGTCTACCAGTCGATCTTCCGCGGCATGTCGGGCGGCAGCTCGTCAACGCCGCTGCCGCTTGCGCCGGGGCAGTACACGGCGACGGTCGCGGCGATGAATTACGCGCCGCGGACGGTCCGCTTCACGTCACCGTCGTCGCAGACCGTCCAACTCACGCCGGGCGGCACGATCGTCGTGACCGCGAAGAACACCGACAACACGCGCCGCGCCCGCCTCATCGACGCCAACGGCGCCGTCTACGCGCGTCCGTTCTCCCCCGACGCCACCTACGCGATTCCCGGCACCAACAACACCATCGCGAACATCGCACCGGGTACGTATCAGCTGCAGGTGATGGTGAATGGCGCGATCGTGAATACGTTGACGGTCACGGTCGCCGAGGGGGTCGTGGCTCCGGCGGCGATTTAGAGCTTCCGAGGAAGTGGCCGGGCGCACACTGTGCGCCCGGCCGGGGTACCTCTACAACTTAGCCTCTACTACCGGGGAGTTGGCAGACGCCTGCTGCTGCGGAGTCGTCTGCGGAGTCGTGGCCGGCTTCTTCCGGCGCTCAATCTTGCGCAGGCGCTTGACCTCCTCGACGTGCGGCACCACTGCGGCGTGCTCAGGGTCCGTCGCCAGCTGCATACCAATGCCGCATGCCCGTGCCGCGAGAGCCGACAGTCGCTGCCGGCGCACGAGGTTCGCACCGGCAACGCCGTTCAGCATCGCGCGAAGCTCATCCTCGGCACGCTGCCAGCGCACCGACTCATCGACGAGCTCCTGGACCGCGTCCGGCGGCAGACCGATCGCTTGTGCGATCACGCCGTCGGAGCCGATGACACTGATCGACGCCTTGAGCACATCGTGAGACGTCCGCGCCCGATTGCGCGCGCTCTGCCGCTCCTGCGGAGTCATCGGAGTCACTGCCGGGATCTGGCTACTGAGGGTCCGCAACTGCTCGATGAGCGCGTCGGCGCTGATCGAAACTGCCGGCTGCGGCGTGTCCGTGGGTGTGGGAATCGCGTTCGACATGGAAGCCTCCTCTTCTGAATCCCCTCGGTGCAACGCGCACCTCGGGCATTCGTTTCGGTTACCCACTCAGGTTCGGCCGAACCCTCCTGGGCGATGAGCGCTGCAGCACTCTGACTTCCGATCGCGACCGAGATCACGATACCGAAGCGAAGGAAAGAGTCCCATGTGAACAATCGGTGACGTGTTTGCAGCGCGGCGCTTAGTCGCGTCCCTTCATCGGTTTACGAAAGTGGCGTAGGTAAGTCCGAGTATTTGTTCGCCCAAATTAATTGCGTATTCGGCAATCAAAAATTGCGGAAAGACGCAATTGGGTGGATCTATGGAAGACGAACACCCCCTCCGTCATCATGAGCCGGCGTAGCGCGGCGAAGGATCTCCAAATGCGCCGCGGGTTGCTCGTGCAGCGACTCTTGAGATCGTACTCGCGCCATCGGCGCTGTGCTTGAATCTCTCAGTCGGTACGCTGAAACGTCGAGACGCGGACACAATCAAGGCCTTCATTCACGGCGTCCCGGAGCCGCGCTACAACCTCGGTAACGGTGTCCGTAGCATCCATCACATCACCGTTCGCGAACTCGATCCGCGTGATGGTGTCCCCGTCATTCACCTGCTCGCGGATCGGACGGACGGAGCGGACGTGCCATGCGACGATCGATACCGGCAGAGCCGTTTCGTGGCTCGTGACTTCGAAGAAAGGGAACGTGGATGCCATTCCTGCTCCGTGCGATGACAGTTACGATCGTAACAGGACGTTGATACGTTGTCAATAGTGACAGAACCGCGTCCAATTCCGTTCATGGTCCGAGAGGCGGAGATGTTCGGTGAGGCCATGAAGCGGCTGCGCGAGAAGCGCGGCATGACTCAGGAAGCACTCGCGCATGAAGCCGGAATCACGTCGAGCTATGCCGGTCAGGTCGAGCGCGGACAGCGCGTTCCGAGCCTGACTATCGTGCTCAAGATCGCTCGCGCTCTCGGCGCCCGCCCCGGCGAGTTGATCGATCACATCAAGGTGCGGTGATCGGCGAAGTGGAGGCCGCATGCGGGATATCGCGGGACGAAAGGCGTAGTCTCTTCTCATGAAGCCACGCCACGAGGAATTGAACGACAAGCTCTCCGAGGCGGCGAAGTATCTTCAGGGCTCCGAACGTCTTTGCGACGACGATGCATCGGGCGCCGCGCTAGTCAGGCAACGGGAACACGTCGAGAAGGTTCGCGACCATCTGGCGGAAATATCGGACGCAGCGCTCCTTCTCACAGCAGACGAAGCCTTGGTTAATCTGGCGCGGGATCTGGAGCAGGCCGGGAATGGCTTGCCGGAACATGCTCGCGATGCCTTGGAGCATGCGGCTGGTATCGTCGGATCGGCTATCGGAGAAGACGGTGATAGTTAGGGAACCTGCCATACTCCTCCCTTTCCTCCTCTCGTGGATCGTGTCACGCGATGTAACCTCGCCGTGACGCGAAATTGCCATTCGCTCGGTTCGGTGCAGCAAGCGAATTGATGTATTCTGTAAGCAATTCCGCAGACGTTGACGTGGAGTCGGGGAGGGGATGGCGAGGAGTAAGTCGGCCGCCGAACTGCGTGGCGAGAACCGAATCTTGCGACGCATTCGCGGCACCGAGGGTGTTGCGAGCGTATTTATCACGCTCATTAAATGGGGAGCGCTGGTGGCGCTTGCGCGCTACGCGACAATTTCAATCAGTGCGCTCGCTGGGAAAACGACGCCGCAGACATCGGAATCAAGGTTCTCGGTAACTTCTCAATCTCAACGGCGGTCGCGTGGCTTCTCGGCGCTGGTGGCGCGGGTTACGGGATGGCACAGAATAAGCTGCGCAAGGACACAGTTGAGCGGCTACAGAAGCGCAACCAGGACCTAGAGCGCTCATTTGATCAACGCCGGAGTTCGAGCCGGCTTACCACGCGTGGCGACACGCGGCCCGGAGACGAGGTATGACAAGCGCTCAGATTGTTACCGCGCTTTCGACCACGATTTCGCTGTTCGGTATCGTCGTGCTCGTTTTTTGGCTCTATCGCGAATTTCGGATCGACAAGTTCCGACAGCAAATGTTCGCGCTACGAGACGAGTTCTTCGATTTCGCTCGCGATGGCGGCATCGCTTTTGACGACCCTGCGTACGGGGTGCTTCGGAGCACGATGAACGGTTATATCCGCTTCGGTCATCGTCTTTCGTTGCTCCACGCTCTTGTTTTTTGGGTGCTCAGCGAGCCGACGTCCATGCGGCGACCGGCGGAAAGCTTTGAAAGTCAGTGGAGCGTCGCAACCGAAAACATGAAGGCGGATACGCTTCAGACCCTGAAGAAGTTCAGAACCAGGATGGAAGCGTTAGTGCTAACGCATGTCATTCTCAACGCTCCGATTCTCGTCCTCTTGATCATTCCGGGCTTCATCGCAGTCATTTTCGCCGAGCGCTGTTTGGCTTGGTTAGGAAGCGTCTTCGCGCCCGAACTGGATGACTTCGACTCTGCTGCGCTAGCGTACGGAGTGCAAGTCGTTGAGTAGTTCTATGCCTCTTGCGATGTTCGTTCTCTAGTCTTCGGCTGCGTTCTAGAAGAGCTTAGCTGCGTCTTCGAACGCGCGAAGCGAGCGCGATCGCACCACCGAGAAGCGGCCAACGGTGGCTTCGCTGCGGCGAACCGACGCGCAGCTTTGCGATCCGAGAGCGGGTGGCCGAACAGCGAGACGGCAAAACAGCAGGATCGGACGGTGCGAGTGCGCGCCCGGACTGTTGGCCGGTGCGCTGAGACCGTTGGCGTGCGCGCCGGGACCGTTGGGCTGCGCGCCGGGACTGTTGGCTGCGGGTCGAGACTGTTGGAGTGCGGGTCAATACTGTTGGCGCGAACGTCGGGACTGTTGCGGTGGGCGCTGAGACGCCACGGACGGACAGCGGCTCTGCGCAGCTGTACACCGGGAGTGTGCAGCCGCTCCGTCTCGGTGCACACCGAAAGACTCTCGGCGTACAGCTCCACACTCTCGGCGTACGTCGTTACGCTTTCGCCGCGCAGGTTTTCCGTCCGGCGGTCCAGGTCTACAGTCTCGAAGCGCGGGGCGACCGTGTCGCTGTGCGGCCTTACCGTCTCGGAGTGACGAGCTACTCGTCCTCGCCCTCGTCGATCGGGGGCGGCTCGGGGATGTCGACGACGGCTTCGAGGGGGACGCGTTCGGCGCGCGCGAGGGGCACCACGCCGGGGGTGAAGAAGTTCTTGCGGTACTTTTCGAGGCGTTTGAAGAGGTGGTGGAGGTCGTAGGTCAGGCGCATGACGGTGCGGCGGAGCTTGTACTTGACGCGCTTGAACGCCTCGAGGTCGTCGCCGCGGAGGCTGGGGAGGAACGACTCGATCTCGGCGATCCGCTTGCGGACTTTGTCGAGGTCCTTGTCGTGGACGTTGAGGAAGAGCTCCTCCTTGTCGATGAGCAGCGGCTCGGTGCCGGACATCTGGTCGTCGAACCAGTGCCAGAGCTGGATGATGTCGATGCGGCGGCCCTTCGAGAGGAAGCGGGTCTCGAGGAGGTCCTGCCGGAAGTAGCCGAGGAGCTTGCGGTCGTCGGTGCGGTTGAACTCGTCGTCCGTCAGGTTGCGGATGTTCCAGACGGCGTAGCGCATGATGTCGTTGCGCGCGGCGCGGAGCTGACGGATCACTTCCTCGAGCTGCTTCGAGGGAAGCGCCTTCAGGTCGTGCGGTTCAGGGAGGGTCACGGGCATTCGGGGCGGGACATTAGCACGGATGTCAGGGAGGGATGATCCAGCTGTCGCCCGACTGATTGTCGATGACCGAGGCCGCCGCGAGGCTGGGCGAGCCTTCAATGCTGATCCGCGCGACGCGCGGATCCTGAATCGGAGCGATGCCGTTGAATCCGGCGAACTCCTGCAGCTTCGTTCCGGCCGCATCCCACAGCGTCACCTGCGTGGAAAAGCGTGCCGCGATCGCGAGAGTCGTTCGAAACCGGTCGGAGATCTCGATTCCGATCAGGTCCGACTGCGCCGGGGCCGAGGTGTTGTACAGGGGAAAGCTCGCGCTTTGAGTGCCGTGCGCAATGCGCTGGAAGAACGCCTGATATTGCGACAGAAAGACGAGTCCGAACGGGCCCGGAATGACGCTCGTCGCCGATGGCTGGATCGGGGTGATTCCGTCGAACGACAGCCGCCACACGTCCGAACGCCACGCGCCCGTGGAGATCACGGTGAGGAATGTCGCTTGCGCCCCCTCCTGCAACATCTGAGCGGGATAGATGGCGAAGTCGTTCCCCTCGACGATCGACGCGTAGGCGAGAACGCCGGGATGACCGCTGACGACGGCGATCTCCGCCATGTTTCCGCTGCCGGGAACCTGTAGCTGGCTGTAGGGAGCGATCGGATACGGCACACCGGCGATGCTCACCACGCCACTGTCCGCGGTCGGGTTCGCGACGCCGATGTTCCAGTAGTCGCCGTACGGGCGCACGACGAAGAGACGGTTGTAAGCCGGATCGAGGGCGCCGCGGCCGTCGCTCGCCGTGGCGCCGACCCGATCGCCATGCGAGCCATTCCCATCGCGAAAGTAGGTACGCGACGTGGCGGTGAACGCGTGATCGCCGACGAGCTGCAGGAAGCCCATCCCCGTCGTCCCGAGTTGCGCAACGACGTCATCGATCCGCACGACCTGACCCGCGCTCACTGCCACCGGCAGCGCCGCGAAATTCACCGAGCCGTCGGCTGTCGTCGGCGTGTACACCAGCGTCACCGTCGCGCCGCTCCGGCTCGACAGGTAGACGTCGCTGACGTACTGGCGCCCCAACGCGCCGGTGACGTGGCCGACGACCGGGATGTTCAGCGTGTACGAATTCGGTGGCCGCGCGTCGAGCGTCGTGTCGCCGGTGAGCTTGAGGAGCAGGCTCCACGACTCGAGCGCGCCGACGTCGCCGGGAAACTTGTCGACGACGACCAGCGTCCACGTTCCTTGCGCGGGCTGGCCGACGAGCGGCGTGAGCGACGTCAGCGGCGCGGCATCGAGGCCGTACGTCGCGTGGAGGTCGGCGGTCTGGTCGGCGTCGGAGGTCTGCTTCAGCAGAAACTCCGATCCGTCGGGCGAGACGAGCGTGATGGCGAGGTCGCCGCGGCGTGGATGGCGGATGTCGACGCGCACCGCGACGCTCACGATCGCGCGCGGGTCGCTGATCGTGACGCTCGAGGACACCGCCGTTCCGTCGTCGGGGATCGTAGTCACGCTGATCGCCGCGGGATGCGAGGTGTACTCCCCCTTCAGCGGTGCGCCGCACTCGCCGGCCGCGAAGATGCCGCGCAGCGTCATCGCGCCGCAGATCACGTTCACGTCGGCCCCGCCGCGGAGCGCACGATCGGACTCCACCATCCGCTGCGCCAGGTCGTGGAACGACGGCGACGGCGGAATGCCGAACAGCGACTCCAGCACGATGCGGTCGGTGTTCTCTTTTCCGATCGCGAGGAAGACGTCGCGGAGCGCCGACGACCAGATCTCGCCGTTCAGGTGCTCCGTGCCGGGGTCGGTCGAGCTCTTGAAGTCGGCGAGCGTCTTGGTCGAGTCGACGCGCCGCAGGCAGTCGGCGCCGGCGGGATAGCCGCAGTTCTCCGAGTCGGCGTCGCCCGCACAGCGCGCGTCCCAGTCGGCGATGCACGCGGGATCGCGCCCCGTGGCGCGGGTTGCGTCGTAGGTCGACGAGAACGACCAGTAGTCTCCGAGCCCCTCGGCCAGCGCCGCCGCCTGCGACGACGATCCCCCCGACAGCGCCCCCGGCGCGATCCAGTTGTGAATCGCGTGCATGAACTCGTGCAGCATGATGTCGGAGTCCTCGGCGTCATCGGTTCCGCCATCGCCGAAGTAGAGTGTGCCGCGGCCCGGCGGGTTGGCCTGGATGAAGTACGAGTTGTCGGTGCCGTTCGCGGCGTGCGCGTCAATCGGAATGGAGTAGTCGACCAGGCGCCGCGCGCCGGCGTAGCCGAGCGACTGCAGGTAGCGCTGCGCACGGTCGATCTGGAAGTAGGCGTTCACCTCTTCGAACTCGGGCTGGCTGCGGTTGAGCGTGTCGAGCGGTTTCGACGGATCGGCGTGCGCCGTGAACGGCGCCTCGATATCCACTATTTGCGCGTTCGGCCCGGCGAGCGGCGACGCCGGCGCGAGGTCCGGCAGGTCGACGACGGAGTAGGCGGCGTCCGGCACGGCGGCCGCGGAGTTGTTCTGATCGCGCAAGTTCGGGTCGTTCAGCTTCGCGACAGGGTTGACGTCGAAGACGCGTCCTTTCACGGTGTAGAACAGCGGGCGCTCGCGCAGGAGCGCGCCGGTCTCGCTGTCGTACCAGCGTTCGTACGGTTCCATCGCGCGCGCGAATTCGACGACGCGCAGGGCCGGGCGGAGGGTGCCGTTGTCGTTGACGTAGGAAGGCGTGCCGTCGCGGTGCACGAGAATGTGGGCGGACGAGGGCGTCCGCCGCTCCGGGAGTTGGCCGAGGCGCTCGAATACGACGCGTCCGTTCTCCTCGATCCGTTCGCCGCCGGCGACTTCGAGGCCGTCGACGACCTGCGTGTAGTGCCGCACGGTCTTCGTCAGCGAGACGCGCGTGTAGTCGAGCCGCAGTTCGACGATTGCGGCGAGGAGCAACGGGATCATTGAGTGATGTTACGAACGCGCCAGCGAATGCGCTTGCTCGACCGGCTCGGCGTCGGTTACGTGCTCCGTCGGAAGGGAGAAGAAGAACGTCGTGCCGGAGCCTTCCTTGCTCTCGACCCAGATCGCGCCGCCGTGACGCTCGATGATCTGCTTGGTGATGTAGAGGCCGAGGCCGAGGCCCCCGTAGTTCGTCGACGAGACCTGGCGTCCGCGGTGGAAACGCTCGAACACCTGCTGGATCTCGTCCGCCGGAATGCCGATGCCGCGGTCGCAGATCGCGGTCACGACTGAATCGGTGCGGTACTCGACCACGACGTAGATGTCGCTCCCCTCGGGCGAGTACTTGACCGCGTTCTCGAGGAGATTCCCGAGGACCTGCTCCAGACGATCGCGGTCGCCGTTGACGATGCGGTCGCTCGTCTCCGGGACGTTGAGGTGGAAGCGACGGTCGCTGAATGACGTGTGGTGGTGGTGCACGACGTCGCGGACGAAATTCGGCCAGCTGATCGGCTCGCGCCGGATCTCGAGGCGTCCGGTCTCGATGCGCGACACGTCGAGCAGCTCGAGGATCAAACGCGACATGCGATCGATCTGGTCGAGAGCGATCTCGAGGTACTCCTCCGACGTGTTCAGGTCCCCCTCGCGGATCAGCGTCTTCGCGAGCTGCGTGTAGCCCTTGATCGACGTGACCGGCGTGCGCAGCTCGTGCGACGCGATGGAGAGGAACTCGTCCTTCAGGCGCGAGAGGTCTTCCACCTTCCGCCGCGCGTCGACCTGTTCGGTGTAGAGCTTCGCGTTCTCGATCGCGAGCGCGGCGCGTTCGGCGAGGAGCTCCGCGAGCGGGAGGTTCTCGTCGGTCATGGCGCGCTCGGGGTCGTTCGCGGCGATGATGAGCGCGCCGAGCATCTCGCGCCGCGTCCGGAGCGGAAGGATGAGGAGCGAGGCGAGCGTCATCGGCGTGGCGCTGATCGCGCCGGCGACGCTGTACTCCTCGCCGCGCTGCGGTGCGCCGACATTGGCTGTCAAAGAGGGGTAACCGGTGGCGACGACCTGTCCGATGATCCCCTCGCCGACCGTCAGCGGCTGGCGATAGATGTACGACCAGGCGAGGCCGAGGGAGGCCATGTCGCGGTGATAGAGCGCGGCGACGCGCAGCTCCTTCGAGTCGCTGTCCTTCAGAATGACCGCGGCCCAGTCGCCGAGGACCTCGGCCGTGCGTTCCGCGATCGCCTGCGTGACCCAGACGGGGTCGATGTTGCTGGTGAAGAACGCGCCGGCGTCGGCGAGGGTCTGCGCCCGCTGCGCCTGCTGCGCCATCTCTTCTTCGAGGCGGCGGCGCTCGGTGATGTCGCGGAAGGTGACGACGGCGCCGGTGACGCGATGATCCTCGAACAGCGGCACGGCGCTCATCAGGACGGCCATCTCGCTGTCGCCGCGCACGATCGTCATGGTGACGTCGCTGACCGCGCGGCTCGTTGCGAGCGCCTGCGCCGCCGGCAGCTCGCGCGCATCGAGCGGCTCGCCGTTCTCCGCGCGGAGTCCATACACGTCGGCGTGACGGAAGATCGGCACGCCGGTCTCGGTGCCGATCAGTTTCTGTCCGGACGGGTTGATGAAAACCGTCCGCCCCTCTCCGTCGACGAGCATCACGCCGTCCGCCATGGCGCCGATGACCGCCTCGGTGCGCGCGATTTGCCGCGCAATCGACTCGTTCAACGAGCGCTCGATGCGCCAGAGCGCGAACGCGGCGCTGAGGATGATCGCGATGCTCGCGACGACGATCGCAAGGATCAGCCACTGGCGGACGGCGGTGGTCCGGTCGATGTTCGATTGCTGCTGCTGCCGGTGCCGCTTGGAAACGTCAGAGAAGAAATCGGGCGCACCTCGCTGGATCCTCGCGACTTCGTCGACGCGTTCCTGCGCCTGCGCATCGTCGTGATTCTTCGACAACTCGATCTGCTTGTCGCAGAGAGACGCGATGTCGGCGAAGTGTTTCCTGAACGACGCGATCGTTCGCATGTCGACGGGATCGGTGGCGATTCCATCAGCCAGATCCGCCTTTTGTTTGAAGTCTTTCTTTGCCTCGATGTACTGCGCTTCGAATTGCGATTCGCGCGTCAGGGAGAAGCCGCGGGAGGCCGCGATCATGTTCATGACGGCGGCGTCCATGGCGTCGACGTCGTCGAGCAGCGGCTCCTCGGCGGTGATGGCCCGAACCTCCTGCTGCCGCTCCATGGAGAGAATGGTCAGGTTGAACGCCACGCCGAGCGCAACGAGCACTACGAGCGCCGCGAACGCGCTCCAGAGCATTCTCCTGATGGTGGACCCACCCATGACGCTTAAGCTCGCTCCCTCTTGCAAATTCGAAGCCGCCCGCTCGCGCAGCATTGTGCCAAATTCAAGGAAACAATGCACTTCCGCACTGCCGTCGTGGAACGCCCGATGCAATCATGACGTGCGGAGGACCTATGGCACTCAGGCCCCTGCGCAATGCGACGATCTCATTCGGACTGGTCTCGATTCCGGTCCGCTTCTACACCGCCACGAAGACCGAGGACGTGCACTTCCACCTCCTGCACGAGAGCTGCGGCACGCGAGTGAATCGGAAATGGTGGTGCCCGCATCACGAGAAAATCGTCCCCTCGGACGAGTTGATCCGCGGCTACGCGATCAGCAAGAACAAGTACGTCACCTTCACCGACGAGGAGATGGAGGCGCTCGAGACGGACGACAACCGCTCGCTCGAGATCACCGAGTTCCTCGACCTGCAGCAGATCGATCCGGTGTTCTTCGAAAAGGCGTACTTCCTCGGACCGGCGCCGGGCGGCGGCAAGACGTACAAGCTGCTGGCGACGGCGCTGAAGAAGCAGGGGAAGGTCGCGCTCGGGAACTGGGTCGCGGCGAACCGGGAGCATCTGGTCGTCGTTCGCCCGTACGAAGACGGCTTGATCCTCCACACGATGTTCTACGCGGATGAAGTCCGCGACTTCGGCGCGATCGAGCACGAGGCGGGACACGTCACCGAGAAGGAGACGAAGCTCGCGGAGATGCTGATCGACGAGCTGACCGAGGCGAAGTTCAATCCGCTGCAGTTCAAGGATGACTACCGCGAGCGCTTGCTCGCCCGCATCCGCGCGAAATCGCAGGGCAAGACCATCACCGCCGAGGAACCGGAAGAGGAGAAGGGCGGCGAGGTCATCGACATCATGGAAGCGCTGCGCCGCAGTCTCCAGGGCGGTCGCGCGCCAGCGAAACGCGCTCCGGCACGGAAGAAGACCGCCGCGGCATCACGCACGAAACGGACGACGCATACGCGGCGGGCTGGGGCGAAGAAGCGAAAAGCATCGTGATGAGAGCGCAGTGCGCAGAGCGCGGAGCGCAGAAGGTCAGGACGCAGGTATGCTCGGTCTTTCTGCGCTCTGCGCTCTGCGCTCTGCCGACTATCTATGCCTGATCTGTTGAAGAAGTACCGGACGATGCGCGACTTCGGCGCGACGCCGGAGCCGTCGGGCGGGAAGGCGAAGAAGGCGAAGCTGCCGATCTTCGTCATTCAGAAGCATCACGCCTCGCATCTGCACTACGACTTCCGTCTCGAGATGGAGGGGGTGCTGAAGTCGTGGGCGGTGCCGAAGGGGCCCTCGTACGACCCGACCACCAAGCGGCTCGCGATGATGACGGAGGACCATCCGTACGACTACGCGAAGTTCGAGGGGATCATCCCGGCGGGCAACTACGGCGCCGGAAACGTCATCATCTGGGACAACGGGACGTGGGAGTTCATCGAGCCGGGCGACGATCCGGTCAAGGCGCTCAAGAGCGGGAAGCTGACGTTTCGGATGTACGGCAAGAAGATGTTCGGCGAGTGGGCGCTCGTGAAGATCAAGGGGAAGTACGGCGACAAGGGAAACGAGTGGCTGCTGCTGAAGCACCGCGACGAGTACGCAAACGAGAAGATCGACGTGACCGAAGTTGCGCCGCGATCGGTGATCTCAAACCGGCTCGTCGACGAGGTCGATCCGAAACATCAGTGGCAGAGCAACCGCCCCGCGGCGCGCGCGACGAAAACGATCGCCGAAAAACTCGAAGCGGAAGAGGCGGCGAAGAAGAAGGCTACGACTTCGAAGAAGCGCGCGCCGTCTCGACCTCGGCGAGCGCCATCTCGAGCAGCTTCTTCTCCGAGTCGAAGCTCGCGCGCTGAATCGCCTCGGAAAGCTCGACCCACTGCACGTCGTCGACCTCGCTGAGCTGCGGCGTCATCGTCCCTGAAACGTAATTCATCAGGTAGAAGTCGACGCGCTTGCGGATGAGCGTTCCGCCGGCGCGGAAGTAGTACTCGATGGTGTCGAGCGGCTTCACGATCGCCGCTTCGAGGCCGGTCTCCTCCAGGACTTCGCGCAGCGCCGCCTGTTCGGTGGTCTCCCCCTCGGAGACCGCGCCTTTCGGTAATCCCCACCGCAGCCGGCCGCGCGTGGCAATCAATGCGACATACGGCACGCCGTCGCGAAACGAAAGCACCGCGCCGCCGGACGAGTGCTCATTCCGCATTGCTCGCCTCGCTTGCGCCATCCACCTCACATTTTAGCGGTCAGAGATCACGCTAGTCGTTTTTTCCGAAAAGGCGTACATTTCCGGCAAGCGCACAACACGAAGCAGTTCGAGGAGGAGCAGATCATGCCTTTTCTCACCACCGTTACGGTAGTGGGCCTTGTCGTTCTCGCTGGACTGGTGTGGCTGTTCATGCGTACACGCCAGCAGGATCTCATCGCGGACATTCTCGCGAAGAGAAAGGGATCGTCGAAACTCGTCGCGAGAGCCGAATACGTCGAAGGGATGCAGAAGTTCCAGGTGGCGTTGTCGCTGACGGACACCGCGATCTACTACCAGAACCCCGATCTCGATGCCTCGTTCGATCTGAAGGACATCGAAGAGGTCGAGTACGACGACGAGCTGGCGACCGGCCGCGCCGTGACACACGGCTGCCGCGCACTTCGCCTTCGTTCGCACGGCCACACGTTCGAGTTCATCCTGCAGCCCGCGGACTGCTCGCAATGGATGGCGAAACTCCCGCCGCATCACGCGGACGAGCCGGCGGCGCAAACGGCCTGACGGAATGCCCTCGCGCAGCACGCCTGTTGAGCTGTGACGCGGCTAAGTCGGGGTGTAGCGCAGTCTGGTAGCGCACCTGCTTTGGGAGCAGGGGGTCGGAGGTTCGAATCCTCTCGCCCCGACCACCGCTTTCTCCCTGCCCGTCCCCGTAGCTCAGTTGGATAGAGCAACAGCCTTCTAAGCTGTGGGTCGCGTGTTCGAGTCACGCCGGGGACACCAATGAAGCTGGGCGTCGAGCGCTCCCTCTGCGAGTAGCTCCCGAATCCGGGCGATGCGCGCAAACCGCGGCCCTTCGATGTCCTCAGCCGTCAAACCGGCTTTCGCGTAGAGCTCGAGCAGCTGCGGGATCGAGTCGCGGACGGTCCATTGCGGCGCGTATCCGACGAGCGTCCGCTCCGCTTTCTCGAAGCTGACGCGATAGTCGCGCGCGTCGGGACCTCCGCGCGAGGCGTACTCGATCGAGACTCCCGGCATCTCCCGCTCGATGATTTCGGCGACGTCGCGCACCCGGTAGTTCTCTTCGGTCCTGCCGATGTTGAAGAGCTGGTTGTGAATGACTTCGCGCGGCGCCTCGAGCGCCGCGACGAAGGCTCGCGCGATGTCGTCGACGTGAACGAGCGGGCGCCACGCCGTGCCGTCGCTCATGACGCGAACCTTCCCCGTGGTGAACGCCCACGCCGTGAGGTTGTTCACGACCAGGTCGCAACGGAACGATCGCGCGACGCCGTACGCCGTCGCGTTGCGAAGGAACACGGGAGAGAACGAATCGTCCGCGAGCAAGCGGACCGCGGTCTCCGTCTGAACCTTCGATCGTCCGTACGCCGTGACCGGGTTGAGCGGCGACTCCTCTGTCATGATTTCTCGGCCGGCCGCCCCGTAGTTGCTGCACGACGACGAGAAGAGGAACCGCCGCACACCGCCGCTCTTCGCCAGGCGCGCCAGCCGGACCGACGCCTCGTAGTTGATCTGCTCCGTCAGGTTCGGATCGAGGTTTCCCATCGGATCGTTCGAAAGCGCCGCGAGGTGGATGACCGCATCGACGCCGTCGAGCCTGCAGGCTTCGACGTCGCGGATGTCGTCGCCCCCGCCTTCACTCTCGAAGAAACCGGCGTCCACGCCGACGACGTCGTGGCCGCGCTCGAGCAGCCGCGGCACCAGCGCGGAGCCGATGTAGCCCCGATCGCCTGTAACGAGAACTCTCATGCGAGCGGGGGCCACGAGCGGTCCTTTTCCGAAACGACGGTCACCGGCTCCGGCCACACGATCGCGAGCGCCGGATCATCGAAGCGGATGCCTCGCTCCGCCGCCGGTTGGTAGAACGCATCGACCTGGTAGAGGAGCTCGACGTCGTCCGTGAGTGCCTGATGTCCGTGCGCGAACATCTTCGGAACGTAGACCGCGCGCCGGTTGTCCTCCGTCAACTCGACACCGATGTGCTTCCCGAAGGTTGGGGAACCGGGACGGAGGTCGACGATCACGTCGAAGATCGCGCCGCGTGTGCAGCGCACCAGCTTCGTCTCCGCGGCGTCGCCGATTTGGTAGTGCAGCCCGCGAATGGTTCCCTTCGCGGCAGTGAACGAGACGTTCATCTGAACGAACGCCGTGACGAGGCCGTGACGCGCGAACTCGTCGGCGCAAAACGCGCGGGCGAAGAGGCCGCGCGCATCGCCGCGTGGCTCCAGGTCGACGACGTAGGCGCCGGTCAGCTCAGTGGGCGTGAAGAGCACTGGCCATCTCCTGCAGTCCGTCACGGAAGTCGAGCATCGATCGCCCGAGGACGCGCTGTACTTTGTCGACGATCAGGCCGGCGTTCAGAGGGCGCCGCGCTGCCTGTTTCAGCTGTGCCGTCTTCACCGGCACGATCAAACGGCGATCGAGACCGAATACCTCCGCCGCCGCGATCGCAAAATCGTACCGGCTGACGACGCGGGGACCGGCAACATGGAAGACGCCATGCTCGTCCTGCGCGACGAGGGCCGTCATTGCGCGCACGAGGTCGGGCGCATAGGTCGGGCTGCTCAATTGATCGTCGGGCACTTCGATCCGCTCCCCGCGCTCGAGGGTGTCGCGCAGGCGGTAGACGAAGTTCTTCCCCTGCGACTCCCAACTGAAGACGACCGTGGTCCGGACGATCAGCCAGTCGAGCGCGAACGCAGCGATGTAGTGCTCTGCCGCGAGCTTCTGCCAGCCGTAAACGGAGAGCGGCTTCGGCACCGCAGTCTCGTCGTAAGGACCCGACACGCCGTCGAACACGTACTCCGACGACAGGAAGACGACCTTGCATCGATGACGATTCGCGACCCGCACCGCGTTCGCGATGCCGCCGACATTCGTCGCGTGCGTCGCGGCCGGGTGCTCCTCGCACTGATCGACGTTCGGGAGGTATGCGGTGACGTAGAGAACGTCCGGCTGCTGCTCCGCGACGATTCGCTCGAACGCAGCGGCATCATTGACGTCGAGCGGAATCAATCCGGGTCGCGCGTGGCGGTAGTAAGTGCCCGCGCCTTGCACCGCGGCGAGACAGTGTTGGCCGACCTGTCCCGACGCGCCGATGACGAGCGCTTTCACCACACTTTCCACGGCGGAGCGCCCGACTGCCACAGCTCTTCGAGCTGCCGCACATCGCGCAGCGTGTCCATCGGATGCCAGAAACCGGTGTGCTCGTATGCCGCCAGCTGTCCGTTGCGCGCCAGCGTCTCGAGCGGCTCCTGCTCCCAGACGGTGAGATCGCCGTCACGGATGTAGTCGCGCACTTCCGGCTGGAGCACGAAGAAGCCGCCGTTGATCCATCCTTCGCCGGCCTGCACCTTCTCGTGAAACGACGTCACGACGCCGTCGCGCATCACGACGGTGCCGAAACGCGAAGCGGGACGGACGGTCGTGAGTGTCGCGAGCCGGCCCGACCGCTCGTGGAAGTCGACGAGTGCGCGGACGTCGATGTTGGCCACACCGTCGCCATACGTCAGCATGAACGGCTCGTCGCCGATGAACTCCGCCGCGCGTCGAATCCGGCCGCCGGTCATCGTCTCGTTGCCGGTGTCGATGAGGTGCACCGTCCAGTTGTTCTCCGCCGCGTCGTGGTATTTCACCTCGCCCGAGCGCATGCAGACGGAGAGGTCGCGCGTGCGGGAGCGGAAGTTTAGAAAGTAGTCCTTGATGACGAAACCCTTGTACCCGAGGGCGATCACGAACTCGTTGAATCCGTAAGCGGAGTAGATCTGCATGATGTGCCAGAGGATCGGGAACCCTCCGATCTCCACCATCGGCTTCGGTTTGACGGCAGTCTCTTCGCCGAGCCGGCTGCCGAGGCCTCCCGCGAGAATGACGACCTTCACGCGTAGCTCCCCAACTCGCGGCCCGCGTCGTCGACGACCTGCACGTAGAGCTTGTCCGTCAGAAACGGCAATCCATCGAGTTTCGGGACGCTCCAGCGGCGAATGGAACGATCGGTGATCCGCGTCGCGGCGGCGGGATAGCCGAAGGGACTCGGCGTCAGCTCGATCCAGACGGGCCACACCGCATCGGCCGGAATGTCGATCCCGCCGATCCCGCCGTCCAGGGGGCGCCACTGCGGCAACTCAGCGGGACGGCTGCCGAGGCGAAAGAGGCGGCGCATGAAGCGCTCGCCGTAGTAGCGATTGCCGAAGCGGAGGAACGACTCCGAAGACCACTGCGCACGATCGGGATCGCCGGCCAGCTTCGGGTTGTGCAGGTGAATCGCTTTGGCGCTCGGGACGTAGACCGATTTCAGGCCGGCTTGTTCGACGCGGAAGAGCCAGTCGTTTTCGTCGAAGTACATCTGGTAGCCGTCATCCCACGGCCCGACTGTTTCCCACGTGTCGCGCCGGAACGCCAGCAGCGCGCCGCTGATCGACGTCGTGACGATCGGATCGGTTGCACGCCAGTGCCGCCGCGCGTGCTCCCGCCACATCGCCCGCGCCCCCGCGAGTCTGGCCGCGCTCCGCTTCCCCGCCGCCTTCGCCAGCTCATTGCGCCTGCTTCGCTCCTCGGTGCACGGCAGGAGGAAGATCCTGCCGGCGTCCCAGAAGAACTCCGGGCCCACGACTGCCGCACCATTGACCAGCGCCTGCTGCAAAGCGGTCAGACAGCCCGGCAGTACCTGCACGTCCTCGTTCATGACGACGATGAAGTCCGACCGCGTGTGCGGAAACGCGAAGTTGATCCCGCCCGAGTAGCCGGCATCGGAGCCGGTGTCGAGGTACGTCGCGTTCAGCGACTGCAGGATCGCCCGTTCATCCGGCGTGCTGCCGTTGTCGGAAATGAAGACGTTCGCCGTGAATCCGCCGGTTGCAGCATCACGTTCGATGGCTTCGACCGCCTCGCGCGTCGCTTCGGCGGCGTGGTAGTGAACGATGATGATGTCGATTGTGAACATCGGCCTAGAATCGCGTCCCAACGAGTCACGCTCGCACCAGTGGTGCACGGCGAGCGGTGATGATCGTCACCCGTCAACAGCACTCTTCATGGGGGATATGAAGTTGCCGTCCGTTCCGCAGTGGCGTCGTGAACTGCCGTGGTGTGCCGCGATCGCGGCGCTGACGGCCGTCGTGCACGCCGGCATTCTCCGGCTGCAGTGGATGTACGACGACGCGTTTCACATCCACTTCCTGCTCACGCATCCGATGCGGTTTGTCGTGACGCCGTCGCTTTGGCGCGAACTCCCTTTCCGGATGTACACGCCGTTGCAGTTCGTCTCCTACTGGTTCGACCTCCACGTGTTCGGCATCGTGCCGCGCGCCTGGTACGCGCACCAGCTGATCAGCCTCGGTCTCGCGGCGGCCGCTCTCTTCCTCCTGCTGCGGCTATGGTGGGAGCCCGCGACGGCCGCCGCCGGTGCGGCGCTCTTCGCGCTCAATCCGCACATCGTCGGATGGGCGGGACTGCTGATGGCGCGGCACTACATCGAAGGCTTCGTCTTCGCGTGTCTCTCGCTTGCCGCGTACCTGCTCTACCTTCGCGGCGGACGCCGATCGCTTCTCGTCGCCGCGCTGGTGCTCTACGCGTTGTCGATGTTGTGCAAGGAGATCTACGTTCTGATCCCGTTGCTGCTTCCGAAGGAGCGGCGCACGGCCGTCTCATTCGCACCGGTCACCGTCGCGTATCTCCTCGCGCGCTACGCGATGCTCGGCACGTTCGTCGGCGGCTACGGTTGGGCGGTTCCACCAACGATGCGGCTCTCGTTCTTTGCCGCGGCTCCGTTCCGGATCGTTGCGAGCGCGTTCCAACCGGCAATGCTTTGGATCCCGGTCATCGCCGCGACGATCGTCATCGCGGTCAAGCGCCCACGGCTCCTGATCGAGTTGCTCGTCGCACTCGCGGTGTTTGTCGGCCCGGTCGTCCCGGTGAGCACTGAGATCGAGGCGCGATACGTGATGCTCCCCGCGCTCATCGGCTCGCTGGCGGCGCTGTTGTCGGTGTTCTTTCTCGATCGCAAGTGGCGTCCGATCGCACTCACGGTCCTCGGCATCTGGGTCGTCGTAGCGGCGTGGTCGGGCAACCGCTCCGATCTGCAGTCGCTGCACCGGCAGTCGGCGGAGAGTCGCTTCTTTCTGCAGCTCGGCCCGCGCGACGTGCTCGCGCACCCGGCGATCCCACCCGCGAGCGTCGCCGAGCTCGACTGGCTGAAAACGAATGCGCTTCACGGCGCCGCCGGAACGCAGTGGTACTTCGACGACATCTATGCCTGCAGCCACGATCTCGCTCCGAAGGTCGTTTGGTCCCATGACGGCGCGCGATTCGTCGTGATCCCACCACTCGCGTCCGCCAAGCTGCCGTGCAGCGGCCAAGCCGGGGGCGTCAGCATTGACATGCTTCACGACGGCGACGCGATTTACTGGAATCTGCGTCCTGAAAATGACTCTTACGAGATCATCCTCGGCGAAGGAATCCAGGCGTTCGCGATTCCGCCGTCGTGGGGGTTCCACCTCGGCGACACAAAGAACCTCACTTTCCGCATTCGCTACACAACGCCGGAAGGGCGGGCTGCGTATACACCAGTGCTGGCGTTCGATTTCGCGAAGCAGCGATTCCACTACCCATGAAAACCTCCTCAGCGGTCCTCCTCCTCGTCGCGCTCGCCAGCACCTTCACCGCTTCCGCTCAACTTCGCGAAACACCGGTCTCAACGCCAACGCTCGGAAGAGCGGAGGGTGATCAGGGCGCGCCGCTCGCGGCGACGAACGGAACCGATTTTTTTGCGGTTTGGAGCGACGCCCGCGGCGCCGGCACGTTCGGCACACGGGTCGCGGCTGACGGGCGGGTCCTCGATCCGACCGGCATCTTCATCGCTGGCTCACAGCCGCGCGCGCTGCTCTGGTGCGGCGACGCGTACGTGATCGTCTACTCGGCTTCCGACAACAGGAGCGCCGGTGTGGTCCGGATCACTGCCGACGGACATGTGATCGACGGACCACGCGATGTCACGCAGAGCTACGTCGCCGCGGCGGCGACGAACGGCTCGACGATCGTGCTCGTGGGAACGAACATTACGGTCCTCAACGATCGGGCACAGTTCATCGAGCAGATCGCGCCACCTATCGCCGGCGGTTATGTGTGGGCGGCAACGTCGAATGGTGAGACCTACGAGCTTGCCGCAGCCTTGTACTCCGGCGGCCTGAACTGGGTCGCGGCGATTGCGCTCGACCGAAATGGTCACACGCAGAAGGTTCTCTACTTCGGCGGCTCGGCAAACCAGGTGCTCGTCACTCCGGCAGCGGCTGGTTATCGGGTGTTCTATGGCGACCTGCAAAAAGACACCGTGATGACGTTCGATACGGCGAACGATCCGGCACCGGTGTCAGCTCTGCCGGGGATCGTGACGACCGAGGCGGTGACGACGACCGCGAACGGCTATCTGCTCGCCACGAGAAGCTTCTCGGAAGTCGAGCTGAAGATCGCTCGCGGCAACGGCGACACGATCGTCGATCCGCAGCCGTTCGTGACGACGAGCGCGCCTGACACTCCGGTCTCGCCGTCGTTCGCGTCGGCCGGCGGCAACGTGCTGCTCGTCTGGTCGGAACAGGCCAGGACGTCGGCCACCGACGTTCGCGGCATAATCCTCGACGGCAGCGGTCACGCGAAGTCGGCGGCCTTCGACCTGACGATGAGCGCCCCTGCGCAACAATCGCCCGCGATCGCCACCGGCGCCACGAATGACCTCGTTGCCTGGCAGGAGAAGTCCGGAATCTATGCCTCTCGCGTCTCACCGGACGGCACGCCGCTCGACGGCCGCGGGATTCAACTCGCGTCTACCGGCGTCAACCCTCGAGTCGTTCGTGATGACGACGCGTACGTCTTGGCGTGGGTCGACGACCAGACCGTGGATGTGCGCTGGATCGATGCTTCGACCGGGATGCCGATCGGCGACACGATCCACACCGATCTCCCGGGCCTCCTCGGTTACTCGCTCGGAAAGGACGACATCGGAGTCGTTCTCTTCTTTACCGATCGAAACGGCCACCTGTCGGCGCAGCGTCTCGGAAAAGCGGGACTCATCGGATCGGCGATACCTGTGATGACCGACGCGGCGCAGCCGGTCGGAACGATTGCGATCTGGAACGGTCACGAATGGCTCGTCGTCTGGAACGAGGCACACGCTCCGGCGTTTCCGATCGACATTCCGCTGTTTGCGTACACGGTCAAAGCGGAGCGTCTCCTCGATTCGTTCTCGGTCATCGACCCGCAACCAATGGAGATTACAGACTCTTCGACGTTAGGGCTCAATGAGTTCGCTGCCGCGACAAACGGTGATGATTTCCTTGTCGCGTGGTCGAACAACGACTTCAACGCAACGCAAGGGGTCTACAGCCGTACGATCCCCGCGACCGGGCCGCCGAACGCGCCGATTCTCGTGATCGCCGGAAACGACACACATGTTCAATCGGCTGCGTGGGACGGTAGTCATTACGCCGTCGCTTACCAGGCCCGGCGCGAGGACGCGTTCTACGCCTACCGGCTCATGCTGACGCACGCCGGCCTCGGCGACCAGCTCGTGATCAGTGCCGCCGCACCCGACCAGCGCGAGGTTGCACTGGCGGCGACGCCTGGCCGCCCGCTGCGCGCCGCGTACACACGCATCGCAACCGATCCCCAGTACGGGCACGTCTCACGCCTCTTCACGCGCGATCTCGTCTACGCGCGGCGCCGCACCGCCTCGCATTAAGGCGTCTTCACGAAGACCAGGTCACCCCAGATGAGGTCTCGGCCGGGATCCGGGAGGCCGACCTTCACGAGCACGCCGCCATCTGTGGGCGTGGTGGAGATCAGCGGCTGTGCGCAGCAGGCCGTCGCCTGCACGCGGCTCCGCTGGACATCGAGCGACGCGACGCCGTCGACGTGAAAGTACATCGCGTTTCCCGGCAGATACAGCTTGTGCGTCCAGCCGGGGTGACTGCAGCCGCCCTGATCGCCGTAATCGCGCGCGAAGAAGGACCATGTCTGCGTCGCCGCGTCTTCGTTCGTGAGCACCGCGAAGAGATAGATCGGGTGCAGCTCCGTGTGCGCTCCCTCGGAGCCGAAGTGTTCGTTGTCGAAGTTCAGGAAGCCGATGATCTTCGCGCGCTTGCCGTTGACGAGACGCGCCGGACCGGCGCGGCTGTTGTCGGCGCACCGGAAACGCTCCCACCACGTCGCGTCGTCGCCGCAGGTGCGGCGCATGTGGCCCGTGACCTCGTGACTCGAGAACTCGCCGTGGATCACCCGGCGGTTCAGGCTCTTGTAGAGGTCATTGCCGGTCGCGACGGAATTCTCGTTCGTGTCGAGGCCGATGTCGTAGTCGCCGTCGAGCGTCTTGGTTTCGTAGTAGACGCGCGCGTCGAAGTACGCGGCCGCCCAGTTCGCATGGCCGTGAATCGCCCCCGAAAACATGTGCATAAAGACCATGCCGCACCAGACGTGAGGAAAGCCCGCCTCGTCGACGTCCGTGTCCCACTGCGTGCACCGCGGCGAGTTGACCCACGTCTCTTTTTCGCCGTGCACTTCCGCGAAGTCGTTGCACATGACGTGGCTGTTCGGCAGCTTGCCCGTGCTCTCGTGGTAGTACCAGTCGGGATTGACCGGAAGGTAGTTGTCGTCGACGGAGTGCCATGACAAGTCGAGCGGAGCGGCGGGAGTGGGACTGGCTTGCGGCGGACCGGTCGCAGTCTGCGGCCGCCGCTCGATGCGAATCCATGCGAGTGCCGAGCATCCGCCGTTCATCGGACCGTCGTAACTCACGCGCGAGTAGTCCTCCGCGTCGTAGCCGATCTCGAGCGCGACCGGCCCGGTGCGATGCGGCGGCAGCATGCTCACGTGCAGCGGGCGGTCGACGACCGTCCCGATGCGAACGAGACCTGCAGTGGCGCCGGGGATGTTGATCCGGCCGTGATAGAGCCGGTCGCTGTCCTTTCCGGCCGGTGAGACGTAATCGCGCCAATCGCCGCCTCCGACATTCACGCAGCCGCCGGCGTGCACGACCACCTCGTCGCCCGGATTGAACGTGATGTCGCTTCGCACCACGCGCGGACGCGTGACGTCGGGCTTCGCGATCTGAAACTCCTCCGCCGATGCGAACCCGGCGGTGAAAATCAGAAGAAGGAACGACGAACGCAACATCACAACTGGTGTTCGAGAATCGGCATGAGCATCTGGATCGCGATGAGGCGCAACGCCGGCGCCTGAGGAGCGGTCTCGATCGTCCAGGCGTTATCGATGTGGCGATCGATCAGTTGCTGCAGGTCGCGCGCGAGCTCCGCGTTTTCGGCGATCGCCATCACTTCGGTGTTGAGGTACTCCGAGCGCGGGTCGATGTTGTACGACCCGACCATCGCCACTCGCCCGTCGACGAGGATGACTTTCCCGTGCAGACAGTCGGGCCCTTTGTACTCGTGGAAGTCGATGCCGGCGCGCGCGAGCGAGCCGCGGTATTTCAGATACCCGACCTGCGGCAGCAGCCCATCGGTGGAACGCACCGAGTTCGTCACGACGGTGATCCGCACCCCCTCCGCCAGTTTCTTCAGCAGCAGTTCGCGGAGGAATCGCGGTGGGATGAAGTACGGCGACTCGATGACGATCGACTCCTTCGCCGCGGCCATCAGAGGAGTCATGTAGGTACCGATCCCATGACCGGCGACGAACTCCACCGGGCCGTCGGCGATCGCGCCCTCGGTCCAGTCTCGCGGAGGACCGAGGTCGATGAACTTGCTGCCGATCATCTCGGTCAGCGAGTCGCCGAGGTGCTCGGCGGCGTTGCGTTTGGCTCGCCGCGACACGTGACCGTGCAGGTTCGCGACGTCTTTGCTGTCCCACACCTGCTCGAAACGCTTCTCGGCGTCGACGGCGGATCCGCCTTCGACGTAGATGTCGATGTCGCGATAGTTGATCTTCGGACTGAGGCCGAAGTACGACTCGTCGAGGTTCCGGCCGCCGGTGATGTAGCGCTTCCCATCCACGACGATCAGCTTGTCGTGCATTCGATGATTGATCCAGGTCAGGTGCCGCAGGTCGAACGGATGGTACGTGCGGATCACCACCCCTTCATCGCGCAAGTGCGCCAGGATCCCCTTCGGGATGCGGCGGAAGGTGCCGTCGATGACCATGCGGACGCTGACGCCGCGGCGCCGCGCGTCGCGCAGGAGCTGCAGCATCGCGGCGGAGATGCGATCGTCCTTCGCGATGAAGTAGAGCACCTCGATCCGGTCGTGAGCGGTCCGGATGAGATCGACACGCGCCTGTGCCGCCTGCTGATCCTTATCGAGGATGCGAACGACGTCCGCTCGGGCAGCGGCGGCGAGCAGCACGACAAGAGAGAGCGCGATCGCGCGGCAACGCACGGAGCCGGACAGTGCAGCTACGACGCCAACCTGAACGGCGAGAAGCCTACTCGCCGCGGAGCTTCGCGATCGACGGCCGCAGCGCGGCGTGCGCGATCGCGACGTCGACGTCGCGCTGGAGGATCGGCACGTACTTCTCCGCGAATTCACCGTCGACCTTCGTTCCGAAAAGGCGATCGACGCGCGCGACGATGGCGGCGAAGTCGGACGTTTCGAAGTCGGTGCGCGACATCTCGTCGATGTCGACGATCAGCGATGTGACGGGCTTCAGCCACGCGAAGAACGGATCCTCCTGGATGAGCTGCAGCAGCCGATTCGGCGTCACCTCTTCGCCGAACGCGAAGGTGTAGTCGTCCCGCACGGCGTTGATGAGGGCGCGATGCAGCGGCAGGAGGTTCTTCGAGAATTCGCGGAGGGAGGCGCGGAGCGCGGCGCGCGCGGGATCGTCGGGCGTGTGCATCGTCCGCGCGAAGAAGGTTTTCTTATCCATGCAGGGAGAAAAATCACGCCTCTTCGGTTGGCTGGGGAAGGGTGATGCAGGCAGTAGCCAACCGAAGAGGCTGTGAATGCTGACTCTCGAAGACGAGAGCGGAAAGTCTACCGCAAGTAGTATGCCCCGCGCGAGATCGAGCTAGAATACGCCTCCGCCGCCGCGGAATAGTCTCCGGCGGCGGAGCGGTTAACGCCGCTTGCCTTGCGCACCCATAGCTCAATTGGATAGAGCATCTGACTACGGATCAGAAGGTTAGAGGTTCGAGTCCTCTTGGGTGCACCAACCTTCGAAGTTAGAGTCCCTGTAGAGTCATTGACAAATGAGTCAGGCGCAGTGGATGGAAGCTGCCTTTGCGCTTGCCGAGGAAGCAGCGGCCGAAGGTGAGATCCCGGTCGGTGCGGTGATCGTCGATGCCGGCGGCCGCATCATCGGACAGGGACGCAACCGCCGCGAGTCGGGCGATCCGCTCGGCCACGCCGAGATCTACGCGATCCGCGAAGCGGCGCAGGCGATCGGCGACTGGCGGCTCGAGGGGACGACGATGTGTGTGACGCTCGAGCCGTGCGCGATGTGCGCCGGCGCGCTCGTCAACGCGCGCGTCGCACGCCTCGTGTTCGGAGCCCCCGACCCGAAAGCGGGCTTCTGCGGCTCGCTCGGCAACCTCGTGCAGGATCCGCGGCTCAACCACCGGTTGAGCGTGGAAGGCGGTTTCATGGAGGAGCGCTCCCGCGCGCTGCTCCAGCGTTTCTTTCGCGAGCTGCGCACGCGCTAGTGGTGTCACGGAGAGGTGGCAGAGTGGTTGAACGCGGCGGTCTCGAAAACCGTTATACCTTTACGGGTATCGGGGGTTCGAATCCCCCCCTCTCCGCCAGCGCGGCAAACCCACGGAGAGATGGCCGAGTGGCTTAAGGCGCACGCTTGGAAAGCGTGTGTACGGTAAAACGTACCGTGGGTTCGAATCCCACTCTCTCCGCCAGTCCCTGACTCAGAAGTCGTTCCTGACCACTACTCCACCCTTCATCACGAACTTCACCCGCTCGAGCTCCGTGACGTCCGCGATGGGGTCGCCGGCGACGGCGATGATGTCGGCGAAGCGGCCCGGCTCGATGGCGCCGACGCGGTCCTCCCATCCGAGCATCTCGGCGGCATTGGTCGTGACGGCGCGAATGATGTCGAGCGAAGGCATTCCGGCGCTGCGCATGGACGAAAACATCGTGGCGGTCGCCTGACCGCGCGTCTTTCCAGGGTAGTACCACCCCATGTCGGAACCGGCGGCGAACTTGACTCCCGATTTCAGTACGCGTTCCACCAACGCCACCGCCAGCTGGTGATTGCGTGCGTCGCCCGCGGCGAGCTTCTCCCGATACGCGGGTGAGAGAACGCTCATCTCGTGGATCTTCGACCACATGCCGTTCCAGACGGTCGGCGTGAAGTCGAAGAAGATCCCTTTCGCGCGCATCTGCCGGAGCTGCTCGTCGGTGACGTTGTTGCCGTGCTCGATCGAGTCGACTCCCGCATCGACCGCGAATTGAATGCTGCTCGTCGAAATCGCGTGAACGGCAACCTTCACGTGCTGGCGGTGCGCCTCGTCGACCATGGCCGCCATCTCCGCCGGCGTGAAGTCGTCGTCGAGGGCGATCTTGATCACATCCGCGGCGTAGAAGAGGTTTGAGAGCACCGCCTTGCGCGCCTCGTCCGCACCGCTTGGCGAGAGGAACTCCTGCTGCAGGATCGCGTCCGCGAGGGCGGGGTTCAGTCCCTGAACATAGCCGTGGGTGATCTTGCGGCCGGACGCGAGAATGCGCGGGCCGGGCACACGGCCGGCATTGATCGCGTCGCGCAACGCGCAATCGCCGTCGATGCCGGAGTGGCCGAGGTTCCGGACGGTCGTGAAGCCGGCCTCGAGATCCTCGCGCGCGAGCTGAGCGCCGAGGAGGACGCGCTTCTCCGGCGACTCGATGACGGTCAGCAGGAGATCCGGGGCGAAGTTGCCGTTGTAGTGGCGCGCGATCTCCACCTCGGGCGGAGGAATGGGGTCGATCAGCAGATGCGTGTGGCTGTCGATCAGGCCGGGCAGAAGCGTCGCGCCGCCGAGGTCGATGACGCGGTCGGCTTTCATGTCGGACGAACCGACGCGAGTGATGCGGTCGTCCTCGATCAGCACCGCCGCGGGCGAGACGACGTTGCCGGTGTTGGGCTCGATCATGTGCGCCGCCCTGATGAGCGTCGTTGCGGCGAGGATCGCGAGCAGAGGTGTCATCGTCAGAAGTCTCCGTAGGTGCCCTTCACGCTGTCGAGCAGCTTGCGCGTGTCGTATCGGACGCCGTCCTTGAAAACGATCTCGACGTGCTCGATGTCTTCGATGTGCGCGGCGGGATCGCCCTTGATTACGACGACGTCGGCGTTCTTTCCGACCGCGATCGAGCCGATGCGGTCGTCGCGTTGCAGGAACTTCGCTCCGTTCAGCGTCGCGATGCGGATTGCTTCGAGCGGCGTGAAGCCCGCCTCGACGAGGAGCTCGATCTCGCGGTGGTCGCCGAAGCCCGGCACGTTGCCGCCGATCCCCACCGGATCGGGACCGGCGAGGAGAAGGCCTCCGGCGGCGACGAACGCCCGCTCCATCTCCATCTCGCGCTTCAGGAGCTCGGACGGCTTGTTCTGCGGTGTGCGATTGCGCCAATAGACGTAGGTCGCCCGCGCGGACGGCGACATCGCCTCGAGCGCGCCCGGCTCGATGCGCGACGCCGACGCGACCGCGGCGTTCGGCAGTGTCGACGTGATCGCGACGTGGTGCTGGATCAGCAGCGCGATGACCTGGTCCGCCTCCGCCGTTCCGGGACGCATCTTGAGCAGCGTCGCGTCGCCCTGAGTGGAGCTGCAGACATCGGGCTTCTTGTCGGGATCGAGCTGGGTGTTGGTGAAGAAGCCGTGCTCGAGGTTGTCGATCCCCGCCTCGATCGCCTCCGGATAGGTCACCGAACAGAGGTGACCAGTGACTTTCAATCCGTGCTTGTGCGCCTCGTCGATCGCGGCGCGCAGCTCGTCGCGCGTGATGTGCGAGTACGCCTTGAATGAGGTAACGCCGCGATCGGCCCAGTAGGCGACCGTCTGCCGCGCGTCCTCCGCGTCGCGGAACTGGTAGTGCGTCAGCGGGCCGCCGGGGTTCGTCCCCTCGAGGTACGGACCGGTGACGTCCATGTGCGGGCCGGGGATCGTGCCGGCGTCGATCGCTGCTTTCAGCCGGACGTCTTCGTAGGCGTTGATGCTTCCGGCCGTACGGATCGTCGTGACGCCGTTCGCGAGGTAGAGGCGCGGCGCTGAAAACGCCATCTCCTCCATCAGTCCCGGCCGGTCGAAGTTCCCGTCGGCGTCGATGTTCGGGTAGCGGATGTAATAGAGGTGGTCGTGCATGCCGACGATGCCGGGCATGACGGAGTGGCCGCGCAGGTCGAGGATCGTGACGCCGTCGCTCGCCGGCGTGTCCGCGCCCGGCGTGATCGCCGCGATCCTGCCGTTCTCGATGACGACGTTGCGATCGGGTTGAGCGGGAGCGCCGGTGCCGTCGATGACGTTCACGTGCTGCAGCACCACGCGCGCGGCGAAAAGAAGCGCGGGCAACAGTGCGCTCATCGTCCTTCTGCCGGATGGGGACAGCGCGGCGCGCTGAGAGCGTTCAACGTCTCGACCGTCGTCGAAACGAGAAAGACGCTGAACGCGATCGCGAGAATGGCGCTGCCGATCCTGCGAGCCGGCGGCTGCGTCAGGCGTGTGAGCCGGTCACCGATGAATGACGCGGACGATGACTGCAGCAATGGCGCGCCTGCCGGTTCCGCGAGCTTTGCCAGTGCGCCGATCAACTCCGCGGCGCGCGCTTTACGGGCGACCCATTCGTCGCACGACAGCTCGCGATAAAGCGCGAGCCTCCGTCCCGCAAACCAGACGAGCGGGTGAAACCACGCCGCGCAGAGCGCTAGTTCGTAGCCGAGCCGGATCAGGTTGTCCCGCCGCCGCGCATGCCGCTCCTCATGGAGGATGACCGCCTGCAGCTCTTCCGTCGTGAGGATCGCGTCGATCCCGTGGGGGACATGGATGCGTGGCCTCAGGAGCCCTTCGACGGCCGGGACAAGACGTTCACGCCGCCGCTCATCGCGAATGCGCAGGACCAGACGAACGATCATGACCACCGCACCGATCGCCCACGTCACCCACAGCACCTCGAGCGTTCGCACGCGGACGTTCAGACCGGTCGCGAGAAACGCGTGCGGAAGAAGGCCGACCGTCGCGCGGCGCGGCCAGAAGCGCCACGAGACGAACGCCAGCGGCAGCGCGAAGTTCAGCGAGCTGACCACCCAGATCCAGTACTTCGTCGTCGCCGACACGCCGCGGAGCGACGTCAGAGCCCAGGCGACGCCCGCCACGATCGAGGCATAGAGGAGTTGCATCTCGATCGAATCGGACAGATTCACGAACTGATCAGTGAATTGATCAAGCACGGTGCTTCCCTCCGCGCTTCGACGCCGCCGCCTCCTGCAGCGCCTTTAGGTCCTTCAGCGTGATCGCGCCGCTGTCGATCAGCTCCGAGACGAGGAGGCGAGGCGAGCCGCCGAAGAGATCGAGCAGCTCCCGGACGATGTTGCTGCGCAGGTCATTCCGTTCGATCGCTGCTTCATAGATCTGCGCGTTCCCGATCTTCTTGACCTTCCGCAGCGCCCCCTTCGCTTCGAGACGCATCACGAGCGTCTGCACCGTCGTGTAGGCAACCTGCTCGTCTTCGGGAAGGCTCTCGAGGATCTCGCGGACCGAACAGGCGCCGAGGCTCCAGCACTGTTCGAGGATTCGGGACTCGGCGGGGGAGAGACGCGGGCGGTTCATGCTGACTCCGATCTACTACGAATTGTAGTAGAAGCTACTACAGGAGTCCAGCGACTAGTCCCACCGCCCCTTACCCTTCGACAGCGCGTACCTCCCGCTGCCGAGGAAGAAGATCGCGAGGCCGCCGAGCATGTAGAGGAACTGCAGTTCCGAGTTGAGGGCGCCGGTCTGTTTGTCGAGCGTGAACGCGCGGCCGTCGACGACGAGGTAGAGCGCAACGACCATCTCGAACGCGATCACGAGTCCGGCGGGACGCGTGAAGATGCCAATGATCAGCAGAACCGGTGCGACCACCTCGGCCACGTAGACGCCGTATGCCAGCGCCGCCGGCAGGTGATGCGCGGACAGCGGTCCCGCCATCCAGGCGACGCCGTGGCGCAGCTTCGAGAGGCCGTGGAAGGCCATGAGACATCCGACCGCGAGGCGGAGGATCAGCTTCCCGACGTTATCGCTTCGCATGCACAGCTCTCAGCCTTTGAACTTGATCGTGCAGCCGAACGCCTTGGTCGCCGAGACCTTCACTTCCCTCCCGGCGATCAGTTCGTTGAGGGCGTCGGTGAGGCCGGTGTGCTGGCGCTCGGCGGCTTTCGTCGAATCGTCGACGTAGCCGCGGTAGCGGACCATCCCTTTGCCATCGATGACGAAGACGTGCGGCGTGACACGCGCGCCGTACTGCCGCGCGACCTTGCTGTCGCCGTCCTTCAGGTACGGGAACGGGTAGTGCCGCGAGACGGCGCGGCTCTTCATCTCACTCATCGTCTCGACCGGATATGCCGCGTCGTCATTCGAGTCGATCGCGTAGAAGACCACGCCGCGCTTCGCGTATTCGTTTCCGAGGGCGATGAGGCGAGGCTCGAAGGCCTTCGCATAAGGGCACTGATTGCAGGTGAAGACGACGACCGACAGCCTGCCGTCGCCCGGCGCGAACGCGACCGGCCGGCCGTCGACGGCGTTGACGAGCTCGAACGCGGGCGCCTTGGTGCCGACCTCGAGCTCGGCGGCGAGGAGCGGGGCGGCAACGAAAAGAAGAACCATTAATGCGAGCTTTTTCATCGTGTCTTCTCCTCCAGCATTTTCAGCGTGTCCCGAAACCACTTCATGTCGAGCACGCCCTCGCCCCTGGCGATCTCCCGTCCGTAGCGGTCGTAGACGATCGTCACTGGAATCGATCCGTCGAAGTGCATCTCGTCGGCCAGGTCGCCCGGCTTCCCGGTGTAGTAGAGGTTCGGGAACGTCACCTTCTTTTCGGCAAGGAAGCGCGACAATTTCTCCTCGCCCTCCTTCCGATTCGACGTTACAGCGTCGTCGAGGGATACGCCGACGATCTCGACAGCACTCTTCCGGAAGCTCTTCGCCACGTCGTTGATCCCGCCGATCTCGGCCACACACGGCGCGCACCACGTCGCCCAGATGCTCACCACGCGAATGTGCGCCTCCGGCCTGAAAGCTTGCTGAATCTCGTCGAGATTCTTCACTTCCCGAACCGCGGCGTGTGCAGTGACAGCGGCGAGGAAGATGGTGAGAACGAAGAAACGGCGCATGCAGGCGATATGGAACCACACGGCGGGAAGCATCGGCCGTGCACATGGGTTACGATCTCGCGACATAAGTTGAAAATTGACCTACCGGTCAAGCAGGCCCGCTGGGATGAGCTCGGGTCCTGTGCAGCAGGCGCACCGAACCTCGTCAGGTCCGGAAGGAAGCAGCGATAAGGTGCTCCACCTGCGTGACACAGTTCGGCCTGGGCTCTTCCGAGCGGACCTCGCCCTCCGCGCCTCCCTCATTTAGACTCCGCGTCAATGTCCTATCAGGCGCTCGCCCGCAAGTACCGCCCGCAGCGATTCAGCGACATCATCGGACAGGAGACGACCGTCCGGACGCTGCAGAACGCGATCGAGTCGGAGCGGATCCATCACGCCTACCTCTTCAGCGGCGTCCGCGGTGTCGGCAAGACCACGGCCGCGCGCATCCTCGCCAAAGCGCTCAACTGCGTGAACGGTCCGACCGTCGAACCGGACAACACGTGCGTCATCTGCCGCGAGATCACCGAGGGTATCGACATGGACGTTCGCGAGATCGACGCCGCGACGTACACCGGCGTCGACAACATCCGCGAGCTCCGCGAGGTGACGCAGTTCCAGCCGGCGCGCGACCGCTACCGCATCTTCATCATCGACGAAGCGCACATGCTCTCGACCGGGGCGTGGAACGCGCTGCTGAAGATCCTCGAGGAGCCGCCGCCGCACGTCATCTTCATGTTTGCGACCACCGAGGTGAACAAGGTGCCGCAGACCATCATCTCCAGGGTCCAGAAGTTCCAGCTCCGGAAGATCACGCTCGAAGAGCTCATCGGCCGCGTCGGCGAGATCTCCAAGGCGGAGGGAATCGAGGCGGACCGCGGAGCGATCGAGATCATCGCGCGGCGCGGCGAAGGGTCGGTTCGCGACTCGCTCTCGCTGCTCGACCAGGTGATCGCGTTCAGCGGAAAGAGCATCACCGCCGCCGACGTCGCGACGGTCCTCGGCCTCTCCGACACGAACTTCTTCGCCCGCCTCGTGGCAAAGATCTCCGAGGGGGATCACTCGGGCATCCTCGAAGCGCTGCAGGAGGCGGCCGACAGCGGACGCGATTTCAAGATGCTGTTCCGCGACCTGCTGAGCTTCATCCGCAACCTGCTGCTGATCGCCGGCGGTGCGCCGGAGTCGCTGCTCGCAGCGTCGCCCGAGGATCTCGTCATGATCCGCGATGCGGCGGAACGCTTTTCGTATTCGGATCTGCTGCGGATCGCGAATCTGCTGATCCGCGACGACGAGACGGTGAACAAAGCGGAGCATCAACGGCTGGCGGTGGAGATCGCGCTGCTCAAGGCGGCGACGTTCCCGCGGCTCAAGGCGGTGGAGGCGGTGCTGGCGGGAGATAGCACGGTTTCCGGCGGCGCCGTGCCACCCATACAAAGAACGACGGCGCCGGCACCCACACAAAGAACGGCGGCGCCGGCACCCACACAGAAGCAAGCCACACCGAGGGAGTCCACACCCAACACACTGGATGGGTTGCAGCAGCGGATTCAGAAGACGAAGCCGCTCATCGCGAGTTATCTCTCGCATGCGAAGAGCGCGAAGAAGGACGGGAACCGGATCACCTGGGCGTTCGATGACGCGACGTACGCCGACTACGTGAAAGACGCAAAGACGACGATCGAGCAGATCGCGTCGGACGTCTTCGGCGAGCCGGTCACGATCGAGGCGATCGCCGAGGTGGTGCCGCCGCAAAGCCGCCGCGCCGAGGACAAGCCGTCCGCGCTGCGCGATGATCCCGTCGTTCGCGCGTTCCAGAAGCACCTCGGCGCCGACATCGTGGAAGGCAGGAGAACAAAGTGAACCCGAAACAGCTCATGAAGCAGGTCCAGCAGATGCAGTCGCAGATGGCGCAGCGGATGGCCGAGCTGCGCGTCGAGGGGAGCGCCGGCGGCGGGATGGTCAAGGCGACCATGAACGGCTCGAAGGAGCTCCTCTCGGTCGCGATCGAGAAGGAAGCGGTCGATCCGAATGACGTCGAAATGCTGCAGGACCTCGTCGTCGCCGCCGTCAACGAAGCGGCGCGCAAGGTCGACGAAGAGATGCAGTCGTCCCTCGGCGCCATGACCGGCGGGATGAAGATCCCGGGAATGTTCTGAGTTGACCGCTCCTCCGCTCGCGAACCTGATCAACGAGCTCACCAAGCTCCCCGGCGTCGGGGGGAAGTCGGCGTCGCGCATCGCGTACCACATCCTCAAACGGACGCCGGCCGAGGCGGAGGCACTGGCGGGGGCGATCATCGAGGTCAAACAGAAGATCTTCCGCTGCTCCGTCTGCAACAACATGACGGACATCGATCCGTGCGCGATCTGCGACGACGCCCGGCGCGACCCCACGATCATCTGCGTCGTCGAAGAGGCCTACAACATCGCCACGATCGAGCAGACGCGCGACTTCAAAGGGATGTTCCACGTCCTCCTCGGCGCGCTCTCACCGCTGCGCGGCGTCGGGCCGGACGACATCGACGTCGCGGGGCTGATCCGGCGCGTGCAGGGCGGCGGCGTCCGCGAGGTGATCATCGCCACGAACCCGAACGTGGAGGGGGAAGCGACCGCGCTCTACATCGCGCAGCAGCTCCGTCCGTTCGACCTCCGGACCACCCGGCTCGCGTTCGGACTGCCGGTCGGAGGCGATCTCGAGTATGCCGACCAGGTCACGATGGCGAAGGCGCTCGAAGGGCGGAGAGAGATCTAAGGTCAAGACGCCATGAAACATGTGCTATACATTGCCTTCCCGTCCACGGGAAAACTGGGAAAGATAAATGGCCTCTCCTGATCTCGTCATGTACGAGGAGGAGTACCAGCAGATCAAGGACACACTCCGGCGTCTGCAGGTCGACTCCAACGCGAAAATCGTCTTCCTCGTCGACAAAAACGGCCAGCAGATCGCGGTCGAAGGCGACATGCGCGGCGTCGACGCGACGTCGCTCGCCTCCCTGACCGCCGGCAACGTCGCGGCGACGGACGGCCTCGCGAAGCTCATCGGCGAAAAAGAGTTCTCGATCCTCTTCCACGAGGGGGAGCGGGACAACATCCACATCTCCCTGGTCGCCCAGCGCGTCATCCTGGTCGTGATCTTCGACGAGCGTTCGTCCCTCGGCCTGGTGCGGCTGCGCGTGAAGAAAGCGTCGCAGGAGCTCGAGCGAACGTTCGAGGAACTTCTCAGGAAATCCGAGGCGGACCGGGGCAATCTCGCGAACCGCTTCGACTCGCCGTTCGCTGAGATCACCGACGAGGACATCGACAGCCTGTTCAGCGAATAGCGATGACGTTCATCAACTACGCCGCGCGGGAGATCAACTGCAAAATCGTCTACTACGGCCCGGGTCTGTGCGGGAAGACGACCAATCTGCAGTGGATCTACGACAAGACGAACCCCCAGGCGAAGGGGAAGCTGATCTCCCTCGCCACCGAGACGGATCGCACCCTCTTCTTCGACTTCCTCCCGCTCGACCTCGGCACGGTCCGCGGCTTCAAGACCCGCTTCCACCTCTACACCGTCCCCGGCCAGGTGTTCTACGACGCCTCGCGCAAGCTGATCCTGAAAGGGGTGGACGGCGTCGTCTTCGTCGCCGACTCGCAGGAAGCGCGCATGGAGGCGAACGTCGAGTCGCTCGCGAACCTCGACAAGAACCTCAAAGAGCAGGGCTACGACCTCAAGACCGTCCCCTACGTCATGCAGTTCAACAAGCGCGACCTCCCGACCGCCGTCGACCCGGGCGAAATGTATCGGCAGCTCAACTTCAAGGGCGAGCCGACGTTCGAAGCGGTCGCCATGAACGGCACCGGCGTCTTCGACACGCTCAAAGCGGTCGCCAAGCTCGTCCTGACTGAGCTGAAGAAGAAGTAGACTCCGCGCCGTGAAGCACGGCCTCGACATCGTCGCGATCGGCGGCGGCACCGGGCTTTCGACGCTGCTTCGCGGCCTCAAGAAGTACGTCGGGAGCGTCGGCACGTGGTCGATTCGCCGTCTCTCGGCGATCGTCACGGTGACGGACGAAGGCGGCTCCTCGGGCGAGTTGCGGCGGGAGTTCGGCATCCTGCCGCCGGGCGACATCCGCAACTGCATCACCGCGCTGGCCGAGGAGGAAGACCTCCTCTCGAAAGTCTTCAACTACCGGTTCGAGGACGAGTCGGCGTTCAAGGGACACTCCCTCGGCAATCTCCTGCTCAAAGCGCTCAGCGACATCACCGGCTCGTTCGAGGACGCCGTGCTCGCCGCCTCCGAGGTCCTCAACATCCGCGGGGAGATCTTCCCGTCGACCCTGCAGGACGTCCGGCTCCGCGCCACGCTCGCCGACGGCACGCAGCTCGTCGGCGAAGTCGCGATCAGCGGCTCGTACCTCGGCGAGAAGGTGACCCCCGAGCCGCGCCACGCGCGCATCGTGAACCTCGCGATCGATCCTCCCGACGCGGAGCCGCTCGACGCCGCGATCGAGGCGCTACGGGCGGCCGATCTCATCCTCATCGGCCCCGGCTCGCTCTACACCTCGGTGCTGCCGAACCTCGTGCTCAAGCCGCTCGCCGAGACGCTGCGGCACGCGCGCGCCCTTCGGGTGTACGTCTGCAACGTCATGACGCAGCCGGGCGAGACGGACGGCTACGCGGCGGAGGACCACCTGAGCGCGATCGTGGAGCACGCGGGACTCGTCGTCGACGTCATGGTCATCAACGGACGCCGGCCGTCCGAGGCGATCCTGGAGGCGTACGCGAAACAGCACCAGGAGCCGGTGCCGTTCGACCTCGGCGCGATCCGGGAGCTCGGCGTCACTCCGTTCTTCGGCGACATCATTGCAGAAGGCAACTACGTGCGGCACGATGCAGGCGCGCTCGCCGAGACGATCTTCCGCCTCTACGATCGCTACGGACGGACGCTCGAGCGCATGCGGAGAACGGAATGAGAACGGAATGAGTGATCTCGACGTGATCATCCTCGCAGCGGGGATGGGAACGCGCATGAAGTCGGCGACGGTGAAGGTGCTGCACCGCGCGGCGGGGCGGCCGATCATCGAATACGTCCTCGACCTCGCGGCGGACGTCGGCGCAGCGTCGCCCGTCGTCGTCATCGGACATCAGCGGGAAGCGGTACAGAGCGCGATCGGCGATCGGGCGCGGTTCGCCGTCCAGGAGCCGCAGCTCGGGACCGGTCACGCCGTCCTGATGGCCGCGGACGACGTGAAGGCGCGGCGCGTCCTCATCCTCTCCGGCGACGTCCCGCTCACGCGTCCCGAGACCCTCCGGCAGCTCCTCGACCAGCACGAAGCGGAGAAGAACGCGCTCACGCTGCTCACGATGAAGCTCGACGATCCGGCGATGTACGGCCGGATCATTCGCGACGACGGCGGCGCCGTCGCGCGCATCGTCGAGGCGAAGGACGCATCGGAGGACGAGAAGCGGATCGCCGAGGTCAACGCCGGCATCTACGTCTTCGACACCGCGCACCTCTTCGACAACCTGCGCGGCCTCTCGACGAAGAACGCGCAGGGCGAGTACTACCTCACAGACCTGATCGCCGTGCTCCGAAAGGCCGGCTACCGCGTCGGTGCGGTGATCGCGCCCGATCCGGTCGAGGCACTCGGCGTCAACTCACGGGCCGACCTCGCCGCGGTCGAGGGGGAGATCCAGCGCCGCGTCGTCGCGAAACTGATGGCGGGCGGCGTGACGTTCCGCAATCCGAACACCGTCGTCATCGACTCCACCGTCACCATCGGCAACGACAGTGTCGTCTATCCGTTCGTCACGATCGAGGGGACGACCACGATCGGCAGCGGCTGCGTCATCGAGCCCGGCGTGCATCTCATCAACGTCACGGCGGGCAACAACGTCCACTTCAAGAGCGGCACCGTCGCCGAAGAGTCGCAGATCGACGATGACGCCTCGGTCGGTCCCTACGCCCACCTCCGTCCCGGCACGCACCTCGGCACGCACGTCAAGGTCGGCAACTTCGTCGAGACGAAGAAGGCGGTCTTCGGCCACGGCGCGAAGGCGTCGCATCTCTCCTACATCGGCGACGCCGAGGTTGGCGCGGACGTGAACATCGGCGCGGGAACCATCACCTGCAACTACGACGGCGTGAACAAGAACAAGACCGTCATCGAAGACGGCGCGTTCATCGGCAGCGACACCCAGCTCGTCGCCCCCGTCCGCATCGGCAAAGGCGCCTACGTCGGCGCCGGCTCCACCATCACCAAAGACGTCCCTCCCGACTCGCTCGCCCTCAGCCGCACCCCCCAGAAGATCATCGAGGGTTGGGCGAAGCGGAAGAAGTCGTAACTACGACGCCGCGCGGAGCGTTGACGGCTTCAGCGTCGAGAACCCGCCGTTGCGGATCAGATCGAGCCTCATCCGTCCGTAGTCGAGCACCACGCGGAAGTTGTTGAGGAAGTTCTCGCCGAGGATGCCGGCGGCGCTTTCGTTATCCGAGGGGGTGTACATCGGGACCGTCTTGAACGTGCCGGCCCACCGGTCGATCCCGAGCTCGACGTCCTCGACCTTCTCGCCGTGCTTCTTCGAGCCGCCGAGGCCCTGCAGCATCGCGCCGTGGACGCGCGGCGCGGCGCTGTGGAGCGGCAGATTCAGCTTCTGGTCGTCGTTGAGGAACGTCACCTCGGAGCCGGTATCGAGCACGAACGTGAACCAGCCGTGCCCGTTCACCAGGCCGCGGACGTACGGCCGGAAGCCGTGGATGAACAGATTCTGATCCTCGGCGGGATGGCGATCGGCGGGCGTCAGGCGCTGGAACGTCACCGTGTTCTGCGGGAAATCGAGGTCCGTGCGGAACTCCTTGAGGAAATTCGCGCCAAGGAGAAAGTCGATGTTGAACGCCGTCTTGCCGCTGGCGATGAAGTGCATCTTGGCGTCCGGCATGATCGCGACGGGGACGTTCTCGACCACGATATCGCCGACCGTGACCGACTCGAGGATCCCGAACTCCACCTCGATCGGCTCGCCGAGGAGACCGTAGAACTCTCCGGAGAACTTGCCGAGGCGCTCGATCGGGAGCGAGTCGGCGAGCTGGCGGGAGGCGATCGAGAGGACGGCGCCCGAGTCGATCACCGCGCCGATGGAGCGCTTTCCGTTGAGCCGGACCTCGACGCGCGGGACGTCCGGCCGCGTCGTCTTCATCGGGACATGCGTCGTCGGGAGACCGGAGAACTTATAGATCTGCGTGTGCGCCAGCGCCCGGAGATAGTCGATGTGCCACTGCTTGACGAGGATGCCGTGATTCGTCGCCTGCTCGGCCCATTCGAGCGCCGAGTCGTAGTTGTTGCACATGTACTCGGTCTGCGAGAGCGACCACTCGATCTGCGCGGCGGTGGTGTGGAACGGCTGGAGCTGGAGGGCGGCGCGGAGGTGCTTGCGGGCGTCGTCGTAGCGGCCGGAGGTGAGCTCGGCGGAGCCGAGGGCCCCGAGCTCGGCGGCCGAGGGCTTGGTGCGCGACTCGACGGTCGACGCGTACTCGACGGCGCGGAGGTAGTCGGCTTTGCGGACCATCCCCTGAACGTCCGCGCCGTGATCGATGAGGAGCGGGTTCATATTGAGGGGAGCGATGGAGACGTCGTTGTAGAGCGCGCAGCCGGCGGCGGCGAGGAGAATCGTGAGCAGACCGAGGCGAGGTCGCGACATGTGCGTTGAATGAATGGATCGATTCTACGCCCGGCGCAAGCGTGGGCTTGCGTTACGCGACGGCTTCGCCACACGTCGTTCCTCGGTTCGTGACATCGGCTTCGCGGCGAGGATACCGAGCTCGCGGATCTGATAGCCGAGCGCCTGCCGCGAAATCTTCAGAATCGAGGCCGCCCGGTTCTGATTGCCCTTCGACTGCGACAACGCGTTCTCGATGAGATCGCGTTTGAAACGCATCACCGCGTCCTGATACGAGCCGCTCGCGACACGAGGGATCGACGTGTTGCGCAGCCGATCGGGGAGGTGCTCGAGCGCGATCTCCTTCGCGTCGCCGCCGATCGCGTGGGCCGCGCGAACGGTGTTCTGCAGTTCGCGGACGTTGCCCGGCCACGTGTAGGCCAGGAAGAGCGACTCGACTTCGTTCGACAGGAGCGAAGGTCCAGCGCGATGCTTCTCCCGCTCGCGCGCGAGAAAAGAGCGAGCGAGAAGGAGGAGGTCGTCGCCGCGCTCGCGGAGCGGCGGCAGCGAGACCTCGACGCCGCGGATTCGATAGTAGAGATCCTCGCGAAAACGCCCTTCCTCCACCGCGGCTTCAAGCTTCCGATTCGTCGCGGTGACGATTCGGACGTCCGAGGAGCGGTTTGTCGCTTCGCCGACGCGGCGGAACTCGCCGTCCTGCAGAAATCGCAGCAGCTTCGCCTGCGCGGTGAGCGGCATCTCGCCGATCTCGTCGAGGAACAGCGTGCCGCCGTCCGTTGTCTCGATCAGTCCCGCGCGATCGCGATCGGCGCCCGTGAACGCGCCGCGTATGTGGCCGAACAGCTCGCTCTCGATCAGGTTCTCCGGCAACGCGGCGCAGTTGACGGCCGTGAAGGTCTTGCTGCGCCGCGGCGAGTTCGCGTGAATGGCGCGAGCGGCGAGCTCTTTTCCGGTGCCCGACTCGCCGAGGATGCAGACGGCGACGTCGCGGCGGGCGACCAGGGCAATGCGGGAGAGGACCTCGCGGATCGGAAGCGAGTCACCGATCATGCCCGGGCTCGCAGCGCGCGGCCGTTCGTCGCCTTCGTCTTGCGCGGTGAGGCGGCGCAATCGCTGCAGCTCGTCGCGCCCGCTGAATGCGGATGCGACCGCATCGCGTGACTCAGGCGGCCACGCGCCGGAGCCTTCGATGAACAGGAGCTCGCGATCACTCGGTGCGAGCCAGTCGCGCGGCGGATCGGCAGCGACCGCGTCAAGCGCGTTCTTTCCGAGCGGTGGGAGCGAGCCGGACTCGCTCCAGTGGCCGAGGCGGTTGCGCGTGGCGTAGCGCCACGCGACATCGAGAGCGTTCAGGTCGTCGAGCGCCAGCGCACGAAGGAACTGCAATTCCGGTCCGGAGGGGTCGCGCGGCGAAGAGCGTTCGAGTCCGCGCAGGCGCTCCAGGCGATCAGTGCCGGCCGATGGTCCGCCACGGACATGCCGATGGCGGTTTCGCAGCTCGGCATTCCGCGGTTCTTCGCGAGCGGCGATCGCGCGCCCTCGGAGAAAGTCGATCTCGTCGACGATCACTCCCGCCGCTTCCAGGATCGGCGCGTCATGCGCTCGCGACAGGAGCGACGACGCGGCACGATGCGCAACTTCAAATCGGCCGCGGCAGAAATCGAGGTGTGCGGCGAGAAGATCGAGCTCGGCGAGATGCTCTTCGTCGTTCGTCGCACCGTAGAAGTGACGCAGACGCTCGAGCCGCTGCGCCGCCGGCACGAGTTGGCCGTCATCGGCGTAGAGATACGCGAGGAGGAACAGCAAGCCGCCCGCCGCGCGGTCGCCCTGCGTCTCCTCGACCGCCGCGAGCGCTTCGAGCGCCGCCGCGCGCGCCTCGCTCCACCGGCCCGCGTGGAAGAGCGTGTAAACGCGATCCATCATGGTGTCGATGCAATGGATCGTGCACCTCGCGAAGCTCAAGGCGTTTTCGATGTGCGCGAGCGCGGCATCCGCGTCGTCGTGTTCCAACGCTCGATACGTCGCGAGTCGTTCGCGAAAGTACGGCGACTGCAACTCGACGTCTTCGCCGAGGATGAGCGCCCGAAGGTACGGGTTCGCCGTGCGCGAGATCGCCTCCGTTGCTTCTTCCGATCGCCGGAGGATCGAAAGCACCTCGGCACGTAGGGCGTCGGCGCGCTCGCCGGAAAGCCGCTCGAGACGCGCGAGCGCGGGACCGTAGTCGCCGGTCCGCCGCTCGATGAACGCGAGCGCCAATTCACGATCATCGTCGTCGATGAGAGCGGCGATCTCGCGTGCGTCGCGGTACCGCGCCGCTTTGATCAGCGCGCGTGTGAGGATCTTCGCGAGATTCGGCGAAAGCACGCGACGCGGCATGCTCCAGAGGACGGTTGCCTCGCTGCCGTTCCATGCCACCTGCTCGAGCAGCGTCGTCGCGCGAACGACATCACCCGCATCGACGAGCAGTTGGGCTGCGCGTACGAGGTCTCCGCTCTCTTCCGCGACCTTCGCCGCGATCCGACAGATCGCGACGCGCGAGCTGCTCGGGATGAGGTGAGAGGCGTTCTTCGCGAGGCGAAACGTCGTGCCGTCGAATGACGTGACGCCGTCGACAACCAGCTCCTCGAGCGCGATGTCGGTGAACTCGCGCAGCAGGCGGATCGCAATCGCGCCTGGAATCTCCTCTCCGAGGAGCGACAACACCGCGATGTACGACCGCACAGGCTCCGCGATGTCGATTCCCCGCCGCGGCGCCACGACACCGCGCAGAAGCAGCTCATCGAGCTCCTCGCTTTGAACGTCGATGTGCCCCGCGGCTTGCGCGAGCGTCAGCGACGGCGCGACGACGAATCGCCGCGCCGGCGGCAGAACCGGATCGACGTCGGGCATGAACACCGATTCGAGAAGCTGCAAGACCCGCTTCGATGCGGGATCGAACGTTTCCGGATCGATTGCGATGAGGACTACATCGCTTCCGATGCTTTCGACGACCTCCGTCTCCGTCAGCCGCGGATCGACATTCAGCTCCGCCAGCGCTCCGTACCGAACGATCGACCCGCCGCGGAGCACGCGAACGTCGAGACCGAATGCCCGCATCGCGTCGATACAGGACTCGTCCGAGTACGTGGTGCGCCCATGTGGCAGTGCACGGAGGACCTCCGGGCCCGGCGACAGAATCGTCCCCGCGGCCGCCGCACGCGTCCAGCGCAAGTCGGCGGCGAGATCGTTCGTCAGCTTCGCGAAGCACTCTATGTAGACCGCCTCAGGACGGGCCCACGACTGCCGGAGGACGTCGAGCTCCGGTGCACGAACCAGCTCCGCGAACTGCTGCGCCAGCGTCAGAGGCGGCGGCCCTTCGGCATCGGGCGAACGCGCCCCGATCCGGACCAGACGCGAGTCGGACCCTCGCTTCTGCACCACCACCCATTCCGCCGCGTCGACCTCGCCATCCGCAATCCCGGCGAACTGCAGCATCGCCTGATGCGCCGCGAACTGCGCGAGCAACGACAGCCGATCGCGAGACCCGAGCTGCGCCGACGCCAGCGGCCTGCCCGCGACGTCCTCGTTCCACGGCAGCGTGGAGTGCCGCAACGTCGCGATCAGCGCGCGGTCCCACCGGAAATCGTGCGGCGACACGTGCCGCGTTTCCCGGGAACCGCCTCGCATTGTCATCGGAGCTCGGGAATTCTCACCGACTTTCCGGAGCGAAATCAATCCGGCACGATGGGATGACGCGCCGCCCGACTTGTGTTTTCCTTCCCGTACATGTCCGGAAAGGTCTTCCTCCTCTCCCCCGCGAGCACGAGCGGTTTGCGGGCGAAGCAGCTGATGTCGCCGCGGGCGCAGTTCCCGACGGCGCTGCGCTTCCGCGCCGGCGAGGTGATGATCGCGGAGGCGTTCGCCTTCATGAGCGCCCTCTATTTCCGCGGCAAGATCGCCTACGCCCTCCACTTCGGCGGCCCCGAGAACAGCTACGTCATCGCCCCCGGCTTCGGGCTCGTCCCCCCCAGCTGGACCCTCGACGAGCAGCGGATGAAGAAGATGGCGCGCACCGACGTCGACATCAAGGACCGCACGTACGTGAAGACCCTCCGCGACAGCGCCACGAAGCTCGCGAAAAGTATGGATGACGACGCGGAAGTCGTCCTCCTCGGCAGCGTCGCCAGCGGCAAGTACGTCGACGTCCTCCTCCCGATCTTCGGCGAGCGCCTCCGCTTCCCGCACGCCTTCGCCGGCCTCGGCGACATGTCGCGCGGCGGCCTGATGCTCCGCGCCGTCCGCGCGAACCGGGAGCTCGAATACGTCACGCTCGACAAGCCGCGCCACCGGGCCACCGGGGGGTCTGGCAAGATTCCCGAGATTTGGTGACCTACTACGAGCATTCAGGAAAGTTCTCGATCTTCGGCCTGATCAGTGCGGTCGTCATCGGCTCCTCCCTCGCAGCGATTCTCGGCGCCCTCTACGCCTATCTGAAGCTGTGGATTCGGTTGGACATCATCAGCATCTTCGGCGCGATTGGTTTCGGCGCGATCGTTGGGTACGTCACCGGGAAACGCCTGACCCGCGGCAACGTCCGAAACAGTCCGGTCGCCGTCAGCGCCGGAGCGATTTCAGGGCTGGTCGGTGTCTTTGTCAGCTGGGCGGTGTGGCTCAACGCACGCCGGCTACCGGCCGACAGCGCCAGCAGCTTCATTTGGATATTCGACGCGATCGTCGTCGTCACCCCGGCAATCGCGCTCGTGCTAGCCGCGGTCGATCATCCGTTCTGCGAGTCGTGCGGTCGCTGGTGCGAAACGCTACGCTCCGCAGCAATGCTGAGTAACAGCGATGCGACCGAGTTCCGGCGGCAGGTCGAGAGCCACAACTTTGATTTCCTCGCGAGGCTCGGCACGAAAGAGCCGGATGCGTTGGCTTGGATCCGCCTGGATGTCAGTACGTGTACGCGATGCCATGTGACGAATGCGATCTCCGCGTACCGCGTCAAACTCCGCTACAAGAACGGCAAGCGGTCGGAGGTGACGTCACGCGTGCTGCGCTGGCTGATCATTTCGCCCGGCGAAGCCGACGCACTGCAGCGAGTTGCCCAACGAATGCGCGCCAGCGCGTAAGCTTGCGCGAGTGGCTGCGAAATCGAAGATCTTCAAAATCCCCGAGACCGAGACCGAAGTCACGCTGCGCTTCGGCGAGCGCGAGGTCCGGCTCACGAACCTCGACAAGCTCTTCTGGAAGAAGCTCGGCATCCGCAAGCGCGACCTTCTGCAGTACTACGCCGACATCTCCCCCTGGCTCCTGCCGCACATCACCGACCGCGCGATGGTGATGAAGCGCTACCCGAACGGCGCCGAAGGGGAGTTCTTCTACATGAAGCGCGCGCCGTCGCCGCGGCCCGACTGGATCGAGATCTGCCCGATCATGCATTCGGAGATGGTGCACTTCCCGATCGTGCAGGACCTCCCCTCGCTCCTCTGGCTCATCAACCTCGGCTGCATCGATCTCAACCCGTGGTACTCGCGCTGCGACGACACGGACCGCCCCGACTTCCTCCACTTCGACCTCGACCCCGGGCCGGGCGCCGACTTCAACCAGGTCTGCGCGGTCGCGCTCTGCGTCCGCGACATCCTCGCGCCTCTCAAGATGACCTGCTACCCGAAGACGACCGGCTCGAAGGGGATCCACGTCTACATCCCGATCGTCCGCGGACCGCAGCAGAAAGAGGTGTGGTCGTTCGCGAAGGCGATCGCGTTCGAGCTCGAGTCGCGCCACCGCGACATCATCACCGCCGAGTACAAGAAGGTGAAACGCCCCTACGCCCGAGTGCTGGTCGACTACAACCAGAACGCCTGGGGCCGGACGCTCGCCTCGATCTACTCCGTCCGCCCCACGCCGTTCGCCGGCGTCTCCGCCCCCGTGACGTGGGACGAGATCGAGCGCGGCATCCGGATTGAAGACTTCCGCATCGACAACATCGTCGCCCGCGTGAAGAAACTCGGCGATCTGTGGAAACCTGTGCTGGGGAAGAAACGTTTTGATCTGTACAGCGTAGTTGGGCAGAGCGCAGAGGGCAGAGCGCAGAGCGCAGAAAGGAAGCCGCGAAAGCGCCGCCAATGAGCTTCTGCGCTCTGCCCTCTGCGCTCTGCGCTCTGAATCCGAAATGACGCTCCCGATCCAGCCTCCCTATCCGCCGATGGAAGCGAAACGTGCCTCGGCGATCCCGCGCGGCGATACGTGGCAGTTCGAGCCGAAGTGGGACGGGTTCCGCGCGATCGTGTTCCGCGATCACGACGACGTGCAGATCCAGTCGAAGGCGGGGCAGCCGCTGGCGCGCTATTTCCCGGAGCTGGTCGAGGCGTTCCGCTCGCTCAAGCCGAAGGAGTTCGTCCTCGACGGCGAGATCGTCATCCCGGTCGGCGGCAAGCTCTCGTTCGACGATCTGCTGCAGCGCATCCATCCCGCCGAGTCGCGCGTGCGCAAGCTTGCCGCCGCGACGCCGGCGCACTACTACGCGTTCGACATCCTCGCGCTGAAGTCGAAGGACCTCACGAAGCAACCGATCGAGAAGCGGCGCGAGCAGCTGGAGCAGTTCTTCGCGTCGGTCTCGCATGAGCAGATCACGCTCTCGCCGGCGACGACCGAGCGCTCGGTCGTCAACGACTGGTTCAAGAAGATGGGGAAGCTCGGCCTCGACGGCGTGATGGCGAAGAAGCTCGGCGAGCCGTATCACTCCGGCGATCGCGAAGGGATGGTCAAGGTCAAGCACCTCAAGACCGCCGACTGCGTCGTCGGCGGCTTCCGCTACGGCGAGGGGACGAAGCTGATCGGCGCTCTCTTCCTCGGCCTGTACGACAACGAGGGCCGCCTCGTGTACATCGGCCACACGTCGTCGATCAAGAAGACCGATCGGCCCGGCCTCACGAAGCAGCTCGAGGCGATGGCGGCCGACAATCCGTTCGAGGTGCGCTCGCCCGGCGGCCCGAGCCGCTGGGCGCAGTCGAAGACGAGCGCGGAGTGGACGCCGATCCGTCCGGAGCTGGTCGTCGAAGTGGAGTACGACTATTTCTCGCAGGGGCGCTTCCGGCATGGGTCGAAGTTTCTGCGGTGGCGGCCGGATAAGAAGCCGAAGCAGTGCACGATGGAGCAGGTGCGGTGAGAGGGGTTGTCGGTTGTCGGTTGTCGGTTGTCGCGCTGCTTTGGGCGTTTGCGGTTCACGCGCAGACCGTGCGGATCACTGACAAGCCGGAGGGGCTCGTTCATGGGACGTTGAACGTGCCGGTGGTCGCGACCGATCCGGTGGTGCGGCTGGCGCTGTTCATCAATAACGTCAAATTCACAGAGGCGCCTGGTAAGTCGATGACGGCGCAGGTGAGGGTGGGCGATTACATCCGGCGGCTTCGGTTCAAAGCGGCCGGTTACGACGCGCAGGGGCACGAGGTCGCCTCGGACGAGATGGTCGTCAACGACCCGCGTCCGCCGTTCCGCGTTCATCTCTCCGCGCCGCCGGCGCTGCCGAAGAGCGGCATCGTGACGATGACGGCGAACGTGATCAAGCCGGTCGAGACGACGGTCGGTGCGGTGGAGTTCTTCGTCGGCGAAGAGAAGGCCGCGACGCTGGCCCGGCCGCCGTACGAGACGAGCTTCGACGCGTCGAAGTATCCGAACGCGATCTATGCGCGCGTCGTGGCGCGGGCGCTCGACGGCACCGAAGCGAATGACGTCGTCTTCTTCGGCGACAGGCCGGGCGAGCAGGTGCAGGTGGAGCTCGAGCAGATCCCGCTCTCCGTCGCGTCGGGGACGGCGCCGCTGCGGGTGCAGGACCTCGCGCTCACCGACAACGGAGAGCCGCGGAAGATCGAGGCGCTGGTGCCGGCTTCCGATCAGCCGCTCTACGTCATCCTTCTCATCGACTATTCGGAGTCGATGCTCGAAGAGCTGCCGGTGGTGAAGGCGGCGGCGAAGTCGTTCGCGCGGACGCTGCTGCGGCCGCAGGACCGGATCGCGATCGTCGGATTCAACCAGCGCGCGTTCTGGCTGACGAACTGGACCAACGACTGGAACGACGCCGCGAACGCGGTCGACCGCGTGAAGCCGATCGGGGAGACGCACCTCTACGACACGGCGATCGAGATGCTGTTCGAGCTGCAGAAGACGCCCGGCCGCCACGCGCTGGTCGTGCTGACCGACGGCGTCGACCAGGGCTCGGAGTTCAAGCTCGAGCACCTGATCCACTACGCCCGCTACGCCGGGGTGCCGGTCTACCCGATCATCAAGAACCACGTCCTCGCGCGGATGATGCGATTCGGCGTCGGCTATCTCGAGGCTCGGAAGCTGGCGAACATCGCGAAGGACACTGGCGCGACGTACTTCATCATCAAGAAAGAGGCGGAGCTCCCCGCGGTCTACCAGCGCCTCGCGAACGAGCTGCGGCAGCAGTACCAGCTCGTCTTCTACGCCCCCGCCGAGAGCGGCGACAACTGGCACACGCTGATCGTCACCTCGCGCGCCGGGCAGCAGCTGCGCGTTCCGAAGGGGTACTTCCCCTGAGCGGCACGCCTCATGAACCTTGAACGGCCGTGGGTACGGCGCGCCATCGCGTCTTCGGCGGGCTGAACGAGCGGCAGGAACTCATCTTCCACTGGATCGGGGTGGTCGTTGTCCTGCTGTACGTGACGGCGTGGATTGGCGCTCTGCATGAGGTCTACGGCATCCATCGCCTGGCGGTCGCCGAGGCGAAGGTCACTCATGTTCCGCCGCCGCCGGCTCCGATCGCGCCGACGCAGCAGATCACCGCGGCGCTGACCGGGAACGCGCCGTCGACGGCCTACATCACCGACGCCATGCTCGGGTTCCTCAACCCGCTCCGCGGCGCGAGCGGAAAAGTGCTCTTCACGACGCGTACTCCGGGCGAGCCGATCACCGACACGCACGGCAACCTGACGGCGGTCCTCAACAACGGCCAGGCGACCGACATCTCGCCGGAATTCGTGGCGCCGTCGCAGCCGGGCGTCTACGACCTCGCCGTGAAGCTGGGGCAGGCGACGAAGCAAATCAACGACTTCTCCGTCATCTCCCTCGTCCCGTTTTCCCAGAAGCAAAGCGGGCACATTGGGCTCTACTACCTCGGCAACTGGCCGTTCGAGCACGGCGGCAAGATGAAGTCGGCGGCATACGCGAATCCGGCCGGCTTCATCGAGGTGACGCCGCAGAACGCCGACACGCCGGTCTCGGCGCACTTCAAACTGCGCGACTTCCTCACGAAGGACCAGTACAACGTCTGGCCGAAGTACATCCTCCTGAACCCGAAGCTGCTCGACAAACTGGAGCTGACGATCGCCGAGCTGGAGCGTACCGGCCATCCCGTCGAGAACATGCACATCATGAGCGGCTTCCGGACTCCCGAATACAACTACACCGGCGGCAACACACAGGGACGCGCGAATCTCAGCCGCCACATGTACGGCGACGCCTCGGACGTCTTCATCGACAACGACGGCAACGGCGCCGAGGACGATCTCAATCACGACGGCCGCATCGACATCGGGGACGCGATGGTGGTCCAGCAGGCGGTCGACCGCGTGGAGCACGACCACCCGGAGCTGGTCGGCGGAGTTGGCGTTTATCCCGCATGTTGCGGCCATGGGCCGTTCACGCACATCGACGTGCGCGGATATCGCGCGCGCTGGCGTGGAACAACCGGAGGTTAGGACAGTGGCAACAGAAGTGACATGTCCCGATTGCGGGACACAGCGCAAAGATCCCTCGCAGCCGTGCACCACGTGCGGCGCGGCGCCGATCCGTGAAGGCGACAAGCGCGCGCGCGAAGAAGAGGTGCGCAACGACGACCTCGAGCCGTATGTGACGCTCCGCTACATCGCGCGGCTCTTCAAGATCCTCGCGGTGCTGATGGCGGTGATGCTGATCGGCGAGGTGGTGACAGGCCTGGTCACCGAAGGGCAGGCAGCCCTGCTCACGCTCCTCGGCGAGGCGACGCGCCTCCTCGTGCTCTCGGGTCTCATGTGGGCCGGCGGCGACATCGCGATGCTGCTCATCGACGCGGGCCACGACCTCCGCGTCGTCCGCATCCTCCTGGGCCGCATCCACCACGATCTCGGCCACGGCGGGCTCGACCGGCGCGATCGCGCCGCGTAGAACTTTCGGCGCGGCGGGCCGTATCGACCTGACATGGCCCGCCACCGCATCGCACTCGCGTTCGCCGTCGTCTCGCTCCTGGCGCTCAGCGCGTCAGCCAAGGTCTGGTATTCGATGCTGTGGGACGGCGACTCCCTCAGCAACACGACCAAGACGAAGGTCCTGAAACATACCTTCGCCTCGCCGGCCGCCGGCGCCCGTCTGAACATCAACGTGAAGCTCACGGCCGGTACCGCCGTCGTGCGCCTCACCGATCCGGCAGGCACGAAGCGCTACGAGAGGGAGTTCAGCGCGGGACGCGCGAACATCGAGGAGACGTTCAAGGCATCGACCGGCGAATGGCAGATGGTCGTCGCCTTCCGCAACGCGACCGGCGACTATTCGGTGAAGCTGACCGGGATCTAGCTGTTGCGTACCAGCACGTTGTTCTCCTCGGCGCGGCTCGCCCCTCATCCGGCCTTCGGCCACCTTCTCCCCGCTATCGCGGGGCGAAGGGTAATGGCGGACGTGTCGCGCCTGACCGCCAATGACGCCGCCCCTTCGCATGACGGGGTGTCACGCCTGACCGCTAGAGACGCCGCCCCTTCGTAATTACCCCTCGCCCCGCGTTAGCGGGGAGAGGGTGGCCGAAGGCCGGGTGAGGGGCTGTCCAACTTGCCGCGAGCCTGTTCGAGCGGTTATCCGATCGCGCGGCGCATGACTTCGCGGAGTTCGGCGAAGACGTTCTCCGGGGGGAGGCCCATTTCGCGGTGGCCGGAGGCGCGCTTGATCACGTTCTCGGCGGTCTTCTCGTCGAGGACGCGCGAGTCGACGGTGCGGTTGTTGAGCTCGGAGAACGCGAAGATCGACGCGAGCGCCACACGGCGATTGCCGCCGCGGAACGGATGTGCCTGGAGCAGCGCGAAGACGAACGCGGCCACCTTGTCGGCGAACTGGGGATACGCCTCACGTCCAAGGGTCGTGATCTGGGGACGCTGGACGGCGTTGAGGAGACCGAACTGCGACTCGACGACTCCGGGATGCGCCTGCGTGCCGCCGAATTCGGACGCGACCGCCTTGTGCAGGTCGACAACGTCCTGCACGCTCAGGTAGCGGACGCCGCCGTCAGTCGGTGAGGCGGCGGAAGGCGTTGTTGTACTTCTTAGCAGCGCGCTTGAAAGCTGCGGCGACGATGGCGTTGCCGAAGCTGACGTCGCCGTTTTGGGGGGCGCTGGCTTTGGGGGCGCTGGCTTTGGCGCCGCTGCCTTTGGCGCTACCGGCTTTGCCGGCTGCGGCTTGGGCTGGGGCTTTGGCTGCGCTTTTTTCGACGACTTTGCCGCCGGTTTTGGCTTCGCGGCCGGCTTCGCGGCCTTTACTTTCGACGGCTTTGGCTTTGCCGCCGGTTTGGCTGGCTTTCTTGCCTGAGGTTTTGCTGGCTTTGCTGGCTTTCCCTTTTTCTTTGTCGCCATGCTTCATCTGCATCCTCGACGCGGCATCGTAAGGCGCTTAAGTCCTTGAGTCAATGCATTTTACGCGCCTCAGCGGACCGAAGCGTCAGTTAATGGAAAGCGCTTGAGTGATGTAAGTCGCTGATGCGACGAGGGTTACCGGTCAAGCAAAGTGCACTGATACGTGTGCATCATTCAGCGACGGCTTCGGCGGCGCCAGTTTCCTCGATCGATGGTTTCGCGTCGATCGCGAGGAACTCCTTCGCCTTCTCCGTCAGGGTGTAGCCGTCCGAGCCGTTCGTCAGAAAGCCCTTGGACACAAGCGATTGCGCCGGCGGCTCGCCGCCGCCCGCGGGATGCTTGATCGCCTTGACCGTGTCAGCCGAAAGAGTCTCCGCCGCGAGACGGCGGAACTCCTGGAGGACGCGCATCTCCTGAATCGTCAACGGGAAAGGAAGCACGATCGCCATGGCTTCATTGTAGCTGACAGCGCGGGCACCAGAACGTGACGCGCGCATCCGATCCCTGCCGCCGCATCTCGATGATCGCTCCACAGCGGCGGCACGGTTGTCCTCGCCGTCCGTACACCGCGAAACGGCTGCGACTGGTCGCCGCGACGCTCTGCCGCAGCAGCTTGCGCGCGGTGACGACGATCTCGCGCAGCTTGTCGTCGCCGATCGCTCCCACTTTCGCGAACGGGTAAACGCGACACGCCCACAGCGTCTCCGACTTCCAGATGTTCCCGATCCCCGAGATCGCTCGCTGGTTGAGCAGCGCCTCGGCGATCTCTTCGTCGACGAGCACGCGCAGTCGCTCCACCCATTCGTCGACGTCGATCTCGTTCGCGAGCAGGTCGGGCCCAACCGGCACCGGCGCGTCGACGCTGCAGAACTCAGCGACCGGAATGTTGAAACCGACCGCCTCCCACTCGTCAGTCGCGATGACGATCCGCATGTCGACGCGCGGCCGCTGCCAGCGCTCGCCCGCGCGGTAGATGTGCCACGAACCGTTCATGCGAAGGTGCGTCCTTAGCGCGAGGCCGCCGGAGAGCTCGATGAGCAGGTGCTTGCCGACGGCGCGTACCTGTTCAATCGTTCGTCCCGCGATCGGCGTCTGGTCGTCGACGCGCGCCAGCTTCGGCAGCGCCGTCTCGAAGCGCACGACCTTCTTCCCGGCGAGCGTGGTTTGCAGCGTCCGCGCGATGCGATGGAGGGTGTCGCCCTCAGGCATGCGCGAGTGTCCGCAACTGGTAGCCCATCGCGCTTGGCGTGAATCCCGCCTCGGCGAGCATCGGAGCGAGCGCGCTTTTCGCGACCGGCGCGTCGTCGATCTCGGTGATCAGCAGCGCGCGGCGCGCTCCGCTGCGCACGAGCGAAGCGAGCGCGTTCGCCACCGCGCGCGCGACCATGCTGCGCGATGGCTCGTCCTCGGGCAGAAACAGCGTGATCTGCTTTTCGCCGCGGCCGACGTACGCCGCCAGCGCGCCGTTGACGAGAATCACGCTCGCGCCGACGCTGCGCGTGAGCGCCGCGCGCGATTCCGGCCACTTCACGATCGAGCCGTACGGATTCGCGGGATCGGTCGCGGCGAGCATCAACGTCTCCGGTTCGTCCGGGTCCTCGCGGAACGAGCGAAGCATGTCGAGCGCGCCGCCGGTCGCGAACTGCGTCGCGCCGAGGCTTGCGACAAAGTAGCCACGGCGGATGCGTCCCGCCTCCTCCATCGCCTTCAGCACCGGATAGACGGCGCTGAATCCGCCGGCGATGTTCTCGCTCGGTGCTGTCTCGCGCGTGACGACGCCGTAGCGCGCCAGGAGCTGATGCGCCAGCGTGTTCGCGCGGGTCGTGGCGTTGACTTCGAGCGTCTGGATCAACGACCACCGCCCCTGCGTCGCCGGCGGCGCCGTCGACAATCGCGATCGGAACGCGCCCCGCGGCGCCGTCGAGCGGCGCGAGGTCGAGGTCGCGCGCGTGTAGCTGCGCAGCGCGTGGAAGGTGTCGTTCGTGACGAGACCGCGCCAGACGAGACTCCAGAGCGCGTCGACGACGTCGTTCGCGAAGCCGCCGGTGTCGGCGTGGATCTGCGCGAAGAAGGAGGCGCCGCGGGTGCGGAGATGTTCGACGATTTTTTCCTCCAACGTGTCATCCCGAGCGTCAGCGAGGGACCTGGGGGGTTGGGCGGTGCGATTGCTTTCGTCGCGCGCCTCCCGTCCGCCCAGGTCCCTCGCTACGCTCGGGATGACAGCGGAGGCCAGGTACAGCGCGATGCGGCCGTCGCGCTCGCCGAGCGGCTCGACGCCGCGCCAGACGACTTCGCCTGCCGAGGTGAGGGTGTCGAGATCGCTCGGTTTGTACTCTTCGATGCGCGCGGAGAGGATCTCGGTTTCGAAGATCGACGCGGCCATCGGATAGCCCTGCAGCGTCTCGATGACTTCGAGCAGCGCGTCGAGGCCGCGGCGCTTCTTCGTCACGCCCTGCCATGCGCACATGAGGCGTGCGAGCGCGCGCGGCTCGACCGGCTCGACCTCTTTCCGCAGTTTCGCCAGCGAGCGTTGCCGGATCCCGCGCAGCACCTCGGTGTCGCACCACTCGCGCTGCGTCCCTCCCGGCCGGAACTCCCCTTCCGTCAGCCGTCCGCGCTCGACGAACGTTTCGAGCGCCTGCGTGATCACGGCGACGCCGAGGCCGTAACGCTTCGCGACTTCGTTCGGGGTGAACGGGCCGTGGGTTCGTCCGTAGCGGAGCACGAGATCACCGACCGGATCGGCGACTCGTTCGAGGTATCGCTCCGGAAGGCCTTGCGGCAGCGGAACGCCGAGGGCGTCGCGATAGCGGGAGGCATCCTCGACGGCGATGAAGCGCCTGTCCTTGGCGACGGAGATCTCGAGGATGCGGCGCTGCCGCACGAGGTCTTTGATCGCGGCAGGCGCGTCGATGATCGTGCGTTCCGCAATCTCGCCGGCCGACAGATCGCCGAGGCGGAGGAGCATGTCGTGAATCGCATCGACGGACTTCGCTTTGCGGCGCTCCTCGAGTTGCTGCAGCTCGCGCTCCGCGAGCTCCAGCGCGGCGGGATCGAGGAGCTCGCGCAGCTCGGGCTCGCCGAGGAGCTCGCGAAGCTGCGACTGATCGATGGCGAGCGCCTGTGCGCGGCGCTCGGCGAGCGGCGCGTCGCCGTCGTAGATGTAATTCGCGACGTAGCGGAAGAGCACCGAGGCCGCGAACGGCGACGGCTTCTGCGTGTCGGCGGTCGTGACGCGGATGGACCGCTCGCGAATGCGCTTCATCGTCGCGACCAGCGAGGGGACGTCGAACACGTCGCGGAGGCATTCGCGATACGCCTCCAGGATCATCGGGAACGATCCGAAGCGCGACGCGACCTGCAGCAGGTCGTACGCCCGCTTCCGCTGTTGCCAAAGCGGCGCGCGGCGCTGCGGATTCATGCGCGGGAGGAGCAGCGCCCGCGCCGCCGCTTCGCGGAACTTCGCGGCGAACATCGACGAAGAGCCGAGCTGCCGCACGACGAGCGACTCGACCTCGTCGGCATCGGGAAGCATCAGCTCCGCGCGCGGCGGCAGGTCCGTCTCCGGGAAGTGGACGATGAATCCGTCGTCCGCCCACATCGTCTCGACCTCGATCGCCAGCTCGTTGCGGATCTTCGCGGTGACCGCCATCGCCCACGGTGCGTGGATGCGTCCACCGAACGGCGTCAGGACGCAGACACGCCAGTCGCCGAGCTCGTCGACGACGCGCTCGATTACGATGTTTTGGTCGTCGGGGACCGCGCCGGTCGCATCCGCCTGATCGTCGAGGTACTGCAGCAGGTTCTCGGCGGCGAGGCGATCGAGATCGTGCCGTTTCGAGAGCGTCCTGACCGCATCGCCGCGCTTCATGCCGCGCAGCTCGCGAACGAGACCGCCGATCTCCTCGCCGAAGGGAACCGTGCGCTCCGCCTGATCGCCCTTCCAGAACGGCATCTTCCCGATCTCGCCCGGCGCGGGGGTGACGACGACGCGGTCGTGCGTGATCTCCTCGATGCGCCACGTCGACGCTCCGAGTGTGAACGTCTCGCCGGTGCGCGACTCGAACACCATCTCCTCGTCCAGCTCGCCGACGCGAGCCGCCCCTTTTTCGGCGCCGAGGAGAAAGACGCCGTAGAGGCCGCGGTCGGGGATCGTGCCGCCGCTCGTGATCGCGACGCGTTTCGCCCCGCCGCGCGCCGTGAGCTGATTTGACGCGCGGTCCCACGTCACGCGCGGACGCAGCTCCGCGAATTCGTCAGAGGGATAGAGGCCGGACAGCATGTCGAGCACGCCGTCGAACGTGCCGCGTGCGAGCTCCGCGAACGGCGCCGCCTGGCGCACGGCGGCGAACAGCTCGTCGGCGTTCCAGTCGTCCATCGACACCATCGCCACGATCTGCTGCGCGAGGACGTCGAGCGGGTTGCGCGGATAGCGCGTCGGCTCGATGCGTCCTTCGTGCATCGCGCGGGTGACTGCCGCGCACGCGACGAGATCGCCGCGGAACTTCGGAAAGACGATTCCCTCGCTCGCGGCGCCGACCTGATGCGACGCGCGGCCGATGCGCTGCATCCCGCTGGCGATCGACGGCGGCGCCTCGATCTGGATCACGAGATCGATCGCCCCCATGTCGATGCCTAGCTCCAGCGACGACGTCGCGATCAGCGCCGGGAGGCGTCCCGATTTCAGGTTGTCTTCGATCTCGACGCGCTGCGCTCGCGCGATCGAGCCGTGGTGCGCCTGGACGAGCAACTCCCCCGCGAGCTCGTTGAGCGCCGCCGCGAGCCGCTCCGCGAGTCGCCGCGAGTTGACGAAGATCAGCGTCGAGCGGTGCGCGCGGATCAGCTCCAGCAGCCGCGGGTGAATCGCCGGCCAGATCGACGCCTTCGTCGGCCCGATGACCGCGCTCCCGCTCCGGATCTCGCCCACCTCCTGCAGCTTCGCCATCTCCTCGACGGGGACTTCGACTTTGAGAATGAGCGTCTTCTTCTCGCCGGTGTCGATGATGGTGACGGGGCGGAAGCGGGTTTTGTGGTGGTCGGTGAATTCGGCGTGGATCTCGGTTGCCGGTTGCCGGTTGTCGGTTGTCGGTTTCTTTTTGACAACCGACAACTGAGAACTGACAACTCCTCCCAGGAATCTCGCCACCTCCTCCAACGGCCGCTGCGTCGCCGACAGCCCAATCCTCTGCGGCTCGCGTTCGCAGATCCGTGCGAGTCGTTCGAGCGAGAGGGCGAGATGGGCGCCGCGCTTGTTGGGGACGAGTGCGTGGATCTCGTCGATGATCATCGTCTCGACGCCGCGCAGCATCTCGCGCGCGTTCGACGTGAGCATGAGGTAGAGCGACTCGGGCGTCGTGATGAGGATGTCCGCCGGATCGCGATTGAAGCGGGCGCGCTCCTGTTGCGGCGTGTCGCCGGTGCGGATCGCGATCTCCGGCATCACGAACGTATCGCCGCGCGCGGTGGCGACGTTCGCGATTCCGGCGAGGGGCGCGCGGAGGTTCCGTTCGACGTCGACCGCGAGCGCTTTGAGCGGCGAGATGTAGACGACGCGGCAGCGGCGGGCCTTCTCCGGACGCGGCGAAAACATCAGGCCGTTCAGCGCCCAGAGGAACGCCGTTAGTGTCTTTCCACTCCCTGTAGGCGCCGTGATGAGGGTGCAGTCACCCTTTGCGATGGCCGGCCACCCCATTTCCTGCGCCTTTGTCGGCGCGGCGAATGAGGCGGTAAACCACTCGCTGGCAGCGGGATGGAACGGTGCGAGGGACGATCTGGGTGACATTGCGCGGCTTCGCTGGACAACTTCTTGACCCGCTGCAACAATACTAGCCACTCTCCACCCGGAAAAGAGTGAAGGACGGGAATGCGGCTCAAGGTCCTCGGCGCGTACGGCGCGTCGGACGCGGAACACAACCTGACCGGTTATCTACTGGATGACTGGCTCGCCGTCGACGCCGGCACGCTGACGTCGAAGCTGTCGTTCGCGCAGCAGGCTCGGGTGTCGGCCGTTTTCATCAGCCATTCACACGCCGATCACACGCGCGACCTCCCGCACCTGATCCACAACCGCTTCAGCCAGAACGCGCCGCCGCTCGTCGTCTTCGCCGCGCGGGACGTCCTCGACCTCCTGATGCGCGACACGTTCAACGGCTTCGTCTGGCCCGACTTCTCGGCGCTCAAGTCGCCGATCACCGGAAAGCCGGCGGTCGAGTACCGGGCGATGATGCCCGGCAAGAAGATCACCTACAACGGCGTCGGCCTCACCGCGGTGTCCGTCAATCATCAGATTCCGGCCGCCGGAATCATCGTCGAGATGAATGGTCAGGCGATGACGTTCACCGGCGATACCGGTCCGACGAACGAGATCTGGAAACGCACCAACAAGATCCAGAACGTCGTCGCGATCGTCACCGAGGCGTCGTTCCCGAATGACCAGCAGGCGCTGGCGGATGAGACCGCGCACCTATCGCCGGAGACGTTCGGCCAGGAGCTGAAGAAGATCTCCGTCGACGCGCCGGTCTACGCCTCGCACCGCAAGATCCCCTTCGAGCGCGATATCGAATCGCAGATCCGCAATCTGCGTGATCGCCGCGCCCGCGTGCTGCTCGAGAAGAACTACACGCTCTGAAATTTATCCCGTAGCGAAGCGAAGGGATCATCGGTGACACCGCACGCAACACGCATGTGGGCAGCGGCCGTGCGGTGTATCCGATGATCCCGCGCTAAGGCGCGGGATAAACTGCTAGTGAATCCCCATCGCCGCCGCGACTTCCTTCGCGTCGAACACGTTCCCGTCCTTCACCACCGTCCGCACGTTCCGGACGTCGCTGATGTTCGTGGTCGGGTCGCCGTCGACGATGTCGAGGTCGGCGAGCTTGCCGGGCGCGATGGAGCCGAGGCGGTCGGCGCGATGCATGACGGTCGCGGCGCCGAGGGTCGCGATGCGCAGCACCTCGGGCGCGGGAATCCCCGCCTGCACGTAGAGCTCGAGCTCGCGATCGAGCGCGAAGCCCGCCAGTCCGTCCGTGCCCGCCACGATCGGGATGCCGTTGTCGTAGAGCAGCTTCACCATCCGCTCCATGTTCGCGAACGAGTCGCGGTACGTCTGGTCTTTGCCCTCGGGAACCGGCAGTCCGCCCGTCAGGAACCCGCGCCGCACCTGCGGCGGCAGGCGATCGGCGGCCGCTGCGAAGGTCGGACTCATCGTCCCCTTCCGTGCGACGTAACTCCCCTCGAACACGCCGAGCGTCGGGTCGATGACGGTGTGGTGCTCTTTCAGCAGATCGACGAACGCCTTCACCTCCGGCGACTTCAGGTCGATTGACCCGGCCCGCTCGGCTGGCACCGTGAGGCGGAGCCGCGTCTGCGTCTCTTTCACGTCCGGCATGAAGTCGAGCATCACCATATTGATGTGCTGGATCTCGTCGTAGCCGTCCTTCACCGCCTGCTCAGCGATCATCCCGGCCGGAATGTGACCGCTCACGCGCATCCCCTTCTCATGCGCGTGTTTCGCCATGAACGGGACGAGCTCCGGCTTCACGGAGCTGTAGATCTTGAGCTGCTCGAATCCGAGCGAGGCGTACTTGTCGATCGCGGCGCGCGCTTCGCTCTCGTTCGCGACGAGCATCTTCGTCGGCCCGGCGTACGGCCCGGGGCCGTCGACGATGCCGGCGAGCACGACGCGCGGCCCGACCGCCTCGCCGCTCTCCCACTCCTTCTTCAGCGTCAGGATCGTGTCGATGTCGTTGCCGAGGTCGCGAACGGATGTGACGCCGTTGGCGATGTTGAGCATCCCGTCGTCGTCGCCGTTGTGCGTGTGCATGTCCCACAGACCGGGGATGACGACGCGGTTGTCGGCGTCGATGTGCTCGAACGACGGGACGTCGGGTCCACCGTTCGATTGACTAATCGATTCGACCTTCTTGCCGCGGATGACGATCGTCGCGTTCGGCGTGAGCTTGCCCGTGGCCGGATCGAAGAGCCGGGCGTTCGTGATCACGAGGCCACCGCCCTTCGGCTTGTGCGTGAGCTTCGCGGACGTCGCGCGCATCGTCGCGGCGTGCCACTCGTCCTGCGCCTTCACCAGCTGCGGGATCGCGGCGTCGTGTCCTTCCGCGATGACCGAGAGCCACGATGACGCGGTGGCGAACAGCTCGTTCTTGTCGTCGAGCCACACCGTTGCCGGCGTGAAGCCGAAGCCATAGATGTCGTACGCCGTGATCTTCTTGCCGTCGACCGTGAGGTCGCCGAGCTTCTTGATCGACGCTTCGCCGGCCGGCAGCAGCGGCAGTTTGTGGTCCGGTGCCGCGAGGAGCTCGCGCGCGAACGCCCCGCTCTCCTCGGGCGGACCGTACATGCTCGCGTAAACCGCCTTCGCGTTCGTCGACGAGCCGCTCTCCGCGCCGTTCGACCACTTCCCGTTCGCGAACGTCTCGTCGATGCTCGCTTTGTAGTAGTCGACGCCGGTCGTCGTCATCGAGCCGGGCGACATCACCGTGTGCGTTTTCGGTCCGCGGCCGCGGTCGTTGAACTCGTAGTCGACGGTGCGCGTGGCGCCGTCGATCGAGACGGTCTGCGCGCCGGCGGGATGGCCCGCCATGATCACGGTGTACTTCAGGACGACGGCGAGAAGGACGGTGTGCATGCCGAGAGTTTAAACTCCCGCCGAATGCCACGCGTGCCGGTCTCGGCAATCATCCATGTCCTCAATGAGATCGAATACATCGACGACTGCCTCCGCTCCGTCGACTGGGCGGACGAGGTGTACGTCATGGACTCGTTCTCGACCGACGGCACGCTCGAACGGATCCGCGAGAAGTACCCGCACGTCCGGCTCGAGCAGCGCGAGTACCTCGGCGCGGCGTCGACGAAGAACTACGCGATCGACCGCGCGAAGCACGACTGGATCTTCATCCTCGACGCCGACGAGCGCGTCACCCCGAAGCTCCGCGACGAGATCCTCCGCACGCTCGAGGGCGATCTGAAGTACTGGGCGTACTCGGTCGGCCGGCTCAACTTCATGATGGGCAAGCCGGTGCGCTTCTCCGGCCTGCAGCGCGACCGCGTCACCCGCCTCTTCCACCGCGGCCACGCGCGCTACCCGAACAAGCGCGTCCACGCCGATCTCCTCGTCGACGGCGAGACGGGAGCGCTCCATCACAAGATGGATCACTTCTACATTCGGACGTTTGATCACATGATCGCGAAGATGACGCGCTACGCCTACTGGGGCGCCACGCAGATGTTCATCGACGGGAAGACGACGAGTGCGTGGGGCATCTTCAGCCACTCCGTCGCCAAGTTCGTCCGCGACTTCATCTTCAATCTCGGCTTCCTCGACGGCGTCCGCGGCCTGATCTCCGTCGGCATGCACGTCTATTACACGTTCTGGAAGTACGCGAAGCTGTGGGAGATGACCCAGCTCAAACGCCTCGGCAAGCCGGTCCCGCTCCCGAAGCTCGACGTCGAGGAGGAACGGTGGGAGTTGCCGTGGGAGAAGAAGTCCGAGGGCGTGGGGTCAACGTAGAACGTTCGATGCGAACGACAATCCTCGCTGCGATCCTGTTTTTTTCCCTTTCCGCCGCCGCGGCGTCGGTACACGACCAGGTCATCGCGCTGGAGAAGAGCGGATGGGAAGCGTGGAAGAGGAAGGACGCGAAAGCGTTCGCTTCCATGCTCGCCGACGACTTCTACGACATCTACCTCAGCGGCGAGGTCGTCGGGAAGAAGGAGCTGATGAAAGGCTTCGCCGATTCCGATCTTCTCGACTATCGCATCACCAATATGCACGCCGTCGATCTATCGAAAGACTCGATCGTTCTCACCTATCGCGCCCATGTGAAAGGCCGCGTAAAAGCGAAGGTGCTCGAATACGACGTCGACGTCACCGCCGCCTGGGCCATCCGCAACGGCCGCTGGATGTCGGTCTTCTATCGCGAGAACCTCGTCCCAGAAAAACTCCCCTGGACGAACCTCGCGCAGTAGCTACTCCTCAGGCTCGACGACCACCCGCAATCCGTCCACCCGCGCGACGCGCACCCGCGAGCCGGCGGCGATCGGGGCGAGGGCGGTGGCGTTCCACAGTTCGCCGTGGACGAACACCTTTCCCTCTGGCTCGAGCTGCGTACGCGCGACGCCGACTTCGCCGATCATTCCTTCGCTTCCGGTAGTCACGTGGAACTTCCGCGCCTTGACCACCAATGTCGCGAGGAAGATCGCAATGACACCGACCGGGATGCCGACCGCAAGCGCCGTCAGCAGGTGAACGCGCATCTGCGGGATCGGACCGTCGACGAGAAAGAGTCCGCCGAGGACGAGGCAGACGATGCCGCCGATGCCGAGGACGCCGTGCGTGCCGAACTTCGCCTCGAGCGCGAAGAGGACGAACGCGGCGATCAGCAGCGCGACTGCGGCGAAGCGCGTCGGCAGGAGGTTCAGCGCGAAGACGGCGAGGAGGATCGAGATCATTCCGACGACTCCGGGAATCACGGCGCCAGGGTGGTTGAACTCCGCCCAGAGCGCGAGGCCGCCGAGCGAGAAGAGAATGAACGCGACGTTCGGATCCATGATCCACGAGAGGAGCCGCTCGCGCAGGCTCTCGTCGAACGGCACGATCGGTTTCTTCGCGACGTGCAGCACCGTCGTCGACCCGTTGAAGCGTCGCAGCGGCTTCCCGTCGATCGCCTTCATGAGCGACGCGTCGTCCGGCGCGATGACGTCGATCAGCTTTTGCGCGAGTGCCTCGCGCTCGCTGAACGACTTCGACTCGCGCACCGCGCTCTCCGCCACCGCGACGTTGCGTCCGCGCTGCCCCGCGATGGAGCGCATGAACGCCGCGGCGTCGTTTTCGAGCTTCGTCTTCATCACGTCGTCCATCTTTTCGCCGAGGAGGACGGGATGCGCGGCGCCGGCATTCGTGCCGGGCGCCATCGCGGCAACGTCCGCGGACTCCAGGATGACGAAGCCGGCCGACGCGGCGTAGCTGCCCGCCGGTGCGACGAAGACGATCACCGGCACCGGCGACTTGATGATCTTCTCGACGATCGAGCGCATCGAGTCGGCGAGCCCGCCGGGCGTGCGCAGCTCGATGAGCAGCGCGTCGGCGTGACGCGATGCCGCGAAATCGATCGCACGGCCGATGTACTCATCGCTGATCGGATGAATCATGTCGTCGACCGTGATCCGGACCACGTCCGCCGCCGCGGCGTTCGTGAGAAGCAGGAGAAGGAAAGCGAAGGCGAGCCGTTTCATGGACAATCTCCGAATGGCGTCCCTATCGTACGACCAACGGAAGATGAACGCCGGTTTCGGCTGCATCGCCCTCTTCATGCTGCCGTTCCTGAGTGCGGGACTGCTCATGATCGCAGTCGGCCTGAAGGAGTACTCGCAGGGCGCGGGGACGCAGCAGTGGCTCATCCCGATCGTTGTCGGCGGCGCGTTCACGCTCTTCGCGATCGGCTTCGCGTGGATGCCGCTCTACGCCATCCGCCGCTCGCGCGCCGATGCCGCGGCGCTGGAGCAGGGTGTCATCGTCGACCGCAGCGGCGCGACCGGCGTCTCGCTCCTCATCTTCGCGATCCTCTGGAACGCGATCGCGTTTCCGGTCGGCTTCATCGTCCCGCGCGCCCAGGATGTCCCGAAGTGGGTCCTTGCGTTCGTGATGCTCTTCCCGATCATCGGCGTCCTCCTGCTGGTCGCCGCCTTCTATCAACTCCTCCGCCGCCACAAATACGGCGCGTCGCGCCTGATGCTCGATCACCTGCCGATCGCCACCGGCACCACATTTCGCGGCGACATCGACACCCACGTTCAGGAGGCGCCCGAGAGCGGGTTCACGCTGCGGCTCATGTGCATCCGCCGCGTGATCACCGGCAGCGGCAAGAATCGCACGACCCGCGAAGACGTCCTGTGGGCCGACGAACAGACCGTCAGCGCCTCTGCCGCGATGCGCAATCCGCTCGGCACGCGCATCCCGTTCACCTTCACGATCCCTGACGACGCGCGTCCGACCGACGCGCGCAACGCCGACGACGCGATCGTCTGGCGCATCTCCGTGAAAGCGATCATGAGCGGGATCGACTACGCCGCCGACTTCCAGTTCCCGGTGCTCTCCACCGGCGAGCACCCGCACGCGCCGCGCGAGTTCGCCGTCCCGACCGTCTCGGCATCCTCGTGGATCCCGTCCGCCGAATCGCACATCACGATCACGCAGCTTCCCGAAGGCGGCGAGGAGATCGTGGTTGCAACCCACTCGCGACCGAGCGAGATCTTCGGCATGTTCCTCTTCACCGCGATCTGGTACGGCTTCGTTGCCATCATGATCGCGGTGCACGCGCCGTTCTTCTTTCCGATCCTCTTCTCCCTCTTTGGCCTCATCGTCCTCTTCGCGATCGTCGACGGCCTGTTCGGGCGGTCCATCATCCGCACGTCGCGACCCGCGCTGACACTCCGCCGCGCGTACCCGTTCGGCCTCGGCAGCACACGATCGATTGATCGGTCGCAAATCGAGAGTGTGTCGTCCAACCTCGCCCTCGCATCGCAGTCGGCCGCGTCGACGTACACGGTCGACGTCACGCTCACCGGCGGCGAGCACGTACAGGCCGCGAAGGCGATCCGCGAGCGCGGCGACGCCGAGAGGCTCGCCGCTCGGATTCGTGCGGCCGGCCCGATATAATGCCTCCCATCCATTAGGAGGCCAACATGATCGAGAACCCCTATCTGGGGCAGATTGCCGCCGTTGCCTTCGACTTTGCGCCGAGACAGTGGGCCTGGTGCGATGGACGTGAGCTTCCGGTCAAGGGTAACGAGGCGTTGTTCGAAGTCCTCGGCAGGAAGTACTCCGACGCAGCGAAGACGAAATTCGCGTTGCCGTCGATGAAAGACCCGATGAAGGGAATCCGGTACGTGATTTGTCTGAACGGGATCTTTCCACCCGTCACCGGGCGCCGACCATTCGAGCCGATTTTCATCGGCATGCTCTGCGAGTGGCAATACCCGCGAATCCCTGAAGGGTCCAGGCCGGCCGACGGCGCGATTCTCCACATCAGCGAAGCCGAAGCGCTCTTTCAGCTGATCGGGCAGAAGTTCGGCGGCAGTGCCGAAGAGGGAACCGTCCAACTCCCGAACCTCGGCGGGAAGTGGATCATCGCGATCGCGGGCATGTACCCGCAGCCGTAGCGTCCTGATCGTCGTGCGGCCGCCTGCGCAGGCGCGGCGTCCCTGCGATATCCCGGCGAGACGCGCCGTCGTCGCATGTGGCAAAGTTCCCGGAACATAGCGACGCGAGGGTGAACCATGGGAACGCGCCGCTGTCCCACGCGGGATGTTCGCAGGAACCGTTGCGACGAGAACCCATCCCACGTGGGACGCGGGCACGAACCATTGGGACGTGGGCCTGTCCCACGTGGGACGCCGACGCGAACCATTGGGACGTGGGCCTGTCCACGTGGGACGCCGACGCGAACCATTGGGACGTGGGCCTGTCCCACGTGGGACGCGGGCGCGAACCATTGGGACGTGGGCCTGTCCCACGTGGGACGCCGGCGCGAACCATTACGTCAAGAAGTCAGCAACAGCGGGCCGACGTCGTCGTAAGTCGTTTCGCACGAGACAAATGCGATCGGATCGTGGGGAGAGGGAGCGAACGCCGGCAGGGTTGTCGGTGCCACACCGACGCGGACGGCCCTACACCGGCATGTAGTCCGGCTGCGGCTCGTAGTTGAAGAATTTGGTGATGTCGTTGCGGAAGACGAGTTTGAAGTCGCCGATCGGACCGTTGCGCTGTTTGGCGATGATGATCTCGGCGATGCCCTTCTCTTCGGTGTCCTTGTTGTAGACCTCGTCGCGGTAGATGAAGGCGACGACGTCGGCGTCCTGCTCGATCGATCCCGATTCGCGGAGGTCGGAGAGTTGGGGGCGGTGGTCGCCGGTGCGCTGCTCGGGACGGCGGGAGAGCTGGGAAAGGGAGATCAGCGGGACGTTCAGCTCCTTGGCGATCGCCTTGAGGCCGCGCGAGATCTGCGAGATCTCCTGGTTTCTCGACTCCACTTTCCCCTTCACCGACATGAGCTGGAGGTAGTCGACCATCACGATGTCGAGGCCCGTCTCCATCTTGAGGCGGCGCGCCTTCGCGCGCATTTCCATGATGTCCATGCCCGGCGTGTCGTCGACGTAGATCCGTCCCTTCGACAGCCGCGCCGACGCCTCGGCGAGGTCGCGCCAGTTCTTCTCGCTCAGCATCCCGGCGCGGATCAGGTGGTTCGACACACCCGACTCCGAGGAGAGGATGCGCAGCCCGATCTGTTCCTTCGACATTTCGAGCGAGAAGACGCCGACCGAATGAAGGCGCGCCGCAGCGCCGCGCGGCTGCCCGTCTTTCCCCGGTATCGCGATCGACTCGGCGATGTTCATCATGAAGGACGTTTTCCCCATGCTCGGTCTCGCCGCGATGATGACGAGGTCCTGCGGCTGGAAGCCGGAGGTGAACTCGTTGAAGCGGTCGTAGCCGGTGGGGATGCCGGTGATGAGTTTTCCGGCTTCGTGGAGCTGCTCGATCGCCGTCATGTTCTGACGCGTGATGCGATCGAGGGCGACGAAGCCTTTCTCGGTGGAGCCTTCGGCGATCTCGTAGAGGGACTTCTCGGCGATGTTGAGGACGTCGGCCGGCTCGTTCGGGGCGTCGAGGGCGGCGCGCATGACGCTGTTGCCCATGACGATGAGGCGGCGCAGGGTCGACTTTTCTTTGACGATGCGCGCGTACCGTTCGACATTGGCGATGTCGGGAACGACATCGGTCAGCGAGCTGACGTACGCGGAGCCGCCGGCCTGCTCGAGCTGGCTGCGCTTCGCCAGTTCGTTCTTCACGGTGAGGAGATCGATCTCGACGCTCTTCTCCGCGAGCGCGCGGATCGCGGCGAAGATCAGGCGGTGCGCATCTTTGAAGAAGTCCTCGGTGTCGACGAGGCTGATCACGCGGTAGAACGCGTTCGGGTTCTCCAGGATCGCACCGAGGACGGCGCGCTCCGCGTCCGGGCTCTGCGGCAATGGCCGGTCGAGCGTTACGTCGAGTTGAGCTACGGACATGAACGATGTGCCGCGATTGTGGGGAAAGGCGAGGCCAATGTCATCAGCAGATCGCTCCGCACTTTTTCCACACTCCGTAGAGTGCCTGAAGGCCGTTCTGCTTGAGAAACGAGACGTTCTCCACAGAGAGGAGTGAACCGAAGAAGCTACCGCCTGTGGAATCCGTCGCGGGCGGCTCGCGTTCGTGGCGGGCATGAAACGTTTGGCCACCCTTTTCCTCGTTGCCGGCGCTTCGCTGCCTCTCCTCGCGCAGCAACAGCCGGCATCACCCAAGCCGCAGGACAAGATCGTCGCGCAGATCAACGGCGAAGTCGTCACGCAGTCGCAGCTCGATGAGCTCTACAACTCGATGAACCTCCAGATGCGCCAGCAGTACGAGCGCGCTGGCGGGAAGGCGGCATTCCTCGACAACTACACGCGGAAGCGCCTCCTGCTGCAGGAAGCGTTGAAAGCGGGCTTCGACAAACGCCCTGAAGTCCAGGAGGCAGTCAACGCCGCGAAGGAAAGCGCCCTCTTCGACCGCTACGTGAAAGAGGTCGTCTCGCAGCAGATCGTCACCGACGCGATGGTCCGCAAGTATTACGACGACCACCACGACGACTTCAACGAGCCGGAACAGGTGAAGGCGTACCACATCATCGTGATGTACAACGGCACCGGTCCGAAGCCGAAGACGAAGGAAGAGGCGAAGGCCGAGATCGAGAAGATCGCGAAGGATCTGCGCGATCGCGCCAAGGGGTGGACGCAGGTGGACGCCGCGCAACGCGCGCACCTGATGTTGACCGCGTTCAACGACGCGGCGAAGCAGTACTCCGAGGACGGCACCGCGCCGCGAGGCGGCGAGCTCGGATGGTTCGAGCGCGGGAAGATGGACAAGGCGTTCGAAGACGTGGCGTTCGGCCTCAAGCCGGGGACGATGAGCGATCCGTTCGAGACGCGCTTCGGCTTCCACATCGTCTTCGTCGAAGGGCACAAGGCGCCGCGCGTGACGCCGTTCGAAGAGGCGAAGCAATCGATCCGCGACAAGCTGATCGGCGAGCACACGGGCGACATCATGCAGACCGTCCAGCGGCTCACGGACGAGCTGAAGTCGTCCAGCAAGGTGGCGGTGTACCCGGAGAATATTCGGTACTGATTCTTTAACGTGGGGGCGGACGAGGCGTCCGCCCCTCCGAGTTGCGTTGCTACGGCTACGGGATTACGTCGATGTCGGGGTCGTGGACTTGCCCGCCCGCCGTCACGGTGTAGTGCACCGTGTACCTCTGCGACTGCGGGGGAAACGCACCACTAGTTCCGCTCCACCGGCCGCCGTTCGCGCTGATGTTCGGGTTCGTATACGGCGCCGGCAGGTGGATCGCGAAGTCGATGTCGCCGACCCAGGTGACGGTCTCGCCGCCCTTGATCGTCACTGGGGATGGGTTTGCAGACAGATCGGAATTGATCGTTACGGTTGCCATGAAGCCTCCTCGTTGTGTTGGACCTTGGACCCGGGGCGATTATACGGCCGGGTTTTGGAGATGCTGATAGCCGGTGGTCTTCCTCGCCTTCGCGAACTCCGGCTCGAGCTCGATCTCGGTGCGGCTGTATCCCTTGGCGATCGCCTGGCCAAGCCACTTTGCCGCTTCGTCATCCTCACCCTGAACGGCACACACCATCGCGGCGCGATAAAGGACGAAGGAGTTGGCCGGGTCGCGCTTCAGAGCATCTTCGATCTCGCGGCGGGCTGACTCGGTATCGCCATGCTTCGCGAGGCACTCCGCGAGGCGGGCACGGATGGAGACGTCGTCGGGATTTCTCTTCAGCTCGTCGCGCTCGAGCGAGATCGCATGCTCGTAAGCAACCCGAGCGCGTTGAGCGTCGCTGAGCGACGCGCGATACGCGTCGCCGAGGTTCGCCCAATACTTGTAGTGCTCCGGCGCCAAGCCAACGGCTTTCTCGAGGATCGCCGCGGAGTCGTGGTAGCGCCCGAGGAAGTAGTAGCAGGTGCCGAGGTTCGAATATCCCTGAGCCGTCGGCTTCTGGTCGATCGTTTTTTGAAAAAAGCCGATCGCGTCGTCGTACCTTCCCATCTGTTCATAAACAGCGCCGAGGTTGTTGTATCCGCGCATGTTGTCCGGAACGAGCTGGACGACTTTCTGGAACATCGCGGCACTCGCGGGGTACTGGCGGTGCGCGAAGTAGAAGGCGCCCAGCGCGCTATACGAGCCCCAGTACTTCGGCTGCAGCTCGATCGCCCGTTTGTACGACGCCTCGGCGCGCGCCGGCTCTTTCTTCAGATCGTACGCGCGAGCCAATCCGACGACGCTGTCGACACTGTTCGGCTGTTGCTGCAGAGCGCGTCCGAACTCCGCGATGGCGCGATCGGCCTCGCCCGTTTGCAACGCGACCTGGCCCAACGTGACGTGGACATCGGGATTCAGCGGGTCCGCTTTCGCGGCTGTGTCGCAGTACTCGCTGGCCTTCTTGATCGACTGCGGATCGCGCGTGATGACGTACTTCGCGAGGTACGCACGGCCGAGCGCCGCCTGCACCGTGGCTGACGTCGCGCCGAGGTCCTCGAGGATGCTGATGGCGGCGTCGAGCGACTTCTCGTCGTCGTAGCGTCGCAGGTGACCGAGTGCTTCGAGGTAGCGCTGCTGCGAGACGTTCGGGTCCATGTTCGGGAAGTGTTGCGGGGTGGCTTTCGGGTCGAGGAATGAGGCGATCCTGGTGACGATCTTGTCCTGGACGTCGAAGAGCTCGGCGACCGCGCCGTCGACGGTGTCTGCGGCGAGCTGCGAGCGATTTTGGGCGTCGACGATCGCGTAGCTGATGCGGATGCGGTTGCCGGCGCGCTGCATCGAGCCGCGGACGATCATCGTCACGCCGAGGTCGCGGCCGATCTTCTGGACGTCGTCGCTGCCGGCGAGGTCCTGCGGTTTCGGACGGATGAGCTGCACGGACGGCAGGCGCGCGAGGCGGCTGCTCACCGTCTCGGCGAAACCGTCGCCGATGAGTTGGCCGTTTGCGTCGCCGGAGAGGTCGCGGAACGGGAGGACGGCGACGTAGCTCTTCGGCTGCTGCTGCGCGGCCGCGGCGGCGCCCTGCGGGCCGGTCGTCTGCCTGCGATTGATCACCGCGATGGCGAGGAAGAGCACGAGCGCGATCAGCGTGCCGACAGCGATCCCGATGGTGCGGCGCTGCTTCGAGGTGAGCACGGGCGGCTTCGGGAGGTCGAGCGCGCTGCCTTCGGCATGGATCCGGTCGCGCAGCGCCTTCAGCTCGTTCGCGCACTCGCGCGTCGTCGGGTAGCGGCCGGACGGTTCTTTCTGCAGCAGCCGGTCGATCACCCAGGTGAGCGGCAGCGGCGCGCGGGCGTTGAAGTCGCGCACCGGCGGCGGCTCTTCGTGGAGGATGGCCGACATCACGTCGATGGCGTTCTCGCGCTCGAACGCGGCGTGGCCGGTGGCGAGCTCGTAGAGCATCGCGCCGAGGGCGAACTGGTCGGAGCGGAAATCGATCCGGCGGCCGGTCGCCTGTTCGGGCGACATGTAGCCGACCGTGCCGAGGATCGTCCCCGGCATCGTCGACGGCACGCGGTACTCGACCGTTTGCGAGGTCTCGTCGCCTTCGGCGAGCAGCTTCGCGAGGCCGAAGTCGAGGATCTTCACGAAGCCGTCCTTCGTCACCATGACGTTTTCCGGCTTGAGGTCGCGGTGGATGATCGAGTGCTCGTGCGCGGCGGCGAGGCCGTCGGCGATCTGCGCCGCGACGTCGACGGTCAGCCGGTTGGACTGCGGCCCCTCGTTGATGAGCGTTCGCAGATCGCGGCCGTCGATGTACTCCATCGCGATGAACGGCTTCCCGTGCTCGGTGCCGATCTCGTAGATCGTGACGATGTTCGGATGCGACAGCGCCGAGGCGGAGCGCGCTTCCTGCGTGAATCGCGCGAGCGCATCGCGGTCGCCGGCGAGACGCTCCGGAAGAATCTTGATGGCGACGTTGCGGCCGAGGAGCGGATCGTGCGCCACGTAGACCTCACCCATGCCGCCGGAACCGAGCGGACGGAGGATGTCGTAGCGGCCAAGCCGTTGGGGATTCGACGCCATGCAGCTCGACTATAATCGCCCGCACCGCAGAGAGGAACGATGTCGCAGTGGCGCGTTAGCGCATGGGCTCTCTCCGCATTCGCGATGGTTGCCGTCGTTGCGGCACAAATCCAGTCCGCGAATGCGCCGGCGACGTTCGTCCCGTGGAAGGTTCTGAATCGCGGTGACGCACCACTCAAAGGCGAGCTGGTCCTGAACTGGCTTCCGGCAACGCGCGACGAGATCCGGCACTCGCCGTTGATCACGTCGCGTTCCCTGGCGCTCTCGGCGTCGCAGTGCGTCGCGATGCAGATCATCCGGCCGGACGACAGCGAGACGATCGAGAAGCTGGCCGCCGAGGAGCTTCCGGCCGCGGTGCTCGTCGACGGAAACGGGACGGTCGTGGCGCGCGTGAAGAGCGATGCGGGCTCGCTGCACACACAGGACGTGGAGAAGATGGTGCGCGACGCGCTGGCGAATCGAGACGCCGAGATCGACCACGTTCTCGACAGCGCGCGGACGAAGGCGGATGCAGGCGAGCGCGATGCGGCGGTCGATCTCTACCGCCGGGTGTGCGCGCTACGGTGTCTGTTTCCGCGCAAAGCGCGTGACGCCGAGCGTGCATTGAGCAAGCTCGGCGTCACGGTGAAGTAGGTCCTGTTGAGTTAGGCGACGGCCGGGGTGCGCGCGATCAGGCGCAGTGCGCTCTTCCACTCGCGGCGGGAGCGGCGGACGTGGCGGCGGGCCTCACGGCGCGTTTCACGCCAGCGATGCGCCGCCTGGGTCCGCTCCTCGACGTGCTGCCGCCAGAGGGCGTAAGCCTGTTCGAGGTGCTGCGCGGCGGTGGCGACACGGGCGCGGAAGTCGTCGGCGAGGTGCTTCGGCGCGTTCTCGACGCGCTGCTCGACGAGGTGCAGCGCGGCGCGCATGCGCGCCTGCTCGATCTGCGGCGGCGGCGTGGCGACGAGATCCTTCGCCAGACCGGCAGCGCGGAGTCCGCGGATGAACCACTTCGCCGGATCGAAGTCGTACCAGCGAAGGCCGTTGCGAAAGTCGGCGGGGAAGCGGTGATGGAAGCTGTGAAAGCCCTCACCGAGGCTCACGAACGCGACCAGCCAGTTGTCGCGCGCCGAGACCTCGGCGTTGTAGACCGGCTTGCCGGCGACGTGTGCCAGCGAGTTCACGAAGAAGGTCGTGTGATGGATGACGACGATGCGCAGGAAGCCGCCCCAGAGGAGCCCGGCGAGCGCGTCGCCGAACATCGCGCCGATCAGCGTCGGAATGCCGAAGCCGCCGACGATCAGGATCACCTTGTGCCAGCGGTGCTGCCACATGACGACCGGGTTCGCCTTGAGATCGGGCGAGTTCTCGAACGTTTCATCCCGCTCTTCGTTCCGATAGAAGACCCAGAGGATGTGCGCCCACCAGAAGCCACGCTTGATGTTGTACGGGTCCCAGTCGCGGTCGACGTACTTGTGGTGCACGCGGTGCGAGGACGACCACCAGAGGATCGAATTCTGCGCCGCCATCGCGCCGAAGAAGGCGTAAAACGCCTGCACGTACGGCGAGCATTCGTAGCTCTTGTGTGAGTAGAAGCGGTGGTACCCGGCGCAGATCGACATGCCGACCAGCGCGTACATGGTCACCGTGAGGAGCGGCATCCACCAGTGGAAGCCGTGGCGCCATGTGTAGAGCGCCGTCCCGGCGATTCCGAGCACCGGCGTGAGGGTGAGAAACAGAATGTTCACCCAGTCTTTTTTCAGAGAAGACTCGTTAATGATGCACCTCCGACCGCAGGCCTACGAACGTTGGGCGTACCCACTCTATTCGTTTTCGGAAATTCCCGCATGAGCTACGAAACCCTTCGTTGACTTTCTACGTAATGCTTCGTAGATTGTCTGCAGGAGGCTCCCCATGAAGGGACTGGTATTCGTCGTCATCGCTCTACTGCTCGCGTTCGCCGCATTCGCTGCAACATCGGGTCACGACGCGCGCTCCGGCGTCTGGACGGCGGAGATTTACGACGGCACGAAGGTCAACCTCTCGATCTTCACCGGCCGGAGTGAGAACCACTGGGGAAACAACATGTCGGGCGTGACGCTCGCGCTGCCGCAGCTCGAAGGTCTGACGACGGCGGACGGGCCGTCGAAGTTCACGCTGCATCAACCCGCCGGAACGATCGCGTTCGACGGCAGTTTCGACGCGAATCTCGACGACCGCAAGGGCGCGGGCCACTTCACGTTCGCGCCGAGCGAGGCGTTCATTCGCGACATGGAGTCGCTCGGCTATACCGAATTCCGCGACGACGAGCTGCTGACGTTCACGACGACCGGCTTCTCGCCGGAGACGATTCGCGGCCTGCGGTCGATGGGCTACGACATCTCGCGCCGCGAGCTCGATGAGATTGCGGTCTTTCACATCACGCCCGACGCGATCCGCGAGTACGCGCGCGCCGGCTACCCGAATCTCGCGATGAAGGAAGTCATCAACTTCCGGGTCGGGCACGTGACGCCGGAGTACATCGCGCAGATGCGGGAGCTCGGCTACGCGTCGATGCCGGCGCGCGAGCTGGGCGAGATGGCGGTCATCGGCGTCAAGCCGGACTACGTCCGCGAGCTGCGCGGCGCCGGCCTCACGAATCTGACGGCGCGCGAGCTGACCGATCTGAAGATCGGCCGGATCACCGCCAAGAAGATCGACGAATACCGCTCCCTCGGTTACGAACACCTCACGGCTCGGCAACTTTCGGAGATGGGAATCATGAACGTGACAGCCGATTACATCCGGCAGATGCAGGCTGTCGGTGTGTCCGATCTTCGCAGGCTCATCGAGCTGAAGACGACCGGCGCGGCCGATATCCTGTTGAAGAAGAAGTCCTCGTCCCCCGTCAGGAATTGAGCATCGGAAGGTCGACGCCGCGTTCGTGGGCAACGCGGACGGCCTCCGGATATCCGGCATCGGCGTGGCGCATCACGCCGGTGCCGGGATCGGTCGTCAGGACGCGCTCCAGTCGCTCGGCCGCGGCAGGCGTGCCGTCGGCGACGATCACCATGCCGGCGTGCAGCGAGTAGCCGATCCCGACGCCGCCGCCGTGGTGGAACGACACCCACGTCGCGCCGGCGGCGGTGTTCAGCAGGGCATTCAGAATCGGCCAGTCGGCGATCGCGTCGGAACCGTCGCGCATCCCTTCGGTCTCGCGATTCGGCGAGGCGACGGAGCCGGAGTCGAGGTGATCGCGGCCAATGACGATCGGGGCCTTCACCTTTCCGTCGGCGACGAGTTTGTTGAACAGCACGCCCGCACGGTTCCGTTCGCCGTAACCGAGCCAGCAGATCCGCGCCGGCAGTCCCTGGAACTCGACGCGCTTCTGCGCCATCCGGATCCAGCGGTGCAGCGCTTTGTCGTCGGGAAAGAGCGTCAGCAGCTCTTCGTCGGTGACGTAGAGGTCATTCGGATCGCCGGAGAGCGCCGCCCAGCGGAACGGGCCTTTCCCCTCACAGAACAACGGCCGAATGAAGAGCGGCACGAAGCCACCGACCTCGAACGCATCGGCGACGCCCGCCTTGTCGCGCGCCTGTCCGCGGAGGTTGTTGCCGTAGTCGAAGGTAATCGCGCCGCGTTTCTGCAGCTCGAGCATGGCGCGCATGTGACGGGCCATCGTGGTGTACGCCGCGTCGATGTACATCTCGGGACTGCTCTCGCGCATGGCGAGCGCGGCGTCATACGAGATGCCGGCGGGGACGTAGCCGTTCAGCTCATCGTGCGCCGAGGTCTGGTCGGTGAGGATGTCGGGAACGATGTTGCGTTTGATGAGCGCCTCGAGCAGCTCAACCGCGTTCGCGACGACGCCGATCGACACGGCTTCGCCCTTGTCGCGCGCTTCAACGGCGCGTTTGATCGCGGCGTTGAGCGATGGCGCCTCTTCGTCGAGGTAGCGCTTCTCGATCCGCCGCTGGATGCGGGAACGATCGACCTCCGCGATGAGCGCGGTCGCCTCGTTCATCGTGGCGGCGAGCGGCTGCGCGCCACCCATCCCGCCGAGGCCCGCCGTGACGACGAGCTTCCCGCGCAGCGAGTCGTTGAAACGCTGTTTGGCGACGGACGCGAAGCACTCGTAGGTTCCCTGCAGGATTCCCTGAGTGCCGATGTAGATCCACGAGCCGGCGGTCATCTGGCCGTACATCGTGAGGCCGAGGGCGTCGAGGCGACGGAACTCGTCCCAGGTGGCCCATTTCGGGACGAGGTTGGCGTTCGCGATCAGCACGCGCGGCGCGTTCTCGTGCGTCTTGAAGACGCCGACCGGCTTCCCCGACTGGACGAGCATCGTCTCGTCGTTGCGCAGGCGTTTCAGCGTGGCGAGCAGCGCGTCGAAGCACTCCCAGTTGCGCGCCGCCTTCCCGAGGCCGCCGTAGACGATGAGCTGATCGGGGTGCTCGGCGACCTCCGGATCGAGGTTGTTCATCAGCATCCGGAGCGCCGCTTCCTGCTGCCACCCAAGGCAGGAGATTTCGGTGCCGCGCGGCGCGCGCACGATTCGGGGTTCCGCGATCGTCGTGGTCATGATCTGATTTTATGTCCGTGGCGACTAAGAAGCAGGAGCGGGCGCACGACATCGCGGTGCAGCTCAAGCAGATGTACCCGAAGGCGAAGTGTTCGCTCGATTTCACGAACGCGTTCGAGCTGCTGATCGCCACGATGCTGTCGGCGCAGTCGACGGACGCGCGGGTGAACATCGTGACGAAGTCGCTCTTCCGCAAGTACCCCGACCCGGCGGCGTTCGCGCGTGCCACGCAGCAGGAGATGGAGCGCGACGTCAGACAGACCGGCTTCTACCGGAACAAGGCGAAGGCGGTGATCGCGGCGTCCAAAGCCATCATGGAGCGCCACGGCGGCGCGGTGCCGGCGACAATGGAGGAGCTGACGCTGCTTCCCGGCGTCGGGCGGAAAACGGCGAACGTGGTGCTGTCGAACGCGTTCAAGAAGCCGGTCGGCGTGGTCGTCGACACGCACGTCGCGCGCCTCTCCGGCCGCCTCGGTCTCACGGAAAACTCCGATCCGGTGAAGATCGAAGAGGATCTGATGAAGCTGATCCCGCCGAAGGAGTGGACGAGCTTCTCGCATCGTCTGATCGCCCACGGACGCTCGATCTGCATCGCCCGCAAGCCGAAGTGCTCCGAGTGCCGCCTCAACGAGCTCTGCCCGAGCGCGGAAGAGCCTTTGGAGTAACTAGGGCGGGTCGACGGTGCCCAGCTTGGTCCACGGGCCGCAGCGGGCGATGCGCCAGATCGTTTTCGCGGTGCCGACGTAGAAGCCGTACTTTTGAATCGCGCCCTGGCCATAGGCGCTGCAGGTTGGCGTGAAGCGGCACTGCACGATGCCGGTGAGGTGATGCGAGACGTGGGCGCGGTATTCGCCGATCGCGTAGAGCGCCACCGGCGCGCCGATGAAGTGGAGCGCGATGAGGATCGCCGCGACGGCAACGACTACGCGCGTTCTTCGGCTTTGGCTTCGTCCCACAGTGCGTCCATCTCCTCGAGCGTGAGCTGATCGAGATTCCGTCCGCTCGCGTGCACCTTTGTCTCCATCGATTCGAAACGGCGCGTGAATTTCCGGTTCGTCGACTGCAGCGCCTCCTCGGCGTGAACGTTCAGTTTGCGCGCGATGTTCGCGATCGTGAAGAGGAGATCGCCCAGCTCGTCGTGGATGCGATCGTTCTCACCGCTCGCGATCGCCTCGTGCAGCTCGCGCGTCTCCTCTTCGAGCTTCACGAGCACGTCTTCCGTCCGCTCCCAGTCGAAGCCGACGCGCGCCGCTTTCTCGGTGAGCCGTTCGGCGCGGAGGAGCGCGGGCAAGGACTGGGGGACACCGGAGAGCACGCCTTTGTTCTCCGACTTTCGCTCGTCGCGCTTCAGCTTCTCCCAGTTGACGAGCACCTGCTCGGCGTCCTTCGCCTCGACGTCGCCGAAGACGTGCGGGTGGCGGCGCACGAGCTTGTCGTGGATCGCGGTGATCGAGTCGTAGATGTCGAACGAGCCCTCTTCGCGCGTGATCTCGGTGATGAAGACCGCCTGCAGGAGGAAGTCGCCGATCTCTTCGAGGAGCGCGGCGCGGTCGTCGCGGTCGATCGCGTCGACGACCTCGTACGACTCTTCGATGACATACGGTTTCAAGCTCGGAAGCGACTGTTTCCGGTCCCACGGACAGCCGCCGGGGCCACGAAGAGTTGTCATCAGTTTTACGAGTTCGTCAAACGAGCGCTTCGCCATGGTGCGATTCTAAGAGCGTGAGCGAGATCACGGCAGCGCCGGCAGTTCCGCCCAAGATTGAGCGAGAGATGCCGAGACTTGTCTGGATGGTCCTCAACGACGGTCGTTCAGTGGTCGCCGGATGCGGTACGACCGCGACCGCCGTGCTCGACGAGGTTTTCGAAAAGCGCGACTCGATGCTGGTGCTGACGTCGGACGACGGCGTGGAGCACATCGCATCCGCTGCCGTTCGCAACTATGTCGTGTTCGATTCGAAGTCGCAGATCCCGCCCGCGACCTCGATTTATCGTCTGGTCCACATTTAATGTTGGTAGGATGAATGTCCGGCTCTGGGAGCCGGTCATTCCATGCCCAATCACGTCCTGATCGTGGCGGCGACAGAGAACGCTGCGCGCGCGAGTGCCGACGTCGCACGATCCCTCCACTTCACCCCGGTCGTCGCCAGGTCCTCCGATGAAGCGCTCTCGCTGCTCGAAGAGCATCCGTTCAGTCTCATCGCCGTCGACGACGAGGACACGCTCCAACGCGTCCGGGCCGCCGCCGAAACGATGCAGCCGATGACGCGCGTGCTGCGCCTGCCTGAGGGAAACGGCAGCGACGACAACGCCGTGCGCCGGATCATGACGCGTTATCTCGATCCGCACCTCACGTCGGAGCGGCTGGCGCTCTCTGAAGAGCGCTACCGCTTCCTCGCCGGCGTTCTCGAGTCGTTCGCGGGCGCGTGGGAGATGAAGGACGTCGTGCGGCGGATCGTGAGCGTCACGCGCGAGGAGCTCGCCGCCGACCGCGGATGGCTCCTCCATCCGATCAACGAACAGGTGGAAGTGGCGAAGGCGGTGGTCGTCATCGCCGGCGAGGAGATCGAGGAGAACGAGGCGCGAGAGAACGCGCTCATCTCCATGACCGGCTCGCAGGCGCTGGTCCGCCGCGCGATGGAGTCGCCGATGCCGGTCACCGCGTACGAAGGCGATCCCGACCTCGACCCCGAGCTGATTGCGCGTTACGGCGCGCATTCGGTGCTGATGCAGGTGCTGCGGCCGCGAGAAGGGGAGCCGTGGGCCTTCGGCCTCAGCGACCACGCCGCACGCCGCTGGACGACCGAAGAGATCGCGATCTTCAACGAGATCGGACGCTACGCCACGCTCGCGCTCAACAACGCCATGCTGCGCGCGCAGTCGCAGCGCGACATGGCGAAGGTGAACGCGATCCTCGACCAGATCCCGGAGTCCGCCGCGATTTACAACGCTCGCGGCGAGCTGGAACGGATGAACCTCGCGGCCACACGCGAGCCGGCGTATCTCTTCACGCCGGACCCCGAAAGCCGCCTGCGCAGTAGTCGCCATCGGTATGTGGACGGAAGTCCACTATCGACGGAGGAGCTGCCGTCGATGCGCGCGTTGCGGGGCGAGGTCGTGAAGTCGGACTACCTCGTCCGCGATCCGCGCACGAACGACGATCGCGTCATCAACCTGAAGGCCGCACCGATCCGCGACGACAAAGGACGCATCATCGGCTCGGTCGTTCTGTCGCGCGACGTCACGGAAGAGCGCCAGAACGCCGAGCGCGAATCGTGGCGCCGCCGCCGCGCCGACTGTCTCGCGAACCTCGGCCTCGAGTCGGTGACGGTCCAACCGACGTTCGACGACCTCGACGAGCCGGCGCACCGCGTCGCGGACGCCATCATCGGCACCGCGAAAATTTATCTTTACGCGGCCGGCTCCGGCGAGCTGCACATGGTCGGCATGAGCTCCGTCGCGCCGACCGCCGACGCGGTGAGCAGATTCCGTGAGTACCTGACGACCGAGCCGTATCACCCGGGCGAAGGCATCCCGGGAACGGTCTTCCAGATCGGACGGCCGCTCTTCTTCGCCGACGTGAAGGCGAACGCCATCATCGACTTCGCCCGCGGCCCCGCGGACGCGAAGCTGCTTTCCGCGATGAACGAGCTGACGCTCGTCGCGGTACCGATCGAGTCATACGGAGACCGCATCGGCGTGCTGGTCGTGGCGCGTTCGGATGAGCGCAGAAACTTCGACGCCGAGGACCTCGAGTTCGCGCAGGCGATCGCCGAGCGCATCGGCGCGGCGGCGCACATCCACCGGCTGACCCGCATCTCGCAGGAAGGCCACCGCGCCGCGGAAGAGCTGGCGCGCCGGGAAGTCGATGCGCGTGTCCGCTTCGAGGCGGTGCTCGAGAACGCGCCGGTCGGCATTGCGGCGATCTCGGCAGACGAGCTGCGTTTCGAGCTGGTCAACGCACGCTTCGCCGACTTCGCCGAGGAGTTCGGGAAAGTGCCGCCCGACACGAAGGTCGTCGGCCTTCGGGTCGACGAGGTCTTCCCCGATTTCGAGCGGACGTTGAAGCAGGTCGCGGAGAGCGGCGAGACGCGCATCGACGAAGCGTGGGAAATCGCGTCGAAGCCGTCGCCGCGTTACGTGAACCGCATCATCAGCGCCGTCCGCGGCCGTTTTTCGGGCATCACGCAGAGCATCACGATCCTCATTCAGGACGTCACCGAGCAGGTGAAGGCGAAGCGGGAGATCGAAGACCTGGCGCAGATGATGGCCGAGAGGTCGGCGCGTCTCGACTCGATCCTCTCGTCGATGACCGACGGGCTGTGGGTCTACGGCGCAAAGGGCGAGGTCGTCGACGTCAACCAGGCGGCCCTCGCGATGTTCGGTCTCGGGTCGCGCACGGAGGCGATCGAGAACGCGTCGTTCGAGCGCTTCACCCTCCGGTATCCCGACGGCCGTCCCATCCCGGACGAGGACCTTCCGTTCGCGCGCGCACTGCGCGGCGGGATCGTTCCCGACTACCTCGCAATCGGGCGGCACCTGATCACGGGAAAAGATCTCGACCTTTCCATCGCCGCGGCGCCGATCGAAAGCGGCGGAGTCGTCGGCGCGGTTCTTGTCATCCGCGACATCACCGCGCTGCAGGAGCTCGATCGCAAGAAGGATGAGTTCCTCTCCGTCGCGTCGCACGAGCTGCGCACGCCGCTGACGACGATCAAGGGTTACACGCAGCTCCTGGCGCAGACGGTGAACGACCTGAGCGCCGACGAGCGCTCGACGTACCTCACGGCGGTCCTCGGCGAGATCGACCGCATGATGGGGCTGATCTCGGAGCTCCTCGACGTCTCCCGCATCGAGACGAACCGGCTGCAGATCCATCCGCAGCCGATCCGCTGGACCGAGTTCCTGGAGCGCCGCGCATCGGCGTTCCGCGTTCAGAATCCGGGGCGCTCGATCCGGCTCGACACCAGCCACGCGACCGACCGCATCGTCACCGCCGACCCCGACCGCATGCGCCAGGTCATCGACAACCTGCTCTCCAACGCGCTGAAGTACTCGCCGGAAACGACCGACATCGACGTCACCGTGACGGTCGAGGACGGCTACATCGCGACATCTGTCGCCGACCACGGCATCGGCATCCCGAAGGACGAGATCCCGCAGCTGTTCGAGCGCTTCCACCGCGCGCGGAACGTCTCCTCGCGCTACTACGGCGGCCTCGGTCTCGGTCTCTACATCGCAAAGGCGATCATCGAGGCGCATCGCGGATCGATCACCGTCGAGAGCGAGGAAGGGCAGGGATCGCGGTTCACGATCGAGCTGCCGATCTCGAACTGACGCGCTGAATGCATCCGCTGCGCGCCCTCCTGTTCCTCTCGGTCGGCATTGCGGCGGCAGTGGCGGGCGCGTTCGGCTATCTGCTGCATCGCGCCGGCGTCTCCGAGGCGGGTGCGACGATCCTCGGCGTCTCCGTCTTCGTCGCGTTCATGCTGCCGTGGGGCGGCGTCTTCACCTGGGCGCTGCGGCGTGCGAGCGATCTCGACACGCTTACCGATCGCACGCGCGACTTCGAACACCCGATTCACGACCGCGAGTACCACGGCGAGCTCGACGACCTCGGGCGCGCCATCGAGGAGTTGCGGGTCGCGCTCATGCGCGAGCGGGCGTGGTCGCAGGAGCAGCGCGGCACGATGGAGCAGATCGCCGCGGCGCTCGGCGAAGGGCTGCTTGCGCTCTCTCCCCGCGGCCGCATCGTCCTCGCAAACGAGCGCGTGAACGAAATGTTCGGGATGCAGGGGGCGATCATCGGCCGCTCGCTCCCGGAAGTCGCGCGGTCTCACCCGCTCCTCGCGGCGTTCGATCACGCGTTGAAAGGGGAGCAGTCGACGAACCAGACACGCGTCGGCGATCGGCTGATCGAGATCCGTGTCTTTCCGGTGGCCTCGTCGACCGAGGTCGCGGCCGTGGCGCTGCTCATCGACATCACGCAGCTCGACCGGCTGCAGAAGATCCGCAGCGAGTTCCTCGACGATTTCTCGCACGAGGTGCGGACCCCGCTCGCGGGGCTGCGATCGGCCGTCGAGACGTTCGAGCAGGCGGAGCTCTCGGCCGAGAACGAAGAGAAGCTCCGCCAGGTCATGGCGCGCCAGCTCGCACGGATCGAGCGGCTGGTCCAGGAGATTTCGGAGCTGAACCGGATCGAGGCGGGCGACCTGGTGCTGGAGCAGCAGGAGATCGATCTCTACGACGTCATTCGCGAGCTCGTTCACGACATGCGAGCACCGGTCACGGTCCGCGGCGAGCGGACACCGGCGCGCGTCGACGTCACGCGTGCCCAGCAGATCTTCACGAATCTGATCGACAACGCGGAAAAGCATGGGGGCGGCAACATCGAGATCGACGTAAAATCGGAGGACGGATGGGCGGTCGTCCGGGTCTCGGACGAGGGAGACGGCATCCCGCACGCCGAGCTCGAACGGATCTTCCATCGCTTCTACCGGGTCGATAAGAGCCGTTCCGTCCCCGGCACCGGCCTGGGCCTCGCCATCACCAAACACCTCGTCCTCCTCCACGGCGGCTCGATCCGGGCGTTCAACCGCCCGGAACGGGGCGCCACGTTCGAAGTCAGGTTGCCGGCGCCGGTCGTATAGAATTCGCGCGCTTTCCGAGGAGACCGCGTGGCCAACTTCCGACTGATCCCCCGTGAAGAGAAGTTCTACGACGATTTCAGGGCGATGGCTGATCAGCTGCGCGCGGGCGCGAGACTGCTCGACGAGATGCTCGCGACCGATCCGCCGTCGATCGACAAGGTGCACGAGATCAAGGAAGTGGAGCACAAGTGCGACTTCCTGACGCACGAGATCATCCAGCGCCTGAACAAGACTTTCGTCACGCCGATGGATCGCGAGGACATCCACGCGCTGGCGCGCACGCTCGACGACGTCATGGACGCCATCGACGACGCCGCGGCGCTGTTCTCGCTCTATCGCATCGACCACTGCCGGAGCGGCGCGCGCGAGCTGACGCGGGTCATCGTCGCGCAGACCGACGAGTTGCGAAAGGCGATGGACTCGCTCGAGAACAAACACTCGATCGTCCTGGAGCACTGCGTCGAGATCAACCGGCTCGAAAATGAGGCCGACCGGGCACATATGCAGTCGGTCGGCAAACTGTTCGACGAAGAGCGCGACGCGATCACCGTCATCAAGTGGAAAGAAATCCTCGACCTGCTCGAGGACGCCACCGACGCGTGCGAGGACGTCGCGAATCTCCTCGAGAACGTCGTCGTGAAGCAAGGATGATTTCGAGTCAGCTCCTGCTCGTCATCGGCCTCATCGGGGTCGCTCTGACGTTCGACTACATCAACGGGTTCCACGACGCCGCGAACTCGATCGCGACGGTCGTCTCGACGCGCGTGCTGTCGCCCGGCCAGGCGGTGGCGTGGGCCGCCTTCTTCAACTTTGTCGCCGCTTTCGGCTTCGGGACGGCGGTCGCGAAGACGATGGGGAAGGGGATGATCGACGTCGCGGTCGTGACGTTCGCCGTCATCTTCTCGGGCCTAGTCGGCGCGATCGTCTGGAACATCATCACCTGGTATTTCGGTCTGCCGACCAGCTCCTCGCATGCCCTCATTGGCGGGTATGCGGGAGCGGCCGTCGCGCGCGCCGGCGTCCAGGCGATCATCCTCTCCGGCTGGACGAAGACTCTGGTGTTCATCATCCTCGCTCCGGTGATCGGCCTCGTCCTCGGGTACGCGATCTCGGTGGCGACGCTCTGGATCTTCCGGCGTTCCACGCCGCGCCGGGTCGACGCGCTTTTCCGCCGCCTCCAGCTTCTGTCGGCCGCGCTTTACTCCCTCGGCCACGGCACGAATGACGCGCAGAAAACGATGGGCATCATCGCCGGCGTGCTGTTCACCGCCGGCTACATCAAGGTCTTCACGATTCCGGTCTGGGTCATTCTCGCCGCGCACACCGCGATCGGCCTCGGGACGCTCTCCGGCGGCTGGAGGATCATCCGTACGATGGGATCGAAGATCACGAAGTTGCAGCCGGTCGGCGGCTTCGCGGCGGAGACTGCCGGCGCGGCGACGCTCTTTCTGGCGAGCTCGTTCGGCATCCCGGTCTCGACGACGCACACGATCACCGGCGCAATCGTCGGGGTCGGATCGACCCGGCGGCTGTCGGCGATCCGGTGGGGCGTTGCGGGCCAGATCGTGTGGGCGTGGGTGCTGACGATTCCGTGCGCGGCGATCATCGGCTCGCTAACCTTCTGGATCTGCACGCTTTTCGGCGCGAAGTAGCGGAAGAATTTTTCCTTTATACTCGCCGTTTTCCAATCCGCTACGCAATCACATTCGAGGTTGAGTTCAATGAAAGCAGAGATTCATCCGAAATATCAGCAGGTCCCGGTTCACTGCGCCTGCGGCGAGACGTGGACCACCGGATCGACCAAGAAAGAGCTGCGCGTCGAGATCTGCTCGAAGTGCCACCCGTTCTTCACCGGCAAGCAGAAACTCCTCGACACCGCGGGACGCATCGACCGCTTCGCGCAGCGCTACGCGAAGATGGAGAAGAAGCCGGCGAAGGCGGCGACGAAGTAATGTCCGTTCGCCGGTCGTGGTCGGGAGCAGCGAGGCTCTTCGTCGGCGCGTTCAACGCGTTCACGAACGGGATCACCTCGTCGATGCCCAGCTCGACTGACAAGAACGTCGACATGCTCATCGGCGGTCAGGCGGTGATCGAGGGCGTCATGATGCGCTCGCTCACAGGCTACTCCGTTGCCGTCCGCCAGCCGGACGGCGGCATCTCGATCAAGAAGGACAAGCTCACTTCGATCACCAAGCAGTACCCCTTCCTGAAGGCGCCGGTGCTGCGCGGCTCGGTCGTTCTGATCCAGTCGCTGATCCTCGGCATGCGCGCGCTCAACTACTCGGCGAGCGTGGCAACGGAAGGGGAAGACGGCGAGCCGGAGATGTCGAACTGGGCCGTCGCCGGATCGATGGCGTTCGCCCTGGTCCTCGGCGTCGGCTTCTTCATCCTCGCGCCGCTCGGGATCACGAACCTGATCCGTCACTACTTCGCGCCGCAGATGGGGAACCTCGAGTACAACGCCATCGACGGCGTGCTGCGCGCGGTCTTCTTCTTCGCCTACATCTTCGGCATCTCGCTCATGGACGAGATCCGGCGCGTCTTCCAGTACCACGGCGCGGAGCACAAGACGGTCTACACGTTCGAGGCGAACGAAGAGCTGACGGTCGAGAACGCCCGCAAGAAGTCGACGCTCCACCCGCGCTGCGGCACGAGCTTCCTCATGTTCGTGATGGCCATCTCGATCCTGGTCTTCTCTCTCGTCCCGTCGACCGCGCCGTTCCTCGTGAAGTTCGGAGCGCGTGTCGTCCTGATCCCGCTGATTGCCGGTCTCGCGTACGAGGTGATCCGCTTCTCGGCGCGCCACCTCGACAGCGCGGTCTGCCGTACGTTGATCCAGCCCGGTCTCTGGCTGCAGCGCATCACGACCAGGGAGCCGGACGACAACCAGCTCGAGGTCGCGCTGGTGGCGCTGAAAGAGGCGCTCCTCTACGACGCGGTCGAGCCGGAACAGGCCGCCGTCGCCTAGCGTAGCTCTACCCCTTCCTCCCTCAGTGCTTAGAGCCTGGGAGCCTAGAGCTTATGTACGAAGAGAAACTCACCGACATCGAAAAACGCTACGACGAGCTGCAGCGGAAGATCGCCGATCCATCCGTCGTCACTGACGTTGCCGCGTACCGCGACACGATGAAGGCGATCTCCGAGATCGACCAGGTCGTCGCGAAATATCGACAACTAAAAGATGTACGAAAAAGACTCGCGGATACCCGCGAGATGCTCGCGGCGCTGCCGTCAAGTGACGACGAGATGCGCGAGCTCGCGCAGATGGAGATCGCCGAGCTGGAGCCGCGTGGGCCGGAGCTCGAGAAGGAGATCCAGGTCCTCCTGCAGCCGAAGGACCCGAACGACGAGAAGAACGTCTTCGTCGAAATTCGCGCCGGCACGGGCGGCGACGAGGCATCGCTGTTTGCTGGCGAGATCATGCGGATGTACATCCGGTACGCGGAGCAGAAGCGGTGGAAGGTCGACGTCACGGACGCGAACTACTCCTCCGTCAACGGCATCAAGGATGCGACGATCCAGATCGAAGGGAACCGCGTCTACTCCCGGCTGAAGTTCGAGTCGGGCGTCCATCGCGTGCAGCGGGTCCCGCAGACCGAGACGCAGGGACGCATTCACACCTCGGCGATTACCGTGGCCGTCCTGCCGGAAGCAGAGGACATCGACATCGTCGTCAACGAAAAAGACCTCCGGATCGACACCTTCTGCTCATCGGGTCCCGGCGGCCAGTCGGTGAACACGACCTACTCCGCGGTCCGCATGACGCACATCCCGAGCGGCGTGGTCGTCTCGTGTCAGGACGAGAAGTCGCAGATCAAGAACCGAGCGAAGGCTCTGAAGGTCCTCAAGGCGCGCCTGTACGACATCGAACGCCAGAAGCGCGAGGCCGAGCTCTCCGCCACGCGCAAAGGAATGATCGGCAGCGGCGACCGCAGCGAGAAGATCCGCACCTACAACTTCCCGCAGGACCGGGTCACCGACCACCGCATCGGCCTCACCGTTCACAACCTCCCGGACGTCATGAACGGCAATCTCGACGTCATCGTCGAGCCGCTCAGCTCTCACTTCCAGGCCGAGAAGTTGAAGGAAGCGGTCGAGGCGAAGTAAGGGAGCCCTGAGCCCTACGGCGTTTCCGGCTCGGGCGCGGGGAGGATGTCGACCACTTTGACGGTCCCCTTCCGTTCCAGCTTGCCCCAGCCGGTACGCATGCCGGAGAGAGCGGTGGTCACGGACTTGATGAGAACGGCGTACATGAGCTGGCGGTAGAGGAAGCGCTGCCAGAAGAGCCACACCAGGATCTTGTTGTTCTCGCGGTCGAGCCGGAAGGCGACGAGTGATCCGATCAGCTCGATCACGAAGAAGAACGCGTACATGAAGCCGACGAGGTAAAGCTCTTCGAGCGCCTGTGGGAGAGTGCGCCACTCTTTCAGGTAATGCGTTCGCGCCCAGGAGCTGATCACCTCGATCACGGACCAGGCGATCTGCAGGTCGACGAAGGGCGAGATGGCCTGATAGAGGATCTGGAAGAGCCAGAGCGACGGCAGCATCACGCGCCCGAACCACCCGTAGCGGCCGACCGCCCGGCGATGCTTCCAGAGGGATTGCAGCGTGCCGAACGCCCACCGGAATCGCTGTTTGAACAGCGACTTGAACGAATCGGGCGCCTCCGTGTAGCCGATGGCGTGCGTGTCCGTCTCGATGCGCCAGCCGATCCGGCGGATCCGCCACGTCAGATCCATGTCCTCGGCCATGGTGTCCGTCGTGTAGCCGCCGGCCTGCAGCACGGCCTCACGACGCCAGGCGCCGACCGCGCCCGGAACGACGGTCACCGAGTTGATGACCGAGTACGCACGCCGGTCGAGGTTCTGGCTCGTGATGTACTCGATCGACTGCCAGTAGGTCAGCGGATTGATCCGGTTGCCGACCTTCACATTGCCCGCGACAGCGCCGACGATCGGGTCGGCGAAGCGGCGAACGAGATTGCGGATCGTGTCGCGCGCGAAGATCGTGTCGGCATCGAGCGCGATGATGATCTCGCCGCTCGCGTGCTCGATTCCCGTGTTCAGCGCCGCCGCTTTGCCGGCGTTCTCCTGCATCAGCAGGCGCACTCGGTCCCGGAAGTGGCGCATCACTTCGCCTGAGGTGTCGTCTTTCGAACCGTCATCGACGACGATGATCTCGAGATCGGGGTAGCCGTTCGCGAGCACCGCTTCGATCGTTCGCACGATCACCTTCTGCTCGTTGTAGGCGGCGATGACGACGCTGACCTTTGGTTGATAGCTCGCATCGAACCGGTCCCGTTTCTCACGAGCCTTCTCGACGAACGCGAGGATCGTCACGAAGAGGACGCGGAGCGTCCCAAGAATGATCCCGGAGATGAACATGATCGAGAGGAACAGCTCGAAGAGGTACATCGCCTCGAAGACGACACGGTCGCTCGCGAGCATCAGGTTGTCCGACGGTGTCACCGGCGGGTTCACCTGGTCGCGCGTCGCTCCGATGAGATCGGAGACATTGACGAACGTGTAGCCCTTCGCCCGTAACGTGTTGACGAGCATGGGGATGAGGCGCACCGTCTGCGAACGATCCCCGCCACCGTCGTGCAGGAGAATGCAGCTCCCGTGTTCGTTGTCGATCTGCAGGAGAATGCTCTGCAGCATCTCCTCGGCGGTCCGGTGATGAATTGAGCCGTCGGGATTGCGCGGCTCCGTGTTCCAGTCCTGCGGGTCGAGCAGCTCGAGGACGGTGATGTAGTTCAGGCCAGTCGCCAGCTCGATCGGCTTGACTTCTTCGGAGCGGGTCGGTGCGGCGTCGGCGTTGTAGGGCGGACGGAAGAGAATCGTCGAGCGATGCAGGATCGACTGGAAGACTCGCTGCGTCGCGTTCAACTCGAATCGCGCCCGCTGCTCCGGGATCGTGCCGATGTTCGGATGCGTGTAGCTGTGGTTCCCGATCTCGTGACCCTCGGCCCAGATGCGCCGGACGAGGTTCGGATACCGCTCCGCGTTCTCACCGATCAGGAAGAACGTCGCCTTCACGTTCAGCGCCTTCAGCTGATCGAGCATCTCTGCGGTGTATGGATCGGCAGGACCGTCGTCGATCGTCAACGATATCATCTTCGGGTGGTAGCCCGAGCGGCTGATCAGGTACGACGTCGGAAACGACGAGTAGCTCTCGTCGAGCACGAGATGCGTACGCGGATCGACTTCGAGCGTTCGCGCACCGTCCGTGGGACGCGCCACGATGCGGGTGATCTCGCCGCCTTCTCCGGTGAAATCGACGTCGTATGGGAACTTGACGGTGCTCAGCTTCGACACGTCCGGCGGCAACTGGAAGCCCTTCCTGTCGAGGAAGGCCCAGACCGTCGGATCGGTCATGCCGAGGGCCCACAGCGCGACGCCCCGAGGTGCGTAGGCTTGCGCGATGCGCCACTCGTTCGCCGCGGTGACGGCGTCGAGCATCCAGACCTCGTGCTGCTTGTTCTGGCTGTCGACGTATGAGTACGTGGGGTTGAGCGCCTCCGGGTCGAAGTCGATCAACTGCTGCGGCGGCTCGCCGGGGTGGTTTTCGCGAACGCGGACGAGCGCCTGCTGGTAAGTCAGCGGCTCGGCGAAATCGCTGTCTTCCGTCCAGTCGTAGGCGTAATTGGCGAGACCGATGACCAGCTTCTCGCGCGGGATTTCCTCGAGCGCCTTGCCGAGGATGCGACGGAAGAACGCGATCGACGAGATCGGACCGGGCGCCGTTCCGTTCGCGTGCTCGTCGTAGATCATGACGACGACGAAGTCGCAGGCTGCGGCGGCGACGTGGAACTCGGCCGGCTTCAGACGCAGCGCCTCGAGATCGGCACTAACGATCAGGTGCTGCGGCGCGAACTCGTTGCGCACGCGCTGCAGGAACGTCACGAGTAGCGGATAGTCGGCGAGGTCGAGGTTCTCGAAGTCGACGTTGATGCCCTGGAACTTGTTCTCTTCCACCCACAGCCGCAGCTGATGGATCAACACGGCCTGCCGGCGCGTGTCATTGAGGAAGATGTGGACGCGTTTCGGGTCGAACTCGCCGCCGATCGCGTTGCTGAAGACAGGAACGATGTTCAGGTTGTGCTCGCGAGCGATCTCGATGACGGTCGCGTTGGACGGATTCAGCCCCTGCTCCATCGTCCAGTCGCGGAAGTCGAGGCCGTTCGCGTCTTCGGTCAACTGCACCCAGATCGGCATGACGTGTGTCATGCGCGGCGCGTTCGTCCGGAGCGAGTTGACGCCGGTCTCCTGCCACGGCGCGTAGAAGGCCGCGACGATGTTGCCCGCCTTGATCGGCGGGAGCGCCGCGCGTGCGGCGAAATGCTTCTGCTGCGTGTCGATGTCGTCGATCAGGCGCTTCCGCTCGCGCGCGAGGAGGAACTGCTGCAGTTTCGTCCCGTGGCGCGGCAGGCCGAGGGAGCGGCGGAAAGAACGCCTCACCGCCGTCGCGAGGGGGAAGTTCGGAAGCAACGGCGTCGCGATGAAGACGCTGAAAAGGAATACGCTGACAATGACGGCGCTGACGAGCCCGAAAAGGGTCCCCAAGCGCTTGATACGCGACCAGCGCTTACGAGAAGGATCGAAGAAGACTGCGTGTTCCGACATTGGGTGGTGGTTTCAACAGTCGCGTCTCAGCCGTCATTCTGCCGCGCAACCATTGCCGCCAATCGCCGTAGAAACCTGAAGCATGACCGAGACAGTCATCGAAGTCCACGACCTTGCAAAGGTCTACAAGACGTCGCTCGGACGCCCCCCCGTCCGGGCGCTCGACGGTGTGAGTTTCACCGTCCGTGCCGGTGAGCTGTTCGGCCTTCTGGGCCCGAACGGCGCCGGGAAAACGACAACCGTCAAGATTCTTCTCGGCCTGACGCCTGCCACCACGGGGGAAGCGCGCATCCATGGACTGCCGGTCAGCGATCCGGAGAGCCGCCGGCGTGTCGGCTACCTGCCGGAAGGACACCGGATCCCCGGCTATCTGACCGCGCGCCAGGCGATGTCGATCTTCGGCCGCATGTCGGGGATGGAAAAGAGCGACATCGTGTCGCGGACGGCGCTGCTGCTGGAGCGCGTGAAGCTCTCGCAGTGGGCCGACGTCCGGGTGAAGAAGTTTTCGAAAGGGATGACGCAGCGCCTCGGCCTCGCCTGTGCGCTCGTGCATTCGCCGGACGTCCTCCTGCTCGACGAACCGACCGACGGCGTCGATCCGGTCGGGCGCCGCGAGATCCGCGACCTGCTGCGCGAAGAAGCGAAGACGCTCGGGACGGCTGTCCTTCTGAATTCGCATCTCCTTTCCGAGATCGAGCTGACCTGCGATCGAGTGGCCGTGCTGCGCAACGGGAAGGCCGTCGCGGAAGGGACCGTCGACGAGCTCACGCGGAAGAGCGCGAAGTACAAGATGGTCGCGACGCCGATCGATGACGCGCTCGTCGCCGCGTTCCGCGAGACCGGCGCGATCGTCGAGCGCGTGAACAGCCACGTGGAGCTGTCGGTCGACGATGTGCAGCACCTCAACGCGCTGGTGGACCGTCTCCGTGCGCAAGGCGGAATGCTGACCGAGCTGGCGCCGATTCGCTCCTCGCTCGAGGATGTTTTCGTCGATCTCATCAAGACATCGGAGCCGCCGCAATGAAAGTGCTCATCGCCAACATCGAAGACGTGATGCGCGAGGCGGCCGCCCGCTGGACGCTCGTGTCGTACTTCTTCTTATCAACACTTTTCATCATCATTTTTGCGTTCGCCGTGAACCTCGACATCGTGGAGGGCTCCCTCGCGGGAGCCAAGCTGTTTGGTAAGTCGGTCGAGATGAGCGGCTCCTCGCAGATCTCGATCGAGAAGCTGGTACTCGGGTTCGAGTCGGGTTTCTCCGGATTTCTCTACTTCCTCTGCACGTTCCTCGCGATCTTCGCCACGGCGCACCTCGTGCCGCGCATGCAGGAGAAGGGGACCATCGACCTCTATCTCTCGAGACCGGTCTCGCGGGTCAAGCTGCTGTTGTCGCGCTATGTCGCGGGGTTGCTGCTTGCGGCGTCGAACATCTTCTACTTGATCTTCTCGATGTGGGTGATCGTCATGTGGAAGACCCACGTCGTTCACCCGAAGTTCCTCATCGCCGCGCTCATCATCCTGTTCGTCGTCGCGACGCTGCTCGCATTCGCGTTCCTGGTCGGCGTCGTCACGTCGTCGACGGCGGTCTCGATCATGAGCAGCTACGCCATCTTCTTCTTCGGCCTGATGCTCGCCGGCCACGACCGCTTCGCCGCGGTCGTCTCGAAGCAGTGGCAGGCGTGGCTGATCCAGACGCTCTACTGGATCTTCCCAAAGACCGCAGAACTCTTCAGCGCCGTCGTCGCATTTGTCTCCGACGGCCGCGTTCCTGCCGCAATGGCGAACGCGCTCACACCCGCACCGTTCCTCGCGACGGGGGCATTCCTCATCGCCTGCCTGTCGCTCGCCTCGTGGTTGTTCCACCGAAAGGAGTTTTAAATGAAACGCCATCTGCTTCTCGCCGCCGCGGTGCTACTCGTTGCACTGCCGCTTCTTGCCAAGAATGACGCGCTCTCCCTCATTCCGAACGACGCTGTCACGGTCGGTGTGGTCAAGCTCGCCGACCTGCGAAACTCGCCGCTGGCGACGACGCTCTTCAAACAGACCGACGCGGTCAGCAGCAACGGCGACGCCGAGAAGTTCCTCGTGGACGCCGGCCTGCAGCCGTCGAAGGACATCGACGTGCTCGTCGTCTCCACCTCGCCGAAGACCAGCCTCGGCGACGAAGCAGAGGTCCTCGTGGCCGCCGACGGCCGTTTCAACGTCGAACGCCTTGGGGCCGCGCTGACGAAGCGGGGCGCTGAGAAGAAGAATGGCTACTTCATTCTTCCGAAGGAAGCGACCGAACACGGAAAGCGGGGAGCGGTCGCCTTTCCCGACTCGCACCTGGCGCTGATCGGCAGCGAAGCGGCGGTTACTGAAGCGCTCGCGAGCCGGGCCAGCGGCGGCACTACGTTTTTCGCCGCAAGCGGCCTCGGTCGCGAGGTCTCGCGCATCGACAGCCACGCTACGGCGTGGGCGATCGTCGATGTGCCGCGCGCCTCACGCCTGACCAACTCGCCGCACGTGCCTTCGAAGAACGCACAGTCGGAAGCGCTCGCCAGCGCGATCAAGAACGTTTCGACCGTCGCCATCTGGGCGACGGATGGCGGCGACGCGCTCAAGCTCGGCGCGTTCGGGATCACTCACGACGCCGACACGCTCCAGCTCATCGAAGACACGCTCCGCGGCATGCTCGCCGCCATGCGCCTAGCCGTTCAGGACAAAAACCCGGACATGGTCAACGTGCTTCGGAAGTTCGATGTCTCGCACACGAGCGACACCGTGCAGATCGTCGGAAGCGTTCCGGCGGAGACGCTGCGGTCGTTCGTCGCGAAGCAGCACGCCCATTAACAGCCAGGCCGGGAGCACCTTCAGACGAATCGGCGGAGGTGCTCCCGCCAGAACGGCCAGTCATGGCCGAATACGCCGCCCCAGATCTCGAGATAGTTCCCGATCCCCTTCGACCAGAGCAGCGCCGAGAAGTCGCGGTTGTTCTGGACCAGCGTGTCGTGCTCGCCGGTCGCGATCACCCAGCTGACGCGACTCAGCTTCGCAACCCACTCGCCGGTCATATTCGGGACGTAGGCGGTCGGGCAGTGGAAGTAACACGTCTCGTCCCAGTAGCCGTCGAGGAAGCTGTGGATGTCGAAGACGCCTGAGAAGCAGATCGCGCGGCTCACGACCTCGGGATAGCGGGCGGCGAAGTTCGCGGCGTGATACGCCCCGAAGCTCGCGCCGTAGACCACGAGATCGCCGCGCTGCGCGCGGTCGAAAATGTACGGCACCATCTCGTTGCGCAGGTACGCGTCGTACTGGGCGTGGCGCGCGGCGCGTACCGCCGGATGAACGCCGCGGTTGTACCAGCTCTCGTTGTTGACGGTGTCGACGAGGATGAGCTGGATCTCGCCGTTGTCGACCTTGTCGGCCAGCGAGTCGGCGAGATGAAAGTCCTCGTTCTCGTAGAAGCGGCCGCTCGACGTCGGAAACAGGATCACCGGCCGGCCGAACTTGCCGAACCAGAGGAACTCCATATCGCGGCCGAGGGAAGCGCTCCACCACTTTCCGTATTCGCGGTACATACGATGGGCGGGAGATTACTCCAGATGCAGTACGATCCGCGCCATGGCGAATAAGCGAATCGGGCTCCTCTTTGGGATGGAGGACACGTTTCCGTGGGCGCTGATCGAGGCGATCAACTCGCGCAAATCCGGCGTCGACGCGTCAGCGTGTCAAATTTCATATCTAAAAGATGATGGTGTTTTTCCGTACGACTTAATCCTCGACCGCATCAGCCACGAGGTGCCGTTCTATCGGACGTACCTGAAGTGCGCCGCCGCGTCGGGTGTGAAGATCGTCAACAATCCGATCTGGTGGTCGGCCGACGACAAGTTCTTCGACAACCTCGTCGCGAAGGCAGCCGGCGTGGCGGTTCCGAAGACCGTGCTGCTGCCGCACAAACAGTTCCCGCCGAACACCGAAGCGAAGTCGTTCCGGAACATGCAGTGGGTGAACTGGGACGAGGTGTTCACCTACCTTGGCTGGCCGATCTTCATGAAGCCGGCATATGGCGGCGGCTGGAAGGACGTCTACAAGGTCCACAATCCGGATGAGTTCTTCGCCGCGTACGACCAGACGCGCGACCTCGCCATGATGGCGCAGGAGGCGATCGAGTTCGACTCGTACTACCGCTGCTACGTCCTCGGCCGGAAGCGAGTCCGCGTGATGATGTACGACCCGAAGCAGCCGCATCACCTCCGCTATGTTGCGGACTATCCGACGCCGATCGATTTGATGGACCGCATGCACCGTGACGCTCTCGCCCTCTGCGAAGGGCTCGGCTACGACATGAACACGGTCGAATTCGCGGTCCGCGACGGGATCCCCTACGCGATCGACTTCATGAACTGCGCACCCGACGCCGATCGCCAGTCCGTCGGCGATGAAAATTTCGCGTGGATGGTCAACAACATGGCCGAGGTCTTGATAGAGATCGTGACCGCGGCGAAACCGCTGGAGCTGACCGGTAGCTGGCCGCAGGTCATGAACACCGGAAAAGCTCCTGGAACGCCGATCAGCGCCTAGAATTCACCCCATGCCGCCCATCCCTACCTTCACGCTCGGAATCGAGGAGGAGTTTCAGGTCGTCGACCCTGAGACGCGCGAGCTCAAGTCGCACATCCAGGAGCTCTTCGCCGAGGGGGAGAAACGGCTCAAGGACGAGATCAAGCGCGAGATGCACGATCCCGTCATCGAGGTCGGCACGCCCATCTGCGCCAACGTCAGCGAAGCGCGGCGCGAGGTGACCCGGTTGCGCGGCGAGATCATCCGGCTGACGCACGAAGCGGGATTGCGGATCGCTGCGGCCGGAACACATCCGATCTCCCACTGGGCGAACGTCGTGATGACGCGGGCGCCGCGTTACGACCAGCTTCTGTACGAGATGCAGATGCTGGCGCGCGCGAACCTCGTGTTCGGGCTGCACGTGCACGTCGCGGTCGAGGACCACGAGACGCGCATTCAGATCATGAACGCGGCGCGCTACTTCCTGCCGCACGTCTTCGCGCTCAGCGTCAATTCCCCGTTCTGGTGCGGCCAGAACACCGGCTGGAAGAGCTATCGCGCCAAAGTCTTCGAGCGCTTCCCGCGCACCGGACTGCCCGACTACTTCGACGCGGCGCGCGACTACGAGGACTACGTCGACGTCCTCGTGAAGACGAACACGATCGATAACCCGAAGAAGATCTGGTGGGACGTGCGGCCGCATCCGTTCTTCCCGACGCTGGAGTACCGGATTTGCGACGTCCCGCTCCGCGTCGACGAGGTCATCTGCTTCGCGGCGCTGTTCCAGGCAATCACCTGCAAGCTCTTCCAGCTGTACAACAAGAACATGGGGTGGCGGATGTACCGCCGCTCGCTCCTGAACGAGAACAAGCAGCGCGCGGCGCGATTCGGCGTCGACGCCAAGCTGATCGACTTCGGCAAACGCGAAGAGGTTCCGTTCGGCGAGCTGCTCGACGAGTTGCTCGAGTTCATCGACGACGTCGTCGACGAGCTCGGCTCGCGCGACGACTGCAACTACGCGCGCGAGATCGTGAAACAGCGTTCGGGCGCAGACCGGCAACTCGCTGCTTACGAGCGACGGCACGATCTGCGCGACGTCGTCGACTACATCATCAGGGAAACCGAGCACGGCATCCCGATTGCCTGATTCGAGACGAATGCGACGACACGACATTCACGAGTCGTATGACTTCTTCGATTATGTCCGCACCGACGGCGGCGTGCCGGCTGAGGACCCGCGCGTCATCGACGTCGCACTCCTCGACATGAACCACTCGTGGCCGAACGTCGGCCACGACTCGATCGTGCACGCGGTGCTCGAATCCGCTGAATCGCTCGGGACCGGTGATCTCAAGGTCCGCGTGCTGTCGTTTGACGTCAGGCGCCGCAACGCGTTGCCCGATTTGGCCGGCGGCCGGTTCGCGCTCTACATCGGCACGGGCGGTCCGGGGCATCTCGATCCTCGCCTGAACGATGGCGTCAGCGAGTTCGCGCAAGGCATTCATGAAAGCGCCGCGTGGGAGGCACCACTGTTCGGGTTGTTCGATTCGATCGTGGCGAATCCGAACGCCGCGCTGATCGGCGTCTGCCACACCTTCGGACTGATGTGCCGCTGGTCGGGCGCCGCGCATGCAGAGTTGCGCGAGGAGAAGAGCAGCGGGATGCCGTCGAACGTCCTGTCGTCAGCCGCTGCGGATCATCCGTGGTTTTCACGCTTTGCCAGCGAGCTCCCCGACCACCGCCACTTCCGCGTCGTTGACAACCGATTGTTCGACCTCGTGCTCGATGGCGGCGGCGTGACTCCGATCGCGTTCGAGGACGAACATAGCGGCACGGTCACGATGGCGGAGTTCGCACGTTCCGGCGACATGCCGCGCGTCTGGGGCGTGAATCACCACCCCGAGATCATCGACCGCGAGCACCTTCTCGGCGTGCTGCGCGAGAAGCGCGCGCACGGCGAGGTGACCGCGCAATGGTACGAGGAGCGCTCGCACACGCTCGAGAACGAGATGGTCGGCGACGCCGAGCAGCAGAGCCGCCTCACCTCGGAGTACACATTCCTCGGCGTGCTGCGGCATCATCTGCAGCGGTTGATCGAGGAGAAGAGTGGATCCGCACTTTCGCGCGCTGTTTAACGCGCAGTTCACTCCAACGATTTACGAGTCGTACGTTCGTGACCTGTCACGGCGCTGCGGCTGCGAGTTCGAGTTCCGGCTCGCCGAGTCGCCCGTCTTTCTGCCCGACGACTTCAAGATGCGCGTCATCGAAGCGGCGAACGCGATCATCGATCAGCTCTCGCATCCCGAGACGCTCTCCGAGATGAAGGCGGCGATCCCGGATCGCTGGAACGTGCCGGGAATGGACGCGCTGCCGAATTTCGCCCAGGTCGACTTCGCCGTCGTGAATGAGAACGGCACTCTGGTGCCGAAGCTGATCGAGCTGCAGGGCTTTCCTTCCCTTACGTCAATGCAGGTGATCCAGCGCGATGCCTGGCGCGACGCGCTGCGCGGCATGGAGGGTCTCGACCGTGATTGGTCGTGCTGGTTTTCGGGAATGGACCGCGATCGCTTTCTCGAGCTGGCGCGCCGCACGATTGTCGGAGATCACGATCCGGCAGACGTCGTGCTGCTCGACATCGATCCGCCGCGGCAGAAGACCGCGCCCGACTTTCACGCGACGAAGCTGCTGTTCGGCGTCGACGCGGTCGACCCGCGCGAGCTGACCAAGCGCGGACGCGAGTTGTGGCGCGGCGACCGGCGCGTGAAGCGGATCTACAACCGCATCGTCTTCGACGAGCTGATCGCGAAGAAGATCGAGGTGCCGTTCGACTATCGCGAGGATCTCGACGTCGAGTGGGCGCCGCATCCGAACTGGTACTGGACCTGGTCGAAGTACTCGCTCCCGTTTCTCCGACACCCATCGGTGCCGCAGGCGACGTTCGTCTCTGATCTCGAGCGGGTGCCCGACGACTTGTCGCGGTTCGTGCTGAAACCGCTCTTTTCGTTTGCGGGAGGGGGCGTGAACGTCGAGCCAACGGCGGCCGACATCAACGCGATCCCGGACAACGAGCGGCACGCCTGGTGTCTGCAGGAGAAGATCGAATACGCGCCTGCGCTCCAGGCGGTCGACGGTGGCGGCGTCAAAGTCGAGATCCGGATGATGTTCCTGCGGCCGGATGACGAGCCGCGGCCGATCCTGGCGCAAAATCTGATTCGCCTCTCTCGCGGAAAGATGCTCGGCGTCGACTTCAACAAGGAGTTCACCTGGGTCGGCTCGTCGATCGGTCTTTCCACGACGTCATGAGACGGACCCTCAAGAGCCTTCGCGAAGAAGCTGCCGAGTGCAAAGCCTGCGACCTGTGGCGTAGAGGAACGCAGACCGTGTTCGGCGAAGGGAAGCAAACGTCGACCGTGATGTTTGTCGGCGAGCAGCCGGGCGACAAGGAGGACCTCAGCGGCCGGCCGTTCGTCGGTCCTGCCGGAGCGCTCCTCGATCGCGCGCTCGAAGAGGCAGGCATTGACCGCACGAAGGTCTACGTCACGAACGTCGTGAAGCACTTCAAGTGGGAGCCGCGCGGCAAGAGGCGGATTCACAAGAAGCCCAACGCAGTCGAGATTGCCGCCTGCCGGCCCTGGCTCAACGCCGAGATCGCGGTCGTGAAGCCGAAGGCGATCGTCTGCCTCGGGTCGACGGCGGCACAGGCCGTCATCGGACCGAAGTTCCGGGTCTCTGTTCAACGTGCTCAGTTCGTCGAGTCGACGCTTGCGCCGCTCGTGACGGCGACCGTCCATCCGTCGTCGATTCTCCGTGCTCCGAGCGACGAGGCACGGCACATCGAGACCAGGCGGTTTATCGACGACCTGAAAAAGATCCGCGCCGCGATCGAGCGCGGTTAGCGTTTCGGCGGAAGCAGCTTCGTCGGCTCATTCGTGTAGAAGTCGATCAGGTCCTGCTGCGCCTTTCCGGCGCGCGAGTCATGCGCGCTCGCATAGCAGTCACGCCGGATCCGAAGAATGTCCTCGCGCCACGGCGGCCACGGCTCGACCGCATGCAGCGCACTCATCGTCGAGGCGGCGCAGCCGAAGATCTCGCGATCGAGAAGAATTCGCCGCAGGCGCCGCTCCTCTTCCCATTGTCCCGCCGACCATGGCTGGTCGAATGTTGCCGCCATCGCGGGTGCGAGCGGACGGGTTTTTGCGAGCAAAGGCGGAAGTTCGATTGCGCGCCGCATCAACTCGACATTCGGCCAGGCGTTGTGGCGGTATTCGGCGAACGTGCTGGAAACGAGCTGCGCGGCGAGCGGCAGGTTGCCTTGCCTGTAAGCCAGCCGCGCCACGATTGCCGTTGCATCGATCGGGGCGAGCGGCCGAAGCGCAGTCGCGAAACGAAGGGCCCCCGGGTCGCCGACGTTCGCCAGCGATTCGCCCAACATCCGCAGCTCCGCCGAATTGACCGGAGCGAACGGGTGTTCGCGCCATGCCGCCACGACGTCCGCGAGATTCCCCTTGTCGTAGCTGAGCGCGGCCCTGCGCCGGACGTAAAGATCGGTCGAGATCTTGACCGGGAGTTGGTAGATATACGTGATCCCCGCGCGCTCCTCGTAAAAGAGGTTCCAGTCGATCGCACCCCGGATGTTCGCCGGACGATCGCCGTTCCGGGCGGAGGCGTAGGTCGTCAGTTCGGCGACGTCGAATGCCGTCTCGTCTCCCACGGCTCGAGCGAAACCGAACTCGATCAGGGTCTGGTCGTCGGTGTTCCGCGGCTCGTTTCTGGCGATCGTGCGCGTGATCGCATCCGTCGCGACGAAGTGCGCGAGAAATCCCTCGGCTCCTTGGACATCCCACACGTGCGTCAGGGCGCTCGCGAATGGCTCCGTCGCGACCCGTCGGCGAATCGCGTCGACGTCATAGACGATCGGCTTTTCCGTCGCGACGAGCAGCAGATCGCCCGAATCGGTGTGCCACGTCTCCACGTTCGGAAAGACGTGGCCGATCGTCGCGAAGATCGTCCGGATCGTCGATGGCTCGACCGAATACGCCTGCACCCACTGAAGAAAAATACCATCGTTATTCAGTCGCGCTTTCGCAGCTTGATAAAATTCTTCTGTAAAAAGACTCGCAATTCCTGCGCGATAAGGATTCGACGGCTCCGAGACGATGAGGTCGTAATGCTCGGGTGTGGCGAGGAGAACCTCGCGCGCATCGCCGATGCGGATGTGTACCTTCGGGTTGTGCAGGACGTCGTGGTTGACGGGCGTACAAGCCCTGGCCACGCGCAGCACTGCCGGCTCCAGCTCGGCAACGTCGACGCGCTTCATCGTCGGGACCGCGCCGAGCCAGCCGGCCGAGCTGCCGGTGCCGAGGCCGATCACCAGCGAACGTTGCGCTTTCGGATTCAGGACCGCGCCGACGAGACCCATCATCACCTGCGTCCCATCGTCGCCGCGTGCACTTCCGTCGACCTTTCCGTTGACGACGAATGCGTAGTCGTCAGGGGCGACCAGCGCGACCGCGCTTTCACGGCCGTCGGAGTCCCAGACGAGAGTCCGGCGCGCGCTCTCGATCCAGCCCCGTAGGCCGTTCGTTGTCTTCGGAACTTCAGCGCGTCCGACTCCGATCCCGCTGTGCCGCCACGCTGCCGTAGGGCCGAGCGCGAACGTGCCGCTGACCGCGACGACCGCAAAAATGCCGGCGAAGAAAGCTCTACCGGCCACCGCAGCGGCGATCCCAAGCAGCGCAAGAAGAACGATGACGAGCCGCCAGGCTCCCGGGGCGCTCAGCAGCGGAATGAGACCGAATCCGCCAGCGAGCGAGCCGGCGATTGCTCCCGCGGTGTTCCAGGCGTACGCGTGTCCGACGTCGCGCCCGACATCGTCGCGGCCGCTGCCGAGAAGTGAGATCAGAAGGGGGAACTGAATGCCGGCGATGAATGCTGCCGGCAGCACGACGACGATCGTCAGGAGTGTCCAGGCGAGCACGTAGCCGGGGAATCCGAACGGGCCGAGGTCGCGAAGCAACGCTTCGGCGATGGCGAGTCGGTCACCCAGGGCGAAGGGAACCGCGATCGCGACCGCCTCGAGCGAGCATGTGAGCGCAAAGCCACCAACGGTCGCCCGGCCTCGGCCGCTCCAGAAGGAGTAGGCGGCGCCGCCGAGTCCGATTCCGAGGAGCGCGACTGCGAGAATCAGCCCGAAGGTGAACGTCGATCCACCGAGGAGCGGCGCCAGCATCCGGTACCAGACGAGCTCCATCAGCAGGAACGCGAAGCCGACGATGCCGGCCGCAATCAGCACCCGCGTGCGGCCGTTGCTGGGTGGGGCGGCGACGCGCTCGTCGTCGCGCGCCGGCGAGCTGCCGGCGCCCCACTGAGTACCGATACTTCGCGCGATGACTGCGACGATCGCGTTCACCAGGACGGCAACGAGTAACGTCTTACGATTCCCGAAGACCTCGAGCGCAAAGAAGGTCGAGAGCAGCGTGCCCGTCACCGCCCCGAGCGTGTTTGCGCCGTAGAGCAGGGCGACGTTCCGACGTCCGTCGTCCTCGTTCGTCTCGACGGCGCGGGCGACCGCCGGCAGTGTGCCGCCCATCATCACCGTCGGCACGGCCAGCACGATGGCGGCGAGAACGAGTCGTACGACACTCGCGACGAAGATCCCGAGCGTCACCGAACCGCCTGTCGCAAAGTAGATCTTCGCCACCAGCCACAACAGGACTTGGGAGGCCGCCGCCGAGACCGCGATCAACAGCTCCAGATTGCCGTAGAAGACCAGCGGTTTCGGATGCGCATCAGCTCGCCGGCCGAGAAACGCGCTTCCGAGGCCGAGGCCGCCCATGAAGATCGCCAGAACGGCGGCCGTCGCGAAAGTCGAGGCGCCGAAAATGAGCCGGAATTGACGAAACCAGACGGTCTGGTACGTCAGCGCGCAGGCACCGGAGAAGAAAAGCAGAACAGCCGGTGTCGCGGTATTGCGGCGCATGAAGCGGGAGCGATGCTACACATTGTGGAGTCGTTCCGCGAATGCTCTGAGGGATTCCGCTGTTTTCTTGACCGGCATGGGACCGCCCCGTACACTCGCCTCACCACACGAATGCCCGTCGATCGTCCTCTTCCGCGCCCGATTTTCGGCGACCTTCTTTGGACGAAATGAATGAAGGAGCAGGGCCATGGCCATCATCCCCACTGACAAACTGAAAGCCGCCGAAACCGCGCTGACACAGATCGAGCGCCAGTTCGGAAAGGGCTCGATCATGCGCCTCGGCGCGAAGGAGTTTCTGCCGATCAGCGCGATCTCGACCGGCTCGATCGGCGTCGACGCCGCGCTTGGCGTCGGCGGCGTCCCGCGCGGCCGCATCGTCGAAATCTTCGGTCCCGAATCGTCGGGCAAGACCACACTCTCGCTGCACATCATCGCGGAGGCGCAGAAGACCGGCGGCCTCGCGGCGTTCATCGACGCCGAGCACGCGCTCGATGCCGAGTACGCCAAGAAGCTCGGCGTCGACATCGACAACCTTCTCGTCTCGCAGCCCGACAGCGGCGAGCAGGCGCTCGAGATCGCCGAGATGCTCGTTCGCTCGAATGCCATCGACCTGATCGTCATCGACTCGGTCGCCGCGCTCGTGCCGCGGGCGGAGCTCGAAGGCGAGATGGGCGATTCTCATGTTGGATTACAAGCACGTTTAATGTCGCAGGCTTTGCGCAAATTAACAGGCATTGTTGCGAAGTCGAAAACGTGCATGGTTTTCATCAACCAGATCCGCGAAAAGATCGGCGTCATGTTCGGCAACCCCGAGACGACGACCGGCGGCCGCGCGCTGAAGTTCTACTCGTCGGTCCGCCTCGACATCCGCCGCACCAACCAGATCAAGGAAGGCGAAGAGGTGGTCGGCTCGCGCGTGAAGGTCAAGGTCGTCAAGAACAAGTGCGCCGCACCGTTCCGCCAGGCGGAGTTCGACGTCGGCTACGGCGAAGGGATCTCGAAGACCGGCGAGATGATCGACATCGGTCTCGAGCACAAGATCGTCGAGAAGTCGGGCTCCTGGTTCTCGTACGGCGACATGCGCCTCGGACAGGGCCGCGAGAACGCGAAGCTCTTCATCCGCGACAACCCCGATCTCTTTGCCGAGATCGAGGGCAAGGTTCGCAGGGCGCTCGGTATGGGCGTTCCCGAACTGACCGTCATCGAAGGCGGCGAAGCGGCCGCCGTGAAGAACGAGCGCGCCGTCCGGAAGTAGTACGCGTCTCGACCAGGCGATCGCCGCCCGCTATCCCGAGCTCTCGCGCCGAAAGGCGCGGGAGCTGATCGCGGCGAAACGTGTTCTCGTCAACGAGCGCCTCGTCGCCGTCGCCTCGCGCGAAGTGGCCGACAGCGATCGGATCGCGATCATCGAGGGCGAGCCGCAGCTCGACATCATTCGCGAGACAGTCGAGTGGGTCGCGATCAACAAGCCGCAAGGCATACCGACGCAGCCACCGCGCGACCGAGTCATGCGCTCCGCCGAGGAGCTGCTGCGAGCGAAATATCGCGAGATCTATCTCGTGCACCGCATCGACACGCCGACGAGTGGGGTGGTCCTCTTCGCGCGGACGCGCAAGGCAGCGGCGGAGCTGTCGGAGCTATTCGCGACCGGAGTCATCAAGAAGACGTACGTAGCGATGGTTGCGGGCGCCGTTCAGCCGACGACGATCGATACACCGATCGACGGGAAAGAGGCGATCACCGTCATCCGGCCGCGCGACGGCCTGGTCGAATGTGAAATCAAGACGGGCCGGACCCACCAGATCCGGATCCACCTCGCGTCGATCGGACATCCGGTTCTAGGCGATCGCCGCTACGGCGGCCCGCCAGCACCTCGCCTGATGCTGCACGCCTGGAAACTCGAGCACGCCAGCCTCGGCGTGCTCGAGGCGCCCATTCCGATAGACTTCGTCCCCTGATGGAAGAGATCCACGCAACTACAGTCATTTGCGTGCGGCGCGACGGCAAAGTCGCCGTAGCCGGCGACGGCCAGGTGACGGTCGGCAACACCGTCATGAAGCACGGCGCGGCAAAGGTCCGCCGGCTCTATCACGACAAAATCCTCGCCGGTTTCGCCGGTTCCGCGGCCGACGCGTTCGCGCTTTTCTCCCGGTTCGAGGCGAAGCTGGAAGAGTACCGCGGCAATATGGAGCGGAGCGTCGTCGAGCTCGCGAAGGACTGGCGCATGGACAAGTACCTGCGCCAGCTCCAGGCGATGCTGATCGTCGCGAACGGGGAGAAGTCGTTCCTGCTCTCCGGGACTGGTGATCTCATCCAGCCGGATGACGACGGAATCCTCGCGATCGGCTCGGGCGGCGCGTTCGCGCTCGCCGCTGCCCGCGCTCTCATGAAACACACGCAGATGACGGCCGAGGAGATCGCGCGCGAGTCGCTCCGGATCGCGTCCGAAATCTGCATCTATACGAACGACAACATCACGGTCGAGAGCCTCTAATGGTCATCCAACTGCCTGGCGAGACTGAGTCCGCCGCTGAACGCCTCACTCCCAAAGAAATCGTCCTCGAGCTCGACAAGTACATCGTCGGGCAGCGCGCCGCGAAGCGCGCGGTCGCCATCGCGCTGCGCAACCGCTGGCGCCGGCAGCAGCTCCCGGCCGACATGCGCGACGAGATCGCACCAAAGAACATCATCATGATCGGGCCGACGGGCGTCGGGAAAACGGAGATCGCGCGGCGCCTTGCCAAGCTCACACACTCCCCGTTCCTGAAGATCGAAGCGTCGAAATTCACCGAGGTTGGCTATGTCGGCCGCGACGTCGAGTCGATCGTTCGCGATCTGACGGAGCTCGGCGTGAAGCTCGTGAAGGAAGAGAAACAGCGCGCCGTCCGCGAAGCGGCGGAGCGCAACACCCGCGAACGCATTCTCGACATCCTCCTCCCCGACTCGCGCCGTCCCGCCGCCCGCCCCGCCTTCGTCGCACCGGAAGAGCCGCAGACCGAGGCGCCGAGCGAGACCCGCGACAAGCTCGGACGCTGGCTCGATGAAGGGAAGCTCGACGAGCGCGAAATCGAGATCGACGTGAAGGAGCAGAGCAATCCGTCCTTCGAGATCTTCACGGCGCAGGGCGTCGAGGAGATGGGCATCAACATGAAGGACATGATGCCCGGGCTCTTCGGCGGACGCTCGAAGCGGAAGAAGGTCCGGATCGGCGACGCGCGTGAGCTCCTCATCGCCGAGGAAGCGGAGAAACTCGTCGACCAGCAGAGCGTGTCACGCGAAGCGATCGATCGCGTGGAACAGAGCGGGATCGTGTTCCTCGACGAGATCGACAAAGTCGCCGGCCGTCAGAATGCCTCCCACGGACCCGACATCTCGCGCGAAGGAGTCCAGCGCGACCTGCTCCCGATCGTCGAAGGGACGACCGTGAACACGAAGTACGGGATGGTGAAGACGGACCACATCCTCTTCATCGCCGCCGGTGCATTCCACGTCGCCAAGCCGGCCGATCTCATCCCGGAACTGCAGGGCCGTTTCCCGATTCGCGTCGAGCTCGACTCGCTGACGGAAGACGACTTCGTCCTCATCCTCCGCGAACCGAAGAACGCGCTCACCATGCAGTACGTCGCGCTCCTCGGCACCGAGGGGGTGAAGCTCACCTTCGCCGACGACGCGGTCCGCGAAATCGCGCGCTACGCCGCCATCGTGAACGAGAAGACCGAGAACATCGGCGCCCGCCGCCTCCACACGATTCTCGAGCGCCTCCTCGACGAGCTCTCGTTCGACGCGAGCGACCGATCCGGCGACCAGGTCACGATCGACGCGACCTACGTCCAGCGCGTGCTCGCTGATACCGTTCGCGACGAGGACCTCTCGCGCTACGTGCTCTAGCTCACGGTCTTCTTGAAAGCTCTCGCGCTGACGGCGATCAGCACAACGGAGATGCCGAGGAGCGCGAGCACGGGATTGAGGAGGTCGCCGAAGCTGGCGCCGCGGATGATGATTCCGCGGGCGATTCGGATGAAGTACGTCGCCGGCAGGAGATGCGAGACGACCTGGAGCGGCAATGGGAGCGAGGCGATCGGGAAGATGTAGCCGGAGAGGAGCACCGACGGCAGCATGATTCCCATCGCGCGCTGCATCGCCTCCATCTGCGAGGCGGCCTGAGAGGAAATCAGCAGGCCGAACGAGAGCAGCGCGAGCAGGTAGACGCTCGACAGCGACAGCAGGAGCGGAATGCTGCCGTGGATCGGGACCCGGAACGCGACGCGCATCAGCACGAGAACGATCAGCAGCTCCAGATAGGCGAGCCCGAGGTACGGAAGGATCTTGCCGAGGACGACGGCGAGCGGCGAGACCGGAGTCACCATCAACTGCTCGAGCGTGCCGCGCTCGCGCTCCTTCACGATCGCGAAAGCCGAGAGAATCGTCCCGGAGAACGTGAGCAGGATCGCGATGAGGCCGGGAATCAGGAGGTTCGCGCTTCGCATGTCGGGGTTGAAGAGCATCTCGGGACGCGGATCGATCGCCTGCTCCGCCGCGCCGGCTCGCGCCATCAGCCGACGCAGGTTCTCCTGCAGAACGACGCCGTTCGCGGCATTCAGCGCCTGAGACGCGATACTCGAGTCGGAGCCGTCGATGACGACACTGACGGTCGCCTGGCGCTGGGCGGCGAGATTGCGCGCGTAGTCCGGCGGAATCTCGACGGCGACCTGCGCTTCACCGGAGACGATCGCGTGTTGCATCTCGTTGCGCGAATGCACTTCGCCGATGACCTGCAGGTACGACGTCGCGCCGAATTGCGTGATGAGCGTCCGGCTCTCCTGCGTTTTGCTCTCGTCGAAAACGACCGTCGGGATGTTCTTGGCGTTCATGTCGATGACGCCGAAGAGAATCAGCTCGCCGACCGGCACGAACAACGCGAAGAAGAACGTGCCGCGATCGCGGATCATCTGCGTCAGCTCTTTGCGGAAGACGGCCCAGAACCCGTTCATCGACTTGCCTCCGCCCGCTGCGCCTCGACCTCGCGGCCGCGCGTCATGGTGAGTTGCACGAATACGTCCTCGAGCGTCGGCTCGATCGGGTGCACCGTGACGCTGCCCGCGCCGAAGTTCTTCAGATCGCTTTCAACCTTCGCATCGTCGACATTCGCGTCGATCAGGAGGTGGAGCGACGTCCCGAAGATCGTCGCCGCCTTGATGTACGGCAGCGTCCTGGCACTCGTCATCAGCAGAGCGACGCTTTCCTTCCCCTCGGCCTCGACGCGGCGCGTCCCCTTCGGCGTCACCTCGTCGAGCTGTTTGAGCGTCTCCGGCCGGCCGCTGACGATCAGCTTCGCCAGGTAGAGATACGCGACCGACGCGCAGCGTTCCGCTTCGTCCATGTAGTGCGTCGTGACGAAGAACGTGACGCCGCTGCCGGCGAGCTCGAAGAGCAGGTCCCACAACTCCCGCCTTGCGACCGGATCGATCCCGGCGGTCGGTTCGTCGAGAAAGAGTACGCGCGGCCGGTGCATCAGCGCGGCCGCGAGGGCCAGCCGCTGTTTCCAGCCGCCCGACAGCGCGCCGGCCAGCCGGCTGCGGTAGGGCGTGATGTGCGTGAGATCGATCGCCCACTCCTTCCGCTCCTTCCGGTCGTTTCCTTTGAGGCGATAGATCGAGCTGAAGAAGTCGAGGTTCTCGTCGACCGTGAGATCGCGGTAAAGCGAGAAGGCTTGGGAGACATAGCCGATGTGCTGCCGTACCTCCTCGCCCTGCTTCTCGACATTGAGGCCGTCGACGAACGCCTGTCCTTCGGTCGGCGCCAGGAGGCCGCAGAGGATGCGGATGAGTGTCGACTTCCCGGAGCCGTTCGGGCCAAGAAGGCCGAAGATCTCGCCGCGCGGCACCTGGAGCGTGACGTCGTCGAGCGCGCGGAACTTGCCGAAGTCCTTCGACACGCCCTGAACGTCGATGCCGATCTCCGCGCTCACTGCGCCTGCCCTTTCACGCCGAAATCGACCTCCGCGGCCATCCCGGCGTGCAGCCGCCGATTCGGATCGACGATCACCTTCACGCCGAAGACCTGCTCCGCGCGCTGGGCGCGCGTCTGCACGTTGCGCGGTGTGAACTCTCCCTGCGAGCTGACGTTGGCGACGTGACCCGGGAACCATTCGTTCGGGTACGTGTCGGTCCGAACCTTCACCGGCATGCCGACCTTCACGAGGCCGAGCATCGTTTCGGGAACGAAGATGCGAACCCACAGCTGGTCACTCTCGAGAATTTCGGCCACCGCCTGATTCGGCGCCACGATGTCGCCAGGCCGCAGGCCGAACGACTGCACGACCCCGTTCACCGTCGACTTCACGTCCGCTTCCGAGCGCTGCTTGAGCAACTCGGCCAGATGACGCTGCTGCTGCTCCGTCTGGGCACGCGCCACCGCGATGTCTTCCTTGCGAGTCCCTTGCTGCAGCAGGCGGAGGTCATCCGCCGAGGTCTTCGCTCTCGTCGCCGCGTCGTCGTAGAGCTGCTTCGAGATGATGCCGTAGTGAAAGAGTGCAAGCTGATGCTCGCGATTCTGTTCATCATTCGCTGCGGTCGCCTGCGCCTTCGCGATCTCGGCCGGCCGCGGACCGTTGACCGCCTTTGCCAGATTCGCCTGAGACGCCTGGATGGCGGCCTGCTGCTCTGCGATCTGGCGGTCGACGGTCTCCGTCTCGAGCTGCGCGATCAGTTGTCCGGCGGTGACCTGCGAGCCTTCATCGATGAGGACGCGGGCGACGCGGCCGCCCGCCAGCGATCCGACGTTGACGGTCCGCGCTTCGATCGTCCCGCTGAACCGGAGCTCGCGTGGCTTTCGCGCGTTTCGCAGGTAGAGAAACGTTCCCACCGCCGCGACCAGCAGCAGAACCGCGAGAACGGCCACGCGAATCGGTTTTCGTTTGGCTGGCACTGAAACCTCCGTTGCTCCAGAGATCGATGAGCGCATCGAGGTACGGCTCGAGCGGATACGACGGGAGCTTGATCACGTGCTGGTAGAGCACGTAGGCGTGTAGCGATCCGAGGAAGAGACGGGCCGCGGCGCGCGGGTCGGTGATGCGGATACGTCCGGAGTTGCTGGCACGGGCGAAGTACGCCTCGATGACGCGCAGCGCGCGGCGCGGAGGCGCGTTGTCGGCTTCGCGGTCGAACGGCAATCGAATTTCCGCTGACCGCTCGTGCATGTGAACGGCGATGACGGTAGAGATGACGCCGGCGAGGAAGGGGATGAGCTCGCGGGCGAACTGCCGCAGCACGACGCGTGGGTCCTCTTCACCCGTCAACGACTCGAGGACGTGGAGAGAGGGCGGCAGCTCGATGTTGCCACCTTCCATCGCCTCGAAGAACAGCTGCTGCTTCGATTTGACGTGGCGGAGCAGCGCGGAGGGCGTGACGTTCAGCTCGGTCGCAATGTCGGCCAGCGTCGCGGCTTCGAAGCCTTTCCGCGCGAAGACGGCGCGGGCCGTCGCGAGCAGTTGGGGTCGTTGGATCGTGGCCGGCCGTCCCATTTGTAAATGAACGTATATTTACAAATGCCGTTCGTCAAGTGGCAGAAATGAAAAGGCCGCCGGTTTCCCGGCGGCCTGAACGACTCGATTGATGCTTGATTAGAAGGTGATCTTCGCCGCGAGCTGCATGATTCGCTCCCCGTTCGAGGTGAGCGGCTGGCGGAAGTTGGTCTGCCGCGTCAGCGTGTTCGTCGCCGCGGTGTACGAGTACAGCCCGTTGCGCACGGAGTTCACGTTGCTGAAGTTGAAGAGGTTGAACGCCTCGGCGATCAGCTGCAGCCGCGTCCCGTAGAACATGTTGATGTCCTTCGTCACGCGCGGGCTGATCTCGAAGATGTTCGGCAGGCGGAAGGTGTTGCGGGCGTAGCCCGGGATGCGGTCGTTGCGCGCGTTCCCGTCGTTGTTGAGGTCGACGCTGTTCGACAGGACGGCGCTGAACGGCTGACCCGTCTGGTAGGAGGCGATGCCGCTGATCGACCAGCCGCCGAAGATCGAGTGCGCGATGCCGTTCGTGATCTTCGCGGCGTACGAGTCGAGCGACCAGACGCCGCTGAGAACGATGCGGTGCCGGACGTCGTTGTCGCCCCACGCCCAGTCGCCGCGAATGTCCTGCGGGTCCTGGATGTACTTCGCGTCGTCGGTTCCCGGAACGACCGCGGTCGCATCCGGACGGTCGTCCTTGACCTGCGAGAAGGTGTAGGCGAGACGCGCCTGCCAGTTGTTCGAGAAGCGCTTCTGAAGGTCGAGCGTGACGCCGTTGTAACGCGAGTGCGCGCTCGACTGGAAAGCGATGACACGCGAGAAGTTCGCGAACGGACGCGTTGACGAGTACTTCTTGTACTGAACCGTGCCGCCGTCCGAGAGGTTCGCCGTCTCGATCGTGTAGTTGCCGACGTTGAGGTCGATCGAGCGCGTGAGGTCGTCGCCTTTGACGTACTGATAGGTCACGCCGAACGAGTAGTCGTCGCCGAGGCCGCGCTCGACGCCGAGGCTCGCCTGCTGCGTCTTCGGGCTCTGGAAGTTCTTATCGAACACGAAGATCGTCGGCTTCGGAATCTTCGCGCCGGTCGGGATCGATTGGAAGATGTTCGGATAGGTCGGCAGCGGATCGTTCGGCGCGTTGAACGTGATCGTCTGCACGTTGATGCCGTTGTTCGAATGCGCCGTGCCGACGATGATCGACGGGACGCGGCCGTAGAAGATGCCGTAGCCGCCGCGGACCACGAGGCGGTTGTTCGATTCCGGCGTCCAGGCGAACCCGAGGCGCGGACCGAAGTTGTTGTGATCTTTCGGAATGCGGCTCGTGTCGAGACCCGCCGCGAGCAGCTGCGCGTCAGGATTCTGCACCGACGGCTGCGCCACATCCTGGATGTCGTACCGGAGGCCGGCGTTGACGGTCACGGTCGGCCGGACGTGCCACTCGTCCTGCACGAAGAGCCCGTACTCGGTCATGTCCGGATTCGTCGTCGGGCCGGTCGTGCCGGGGCCGGGGAACGCCTGCGTGAACGAGGCGACCTTGCCGTTCGTGTAGTCGGCGAGGCTGTTGAAGGTGTACGAGCCGAAGAAGTTGCCGGGGAAGTAGTTGAGGATGCGGTCGCGATTGATGTCGACGCCGCCCTTCAACGTGTGGTTCGACAACACGAACGTCGCCGTGTCGGCGATCTGACGGCGGCGGATCGTCGTCTCGCGCGGGCTGAAGGTGTTGCGGCCGAAGTTGAGGACCAGCGTCCCCTTCTCGAACACGCGCGCTTCAGGATCGGGACTGTTCGCGAAGCCCGGCTCGCTGTCTTTCGCGTACTGGCCGCGCACTTCGTTGAAGAACGAGCCGCTGAAGATCTGCGAGTCGTTCCCGCTGAACGTGTCGGTCTTCACGAGCGAGTTTCCGGTGTGCTCGACCGAGTTCGTGCTGCTGCCGTTCTCGAAGTTGACGCCCGTGAACTTCTGCTTGTTGTAGCGCAGCGAAAGATGATTGTTCTTGACCAGCTCGGAGTCGGTCTTGAGCAGGTAGACGTCCTGGTTCTGCTCTTTCGGATAGGTGCCCGCGACACCGTTGATGTGTGCCAGCGCGGCCTGCGAGGCGGGATCGGTCGAGTAGCCGCCGGTCGGCACGCCGAGGATGACGATGTTATCGATCGAGTTGCGCTGCAGGTCGGCGTTCGCGAAGAAGAAGTGCTTGTCCTTCACGATCGGACCGCCGAGCGACGCGCCGTACTGATCGTAGTGGTACGGGCTCTTCGCTCGTCCGTTGATCTCGTTGATGTAGTTGTTCGCGTTGAGATTCTTGTCGCGGTAGAAGTCGAAGGCGGAGCCGTGGAACTCGTTCGTGCCCGACTTCGTGACGACGTTGATGACCGCGCCCGCCGCGCGGCCGTACTCGGCCGAGTAGGAGCTGGAGTTCACCTGGAACTCTTTGACCGCGTCCTGCGAGAACTGATACGGCGCACGGCCCGATCCGGTGCGGCCGAGGGCCTGGCCGAAGAAGGTGTTGTCGTTGTTCGCGCCGTCGATGACGAGCGAGTTGAGCGTCCCGCGCTGCCCGGCGAAGCTGATGTCGCCGAGGCGCGTGTCCTTCACGACGCCGGGAGTGGTGAGCACGAAGTCGATGAAGTTGCGGCCGTTCGTCGGCAGGTTCTCGATCGACTTCTCATTGACGACGCTCGACACCTGCGATCTCGTCGTCTCGACGAGCGGCGCTGCGGCGGTGACGGTCATCGTCTCCGACGCGCCGACCTTCATCTTCAGGTTCAGCGCGACGTTCGTTCCAACGTTGACGGTGATGTTGCCGAGCTTGAGCGGCTGAAAGCCCGACAGCTCCGCCGAGACCGTATACATCGCCGGCGGCAGAAGCTCGATCGCGTACTGCCCCTTGTCGTTGCTGACGGTCGACCGCGTCGTTCCGGTCGCCGCGTTCGTGGCGGTGACGGTGACGCCCGGGAGAACCGCGCCGGTGTCGTCCATCACGATTCCCGAGATGGAACCGTTGCTGCTTTGGCCAAAGATGCAGAGCGGCATCGACGCCAGAAGCAGCGCGAAAACCAAGCGGATAAGCTTCGCGTGCATTGGATAGCTCCTTGAGTATTGAAGTTTTCTTGGACTGCGATGTTGCTAGACGAGTAACCCCAGAATAGCACGGAGGAAGACGCGTGCCGATCGCAACCGTGAACCCCGCCACCGGCGAAACGCTTCGTACATTCGACGCCCTGAATGATGCTCAGATCGACGACAAAATCGGGTGCGCTGCGTCAGCATTCGATGTGAATCGTGCGCGGAGTTTTCGCGAGCGCGCGAAGCGGATGCAGCGGGCGGGAGAGCTGCTCGACGAGCGGAAAGAGCGCTACGGCCGGCTGCTCACGACGGAGATGGGAAAGCCGGTCAAGGCAGCCGTCGCGGAGGTCCAGAAGTGTGCCCTCGTCTGCCGTTATTACGCCGAGCACGCGGAGGCGCACCTCGCGGATGAGCACATCAAGACGGACGCGTACGAGAGCTTCATCCGCTACCAGCCGATCGGGCCGGTGCTCGCCGTCATGCCGTGGAACTTCCCGTTCTGGCAGGTGTTCCGGTTCGCCGCGCCCGCGCTCATGGCCGGCAACGTCGGACTCCTCAAGCACGCCTCGAACGTTCCGCAGTCGGCGCTCGCGATCGAGGAGGTCCTGCGCGACGCCGGCTTCGATCGCGACGAGTTCCAGACGCTCCTGATCGGCGCCGAGCCGGTCGCACGGATCCTCGAGGACGAGCGCGTCAAGGCCGCAACGCTCACCGGCAGCGAGCCTGCCGGCGCGAGCGTCGCGAGCATCGCCGCGAAGCACATCAAGAAGAGCGTGCTGGAGCTCGGCGGAAGCGATCCGTTCATCGTGATGCCGTCCGCCGATCTCGACAAGGCGGTCGAGATCGCGGTGAAAGCGCGCATCGTCAACAACGGCCAGTCATGCATCGCTGCGAAACGCTTTATTGTGCATGAAAAGATATACGATCAATTTACCGCTAAATTCGTCGATGCTATGAATGCACTCAAAGTGGGAGACCCGATGGACGAGTCGACCGACGTCGGCCCGCTCGCGATGCCGCAGCTCGTCAACGACATCGAGAAGCAGGTGCGCGACTCGGTGGCGGCGGGCGCGAAGGTCCTCTGCGGCGGCAAGCGGCTCGGAGATCGCGGCAACTTCTATGCGCCGACCGTGCTCGCCGACATTCCGAAGAACGCGCCCGCGTACGCGGAGGAGACGTTCGCGCCGGTCGCCTCGCTCTTCCGCGTCCGCGACACCGACGAGGCCATCGCGCTCGCAAACGCCACGCCCTTCGGCCTCGGCTCCGCCGTCTTCACGAACGATCGCGCCGAGGCCGGTCGCTGCATCGACGGCATCGAGGCGGGCCAGGTTTTCGTGAATGCGATGGTGGCGTCCGATCCGCGCGTGCCGTTCGGCGGAGTGAAACACTCGGGCTTCGGCCGCGAGCTCGGCGTTCACGGCATCCGCGAGTTCGTGAACGTGAAGACGGTCTGGATCAGCTACCTGCGAGGCTGATTGGCGTAGACGCGGAACGCGCAGCGGCCGTCGCCGGCCTGGAACGTCTCTTCGCGCTCGACGCGGACGCCGAGAAGGCGGCTGAGGACGTCGATCGAGACGGTACAGATCGACGCGTTCTCCATCGCGACGTTCAGGTACGGGCAGTTCCGCTCGATGAGCCGATAGCCGTCACGCGTCGTTTCGACCGACATGTACGGATCGCCATTGCTGTAGAGCCCTTTCAACGCGTCGACCTTCGCCGCAAACGAGAGGTCGCGCACGGACGGCTCGGCGGCCTTCACTTTCGCGTCGGTGAGACGCCGCAGCGGATCATCGCCGGCGAACGCGAGCAGATTGGAGGCAAGCTCGTCGTACGCTTTTGGAAAGAGGTGGTCACCGGCCGGCGTGAGGCGGAAGACCGAGGCGGGGCGTCCGGTACGGTGGCGATCGCCTTTCGGGACGTCGTTCGAAACCCACCCTTCGCGATGGAGCTGTATGAGCTGCTGCCGCACTGCCTCGCCCGTAAGATGCAACACGCCAGCGAGTTGCGCGATGGTCGCGACACCGCGGTTCTTGAGCTCCGTCAGAATCGCGCGGCGGCTGTCCGGGAGCTGGGCGAGAGGAATGGGTCGCTCCTTTCGATGAAGAAACGACCGGCGCAACATTTCGCTGAATGGCGCTGGGAAAAATGGCTCCGGCAGTAGGACTCGAACCTACGACCCGCGGATTAACAGTCCGCTGCTCTACCAACTGAGCTATGCCGGAGTGCGGCGAAGGGGGCGGAAAATAGCAGAGGGCCTTCGCGGCGGTCAACAACCACGCCCGGACGGCAACTATTCTCGGAGCGCGGCGCCGAGATTCGCGAGCATGGAGTCGACCGAATCGTCGCTGTATTCGATCAGCCGGATCGCCTCGTCACCCGCCACCATCGCCGTGCAGCGGCGGGTGTGAGCCGGCCGGTACAGCGCGATCACCGGCATCCGGTTCCGGTACCGCGCCGCCGCGATCTCGTATCCGACGCCGATCGACGGCATGGAGACCTCCGCCACCAGCACATCCGCTTCGTCGATCCACCGCAGGTCGCGGCTGAAGATCGCTCCCGCCTCGATCGGTTCGCCTTCGTCGCCGATGTGGTCCGCGACCACGTTTCCGGCGAGGACCCGGTGCCCCTCGGCCTCCATCGCCGCGACGATCCGGCGGTACAGCGGGACATCGCGGCGGCCGCCGCTGATCGAGCCGGAAAAGTAAATCGTTCGGGGCACGATCGCAGTCTACAATCCGCCCGCATGTCGCGCGAGATCGTGATCAATGCGACGAAGCACGAGTCGCGCATCGCCGTCCTCGACGAGGGGCAGGTCGTCGAGCTCTGGGTCGAGCGGACGCGCCACCGCACCATCGTCGGGAACATCTACAAGGGACGGGTCACGAAGGTCCTCCCCGGCATGCAGTCGGCGTTCGTCGACCTCGGGCTGGAGCGCGACGCGTTCCTCTACGTCTCCGACGTCATCGAAGACTTCGAGGACTTCGAGACGGACGGCGGCGACGACCTGCAACTCGACGACGTCTCCAATCACCGTCCCGAGACGTCCATCTCCGACCTGCTGCGCGAAGGGCAGGAGATCGTCGTCCAGGTATCGAAGGACACCATCGCCGGCAAGGGCGCGCGCATCACGAGCCACATCACGCTGCCCGGCCGGTTCCTCGTCTACATGCCGACCGTCTCGCACATCGGCGTCTCGCGGCGCATCGAAGACGAAGGGGAACGCGCGCGTCTCAAGGAGATCCTCGAGCGCATCCGCCCCGCGGGCCTCGGCGGCTTCATCGTCCGGACGGCAGGCGAGGAGCGAAACGAAGACGAATTCGTCGCCGACCTGAAGTATCTGACCGACCTGTGGGAACAGATCCGCCGCCGCGCCGAGAAGGGCTCCGCGCCGTCGGTGATGCATCACGACCTCGACCTCGTTCTCCGGACGATCCGCGACGTCTTATCGCCCGAGTTCAAGAGCGTCTGGGTCGACTCGGTCGAGCAGTACCAGCGCATCGTCGAGTTCCTCGACCACATCCAGCCGGCGCTCGTCTCGCGCGTCCGCCTCTACCGCCGCGACGAGCCGATCTTCGAAGAGTTCGGAATCGAGTCGGAGATCGCGAAGGCGCTGAAGTCGAAGGTGTGGCTCAAGTCGGGCGGCTACATCGTCATCAACCAGACCGAGGCGCTCGTCGCGATCGACGTCAACACGGGGAAATACGTCGGCAAGAAGAACCTCGAGGAGACCGTCTTCCGGACGAACCTCGAAGCAGCGAAGGAGATCGTCCGGCAGATCCGTCTCCGCGACCTCGGCGGCATCATCGTCCTCGACTTCATCGACATGGAAGATCCTCAGAATCGCGCGCGGCTCTTCGAAGCGCTCGAGAACGAGATCAAGAAGGACCGTTCCAAGACGAAGATCCTGCAGATTTCCGAATTCGGCCTGATCGAGATGACGCGCAAACGGGTGCGGCAGTCGCTCGAGCGCTCGCTCACGCAAGCGTGTCCGTATTGCGGCGGCTCGGGACGGATCAAGTCGAACACCACGATCGCGCTCGAGATCTGGCGCGAGCTGATGAAGGCCCGCGATTTCCACGAGGGGCAGGACGTCATCGTTCGCGTGAACCCGATCGTCTACGCGACGCTGCACGCCGGCGACCCGATCTTCGAGGAGCTGGAGCGCTCCCTCGGCATTCACCTCGTCTTCAAGCCGGACGAGGCGCTGCATCACGAGCAGTTCGACGTCATGCGGATATGAAGAAAGCGCTCGCTGTCGTCATCGGCGTTTACACAGCGGCGCATTTCTACTTCTCCGGGGTCCGACAACCGCTCGCCAACTTCGGCGGCGACTTCCTCGCCAGCTTTCCTTCGTGGCGTTTGAGCGTTCTCTTCGGCCGTCTCGATCTGTACAAAGGGAGCCTCGCCGAAAGGTGGGCGATGCGCTTCCGCACCGCGCATCCGCTCTGGCACTACGGACCGGTCGAGCACCTCGTTACGCTTCCGCTCTTCGCGTTCGGCAATCTCCGATCGGCCTACATCGCCTGGCTGATCGCGAACTACGTCTTCCTGATCGCGATCATCGTTCTCGCCGCGAAAGTCTTTGAGCACGGCGTGCTCGCTGTTTTCGCGATCCTCAACTACGGCCCGCTTTTCGAGGCGCTGACGCAGCGAACGATCGAGATTTTCGAACTGCTGCTGCTATTCGTCGCGTTCACATTGCTCCGCCGTGACCGCAAGGCCGCCGGCGGCGTTGCGATCGGATTCGCGGCGATGACGAAGTTCCTGCCGTTGATCTTCGTCCCTTACTTCGCTCTGAAGCGGCGCTCTCGCATCCTCACGAGCGCCGTGATCACGATCGCGCTGATCGCGATCGCCACGCAGTTCGTCTTCGACTGGCGTTACAGCGGCACCGTCGTCCAGCTGCGTCGCGGAGGAATGATCAGGAGCGTGCTCGATCAGAGCCTGGCCGGGATGATTCGACGGCTGGGAGGATCAGAAGTCGTCGCCCGCGTCGCGATTGTCATCGCGCTTGCGCTGCTCTCCTGGCTCTTCTTCCGGGCGCGGAACTGTTCGTCGATCGCGGACCTCGAGTGGAGCACGCTCATCGTCGCGATGGTCCTGCTTCCGCCGCACAACGAGCAGTACTACTTCGTGTTGCTGCTCTTTCCCTATCTGGCGCTTGCGGCGCGAGGGCTGCGGCGTTGGGAAAAGTGGTGGCTGGGCGCCTCGTTCCTTCTCACTGGTACGCTGATACCGCTGTCGGTTGTGAGCCGTCTCACCGGCATCCACGTCTTCTCGGCCTACCTTTCGCTCGGGATTCCCTTCGTGGGAGCCGCGATTCTGGCCGTTCTTTGCGTCTCCGGCATGTCCTATGCAGTTTTGAGGGCTGAGCAGCAGCAATGTCCCTCGACGACACATTCACCCATCTCGCCTCTTTCCTGAACAGCCTCGATGCCGAGGGAGAGCAGAAGTTCGAGCTGTCCCACTCCCTCGTGATCATCTGCCCCGACTGCGGAAAGAACATCGCGTTTCGCGGACGGTGTCCGAAGTGCGGCGGCAACAGCTGGATCCCGGCCGGTCACACCGGCGGCATCTTCGAGCAGATGAAAGCGCAGCGCTGGCGCACCATTGCGAACGCGCCCGTCGAATTCGCAACGGACGGCGGCGACGAGATCGAGGAAGAAGAAGAACCGCAGCCTCGCCGTTCCAAGCGCGCCGAAATGGAATCGCGCGCGGAACAGCGCTGATGGTTCAGCGCTAGCTGTCGAGGCCCTCGCGCAGGTACTCCTCGTCCATCAACTGACGGAAGAGCTCTTCGTACTCGCGTGAGGCGCGGCCGGGCGGCTTGCGCATGGTGGCGATGCGGCGGCGCACGTTCTCTTCGCGCTCTTCTTCGCGGCGGAACTCGTCGGCCATCGCGGAGGCGATCGCCTGGTGCACGGCGTCGCGGTCCTTGAGCAGCGTGACCGAGCGGGTGCGCACCATCGCATCGAGCAAGTCTCGCGAGAGCTGGTTGATCCGTTCGCGCGAGACTTTCCGCATGGCTCGATTGTAACTAGTGGACGGGCTCTTCTGTCACAGGAGCTTCATCGCCGTCCTCCGGCTGCTCCTTTTCGACGACCTTCACGGCCGCCACGACCCGATCGCCCTCGTCCAGCTTCACGACGCGCAGCCCCTGGATATTGCGCCCCTTCGGCAGCATCGACGACACCGGAACGCGGATGATCATCCCCTGCTCCGTGATCAGCAGGACTTGATCCTCGTCGAAGACGACGGCCATTCCGGCGACCTTCCCGTTCCGCTCGTTCGTCTTGATGTCGATGACTCCGTAGCCGCCGCGGTGCTTGGTCGGATATGCCGACACCGGCGTGCGCTTGCCGTAGCCGTTCTCCGTCACCGTGAAGATGTATCCCTTGCTATCCGGCGCGACCTCGGCCGACTCGTCCTCTTCCGGCTCGTTGTCGTCCTCCACGATCGCACCCGCGGGCAAAACGTCCATCTCGACCACGTGATCGTCATCGCGAAGCGCGACGGCGCGCACGCCTGCCGCACCGCGCCCCATCGGACGGACCTCGCCCTCGTTGAAGCGGATCACCCGTCCGCCGGCATTGCCGACGAAGATGTCCGAGTTCCCGTCGGAGAGGCGAACCGCGTACAGATCGTCGCCCTCGCCGATATCGATCGCGATGATCCCGCTCGTCCGGATGTTCGAGAAGGCCGACAGCTCGGTCTTCTTGATCTTGCCGGCGCGCGTCGCCATCACGACGTACTTTCCTTCCGTGAAGTCGCGCGTGGTCAGAAGAGCACGAACGTTCTCTCCCTGTTCGACCGTCAGCAGATTCACGATCGCCTTGCCGCGCGCGTTCGACGCGACTTCCGGGATCTGGTGGACCTTCAGCCAGTACATCCGTCCGCGATCGGTGAAGACGAGGACGTACGCGTGCGTCGACGCGACGAAGAGGTGCTCGACGATGTCCTCTTCCTTCGTCTGCATGCCGATGCGGCCTTTGCCGCCGCGGCGCTGCGAACGATAGAGCGAGAGGGGCGAGCGCTTGATGTACCCGCCGCGCGACACGGTGATGACCATGTCCTCGTCGGCGATCATGTCCTCGATCGAGATCTCGTGCGCCTCGGGGATGATCTCCGTGCGCCGCGCGTCGCCGTACTGCTCTTTGATCGCGCGCAGCTCGTCGCCGATGATCCCGAGGACCAGCGCTTCGCTGGCGAGAATCTCCTTGAGGCGCGCGATCGTCTGCAGGATCTCGTTGTACTCCTGCACGATCTTCTCGCGCTCCAGCCCCGTGAGGCGCTGCAGGCGCATGTCGAGGATCGCGCGCGCCTGGATGTCCGTGAACGCGAAACGGCCGATCAGGTCGTTGCGCGCTTCGTCGGGCGTCCGGCTGCGGCGGATCATCGTGATGATCTCGTCGAGGTTGTCGAGAGCCTTGACGAGTCCTTCGAGGATGTGGGCTCGCTCTTCCGCCTTGCGCAGATCGAAGCGCGTGCGGCGCACGACGATCTCTTTTCGATGCTCGATGAAGTGCCGGAGCATCGTCGGGAGGTCCATCACCTCCGGCTTGTTGTTGACGATCGCGAGGAAGATGATCCCGAACGTCGTCTGCATCTGCGTGTTGCGATAGAGGTTGTTGAGGACGACTTCCGCGATCGCGTCGCGTTTCAACTCGACAACGATGCGGATGCCTTCGCGGTCCGACTCGTCCCGCAGATCGCTGATCCCTTCGATCCGCTTGTCCTTGACCAGCTCCGCGATCTTCTCGAGCAGGCGCGCCTTGTTCGTCATGTACGGAATCTCCGTCACGACGATCTGCTGCCGGTCGCCCTTCTTCTGCGTCTCGATGCCGGCGCGGGCGCGGACCTGAATGAGCCCGCGGCCTGTCTCGTACGCCTTTCGGATCCCGTCCAGTCCGTGAATGAAGCCTCCGGTCGGGAAGTCGGGACCGGGAAGGGCCGTCATCAGTTCCGTCCAACTCACCTTCGGGTTCTCGATCATCATCAGGCAGGCATCGATGACCTCGCCGAGGTTGTGCGGCGGGATGTTCGTGGCCATGCCGACGGCGATGCCGGTCGAGCCGTTCACGAGGAGGTTCGGGAACTTCGCGGGGAGCACCGACGGCTCGCTGAGCGATCCGTCGTAGTTCGGCGTCCAATCGACGGTCTCTTTGTCGATGTCGTCGCGCATCAGCTCTTCGGCGAGCTTGGTGAGGCGCACCTCGGTGTAGCGCATCGCCGCCGGCGGGTCGTCGTCGAGCGAGCCGAAGTTGCCCTGGCCGTCGACCAGCTCGTAGCGCATGGAGAAGTCCTGCGCCATGCGGACGACGGCGTCGTAGATCGCGCTGTCGCCGTGCGGATGGAACTTACCCATCACATCGCCGACGATGCGCGCCGATTTCTTGTACGCCTTCCCCGCCGTGTTCCCCTGCTCGTACATGCCGTAGAGGATGCGGCGGTGCACCGGCTTGAGGCCGTCGCGGACGTCTGGCAGCGCGCGGCCGATGATGACCGACATCGCATAGTCGAGATACGACTTGCGCATCTCGTCTTCGATGTTGACGGGGACGCGCTGCTCGTTCTGTGGGGGGAGCGGAGTTTCGTCTGCCATTTAGATATCGAGGTTCTTCACTTCGAGCGCGTTGTCCTGAATGAACACGCGCCGCGGCTCGACCTGGTCGCCCATGAGGATCGTGAACAGCTCGTCGGCGCCGACGCCGTCCTGGATGGTCACCTGCAGCAGGCGTCGGGTCTCGGGATTCATCGTCGTGGCCCAGAGCTGTTCGGGGTTCATCTCGCCGAGGCCTTTGTAGCGCTGGATGGAGAGCCCTTTTTCGGCGAGCTTGAAAATCGAGTCGAGCAGATCGTCGACGCGCGAGAAGCCCATCGTCTCCTCGCCGTGCTTCACCGTGTACGGCGGCAGGCCGAACGCCGAGAGCTGCTCGTAGGCCTTCAGCATCTGGCGGAACTCGTACGTCGCGAGGAGCTCCGTGTTGATCGCCGCCCGCTTGCCGGTGCCGTTGCTGCCGACGTTGAAGCGGATGTACGGCGTCTCGGTGACCTCGTCCGTCAATTGCTGCACGTGCTCGAAGCCGGCGGCCTTGAGCGCCTTCTCGAGGCTCTCCATCCGATCGCTGTCGCCAAAGAACGAGCGGTCGGTGAAGTGCTGGGCGAAGACGACGTCGAGCGCCTCGCGGGGAACGCCGCGCGCCTGCACCTTGTGGGCGGCGGAGGCGTAGTCCTCCATCCGCTGGATCATGTTGATCAGCTTCTCGCCGACGATCGGGAATCCCCCTGCCGAAGTGATGCTCACCGACTCGGCGATGCGGTTCAGAAGAAAGCGCGACTTCTCGCCGTCGTCTTTCAGGTAAGTGTCTTTCTTTCCCTGCGTGATCTTGTACAGCGGCGGCTGCGCGATGTAGAGGTGGCCGCGCTTGATCACTTCCTGCATCTGCCGGAAGAAGAAGGTCAGGATCAGCGTGCGGATGTGCGATCCGTCGACGTCGGCGTCCGTCATGATGATGATCTTGTGGTAGCGGAGCTTGGCGACGTCGAAGTCGTCGACTCCGATGCCGGTGCCGAGCGCCGTGATCATGAGGCGGATCTCTTCCGACGACAGCATCTTGTCGAGGCGCGCCTTCTCGACGTTCAGAATCTTGCCCTTGAGCGGCAGGATCGCCTGGAAGCGGCGATCGCGGCCCTGCTTCGCGGAGCCGCCTGCCGAGTCACCCTCGACGAAGTAGATCTCGCAGAGCGCCGGATCGCGCTCCGAGCAGTCGGCGAGCTTGCCGGGGAGGGAGGCGGAATCGAGCGCGCCTTTGCGGCGCGTCAGATCGCGGGCCTTCCGCGCCGCTTCACGCGCGCGGGCCGCCTCGATGATCTTCTCGACGATCCGCTTCACCTCGCGCGGGTTCTCCTCGAAGAACTCGGCGAGCTTTTCGTTCACCACCTGCTCGACCCACGTCTTCACGTGCGACGAGACCAGCTTGTCCTTCGTCTGCGACGAGAACTTCGGGTCGCGGACCTTGACCGAGATCACCGCCGCGAGCCCTTCGCGGATGTCGTCGCCTTCGATCGTCAACTTCAGCTTCTGCGCGAGACCGGTGTCGTCGATGTACTTGTTCACAGTGCGCGTCAGGCCGCCCTTGAAGCCGACCAGGTGCGTGCCGCCGTCGAGGTTCTTGATGGTGTTCGTGAAGCAGTAGATGTTCTCGGTGTAACCCTCGTTCCACTGCAGCGCGATCTCGACGCCCTCGCCGTCCTTCTCATCGCGGATGAAGATCGGCTGCTCGTGCAACGGCGCCTTGTTCTTGTTCAGGTCCTGCACGAACGAGACGATGCCGCCTTCGTAGCAGAACTCGTGTTTCTTCTCCGTCCGCTCGTCGCCGATGGAGATGTTGACGCCTGAATTGAGGAACGCCAGCTCGCGCAGGCGCTGGGAGAGCGTCTCGAAATTCATCTCGTTGACCGAGAAGATCTCCGAGTCCGTCTTGAACGTCACGCGCGTGCCGCGGCGCGACGTCTTCTCGCCCTTTTCGATCGTGGCGACCGGAACGCCGCGCTCGTAGCGCTGGCGCCAGACAAAGCCGTCGCGATGGATCTCGAGCTCGAGCCATTCCGAAAGGAAGTTGACGACCGAAACGCCGACGCCGTGCAGTCCGCCCGACACCTTGTACGAGTTGTTGTCGAACTTCCCGCCGGCATGCAGCTCGGTCATGATGACCTCGGCCGCGCTGCGTCCCTCTTCCTTGTGCATGTCGACCGGGATGCCGCGTCCGTTGTCCTCGACGCTCACCGAATTGTCGACGTGAATCGTCACCTGGACCTTGTCCGCGTAGCCGGCAAGCGCCTCGTCGATGGCGTTGTCGACGACTTCGTAAACCATGTGATGCAGACCGGTGTAGTCATCGGTATCGCCGATGTACATCCCCGGGCGCTTGCGCACGGCATCAAGCCCTTTGAGGACTTTGATGTCTTCTGCGGTGTAGTTTTCTGCAGTCATCGAATCGCTTTCTGTCGAGGGATTCAGGCGGGAAAAAGCGTCGCGATTCAGAACGCCTGAGTGTACCGGAAAATGCCCTCTTCAGGCGAAATCTCTGGAGGTCGTAACTCGCCCGTTTTCAATGATTAAGCGGCGGTGCGGACCAGCCTCCAAAGCGTGCAGAAACGACTCCTTCGCCGAGGTGGCGAAAACCTGCGTCGTGGAGGGGAGTCCGGACAGGAGTTTCTGCAGGACTTCCAGGTCCAATTCGGCGTCGATGTCGTCGAGCAGAAACAGCGGCGGCTCGTCGTGCCGGGTCCGGAAGAGCTCGACTTTCGCGAACTTCAGGAAGAGCACGATCATCTTCAGCTCGCCTCCCGACAGCACCTCGGCAGCGTTGCGTCCGCCCACCAGAAAGTCGATCGTGTCGCGCTGCGGGCCGGTGAGCGTCATCCGCGCGCGCAGCTCGTGACGGCGGATCCGCGCCAGCGTTTCGCGCAGCGCGTCCTCTTCGCCAGATCCGCGGTAGACGATCTCGAGATCGCGGACGTGGTAGCCGTGCGTCTCGACGATCCGCGCGAACGCGCCCGCGATCTCCTGCGCGTACGCGGCGCGTGCGCGATGGATCGGCGCGGCGGCCGACACCAGCTCGTCGTTCCAGGCGTCGAGCGATGACGCGCTCGGATCCTCGGCCAGGAGCGCGTTGCGCTGCTTCAGCACGCGGAGATAGCGCGAGAGCTGCTCCAGGTACTGCGCGTTGATGCTCGCGATTCCGCGGTCGAGAAAGCGGCGCTTCTCCTCCGGCGCCCCGCGCAGGATCTCCAGCCGCGACTGCGAGTAGGCGAAGACGCTCATCGCGTTCAGATACGCCGGCAGCGCGATCTTCTCGCCGTTGATCATCAGCACGCGCCGTCGCGTCTCTGTGTGCTCCAGGCCGACCGAGAGCGTCCGCGTGACGCCGTCCCGCTCCAGCGCCCCGGCGACGTACACGCTCGGCGAATCGAACCGGAACACGCTGGCGATCCGGTTCGTCCGAAACGACTTCGTCGTCGCCAGAAAGTAGACCGCCTCGAGCAGGTTCGTCTTCCCCTGCCCGTTGCGTCCGAGAACGATGTTCACGGCGGGGTGAAACGGAATCTCGCCCGCGGCCAGGTTGCGAAAACTCTCGGTGGTGAGCGACCGGAGAATCACATCACGCGAGCCGCATCGGCATCACGACGTACAGGTAGTCGTAGGGGAGGTCTTCGGCCTCCGGCGCCGGCTTGCCGATGCACTGGCTGTTCTCGTCCTTGAGGTCGAGCGTCACCTTCGGCGTGTCGACGGCGGAGAGAAAGTCGGTGACGTACGCGGCGTTCAGACCGACGAAGAACGGGTTGCCGGCGTAGTCGATGGGAACCGTCTCGCGCGCGTCGCCGAGCTCGGGATTCGTCGACGACACCGTCAGCTTCCCGGGGGCGAAGTCGAAGCGCACGGCGCGCGTCCGCTCGTTGGCGACGAGCGAAATGCGGCGGATCGTCGAGAGCAGGCGCTCGCGGTCGACCTCGACTCGGCGATCGTTGTCGCGCGAGATCACTTCCATGTAGTTCGGGAAGTTGACGTCGATCATCCGCGCCATCAGCCGGCGCTCGCCCGCCTCGAAGAAGAGCTGGTTGTCGCTGACGCCGAAACGCACCGTACCGTCCTCTTCGCCTTCGAGCCGGAGGATCTCCTCGAGCGCCTTGCGCGGGATCAGCACCGTGAAATCGGAGCCCTTCTTCGTCTTGCCGTTCCCCGCCGCTTTCGGGAAGTTGATCAGCGCCATGCGGTGGCCGTCGGTGGCGACCATCTCCATCTTGCTCGGCTGGATCTTGAGCAGCGCGCCGTTCAGCTGGAAGCGCGTCTCCTCATGCGTGATCGCGAAACGCACCTTCCCGACCATCGTCTTCAACTCTTCGAGCGAGATCGTGTACGCGTCGCTCATGTCGACGGCCGGCAGGGTCGGGTAGTCCTCCGCGGGAAGGCCGAGGAGCCGGAACTTCGCGGTCCCCGACTCGACGAGCAGCGAGTTGTTCTCCTGCATCGTGATGTGCACGTCGTCGTCAGGAAGAGATCGGATGATGTCGAACAGACGCCGCGCTTCGATCGTCACGCCGCCAGGCGTCGTGATGCGTGCCGGGCACGCGCTGAGAATCGTCACGTCGAGATCGGTCGCCGCGATGGAAAGCTTTCCGTCGGCCGCTTTCAGCAGCACGTTCGAAAGGATCGGAATCGTCGAACGCTTCTCGACGACTCCCTGGCAAAGCTGGAGTTCTTTCTGAAGATCCGCTTTTGCGACGGTCAGCTCCATGTGTCTTCTTCCTCGGAACCAGAGTATTTCTTTTTAGTAGTGGTAGTAGTAGAGCGCGAGGAGTTTTCGCGCGGGGGACGCAAGCTCCTCAAAATTATAGCAGTTCAGTCCGGGTCAACCTGCGAGTTTCGCTGAGGAAAAACGACTGATTTCAAAGCCGTTTTCCGCAGTCGCGGCGAACCCGATTTTTGAGCCGCCGGTTCTCCACAGTTTTTGGGCGCACCTTTCCGCAGAGCCTGCGGATTTCATCGGAACTGCTTGAGCAGGTTGTCGACCACGCGCGCGAACTGCTGGTCGTTCTGCCGCTTCTCGTCGATCTTCTGTACCGAGTACATCACCGTCGAGTGGTGCTTGTTGTTGAAGACGCGGCCGATCTCCGGATACGAGAGATCCGTCAGCTCCTTGCACATGTACATCGCGACCTGACGCGGAAACGCGACGGTCTGCGCGTTCGACTTCGACTTCAGGTTCGTCACCGTCTGGCCGTAGTGCGTGGCGACGACGCGCAGGATCTCCTGCGGCGTGATCGGCTTGTCGTCCTTCGTGAGAAGGTCCTTCAGCGCCTCGCGCGCGACATCGACGGAGATCCGTACGCCGGCGAGCGATGCGTAGGCCGATACGCGATTCAGCAACCCCTCGAGCTCGCGGATGTTCGACCGCACCCGCTCCGCGATGAAGAGCGCCACTTCCTGCGGCAGGGGGATCTTCTTCTCGTCCGCTTTCTTCCGGACGATCGCGACCTTCGTCTCGAGGTCCGGCGGCTGAATGTCGGCGATCAGGCCCCATTCGAACCGCGAGCGCAGCCGCTCCTCGAGCGTCTGGATCTCCTTCGGCGGCGCGTCCGACGTGAAGACGATCTGCTTCTGTGCTTCGTACAGCGCGTTGAACGTATGGAAGAACTCTTCCTGCGTGCGCTCTTTGCCCGCCAGGAACTGAATGTCGTCGAGGAGCAGAGCGTCGACCGAGCGGTACTTCTCGCGGAACTGCGCCATCCGGTCGTAGCGGATCCCGGTGATGATCTCGGTCACCATCGACTCGGCCGACATGTAGACCACCTTCATCCTCGGGAACGAGTCGCGGATCTGGTGGCCGATCGCCTGGATCAGGTGCGTCTTGCCGAGGCCGGCCCCGCCGTAGATGAAGAGCGGATTGAAGGAGCCGGAGGGGTTCTCGGCGATCGACTTGGAGGCGGCGTACGCCAGCTCGTTCGATTTCCCCATGACGAACGCGTCGAAACGGTATCGGGGGTTGAAGACCGCCGCCGGGAGCTCTTCGCGGACCGGACCGCCGCCCATGCCGAGGTCGTCGGTGTCGCGGCCCTCGACGATGAAGTGGATCTGGAGGCCTTCGGGAACGATTTCGTTCAGCGCCGAGCGGACCTGACGGCCGTAGCGTTCGCGGATCTCGTCGATGTGGCGCTGCGAGGGGACGGCTACATCGAGCGTGTCGCCCTTTTGCGCAACGAAGCGAGTCGAGGCGAACCAGGCGTCGTAATCCGACCGGTCAACGACTTGCTCGACGCGATGGAGAACTTGCTTCCAGACATTCATGGGGAGGGACCGTATGTCGTTGAGAATCCACAGCTTTTCCACACCTGTGGAAATTCTGGCTGTCGGATAGGGTCGAGCAGCATAGCTTCAACGCGAGCCGATTTGCAATCGGATTCTGCGCATCTCTGGAGTGCCCGGAAGAGGCTGGAATTCCCCCACTCCCACCCAGGTTTGACCGGCTTCGGGAGCGGTCACTATACTCACCGCTTTCTTTTCAGAGGGTTAAACAAATGAAGCGAACGTTTCAGCCGAACAACCGCCGCCGGAAGCGCACGCACGGATTCCTCGTGCGGATGCGGACCAAGGACGGACAGGCGGTTCTCTCGCGCCGCCGCCGCAAGGGGCGCAAGCGCCTCTCCGTCTAGGCGCAGCAGCAGACAGTGGACAGCCCGGCAGACGGAACGGCCCGTCCGGAAGGGCTGCCAAAGGAAAAGCGAATCGCGAAACGCCGCGATTTCCTTCGAGTGTACGAAACGGGCCAGAAGTTCTTTTCCCGATACGCGGTCGTCTTCTACGCCTCGAATGACATGGCGCACTCGCGCGTCGGCATCACCGCGACGAAGAAACTCGGGAAAGCGAATGTCCGTAATCGCCTCAAACGCTGGACGCGGGAAATCTACCGTCGCCGGCGCGGCCCGCTCGGTCTCGATGACCGGCGTTTCGACATCGTGGTAAACGTCAAGCAAAACGCCGCCGACGCCTCGTTCGCGGATTTCCGCGACGACCTCCACCGCGCGCTGGAACGCGTCGCATCCGCGGGTGCGCGCTGAACACGCCGTGCGTACCGTCGCCCTCTTCCTGCTCCGCTTCTACAAGCGATTCATCTCTCCGCTCCTGCCGCCGATGTGCCGCTTCGAACCGACCTGTTCGGTGTACATGATGCAGGCCATCGAAAAGTACGGCTTGGCGCGCGGAGCGTGGCTCGGAGTCAAGCGGCTCTCGCATTGCCACCCGCTCAATCCTGGAGGTTGGGACCCCGTCCCCTGAAATGGAAAAACGCATCTTCATCGCGGTTGTGATCTCGATCGCCTTCCTCGGCTTGTGGAGCGTGGTGATCCCGAAGCTGTTCCCGGAGCTGGTGAAGAAGCCCGCGCCGGTGGCGGCGAAACCGGCCGTCGCGAAACCGACTCCGGCACCGAAAAACGCAACTCCTGCTGTTGCCCCGGCGGCCATGCAGGCGGTCGCGCCGGTGAGCGGAACCACCTTGCAACAGTCGGTCGTCGACATGCCCGAGTTCACGGCGGTTTTCTCGAACCGTGGCGCGGAGCTGGTCTCGTTCAAGCTGAAGCACTACACGACCTCCGACAAGCAGCCCGTCGAGCTCGTGAAGGGTCGCGAGGCCAATCGCACCGACTTCCCGTTCAGCATCGAGGCGAAGGGCCAGACCCCGTTCAACTCCGCCCTGTACGCCGTCAACGAGCATGACGACCGCGGCGTCCGCGTCATCGACTATCGCTACAGCGACGGACACACCACCGTCACGAAGACCTTCCGCGTCGGCCCCGAGTACCAGTTCGACTTCGCCGTCAACGTCACTCCGCCGATGCCGTACCGCGTCGAGATCGGCCCCGGCATCCGCACCCTCGCGCCGGACGAAATCGACAGCCGCTTCGTCGTCACGGGCAACGGCGTCGCACAGAGCGAAGGGAAGCTCAAGGTCCTCGCCCGCGAAAAGGGCGACCGCGTCAACGTCTACGACGACATCCAGTTTGTCGGGATCGAGGACAACTACTTCCTCTCCGTCCTCAAGCCGGCCAAGGGCGGACAGGCGGTCATTCATCGCGCCGACTTCAAGGACGGCAAGGAGATCCGCAAAGAGCTCTACGCCGGCTTGAACGCGGGGGCCGACGGCACCGTCGCAGGCCAGGCGTTCTTCGGGCCGAAACAGACGAAGATCCTCGAGGGCTACGGTCTCGACTCGACGCTGCAGTTCGGCTTTTTCGGCTTCATCGCCCGCATCCTTCTCGACGTCCTCATCTGGATCAACAAGACGACGCGGAACTACGGACTCGCCATCATCGCCCTGACGGTGCTCATCAAGCTCGTCCTCTACCCGCTGCAGCACAAGTCGATCGTCTCGATGAAGAAGATGCAGCAGGTGCAGCCGAAGGTCGAGGCGATCAAGAACCGCTACAAGAAGTCGCGCACCGACTCCGAGCAGCGCCAGAAGATGAACATGGAGATCATGAAGCTGCACCAGCAGGAGGGGATCAACCCGCTGGGCGGGTGCCTTCCGATGGTGCTGCAGCTCCCGATTCTCTGGGCGTTCTACGGCCTGCTCTCACGCGCCATCGAGTTGCGCGGCGCGCCGTTCTACGGATGGATCCACGATCTCTCGGCGAAGGACCCCTACTACATCACGCCGATCCTGATGACGATCACGATGTTCCTGCAGCAGCAGCTGACGCCGACCACCGGCGATCCGGCGCAGCGGAAAATGTTTCTCATCATGCCGCTCGTCTTCGGCTGGATCTTCAAGGAGTTCCCCAGCGGGCTCGTTCTCTACTGGCTCGTACAGAATGTCTTGACGATCGCGCAGCAATTGATCATGAATAAGTACTGGAAAGATCATCCCGCCGAGCTCAAGACCGCCTGACCGGAGTGCCCTTGCCATGACCACGACCCAGCGGTTCGAAGGACATACTCTCGAAGAAGCACTTGCCGCCGCCACCGAGGCGTTCGGCGTACAGCGACACCAGATCACGCATCGCGTCCTCGTCGAGAAGCGCGGCTTCCTCGGCGGCATCAAGCGCATCGTGATCGAAGCGGACGTGAACGAGAACGCGCCGCCTCCCGCGGAGCCTGTCGCCGCGGCGCCGGTGCACGAGGAGGTCGCCGCGCCTGTGTCTGCGCCACCTCGCGAATCTCGCGCGCCCCGTGAGTCTCGCGACTCGCGCGGCGGCCGCGGAGGCGCCCGTGGCGGTCGTGGTGGTGGTGGCGGTCGTGGACGCGGCAACAGCGATCGCGACTCCCGCGGCGGAGGCGGTCGTGGCCGACGCGATCGTCGCGACAACGACATGCAGCCGGGCGACTTCTCCCGCTTCGCCGTCGAAGCGCCGGAGCAGGAAGAAGAGTCGCAGGGCGCGTCGATGGTGCACGCCTGGTGCGAGCAGGTCCTCTCGCTCGCGAAGCTGAGTGTCGTCGTGCGGACGACCGAGGATGCCGAGCGCATTCACGTGCGCCTGTATGGGCCCGACGGGCCGCGCTTCACCGACAAGGGCGGCGAGCTGCTCGACGCGATGCAGGTGCTCGCGAACAAGGCGCTCACCGGCCGCAAGGTCGACAAAGACATCGAAGTCGATTGCGAAGACTTCAAAGAGCGCCGCGTGACGGAGCTCGGCGAACGTGCGCGTGAGCTGGCCGACCGCGTTCGCAGCGACGGCCATGAACAGCTCCTGCCGCCGATGACGCCGATCGAGCGCCGCATCGTGCATCTCGCGTTGGAGGCGGACAGCGACGTCACGACCGAGTCGCGCGGCGACGGCTTCTACAAACGCGTCGCCGTCATCCCGCGCTCGCAGGCCGAGCCGAGTGAGCCGGCCGAGCAGGCCGCCGAAGCAACGAACGACGAGCCGTGAGCAGCGGCGCTGCGCTCGACACGATCGTCGCTCCGGCGACGCCGGTCGGCCGCAGCGCGCTCGCGATCGTTCGCATCGACGGGCCTGAGAGCGCTTCGATCCTCGCCGCGCTCTCGCACGCGGACGTTCCCGAGCCGCGCATCGCGACGTTCACGCGACTGAATTCAATCGACGAGTGCATCGCAATTCGATACGTTGCGCCACATTCGTTCACCGGAAACGACCTGGTCGAGCTGATCCTTCATGGCAATCCGTTGCTCGTCCAGCGCGTGCTCGAGGCGGCGAGGGAGCTCGGAGCGCGCAGCGCGGAGCCGGGGGAGTTCACTGAACGCGCGGTGCTCAACGGCAAGCTCGATCTGGTGCAGGCGGAGTCGATCGCCGATCTGATCAACGCGCGAACGTCGCTCCAGGCAAAGCTGTCGTTGTCGAATCTCGATGGGACGCTGAGCCGCACGGCATCGTCGATTCGCGAGTCGCTGCTCAACGTGATCTCGCGCCTCGAGGCGGCGCTCGACTTCTCGGATGAGGGGTACGAGTTCATCTCCCGCGACGAAGCGCGTTCGCGCATTTCGGAGTCGATCGTCGCGTGCGAGTCGCTCGCGGAAACCTTTCGCCGCGGCCGCGCCACGACCCGCGGCCTCTCGCTCGTGATCCTCGGCGCACCGAACGCCGGCAAGTCGACGCTGCTCAATCGCCTCGTCGGCAGTGAGCGCGCCATCGTGACCCCGATCCCCGGCACGACGCGCGACATCGTCCGCGAAACGATCGAGATCGGCGGCCTTCCGGTCACCATCGCCGACACCGCCGGCCTCCGCGAAGATGCGGACGTCGTCGAGGAGATCGGCATCGAACGCGCTCGTCGCGCCGCCGCGGAAGCCGACATCGTCCTCTACCTGATCGACGCCACCCGCGGCCCCGACGCCGGCGACCACACCGAAATCGCCCGCTTCAACGCGCTGCCGGTCTACACGAAGCGGGACCTCCCATCGAAGGTGCCGAAGGCGGATGAGGGGGCGGCGCTCGCGATCAGTGCCCTCACCGGCGAAGGCATCCCGCAGCTCCTCGCCCGTCTCGACACCATCGTCCGCGATCGCTTCGCTGCTCCGGAGGGCTCGCCGACCGTCGTGAACGACCGTCAGCGTGCGGCAATCCACGCGTGCGAAGCCTCGCTCCGCACGTCGCTCGCTTCGCTCGATGCCAGCCTCGAGGAACAGATCATCCTCGTCGATCTCTACGCTGCCGCAACGTCGCTCGCAGCGCTCACAGGCGCGATTTCAACCGACGAAGTGTTCGCGGCGATCTTCAGTTCCTTCTGCATAGGAAAGTGAACGAGCAAAGCAGGCGTTCGTGCGAAACAATTTGGGATGCGGTCGAGAATAACAGGAAGCCGATTGATATAACCAGGTATCCATTTCTGAAAAACTGGAAAAATGACCAGAAACTTAGGAAACAATTCCTGACAAACAGGAATGAGAACCCAAACGAAAGACATCGACAGGTGAAAGTGTTCCACGTGGAACCATGACGACCTCGTTCGACGTGATTGTGATCGGCGGCGGCCATGCCGGAGCGGAAGCGGCTCGTGTTTGCGCACGCGGCAACGTGCGCGTCGCGATGATCACCATGCTTCGCGACGCTATCGGTCGCATGTCATGCAATCCGGCGATCGGCGGACTCGCCAAGGGCAACCTCGTGAAGGAAATCGACGCCCTCGGCGGCCTAATGGGGGAGGCGACCGACCGGGCCGGCATCCAGTTCAAGGTGCTCAACCGTTCCAAGGGTCCCGCCGTCCAGGGGCCGCGGGCGCAGTGCGACCGCGACCTCTACGCTGCCGCCGTCCAGCAGATCCTCGACGACGAGCCCAACGTTGAGATTGTCGAAGGCTCCGTTTCATCGCTGATCGTCGATGGGAGCGCAGTTCGTGGCGTGGTGTTGCAGGACGGCACCCGCATCGCGGCGAAGGCCGTAATCGTCACGACCGGCACGTTCCTGCGGGCTCTCATGCACTCCGGCGAGCAGAAGACCACCGGAGGCCGTTTCGGGGAGCCGTCAGCCGAGACGCTTTCCGATTCGCTCCGTGCATTGGGCCTAAAATTGGGTCGCCTCAAGACCGGCACGCCGCCGCGGGTCGACAAGACGACCGTCGACTTCGACCGGATGGAGCAGGCGCCCGGCGACGACACGCCGCGCCCGTTTTCGATCCTCACGGACGCACTCGAGCTCCCGCAGGTGCTTTGCCACCTGACGTACACGAGCGAATTCGCTCACGAGCTGATCCGCGCGAACCTCCACCGCGCCCCGATGTACTCCGGCCAGATCAAGGCGACCGGGCCGCGGTACTGCCCGTCGATCGAGGACAAGGTTGTCCGCTTCGCCGAGAAAGAGCGCCACCACGTCTTCGTCGAGCCGGAAGGTCTGACGCACCCGTGGCTCTACCTGAACGGCGTCTCCACCTCGCTCCCGGCCGACGTCCAGGACGCGGTCGTCCGCTCGCTCCCAGGGTTCGAGAACGCGAAGATCGCCCGCTACGGGTACGCCGTCGAGTACGACTTCGTCAATCCGGAGCAGCTCGAGCCAACGCTGCAGGTGCGCGGGGTCGACGGACTCTTCCTCGCCGGCCAGATCAACGGCACGTCCGGCTACGAAGAAGCGGCCGCGCAGGGTCTCCTGGCGGGCATCAACGCGCTCCAGCAGATCCGCGGCGCCGAGCCGGTGATCCTCCGCCGCGACTCCGCGTACATCGGCGTCATGATCGACGACCTCGTGACACTAGGCACCGAGGAGCCGTATCGAATGTTCACGTCGCGGGCGGAGCACCGGCTCCTCCTCGGCACGGACTCCGTCTACGAGCGACTCTCGCCGATCGCGGCCGGCCTCGGCATCCTCGACGGTGACCGGCAGCGCCGGATCGAGGCCCGCGTGTCGCGGATGAGCCGCGCGCGGACGATGCTGCAGAAGCAGGCGAGGGTCACCCAGCACCAGGACTTCTCGCTCGACGACTTCGTGACCGGCAACGCCGAGGCGTTCGAGGGGATGAACGGCGAAGAGATCGACGGCGTCGTGAACGAGCTGCGCTACTCCGGCTACATCGAGCGCCAGAAGCGCGAAGCGGAGAAGGCCTCGCTCGACGAAGACGTCCGCATCCCGGTCGAGTTGTCGTACGCGCTGCCAGGGCTTTCGCGCGAAATGGTTGAGAAGCTGAGCTTCGTCCGGCCGGTGTCGCTGGGGCAGGCGAGCCGCATCCCGGGCGTGACGCCGGCCGCGATTGCTATCCTTCGGATGCATGTTCGCCGCGGTGGACGTCTACAAACGTGAGCTCCTGAAGTGGAACGAGCGCATCAACCTGATCGGGCCTGAGGCTCGGGTGAACCTCGACGACCACATCAACGAGGCGCTGGCGGCCGCGGAGATCCTGAAACCGTCCGGCGAGGTGCTCGACTTCGGCAGTGGCGGCGGCTTGCCGGCCATTCCGATGGCGATCGCGTCGCCCGGCGCACGCTTCCACCTCGTCGAAGCGGACCAGAAGAAGTGGGCGTTTCTCAAGCACGTCGTGCGCGAGTGCGGATTGAACGCCGTGGTTTACGGTGATAGATTGCGCGCCGCTCTGAAGCGCCTGCCCGCCGACCTTCGCTTTTCCCTCGTCACATCACGCGCCGTCGGATCACCGGAGGAGTGGGTTCCGTCGCTTCGGGAGCACCTCGCGGACGGCGCGCGCGTGGCGCTGTTCCAGTCGAGTCCCGAGGCTCCGCGAATCGACGGTTTCGACGATTCCGGAGCGGCTAAGCTCCCGCGCGGTGCCAGTAATTACGTCGTTTCGCTGACGTTCCACGTGGAACAATGACAAAGATCATCTCGCTTGCGAACCAGAAAGGCGGCGTCGGAAAGACGACGACGGCCATCAATTTGGGCGCATCTCTGGCCGCCTGCGAGCGAAAAGTCCTCCTCGTCGACCTCGACCCGCAGGCGAACGCCACCTCGGGTGTCGGCCGCGCCAAGGGCGAAGAGAAGTCGATGTATCCGGTGCTCGTCGACGACATGCCGATCCGCGACATCATCATTGCGACGGACCTGCCGACCCTTTTCCTGGCGCCATCGTCGGTCGATCTGGTGGGCGCCGAGGTCGAGCTGCGCGACGCCATCGGCCGCGAGCACTACCTGCGCAAGGCCCTCGAGCCGATCAACGGCGAGTACGACTACATCCTGATCGACTCTCCGCCATCCCTCGGCCTCCTCACCATCAATGGCCTGACGGCGGCGAACTCCGTGGTTGTCCCGATGCAGTGCGAGTACTTCGCGCTCGAAGGGATCTCGCAGCTGATGACGACTGTCGAACGCGTGCGCGAAGCGGTGAACCCCGGACTGGAGATTGAAGGCATCGTCCTGACCATGTACGACGAGCGGATGAATCTCTCGCGACAGGTCGCCGAAGAGGTGAGGAGCCACTTCGGCGAAAAGGTGTACGAGACCGTCATCCCGCGAAATGTGCGCCTCGGCGAGGCGCCGTCGTTCGGGAAACCGATTATCCTCTACGACATTCGCTCGCGCGGCAGCGAGGCTTACATCAGTCTCGCGAAGGAGTTCATCCGTCGCGCGGAGACCGTAATCTGATGGCGCAGCAGAAGAAAGTTCTCGGCCGCGGCCTCGGCGCGCTGATTCCGGCGAAGGAAACGCCGCCGGCGACGCCCGGGCTCATGGTGCTCGCGCTCGACCAGATCGCGCCGAATCCGTACCAGCCGCGCAAGACCTTCAACGAAGGCTCGATCGACGAGCTCGCGCGAAGCGTACGCGAGCACGGCATCGTCCAGCCGCTCGTCGTGTCGCGCTTCGGCGACCGCTACCGGCTGATCGCCGGCGAACGCCGCTACCGTGCCGCGGTGAAGGCGGGGCTGACCTCGGTGCCGGTCGTCATCAAGGACGACCTCAAGGAAGGCGATGCTCTCCAGATCGCACTCATCGAGAACATCCAGCGCGAGGACCTGAACCCGATCGAAGAAGCGATGGCGTACCACCAGCTCCACGAGGAGTTCGGCCTGACGCAGGAGGAGATCTCCAAACGCGTCGGCAAAGAGCGCTCGACCGTCGCGAACTTCCTCCGCCTGGTGAAGCTCCCGGAGCCGGTAAAGAAGTTGCTCGCCTCAGGGCAGCTCTCGATGGGGCACGCACGTGCGCTTCTGGCGGTCGAGTCGCCGAAGAAGCAGGAGCAGCTCGCGGACCGCGTCGTGAAGCGCAACCTGAGCGTGCGCCAGACCGAGATGCTGGCGGCGAACAGCAACGGCAAGCAGCCGGCGGAGAAGAAAGAGAAAGAGAAGGACGTCTTCACGCGCGACGCGGAAGAGAAGCTCCAGAGAACTTTACGAACGAAAGTCGAGATCGATCGGAAGCGCCGCGGCGGGGTCATTCGCATCCGCTTCGCCAGCGAAGATGATCTGATCCGCATCTACGACGACATCACGGGGAGACGACGATGAACAACAAGCCGAATCGCAGCGGAGAGCTCAATGGATTTCTCGATCGCGGATCGTCCTTCAAGGGCGAGCTCGACTTCGAGGACACCATGCGGATCGACGGGAAGTTCAACGGCTCGATCACCTCGAAGAATGAGCTGATCGTCGGCGAGTCGGCTCACATCGACGGCGACATCCACGTCGGCCGCATCGCCATCAGCGGCACCGTCGTCGGAAAGATCAAAGCCGACCAGCGCGTCGAGATCCACCGCAACGGCAAGGTCTACAGCGACATCGACACCCCCGCCCTCATCATCGAAGAAGGCGCCATCTTCCAGGGCAACTGCGTCATGGGCGACCGCAAATCCGCCAACGTCACGAATATCGCCGCGAAGGGGTGACCTCGCTCTGATCCGGCTACAATCTGGCCAGAATGCGGTTCGAGATCGTTTTCGCGCCCGATGCCGCGGAAGCGATACGTCGGCTCGACGCTCGTACTCGGGCAGCAGTGAAAGATCAGATTGAGATTCATCTCCGACATGAACCGACGAAACTCAGCAAGAGCAGGATCAAGCGGCTCCGCGGAGTACGGCAACCGCAGTATCGGTTGAGAGTTGGCGAGATGCGCGTTTTCTATGACGTGCTCGATGATGAGGTTCAAGTTCTTTTCGCGGCTTCAAAGGCGGAAGCGATGGAATGGCTGCGCGAAAAAGGGATTCCCGAATGAAGAAAGCCTCACTCTCCGACGTGAAAGACGATCTCTCGCGTTACCTTCATCTTGCTGAAGGTGAGGAGATCGTGATCACCCGTCACGGCAAGCCCGCCGGCTTACTGATCGGATTCAAGTCTGAAGACGATTGGATCGACTACCGGCTCGAACATGACGAACGCTTTCTCGCGCGCATCGAGAAGGCTCGTGCCGACATCAAAGCGGGCCGCGGAATCCGACTCGAAGACATCTAGCTCCTACCCGCCCCACCCGCGCATACGCGCGGCGAGGACGATCGCTTCGGGGATGGAGAGCTCGTCGTCGCCGTAGACGTCTTCCCACTGGAGGTCCCAGGCGGCGCGCTCTTTTTCGGGCTGGGTGGCTTCCTTGAAGTTCAGCTCGCAGATGTCGCCGATGTACTGCGAGCCGTCGCGGATGGGGAGGCCGAACGTGCGGCAGACCATCGGGCGGTGGTCGTACATCATGCAGAGGCCGTTCTCGTCGAGGTTGGGGCAGGCGACATCGTCGGTCCGGTCGAAGAAAGCCTCGCGATCGTCGCGCGGTCCGGCAGCGCCGAGGATCTCCTGCGCCCGGCGGATCACCTTCTTCCGCCGCATCGGATGGAGCTTCTCCAGCCCCTCCGCGATCACCGCCACGTCCGCCGATCCGATCTCGAAAAGGCCGTAACAACAGAACGAGCACCCCTTCCCGCACTGCAGGTGCTGCGGCTGTTCGGCCGCGACCTCCGCGAAGAAGGCGTCAGCGCGATCGAGGATCTTCTTGTAGGGCGGATTTGCCACCGGGAACCGTCACAACCCCGGGGATGACAACGTTCTTTCCCTGTGGTAAAAACACGCGGCTCTGGGCGCCTACCCCCCGGGCGCGTTCCCCTGAATTATGCAAATCAATCTGTTTCCCGATCTCAGTCTGTTCGCCGTCATGGCGATCTTCGTCCTCAACTACCTCGTGGTGCGCAAATTCTTCCTCGAGCCGATCAATCGCGTGATGGAAGAACGGGAGCACGACACGAAGAGTGCCGACGAGCTGTACGAGCAGGCGATGGCGCGCTTCAACGAGGCGACGGCGAACGTCGAAGAGCGGCTGCACATCGCGAAGCGCGAGGCGGCGAACGTGCGCGAGAACTTCCGCGCCGAGGCGAGTGCGCATCGCTCGACGATGATCGAGAAGACCCGCGGCGAGGCCGAGAAGTTCCTCGTCGAAGCGGACACGAAGCTGAAGGATGACGTCACGACCGCGCGCGACCGGATCGTGAGCGAGTCGGACGCGCTGGCGCAGATGGCGGCCGAGCGCATCCTCGGGAGAGCGGTTTGATGCGACGGCTACTCTTCCTTCTACTGCTCCTGACAGTCCCCATCCTCCTGCACGCGCAGGCGCATCAGACGGCCACCGGTGCAGACGACGTCGCGCACGGCTCCGAAAAGGTGTCGCACGAAGCGGCGCATCCGAACGCGGAACACGGCAACGCGGAAACGGAGCCGAAGTTCCTCGGCCTCCCTGCGTGGATTTTCAAGCTGATCAACATGCTCCTCTTCATCGGCGTCCTCGGATGGCTGATCGGAGGGCCGATCCGGAAGGCGCTCGGCGAACGCGGCGCCGGAATCAAGAAAGCAGCAGCCGATGCGCGCGACCGCCGTGCGAAAGCCGACCAGGTCGCGGGCGACATCCAGGCGCGGCTTGCGCAGCTCGAAGAAGAAGTCCGGTCCATCGCCGAGCGTGCGCAGCAGGAAGGGGAGCGCCAGAAGCGCGACCTCATCGCCGCCGCAGAGACCGAAGCGGCGAAGATCCTCGCCTCGGCACGCACCGAAGTCGACAACAAACTGAAGAACGCCCGCCGCGAGCTCACCGAGTACGCCGGCCAGCTCGCCAGCGAGCGCGCCGAGCAGATCATGCGCGAGCGGATGACCGATGAAGACCGCGCCCGCATCTTCCGCGACTCGCTGCGCGAGGTCGAAGAGGTGAAGGGATGATCGTCCGCCGCTTCGCCCGCCCGTACGCGAAAGCGATCATCGAAGTGGCCGGCTCGGCGCAGAAGGCGAGCGCGATCCGCGGCGAGCTGATGCCGTTCGCGGCGACGCTCCGCAACTCCGTCGAGTTGCAGGAGGTCTACGCCAACCCCGGCATCGACCTCGACTCGAAACTCGCCATCACCAAGACCGTCGGCCGCAAACTGAAGATCTCGGAGATCGGGGAGAAGGTCCTCGAGGTCCTCGTCCGCAACCAGCGGATCAACGACGTCGACTCGATCCTAGCCGCGCTGGCGGCGTACACGAACCAGATGCTCGGCGTTGCAGTGGCCGAGGTGCGGACGGCGAAGAGTCTGACGCCGGATGAGATGGACCAGCTCGCGAACGTTCTCGGCAAGAAGGTCGGCAAGCGCGTGGAGCTGGACGTTCGCACCGATCCGTCGCTCCTCGCGGGATTCGTCGCAAAGATTGGAAGCGAGATTTACGACGCCTCGGTCCTTCGCAAGATCGATCGTTTTCGTGAATCGTTAGCTTAGAGATTTATCGGAGACCATAATGGCCGTCGATTTACGTGCAGAAGAAATTACAGAGATCATCCGCCAGCAGCTGAGCGGCATCGGCCGCGGCGTCGACGTTTCGGAAGTCGGCACCGTGACCTCGGTCGGCGACGGCATCGCCCGCGTCTACGGACTCGAGCGCGTCATGGCCGGCGAGCTGGTCGAGTTCGGTCACAACGTCGCGGGCCTCGCGTTGAACCTCGAGGAAGACTCCGTCGGCGTCGTGCTCCTCGGCGAGTCGCAGACCATCGCCGAAGGCGACGTCTGCAAGCGCACCGGCAAGATCATGTCGGTCCCGGTCGGACCGGCGATGGTCGGCCGTGTCGTGAACGCGCTCGGCCAGCCGATCGACGGCAAGGGTCCGGTCAACACCACCGAGTTCTACCCGATCGAGCGCCTGGCGCCCGGCGTCGTCGACCGCAAGCCGGTCAAAGAGCCGCTGCAGACCGGCCTCAAGGCGATCGACGCGATGGTCCCCATCGGCCGCGGCCAGCGCGAGCTGATCATCGGCGACCGGCAGACCGGCAAGACGGCCGTCGCGGTCGACACGATCATCAATCAGAAGGGGAAGGACGTCATCTGCATCTACGTCGCGATCGGCCAGAAAAAGTCGACCGTGGCGCAGGTGGTCCGCACGCTCGAAGAGCACGGCGCGATGGACTTCACGATCATCGTCAACGCCTCGGCGTCGGAAGCGGCGCCGCTGCAGTACCTCGCCCCCTACGCCGGCTGCGCGATGGGCGAGTACTTCATGTACAACAAGCAGCACGCCCTCTGCATCTACGACGATCTCTCCAAGCACGCCGCGGCGTATCGCGAGATCTCGCTGCTGCTCCGGCGCCCGCCCGGACGCGAGGCATACCCCGGCGACGTCTTCTACCTCCACTCCCGCCTTCTGGAGCGCGCCTCGAAACTGAGCGACGCGAAAGGCGGCGGTTCGCTGACGGCGCTGCCGGTCATCGAAACGCAGGCGGGCGACGTCTCGGCCTACATCCCGACCAACGTCATCTCCATCACCGACGGCCAGATCTTCCTCGAGACGGACCTCTTCCACTCCGGCGTCCGCCCCGCGATCAACGTCGGCATCTCGGTCTCGCGCGTCGGCGGCGCGGCGCAGGTTCGCTCCATGCGTACCGTCTCCGGCACGCTGCGCCTCGACCTCGCGCAGTACCGCGAGCTCGCGGCGTTCGCGCAGTTCGGCTCCGACCTCGACAAGGTGACGCAGGCGCAGCTCAACCGCGGCAGGCGTCTCGTCGAGATCCTCAAGCAGGGGCAGTATCAGCCGCTCCGCGTCGGTCTCCAGACCGCATCGGTCTTCGCCGGCACGAAGGGCTTCCTCGACAACCTGAACGTCGAGTCGGTCCGTCCGTTCGAGGCGGCGATGCACCAGTACCTCAATGACGAGCACCTCGAGCTGCTCGACCGCCTCGAGAAGGCGCCGAAGTTCGACGAGAAGCTCGAAGGCGATCTCCGCAGCGCGATCACAGACTTCAAGAACAACTACGTGAAGGACAACCCCAACGTAGTCGTCGCATAAAGCATGGCCAGCACGATCGACATCCGGCGCCGGATCCGGAGCACGAAGAACATGCAGCAGCTGACGAAGGCCATGAAAATGGTCTCGGCGGCAAAGCTGCGCCGCGCGCAGGACCGCATCTTCGCGGCGCGCCCGTACGCGGCCGCGCTGCGCGAGGTGCTCTCCTCGGTCGCCACGCGCGTCGAGGACATCACGCATCCTCTCCTGCAGGCGCACGAGGCGGAGCGCAACGTGCTGCTGGTCGTCATCACCGCCGACCGCGGCCTCTGCGGCGCCTTCAACAGCAACATCCTCCGCGCCGCGATGAACGCCATTCGCGACCGCGGGTGGGAGTCGATCACGGTCCTGCCGATCGGCCGCAAGGCGATGGACTTCTTCAAGCGCCGTCCGTTCCCGGTCCGCCACGGCGCGCAGCTGATGCAGGCGCTCGCACACGAAGAGTCGCACGTCATCGCGCAGAAGCTCGTCGACGACTTCACGTCCGAGAAGGCCGACGCGGTCTACGTCATCTACAACGAGTACAAGTCGATCATCTCGCAGGTCGTCCGCGTCGAGCGGCTGCTGCCGATCGACCGCGCGTGGGACGAGCAGACGACCGCCGTCGACTACCTCTACGAGCCGGGGCCGGTGGAGATCCTCTCCGAGCTCCTCCCGAAGCACATCGAATATCAGCTCTATCGCACGCTCCTGGAGTCGGCCGCGGCCGAGCAGGGAGCGCGCATGACGGCGATGGAAGCGGCGACCAAGAACGCCTCCGACATGATCAATCACCTGACGCTGACCTACAACCGCATCCGTCAGGCGGCAATCACCAAAGAAATCATCGAAATCGTTTCGGGCGCGGCAGCGGCCGAAGGGTAGGGAAAATGGCCAACGAAGCAACCAGTGAGAAGTTCGGCAGAGTCGTTCAGATCATCGGCCCCGCGGTCGACGTGCAGTTCGAGGAGGGGCATCTTCCGCCGATCTACACCGCCGTCCGCATCGTCGATGACGGCGAGCTCGGGAAAGTGAAGATCGACGTCGTCGCCGAGGTGGCGAATCACGTCGGTGAAGGCGTGGTGCGCTGCATCGCCATGAAGCCGACGGACGGCATGGTCCGCGGGATGAAGGCGATCGACACCGGCGCGCCGATCTCGGTTCCCGTCGGCCGCGAGACGCTCGGCCGCATCCTCAACGTCCTCGGCGAGCCGGTCGACGAGAAGGGCCCGGTCAACTCGGAAGCCCGCTGGTCGATTCACCGCGAGGCGCCGAAGTTCGAAGAGCAGTCGACCGAGATCGAGATGTTCGAGACCGGCATCAAGGTCGTCGACCTCCTCGAGCCGTACACCAAGGGCGGCAAGACCGGCCTGTTCGGCGGCGCCGGCGTCGGCAAGACCGTTCTCATTCAGGAGCTGATCAACAACGTCGCCAAGGCACACGGCGGCTACTCCGTGTTCGCCGGCGTCGGCGAGCGGACCCGCGAAGGCAACGACCTCTGGCTCGAGTTCGCCGAGAGCGGCGTCATCGTGCCGGGCGATCCGTCGAAGTCGAAGGCGGCGCTGATTTACGGCCAGATGACCGAGCCGCCGGGCGCGCGCCTCCGCGTCGGCCTCACCGGCCTCACGGTCGCCGAATACTTCCGCGACGCGGAAGGCCTCGACGTGCTCCTCTTCATCGACAACATCTTCCGCTTCACGCAGGCGGGCTCCGAAGTCTCCGCGCTCCTCGGCCGCATGCCGAGCGCCGTCGGATACCAGCCGAACCTCGCCACCGAAATGGGCGAGCTGCAGGAGCGCATCACCTCCACCAAGCGCGGCTCGATCACGTCGGTCCAGGCGATCTACGTTCCCGCCGACGACCTCACCGATCCCGCGCCGGCGACGGCGTTCGCCCACCTCGACGCAACGACCGTTCTCTCGCGCCAGATCGCGGAGCTCGGCATCTACCCGGCCGTCGATCCGCTGTCGTCGACCTCGCGCATTCTCGATCCGCGCATCGTCGGCGACGAGCACTACAACACCGCGCGCGCCGTCCAGGCGGTCCTGCAGAAGTACAAGGACCTCCAGGACATCATCGCGATTCTCGGCATCGACGAGCTGTCGGAAGAGGACCGCGTCATCGTCAACCGCGCCCGCAAGGTGCAGCGCTTCCTCTCGCAGCCGTTCCACGTTGCCGAGCAGTTCACCGGCATCCCGGGGCAGTACGTCAAGATCTCCGAGACCATCCGCGGCTTCCGCGAGATCGTCGAAGGAAAGCACGACGACATCCCGGAGCAGGCGTTCCTGCTGCAGGGGACGATCGAACAGGTGCTCGAGAAGAACGAGCAGATGAAGCGCGAGGCAGCTTAGGGAACCTCGATGGCCGACACGCTTCCAACGAAGATCGCCCTCACGGTCGTCACCCGGGAACGCAAGTTCATCGAGGTCGACGTCGACGAGGTCGTGCTGCCGGCGAGCGACGGCGAGATCGGCGTCCTTCCGGGTCACACGCCTCTCCTGACGACGCTCCGGATCGGAACGCTGCGCTACCGCGCCGGCTCAACGATCGAGCGGATCGTGATCTCGTGGGGCTTTGCGGAAGTGCTGCCCGATCGCGTCATCGTCCTCGCCGAGCGCGGCGTACTCCCGGCCGAGATGGACCTCACGGCCGCCGAAGCCGAGCGGACCGAGGCGGAGAAAGAGCTGGCGTACCTCTCGTCGAACGATCCGGAGTTCGCGATCGTCGAAGGGCGGCTGGAAGAGTCGGTCGCGCTGATTAACATTCATCGCGAGTAGAGTGTTCTTGCGTGGACGAATGGCTCGAGCGGTTCGCACGCGCGAACTTCGCGCGCAGCGCTGACACGGCGCACGATCTCAAGACGCCGCTGAACGTCGCGGTGCTCAACCTCGAGCTGCTGCGCATGCGGATGCGCAAGCTCGCGGGGGACGACGACGAGAAGCTCACCGGCTACGCGAAGGCGATCGAGCTGGAACTGCGCCGGATGGGGCGGATCTTCGACGCCTTTTTCCTGCTTTCGACGCCGCCGAAGGAACAGCCCGGCCCGGTCGACATCGCGGCGATCTGCGCCGAAGCCGGCGGCACCGAGGCCGGCGCGCCATTCGTGATCCGAGCGCATGAATCGCGAATTCGTCAGGCGTTCAAAATGCTCTTTGAAGGCTCGGCGAGCCTTCTGGGCGTCGAAGGTCGTCGCACCGAGGTCAGCCGCAGCGCGGATTTTGCAGTGACGACGACGGGCACAGCTGTGGCAGCGGATTTTGACGGCAGCAAGATATTCAAGTTCTACTACACTGACCCAAACGGCAATCCCGACCTCTCCCTCGCCACCGCGCGCCTCATCGTCGAGACGTACGGTGGCGTCCTGAGCGCCGAGATTGATCGTGATAACGTCGTGATTCGAATGGTCCTCCCAGGAGATCGATGAAACGCATCCTGATCGTTGATGATGATCGTGCCACCAGCGCCGGCATGGCCGACGTGGTGGAAGAGTGGGGGTACGAGCCCGAACTGGCCGACACCCTCAAGGCCGGCTGGAACTCGATCTCGAAACTCGTCCCCGACGTCGCGATCGTCGACCTCAAGCTGCCTGACGGCAGCGGCCTCGATCTCCTCCACAAGGTCAAAGAGAGCTATCCCGACGTCTCGGTCATCATTCTCACGGGCCACGCCACCGTCGATTCGGCCGTCAAGGCGCTCAAAGTCGGCGCCGAGGACTACGTCACCAAGCCGGTCGACCTCCCGCGTCTTCAGGTCATCCTGAAGACCATCGAAGACAAGCAGATGATGAAGCAGGAGATCCTCGAGCTTCGTCGTCAGCTCCAGGAGATGGGGAAGCTCGGCCACCTGGTCGGCAAGTCCCCTCGAATGCAGAAGCTCTTCGAAGAGATCGAGATGGTCGCCAACACCGACGCGAACGTCTTCATCGTCGGGGAGTCGGGCTCGGGCAAAGAGGTCGTCGCGAACACGATCCACTCGCTTTCGCCGCGCCGCCGGAACAAGCCGTTCATCGCGTTCAACTGCGGCGCGATCGCGCCGACCCTGATCGAGTCGGAGATCTTCGGCCACGAGAAAGGGGCGTTCACGAACGCCATCAAGCGGCGTGAAGGCTACTTCGAGACGGCGAAGGGCGGCACGGTGTTCCTCGACGAGATCACCGAAATGCCGATCGAGCTGCAGGTCAAGCTCCTGCGCGTGCTGGAGGAAGGAAAGTTCCGGCGCGTCGGCGGCAACGAAGAGATCAACATTGACGCGCGCATCATCGCGGCGTCCAACCGCGATCCGCAGAAGGCGATCGCCGACGGCAAGATGCGCGAGGATTTGTACTACCGCTTGAACGTCTTCCCGATCGAGGTGCCGCCGCTGCGCGAGCGCCTCGAAGACATCCCGCTCTTTTCGCACTTCTTCCTCCAGAAGCTGAACGAGACCGAAGACAAGAAGGTCGAGGAGATCGACGGCGAGTTCATCGAGGCGCTGCAGGGCTACGAGTGGCCGGGCAACGTGCGCGAGCTGCGCAACGTGATCAACCGCGCGTTCATCATGGCGCGCACCAACGTGCTCACGGTCGACTGCCTCCCCGACAAGCTCCTCGGCGCGCGCAAGCGCCGCAACAAGAACGCCGTGCAGATCCCGCTGGGCCAGCCGATGGAAGAGGTCGAGCGCATCGTCATCGAAGAGACGCTCCACATGACCGACGGCGACCGCCGCAAGACCGCCGAGATCCTCGGCATCTCGTACAAGACGCTCTACAACAAGACGAAGAAGTACAAGTCAGCCGGAGCGGACGAAGACGACGACGAGGAGTAGGCGCGGCGCGCTGCGGACGACGCTTCGTTTTTTCGTTCTCTTCGCAGCCCTTGCGTCGATGTGTGGTGCGGTCGCCGGTCTCGTGCAACTGCGCGTTTATAAGAGCGCGTCGACGCTGCCCTACCTGACAGGCTTCTTTGCGCTGACGGCGCTCTATTGCTGGTACGTCGATACGCGCGAGAGCGATTCGGAAGCGCTCGGTACCGGATCGATGGTCGCGCTTTCCGCATTTTTCCTGGCGCTCGTGAGTCTCGGGATGGCGCGTCACGTCAAGGAGTTCGACGAAGCTGGCGGGAAAGCGGGGATGGAGAAGCTGAGCCGCCCTCCCGCCGAAGCCGATGACCTGACGCCAACCGAGTTCGTCCCTGGTTTGAAGCCGCCCGTCATCATCAGCAAGACAGACGCGGAGTACGACGGCGCAGCGGCGGCGCAACGGCAGGCAGGCATCAAGATCGGCGGTCCGGTCTACGTTACCGCGACCATCGATACCGAAGGGCGACCCCAGGACGTGCGCTTTGCCGGCGGCGGGTCCGTGACGTTGGGCCCTGATGCGGAAGCGGCCGTCCGTTCCTGGCGCTTCGAGCCGGCGACGCGGAATGGCAAGACGGTTCCCTGCGGCGTTCAGCTGAGAGTCGACTTCAAGGCCGATGCGAGCGAGAGCGACAATGCGGCCCGCCCGGTTGGTGGTGACATGACGCCGCCGCGGATCGTCCTGCGCACCGATCCCGAGTTGACCGACGCGGCGAGACGCGCGCACGTCACCGGTGTCGTGCTCGTCGAAGCGAGCGTCGACATCTACGGCCACGTCACGAGCACGCGTGTTCTGCGCGGACTCGGATACGGTCTGGACCAGCGTGCCGCCGATGCGGTGAGAACCTGGGAGTTTGCGCCCGCGACGTTCGGCGGACACCAGGTCGCGGCGGTCATCAACTTCGAGGTCGGGTTCAAGAACTGATGTACGAGCGCGCGCGTGCCGGTGGTCTCTTCGTCATGGGAATCATGGCGCTGCTCGGTTCCGCGATCCTGGTGAGCCTGTACTCGGATCTGAAGCATCCTACGTACGGTTTGCCGATCGCCGGCGGCATCCTGGCCGTCATCGCTCTTTACTGCCGCCATCGTTGTGTCTACGAAGATGAGCCATTGATGGCGAAGCTGGGGACATGGACCGTGCTCATCGCCTTTCTCATCGAAGCGACGGCGTTCGTGTTCGGGCTGCTCAGCTCTCTCTGCTGCTGATGGCCACTGACCGTGCAAGCCGCGGAGCGGCGATATCTCATTAGCCCGGCGCGTGAGCGCCGGGAACATGAAGGCACCACCAGAGAATCGAGCCGCGGAGCGGCGGCATCATCTGCGCGCGAATGTCGCCGCTCCGCGGCTCGACAATGATTCCAACGCCATTCCCTGCGCTTACGCGCAGGGCTAATGAGATGACGCCGCTCCGCGGCTGGACGCTCTCCGCTCCACATCAGGTAGTACTTTTGCGCGTCGCTTGACGCCGGTGCTATCGTCCCCGCTTCGATTCAGACGACGCTCTCTCACGCGTGCGCATGATGCGCGCGCGAGGAATTCCGGCGTCGCCGTTCAAGGTTGGGCGTTCCGCTATGGCCAAGAACCTCGTCATCGTCGAGTCTCCCGCGAAAGCGAAGACGATCAACAAATTCATCGGGAAAGACTACGTCGTCAAGGCGTCGGTCGGTCACGTCCGTGATCTCCCGAAGAGCGAGATCGGCGTCGACGAGGAGACCTTCGAGCCGACCTACCAGGTGCTCGAGGGAAAAGAGAAGGTCGTCAGCGAGCTGAAAGCGGCCGCGAAGAAGGCCGACACCATCTACATCGCGTCGGACCCTGATCGCGAAGGAGAGGCCATCGGCTGGCACGTGATGAGTCTCCTCGGCGGCGACTCCAAGAAAGTACGCCGCGTCCTCTTCCACGAGATCACCAAGAACGCCGTCAAGAAGGCGATGGAGAATCCCGGCGTCATCGACATGAACAAGGTGAACGCCCAGCAGGCGCGCCGCGTTCTCGATCGCCTCGTCGGCTACAAGCTCTCGCCGCTGCTGTGGGACAAAGTGCGCCGCGGCATCTCCGCCGGACGCGTGCAGTCGGTCGCGATGAAGATGATCGTCGACCGCGAGGACGAGATCAAAGCGTTCACGCCGGTCGAGTACTGGTCGTTTGCCGCGAAGCTCGAGGCGAACACCCCGCCGCAGTTCGTCGCCAAGCTGACGAAGATCGAGGGGAAGAAAGCGGAAGTCGGCAACGAGGCCGATGCCCGCAAGATCGAGACGACGCTCAAGAGCGGCCCCTATGTCGTCGAGCAGGTCGCGCGGAAAGAGAAGAAGCAGTCGGCCGCTCCGCCTTTCATCACCTCGACGCTGCAGCGCGCCGCGTACAACCGTTTCAAGTATCCGGTGAAGCGGACGATGCAGATCGCGCAGAAGCTCTATGAAGGCAAGGAGCTCGGACCGCACGGTCTGGTCGGACTGATCACCTACATGCGTACCGACTCGGTTCGCATCTCCGACGACGCCCTCGGCGAGGTCAGACAATATATCAGCGCGAAATACGGTGCCGATATCCTTCCTGATAAGCCGAACGTTTATCGTGTCAAGAAAGCAGCACAAGCTCAGGAGGCGCACGAGGCGATCCGCCCTACGTCGCTGGAGTTCGATCCGGAACGGATCAAGGACTACCTGACCAAAGAGGAGTACAACATCTTCAAGCTGATCTGGGACCGCTTCGTCGGGTCGCAGATGAAGCCGGCGCTGTTCGACGTCACCGACGCCGACATCGCCAACGGGCCGTACACCCTCCGCGCGTCGGGCGAAGTGCTGAAGTTCCCCGGCTTCCTCGCCATCTTCCAGGACACCGGCAAGGACGACGACGACGAGGAAGGCGCCGAGAACGACAAGGCGCTGCCGCCTCTGAACGAAGGCGACGTCCTGCAGCTCATCAACCTCGACACGAAACAGAACTTCACCCAGCCGCCGCCGCGCTACACGGAAGCGACGCTCGTGAAGGCGCTGGAAGAGAACGGGATCGGACGTCCGTCGACGTACGGCCAGATCCTGACGACGATCCAGGCGCGCGACTACACGTACAAACACGACGGCAAGTTCCACCCGACCGAGCTCGGACAGATCGTGACGCGCCTGCTCCTGAAGTCATTCGGCGACATCATCGACGAGAAATACACCGCCCGCCTCGAAGAGGAGCTCGACGAGATCGAGGACGGAAAGCTCGAGTGGACCGACGCGTTGCGCGAGTTCAACGTCAAGTTCTCCAAGGACCTCGTCCGCGCCGCGACCGAGATGGTGGAAGTGAAGCGCGCCGGCGTCGAGACCGACGAGAAGTGCGAGAACTGCGGCTCGCCGATGGTGATCAAGTTCGGCCGCTTCGGCGAGTTCCTCGCCTGCACGAACTACCCGGAGTGCAAGACCACGAAGGAAATGGCGAAGGGCCACGCCGCGGAAGCCGCCGCGGAAGGCGAGCAGATCATCTGCGACAAATGCGGCAAGCCGATGCAGCTCAAGCGCTCGCGCTTCGGCCAGTTCTACGCCTGCACCGGCTATCCCGACTGCAAGAACACCAAGGACCCGCGCCTCCTGAAAGCGAACATCCCGAACGAGCCCCAGCCGCCGTGTGAGAACTGCGGCAAGGAGATGGTGCTCAAGAGCGGCCGCTACGGCCCGTTCTACTCATGCAGCGGCTATCCCGACTGCAAGACCATCCGCAAAATCGGCGGCGGCAAGTCGACGCCTCCGAAGCCGACCGGCGTGAAGTGCCCGAGCTGCGGCGAAGGAGAGCTCGTCGAGCGCCGCTCGCGCCGCGGCGTCTTCTACTCCTGCTCGCGCTACCCGAAGTGCGACTTCGCCCTCAACAACCGCCCCGTCCCCCGCCCCTGTCCCAAGTGCGCCGCCCCCTACCTCGTCGAAAAAGAGACGAAGAAGGAAGGCCACATCGAGCTTTGCAACAACCCCGAGTGCGACTACCGCGCGCCGATCACCGGAACGACCGACGCCGCCAGCGCCTGAGATCGAGCCCGGCATCCCGTTAACGTAAACTCCGCTCCTCGATGCGGGCCGACGCCGGCGTGTGCGTTCTTCTCGCGGTGCTCGCGATCGTGCTGACATGGCCGCTCGTCACGGCACTGGATCGCGCCGTCATCTATCCCGACGACCCGTACATCAATACGTGGATCCTCGACTGGGACTGGTACGCGACCCTGCACCAGCCTTTATCGCTGTTCGAGGCGAATCTCTTCTTTCCGGCGCACGACGCACTGGCGTTCAGCGAGCATCTGTACGGCATCGCGCTCCCGCTCATGCCGCTGCGAGCCGCCGGCATCTCGCCGCTCGCCGCTCACAACGTCGGCATCCTCCTCGGGTTTGTCCTATCCGGAATCGGGATGTACGTGGCGGCTCGTGCTGCCGGTTTGGGACGCTGGGCCGCTTTTGCAGCAGCGGTGTTTTACGCGTTCGTGCCGTTCCGTTTTACCCATCTGCACCACATTCAGTATGTGTGGTCGTGCTGGCCGCCGCTGCTTCTTGCGGCGATCCTCTGGTACGCGCAGAAACCGTCGTGGCCGCGTGCGCTGTTGTTCGGCGCCGCCTTTTTCGGGAACGGCCTCACCAACGTCTACTGGTTCTTCTTCGCGTCCTTTACGGCAATCGTTGCCGCGCTCGTCGTCGTCCTGGTGCGCGATTGGTGGCGGCTGGGAGTCGTTCTCCTGATCGCGATCGCTCTTCTGTCGCCCTTCCTCTATCCATACGTGGTCGTCTCGCATCACTACGCAATGGAGCGGACCTGGGAAGAGGTACGTCAGTCGTCCGCCACAATCAGGGACTGGTTCAACCCCGGCGAATTGAATCGTCTGTATCGCCACTGGGCGGATGTGAGCCGGAATCCGGAATGCTGGCTCTTCCCCGGACTATTGGGTCTGCTTCTTACGGCTGCAGGCCTCGCGATCGGCCGCAAGCATCGCAAGATCGCGCTCGTCTGGGTGGTGATCGGTGTTCTCGGCTCCTTTGGCGTTCACACCTTCTTCTTCCGTTTCCTGTTTTCGTATGTTCCCGGGTTTCACGCCTTACGCGTTCCGTCGCGCTGGGCGAACATGGCGTACGTCGGAATGGGGCTATTGATCGCAATCTCCGTCGACACTGCTGTTCGACGCCGGCGGTGGGCTGGCCCGCTCGCCGCTGTGTTACTGATTTTCGAGCTGCGAGCCGGAACGATCCCGTGGTATGTCACTACGCCCAACGTTCCGCAGACGTACCAATGGTTGAAGAATGCTGGAGGGCCCGCCGCCGAGTGGCCGATGGATGCGGGCGAGAGCGAGTACTCCTACGTCCGTTGGGCCACCGTTCACCATCAGAAAATCGTAAACGGCGTCTCCGGTTTCGCGCCTCCCGAGTTCGAACGCCTTGCCGCGTTGTCGAAGCAACATCCGCTCGATGGATACATCGACGCGCTTCGCGGAGTGGGAGTCCGCTATCTGATCATTCACGGCGAATACGCGGGCGTCTCGGATCGCGCTGATTTAGGGCGACTCCTTCAGAGCGGCCGATTGAAGTTCGTGGCTCGCTGCGATCATTGGATCGAGGGCGACTGGATATTCTCGTTCGATCGCGGCGTCCAGCGAAGCCCCGCGCTCGACCGTTTTCTGACTCACCAGTACACGTACAACACCGACACCTTCGGCCTTCTCAATTTCCCGCCGCCGGAGGAGCACGTGAAGGGAGCCGCCCAGTTTTCGGGTTGGGCGCTCTCGCCGTATGGAGTGAAGAAGGTCGATCTGCTCCTCGACACGGGACGCGTCCGTATCCCGACCGAACTGCGCGCTGAACCGGGCCTGCATCGCGCTTTCCCTTGGTACCCAGCCACGACCAAACCTCGTTTCGTTGCGCTCCTCAGTCATCGGCCGCACGGCGTTCACCGAGTGACCAACGTGCAGGTGGTGATCACCGACGGGAGAGATCGCGTCCGTCTCCTCGAGGGCAGCCGCTTCACCTGGGAGTAGTCGGAGCTCAAAACGCTGCGAGCGCGTAGAGGTCGAGGGCGGCGTGGGTGAGCATGCCGGGGACCAGGCCGCGGCGAAGCTTTGCGACGACGCCGAAAGCGAGGCCGATCACCGCAATGGCGATGACGGACCGCACGCCCTGGTAGCCGTGGGCGATCCCGAAGACGATCGCCTGCAGCGGCACTCCGATCCGGCGTTGCAGGTAGCCGCGAAACACGATCTCCTCGACGAAGCCAGCCGTGCAGCAGACGACGATCCAGACAAGCGCTTCGACCGGCGTGTGCGGAACGATGTTGCCGGTCCGGTCGTCGGTCAGCCGTAAGGCGTGCCGGACGTACGGTGAGCCGAAGTGGATCGCGCACCAGAGCGCGGCGGCGATGAGCGGATCGAACCATCGGACGTCGCCGATCAGCTCCCGGAGCGGGATGCGCAGTCCGAGATTGATGTAGCGGAAGAAGAGCCACTGCCCGATGACGACCGACGCATAGAGCGCCAGCCGGTTCGGCGCGGCGGTCTGTGAGCCGCGGGCGTTCGCCAGCCAGCCGCCGACCGCGAGGACGGCGACGATCAACAGGACGATCGTCAGATGCTTACGCGATGCGATCATGCGGCCAGTCTGCCTCCCCGCGGCGGGCGCGGTATGTGCCGGAAGGCCTATCCGCGCGATGTGAGGAATGCCTTGACCGGTGGCGTGATCAGGTCGTAGTCGATCAGGAACGTGTCGTGGCCGTTCTGCGACGTGATCGAGTCGTGGAGGACGGCGGTGCCGTTCTCGCGCATCGCCTCTTCGACGCGCACCGCTTCGCTGACGGGGAAGAGCCAGTCGGTGTCGAAGGAGACGAGGAGGGCGCGGCCGCGCCACTTGGCGAAGGCCTTCTCGAGCGATCCGTACTGCTCCTCGAGATCCATCTCGTCCATCGCGGCCTGGACGCGAATGTACGAGTTCGCGTCGTAGGCGCTCGCGAACTTCTTCCCCTGGTGCTCGAAGTACGAGTCGATCTCGAACTGGCGCGTGGCGCCGCGGCGCCGGCGTCCGAACTTCGTCTGCAGCGCGTGCGACGAGAGATACGTCATGTGGCCGACCATGCGCGCCACCTGCAGCCCGCGCAGCGGATCGTGATTTTCGTAATAGTCGCCGCCTTTGAAGCAGGCGTCGGCTTCGATGATCTTGCGGCCGATGAGGTGCCACGCGACGCCGTGCACCGGGACCGCGGCGCCGGTCGCCATCGCGATGACCGACTCCGCCATGTCCGGGTACATCGCGCACCACATCAGCACCTGCATCCCGCCGAGCGAACCGCCGGCGATGGCGCAGAGCTTCGTGATGCCGAGGTGGTCGAGGACGAGCTTCTCGGAGTGGACGAAGTCTTCGATCGTCGGCCAGGGATACGCGGAGCCGTACGCTTTGCCGGTCTTCGGATCGACCGACGCCGGGGCGGTCGTTCCGAACGGCGAGCCGGGGAAGTTCACGCATACGACGAAGTACTTCGAGAGGTCGATCCCCTTGCCGTAGCCGACGAGGCCATCCCACCAGCCGGGGCGCTCCTCCTCGTCCTGCGTGTACTTGCCGGCGCAGTGCGCGCCCGACGACAACGCGTGGCAGACCAGGATCGCGTTGTCCTTCGCCTCATTCAGCTCGCCAAACGTCTCGTAGACGATCGTGAACGGCGCGATGCGCTGCCCGTGGATGAACTGAAAACCGTCTGCGAGCACGAGCCGCTGGGGCGGTGCGGCGATGAAGCTTTTTCCAACCAAACGGCGGCAGCATAGCGGCATAGGTGCATGGCGGCATAGAGGGTGCCGTCTGAAACTATGCCGCTATGCACCTATGCCGCTATGAAGCTACCCCCGGTCCGGCTTCACGGCGCAGTTGCCCTTCATAGATGCGGCGGACGTCATCCACGGTCGAGATCTGGTCGACCGTCTTGTCGTCGCGGATGCGGACGATGCGGGGGAAGCGCATGGCGTAGCCCGACTTGTGGCGCGACGACTCCTGGATGCGGTCGAACGCGATCTCGAGCACCACCGTCGGCTCGACCTCGAACACAGGCCCGTGCTGCGCGACGGTCGTCTGTTTGAAGTGCTCCGTCATGGCGGCGATTTCGGCGTCGGTGAGGCCGCTGTACGCCTTGCCGATGTTGACCAGCTCCCCGTCGCGGCGGACGGCGAACGTGAGATCCGAGAGCACGTTCCGGCGCTTCCCGTTCCCCCACTGCGCGTACGTGACGACGCAGTCGAGCGTCGCGAGCGCCTTCTTGTACTTCAGCCACGACTTGCCGCGGCGCCCCGGCGTGTAGATCGACTCCGGGTCCTTGATGACCAGCCCTTCGTTCGCGCGTGCGCGTGCCGCGTCGAACGCCGGATCGATCTGCGAGGCGTCATCGATGATGACGCGGTCGGAAGTGCGAATCGCAGATCCATGCACCAACGACCGCAACCGCGCGTCGCGCTCGCGCAGCGGCATCTCGAACAGCGGCTCCCCATCGAGATAAAGCAGATCGAACGCGAAGAAGACGACCGGCGCTTCGCGGAGGAGCTTCTCGCTGACCTTCCGCCGCCCGAGCCTCGTCTGGATGACGGCGAATGGGAGGATGCGGTCCGAGAACGCCACGATCTCGCCGTCGAGGATCACATCGTGCGGCAGCGACCGTGCAGCCGCTTCGAGCTCCGGAAAGCGATGCGTCACGTCGTCCAGAGTCCGCGAGTAGATCCGCACCTGCGCGGAGTCGCGGTGAATCTGCGCCCGAATCCCGTCGTACTTGTCGTCGGCGAACGCGCCGGCGCCGAGCTCCGCGAAGATGTCGGCCGGGTCCTCCTCCGGCTGCGCCAGCATGAACGCGAACGGGTGAAAGAGCGTCATCTTCGCCGAGTCGAGCGCGTCGCTCTTCGCGAGCAGCGCCGCCGCGCCGATGTCGCCCGTGAACATGTTCGCGCGCCGCACCGCGTCGAGCGGCCGGCCAAATGCTTTGGCGATCGACGACTCCACCAGCCCTTCCACGAGCCCGATGCGCAGCTCGCGCGTCAGGATCTTCACGACGTACCGTGCCCCTTCGCGATCGACCTTCCGGAACAGCTCGACCAGGATGTCCCGCTTCGCAGTGGCGCCGGCCGTCGCCGCCAGCCGGTCGAAGTACTCCCCCACCTCCGGCACCGAGACGTCCTTCGAGGTGTCCTCCGCAAACGACTCCGCGATCGTGTCGCCGGCGTCCGCGTACTTTGGCCACGGCTCCCACACCTGCTCGACCGTCCGCCCCGTCGCCAGAGCCACCGCTTCGCCGATCGTCGCCCCGCCCACCCCGGTCACCCGCTGCTCGCGCCGCGGAAAGGGCGATCCGGCGAAAAAGACCACGGCGCGCTCGAGGGAGGCATCGTCCAGCGAGGCGAGGTACTCCGCCAGAGCCCGCTCCTTCTCACCCTTCTTGGTGGTGGCACCAATGGTGTTAGCTGTCACAGTGAACCGGTGAAACATGCGCGATAGAATCCGCCGGCCTAACTTGCAACGAGGTGAATCATCATGAAAACGAAAGTCACAGTGGTTGGCGCCGGGAACGTCGGAGCAACAGTAGCGCAGGGCATCGCACTCAAGGAGCTTGCCGACGTCGTTCTCGTCGACATCGTCGAGGGCGTGCCGCAGGGCAAAGCGCTCGACATGAACGAGACCGCGCCGGTCGAAAAGTATGACGCGCTTCTTCGCGGAACGAACACCTACGACGGCACGGAGAACTCCGACATCGTCGTGATCACCGCGGGGCTGCCGCGCAAGCCCGGCATGAGCCGCGACGACCTGCTCTGGAAGAACGAAGAGATCGTCGCCGGCGTCACGGCCGAAATCGTGAAGCGGTCGCCGAACTGCATCCTCGTCATCGTCTCGAATCCGCTCGACGCGATGTGCGAAGTGGCGCGCCGCATCTCCGGCTTCCCGCGCGAGCGGGTCATCGGCATGGCCGGTGTCCTCGACTCCGCGCGCATGCGCTGCTTCATCTCGATGGAACTGAACGTTTCCGTCGAGAACACGCACGCCTTCGTCCTCGGCGGGCACGGCGACACCATGGTCCCGCTGCCGCGCTTCTCGACCGTGGCCGGCATCCCGATCACGGAGCTGATCTCCAAAGAGCGCATCGACGCGATCGTCGACCGCACGCGCAACGGCGGCGCCGAGATCGTGAACCTGCTCAAGACCTCGGCGTGGTACGCGCCGGGCGCCGCGGCCGTCGAGATGGTCGAGGCGATCCTGAAAGACAAACACAAGATCCTCCCCTGCGCCGCGTTCCTGCAGGGCGAGTACGGCTACAACGAGCTCTTCGTCGGCGTCCCGGTGAAGCTCGGCAGCAAGGGCATCGAGAAGATCATCGAGATCGAGCTGACCCCCGAGGAGAAGACCGGACTCGACAAATCGGCGGCGGCGGTCAAAGAGCTCGTCGAGAAACTCAAGACCGGGAGTGCGGTGACGGCGTAAGCAGTTATATTTACTGCTTACGCCCCATGAAAAAACTCGTCATCGACATCGAAACGGTCGGTATCCCCTGGGAAGAGCTCGACCCATACGTCCGTGAGTACCTGATCAAAGGCCTCAGCGACGGCGACGCCGAAGAGACGCGCCGCGCCGGAGGCCTTTCGCCTTTCCGGGGCAAAATCGTCGCGATCGGTGTCATCAACATCGAGGACGGACGCTCCTGCGCCCTCTACGAAGTGCCGGGGCAGACGGAGATCGTCTACGAGCGCGCCGGCGCGCGAACCTACATCTCCGGCACCGAGAAACAGATCCTCGAACGCTTCTGGAGCTTCTTCGAGAACGACTCGCGCTTCATCAGCTTCAACGGCCGCCAGTTCGACGGCCCGTTCCTGATGATCCGCTCCGCGATCCACGGCGTCACCCCGAAGCGCGACCTGGTCGGCTACCGCTACGGCTTCCACCCGAACTGCGACCTCCGCGAGGCGCTCAACTTCTTCGGGACGACGAACAACCGCCAGTTCAAATTCAACCTCGACCTCGCGTGCAAGACATTCGGCGTCGAGACGTCGAAGGGCGAGGGGATGGACGGCCGCTCGGTCGAGACGAAATACCTCGCCGGCCGCCATCGCGAGATCGCGGATTACTGCCTCGACGACGTACGCGCCACCGCGGAGCTGTACGAGAGACTCGCCCCGACGCTCCTCGTCTTCAACAAGGAGTTCCGCGACGCCGAGGAGCGTGCGGAGCGGAAAAATGCGGCTCAGATGGTGATCCCGGGCGGCCCGTCGTTCATCGACTCCCTGGCGCAGGCCTCACGTTCGCTCACGGATTCCCTGGACACCGAGCCGCCGGCCGCGAGCCCCGACGCCGTCACCGCGAAAGTCCCCGCCATCATCCTCGAGAAGCTCGCGCAGACTGATGTTCAGCCCGAAGAAGAGATCCCGAGCGGCGTGTGAGTAGAAATTGAAGGTTTACCGCGCGCGCGTCTTCACGCCGGTCTCGGATCCGTTCGCGAATGCGGACGCGGCCTCGACCTATCGCAACTGGGAGCACGGCTACGTTGCCGTCGATGACGACGGCCGCATCGTTTCTGTAGGCGAGGCTACTGACGCGCCGCGTGACGCCGAGACGATCGACCTCGGCGCCGACGCGCTCATCTCCCCCGGCTTCGTCGACACGCACCTCCACGCGCCGCAGCTCGAGATGATCGGCTCGTACGGTGGCGACCTGCTCGAGTGGCTCAACCGCTACACCTTCCCGACCGAAGCGCAGTTCGCCGACGCGAAGCACGCGGAGAAGGTTGCCAAAGCACTCTTCGACGAACTGCTGCGCAACGGCACGCTCACCGCGCTGATCTTCTCGACCATCCACCCCGTCGCGACCGACATCTTCTTCGCCGAAGCGGAGCGCCGCGGATTCCGCGGAATCATCGGCAAGACGATGATGGACCGCAACGCGCCCGACTCGCTGCTCGACAAATCGCCGCAGCAGTCGTACGACGAGAGCCGCGCGCTGCTGCAGAAGTGGCACAAACGCGGACTGCTGCGCTACGCGATCACGCCGCGCTTCGCGCCGACGTCGACGCCTGAGCTGCTGCGCGTCGCCGGCCAGCTCAAGAAAGAGTTCCCCGACGCGTGGGTGCACACGCACATCAGCGAGAACGTCCGCGAAGTGCGCTGGGTGCAGGAGCTCTTCCCCGAAGCGGAGTACGCCGACGTCTACGATCGCTACGGCCTGCTCGACGAGCGCACCGTGCTCGCGCACGGCGTCTACCTCAGCGACGAAGAGCTCGACCTCCTCGCGACGCGCGGCACGCGCATCGCGCACTGCCCCAACTCGAATCTCTTCCTCGGCAGCGGCCTGTTCAAGCTGCACCACACGATGAAGGCCGGCGTCGTCGTCGGCCTCGGCAGCGACATCGGCGCCGGCACCACCCCGTCGCTCTTCACCGCGATGGCCGACGCGTACAAAGTCCAGCAGGTCCAGAGCGTCTCGCTCACCCCGTTCCAGCTCTGGTACCTCGCCACCCTCGGCGGCGCGCGGGCGCTCTCGCTCGATACCGAAACAGGAAGTCTCGAAGCGGGCAAGTCCGCCGACTTCCTCGTGCTCGACCTCGCCGCCACCCCGCTCCTCCAGCTCCGCACCGCCCACGCCCAGTCGATCGAAGACCTCCTCGCCGGCTTCATCTTCGTCGGCGACGACCGCGCCGTCCGGCAGAGCTACGTGGCGGGCAAGCTGGTTTCGGAACGCCTCTAACCCGAACGCGGCGCACCGTTTGCTCGTATGACCTATAACTGGAGGTCTGCGATGACTCGAAACGCGCGATTCCCGGCGCTCCTCGCGATGGTTCTCATTTGCGCTGTCCCCGTTTGTGCTCAATATGTCGCCGAAGGGGCGCGCGGCAGCATGGTCGGCACGGTGGCCGACGTCGACGAAGCGCGCGGCCAGATCCTGATGGATCCCGACGACAGTCACGGCCCGCGCATCACCGTCCTGAGCGATTCCGTCTCGACCCAGTACAACGGCTTCGGCGGCGTCATCAACGGCCAGCCGGAGATCTTCACCGGCTCGCAGGGACTGGCGAACGTCCGCGCCGGCGACCGCATCGAAGTCCGCGGCTCCGGCCAGGCGAACTACGCGATCCGCGCCGACATCGTCACGCTCCTCGGACGCCCGACCGCCGCGCCGCAAACCGGCGTCGGCACCACCCGTTCGCCGAACTCCGTCGGCACCCCCACCGCGTCGACCAGGGCACAGACCGCGCGTGTCTCGCCGGTCGACGGCACGATCCAGGACGTGAACGCGAACGACGGCCGTCTGGTGATCGTCACCGCGCGCCGTGAAGTGATGACCGTCCGCGTTTCCTCCGCGACGCCGGTGACGTACAAAGGCGTCTCGTACCGCATCTCGAATCTCGAAGTCGGCGACAAAGTCCGCGTCTATCCCGATCCTTCGACGAGCTCCACCGCCGGCGACGAGCTGCGCGCGAGCTCGATCGAAGTGACGAGCAGCGTGCAGGAAGGGACCAACGTCCCGAAGACGAACATGGTCAGCGGCCGCGTCGCGTCGACCGATCGCTCTCTCGACATGGTCACGCTCGACACCGGACGCCAGTCGATCCGCGTCGACGTCGCGACCGCGAGCGACCCGACGGGACGCCGCGTCCGCGCCGCCGACTTTCGCCAGGGCGACCGTATCGAAGTCAACGGCCGCTACAGCGCAACCGGAACCGACCTCTTCATCGCGAACGTCGTCCGCTGGGTCGATGAAAGCGCAACCGCGCAGCCGTCAGGAGCCACCGAAGAGGTCGTCGCGACGCAGGGCGCTCCCCAGGAGCTCGCCGCCGTCACGATCTATGGAACCGTCACCGAGACCCTCGCCAACTCGCCGCAGCTCGTCCTCCGCGACAAAGCCGGCCGCACCGTCCTCGTCCAGGTCATCGAAGACTTCGTCGTCCGAGGCCGTAGCGGCTACATGACCGCCGCCAAGCTGAAAACGGGCGACAACGTCGTCGTGAAAGCCTTCCGAGACGCCGACAACAACTACATCGCACAGACGATCAGGCTACGATGAAAAGGTTGTCGGTTGTCAGTGATCGGTTGTCAGAGCGCCAACCGACAACTGACAACCGACAACCGATAACCATCAAGCTCAGCACTAGAAATAACTACTCTCGCCTCGGTGTCGAACCTATTGCGATGCCGAGGCGAATTCTTCTTCCGGGCGTAGCGGCCGGAGGCTCCGAGCCGATGGTCGTTTTCGACTCGCGCCGGGTGATTTTGCGAGCACGTCGCATGGCGGTTGCGCGCGACGTCGCGCAGATCGCGTTGCTCGCATGCGTCGACTGGCTCTTTCAGAACTGGCCGTCGACGCACATTCCAATGCTCGGACGCGCCGACTCGCTCGTGCTCCTCGGCATCGTGAACGCCGCCACCATCGCCCACATGTGGGCCATCCGGGCCGTACCGCGCTGGCGCGCGCTCCGCATCTCTGCGACGTGGTGCGCGCGCGAGCGCAATCGTTTTACGTCTCTTTCGGTTTCGCGGCGAGGATGATCTCCCGCCCGACGAGATAGAGCAGCATCACCAGCACGACGAACGGAATGCACGACATCAGGTCGGCGTGCGCTCCCGACACGAACGGATTCTTGTCCGCCACCTTGTCGAGATACGCGTTGAAATTCGTGACCCACGCGACCTTGTCCTGCAGCCCCGCGATGGCGGCGATCAGGATGCCCGCGATCGCGCCGCCCGCGATGTAGCCCGACGCCATCAGCACGCCGGGGCTCTTGTCCCCCTCGGCCGTCAGCTGTTCCTCGGTGAGATTCATGTCCTTGTACTTCTTGCGGACGTACAGATCCGAGAGCCACCGGATCATCCCGCCGATGAAGATCGGCGAGGAGGAGGAGAGCGGCAGATAGACGCCGACCGCGAACGCCAGCGACGGGATGCCCGACATCTCCAGCGTCAGCGAGATCATCACGCCGAGGAGCACGAGGCCCCACGGCAATTTGTGATTGAGGATCCCCTTGATGATGTACGACATCAGCGTCGCCTTCGGCGCGTCGAACTTCTTCGGCGCGGACTTGCCGTTGGCGAGGAACTTGTGCGTCCCGTTGATCACCGGATCGACGAGGTACTGCACCGCGCCGGTCGAGTCGACGAGATACTCCTGCGCGGAAGCGCCGCCGGCAGGCGTGTAGTGCCAGATGAAATAGTCTTTTCCTTCGTAGCTCTTGTGCGAGAGCGTCGCGAGCGTGGAGGCGTCGGCGTGCAGCTCCGCGGGCCAGTTCTCGACCTGCTTGAGCGGCGCGCCTTCCTCGCCGGTGGACGGCTCGGAGCTGATGCGCGGCAGGATGACCGCGCCGTTGTTGTTGAGCATCAGCAGCAGCGGCCCGAGCGCGAGCGCCGAGGCTAAAGCACCGATCAGGATCGCGATCTGCTGATACTTCGGCGTCGAGCCGACGAGATATCCGGTCTTGAGGTCCTGCGACGTCGTGCCGCCGTTCGACGACGCGATGCAGACGATCGCGCCGATCGAGAGCGCCGTCACGTAATACGACGGTCCGGTCCAGCCGATCACCAGGAACACGAGGCAGGTGATGAGGAGCGTGGCGACCGTCATGCCGGAGATCGGATTCGACGACGAGCCGATCTCACCGGTGAGTCGCGAGGAGACGGTGACGAAGAGAAAACCGAGAATGACGATCAGGACCGCCGCCATGACGCGTGCCGTGACGCCCGTGCCGCCGTGATAGAGCGGGCTGGCGAGCGCGATGATCGCGATGAGAGCGAAGCTGCCGATGAGCACGATCTTCATCGGAAGGTCCTGGTCGGTGCGCTGCATGCCGGCCCGTGCGCTGCTGCCGCCGCGCATGTCCTTGAGGCCTTCCTGCAGACCGTGCCAGATCGTCGGGAGCGAGCGGAGCATCGAGACGATGCCGCCCGCCGCCACCGCGCCGGCGCCGATGTAGAGGATGTAGGCGCTGCGGATCGCGTTCGGCGACATGTCCTTGATGAGGCGCGTCGACTCCGGCGCGAGCGGCGTCGGGAGGCCGGCGCCGAAGAACTTGATCGCCGGGATGAGGACGAGATACGCGAGCACGCCGCCGGCGCACATGATCGAGCCGATGCGCGGTCCGATGATGTAGCCGACGCCGAGGAGCTCGGGCGAGATCTCGGCCGAGATCGAGCCGGCCGCGAACGGCGGTCCGAAGATGCGTTCCGGCGTGTCCTTCCACCAGCGGAGCGCGACGTTCAGTGACTTGTAAATGAAGCCGACGCCGAAGCCGGCGAAGATCGTCTTCGCGCTCGTCGCCTGGCCGCCGAGCTTCGCCATCTCGATCTTGGCGCTCGGCGAGGCATTGGCGATCGACTCCTCCGAGGCGCCAGCCTTGAGCACTTCGGCGCACGCCGTCCCTTCCGGGTACTTGAGCGTCCCGTGCTGCGCGACGATGAGCGCGCGCCGCAGCGGGATCATCATCAGGATGCCGAGCAGCCCGCCGAGGACCGCGACCAGCATCACGCGCGTGATCTCGAGGTCGAACCCGAGGATCAGGATCGCCGGCATCGTGACGCCGACGCCGAAAGCGATCGACTCGCCGGCCGAGCCGGCGGTCTGCACGACGTTGTTCTCGAGAATCGTCGCGTCGCGCCCCCCCATCTTCGAGAGGATGCGGAAGAACGTGATCGAGAGGACCGCCACCGGGATCGAGGCGCTGACCGTGAGGCCGACCTTCAAAACCAGGTAAAGCGAGGCCGCGCCGAAGACCATGCCGAGGACCGTGCCGAGGACGATCGGCAGCACCGTGAACTCCCGCATGACCACGTTGGAGGGGATGTACGGCTCGAACTCCGCCGCGACAGGAACGTCCGGCCGCGCGCCGACGATGTCTGGAAACTCTTTTTCCGCAACGCTCATTCAGGATCTCCTGGTTGCTGTGCCTGCCAGATTTTCATGCAAGACGGGTGCGCCATTCTACGGTGTGTTCCCTTCCCCGTGTGGCGCAGGCTTCCAGCCTGTGCCCCCCGTGGCCGGGCGGTGGGCCTCTGTGTGGCGCCTGCGGCCTCTGTGTGGCGCCCGGCGCCCTCGCCGGCGCGTCAGGTGGCCGGGCGGCCGGTGGTGCGCTATCGTCAAACCAAAATGCCCCGCGGCAAACGCACCACCCTCACCGTCGACCGCTCCACCTTCGAAATGTATTTCTTCCTCGGCAGCAGCGGCATCTCCATCGCGCGCGACGCGCTGGACCGAGGCATGATCCGCACCCCGTACGAGTCGATCGAGCTCGTCTGCCACGTCAACCAGCTCGAGGCCGAGTGGCATTACCTCGACACGCTCGCCGAACTGGAGGCCCACGGCAAAGACGAAGACTACGAGGCCGCCTACGCGCAGGGAGACATGGCGCGATGCGACCAGCTCATCCTCCAGTACATCGGCAGAGAGCGCCTTCGCGAGATGCTGCTCGAGGTGCGGAGCGACGTCCGAGACGAGCTGCAGATCCCCGAGGTGAGCCGCAGAGCGAGCCGCGCAAGCTACACGTCCAAGGCGGAGCCGGAGAACGAGCCCCGCGAAGAGCCGCGCGAGAAACTCGCGCCGCCGTTCAACGGCGAGCCGGCGATCATCCCGATGGCCCGCTGGCGGTTCGAGCGGCACTTCGTGCTCGACGGTGTGCCTTACTGGATCGCGCTCGACGCGTTCCGTCAGAGCGTCATCGGCACGCCGTACGAGATGGTGACGATGCTGTGCGACGTGAACATGATGTATTCGCGGCGGCTGCGGGAAAGCGCGTGGCTCGCCGCCTTCGAGAGATACCAGTCGTTCGACGAGATGCAGGTCGCCGTGCAGAACGGCACCTTCGCCCGCGACTCCGCCGAGGAATCCAAAGGCGAGAAGTTCGACCGGATGTTCGACGCCCTCATGCTGGAGATCCGCACCGCCTTCGGCGTCCCCGAGACGAACGAGATCGGCAAAGCCGAAAAGTACAAACTCTGGCTCGAAGCGCACCGGAACCCGGTCAACTGAGGGGCGCGCGCGCACCCACCCCCACCCTGCCTCTGTGTGGCGCCGGCGCCCTCGCCGGCGGCGAGCGGGCGGGCGGCCTCAGTGGGGCGCGATGGTCCGGTCGTAGCTATTTGCGGGCGGCCTTCAACCGATTTCACAGGTCATCTCCGCGTCCTGGACAAATCGTGGCGCCGTCGCCTTCTTTGCTCGATCTGGGCGGGTACGGTCGATAATGCGTCATACCGGACTCGCTCTCGACTCCGGTATCGAACGGTATGCCGGTCGGCGTTTGAGGAGCGTAACTACTATGCAGACTTTGACAGAGAGGGCGCTTGCAGAGGGCCATCTGCGCATCGACAGATCAGCGAAGACAGAAAAGATCTTCTACGTCAGCGCGAATCGATCAGAACGTTGGTCCGACCCGGAGGAAAAGGTTCGGGCCGAATTCTACGCTGAGCTAATCTACCGGTACGGCTACGCGCCGCTTCGAATCGGCGTCGAGGTCACAGTACCCGACCGGTCGCCCCATGATTTCGCCGACCTTGTTGTTTTCAGAGACGATGAGCGAAAAGCACCTTTCGCCGTCATCGAATGCAAGCGGGACACGATCAGTGATGCGGAGTTGAACCAGGCCCTTGAACAGGCGTGGGGCAACGGCAATGCACACAAGTTCCGCGCAGCCTTTGTCGGTGTCGTGGCGGGTGCTACCAGGCGTTTCCTGGATTGCGATGAGAAGTACGGCGGCCTAGAACGAGACAGGAACGTGGTTGCCGATCTTCCAACTAGATATGGCAGACCACCGGAGTGGAAGTATCGAAAGGGAGTGAGCAAGGAATGGCTCGACATTCGTCCTGTCAGCAAAGGGGACCTCATAGCCGCGATCAAGAAATGCCATCAGACGCTGTGGGGCGGCGGACGCCTTTCTCCGCCAGCGGCTTTCGGCGAATTCTGCAAGATCATCTTCGTGAAGGTTCGCGACGAGAAGGCACCTCGCAAGAAAGGCGAGCCGTACGAGTTTCAAATCAGAACTGACGAAAGCGCAGCGGAGCTCGCAACTCGAGTGAAAGCAATGTACGCCGAAGCTCAGGAAATCGATCCGGAGATCTTCAAGGATCCGATCAAAGTGGACGACGGCACGTTAAAGATGTGCGTTTCTCACCTGGAATCGATCAACTTTAATGCGACCGACCTTGATACGAAGGGTGTTGCATTCGAGCAGTTCCTCGACGGCTTTTTCAAAGGAGACTTCGGCCAATATTTTACGCCGCGGGAGATCATACAGTTCGCGGTGGAGATGCTTAGACCGGACCGCGAGGATACGACACTCGACCCGGCGTGCGGTTCTGGCGGTTTCTTGCTCTATGCATTGGACTTCGTTCGCCACCGTGCCCTGGAATTCCACGAGTTCGACTCCAAAGAGCATTATGCCTATTGGCACGAGTTTGCGGAAAAGCGTCTGTACGGGATCGAGATCAACGACGAGATCTCACGTGTCGCAAAAATGAACATGATCCTACATGACGATGGGCACACCAACATCATTGGGTTTGACGCATTGGAAAAGATGGCCGCCATCCAGGCAGTCAACCAAAGAATCAAACCTGATGCGGTCGACGTAGTCCTGACCAACCCACCTTTCGGCGCCATCATCAAAGAGGCTGAAAAAGGCAAAGCATACATGAAGGGCTGGGAACTCCTGTCCGTCCTCGGAAAAGCTAGCGCGGCGGAGGAAGATACCTGGGGACAAACCGTGAAAGCGAGCGCTCGAACGGCCGTGAAAACGGAGATCTTGTTCTGCGAGCGGGTGTGGCAGTTCCTAAAACCCGGAACGGGACGGGCCGCGATCGTACTCCCCGACGGAATTCTCACCACGGCGTCGCTGCAGGGCGTGCGAAACTGGCTGCTCCGTCGGTTTCAGTTACTCGCCGTCATCAGCTTGCCCCAGGAGTCATTCCAGCATTCCGGTGCGAGCGTCAAGGCCAGTCTTGTTTTTCTCCGAAAGCGGCGCGACGACGAGAAGCCGACCGATCGTGAGGCGATTTTCATGGCGGCGCCCTCGAATATCGGCTACGACGCGACGGGCCGAAAAACGTTCAAGGTGATCGTCACGTACGAGGACGAAAGAGCGAAAACGGAGATTCACAGATGTGACCTCTTCGATACGGAAGTTAAGTTTGAAAAGGCGCCGGCGCCGGGTACGGGCATCGAGGAATTTCAGGAACGAAGTCGACATGTCCTGCCCGCAACGGGGTTGCTCGGTCAGTACCGCCTTTTCGAGCAAAACCCTAAACCTTTTTTCGCCTGAGCCCCGTCGAACGGGCCGCTCGTAGCGGTTCATTTGCAGTTCGCCGGGGCGACATAGCAGAACGAGCAGACGTTCAATACGCGGCCGATCTCGAATTGATCCGGCAGCGATACGCACATCCCAGTTTCCCACTCGTCCCGCTCGGCTCGCTAACAACACTCATCCAATACGGCACATCCATCCGCTCTACCAGCGAGCCTACTGGTGTTCCTATCCTGCGCATTCCGAACCTCCAAGCCGACGGGTGGGACTTGTCCGATCTGAAATATCAGGAGTTATCCGCGGAGGAGCTCGCGACGTATCGTCTCGAAAAAGGCGACATACTATTCAATCGGACGAACGGCTCACGTGAGCTTGTCGGCAAGTCCGAGGTCTTCGACTTCGAAGGCGATTGGGCATTCGCGTCATATCTGATTCGCCTGCGCGTCGATCGCGAGCGAGTGATGCCGGAGTTTGTGACTGCTTTTCTTAACACCCTCTGGGGGCGACGTCAGGTGGAGCATGTCAGCCGCCAGATACTAATGTCGAATATCAACGCACAGGAAATTCGCGCGCTGCAGATTCCACTGCCCAATCTGCCCACGCAGAAGGCCCTGCTCAACACGCTCGACGGGGCTCGGCGGGCAAGAACAGCGTTAAGAGCGGACGCAGAGGCCCTTCTGGCGAGCATTGATCCGTTCGTCCTCGGTCGTCTTGGTATCGTTCTTCCTCCGGCCAAGGACGCCGTGCCGTTCGCGGTGCGGCTCGCGGACGTAACGACGCGCCTCGATCCGGCGTTTTACAGCGCTCGATTCAAGGTCTTACGTGAGAAGATCGCGAACGGTCTTCAGCCGGCACCGTCGGTGAGAAGCCTCTGCGATTTCATTCGTTCAGGGTTTGCGGCAGGTGCAAACCGCCAGACAGACGACGCGACACTCGGCATTCCGCACATCAGACCGCTGAATATCACAAATGACTCCGAGCTCCGTTTTGACAATACGAAGATGGTCCCTCGTGCGGACGTGAGCGATGAAGACATCATTCGGCGGGGCGAAGTGCTCTTTAATAACACGAACTCCACCGCGTGGGTGGGAAAGAGCGTGGTCTTCGATGTCGCACGCGAATGCGCGTGTTCGAATCACATCACGCGCTTACGACTAGCCAGAGGCCGCGGGAATCCGTACTTCCTCGCGGCGGTCCTAAACGCGTTGCGAAGAGTAGGATTCTTCGGTTTACTCGCGACGAATTTCAACAATCAAGCTGGTGTCAACACCGAGACCCTGGAAAACGTGTTACTTCCCTGGCCCGACACCGGCGCGCAGCTCGAGATAGCGAACGAGGTCGGCCGACGGCGCGCCGAGGCGCGGCGGATGCGCGCCGAAGCGGACAAGCTTTGGCAAGAAACGCAAACCAACTTTGAGAAGAGATTGCTCGGACCTCGCACGTAAGGACACTAAGATGATCTTGCGCGGTTTAATGGATCAGTCACTCGGCGGCTTCGTATGCATTCGCGGCTACGCATCGCTAGGCGACCTCGCGCGCGTTTCCCGCGCCGACCTCGACTACCAGCGCGACCTCATCAAGACGCACCGCGACACCGTTATTACATTCCTGCGCAATCGAAAGAACCTCTTCTTCCCCGAGGTGATCCTTTCCTGTTTGTTGGCGTATGACTTTGCGAAACCGAAAGCTGTTTCCGGGCTTCAGCCTCTGTTGAATGTTCTGAGCGGGAGGGGATTCAGATCGAACGTTGACGGAATCAGTGTCGCGACCCGCCGTGTACCCTTCAAGGGAGCTGGAGACCGACGTGCAGACGCGGCGTTGCAGATAGGCACCATCAACGTTCCGGATGAACTACTTACGGCGACGTCACAGCCCCTCTTTCGAATCGATGGGAACCATCGCCTAAGTGCCGCCGATACCGAAGCGGCATTCCGCGACATAATCGCGCCCTTTTGCGTGATCCTCTTCGGTGACAGTATGGAGGACAAGCGAAACAGCAAGACGATCTTCCACAACATCAACTCTAAAAGCATACCGCTGACGTCGGAGGAGAATCTCCGAATCATTCTCGATGACGAGGCGCTTTTCCCAGATGAACTACTGCGCGACAAATCTAATTTTGGCTGGCCATACCTACTCGCGCGGAAGCTGAAAGGCAGCATCGAACCCGGAACCGTAGGGGCGCTGAAGCACGTGCTTGGCGACCGCCGCGCGGCGCTCGTTGACCTTTTCAAGCTGCTGATTCAGCGAGGGGCGCTCGATGAGTCGGAGCGCATGCTTCCAGAGGTCCAGTCTTGCATCAGCGAGGTGCACGAACTCTACAGAGCGGACGAGGACTTGGCGAATAATTCGTCCGTCGGCCTGTTCCAGGCGTTCGTCTACTTCTGCCTAACCGACGCCAAGATTGGGTATCTGAAACCGTTTCAGCTTTGGGTAAAAGGAAACCATCTCACGGCGATGAGAGCTACCGACGCGGACGCTCTCATCGAAATCTTTGAACGCGTGCAAACGGCTAGGCGGCGGACGATCTTTATCTCTATGCAGTTTGGTACGTCCACCGACGCTACATTCAAAACGATCGAAAAAACTGTGGCTCGGATCAACAGCGTCTGCCGGCCGAAGATCGCGATCGAACCACTTCGCATTGATAAACTCAATAAAGGCTATTCATACGCAATCACAGACGAGATACTCGCCGCGATAGAGAACTCCGGCATGCTCATAGCGGATTTGACTCACGGCAACAAGAACGTCTACCACGAGATCGGTTACCTGATGGGTCTGAACCGCGGTAAACACCTGAAGCAAGACAACTTCGTGCTGATCGTCAGGGATAACGGCAAGGGAAATGTCGAGAAGGATGTCGGCTTCAATCTCAAGGGTGTTTCGCAGATTCGCTTCAAAGAGATGAACGAGCTCGAGGATGAGTTGGACAAAGTGATCCGGAAATACTACGGACTCCAACCGGTGTGAGCAACAAAATCCACGCATTCAGTCGAGGAGCGGTGTGATGCACCGAATCACACCCGCGCGTTCTCACGTCAGAAGTCGCGCAGCAAGTCCGAGGGAGAGATCCCCAAAGCAGATGCCAAATCAAGCAGGATCGTGAGTGTCGGCACGTTGTCCCCGCGTTCGATAAACCCGACATACGTCGCGCTTACGCCTGCGCGCTCCGCCAGTTCCTCCTGCGTCAGTCCTCGCTCCTCGCGCAACCGCCTCAGGACAGCGCCGAACTTCGTCGCTTCAGCGCGGCGTGTTTTTCGGTGGACCACCCTTGCATGTTAACCATATTGAACCTATGTTGTCCCTTAACCATCTTGAAGGTAGGCGCGATAGACATGGGCGATGTGGTGTCGTTTCTGGCAACTGCGGCGGAAGAGCTGAATGAGAGGCGCTCCGTCACGATCGAGCTTCCGGAGTTCGCGATTCGAGCGTTGCGCTATCGAGTTGAGGTGGCGAACGAGGAAGCGACCGACGAAGAGGACCGCGTAACGTTCAACGACGTCATGGAGTGGTACGTCATTTCACCGTTGACCATCAAAGACTTACCGCACATCGAAACGGCGGTTCCCGGTTTCACGGGCGCAGTGGCTACGTGGCTGTTCAAGTCGAACTATCAAGGTCCCGACCAGGACTGAAGCTCCGGCTGCACCGACGAGGACGTAGCGGTGTGGTCGCCCCATCCCCGCCGGCGAGGCGCGCGCCTCAACAGGTGCGCAGGCTCGTCGACAAGCCGCGCTCACTGCCGCAACCGGTGGCGCGATACTACCGCGGCGAATCGAATGGCCCGGCCGCAGCCAGTCGCTGCCCGATAGGAAACCGCGGCAGCCACGGAGAGAAGACACCTCAACCCGGTCAAAGTTGGATGCCAGATGGTTGCGGTCGGACCGCGGCCATTGTAGCGACTCGCGCGTCGCGCTGCCCCCAAGTCCGGCTGCACCGGCGGGGACGCAAGCGGCGTAGACACCGCATCCCCGCCGGCGAGGTTCGAAAACCTCAGCAGGGCGCAGGCTTGTGCACAGCCGCGCTCACCGCTGCAACCGGAGCGACATTCTAGGTTTAATATCGACCGATGCCGGATCAGGAATGGTCGCAGACTCGGCTCACGATCGATCGCGCCTCGTTCGAGAGGCACTTTGTTCTCGAAGGTCCCGGGCACGGCATTGCGTTGGAGGCCCTCGCCTCGGGGATCATCCAGACGCCCTACGAAGTCGTCGACCTGATTTGCCGCGTCAACCAGTTGTACGGCGAGATGCTCTTCTACAGGATGCTGGAGGAACTGGAACCCTTGGGCCGAGCCGACGACTACGTCATGGCTCAGAAACTCCACGATTCGGAACGTTCAGCGTTGATCATGATCGAGGCTCTCGGCAAAGATCGTCTGACGACGATTTTCCCGGAGATCTTCCGTCAGCTTCGCGAGGACATTCTCGGCCTGCGGCCGGAGGACATATGACCGCAAGACCGCCGAAGGGCGCCGACCCCGCGACGCTTCCCATCCCTCGAACCGACTTCGAAGATTTTTTTATGATCAATTCTCTTGGATACGCGCTGGCGACAGAAGCGGTGAGGCAAGGGGTCATCGGGACCCCCTACGAGATGGTGGAGACGGTCTGCGCGGCAAACAAGTCGATCGGCAGGAAGGTGTACGAGCGCCTCACCGCGGTTACGAAACGCGACTTGGCAGCAGAGCCCGAGCCCCTCGCGAACGTTCGTGAGCTGGGCGACCTCGCCATCGCGACGTTGGGCGAGCGTGGCTTCGACCAGCTCCTTCTGGAGCTATTGCACGAGGTCGCGGAAGAGTTTCACGTCTCGCTGACCGCGTCGACGCAGCCGACATACGAAACGTACGCGCACTGGTGCGACGTCATCGACACCGAGCCGAGCTGAAAAAGGTGAGGCCCGCTTGCGCGGGCCTCACGGACTACAGGGGAACGACAGCTACCGGCCGGGGCGCAGGCTGGAAGCCTGCGCTACACGGGGGAATCGCTTCACCCGCCGACGGATCGTCTGGACGATGCTGATCGTCGGGTGCTTCCGCGCTCTGCGGACGGAGATGAAACGGCCGGTGCGCGCATCGCGCCCGACTTCGAAAATCACGTATCGCATTACAGGTCCTTTCCCGCCTTGAATGACGGATCGGTGCTGGTCGGATCGGTCGTGGTGGTCGTGTCGGTTGCCGCGTACTCCGCGACCGGAGCGGTTTCCGGCGGCGGCGTCATCGACGAGAGAGCCTCGAGCGCCTGGAGGAACACCGTGATCAGCAGGCGCCACTTCCCGGGCCACACCGACCATCCGGCGACGTCGATCAGCCACGGGGCGAGCCCGCGGTAGTACTTCACGATTCGCTGAATGACCGTCGCCTGATCCTCAGGCCGGAGCGACGGATACGTTCCGAATTCGACCTTGACCGAGCAGATGCTCGCGTTGATTGCGTGGTAACTCTTCAGTTCCATGGTCATCTCTCCTTCCTGTGAACGGCTCAGAAACCGGAGCGGAACCAGTTGCTCTGGTGGCGCTTCGGATTCGCGAATGCGGCGGGGAGGTTGGGAATGGCGACGGAGACCGGAACCGGCACGTTGATCCCGACGAGCGCCCAAGCCTGAGCGATCGCGAGCTGCACGTGTCCTCCGCTGCCTCCCAGCTCCGCGGCGACGTCGACCGTCGCTTTGGCGAAGCTGAGGAAGTCGGCGTCGGACGTGATCCGCTCTTTCATCGCCTTCCACCAGATGCGGCCGAGGAGCTGCCATGAATAGCCGCCCAGCAACGTCGCCGCGATGTAGAACGCTTTGTTCAGGATGCCGGAGTTGATGTGGACCCCGCCGTTGTCGTCGTTGGTGTCGACGTAGTCGCGCATGTGCGCCGGCTGCGGGTCCTTGCCGAGAATCGGGTCGTTGTACGCGTTGCCGGGATTCGCCATGTCGCGGATGCCGCGCGCGGTGACGCCGGGCCCGAAGATCTCGTGACCGATCAGCCACGACGCCTTCATCACCGACTCGTTGAGACTCCGCTGCCGGATCATCGAGCCGAACGCGTCGGCCAGGTGCTCATTGAGCGCGCCCGTTTGACCGGTGTAGCCGAGTTTCACGACGTACTGGATGACGCCGTGCGTGATCTCGTGGCCGACCACGTCGCGCGACTTCGTGAACCGGACGAAGACGATGCCGTCGCCGTCGCCGTAGATCATCTGAACGCCGTCCCACATGGCGTTCATGAACTTCACGCCGAAGTGGACGTTGCTGTCGGACCGCTTGCCGAGGCCGTCGACTCCCGACCATCCGAAAAGCTCCTCGTAGAAGTCCCAGGTGAGGCCGCAGAAGTCGAAGGCCTCGTTGACCTCCACATCCTTCGGCCGGTGGCCGTGCTCGTCGAGCACCAGGTGCCCGGGGACCTGACGGGAGTGCTTGCAGTCGTAGATGCGCCGGTTCTTGCGGATCGGAACGAGAGATTCGCCGATCCCGGTGTCCGCCATGAGGGCGCGCGCGGCGTTGATCTCCTGGACCTGTTCGATCGTTGCGAGGGCGAGTTGGCTGATTTCGGGCCCGCCGCGGGAGGCGAGCCGGTTGGTCATGTGCCAGGGGATGACGGCACAAAATTCATGCTGTATGTTGCTCATGACACTGAGCTCCTTTCTCTGTTTTCGCGAACTGGACTGGGCATGTGTCGGGGGCCGGACCGCGCTCGAACGCGATCCGGCCCGCTGCTACCTCACGTCAGTGATTCATCGGCGACTCCTTTCCCGTCACCGTGATCGGCCCGAAGCCGGGAATCGGTGACGACGGCAGCTGCGGCGGCTGATTCGCCAACTTCCGCAGGCCGCGCGATTTGAGGTGCCGCGCCATGTACTTGACGGCGACGCGGATGTGGGTCGATCCCGGATCGCGCGCCAGCGCCTTCGCTCCCGCGTACGTCTGGAGCGCCGACGCCGAAACGATCGCGTGATTGAGACCGATCTGGAACCGGAGCCCGGTCGCGAACTTGTCCACCTCGTCCAGCACCGGCTTCCACCCGCGGTTGTACTGCTGGGCGTTGCGGGCGCTCGCGACGTCGAGGCGGTTCAGTGCCGCCAGATCCGGCGTCTGCTCCGTTTGCCAGATCACCTCGTCGTTGAACGCCACCGGAACGGCGTTGTAGCCCTGCACGAAGTTCTGGGTCGTCGGGTGCGGGAGCTGGAGGGGGTCCATCCCCGTCTGCGCCGCCCTGAACGCGTCGAGGAACTTGTGCGCCTGCTGCTCGTGATACGTGTCCGTCGGCGGAGGCGGTGGAACCGGAGGATCCGAATTGGTGGTCGCGAACTGGAAGGGCATGGGAAGCCTCTTCTTTCCCGAACGGTCCGAGCTGCCACGCGCAACTCGGCCGTTCGTCCTCGGGTTACCTTCGGGGGTTCGGCCGAACCACCGTCGGCGATGAGCGCTGCAGCACTCTGGGCTTCCGATCGGACCGAAATCACAATACGGGCGCTCTTTGTGGCGCCGTACGTCAGGAGTCGGTTACAAGACGGTGAACGATTCTAAGTTTCTGATATCTCGGTGTTTATTAACTGAGGCAGTTAAATCCGAGCTTTTTTTCTTCTGTTTTCCGTGCGCAAGCGTTGCGCTTTTTGCAACTCTTCCTTTCATTACGGGCTGGATCGACGGAACTCCTACCCTTGAATCGCCGCTTCGGGCGTTCCGATCCACGTGATCACGATTTCTGATCACGCTGTTCAGATTTTTGATCAGCATGATCAGTCAGAAGATCACCTACATCAGTTGATCTGATCAGCAACATCACGCGGCGTGATCAGGTAGATCAGAAAATTTGATCAGGGTGATCAGTCATCTGATCAACCTGATCACTCCGACTGATCACCCACATCAGATCGAAAGATCACCCTCATCAGTTGGACTGATGACCGCTTCGGCCGTGCATCTATCCGTATCGCCCGCCATGTGGAATCCCTCGGACCGGAAGGATCCTATAGTTGTCGCTTCCGAACATGTTGGACATCGAGCACGAGCTCACCGACCCCGAGCGGATGTCCGAGCGCGTGGCGTTTCACGCGCGGCTCCTGGCCGAGGAGCAGGCGGCTGCCGCGATCTGCGAGCGGGTGCTGAAAGGCCCGTCGCGCTGGTGGGGGAACGCGCTCGACCAGACGGAAGGGACTCACACGGCCGGCATGGTGGCGGTGCTCATCCCGAAGATCGGAGACATTCTTCCGATCCGTCCCACCGAGGCGCTGGACGTCGCCGACCTCGCGTTGCGGCTCGCCGAGGGCATCGCGCCGGATGCTTACCCGTACGAGCATCTTCTGAAGCTTCGCGGCCAGATCCTTCGGGAGAAGGCGTTTGTCCTCACGTACCTCGGCCGTTTCCGCGAAGCGGCGGCGACGGCCGAATTCGCGCGCGTCCTGCTGCAACAGATCCCGATTCCGCTGTTCGAGTTGGCGCGCCTCGACATGGTGCAGTCGAACATCGCGCGAATGATGGAGAAGTACGGCGAGGCGACGGAGCTGGCGCGACGCGCGACGAAGACCTTCCTCGAATTCGGATCGCGGGTTTGGTGGCTCAAAGCGCGAACCTACGAGGCGACCGCGCTTTTCGCGGAGGGGCGGTACGCGGAAGCTCGCGACGTCTGGCGGAGCTCCGAGGCCTATCCGGAGCTCATCGACGCGTGTGACTACGCAGCGCTTCTCTACAATCTCGGCCTCTGCGCGTCAGAGCTCGGCGACGACGAAGAAGGGGCTCGCTACCTCTCGGAGGCCGCCAGCGCGTTCGAGCGCCTCGGCCACACCGTATCGAGCGCCAAGTGCCGTTACTCGGCCTCGATGGCGCTGATGGCGGCCGGCGCGTATGACGACGCGATCGCCGGGCTCCGAAGGTCGTGGCGCGAATTGGAGGACCTCGGCGCCGCCGGCGAGGCCGTGCTGCCCGCGCTCCTCCTCGTCGAGTCGCTTCTCATTGTCGGCCGTCCCGATGAGGTGCCTGCGATCTGCCGGATGCTGATCGACCGCTGCACCCGCGCCGGCATGGCGACCGGCGCAATGACCGCGCTCGCGTTCCTGCGCGAGTCGGTCGCGACGGGCCACGCCTCTCCGTCGATGGTCCGCCACGTTCACGATTTCATGCGCGACCACGTGCGCGCGGAGGCAGCGAGGCTCCAGCCGTGAGCGAGGAACGTCCGGACGCCGCGCTCGCCCGCCAGATCGGCGCACGCATCCGCGCCTTCCGCCTCGAACACGGCCTCACGCAAACGGACTTCGCCGGGCGAACCGGAATCACGCGCCAGCAGATCGGCCGCTATGAGTCGGGCCTGGACCTCCCATCATTGCAGAACGCGATGATCCTCACGAAGTTCATGGACATCCTCGTCGACGAGCTCCTCCACGGCAATCGCGGCGAGGACATCCGCATCGCCGACCCCTCCCTCCGCGAACGCTTCGTGATCATCGACCAGATGACTCCCGACCGCCGCCACGCCGCCTGCGACTTCATGGATATTTTCATTTCGAGCAGTCTGCAGGCGGCGAAGGAGTCGCAGAAGTAGGGGGGATGCCGGACGGCTTCACTTCACTTCTGGGTTTTGGCGGCCTGCTTCTGCAGATCCTCCAGTTGTTTGGTTAACACGTCGTTGATCTCACTGAGCCGATTCACGTTCTTCTGCAATAGCGCTAGTTGGTCCTCGAGTGCAGAGATGCGCCTCAGGTCGTCGGCGCGTTGCGAGTCAATCTCCCCCTGCGTGTAGACCGTAAACACGTACTTCTCCCGTTCGGTATCGACCAGCTTTGGCGGCGCAACGATGTTGTATTCATCCGTAAGCGTAATCACCGACGTGGCAAAGCCCCGGTCCTCACGTGTCTCTTTCAGCCTCGGCACCCGCTCGGTCGCTAGCAGACTCCCACATAGCGCAATAGAAATTGCGGCCGCCATCAATGTCCTCATCGCCCGGCTCCTTTCTCGCGGTGCTGCCAATCCCACCCCTCATTCAATAGCATGAACGCGCGTCTCCCAAGAGCATCCGGCTCGTGGCTGCTCACTTCTTTCACGACGACGCCGACGTTGCGATCAATGATCTCCTGATTGAGGAAATCGCGGTATGCCAGCGCGCGACGGAGTCCTTCGCTTTGCTCCAAAACGCCGGTCGCCAGCGCGAGCGGCGATGGTGCCAATACGTAAAACTCCGCCACACGCACGGCCACGCCTGCGCCGAGCGGCGGGGCCGGCGCAGCGCTGTGGAGATCAGTTATCGCAATGTCCGGGCACGGTTTCAACGAAGAATCGCTCTGCTTCTGCGCCGCGGTGACGCGGTACTCGAAATCCCACTTCGGGAACAGCTCGGCAAGCTTGCGCGGCGCAAGCGTCGAACCGTTACAAGCTTGCGCACCGCGGAAGTCCTCTAGGGCTAGTTGATAGTACGTCTGTTGATACCGGCGCTTTTCCGCTTCCGCCACGCCGCCGAGCGAGTCGGAGGTGGCATGCCTCAGCGCCAGTAGGACGACGTTACGCGCGAGAAGCGGGTTCGCGCGCATCGCCGCGAGCGCTAACTGCTCCGGCTCCGTCTTCGCGTCCGTACGGAGCGCCCTCGTGCCCGGATCGTAGAGCACCCGCTCGGCCAGCATGGCGGTGGCATCGCCGGAAACAATGCTCTGTTGGAGCACGACAAGGTCGGTTAGCCATCGCAGCCGCTCGAGGAGTTGCATTCCTTTCCGCTCTCGCAGACCCTGCAGCATCTCGGGTGTCGGTCCTTTTTCGGTGAAGCGCGCAATGACATCGGCATCCACAAAGACGAAATCGTTTCTTGCGCGTCGGCTGAAATCGGCAATCCGCCCTAGCGTGATACCGATGTCGACCAAGTGCGTCGCGTAAGGTCCGATCAAGCCGGGCGCCAGCATCTCCTGCCATCGCGTATCGAGAGGCGGAGATCCTTGTTGGGCGGCGCAAAGGATGTCCTTGATGCCGGGCGAGACGAGACCAGGCTGGTCGCACCGGAACTCTCCGAGCCGCTTCCGCACTTCCGGCGTCGAGAGCGTTTCATCGATCTGCCGCGAGCTGTTGGCGTCGGCGGCCGGCTGCAGGAACCGCGCGAGTGCCAGCGCCGGCGCTTTCGGCGCATCAGGGATAGCGCTTGTCACGAACGCCCTCGCACTCGCGTAAGAGCGGCTTTCGATCCTCTGCAGCCCGCTCCATTCCCCCTGCAGCTGCTGATCATACGCAATCTTTTCTTGCGGGAAACTATCGGCGGCGATCACCTGTCCCTGCCAGTTTGGCTGCTTCACGTATGCGTCCAGGAACGTCGCCATCTGGTTGTAGCACTGCGTCGTGTAGCGCGGAAGATCGGGGTGCCTGACGAGTGAAACGAGGGCGTCGTGGCTGTCGATCGTGAAACGGCGATTGAATGGGCCGTTGATGAGGGCGTCGCACTCAGCCCACTTCCCAAGGAGCACGGCCTGCAGCAGGGCGTGGTTGTCGAGAACCGTTGCCTCGATACGGTCGAGTTGTCCGAGCACCTCGCGACGGAAGCTCTGCTGCTGTCGCGAGAGCTCGTCGATTGCCTTAAGCGTTTGGATCTGAAGGTCAATGATCTTGTCCAGCTTCCTGTTAATAGCCTCAAACTGCTGCGCGAGGTACTCCATCATGACGCGGTGCCGTTCCGCCGCCGCATCCGGCGCGCCGAGTCCTCCCAGCGACGTCAGCCCTGCAATTCCGCCAAGGACGTCGCCGCCGGCGAAGTGCGCGATGCTTACCGAAAGCGTCTGAGCGCCTTTCAGTGCGGTCACCGTCTCTTTCGGAACGCCGATGCTGGTGGCAATCGTGGCGAGATTGCCAAAATCGGAAGCCGCCGTTTGGGCGTCGGCGACCAGCGTTTCCTGCTTATGCGTCGCCTCGAGGCTCGCGATCAGTTTCTCGGTTTGCGATGGCGTCAGCTCCGGGAACAATCCGCTTCTCACTGCCTGCAGCTTCTGGGTCGTAGACCAGCTTGCGTAGGAAATCTGGGCCAGCGTCTGGATCGCCACTGTATTAGTGCCAACCTCTTTCCGAAGGTCGTCGATTTTCTGCGCCGCGTCCTGTGTGGCCTCGGCCAGGCCGCTGATGCGATCGTTGACATTCTTTAGTCGCTGTTCGACATCCGCTTGAAATTTGTCGACTCGGGCTCTGTCGTCTACCAGCGTCTTCTTGATAGCAGCGACGTCTTGCGCGGTTCCTTCAGAGCGGGCCAGCGCCTCGACCGACATATTTGTTGCCAGATCTGCTGCTTGTGCCTGGAGCATCTCCAGCGCCTTCGGCTCATCCTTCAAGATGTCGCGCATCTTCGCGCCACCCACCTGAAAGTCTGCGACGCGGGACCGCAGCTCATCGGGCGTCATCTTTCGGAGGTCATTAGACGAAAGGCCGCTGTTCTTCAGCCCCTGCGCGAGGACCTTCATCGCATCCGACTCCGACTGTTCCACCACCATCGAAGCCACCGAGTCACCCAGTTTCTTTGCTCCCCAAGCGGACAGGCCGGCCGCCACTTTGGTCATTGGTTCGGGGTCGGCGAGCGCTATGTATCCCAACGCCGTAGCGGCCGAATTGAAGGTGGCTGTGACTACGCCAGAACTGGCGCGCGCCGCTTCGATCTGGTCTTTGACACGTGCGGCGAGCTGCGTGTAAGCATCGGCATCAGCGCGCGTGGCGTTGTCGCGCACGTTCTGCTGCGTCACCCAGAGCAACTTCCCGACGCTGCCGCCGAATTCGAGGCCCGAGATCGCGAAGTCGGTCGCCGGAGGCTTGGGTTCAGCGGCAACCGCTGTACGAACGAAGGTTGCGAGAAGGAGCAGAGTTGTTACCGTTCGAAATCCTGGATGCATTGTTCGCCATCCTTCAATGCTTCGCTGCCAGACGCTTTTCGGCGTCCTCGAGCCGCTTGGTGAGTGCATCGTTCGCGTCTGAGAGTACCTTCATGTTCTTTTGCAACTCGGCGACGAGGTCCCGAAGATCCTTGATCTGTTTCGCGTCGGCTGCGTGTTGCGTGTCGATCTCTTGCTTCGTGTACACGACGAATGTGCAATCCGGCGAGTAAGAGCAGTGATTCGATACTTCGTATGGCAAGCCCTCGGAAAGGTGTTGCAAGTGGGCGACTTCCTCCTCGGCGGCGGCTGACGGGTGCAGCGAAAGACCAGCGATAGTGAGGGCGATGACCGCTACGATGTGACGCGAGTGCATATAGACTCTCCTCTTTTTGGACTTCTCTCAGCATCCCCGGAGGTGGCTTTCATCACCGGTTGGTGGTGAAGCGCTTCTCAGCGTCCTGGAGCCGCTGCGTCAACGCGTCATTGGCATCAGACAACGCCTTAACGTTCTTCTGGAGCTCAGCGACGAGATCCTGCAACGCCTTGATCGTCTTAGCGTCAGCAGAGAACTTCTCATCGACCTCGCTCTTTGTGTAGACGACAAAAACGCAGTCCGCGCTGCCATTGCGACAGTGGTTCGTTACCCCTGCTGGGGGGAAGCCGTACGTCGTTTCGTCGGGCCCGACTTGCAGCTTTGCGATTTTCTCCTCGGCGTTGGCCGGAAATGCAAAACAGCAAGTGAGTAAGACAAACGTGATGACAACGAGCGGAAACGTTCGCATGGGAAGTCCTCCTCAGTCTTGGGCGAATCTCTCGATATAGGAGGGCCGCGAAACCCCTGTTTCCCTACCCGGTGATCAACGATGACAGCGTTCGGCGTCGCTCGCGTCGCAGGATTTCACTCGGACCGAGAGGCATACAAGCTGCCGCCTCGTCGAAGGTCACACGAGCGGTAGATGGCGCGGATGCGCCGCGCAGGCGTGCAAGAAAGCAGATCGGTGGGGATCAGGACTTGGTCTCGTAGCGCCCCCTATGCCACTTCGGTGGCCGGGTTTTTCGCGGCGAGCAGATACCTTCCGGTGATCGACCGCGGATTCGCCGCGATGTCCTCGGGCGTGCCGGTCGCGACGACCTCCCCCCCTCCGTCGCCGCCCTCGGGGCCGAGGTCGATGACGTGGTCGGCGGCTTCGATGAGCTGGATGTTGTGCTCGATCACGATGACGGAGTTGCCGCGCTCGATCAAGTCCTTGAGGGTCTTGATCAGCTGCTTGACGTCGGACGCGTGGAGGCCCGTCGTCGGCTCGTCGAAGAGGAAGAGGCGGCCTTGCTCGGCGCGGGCGCTTTCGGCGAGGAAGGAGGCGAGCTTGAGGCGCTGCGCTTCGCCGCCGGACAGCGAGTCGGTCGACTGGCCGAGGCGGAGGTAGCCGAGGCCGACGGAGCGGAGCGACGTGAGCTTCTTGAGGATGGCGCGCTTGTCGACGAAGAAGCGCATCGCCTCGTCGACCGTCATCGCCAGGATCTGGTTGACGTCGCGCCCCTTGTATCGGACCTTCATCACCTGCTCGCCGAAGCGGCGGCCGTTGCACTTCTCGCAGACGACTTCGACGTCGGCGAGGAACTGCATGTCGATCGTCACGGTGCCGGCGCCTTCGCACACTTCGCAGCGGCCGCCCGCGGTGTTGAACGAGAACATCCCGGCGGTGACGCCGTGGAGCTTCGCGTGGGTCGTCTCGGCGAGGAGTTTGCGGATCTCGTCCCACGCCTTGATGTACGTCGCCGGATTGGAGCGCGAGCTGCGGCCGATCGGCGCCTGGTCGACGAACTGGATGTCGTAGATGAAGTTGTGGCCGTCGATCAGGCGCGGGTTCTTCTGGAACTGTTCGAAGAGGCAGTTGCGGATGAGCGTCGACTTGCCGGAGCCGGAGACGCCGGTGATGGCGACCATCTTCCCGAGCGGGATCGTGACGTCGAAGCCCTTCAGGTTGTGCGTCCGCGCGTTGCGGATGGTGAGGCTCCCGGCGTCGACGCGTTTGTCGCGCTCGTACTCCTCGTCCGCGCCGCTGTCGGTCACGCGCGGCGGGCCGCTGTACATGAGGCGTCCGCCGTACTCGCCGGCGCCCGGCCCGAGCTCGAGCGTGTGGTCGGCGCCCGCGATGATGGTCGGATCGTGCTCGACGACGATGACGGTGTTCCCCGCGTTGCGCAGCCGGCGCAGCACCGCGAGTAAGCGCTCGCTGTCGCGCGCGTGGAGGCCGACGGTCGGCTCGTCGATCACGTACATGGTCTCGGTCAGCGAGCTGCCGAGGGCCGCGGCGAGGTTGATGCGCTGCGTCTCGCCGCCGGAGAGCGTGCGCGTCTGGCGGTCGAGCGTGAGGTACGAGAGGCCGACCTCGTCGAGGTAGACGAGGCGGTTGACGATCTCGCGGCGCAAGTGCCCCGCGATCGCCTCCTCCTGCTTCGAGAGCGGGAGGTACTCCCAGAACTTGCGCGCGGTCTTGACGTCCATCGCGAAGAGGTCGGCGATCGCGAGCTCGCGGAACTTCACGTACGACGCGGCGCTCTTCAGGCGCGAGCCGTGGCACTGCGGGCACGGCTCGTAGCTGCGGTACTTCGCGAGCTTCACCCGGACGTGGATCTTGTACTTCTTCGTCTCGAGCCAGTCGAAGAAGCCTTTGATGCCGTACCACTTGGCGCGGCCGCTGTAGAGGAGGTCCCACTCCTTCTGCGTCAGCTCTTTGATCGGGACGTCGACTCGAAGGCCGTATTTCTTCGCCGCCTTCTCGAGGTCTTCGTAGCAGTCTTCGTAGCCGGCGGAGTTCCACGGCGCGACCGGCTTTTCGTCGAGGCGCAGGTCGCGGTTCGGAATGACCTTCTCCATGTCGATGCCGATGATCCGGCCGTAGCCCTGGCAGTTCGTGCACGCGCCGAGCGGCGAGTTGAACGAGAAGAGGTGCGGCACCGGCTCGGTGAACTCGGTCCCGCATTTGTTGCACGCGAAGCGCGAGGTGAAGCGGTGCGAGATCCAGATGCCGTCCGCATCCTCCAGAACGTTCACGTTCCCCTTCGAGATCTCGAATGCCTGCTCGACCGCTTCCGTGATCTGCGACGCGCGCTCCGGATCGATCTTCAGCCGCGTGATGACCATCTCCAGCGCGGTGACGTCGCCGGTCTCGTGTTCCTTCAGGTCCCGCACTTCGCCGTCGATCCAGGCGCGGTAGTAGCCGGCCTTGATGAGCTGCGTGAGCACTTCGCCGCGGTTCTCGGCCTCGAAGAAGACCGGCGCGAGGACGATGGCGCGTTTGCCGGCGAGCGACGACGCGATCTCGGCGGTGATCGACTCGGGCGTATCTTTGCGCACGATCGCGCCGCAGTCAGGGCACTTGGTCTCGCCGCAGTAGGTCATGAAGAGGCGGATGTGGTCCGCCAGCTCGGTGGCGGTCGCGACGGTCGAGCGCGCGTTCTTGACCGAGTTCTTCTGTTCGATCGCGATCGCCGGGAGGATGCCTTCGATCTCGTCGACGTCCGGCCGGTCGATCCGTTCCAGGAACTGCCGCACGTAGGTCGACATCGACTCGACGAATCGCCGCTGCCCCTCGGCGTACAGGGTATTGAAGGCCAGCGACGACTTGCCCGAACCGCTCGGCCCGCTGATCACGGTGAGCTGGCGCTGCGGGATCTCGACCGAGACGTTCCTCAGGTTGTGAGTGCGAGCCCCACGGATCGAGATGGTTCGGGTAGGCATAACGAGGGTACAACGCTGCGCAGATGGCCGATCTTCCGGTTGGCTGCTGCCGCGCGGGTTGCCCCTCATCCGGCCTTCGGCCACCTTCTCCCCACTCCGTGGGGCGAAGGGTAATTACGAAAAGGCTGCGTCATTACCCTTCTCCCCGCTCCGCGGGGAGAAGGTGGCCGAAGGCCGGATGAGGGGCGACCCGCGCTAGATCCTGATCCCGTGCCTCGCGTAGAAGTTGTAGTCGCCCAGCCGCGTGCGCAGCCGCTCGACGACGTCCGCCGGCAGCCGCGACTCCGCCGCCGCCACGTTCATCTCCACCTGCCGCGCGTTCCGCGCGCCGGGGATCGTGCTCGAGACGGCGTCATCCGCCAGCACGAACTGCAGCGCGGCATCGGTGAGCGACTTCGCGGCGCCCCCGACGATCGAGCGCATTTCGTCGACGCGTGCGTTCACCTCTTCCAGCCGTTTCGCCGTGAGGAAGTTCTGCCGCACGTCGTCGACGGCGAACGTCGAATCCGCGCGGAACTTGCCGGTGAGCAGTCCCGATCCGAGCGGCACGCGTGCGATGATGCCGTAGCCTTTCTGCTTCGCGAGCGGGAAGAGCGAGAGCGCCGGTTCCTGGTTGAGCGCGTTGTAGAGCACCTGCAGCGCATTGCCCCAGCCGCGGTTGATGATCTCGACCCCTTCGTCGACGGTCGAGACGGAGACGCCCCAGTAGCGGATCTTCCCGATCTCCTGGAGCCGCGCCATCGCCTCCTGGATCTCCTCGCGCTGCAGCTGTTCGAGCGTCGGGTTGTGCGCCTGGTAGAGGTCGATGTAGTCGGTCCGCAGCCTCTTCAGCGAGCCGTCGACGGCGTGGAAGATGTGCTGGCGCGAGAAGTCCTTTTTCAGCGAGCTGTCGCCCATCCGCATCACGCCGACCTTCGTCGCGATGATGACGTTCTGCCGCGCGCGCGACAGCACGATGCCGAGGAGCGACTCGCTGCGCCCGAAGCCGTAGCTGTCGGCGGTGTCGAAGAAGTTCACGCCGAGGTCGCGCGCGCGCCGGATCGCGGCGAGCGAATCGTCGTCGTTCGTCCGCCCCCACCCGAGCGGCGTCCCCGAAGCCTCCGCCGCGCCGCCGATCGCCCACGCGCCGAATCCGATTTCACTGATCCGAATGCCGGTGTTGCCGAGAGAGCGTTGCTGCATTACCTCATTAGCATAGCGGCTCTACAGCCGCACTTGCCGCACATCCTCCATGGCCCGCAGCGTCCGTAACGCGTGGAGCATGTCGGGGTTGAGCGGGGAGTCGACGGTGATGACGGCGAGGGCCAGGCCCTGGGCGGCGTTGCGGGCGAGGTTGTACTCGGCGATGTTGATCTCGAAGTCGCCGAGGAGGGTGCCGACCTTGCCGACGACGCCGGGGACGTCTTTGTTGATGGCGTAGAGCAGGTTGCCCTCGGGTGTGAATTCGACACGGAAATTGTTTACGGAAACGATGCGCTGATTCTTTTCGTGGAAAACGGTGCCGGAAACGCACACCTCTTCCTTTTCGGTCGAGGCGCGGAAGGTGATCAGGTTGGAGTAGTCGCGCGGGACGGGGTGCGTCGTCGTGGAGATCGCGATCCCCCGCTGGTCCGCGCTCTGTTCGGCGTTCACGTAGTTGACGTTGGAGAGGTGCGGGGTCAGGAGGCCCTTCAGGCTCGCGACGGAGAGGATCTTCTGGAGGTGGTCTTCGATCCCCCACAGCTCGACGGCGGCGCGCGTCACCGGTCCGTTGACGATCTGCGCCGCGAAGAGGCCGAGCTTCTCGGCGAGCCGGATGAGCGGCGCGGCATCGGCGTCCGAGAGTCCTTCGAACGGGAGGTTCACGGCGCTGACGAAGATCGAGCCGCGCAGCGCTTCCACCACCATCTCGCTCGTCTGCACCGCGACGCGGTCCTGCGCCTCGATGGTGTTCGCGCCGATGTGCGGCGAGAGGATGATGTTCTTCGCGTTCAGCAGCGGGTGGTCTTTGCCCGGCGGCTCGTTCGAGTAGACGTCGATCGCCGCGCCGGAGACTTTGCCGCTGTTCAACGCGTCGGCGAGCGCCCCTTCCTCGTAGATGCCGCCGCGCGCGATGTTGAGGACCATGACGCCGTCCTTCATCTTCGCGAATTCGGGGGCCTTGATCATGCCGCGCGTCTCGTCGGTGAGCGGGGTGTGGACGGTGATCACGTCCGCCTGCGCCAGGAGCTGGTCGAGCGCGACCTTCTCCGCCGCGACGCGCTCGAACACGGCGTCGCTGATGTACGGGTCGTAGGCGATGACGCGCATCCCGAATGCTTTCGCCCGGATGGTCACGCGGGTGCCGATGCGTCCAAGTCCGATGATGCCGAGGGTCTTGCCGTTCAGCTCGACGCCCATGAACTTCGAGCGCACCCAGTCGCCGCGCTTCACGCTCGCATGCGCCTCGGGGATGTTGCGGCAGAGCGCCAGCAGCATCGCCATGGTGTGCTCGGTCGCCGACATGATGTTGGCGGTCGGCGCGTTGATGACGAGGATGCCGCGCGCGGTGCAGGCGTCGACGTCGACGTTGTCGAGCCCCACGCCAGCCCGCCCGATGATCCGCAGCCGATTGCCCGCGTTCACCAGCTCCTCGGTCACCGCCGTTCCGCTGCGCGTGATGAGCGCGTCGCTCTGCGCCACCTCGCGCAGCAGCTCTTCGCCTTTGAGGCCGGGGCGGTAGTCGAGGTCGACGTCTTTCGCCGCGCGAAGGATCGCGAGGCCGGAGTCGGCGATCGTGTCGGTGACCAGGACGCGGTGGTTGGTCATGCCTTGGCGATTTCCTCCAGGACGTCGAGCATTGCGTTGAGGTCGTCGAGCGAGATGTCGCCCATGTGGCCGATGCGGAAGGTGCGGTCCTTCCATTCGCCGTAGCCGCCGCCGAGGGTGTAGCCGCGCTTTTTCATCTCGGCGCGGAGGGCGTCGGGCGACTTGACCGGCTCGAGCGCGCTGACGGTCGGCGATGCGTGAGCGCGATCGCCGGCGAGCTTCGCGAAGCGCGACGTCCGCTCGATCGTTGAGTCGCGCATTTTGCGGTGGCGCTCGAAGCGGTTCTCGAGTCCCTCGCCGCGGAGGATGTCGTCGAGCTGTTTGGCGAGCGCGAAGAAGTGCGGGATCGACGGGGTCGACGGGACGCTGTCTTCGTCGGCCTTCAGTTTGTAGTTCACGAAGTCGAAGTAGAGCCCGCGGTACGGATGCTTCTTCGCGGCCTCGATTGCGCGTGCCGAGGCGGCGAGGACGGTGATGCCGGGCGGCAGCGCGAGGCCCTTCTGGACGCTGGCGAGGCAGACGTCGAGGCCCCACGCGTCGAAGCGGACGGGGATGCCGCCGAGCGAGGAGACGGCGTCGACGAGGACGAGGGTGTCGGGCGACTCTTCGTGCACCACGCGCGCGAGTGCCTCGATGTCGTTGGTGACGCCGGTCGACGTCTCGTTGTGCGTGAGCGTCACGGCGTCGTAGTGCGCCCGCCGGCCGCGAAGATGGTCGCCGAGCTCCTCGGGATCGACGGCGTGTCCCCAGCCGGCGTCCAGCCGATCGACTTCGTAGCCGAGCGACTGCGCCATCGTGAACCACCGCTCCGAGAAGGCGCCGCACGTCGTCACGAGCACGCGGCGGGTGACGCAGTTCTCCAGGGCCGCCTGCATGACGCCGGTCCCCGAGGCGGTGATGACGAGCGCATCGCCGGCGGTCTCGAACAGCGTCTTCAGATCGCGACGGATGCCGCCAAACAGCTCGCGGAACTCCGCGGAGCGGTGGCCGATCATCGGACGCGTCATCTCCTGCAGGATCGCAGGGCGGACCCACGTCGGGCCGGGAATGAAGAATTTGCACTCGCTCATGTGAGGGCCTTCAGTACTTCGTCGAATGTCATCGCGAAGACGGCGGCATTCTCCTTCACCTTCGGGCGCACGTGAACTCCTCCGAAGCCGACGAAGAGGTCGACGGCCGGCTTCGCTTCAAGGTCGCTGGCGCCGTCGCCGACGAACGCGGCCTTTCCATGCGTCCGCGCTCGCACATCGCGGACCACCAGCTCTTTTCCGCCGCTGCGCGTGAGGAAGGAGCGGCGGTCGAAGTCTTCGTACTCACCGGCCGCATTGAATCGGAGCGCGACCGCGTGCACCGCGCGCTCGGGCACGCCGAGGTGTGACGCCAGCGGCTGCACCGCCTGGGCGATTCCCGCCGTGACGAGGTGGATCTGCACGCCGGAGTTGCGCAGTGTCTCGATCGCTTCTTTCGCTCCTGTGACCAGCGACGCGATGTAGCGCCGCGCCAGCTCCTCGACCGCCGCGCGATTCGGCCGAATGATCTCCAGCCGCTTCGCATACACCTCTTCCAGCGCAATCTCCCCATTCATCGCCCGTTCCGTCAGCCGCGCGATCTCCGGATTCCCCGCGCCAAGGACATCGATCCCCTCGATCGTGACGAGGGTCGAATCGACGTCGAAGAAGACGAACCGGAACTTCATGGTTGTGCCGTCGCAACAACATGCGCCGCGCGAGGCACCCGCCCCTCATCCGGCCTTCGGCCACCTTCTCCCCGCTCCGCGGGGCGAAGGGTAATTTGGCTCGTGCGGCGCTTGCTTTTCCCCTCGCCCCGCGGAGCGGGGAGAGGGAGACACGAAGCGAAGCGGAGTGCGGGTGAGGGGTCGTGCATCGGAGCGATTAGCGCGCCACCGTGGTGACGATTTCGAGAAGGTCCGAGAAGCGTGCGAGGTAGTGATCGGCTTGGGCGGCGCGGAGTTGGTCGGTGCTGGACGAGCCGGTGGGGACGACGGCGACTTCGATGCCGCTGTTGCGGGCGGCCTGGACGTCGATCGGCATGTCGCCGACGAAGAGGGCGTCTGTGGTGGCGACGCCGGTGGCGTCGAGGGCGTGGAGGAGATGGCGGGGATCGGGTTTGCGGGCGCCGGCGAGGTCGGGGCCGACGATGGCGCGGAAGTGGCGCGCGAGGCCGAGGGCCTCGAGGATCTTGCGGGAGAAGAATGTCGGCTTGTTGGTGCAGACCGCCATGGCGACGTCGAGCGAGGCGAGGTGCTCGAGCGTCGCCTCGACGTCCTCCAGCACCTTCGACTCGGCGCAGCAGATCTCGTCGTAGCGCGACTCGAACGCCTGCGCCACGCCGCGCGGCACGTCGGTCGTGTCGAACGCGCGCTGCAGCAGCTTCTCGAGCCCGTCGCCGACGAACTGTTTGATGCGCGTCTCGCCGAGCGGTTCGAGGCCGTGCTGCCGCCGCGCGTAATTCACCGCCTCCGACAGCGCCGCGTACGAGTCGACGAGCGTTCCATCGAGGTCGAACAGCACCGCGCGATAGCGCAGCGGCGCGTCAGGACCAGTCATACGTCTTGAATCCTTCCACGAACACCACGTCGGCGTCGAACACCTCGAGCAGATCGCGCGGGTCGTCGAAGCGGATGCGGAACGTCTCGTTGCCGCGGAAGACGACCGCTTCGCCGTCGCCCGCCAGGATCACCGGCTCCGCCCCCGCCGCGCGGAACCGGGAGGTATCGCCGCGGTCTTCCGTGTTGAGCGGATGGTGCGTGTGCTTGATCGCGCCGACGCGCTCGCCGCCGGCGACGGCCTCGCGAATCAGGCCGCAGATGGTCGTCGTCTTGCCGCTGTTCGAAGGTCCGACGAACGGTTGCACTCTCATCGCGCGATCCGCGAGTACGCGGAGCGGAGGATCGTAACGCGCTTCACGTAATTGCGCGTCTCGGCGAACGGGATCGACTCGAGGAACTCGTCCATCGGCTTGCGCGGCGCGCCGCGCCGCCACTTCAGGACGTTCCCCTGCCCCGCGTTGAACGACGCCGCCACGAGCTGCGGGTTGTTGTTGAACAGCGACATCAGGTGCTGCAGGTAATACGTGCCGATCTCGATGTTCGTCTCGGGGTCGCTGAGCCGCTTCACGCTGAAGAGCGGATGGAGCTGCGCGCCGAGCTCCGCGCCGGTCGACGGCATGATCTGCATCAGCCCCGTCGCGCCGACGCGCGACTTCGCGTGCGGGTTGTAGTAACTCTCCTGAAGGATCAGCGCCATCACGAAGAACGGATCGAGGCCGAAGCGCCGCGAGTCGCGCAGGATCGCGTCGCGGTACTTCACCGGGTAATACATCTTGAGGAAGTACGGCGGCACCGCGTCCTGCTCGACCGTCGCGAGCAGCGGCCACGCGCTCTTCAACATCCGGTACATCTCGATGAGGTTGCCGTCGTTACTCAGCTTCTCCGCCGCCAGCGCGTCGGCGAACTGCTGGTTCTCCTGCTTCGCGTTCTTGTTCAGCTCCGCCGCCGCGTCGTTGAAGTCCTGCAGCGCCGTCAGTTCATAGGCGAGGCGCAATTCGGCGGGCATCGAGCGCTCGGCGATGACGTTCCAGTCCTCGCGATTCGCGGCGGTCGGATTCGTGGGAGGGACGACGTGCTTCGCTCCGTGCGATTCGGCGTAGATCGCGTAGACGTCCTCGTACGGCGCCGACGCCAGCTGCTGGTACGTGGCGGCGGCGTTCGCCTTGTCCCCCTGCCGCTCCAGGATGCGCGCGTACCAGTACTCCGCCTGCCGCTTCACGTTCGGCATGTTGTAGGTGTCGATGATGAAGCGCAGCAGCGTCTTCGCGGTGTTCAGATCGCCGCCCGCGTACGCCGCCCACGCCTTGTCCCAGAAGTACTGCACGCCCGAGCCGTCATACCGATCGAGCTTGATGACCTGCGGAACGAGCTCCTGCAGATACGCGTCCTGATGCTTCGCCTGCGCCGCTTCGATGAGCGTGTCGAGCGTCTCGAGCCGCACCTGCATCGCCGTTTGCGGGAGCTGCAGCAGGTCCTTCAGCCGCTCGGTGGCGAGTTTGTCGTAAGCATCCTTCTTCGCCTTCTTCGCGAGGTCGACGAGCTGGATGTTCTTCTTCACGTTCGCGTACTTCGGTTTCGTGACGAGCTTCTTCGTCTTCCCCTTTCCGACGCGCACCTTCACGTTGCCGACCTTCTGCCGCACCGTGACCTGCTTGATGACGATCGGATTGATCGACGCGGAGAGCGCGCGGTAGTTCTTCGCCGCGGTCGCGATGGCGGGAATGGCGAAGCGGAACGGCCCGCCCGCCATCGGTTCGAGCAGCTTGTTCGACTCGTCGTATCGCCGCAGCTGATTGAGCGTCAGGCCGCGGTTCAGTTGAATCGGATCGCGCAGTGAGGCCGGTGCCGCGCCGTCGAGCGCCGTCAGCTCGTCGTATGCATGTTGCGGATCGCCGTCGCGCATCAGTGCCACGGCGCGCTCGAGCCGCTCGGCCGGAGACATCTCGATCGAACCGATCGTTTGCATGACCGCCAGCGCGTCGACCGCCTGCGGCGCGCGCGGACTCTTGATCGCGGTTGCACGCGCCGCCTCGAGTGTGCCGTCAATGTCGCCGTTGATGAAGTGCGATTCGATCGCCCCCCACCGCGCAGCCGCCGCCGTGTTCGGAACGTCGCTACGCTCCGCAAGCGCGTCGTAGATCTCGGACGCGCGCGTGAAGTCGCCCGCTTCGGCGTACAAGGCCCCGAGGCGCTGCGCCGCGTCGTCCGCGATCACGGCGCGCGGGCTCCGCTGCCACAGCTCCGCGTAGACGCGCCGTGCGGAGGTGCGATCGTTCTTCAGCTCGAACGCGCGGCCGAGGTAGTAGAGCCGGTACTCCTCGACGACGCGGCCGCGGAACGAGAACGCCGCGAACGTGTTCGTCGCCTTCTCGCCATCCTTGTCATGAATCGCCGCGAGGCCGGCGAGGTACTGGTCGCGCAGCTTCAGCAGATCGGGCGGCGCTTCCGGCTTGTGCGTCGTCACCGGCTCGCGGCGGAAACGCCGCGTGCGAAAGTAACGTGAGCCGATGATCGTCACGCCGATGGTGACGAGCACCACGATCGTGGTGACGAGCCATCGACGACGTAAGGCGCGCATGGCGCGTCCGACTGCGAATTACAGGCCGAGGGCCTCCGCGTCGCCGTCGGCGAGGATCCGCACGAGCTCGTCATAGAAATAGTTCGACGACTTCCGGACGTCCTCTCCGATCCGCTCGTCGTACATCTGCCGGCTGCGGTCGATGTCTTCCTTCAGCCGCTCGTAGAGGTCCTTATTCTTGCGGCCGACCTCCACCTTCGCCTCGTTGTAGAGCTTGATCTCCGAGACGAGGAGGCGGGCGAAGCGCCGCGCTTCGTCGTGCTTCTTCGCGTCCTCGCTCTGCGCCGCCATCGCCGCGGCGCGGCCGGTGACGCCAGAAGGGGGGATGAATTGCGTCGTCGGACGTCCTTCGTCGACGAAGGAAGGCGTGGCGGGCGGTGCTGCCGGCGGTGCGGGTGCCGGCGCTACAGGAGGAGGCGGCGGGGGCGGGGGCGGGGGTGGTGCCGCGGCCGGTCTCGCCGGGGCGGGTGCAACCGCGGCCATCATCTCGCGCATCTGCTGCGCGGTAATCGCAACGGTCGCCGATCCCTGCTCGGCGGCCGGAGGAGCCGGCGGCGGTGCAGCGGGTTTGGGTGCGGGCGCGGGAGCGGGTGCAGCTGCCGGCGCCTGCGCAGCAGGAGCCGCCCCCTCTTGCTCCGACAGCGAAGGTGAAGGCGACTTCTTCCGGATCGCGAGCGTGTCGATCAGCAGCCCCGTCGTGAAGACGAGGAGCTCGACCGACGCCTGATCCAGCTTCGAGACATCGTCCGTCGTGGCGTCGACGTAGACCGCCGCCGCGACCTTGTCCTTGATCACCATCGGGACGAGCAGCGCCTTCTCCGGCGCGCCGACGCCGAAGCGCGAGGCGAGGTTGGCGCCGTCCCACGCCACGACGCGCTCGTTGTGCAGCACCTGATCGAGCTCGGCGATGAGTCCCGGCGCGGCGTTGAAGCGCTTGATGTTCTCGTCGTTCCCGCCGTGCGCGGCGAAGCCGACGCCCTTCCAGCCGCTGAACGTCTCGCCGCGCAGGATCAGCAGCGCGGCGCGCGAGCCGAAGTCGAGCGACTGTTCGAGGAGCGCATTGAGGATGTCGACCTGCGACTTGCCGCGCTCGACCGCTTGCACAGTCCGTTTCAGACGCGACACGTCTCCGCCGCCCGTGGACGCGGCGACAGGCGCCGGCTGCTCCGCCTGAAACGTTTCCTCGAGCTCGCCGATCGTCTTCTGGATGTGCGGCAGAAACGAGAACGAGTTGACGTCCGCCTGCACACTTTGTAGCGCCGCCTTCAGCTGTGAATCGACAGCCGTGCGGATGTCTTCGATGGAGGTGCGGATCTCACTCACCATCCTCTCGACCGCTTCGCGGACATGTGCGTCGATCGAGCTTGCGACTTCCTCACCCCTCACGGCCATAACTCCTCCTGGTGGTGTAACTTGACCCGCCTCGCGTCGGACGGCGCAGAAGCCACGGAATTATATGGTCGTGTTAAGGTGGCAGCAAATGAGCCGCATCGTCCCGGCCGCCGTCGCGATCCTCCTGCTCGCCTCCTGCAGCAACGACGCGAACAGTGCACTCGACCACGACTGGCTCGCGGTGCTCCACCACAAGAAGGCCGCCGTCTCGCCGCAGGCGTCTCCGCGGCAGAAGCAAGTCTACGCCGACACGCTTGGCGCATTCGTGCAGCAGCACCCGCAGCACAGCCGCGCGCGCGCCGTCTACCAGCGGATCCAGCTCGACTTCGCGCGGGAGCTCGCCTCGATCGGCCGCTACCAGGATTCGATCCGCTTCTACCGCGCCGTCCTGACGCACGACCCCTCGAACGCCGAGGCGGCGCACGGAGTCGCCGACGCCGTCGACCACCTCGCCGTCACCCGCGCCAAGCTTCTGGCGCTCGAGAAAGGGATGTCGCAGCACCAGGTCGCTCAGCTCCTCGGCAAGCCGATCCCCGGCTGGACCTCGACCCACGAGCACGCGGAGGTCACGAACGAGTCGTGGTACTACCGGACAAGCGAAGGCGGCATCGCGGGCGTCTACTTCCGCGACGGCGTCCTCGTGGCGGCGGAAGCCACGGCGCACGAGAAGGTGGCACCGCTCACCCGCTGAAATCGGCGCGCACCTCGCAACTGTTGAACCAGATATGCCGCTGTACGAATACGAGTGCACCAACTGTAAAGAGCGCACGGAGGTCCTTCAGCGCGTGAGTGATTCTCCGTCCCCGCAGTGCCCGAAGTGCGGCGCGGAGATGAAGAAGCTCATCTCGTCTCCCGCGATCCAGTTCAAAGGGTCGGGCTTCTACAAGACCGACTACGCGTCGTCGTCTTCCTCGAAGCCTGAAACCAAGTCGGAAACGAAAACCGAAGCAAAAACCGAAACGAAGTCCGAGTCGAAGAGCGAGAGCAAATCGGATTGAGCGCGGTCGTCGCCACCATGGGAAAAGCGAGAGAGCTGAAACGGCGCGCCGACTCGGTGCTCGAAGAAGTCTTCCGCGCCCTCTTCGAGGAGATCGACACCGATCGCATTCGCAAAGAGGTCGATGAGCTGCGGCAGACGTTCCCCGACACCGCCTCGTCCGAGTACGCGCACAAGCTCGCACGCCGCACGGCGATCCGCTGCGCCGCGGCCGGCGCGGTGACCGGGATTCCCGGCGGACTCGCCGCGATCGGCGCGCTCGGCGCCGACCTCGCGTACCTCATCTACCAGCAGTTCCGCCTCATCCTCGGCATCGCCACGATCTACGGACAGGAGCCTTCTTCGCGCGAGCGATTCAACGAAGCGCTGCAGTGCCTCGCCTGGGCCTCGGGCGTCGGCATGAGCAAGCAGGGCATCGCGACGATGCTCGAGTCGGCGTCCGCCGAGGGGGGAATCGTCGCGGAAAAAATCGGGTCGCGCATCGCTCGCGACCAGATCGCGCGCGTCGTTCCGATCGTCGGCGCCGTCTCCGCCGGCGTCCTCAATTGGGCCGCCGTGATGGGTACCGGGCGCAACGCGATTCGCTATTACGAGTCGCGCGTCGACCCCACCGAAGCGGACGAAATCTGGGCCGACGGCGACCGCGAGCACGCCTGAAAGGGTTGTTGCCGAAGTGCGGAATTGAACGCCGAGAGCCTCGGTTTGCTGCGGTGACCAGGATGCCGAAGCACGAAATGGAATCGACCGAGGAGATTCGGTCCGCGTTCTTCGAACGCCGCCGTCTCCGCCGGATCCGGATGATCGTCGAGCTGACGCATAACCTGATCAGCAGCGATCGCACGGTGACCAGTCGCGAGGCGCGCTGCCTCGTGAGCTGCGCGCGCAAAGCGATCCTCGACCTCCACCCCGGATTCGAATCGCGCTACGACCGCATCGTCCGCCCCCACTTCGAGCGCGTCCTCGCCGAACGCTGGCCGCAAGAGCAAACGCTCGACCTCGACACCTGCGGCGACGAGATCGTCAACTAGGCGCGCCCGTTCTGCGATCAGCCGCCGTAGGCGGCGATAGATCCCCAGCCCCCGTCTTTAGACGGGGGACCGGTCATTACGAAGATGCGAGCCCGCGTAGCGGGCGACAGGTGCCGCCCGCTACGCGGGCTCACGTCGTGTGTACGCGAATACCCCCCGTCTGAAGACGGGGGCTGGGGTTCTTTCGCCGCCTCACGGCGGCTTGGCGCCCCCTAACGCTGGGCGTCCGGCACGACGCCCTTCACTTCCAACCTGCGAATCGTTTCCGGCGCGAAGGCGGCGCGGCGGGCGAAGACCATCGCGACGTCGTCGTAGCTGATGAGCGCCCAGTCGCGGCGCGGCCAGTAGGCGAGCGACGCGGGCGCCTGCTGGTGGGCTCCGTTCGCGGGATTCACGACGTCGAGCGGCGGGCGGTACTCGTCGACGGCGAGATCGATCCGGTACTTCGCGAGCAACGCGGTCCATGCGCGGCTGTCGAGCCGCGCCTTCGCGTACTCGTCGATGAACGCGTGAAAGAGCTCGTTGCGGCCGTCCGTGAGCACGCGGCGCGGCGGATAGAACGACCAGATCAGATAGCCGCCGAATTGGTCGGGGTTGTAGATGTTCCCCTGCAGGTTCTCCGCGTGAATCACCTCCGTCGCGACGATCGGAAAGCGATGCGGTGCGATTCCGGCGACGTGCGGCCCGTTCGCATACGCCCACCCGATCGGCAGCAGCGCGAGCAACCCGACCGCGCGATGCGACCAGTTGCGCGGCACCATCGGCGCGACCAGCAGCGGCATCGCCGCGAAGTACAGCCCCTGGTTCCGCACGTGCGCGATCGCGAGATACGCGAGTAGCGCGAAGGCGACGAATCGCCACAGATCGTGTTTCGAGACGACAAAAGCAATCACTCCGAAGACGACGCTGACGTACAACAGCGGAAAGATCGCCGCGGGACTCGGCAGCCACTCCGCGTTCACGAACGTCCCGCCGCGCGCGAACATCGTCAGCTTCAGCGGCGCGGTCACGCCGTTCCACCCGAACGGATTCACCAGCAGCGCGAGCGCGCTCGCGACCGGCAGCCAATGCACGCGCCGCACGAGCAGCGCGAGGATCGGTGCGAGCAGCGCGGACGGATGCACGTTGATCCAGACGATCGTCAGCACGACGTAGGCGACGTCGAGCTCCCGCTCCAGCATCGCGAGTCCGATCACCAGCAGCGCCGCCGCCGCGGTCGACGGGCGCGCGTCGAGATGGTCGTAGGCGCCGACGAACGCGAATCCGGTCACCGCCAACGCCATCGGCCAATCGGTCTTGCGCGAGGCGACGAAAAAGCCGAACGCGAACAGCGCCGCCACGAAGAACGCGCGAAGACGATCGATCCACACCGGCGAACGGATCGCGTACAAGACCACCTGGAACAGCCACTCGCCGTTGATCCACGGCGCCCGGTCGCTCGCGATCGTGAACGGATCGGTGAGCGGCAGCGCGTGGTGCTCCGTGATCCACCGCCCGGTCGCGAGATGCCAGAAGAAGTCGTAGCTCGCGATCGGCAGGAGCGCGGCGGGTACGAGGACGACCAGCAGCGCGAGCGCGAGAAGAACCAACGGCCGCGATGCTGTCATCGCGGCCGAGTGTACCTACTCAGTGCTGGGAGCGGGAGGTGGCGGCGGAGCGGGCGGCGCCGGCGCGACGGCCGGCACAGCGGGAACCGGCGGCGTGGCGTTCTCGATCTTGATGTCGCCGTTCACCGTGACGATGTTCAGATCGTAGCGTCCGCCGTTGACCTCACCCGACACGCGGCGGCTGCCGGGATGCGAGTGGATCGTAAGCGGGAACGCGGCCTCGAAGTCGCCGTTGACCTGCGACAGCACGCAGGCGAACGACGCGTTCGGCGGCAGCACCGCGCGGACGCTTCCGTTGACCGTCTTGAAGCGCGCCCCCTGGAAGTCCTTTCTGAAGTGCGCCTCCAACGGACCGTTGACCGAGCGGAGCGTGACCTCGCGTTCGCCCGACGCCTCGACATCGAGCGAGCCGTTCACGGTCGTCGCCTGGATGCCGCCGTCCGTGCCGCGGGTCGCGACGCGGCCGTTGACCGTGGTCAGCGCCAGGTCGACCGAAGGCGGCACGCGCAGCTCGTAATTGATCTCGACGTCATGCGACGAGAAGAAGAAGAACGGTCCGCGAACGTGGACGCCGTGCTGGCGGCCGATGGTCAGCGTGTCGCTGTCGAGCGACGTGACGAAGTAGCCGTGGTTTTCCTTCTTCGGATCCGGTTGGAAGTTGCGGGCGCGGATGTGCGCCACGAGCGAGATCTCGTTTCCGGTTCCGGCCGTGACGTCCACGCTGCCGTCGACGCCGTTGACGTCGACGCGCTTGATGCCGTCAGCCGGCCAGCTTCGCGTGATCGTCTCGACGTGCCGCTCGCCCATCACGCAACCGTAGGTGAGGAGCGCCAGCAGCGCGGGTAAATAAAGTCTGTAAGTCCTTGCGTTCATGGGACACCTGCGGAATCTTACGGATCTGCCGGTAAAGTGTTTCAGGCCCTGACCAGTCTATGAACGATACGTCCCAGACGACCCTCCTGCGGATCGCCGCGTTCCTGACCGACGCGCTCTCCATCGCGGTCATCCTGATCGCCCCCGCCTCGCTCGCCAGCTACATCCTGGCGTGGGTCGGCGGCGGATCGATCAAAGCAATCCAGATCGTCTGGTGGGTCGCGCTCGCCCTCCTGATGCTCGCCCTCCTCGTCCGCGACGGCTACCGCGGCCGCTCCCCCGGCAAACGCCTCCTCGGCCTCCGCCTCGTCACTCCCCACGGCGAAGGCTGCGGCTACACCCGCTCCATCATCCGCAACCTCCCCCTCTTCATCCCCCCTCTGAACCTCGTCGAAGCCATCCTCGTCGTAGCCGGCAAACGCCGCACCGGCGACCGCATCGCCAAGACCACGGTTACGGAGGAGTAGCCCGGGTAGCCCGGGTGGTGGGCCTCTGTGTGGCGCCGGCGCCCTCGCCGGCGCGGCGCCGCGCAGCGTGTGTTCACTGCGCCCCCGAGCCCGCCGCCGCCACACAGAACCCGAGCCTCCGCTCCGTCAGCGCCTTCCCAAACTCCCCCGCCCGCGAGGTGCGAACGTCGAACGCAAAGATGTTCGTCTCGCCAAAGCGCTCCTCGGCGAGAACGACATGCGGCGGGTCAATGAGCCGGTAGACGGTCCCGAAGGCATCGAAAGGCACCGTCACTTCGAAGCGCGTATAGATGTAGCGATCCAAAGGCGCGGCAAGCCGCAGCGTTGAAGCAGCAGTATCGCGATAGGCGCGGGAGAGACCGCCGGTGCCGAGCTTGATCCCGCCGTACCAGCGGACGACAACCACCCCCGCTTCGAAGAAATCGAAAGATTCGATCGCGTTCAGGATCGGTTTGCCGGCGGTGCCGGACGGCTCGCCGGCGTCGGAGCTACGGGCGCGCTCGCGAAGGCGGAAGGCCCAGCAGTGATGGGTCGCGTCGAAGTGCTGCTTCTGGATCGCCGCGAGCTCCGCCAGGAACGAAGCCTCCGAGGAGACCGGGAACGCGATGCCGAGGAACTCGGAACGCTCGATCTTTTGCCGGAACTCGACGCGCGACGCGACCGTCCGGTAGTGGTCAGACATGACGATGGGCCGAGACGTGGCGGCTCGTGCGGAGATAGAAACGGAGCGGCCAGTGCGCCGCGTCTCCCGCGTTGTCGACGCCGACCCGCGGGGAAACCGCAATGTCGGAATCCGCAACTGCGATGTCCCGTCCCGTGAGGAACAGCACGTCCGAATTGAGAGCGACTCCATCCAAAGCGCGATCGATCCCGAGCGCCGCGCACAGCTTCCCCGGGCCATTCATCAAGTCGTGATCGCGCTTCGCCGCAGGCCGCCGTTTCCGCATCGCCTCCACGCCCTGCACCGGCTCCGCGCCGCGCAGCAGCACCGCCTCGGCGGTATCCGCCTCCTGCGTCACGACGTTCATGCACCAGTGCATGCCGTACGTGAAGTAGACGTACGCGTGGCCCCCCGCGAGATACATCGACTCATTGCGCGCCGAGCGCAGCCCGCGCCGCGCGTGACTCGCGAGATCGTTCGCGCCGAGGTACGCCTCCGTCTCGACGATGCGCGCGGCGAGAAGATCGCTGTCGATCCGCCGCCACAGCACGCAGCCGAGGAGTGCCCGCGCGATCGAGACCGTGTCGCCGAGGTAGAACGAGCGCGGGAGTTTGCGCGGGACTCTCACGGCATTCGAGCGTTCTTCCGGTGATCGAGCTGCTCCTCGTTGACGTAGCGGCCGATCATCTCGAGGAGATTCGCATGCACGCCCGGCGGCGCGCCGACGATGTTTCCGCGCTCGAACCAGCGGTCGCCGCCGGAGAAGTCGGTGACGATGCCGCCCGCCTCGCGGACGAGCAGCGATCCCGCCGCGACGTCCCACGGCGCGAGGTGGAGCTCGAAGAAGCCGTCGAAGACGCCGGCCGCCGTGTACGCGAGATCGAGCGCCGCCGATCCGGCGCGTCGTACACCTTTAGCGATACGGATTACATCTTCGAATATCTTCACGTAAACCGTTACGTATTCCTGTGCACGGAATGGAAAGCCGGTCGCGAGGAACGAGCCCTCGACCGCCGGCTGATCGGAGACCTGCATGCGCGCGCCGTTGCGAAACGCGCCGGCTCCGCGCTCCGCCGTGAAGAAGAGATCGCGCAGCGGCTCGTAGACGACGCCCGCCACCATCTCGGTCCCGATCCGCAGGCCGATCGAGATCGACCAGACCGGGAAGTGCTGCAGGTAATTCGACGTCCCGTCGAGCGGGTCGATGATCCACGCGCGGTCGCTCGTCCCTACGCTCCGCCCCGACTCCTCGCCGAGGAAGACATCGGACGGACGCTCCTCCCGGATCGCCGCGATGATCGCGGCCTCGCTCTCGCGGTCGGCCGCCGACACCCAGTCGTTGCGCGCTTTCGTATCAGCGTCTTCTTTTCCGAGCTGCTCCCAATAGCGCAGCAGCACCTCAGACCCGCGCCGTGCCGCCGCGATCGCCACTTCGATCTCATTCACGGCCGCGCATTCTTTCAGCTATCCTCGGGACGTTCCACCCATGTCGATGCACCGCATCTCCCACTACCGTGTCGATCGTCTCCTCGGGGTCGGTGGAATGGGGGAGGTTTACCTGGCGGAAGACGCGACGCTCCGCCGCAAAGTCGCGTTGAAGCTCCTTCCCGAGCGCTTCTCCGAAGATGCCGAGCGCGTGCGGCGATTCCAGCGCGAGGCGCGCGCCGCCTCGAAGCTCAACCACCCGAACATCATCACCATCTATGAGGTCGGCCAGGAGGGCCCGCGGCACTTCATCGCCATCGAGTACATCGAAGGCCAGACTCTCCGCGACCGCCTCCAGTCGACCGAGCCGCTCAGCGTCGGCGAGATCCTCGACATCGCGATCGGCGTCGCGAGCGCCCTCACCAGCGCGCACGAAGCGGGCATCCTCCACCGCGACATCAAGCCCGAGAACATCATGCTGCGGCCCGACGGCTACGTGAAGGTCCTCGACTTCGGCCTCGCCAAGCTGATGGAGGCCGATCCGCTTGCGCCCGAGAGCAACACCGGCTCCGTGATGGGGACGCTCCTCTACCTCGCGCCCGAGCAGGCGCGCGGCTTTCCCCCCGACGCGCGCTCCGACATCTACGCCCTCGGCGCGGTCATGTACGAGATGCTCACCGGCCGTCCGCCGATCATGACCGACAACTTCGTCGACCTCGCGATCGCGATCGCGACGAAGGATCCCGAGGCGCCGTCGCACTTCATCCGTGGCCTCGCGCCGGACGTCGACCGCGTCACGCTCAAGGCGCTGCAGAAGGAGCCCGCGAAGCGCTACCAGACGGCGCGCGAGCTGCTGAACGACCTCCGGACGCTGCGCCAGGAGATCGAATTCGAGACGAAGCTGATCTCCGGCCGCGTCGCGTCGCCGCTCGTGTTCCAGCAGACCGCGCCTCTGCTAGGCCCGCAGACGACCAGCAGCCCGTTCGCGCACCTCGGCACGCGGTTCTCTCCGAAACAGCTCGGCGCGATCGCGCTCATCCTCCTCTGCGCCGCGCTCGTCGCCTACGCCATCGGGCGCAACGCGCTGACCGACCGACCGATCGACTCCATCGCTGTTCTGCCGTTCGTCAACGCCTCGGGCGATCCGAACAGCGACTACCTGTCCGATGGCATCGCCGAATCGATCACCGACTCGCTCGCGCAGATCCCGCGGATGCAGGTGATCGCGCGCAGCACTGCGTTCCGCTACAAGGGAAAGAACGTCGACCCGATGGCCGTCGGCAAAGAGCTGCACGTGCGCGGCGTCGTTACCGGCCAGCTCCTCACGCGCGGCAACACACTCATCCTCCGCGCCGCGCTCACCGACGTGAAGAAGGGGACGCAGGTGTGGGGCGAGCAGTACGACCGCAAACTCGCCGACGTCCTCGCCGTGCAGCGCGACCTTGCGCAGGAGATCTCGAACGGGCTGCGGATGCGGCTGAGCGGCAGCGAGAAGGCGATGCTCGCGCGGCGCACGAGCGCGAGTCCCGAGGCGTATCAGGCGTACCTGCGCGGCCGGTATCAGCTCAACAAAGACACGGAAGACAGCCTCCGGATGGCGCTCGAATACTTCAACCAGGCGATCGAGGCGCAGCCCGACTACGCGCTCGCGTACGCGGGGCTGGCGAGCACGTACTACGAGCTCTCGAACATCTACATGTCGCCGAACGAGGTGATGCCGCGGGCGCGGGAGGCGGCCCAGCGCGCGGTGCAGCTCGACGCGTCGCTCCCCGAGGCGCATAGCGCGCTGGCGCTGGTGCGCGCGTGGTACGACTGGGACTTCGCCGCGGGGGAGAAAGAGTTCCGGCGCGCGATCGAGCTGAACCCGAACAACGCCGACGCGCACCGCGTCTACGGCGATTTCCTCATCGTGCGGCAGCAGTTCGAGCGCGGGCTCGCCGAAAAGAAGAGAGCCGAGCAGCTCGACCCGCTCTCCGTCGTCGCGAGCTGGGACGTCGGCCGCGCGTACTTTTACGAGGGGCGGTACGCCGAGGCCGAGGCGCAGGCGCGCAAGACCATCAGTCTCGACGCGAAGTTCCCCAGCGTTTACCTGCTGCGCAGCCAGATCGCGCTTGCGCAGAACCGCCTTCCCGACGCGATCGCCCTCGCGAAACAGACCATCGCCGTCGGCGGCCCGAAGCCGCTCTACGTCTCGACGCTCGGCTACATCGAGGCGCTCGCCGGCGACCGCGCCGCCGCCGAGGCGTCGATCGCCCAGCTCAACGCCTCCCCCGGCTACACCCTCCCCCTCTTCCTCGCCCGCGTCAACGCCGCCCTCGGCAACCGCGACCAGGCAATCGCCTGGCTCGACAAGCTCTACTCCGAACGCAGCGAGTCAATCGTCTGGCTCCGCGTCGACCCCACCCTGCAGTCGCTCCGCAACGACCCCCGCTTTGTCGCGCTGGAGAAGAGGGTGGGCATCTAACCCGCTTCTGTTTGCGTGGCGTTGGAGGTTCTATGAACGCTGGATTCTGGGGAGTTCGCTACCAGGTCAAGGATGTGGCGCGTTCCGTCGAGTTCTACACACAGCAACTCGGATTCAAACTCGAACAACAGGTGCTGCCGGCGTTCGCGCAAGTGTCGGTTGGAGAGCTCAAGCTGGCGCTCAGCGGACCGGCCGCGTCAGGATCACGGGCGATGCCGGACGGCCAAAGCCAAGAGCCGGGCGGCTGGAACCGCATCATGCTGAAGGTCTCCGACCTCCCCGCGCAAATCGCCGCCCTCGAAGCCGCCGGCGTCCACTTCCGCAACAAGATGGAGACCGGCCCCGGCGGCCGCCAGATCCAGCTGGAAGACCCGGACGGGAATCCGATCGAGTTGTTCGAGCCTGCCGCGCGCTGAGGTTTCCCCCATTCCGTCAAGGATCTCCGGATGCGCCGCCTGTGGCGCGTGCCGCGAGACCCGACATCGGGCCGCCGTAGGCGGCCAAAGACCCCCAGCCCCCGTCTTCAGACGGGGGAATAGTCACGGCCATGGAGGCGAGCCCGCGTAGCGGGCGACAGGTGCCGCCCGCTACGCGGGCTGACGTCCGGTGTACGCGAACAACCCCCGTCTGAAGACGGGGGCTGAAAATCCTTCGCCGCCTACGGCGGCTAGAAGACGGAAGAAGAGCTCCCCACGCCGTCTCTCTATGGGGCGGCTAAGGGCACCCTCTGCGCGGCACCGCGAGCCGTAGACACCTCAACGCTCTCGATCCCGATCGACGACAACCTGAACTCGCCCGTGACCCGCTCGCCGATCTTCGCATTCACGACCTCGCCGTTCCCCTGGAAGACCGCGATCGGATCTTTCGCTAATCCGAATGTGCCGATGAATCGCATCGGGAACTCCGGTTCGCGCTGAGTCACGACATCGGTCTTCTTCTCGGCGACGACGTGAGGCGTTTCGGTCGTCCGCACCTGCGTCGCCCGAACCACAGCTGCGCGAGCCGGACGCGGCTCCTCAGTAAACGCGAACAGGTTCCGCCGCGGCTCCCGCGCCGCCGGCTCCGCGACAGCGAAGACCTGCACGCCATCAACGTCTGCGGGTGCATGCAGCTGCGTCGTCACCACGGAACCGGTCCGTACTGATTCCCGCGGCGAATCAAAGTGAATCGTTCGACTGAGTAGTGCTCCGGCAAGAAACACCACCACCGGTGTTCCAACTTTCCACGTCATCGTGGCCCCCTATTGCCGGCAGTTGTAGGACGACGCTCAACGCAAGTGGGTTTCGCGCGGCGCGCCGGCGAGGGCGCCGGCGCCACACTAGTACCGCAGCCGCCGCAGCGTCTCCTCCAGCAGCTTCTGTCCCTTCTTCTGCTCGTCCTCTTTGTTGCTGCGGAGCATTTCGTTGGCGTGGTGGAGCTCGCGGACTAGGTGGGCGAGGGGGACGGGGTCGCTGTTGGGGAAGACGGCGCGTTCGGTTCTTGCGATCTCGTCGTCGATGGTGTTGGCGTCGGTGTAGCGGCGGACGCGGGCGAGGGACTGGATGGTGTCGTATGCCGGGTTCGCGGGGTCGTCCTCGGCGACGGCCTGGATGAAGTGGATCTCGACGACGGCTTCGTTCGGGTTGCGCGTCGAGGCGCTCACCGCGGCTTCGGCGTGGTCGGCGATGCCGCCGAGGTCGAGGGTGTTCGAGGTGTCGGGGTTCATCCAGGCGTTGACCGGGAGGTCTTTGGTTCTTGTGCGGCCGGCGACGGAGTAGGTCACGTGCAGGGTGCCGATGTAGACGGGGTTGTTCTTGTTGAGGAGCGAGCGCTTCGCCGGGACGACGACTTTCACTTCGAACGGATGGTCGCCCGACGCCTCGAAGTTGTCGGTGCTCGATCCGTTCGCGGCGGCGACGACGTGGACGTGTTTGTCGCGCGGGGCGTTGTTATCGGGGGCAACCCACCTTATCCAGCCGCGGCGGAGGTCTTTGAGCTGGTCGTCGATGACGTCGTCGATGCGCGAGTCGCCGGCGCCGTGGATCATCAGTTCGCGGACCTGGTAGAGGGTCGCGAGTTGCTGGTAGCCGCGGCAGTCTTCGTTGGTGGTGACGGCGAAGAGGGGGGTGGCGAGGGCGATGATGAATAGCAAGCGCTTCATGGGGGAAGTGTAGTGGTTGAGGGTTTGGCGCGGGGGCACCGCCCCTCATCCGGCCTTCGGCCACCTTCTCCCCACTTCGTGGGGCGAAGGGTAATTTGGCGCTGGCTGCGCTCATCCCCCAATTACCCCCTCGCCCCGCGATAGCGGGGAGAGGGTGGCCGAAGGCCGGGTGAGGGGCGGTGCTACCTGCGCTTCGCGCGCACTCGGTCCTTCTCCCCACTTCGTGGGGCGAAGGGTAATTTGGCGCTGGCGGCGCTCATCCCCCACCGCTACCTGCGCTTCGCGGGCGTCCGGTCCTTCACTTCGGTCGCGAGATGGCGCTGGAGGTACTCGCCCGTGGGGCTGCCTTTTGCGCGGGCGATCTGTTCGGGGGTGCCGGTGGCGATGACGCGGCCGCCGGCGTCGCCGCCTTCGGGGCCGAGGTCGATGATGTGGTCGGCGGTTTTGATGACGTCGAGGTTGTGCTCGATCACGACGACGGTGTTGCCGCGGTCGACCAGGCCCTGCATGAGGTGGAGGAGTTTGGCGACGTCGTCGAAGTGGAGGCCGGTGGTCGGCTCGTCGAGGATGTAGAGGGTCTTGCCGGTGGCGCGTTTGGCGAGCTCTTTTGCGAGCTTCACGCGCTGCGCTTCGCCGCCGGACAGGGTGGTCGATGACTGGCCGAGCTTGATGTAGCCGAGGCCGACTTCGTCGAGGGTGCGGAGGATGTTGAAGATCTTCGGGATGTTGCGGAAGACGTCGATCCCCTGCTCGACCGTCATCTCGAGGATGTCGGCGATCGAGTGGCCCTTGTACTTCACCTCGAGCGTCTCGCGGTTATACCGCCGGCCGCCGCAGACGTCGCATCGCACATAGATGTCGGGCATGAAGTGCATCTCGATCTTGATCTGGCCGTCGCCGCGGCACGCCTCGCAGCGGCCCCCCTTCACGTTGAACGAAAACCGCCCCGGCCCGTAGCCGCGCATGCGCGCCTCGGGGGTCTGCGACATGAGGCTGCGGATCTCGCCGAAGAGCTGGGTGTACGTCGCGGGGTTGGAGCGCGGCGTGCGGCCGATCGGCGACTGGTCGATGTCGATGACTTTGTCGATCAGCTCCAGGCCGTCGATGCGGTCGTGGTCGCCGGGCGTCTCCGGGGAGTCGTAGAAGTGCCGCGACAGCGATTTGAAGAGGATGTCGTTCACGAGCGTCGACTTTCCGCTGCCCGACACGCCGGTGACGGCGACGAAGAGGCCGAGCGGAATCGTGACGTCGATGTTCTTCAGGTTGTTCTGCCGCGCGCCGCGGATGACGAGCTCGTTCTCGCCGGGAGCGCGGCGCGTCGCCGGCACGCCGATCTCCGCGTCGCCGCGGAGGTACTGCGCGGTGAGCGATGACGGGAACGTCTTGATCTGATCGAGCGGCCCTTCGGCGACGACGTGTCCCCCGTGCTCGCCGGCGCGCGGGCCGAGGTCGATGACGTGGTCGGCGGTCTCGATCGTCTCCTCGTCATGCTCGACGACGATGACGGTGTTGCCGAGGTCGCGGAGCTCGAGGAGGGAGTCGATGAGCTTGCGGTTGTCGCGTTGATGCAGACCGATCGACGGCTCGTCGAGGACGTAGAGAACGCCCATCAGCTTCGAGCCGATCTGCGTCGCGAGGCGGATGCGCTGCGCCTCACCGCCCGAGAGCGTCGCGGCGCCGCGGTCGAGGGTGAGGTAGCCGACGCCGACGGCGTTGAGGAAGCCGAGGCGGTCGCGGACCTCTTTGAGGATCTTGCCGGCGATCTGCTCTTCGCGCGTCGTCAGCGAGATCGTCTTGAAGAACTTCTCCGCCTCGCGGAGCGACCGGGCGACGACCTTGTCGACCGGCTGATCGGCGACGGTCACGCTCAGCGCTTCGGGCTTGAGTCTCCTTCCGCCGCACTCGGGGCAGTTGTTCGGCGTCATGAAGCGCTCGATCTCTTCGCGGATCTCGTCGGAGTCGGACTCGTGGTAGCGGCGCTTGAGCATCGGGACGATGCCTTCGAACGTGCCGGTGTACTGGTACGCGCTCGCCTCGCCGTTGAACTCGAATTTGATCTTGTCTTCGGAGCCGTAAAGGATGCAGTTGCGCGCCTTCTCGGGGAGTTTCTGCCACGGCGTGTCGAGCGAGGTCTTGAAGTGCTTGCAGATCGTGTGGATCTGCTTGAGGCGCCAGTGCTCGGAGCCTTCCTTCCAGAGCGCGATCGCGCCGCCGTTGATCGACCGCGACGCGTCGGGGATGATCTTCCGCTCGTCGACCTCGAGGAGCACGCCGAGACCGGAACAGCGCGGGCAGGCGCCGTAGGGAGAGTTGAACGAGAAGAGGCGGGGAGTGATCTCGCCGATCGAAACGCCGCAGTCAGGGCACGCGTAATTCTGTGACAGTAATTCTTCGCGTTTATCTTCCTGATAAAGGATCTTGACCAACCCCTTCGTCACGCGCGTGGCGGTCTCGAGCGAGTCGGCGAGGCGCTGGGCGACGCCTTCCTTGATGACGATGCGGTCGATGCGGATGTCGATCGTGTGCTTCTTCTGCTTGTCGAGCGTCGGCGGATCGGAGAGCTCGACCTCCTCGCCGTCGACGAGGGCGTGGGTGAAGCCCTCCTTCACCATCTGCAGCATCTGCTTGCGGTACTCGCCCTTCTTGCCGCGCACGTACGGCGCGAGGACGGTGAACTTCGTGCCGTTCGGCAAAGCTAAGAGGCGGTCGACCATCTGCTGGATCGTCTGCGGCCGGATCTCCTGGCCGCACTGCGTGCAGTGCGGCACGCCGACCGACGCGTAGAGAAGGCGGAGGTAGTCGTAGATCTCGGTGACCGTGCCGACGGTCGAGCGCGGGTTGCGCGACGTCGTCCGCTGCTCGATCGAGATCGCCGGCGAGAGGCCTTCGATCGAGTCGACGTCCGGCTTCTCCATCTGCTCCAGGAATTGCCGGGCATACGCCGACAGCGACTCGACGTACCGCCGCTGCCCCTCGGCGAAGATGGTGTCGAAGGCGAGTGACGACTTCCCCGAGCCCGAGACGCCGGTGATGACGACGAACTTGTTCCGAGGGATGACGACGTCGATGTTTTTGAGGTTGTGCTCGCGTGCTCCGCGAATGACGATGGAATCCATGTGAGGACCTTATTTAACTTCGCCTGACACCGTTGGTGTTCCCGGTCTACGATTCGTGGATGCCTGCTGTCGTGCTGTACCTGGCGACGACGCTGATTGTCTTCGCCCTGTGGAATCGATATGTGCAGCCGCTCTCGTGTGGCGCAGGCTTCCAGCCTGTGCCCCCGCCCGGGACGCAGGCTGGAAGCCTGCGCTACACGTGGAGAGTCCGCCTCGTTCTCCTGCTTTTGCCGGCGTGCATCACCGGCCGCGCGCTGATCACGGGGAACGTTTACGGCCCGGCCGACCTCGCTTTCATGGCGCAGCCGCTGAAGGCGTCCGCGGCGAAGTACGGCATCAACGGAGTGCACAACGGCCTGCTGTCGGATCTCTACGCGCAGATCTGGCCGTGGCAGAGCGCGGTGCGGTACGCGTGGTCGCAGCACACGTGGCCGCTGCTGAACCCGTTCATGCTCTGCGGCGACGTCCTCGCCGCGGCGATGCAGCCGGGGGCGTTCGATCCGTTCAACCTGCTCGCGCTGCTCCTGCCGCTGCCGCAGTGGATGACGTTCTACGCCTCGCTGACGCTCCTCTTCGCAGCGCTCTTCACCTTCTCGTACGCGCGCGCGATCGGCTGCCGCGAGGCGCCGGCGCTCGTCGCCGCCGCGGGGTTCATGCTCGGCGCGAACATGCTGATGTTCGTCGGTTGGCCGCTGTCGCGCGCGTGGGCTTACCTCCCGCTGGTGTTCCTCGGCGTCCGGATCATCGTCCGCGACCGGACGATCCGCGGCGCGGTGCTGCTGATGATCGCGCTGGCGCTTCTGATTCTCAGCGGACACCCGGAGTCGCTGCTGCACGTGGTCGTCGTCGGCGGGGTGTACGGCATGTTCGAGATCGTCACGACGCGAACGCAGGTGCCGAAGGCGATCGCGCTGGCGGTCGTCGCAGGCGTTCTGGCGCTGCTGATCGGCGCGATCCAGCTTCTCCCGTTCCTGGAGGCGAGCCCGCAGACGTCCGAAGACGAGGTGCGCCGCGGGATCTTCGCGAACACCGAGTTCCCGCCGATGCCGAAGCTGGTGAAGAAGCGCGTCTCGAGCATGGTCCTGCCGTATTACGGCGGCCAGCCGTGGCGCGACGCCATGACGAGCGACTACGACCCGGAGAGCGCCCGCGCCGGGAGCGTGCTGCTGGTGCTGTCGCTAGTCGCGCTCGTCGTTGCGCCGCGGCGGCGCGAGACGTGGTTCTTCTTCGTCCTCGCCGTCTTCTGCGCCTGGGCGGGAGCGGACGCGCTCCCGGTCGCGCGGTGGCTGCATGCCGCGCCGCTGCTGAAGTTCGTGCTCAATCAGCGCTTGGCGTACGCGGCGACGTTCGCGATGGCGATCCTCGCGGGGATTGCGGTGGAGGAGTGGCCGGTGGCCGGTCGCCGGTTGCCGGCAGCGGGGATCTGCGTGGCGGGTGTGCTCGTGCTGGCCTTCGCCGCGCGAGCGACGTGGAGCCACGAGATCACGATCGGCCTCCACGCCGACTTGATGAAGTTCCTGTTTACGGTGGAGATCGTTCCCCTCCTGATCCTCGCGATCGTCTGTCTGACACGCGCGGATGTGCGCATCGCGGCCCCACTCGTGCTCGCGCTCATTCTCGGCCAGCGCCTCATCGCCGACGGCACCATCTATCCCGTCCTTCCACGCGCGGCGTTTTATCCCGACATTCCGCTGTTTCACGTTCTGCCAAAGACCGAGGAGCCGTATCGCGTGACGGCGGCGCACTTTGCGCTGATCCCGAACATGAGCGCGTTCTACCGGCTCGAGGACCCGCGCGGATACGAGGCGATGACGTTCAAACGGCTGCGGGAGACGTATCCGTTCTGGTCGTCGCCGCAGCCGGTGTCGTTCAACGCGATCGGGGAGCTGGGGAAGCCGTTCCTGGCGTTCCTCAATATCCGCTACCTCCTGATGCCGCCGGAGGTGAAGGCGCTCGATCCGCCGTGGAAGTTCGTGGCGGCCGACGCGAGCGGCGCGCTCTTCGAGAACACGGCCGCGCTGCCGCGCGCCTTCGTTCCGCCGCGCATCCACTACGACCGCAACGGTCCGCAGTCGATCGGCGAGATGTACGGCGCTACGAATTTCGCGGACGACGCCTACCTCGAGGTCGAGGAGTACCAGCCGCACATGCGCAGCAACGGTCCCGGCGTGGTGCACACGCGCGAGATCCCGAACGGCCTCCAGATCGACGCGACGATGAGCCAGGACGCGTGGGTGGTCGTATCCCAGACCGCATGGAGCGGCTGGCGCGCATACATCGACGGCCGGCGCGTGAAGTGGCAATACGCGAATCACGCGTTCCTCGGCGTCTGGGTTCCCGCCGGACACCATGACGTGCGGCTCGTCTATCTCCCGGATTCGTTCGTCCGCGGGCGCGCGATCTCGCTCGGAACGCTCGCGCTTCTTGGGATTGGTTGGATCGTATGGCGATTGCGGCGCTGATCCTCTACCTCGTCACCGCGGGGGCGATCCTGTATGCGTGGCACAGGTGGGTGCAGCCTCTCTCGTGTGGCGCAGGCTTCCAGCCTGTGCCCCCCGCCCGCCCGGGGGCGCAGGCTGGAAGCCTGCGCTACACGGGGGCAATCGTCATCGCCATTCTGCTGCTCCCCACCCTCTTCACCGGCCGCGCGCTCTTCACCGGCCGCGTATACGACGCCTCGGACTACGGCTATCTCTACCGCCCGCTCAACGACTACGCGAACGAGCTCGGCGTGCAGGTGCACAACGGCGTCCTCTCCGACACCTACACGCAGATGATTCCGTGGCAGGCGGCGGTGCGTTACTCGTGGTCGCATCACGAGTGGCCGCTGTGGAACCCGTTCATGCTGTGCGGCGACATCCTCGCCGGAGGGATGCAGGCGGCGCCGTACGATCCGCTGAACGTCATCGGGCTGCTGCTGCCGCTCGACCTCTCGCTCACCTTCGAAGCGACGATGACGTTCTTCCTCGCGGCGTTCTTCGCGTTCGCGTTCGCACGTTCGCTCAAGATCCGGGACGACTCCGCGCTGTTCGCCGCGGCCGGCTACATGCTGTCGAGCGCGATGGCGTTCACGATCGGGTGGGCGCCGCACACGCGTTCGTGGTCGCTGCTGCCGCTGGTCCTCCTCGCCGTCAGCCGCGTCGTGCGCGAGCACCGCGCCGGCCTGCTCCTGCTCGCGCTCACCGTTCTCGTCCTAGCCGGCCACCCCGAGACGATGCTGCACGTCGTCGCCCTCGGCATCGCCTGGGGTTTGTTCGAAGCAATCTCTGTGAGGCGCGGCGCCTTCAAAGGAGTTGCTCTCGCCTGCGGCGCCGGCGTCCTCACGCTGCTGATCACCGCAATCTTCCTCCTCCCCTTCATCGAAGCGGTCAAACAGACCGAGGAGTGGGCCGGCCGGACGATGCAGGGGAGCGAGCCGCCGGGCGTGCAGTGGGACCTGATCTCGCACCGCGCCGCGACCGCGTTTCTGCCGTGGTGGGGTGGCGTGTCGTGGAAGTACAACATCTGGGAGATCTGGGACACCGGCGCGGCGCGCGTCGGAAGCATTCTCTTCGTCCTCGCGCTCGTCGGCGCCCTGACGACATGGCGCCGCGGCCCGACGAAGTTCTTCTCCATCGCGCTCCTGATCTGCCTCGGCGCCGCGTTCGACGCGCCGCCGTTCGCGCAGATGCTCCACTACATCCCGCTGTTCAGCATCGCCGTGAACAACCGCCTCGCGTTCGCCGCGGCGCTCGCGGCATCGCTCCTCGCCGCCTTCGCGATCGACGCGTGGCCGCGCCGCGGGTGGATCGTGATTCTGGTCGCGACGATCGTCTTCCTGATCGCGACCGGCTTCGCGATTCCGATCCAGCTCGAGCACCATCAGAACGAGCACTACCTCGGCGCGATGATCTTCACCGAGCTCGTGCCGCTCCTGGTGCTGCTCTTCCTCGCGCGCCGCCCGCGCACCGCGACTGTGTTCGCGATCGTCTTCGCGATGATGTTGCTGCAGCGGGTGAACGAGGACGGCCAGATCTATCCCGCGATGCCGCGCAAAACGTTCTTCCCGCGCGTGCCGATCCTCGCCGCGATGCACGGCGACGAGCCGTTCCGCTTCACCGGCGTCGCCGACGCGATGGTGCCGAACAGCTCGGCCGTCTATCACCTCGACGACATCCGCGGCTACGAGGCGATGACGTTCCACCGTCTGGCGGAGACGTTCCCGCTCTGGTGCACGCCGCAGAACGTCTTCTTCAACCGGGTCGACGATCTGACGAAGCCGTTCCTCTCGCTCCTCGGCGTCCGCTACGCGATCACCGACATCGGCCAGGCGCCGCCCGACGGCTGGCGGATCGCGCTCGACGATCACGCGACGCGGCTGCTCGAGAGCTCGCGCGCGCTGCCGCGCGTCTTCGCGCCGCGCGACATCCGCTACGGCGGCGGTCCGGCCAGGATCCTCAACGAAGTCTCACTCGCGAACGACTACGCCGCCACCGGTTGGATCGAGACGGACGACGCCGACCAGCACGTCGTCGTGAACGGACAGCCGAACATCACGACGCGGCGCAACGGCAGCGAGTACTCAGTCGACGTGAACGGCCCGCACGCCGCGTGGCTGGTCCTGACCGAGAGCGCCTGGCGCGGGTGGAAGGTCTACATCGACGGCCACCGCGTCCGCACGTACTACGCGGACGTCGCGTTCGTCGGGTTCTACGTCCCCGAGGGGCATCACCGGCTGCGCCTCGTCTACATGCCCGATTCGTTCTTGCGCGGGCGGGCGATCTCGTTCGCCACGCTCTTCGCGATGGCGATCGTGGTCGTCATTCGACGGTCACGGCGTCGAGGAGCCACTCGCGATACTCCCCTTCAATCCGATCGATCGGAATGACGATGAACTCGGGCGTCTCGTAGGGATGCCGGCCGAAGAGGACCTCGCGCAGCGCGTCGACGCGCTCGGCGGCCGTCTTGATGACGAGCATCTGTTCGTAGTCGCCGTCGACTTTTCCGCGCCAGCGGAAGATCGAGTAGATGTTCGGCACAATGTTCACGCAGGCGGCGAGGCGTTGCTCGACCAGCTCCGTGGCGAGCTCGCGGACGGCGTGGTTCTCGCCGACGGTCGTGAGGACGATGACCGGTGTCATTGCCGCTGCTGGTGCTCCGTCATATCGCGGGTGATGCGCCACGCCGCCTCGCCGGCCACGGCGTCGATCGCGCGTTGCGCGTGCGCGCGGTCGGTCCACGGCGCGAGGAAGAGCGAGACGAAGAAGTTGTAGCCGCGGACGCCGAGGAGGCTCGGGACGAGACTCGTGCTCGAAGCGTCGAGCTGATACGTGCGCAGCACCTCGAGCGTGTTGCCGTCGTAGACCCGCAGCTCCAGGAAGTGGCGGTTCTTCACCGCCGACACGCCGACGTCGAGCGGTCCGACACCGACTCCACCGCCGCCGTTCGAATGCACCTCGCGCTCGCTGCCGATGATCTCGAGGTAATAGTCGGAATTGCCGCTCCTGGAGCGCTGCAGGTCGTCGTACCGAATGTTGGTCTCGTACGCGTCGAACCCATGCCGATCCAGCGCGAGTTTCAGCGCTCCTCGCATCGCATCGAACGCGTCGACGCGCATCTCATACCGTGGCGCAAGATCGAGCAAAGCGATCGTCGGCTTCCGTGTCGTGAGCGCGGATCCGGACGCGGCGACGAGCAACAGCGCGAGGACCCGTAAAATCACCGTGATGCGTCGCATTGTTCTGCTGTTCCTCATCATCATCCTCGCATACGTCGCGTACGAGTGGGTGACGTTTCCGAACGTGGACGAGTTGAAGACGGGGTTTCCGAAGACGACGGCGTTCATGGACATCCGGCGGGCGGAGCTGCGGAGCGAAGGGAAAGACGATTCGTTGCAGTACACGCCGGTGCCGTACGGCCGGATCTCGCCGTACTTGCGCCGCGGAGTCCTGGTGTCCGAGGACAGCAGCTTCTATGAGCACGGCGGCGTCGACACCGACGCGATGCGCGAGGCGTTCGAGCGGGACTGGAAGCGAAAGCAGATCACGCACGGCGGCTCGACCATCACCCAGCAGCTCGCGAAGAACCTTTACCTCTCGCCCTCGCGCAATCCGCTGCGGAAGATCCGCGAGTACTTCATCGCGAGCGCGCTCGAACGGCACCTGACGAAGAAGCGGATCCTGGAGCTCTACCTGAACGTCGTCGAGATGGGGGAGCGCGTATACGGCGCCGAGGCGGCGTCGCAGTTCTACTTCCACAAGCCGGCGTCCGCGCTGACGGCGCGGGAGGCGGCGCTGCTCGCCGGCTGCCTGCCGAATCCGCGGGTGATGATCGCCTCCGCTCCGAACAAACGCCTCCGCGCACGGCAGCGGATCATCCTCTCGCGGCTGCAGCGTTGGGGCTACCTCGCGGAGAGCGAGGTGCTGACGGAGAAGAAGCCCCCCGCGCCGCCGGTCACCGACACCGCGTTGCAACAGACGCCGCCCAGCGACACCGCGTCGCCCCCGCCCACGCAAACGCAAACGACGGCAACGGCAACGGAAACCACCGCGCCGACCGACACGTCAGCAACGACCGATACGACCGTGACCACAAACTCGGACACCACTTCGACCGTACCACCACCGTAGTCTGAACGGAGGTACACTAGGAGATGGACACTCACATCAAGGTCCTCGGTTTCATCTACATCATCTTCGGCTCGATCCTCGTCGTTCTCGGCCTCATGCTTCTGGGCATCATCGGCGGATCGGGCCTCATCTCCGGCGACCGGCAGGCGATCTTCGTGACGGGCGTGGTCGGCAGCGCGCTGGCGGCTTTCTTCGTGATTCTCGCGATCCCGAGCATCATCGCCGGGATCGGACTGCTCAAGCGGCGTGAGTGGGCGCGTATCCTGACGATCATCCTCGGCGTTCTGCACCTGTTCGGATTCCCAATCGGGACAGCCATCGGGGTTTACACGCTGTACGTGCTTTTGAACGACCAAACCAAGCCACTTTTCGCTTAGCGCAATACGGCTCGATCTCTCGATCCGTCAGAGAGTTATTGCAGATAACCACGAACTGGTCCGTCTTTTGCCCTTTGGCGGGCTTGATGCGGTATCGCGACGTCCGGATTATTTGCGATTGCCAGCGGCACGCGGCGCGGGAGCGGAAGCTGTGGCGCCGTTCCTTGCGATTGACGCAACGGATCGCGCGGCAGGTGAGCCACAACGGCATCGCGCTCCTCATCGGCCTCCCCCTCGCCCTCGGCGCGATCGGGATCCCGATCGAGGCGATGAACACCGCCGCGGACGCGCCGTCGATCGTCCGTCAGATGGCGACGCTCGGGAGAAGGGCGCGTTCCGAGTTCCACATCTTCACCACGCCGCGCGCAAAGCAGGAGTTCCTCGCGCCGGAGACCGCGCCGACGCGCTTCTCGATCGACTTCGCCAAGGAGCAGTTCTTCGCGTCGAACGTGCCGTACGGATCGATTATCTATCGCGAGGCGGAGCGCAACCACCTGCCGCCCGAGCTGGTCGCCGCGGTCATTCAGGCCGAATCCGATTTCCGCGTCCGCCTCGTCTCCGAGAAGCAGGCGACCGGGTTGATGCAGATCGTCCCGAGCACCGGCCGTGACCTCGGCGTCTCCGATCTCTTCAATCCCGCCCAGAACATCGCGGCCGGGTCGAAGTACCTTCGCTACCTCCTCAACCGCTTCCCCGACCCCAAGATCGCCCTCGCCGCCTACAACGCCGGCGAAGGCGTCGTCGAGCGCTGCAACTGCGTCCCCGAATTCGCCGAGACCCGCGAGTACGTCCAGCGCGTCAACGAACACACCCGCTGGTTCCGCAAGCAGATCCGCCAGACGTACGTCGCCTCCATGCGGCTCGAGCCCGCGCGGTAACAGGTTCGCCGCGAGCGCCAAAACCCCCTCATCCGCCTTCGGCACCTTCTCCCCCGCTCACGCGGGGGCGAAGGGTACTCGATTGATGCATCTCGCGAGACCCACGTTCGATCGGCCTTCTCCCCCGCTCACGCGGGGCGAGGGGTACTCGATTGATGCATCTCGCGAGACCCACGTTCGAGTGCCCTTCTCCCCCGCTTTTTGGGGGAGAAGGTGCCGACAGGCGGATGAGGGGGACGCGCCACGGAGCGCTATCTCCAAGCCCGCGCGGTAATACAATCCCCCGCATGCAGTCGGGCGAAGAGCGGCGAGAGTTCCAGCGTCTCCGCGTCGAGCCTCCCATCCCTGCTTCGTACGCGGTCACGCCGGTTTCGCTGATCGAGATCGGAGTCCTCGGGGCGCGGCTGCATCACGCGGAAAAGCTCGACCGCGACGAAGGCGAGCTCCGGTTCTCGTTCGAAGGGCAGGAGATCGCGCTGAAGTGCGAGGTCGTCCGCTCGATCACCAGCCAGGACGCGAAGTATCCCGGCAGCGGCATGGAGTCGGGCATTCGCTTTCGCGGCGCGGTGGGCGCATCGGGCGATCACCTCAGGGCGATGCTCGCGACGCTCGTGACTCGCGCGCTCGCCAGACGGTCCATCTCCGCGAGTCAGATCCCGCAGAAGATCGACGGCGACAAGACGGTCCGCGGCAAGGACGCGGCGTACATCTGCTACCGCCTCGACGACAAGGGATGGCAGAAGCGCGCCGTCTTTCTGCCGGAGCAGCCGCCGATCGGATTCACCGTCGCGCGGGGCGTCGATCCCGAGGACGTGCAGCGCCTGCAGCGCATCTACCAGGCATCGGACGAAGAAGGCCGCCGCCTGATCCGCCTCTTCGCCGAGCTCTCCGTCAGCGAGGTGCTGGAGATTCCGCGGCCCGCGTGACGTTGCGCGTGCCGTTCGGATCGTCGCGATCGGCGGGGAGGGTGAAGTGGAACGTCGTTCCCTTCTCCTGCTCGCTCTCGACCCAGATCGTGCCGCCGTGCGATTCGACGATGCCTTTTGCGATCGGGAGGCCGAGGCCCGCGCCCATGCGTTCGGTGCGCTTCGCCTGCCAGTACGGATTGAAGATGTCCTTCAGGTTCTGGCGCGGGATGCCGGGGCCGCTGTCGGAGACGGAGAAGAGCACGAGGCCGTCTTTGTGGCGTGCGGCGCGGAACGAGATGAACCCCTGCGCCGGCGTGAACTTCAGCGCATTGCCGATCAGGTTCGAGAGTACCTGCATCACGCGATGGCGATCGGCGTAGATCGCCGGCGTGCCGGACTCGATCTCGTATTCGAGGTTGATGGCATTCGCCGCCGCCTGGGAGCGGAACAGCTCATGCGCCTCGCCGAAGAGCGGCTCGATGTCGACGTGCGCCGGCTCGATCGGCAGCCGTTTCCCTCCCTCGAGCCGCGTCACGTCGAGCAGATCGGCAATGAGATCCGCCATGCGGTTCGCCGAGATGTCGATGATCTCGAGCTGTTCGCGCTCGCCGCCGCTGATCGTTTCGGAGGTCGCGAGCAGCGAGGCCCCCAGCTTCACGGCGTTGAGCGGATTGCGCAGGTCGTGCGACACGATCGCGAGCACCTCCTCGCGCGCGCGGAGCGCCTGCTGCGAGTCGAGGTACAGCCGCGCGTTGTCGATCGCCAGCGAGCCGACGCGCGCGAGCTCGGCGAAGAGCGCGACGTCGTCCTGCGTGAACGGATGGTCGGCGCGCGCGATCGCCGCCACGACGCCGAGCGTCTCGCCGCGGCTCACCAGCGGCACCACGAGCACCGGATGCGGGCTCTCGCCGCCGAAGTACGACGCGATCGCGGAGACGCTGCCGATCAACCGCGGCGCGTGTTGCTTCATCACCTCCGCGATTCCATCCGGCACCGCGTCGAGCGTCTGGCCGCTCTTTTTCGAGAGCGTCGCCTCGCCGTTCGCCTTCCGGTGCGCCACCGCGGCGCGACGGAGCGAGCCATCGCCCTCCTTCATGTCGACGACGCAGACCTCCGCGAGATTCGAGACGACGATCCTCGCGAGACGCGCGATCGTCTGCTGCAGGTCGAGCGATGCGGCGAGCTCCTGCCCGGCCGTTGCGAGGAACGCGGCGCGACGCTCCTCGTGCTCGGCGGCGGTACGCGCGCGTTTCGCGTCGGCCGCCTCCCGCTCCGCCTCCTGCCGGCGACGCATCGCCTCGCGCGCGAGGAGGCGCATCTGGCGTCCGAGCCCGGCGACGAGGAGCGCTGAAGTTAGCGCGAGCATCGTGAGGATGATGGTGAGCGAAAGGTTCAGCCGCTCCGCGTCGCGGATGCGCGCGAGCCGATCCTCGATCGATCCCTGGATCGCCGCTTCGAGGTTCGCCGCGGCGCGAAGCGACCGCTCGTACGCCGGGTGCTTCTCGAAAAGGCGCGCCAGGAACACTTCCTCCGGCAGCTTCCGGCTCGTGAACTCCTGCTGGCGCACCGCGGTATGCCACTGCGCCGAGGCGACGAAGAACTCGTTGATCGAATCGGAGATGTCGCTGCCGAGGGCGGGCGCGAGTTTCTGCAGCTGTTTCCGGTTCTGCTCCTCGTGCGCGTAGAACGCCTCGTAGTCGCGCCGGTACTGCTCCTGGCCGGTGACCTGGAAGGCGATGATCTTGTCGAGCTCGGACGAGAGATCGACCTGGATCTGATTCACGCCGCGCCGCGCCGGATCGGCGACCCGCGTGATCTCCCGCCGCATCGTTGCCGTGTGGTTCGAGACGATCAGCGGCAGCACCACCAGCGAGAGCAGAGAGATGATGATGAACGCGACCGGCAACACGGTCGTCCACGTACTCTCTGGCCCAACGCGCCAGAAGCTCCGCCGCTCGCGACCGGGTGTCATGGCACCAACCGCCCTCGACAGCAATATGCTTGCCCTATGCTCGACCGCCGCGAATACCAGCGCCTCAAGCTGCTGAAGCCGATTCTAGGGACGGTCGACGGCCAGGGGGCGCTCATTCTCGACATCGGTGTAGGCGGAGCCTTCATCGAACATTACGGACAAGCATCCCCGGGTGACCAATTCCGCCTCGGCTTTCTCTCCGAGGGAGCGCCGCTCGAGTTCGTCTGCGAAGTGCGCCGCTCATTCGTGGCCCGGCTCGCCAGCGATGACTCCAAGGTCTCGCACACCGGCGCGCGTTTCGTCGAAGCGATCGGCAACTCCGACGAGCTGCTCGAGAAGATGATCGCGTCGTTCATCAGCCGGATCCTGGAGGCGCAGCGGGCGAACGCGCGCGGCGAGCGCGGCCTCTCCCACGGCGAGGCGATCCTCGCGCACCTCGGCGACGCGCAGCGGATGCGCACGCGTGGCTGCGTCACGCATTCATTCAAGGACGGCCGTTGGACGTCGATCCGCACCGACTCCGCGAATCAGCCGGACGACGGGTTCACGGTCGCCGCGTTCGAGGACGAGGAAGAGATCCACATGCTGCGGCAGGCGTACGAGACTGCGGACGCCGAGGGACGGCGGCTGATCCGATTGATCGCCGACCTCAGCGCCCACGCAGCGCATCGACGTTGAGCTGCTCGAACGAGCCGAGCACCACGTCCGCCGCTGACAGGTCCTGCGGTATTCGCGCGCGCCGATTGCGCACCGCGACGCAGTACATCCCCGCCGCCTTTGCCGCGAGCACCCCGACCTGCGAGTCCTCGAACACGACACAGTCCTTCGGCGCGACGCCCAGCTTCCGCGCCGTCAGCAGATACCCCTCCGGATCCGGCTTCCCCGCCCGCACCTCGGTGCCGTCGACGATGAGCGTAAACAGCTCCCGGATCCCGAATCGCCGCAGCAGCAGATCGACCGCATCCCCCGCCGCCGACGTCGTGATCGCGAGCGTGACGCCGCACGAGTGCAGCTCCCGAACGACCCGCTCCACCCCCGGCATGAGTTGCAGATCAGGATTCTCCAGTGCTTCCAGAAAATGCCGATGCCGCCTCGCGTACAGCTCCCCGTCGGGCACACTCCACCCAAAGAACTCCCGCATCTCGGAAATATCGTCGACGATCCGCCGCCCCGACCCAAACCGAAAGCTCTCCGGCAACTCGTCATAGTCGCACCCGAGGTCGCGACAAAGCGCCCGATGCGCGAAATCATGTTCGCGCTCCAGGTCGATCATCGTCTCGTCGAAGTCGAAAAGCGCCGCTTTCATCGTGATACCGTCCGAATCGTGGACCCCGAATTCGTGCGCGTCACCACGCGCGTCCTCGCTGTCGGATTCTTCGTCCTCGGCATCGGGACCGTCGCCCTCTACTTCGCCTTCCGTGCCTTCGGCGAGCCGGGCGAGCGGACCGGTGCGAACGGCCTGCGGATGCTGCTCGCGGCGATCGGGCTCATCATCGTCTTTTGTATCGTGTTGCTCCGCTGGTCGGTCGTGCGCCAATGACGCCCTCGCGCCGGAGGCGCGCGATGTCCGAAGCGCGATAGCCCAGCTCCCGCAGGATCGCGTCCGTGTGCTGCCCGAGAAGCGGCGGCGCCGTCCCGGCCGGAAGCCGCTTTCCATCGATGCGCAGCGGATTGCGAACCGCATCGTAGCTGCCAATGAGAGGGTGATCGAGTGACGCGATGAGCGGCTGCGCGTCCGCCGATCCGAGCGCCTCGCGGACGCCCTGCACGACCGCCGCGGGGATCGAAAAGTCGGTGCAACGCGCCACCCACGTCTTCGCGTTGCGCGTCCGGAAGATCGCCTCCAGCAGCGGCACGAGCTTCTCGCGGTTCTTCACGCGCGCCACATTCGTCGCGAAGCGCCGGTCGCGCCCAAGCTCCGGCCGTCCGACGACCTCGCAGAGCGCGCGGAAGTGGCGATCCGTCCCTGCTCCGATCGCGAACGGCCGGTCCTTCGCGTGAAACAGCTGGTACGGAACGATCGACGCATGCGCGTTGCCGTAGCGCTTCGCCTCGCGTCGGGTCACGAGCGCGTTCTGCGCGACGTTCACGAGCGACGCGATCGTCGCGCCGAAGAGCGAGATCTCGATCGACGCCCCTTCGCCCGTCCGCTCCCGCGCGAAGAGAGCGCTCGTGATCGCGCCGAACGCGTAGTGCGCCGTGAGGACGTCGCTCAGCGCGACGCCGACCTTCATCGGATCGCCGGCGGCCTCGCCGGTGATCGCCATCAGCCCCGCGGCCGCCTGCGCCAGTAGGTCGTAGCCGGGGGTCGAGGCATTGCCGCCGTCGCTGTCGTAGCCGGCGATACTGCAGTGGATCGCGCGCGGGTTGACGTCCCGCACCCGGTCCAGTCCGAGCGCCACTCGCTGCGCCGGGAGGAAATTGTCGACCACGACGTCCGCCCGTTCGAGGAGCCTCCGGGCCACGCCGCCGCCGCGTTTGAGGTCGAGCGCGAGCGACTGCTTGTTGCGGTTGATCGAGAGAAAGTACGCGCTCACCTCGCCCACGAACGGCGGCCCCCAGTGCCGCGTCTCGTCGCCGCGGAGCGGCTCCTCGACCTTCACGATGCGCGCGCCGGCGTCGCCGAGCATCTGCGTACACAGCGGCCCGGCGAGGACGCGGGAGAAATCAGCGACGAGGATGCCGTCGAGGGGGAGCCGCTTCACCGGTACTGCTGCTTCAGCGCGTCGAGCTCGGCGAGGGTGCGCCGGAGGATGCTGACCACCTTGTGCACCTCGGCGCCGTAGACCCGAAGCTCGGCGTCGCAGTCAGTCATGGAGTAGACCGCCTCGTCTTTCTCGAGCCGGTCGCGCTCGAACCGGAGCCGCTCGGCCAGCTCCTCGATCTCACTCACCAGGACGAAGTGGATGTCCTTCTCGCCGAGGTAGCGCTTGCACTGCGGGCAGTGGATGGACCGGTCCTCTCCGTTTTCAACCAGGTCGAAAACGAACTGTCTCTTGCACTGCGGACACTCGAAGACTTCCGGAAGCACCGATTCATCCTCTGCTGCGATTGTGCCACGGGTGTCAAACGGCAGCTCCCAACCTACCCCTTCGCCCCACGAAGTGGGGAGAAGGCCGCGGGAGGGAAACCGGCTCTTCGGAACCCTCCCAACCTACCCCTTCGCCCCACGAAGTGGGGAGAAGGTGGCCGAAGGCCGGATGAGGGGCTGCGGCGCTCGCGAAAAGCATGTTCGGAGCGCAGGAATGCCCCCGTTGACCGCGCGGTTTTTGGCCGTGTACTATCCACCGCCCTGCCCGTTCGCGGCGAATCGTTGGGAGATCGTTCAATGGTAGGACAATCGGCTCTGGACCGATGAATCGGGGTTCGAGTCCCTGTCTCCCAGCCAACGCGGCATCGGCCCGTCACGCAGCCGGAACTTTCAGCGTCCCCGCATCGTGTGGAAGGCTGCTGTGCACAGTGTGAACGCGAGCAGCAGCAACCCAGGGTCGGCGAGCGTTGGGATTGCCGAAACCGGTAGAACGATCACTTTTACGATATTCGACGTGCTCGAAGTATGGGTCGCGTCGCCGCTGTAGATCGCGACGAGATCGTTGGCGCCCACAGGGAGCGAGGTCGTCACGAACGAGGCACTCCCGTTACTCACAGGCACGACAGCCAGAACTGTGACTCCGTTCTGGAAGGAAATCGTACCTGTCACCGTCGTGGTGCCGCCCGTCACGGCGGCGGTTAGCGTGACGGGCTGTCCGAAAATCACGGGACTCGGAGTCGCGGTCAATGTGGTTGTGGTCGTCGACGGTGCGACGAAAATCCTGGCCACGAACGCGTCGGTGGTACCGTCAAGACCGTGATCGAATCCGTTGGGTGTGACCGGAAAGTCCGAAGACAACGTAGTCCCGGCAACATAGATGGTTTCGCCGATGACGGCTATGGCGGTTCCGGTGTCGACATTGCTCCCGCCGAGGTATGTAGAGAAGACAAGTGCATCCCCGGTCGCCGTGAGCTCTGCGACAAACGCATCAACATTGCCAAAGAAGCCGAGCGAACTGTCGATCGGATTCACGAGCGGGAACCCAGCGGTCAGACCCGTGACGAAGGCGTTACCCGCTGGGTTCACCGCGATCGCGTTTGCGGAGTCGAGGAACGCGCCGCCAAGGAACGTCGAATACGCAAGCGTGCCCGCAGTATTCAGTTTCGTCACGAACGCGTCGCGGTTGCCATTGTAGGTCGTGTCGAAAGAGCCGGCGGTCACCGGGAAGTCAGGCGACTCGGTGTAACCGGTGACGTAGACGGCGCCGGCGGCATCTGTAGCGACTCCCGTTGCGACGTCGAGAGCCGCTCCGCCCAAGTAGGTCGAAAATAGTAGTGACCCAGTGGGGCTCAGCTTCACCACGAAAGCGTCTTGGGTCCCCTGCAGCGTGCCGTTGATCGCATTCAGCGTCGGAAAGTTGTTCGAGCTGGTTAGGCCCGTCACGACGATGTTTCCGAAAGCGTCAGCAGCGATGGCGGCAGCATTGTCATTTCCGCTCCCGCCGAAAAAAGTCGAGTAGGTCACTGTCGAGAGGGAGGAATTCAAGACAGTGATGAATGCGTCACCGGTACCTTTGTAAGTGGGCTGAATCGCTGTCGCCGTGATGGGGAAGTCGGCGGAGTTCGTCTGGCCTGTGACGAGCACTCGTCCTGTATCGACGGCGATACCGCGCGCGATCTCCTCATCGCTTCCGCCAAGATAGGTGGAGTGAAGCAACGCGCCGGTTGGGGAGAGGACAGCGATATAGGCATCACGGAAGCTCGCCAATGTTGAATCGAATCCGCCGACGATCGGGAAATCGGCCGATGTCGTCTCGCCGAGGACGTAGGCATTGCCCACGCTATCCACGGCGACGCCCGTTGGGGTGTCGTCGCCGCTTCCGCCGAGAAACGTTGCATACACGAGTTGACCGGCGGCGTTCAGCTTGACCACAAATGCTTCACTGAAGCCGCTGAACGTGTGATCGGAGGCGTTCACCAGCGGAAAGTCAGGTGACTGGGTCTGCCCCGTCACGAAGATATTGCCGGCGGCATCGACAGCGACGCCGCTCGCCCCTTCGAATTGGGAGCCACCGATATAGGTCGAGTAGTCGAGTACCGGATCTATGACGAGCTCACGAGATGAGTCATAGGAACCAAGGCGGAGTCGAACCTCGTTTCCCTTCAGGTCGAATGCCACGGCTACCCGCCGGCGTTCTCTTCGGTTCTCCTGATACGCCACGGGCGCGCGCTGCCGAAGACATCCGCCTTCGGTACACATGAGTAGCGCTCCCTCTGCGTCGATCGAAAGATCCCGAGCGCCGTGGATCCCCATCTGAACGACGGACGGATCGGCGCCGGGAGCAACGTGCAAGTCGTATTCGATTTCGCCTTCTCGGCCGTGGTAGAGGAGATCGACGCCAGGATAAAGAGCGTCGATACCGACGGCGCCGAATGCCGAGATGCCTGTGCGCCATCGCCGGGGGTCCTTTCCACGGATGTTATTGATCACGCCCTGCGGCGCAGCGCCACTCGGCGTAGCGTGCTGGTTGGCGTGCTCGAACTCCCAACGCATCGGTACACCCGCTCCTCCTGGGAAGCGAACCTCGCCACCGGTGCCGCGCAAAACGATTCGATAGCCAGAGCCGAACACGGTGAAGTCACCATTTGGGCGGGCCGCAAAAAAAAGCGGAAGCTTGGTCGTCGCGTCAGCTGCAAAAACGGCAGAGGCGACAATCAAAGCAAGACAGGAAACGAGAAAAATTCTGGCGCTTTGGTTCGACATGCGATCTCCAGACCGCCAAAGGACTGATCATACGCCCGCCGCCGTCGTGCTCCATAGGGGGCCTTTCTTGTTTCGTCAGCAACAGAGATGACGTCTCGGAACGGTGTAACGTTGGCCGATCCGGCCAATCTCTTGCACGATCCCGCCAAACACGTAGGTGGTCCGTCGCATTGGCGATCTGAGCCGTCAGAATTCGACGGGCGTCGCCGGATGAGTCCAGTCGGAAATGGCTCAGCAACTGCACGACGAAGCGCGCCGCGTTCGCTGGTTGCCGGCGCCAACCGAGGTGCAAGCGAAACGAACGAGGCTGTTCATCACGATCGGGTCGGCCGCGAAGTCGATGTCCTTCACGGAGGTGAGATGCGCATCGGAATCCTGGGATCCGGTTTGATGGGCGGAAAGCTGGGAACAATCTTCGCCCGCGCGGGGCACGAGGTGGTTTTCAGCTATTCGAACAGCCGGAGGAAGCTCCAGCGCCTCGCGCGCGAAGCCGGGAATGGCGCCCGTGCCGGAACGCCGCGCGAGGCGGCGCAGGACTCTGACGTTGTGCTCTTGGCCGTACACTGGAACCGGGTGAACGACGTGCTGCGCAAAGCGGGCGATCTGTCTGGGCAAGGTGCTGGTGACCTGCTCGCTCCCCATGAACGACGACGACACCGCGCTCGCGGTCGGTCGGACATCGTCGGGTGCTGAAAAGGTGGCGAAGATGGTGAAGCCTGCGCGCGTCGTCTCGGCCTTCGGCACCGTGCCGAGTGAGGTGCTCTTTGCGGTGTTCGCCGGAAAGAAGAGGCGCAGGCGTCCGAGTCTGATCTACTGCGGCGACGACGACGCCGCGAAAGAGGTAGCCGCGCGCCTGATCCGGGATGTCGGCTTCGATCCGGTTGATGCCGGTCCCCTCGCCATGGCGCGCAATGCAGAGCCGTTCACACTCCTCGTCGCGCAGCTCGCCTACGAAGGCGACGACGGGCCGGGACTTGCGTACCGATTCGAACAATTCGAGGAGCAGGAGTAGCGGAATCCGGCGATCGAACGAGCGGTCGTGGATTCCAGCTGGGAGGTGTTAAGAGCGCGGCGGTTCGAACTTCGTCCAGTACTCCCAGCCAGTTTTCACTCTCCGCTGCTTTTGCCATGATGTCGTGGGCGAACGCATTGCGACGCTGAGACTTCCGTCATTCATCGTGCAAATCGACGCCGGAGACCTTGACGACGGCCTGCCACGCGGCTTCCTGGCTGGCGCGATCGTAGAGGTGTGGTTGGCGCTGCACCTCGATTGGGCCTGAGAACCTCCCTTGAGCCGAGGCGAAGAATTGCCCTGAGGCGTTGGTTCCGAACTCCGACGCCTGGAGGTACCGACGGGCCGCGGTCTCCGGCGTCTGATTCATGCCGGGAATGAGGTTCACGATTGGGATGAACAGATACTTCAACAAGGGGCCAGCGTTTCGTACCACCTTGGTGGCGGTCGCCCCACCGGGCGAGACAGCGTACACGGCCATGCCGGAAGGTAGCCGGCGCGCCAGCGCCGCGACCCACCAAGCAACGATGAGCTTCGCGTCGGCATACGTATTGTTGGGCACGTACTTCACGTTTGGCCCGTTGCGAATCAGGGCTTCGATGGCGGCGGTCCGGTCTGCCCGGAAGTACTTGGCCGCGAAGGCTGGCACGTCGGTGTACTTGAACATGGGTACGCCCCCGCGGGCAGGTTCCGCTCCGGCGATGACAATCCGCGCGTTGGGGCTCAGCAGGTTGGCACGGAGCAAACCGACAGTCAGTTGATGATGGCCGATGAGCGGGGCCTGAGAAGCCTCAATGCCCGTCGCAGTGAGCACGCGCTTCTTACCTGGGACCATCCCTGCATTGAGCAGCAGGAAATCGATCGGCTGACCCCGCTTGACCAATTCGGCGAGGGCGGACTGAACGCTGGAGGGCGAGTCCAGATCCAACTCCAGCGGCGTGAAAACCTGTGTCTTGGTCTCAGCCGCGAGTTGAGCGGCCGTCTTCTGGACCCCGGCCAGGCTGCGGCCGGTGACGATGACCTGGCGGTAGCCCCTGGTGGCGAGCATGCGGGCTGCCGCATAGCCGAGCCCAGATGTGGTGCCGGTGACGAGCGCGATCGAATGTTCCAAGGGCATCTCCGTGGTGAAGCTTGCTTAATATCGAACTATTCAGTTATATAATGGCCACGATGGAGATTGTCAAGGAGTTTTGAACCAAATGATTCAAAATACTGCTAGACCGCGGGGTCGACCGCGCAACTTCGACGAGACGGAGGCGCTGGAAAGGGCGATTCAGGTGTTCTGGTCGAAAGGCTACGACGGAGTAACGATTGACGATCTCGTCGCCGGAATGGGTGTGGGACGGCCGAGCCTGTATGCCGTCTTTGGGGACAAGCGGGCGATATTCTTGCGCGCCCTTAGGGCGTATGCAGAGCGCAAGGGCGCATTAGCCGCGAAGGCCCTCCTGTCGCCACAGAGTCTTCGCGACTCGATCGCGGGCTTTCTGAGGTACGCCGTCGAAAGTGCGACCGAGAAAGGGTCCGCCCGGGGCTGCCTGATGATCTGCGTCGCGCCGCTTGTGAACGACGCTGAAGTTCAGCGGTTCCTGCAGAACGCGGCCAAGGGCGGCGCGGCGCTGCTGGAGAGCCGTTTCCGGGATGGGATCAGCGCGGGAGAAATCCCACCTGACTTTCCCGTAGCCGCGCGCGCAATTCAAGTCACGGATTTAGCGCGTGGACTGACCATGCGTGCGCAGATAGGCACGCCGCGCAAGACGCTCCTCAAAGAGGCTGAGGAAGCTGCCGAATTGGTGCTCCTGCCTAAAAAGGTGACTTAGCGACTCCCAGCCCAATTCTAAGTTCCTCATGGGCGTACCTGCGGAGGGCTATACTCGCGCTCTCAACACAAAGGAGCGCGTCATGCCCAAGACGTCCCGCCTCGCCACTCTCGTGGCCCTGTTCTTCTTTTCTCTGGTCCTCCAGGCGCAGCAGGGTACGACGGTGCGTGGACGCGTGACGATCGCGTCGGACGGCTCGCCTTTGCCCGGCGTCACGGTCTCGATCGACGAGCTCAATCTCAGTACGGTCACCGATGCGGAGGGGAAGTATCAGATCCTGGTGACGTCCGGCCGCGCCGGCCAGACGGTGAAAGTCAGCGCAGCGCTGCAGGGCTTTCAGACGCGCACCGCGACCGCGACTCTCGGTGCCGCCGAGGTCACGCTCGATTTTGCGCTACGCATTTCTTTCGGACAGGAGATCACCGTGGGGTCGCGCGCCGTGAACGCTGAGGCTGAGAAGGCGGTGCCGGTCGACATCATCACGCACGAGCAGATCGAGTCGGCGCCGTCGACGGAGACGAATCAGATCATCCAGAAGGTCGCGCCTTCATTCAACTTCCCGCGGCCCACGCTCTCCGACGGCACGGACAGCGTCCGCCCGGCGACTTTGCGCGGGCTCGGTCCCGATCAGGTGCTGGTGATGGTGAACGGCAAACGCCGGCACGTCGCCGCGCTCGTGAACGTCAATGGCACCGTCGGTCGCGGTTCGGCCGGTGTCGATCTCAACGCCATTCCCGCCTCGGCCATCGACAGCGTCGAGATTCTCCGAGACGGCGCGGCCGCCCAGTACGGATCGGACGCCATCGCCGGCGTGCTCAATCTGGTGCTGAAGTCCGATGCGCAGCCTCTGAAGCTGGAAGTGAAGGGTGGCGCGACGACTCACAGCGACGGTCAGATGGTGGATTCGAACCTCAGCGGCGGGTGGAACCTCGGCCGCGGCGCGGTGTTCGCCACCGTCGAATATCGCGACCGCGACCAAACGAATCGGGCGCTCGTCGATCCGCGCGATCAGATCGTCAAGGGCGATGCCGGCAACAATGCGGTGTCCCAGCCGAACACCCATTGGGGCGACGCATATGAGCGCGACCTGATGTCGCTCGTGAACCTGAATGTCCCCGTCAGTCAGGACGGCAAGCAGATCTTGTACGCGTTTGGCACGTTCGATCTGCGCCATGGATCGGCGGGTGGCAACTATCGCCGCGCGCTCGATGCCACGGATTGGCCGCAGATTTATCCTCTCGGCTTCTTGCCGCTGATCGAGCCGCGCATCAAAGATCAAGCGCTCACTGCCGGCGCGCGAGGACAGGTTGGCTCCTGGTTCTACGACGCCAGCGCCGGCTACGGCCGCAACAAGATGGACTTCTACGTCCGACACTCGCTGAATGTGTCGCTCGGTCCGACGACGCCCCCGAACCAGACGTCGTTCTATGCCGGCGCGCTGGGCGATCGTCAACTCACCACCAACGTAGACTTTTCGAGAGGCTTCAATCTGGGCCTGGCCGGTCCGATCAACGTGGCCGCGGGCGTGGAGTATCGCCGCGAGGGTTATGAGGTCATTCCGGGCGAACCGGCCTCGTACATCGACGGCGGGCAGCTGACCCAGTTCGGCGGCAAAGCTGCGCCGGGCTCGCAGGTGTTTCCCGGTTTCCGCCCTTCGAATCAAGTCGACGCTTCGCGAAACAGCAAGGCTGTTTACATCGACACCGAAGGAGACGTGCTGTCGAAGCTCCGGATCGGCATTGCCGCGCGTCATGAGAACTTCAGCGATTTCGGCGGCACCACGAACGAGAAGTTGACCCTCCGCTACACGCCCGCCAAACCGCTGATTCTGCGCGGAGCGGTGAGCACCGGCTTCCGCGCTCCGTCGCTCGGCCAGTCATGGTTCTCGGCGACGAGCACGAACTTCGTTCGCAGCACCATCACCGGGAACGTCGAGCCGTTCGACGTGCTGACCGCTCCGGTCAGCAGTCCGGTCGCGGTGGCGTTGGGCGCAACGCCGTTGCGTCCGGAGACGTCCCGCAACTACAGCGGCGGCGTCGTGTGGCAGCCGCTGTCGAATCTGGAGATGACGGCCGACTATTTCCACATCGACATCAAGCATCGCATCGTGTTGTCCGGGAACTTCACGCAGGCCCAGGTCCAGCCGATCCTCCAGCCCTTCGGCGCCACCGGTGCGCGCTTCTTCACGAACGCAATCGACACGCGCACAAAAGGCTACGATCTCGTCGTCAATCATCATCGTCCGCTGCTGAACGGCCGCATCGATCTTTCGGCGGCGTACAGCAACAACAAGACGCGGATCGTCGACATCGCGCCCACCCCGCCGCAGTTGACCGGCCTCGGAGCCGTGTTGTTCGACCGCGGCGAACAGCGCCGGACCGAATGCGGTCAGCCGCAGGACAACACCCGCCTCATGGAGAGTTACAACCAGGGCGCCGTGAGCATCACGGCCAGAGAGAGCCGTTACGGCAGCTTCTGCAGCGCGACGATCAATCTCATCGACGATCAGACCTACTCCGCGAAATGGCTCACCGATCTGGAGATGTCCTACCGCTGGAGGAGATACACGCTGGCGCTCGGCGCGGAGAATCTGTTCGATACGTTCCCCGACAGAAACCTGCGGGCCGGCACTCCGTCGGGCTCCGCGCAGGTGGGAAGCGCAGGCGTGTTTCTGTATCCGATCAACTCACCGTTCGGGATGAACGGACGGTTCGTGTATACGCGGGTGAGCTATAGCTTCTGACGATACCCCATCAGCGTAGAATCGCGCCGGAGCTGCCGAATGGACGTTAAGAGCCACTGGCAAACGGTCTACCGGACGAAGTCATCGACTGAGGTGAGCTGGTATCAGCGTGAGGCGACGCTGTCGCTTCAGCTGATCCGTGAGCTTGCGCCTGACCGATCAGCCTCGATCATCGACGTCGGAGGTGGTGCGTCCACACTGGTCGACTCTCTTCTTGAAGCGGGCTACGACAACCTCTCGGTCATCGACATTGCGGCGGCCGCGCTGGCGACCGCGCAAAAGCGCCTCGGCTCGTCCGCCGAACGTGTGCGGTGGATCGTTTCGGACGTTCTCGCACTCAATCTGCCCGATCACTCCGTCGATGTCTGGCACGACCGCGCCGTGTTTCACTTCCTCATTGCTGCCGAAGATCGGAAGCGATACGTGGAACAGGTCAGACGTATCCTGCGGCCGGAGGGGCACGTCGTCATCGCGACGTTCGCCGAGGACGGTCCGGAGAAGTGCAGCGGGCTGCCGGTGGCGCGCTATGACGCCGAGCACCTTCACGGCGAGTTCGGTGCCGAGTTCCGGCTTCTGCGCACCGTGCGGGAAGACCACACCACGCCGGGAGGCATGGTTCAGCGGTTTCGCTACTGCATCTGCTCTTACCGGCCGTCCATCAGCGTTGCTGCGTAGGGCGGGAGTACTTGAGGATCTGGATCTCCGGATAACGGGGAGAGGCAATGTTCAATCCGCCCGCGCCCCTGAGGTAGACATCGAAGAACGTGTGCAGGCAATACGATGTCACCGCGAGCTGACGACGCCCGGTCATCCGCAGTCTTCCCAACACGCGGAGGACGCCACGAACCAGGCTGCTCTTCAGCAAGGCGCCGTCATCACTGAACATGTAGTGAAACGCGCCGCGAATCACCACGCGCAACCTGCGATCCGGAGGCAGGCGATCATAAATCGACTGGATATCAGCGAGGATTTCCGCACTCCCCGCTTCATGGGCGTGATCGCTCAGGAGGAACAGGAACGGCTGGCGGAGCCCCTCCTGCGTCACGCTTCCATGCGGCGCGCCATCAATGTCCACCGCCGCCTTGCACCGCGCATCGTCGTGGCAAAACTGCGCAGCCACCGCACCACCGAACGAATGACCGACCACTCCCACGCGCTCCATATCCAGGCGCCCGCTGAACTTTCCGGGCGAGGTATTGAGCTGCGCCAGGCGATCGAGCACAAACGCGGTATCGGCCGCCCAGGCACGCAACACCGGACTCACACACCGCTCCATCTCGACGCGGTCCGGGACCACGCACCGTTCGGGATTGTTCTGCGCCGTTCGATACATCACGCGGCCGTCCGGGAAGGCAACGCGACCCGTGCGATACGGCGCATCGAAGCCGACCACCACATAACCATGGCTCGCCAAGTCCTCGGCGAGACTCGAGTAATTCAGCACGCCGGAAGATGCGCCCGCCCGCAAAATCACCACAGGGTACGACCGCTGTCGAGGCGAGAGATTGGCTTCACGCAGACTATGCCCTCGCACAGTCGACACATCCCGCGTCAGCAACGTCCAGATGTTCCGACCGCCCTCCTCGATCCTCGGGCGTAAACGAATCGGAAGATACTCATCGACGACGGATGACGGTCCAGGGACCGCCGGATACCACATCCACACCAGCAGCTCGCGCTTCGTTCCGGCAACGGGCGCCAGCACGTCCACCGCGGAATCCGTCCAATCGTAAATCTCGCGACCGACCGCAAACGACCCTGTTGGCACCGGCAGTGTGACCCAGGACCGGTGCTCCAGCCATACCAACCCGAACAACGCCGCGACGCCAAGAACCGCGAGCATCAGCAACGCGGAGCAGCCCTTCCGATCAACACGCAACGCCACCGAGTTTAAGAAGCAAAGTGCTTGCTGTCAAACGGCCGCGATCGACCGCGACTCATGGACATAGCCATCCGCAACGTTCGGTGGCTGATTCGCAATCAGGCGCGCGTTCTCCGGAACGCCGCGGAAATCAGCGCCTACTTCGGCCGGCGGCTCGCGGCGATGAATTTCGAAGATCTGAAAGACATCCGCATCCGCGGCATGGCCATCGCTGTCGAGGCAGGCGATGGCGAAGACTACGTCTCCGAGATCGACGATCGCTGCAATGAGAATGGACTCCTGATCACGACATCCGGCAATGCGATCACGATGTTTCCGCCGCTCACGCTCAACTTACGCACCGCGAAAGCAGGACTCGACATTCTCGAGAAATCGGTACGCTAGGCCACGCCGGTGAACCTACTTCGCCTTGATCTGCGCGTGGTCGTAGGTCGTCACCTGAGCCCACATCAGGCCGTCGTGGGTGACGTATGCGTCCGCGCCGCGGTAGGGGACGGCGAGGAAGTCGGCCGTCGCCACCCACTGGACGTTCAGCGTCTCGCCGACCTTGAACGTCTGTTCAGCCGCGAACTTCAGCCCGCACGCGCCGCCGTCCTTGAACGGTTTGACGGAAGTCTGGTACACCACCGCCGTCGCCTCCCTCCCCGCAACGACCTTCCCTCCCGGCAGAAACAGATGCACGTTCTCCGGATACAGCGCCATGAGCCGCCCGTAGTCGCACCTGTTGAGCGCCGCCAGGTGCTCGGCCACGACCGCCTCCGCGGTCCGTTGCCGCTTGATCGGAGGCAACTTCGCAACCGCCGGCTGCGTGCCCCCCGACGCGCTCAGCATCATGGACAGGAGGTACACCGCGACGATTGGTTTCATGTGACGCCATGGTAGGGCATGGGGGGCGGGAGCGCTGAGTCGCCGTTCGAGTCCCTGTTTTCCGGCGAGGTTCAATGTCCTGGGCAACTTAGGGTTGCGGCGACGGACAATCGCACCTTTCGCACCCAGGAGTGAGTGGCTCCTCATCAAACTGGGAAGAAGCCATATCGGCCGATCTCAACGTTCTTTGTGAACCTGTGAAACGTTACCCGGTTCTGAACATCTGCGGGCGGCTCTTGGTTTTCCATGACGATAACCTGATCACCCGAGGTGTCGTCGGCCAGGCTCTCGAAAAAGGCTACTTTCACTTCATCCGGCAGTCGCTCATCCAACGTCTTTTGAGCGGGGCCTTTGAACGGGTTTAGTGGCGTATCGAGCACTACAAAACCTGGGTGAGGTATGCCACGAGCACGGCAATACCGCATCAGGCCGATGGCAAATGCCGCGTACGTGATAGCACGATGGCCTTTACCTTTGTTCGCGCGATCCTGCCCGGCAATCACGAGATCCCCTTTTTCCGCGTCATACGTGACGCGTCCAACGTTTGGATACTTCCACGATGTGAGAACGTCCTCGATCACCTGACAGAGCTCGGTTGCCGCGCTTGTCGTGGTCCGCTTCTCGAACGCTTGCCGGATGGGACGGGCTCCCCGTTGGTCGGCTATGTCGCGGAGCCGCCGCTCGAGGCCATCGATGGTGGATTGCACGGATATCGCCTGAGCAACAACCGATCGAGCGTCAACGAGAGATTCGAGTGTTGCTTGTCCTTTCGATACGGAGGGCGCAAGAACGCGATCGAGTTGGCTTTGAATCTGGGCAACGTCCGAGGACAGGTCGTTCACCGTGCGCTGAAGGTGATCAGATTCCAACTCCATGTCGGCAATCGCAAGCAACAACTGCCGTCGCAGTGCATCAATTTTCGTCATTTCAGCAGAGCATGCTGACTCCAGATCATCATGGGGTGCTGAGCCGGCCGTTCGATTGTCGTACGCTCGGTTGCAGAACGGGCAAGAGCCTTCTGGCAAGGTATGAAAAGCGCGACTTGCCTGCACGAGTGTTTCGAGTCGTGCACGGTCCGTGTCGTAGTAGTCCTGCAAAAGGCGCAGTCTTTGAATCTGTTCGGAGAGGAACGTCAGACGAGCCTGGTGTCGCGCACGCGCAGAGAGCGATTCTTCGCGCCGCCGCTCATACACCTCAATTTCAGTTTGGGATGTGACGATGCTCCGCGTCGATTGCTCGATCGACGCGTGAAGCCGATCGGCCTCTTCCGCGAACTTCATCTCACCAAGACCCAATGACGATAATTCGGCTCGCTTCTCGTCGAGCAATGCCGCCACGACTTCTTCTTGGATGATGAGCCGCGCAGCGCGTTCCTTCCGCGTTTCGACGGTCACCACGCTGCTGTCGTCCGTGCCGGTCAGCAAAAATGCAAAGACGCTCTGTTCAGCGGTTTTAGACGTACGGTGACCAGTAAGTACCGGCGATGCCTGCTGAATGATTCGCTCCTCATCAACGAGTGCGAGATGGCAGAAGTCTCTGAATGAAAGGCTCTGTTTTGCACCGCTTGCGTTTTTGCGAATCTCCCGGCCGCCGACACCGATAGCGCGGAGGAGATAGGCCGAGAGCGAACGGTTGGGGTCCTTCGAGTGAGTTGCTGAAAGAGACTTTTTGGACGTGGCGACCCCCTCGGTTCCCTTCTGAAACTCAAAAGCCGTGAAGTCGCCACCAAGGAAGGAACGTTCTAATCGCACAGGTGGGCTCACGGATGCGTCGAGGAGCAAGCTCACGATGGAGTAGCCGCTAGCTTCAGGGATACGTCGTAACGGCCCACGTGCGCCAAGCATAAAATCGATGGCTTCAAAGATGAAGGTCTTACCCGTGTCAGACGCGCCAACGACGAGATTTAAGCCGCTCGTGAAGTTGATGGCTGCCGTTGGCCGGCTTTCACCCAAGACGAGGAGTTGCTTGATCGTGAGATTTGGCGACGTCATTCGTCCGCGCCCTCCACGAACGCATGCCGCACGAACTCGGCACCCCACTGTGTCCAATGATCTCCCATAAAGATCGCCAGTTCCGCATCGCGCAAAGGCTGAAAACGCGCTGCAATCCACGTTGCTCTTTCCTGCAGTGCGCGAACATACACCGTTGAAATTGCGTCGAGGAACGGCACGGCATACTCGCCGGCGGCGTAGCTAATCCCGTTAGGAGCGAACGTCCGCTGCACGATGAGCCGAGTGGTCATCAGTTGGAGACCTTCCTCAACTATTTTGCGGCGTACTAAAAGTTCGCCTGCTCGATGCGGTGTCGCTGGATGAATGCTAGAAGGGCCGCCAGTTACGTCACCCGAATGAACGACAAGATAGTCGTACTGGACGAGGCGCTGCAGGTCGCATGTCTGCGGATATACGGCGAGGAGCAAAGCCGCGGAGCGGACGCCAGACTCCAACGGACTATTGAAGACCTCGATCCGTTGCTTCTCACGAGTTTGATCGATCATCAGAACACCAAGTCAACTCGCCGTCGTTCGCGAGGTGGTGGCACAGTCCTTTCCTGTCGCTTGGCTCGAGGTAAGGTTGCAGCTCGGACGCCGGGAGATTCACGCCAACGGCGACTTCGAGCACTTTCTGCAGGCACGCAAGACCATCTGCATGGTGTGATTCCGCCGTTTCTATTACGCCGTCATAGATTTGACGCTTAACGGCATCAAACGTAGTCCTTTCGAAATTGTCCCGAGAGAAACGGCCGAGCGCTTCGGCGGAAAAGAAGTACTCGCGAGACCGCATGAAGTGTCGCGCCAGCTTCGGGTGACCGGCTAGGTCATCGACGCACTCGATTGACTTATTGAGATGGTCCGCATACGCATCGAGCAGCGACGACACATATCGTAGCTCGTGTGTTTGCACCTGCTTCGGTACAGGCTCCGGCGTCGGTCGAATCGGGGGATCAATCTTGAACCGCCGGTGCCAGTGCCTTGTCCGACGATGTTGCTCGAGAATTTCCGACGGCGTCACGAACCAGACGATGCTAAAATCGAAATCCAGAACATATTGTTTGAGATCGCTAACCAGCGGAACGTCTGTCTTCTCGCTGATCTCGTTCCTACAGTAGGCATCCCAGTTTTCGATCAATTCCGATTTAAGCCTGTTAGGGTTGCGGAGGAGGTCGTATAGCTTCGTTCCGACGCCGAATGGTGCGACGAAGCGGTACCGGCGAGGTTTCGTGAAAGATCCGTCGCGGGTGAAGACGACGAGTTTGGCGAGCTCAATGTAGATGTCAGTCGGTCGAAGTGCATGGTTGTAGTGCTTGCATTGAAAGTTGTCCCACTCGGCGCCCGCGGCCGTAGGATCGGTAACGTGAGCGACGACGTCGCGTCCCTTATCTCCCGGCCCTGAGATTCTGACCACCTGCTCGTACGGCGGATCGAAACCGTCGGTCCACTCCTCGATGAAGGCTTCCCACTCCTCCGCCGAATAAGTCTGCACGATCTGCTGAGGTGTGAGTCCGCTGCGATCCGGAGCAATGGTGGGACTTGGCTTCGTTGGATTCATGCGTGAAGGGTGGCGTGTTCCGCACGGTACGCGCACTTCACGGCAGCGGTCAAGATCGACGGACGCGAAGAGCTGGGGCTCGTCTCACGTACACAAGAGGTAGAACATTTATCCCATTCACCGGAGTCGAGTCTTGGGGCCGCACCTCGCATTCCCCAGCCTAAGGCGTCAAGAACCGGACCATTGCGAGACCCTGCCGCCATGACGCCGATCGAGGCATAGCGTGCTCACTTCGGCAGCAGAGAGGCGAGATCGGTCTTGTCGAACGCCGAAGTGAGCGCGGCGACCTTGCAGTCGAGGGCCAGGGCGAGCCGGATCACGGTGAGGAGGTTTGGGAGGGCGACGCCGCGTTCAATGGCGCTGATGTGCGTGTCGGGCAGGTCAGCCATCGAGGCGAGCGCACGTTGCGAGAGCCCCCGCTTCTCGCGCAGCACTTTCAGTCGCGCCCCGAAGAGTTGTCCGGCCGCGGTCAATCTCGTTTCAGATGGCATGCTAGTCTTGACAAATCACGCGTGCGAACTAATGTTTATCTATCGCACGAAGTCGTTGCCTCCAAGCGAAGCAAATCATGCTCGAACCCGAACTCGTCGAACGCATCCGCCGTATCTTCCTACAACCTCGTCCGCACGTCAGCATCCTGACGGCCACACGGCTCCTCGGCTGGACAGCCCGGCAGATGACCGACGCCATCGGCTCCGGGGCGATCGTGCTCTCATCGACTCTGCTCGGCAAGTGGGTATGGCGCGAAGATCTCCTGGCCCAGGCATTCGAGCTCTGGTCCCACGAAACGATCGAAGAAGCCCTCGGCGCCGAGGCGTCGGTCCTTCCCGCGGCTCTCCGCACCAGGGAGTTGCGCGCACGCCTCCCGGGCTATCAGGTCGACATGCTCCTCTACTTCGCTGAGCAGGAACGAACGACCATCAGCCACGTCCTAACGCGAGAACTCGACGACCTCGCCAGTGCCAACAGCGACGAGCTGTCTGCGGCCATCCCAGGTTTCGGAGTGGCGTTGACGATTCTGAATGGAACCAGAGGGAGAGCGCTTAGCTCAGAATCGCCGAGGTAGAAGGTCGAGTCTCTACGAACCCTTTTCCGGGTAGGAGCGAGGAGCCCGGGGTAGGGTTTCGCTGCCGCACGACACTCCTTCATGGAGGCACGGCAGGACCGACGATACGGTCGAGGGCTCCCAACACTCTAATGATTGGCATCGTCCTCAGCGTGATCGTTGCGGTGCTCGCCGCGACAAGTGCCGTGCTCTCGATTGCGTCATACCTCAACCGCAGCCCGTTCCTGCATAGCTACTCGCGCGCGGGCCGGGCTCGCTTTTCGGCGACCCTTTTGTTAGTCAGTATCATTGCAGGATGGCACGCCATCGACGAAGCGAGAGCACGCCTCCCAGCAAGGGAAAGCGGCGAACACTCGCAGCGCGTCGGAACCGATGCTCCCACAGCGGCTCAAGGACGCAGTACGGCCGCGCAACCCGCCACTCGTGACAGCCAAGATCGCACGCCAAAAACCACGCCCAGAACGTCACAGCCGCGGCCCCGAGAGAACACTACGCGCAACACGAACCCCCCACGCATTCGGATTCAGGATGATTCCGGTAAACCCCTGCCCGGGTTGATCCTCATCGCTCAGCACGAGGCGCCCGCCGACTTGATGGTCGAGGGCACTCTGCACATGACGACCACGCCACCCGACGAAGCTCTCCAAGGGCTCATCACGGCGAACGCGACACTCTCCGTCCACACTAAAAAAGGGGAGCACTTCATCGACGCATTTGACCTGGACACTCGGGGAGGTGGATTCACCGATCAGGCCGCCATTCGCCAAGCACTCGAACGCCTAGAAACAGAACTCGCAAAGCGACTCAAGGAGCACCCATGAGACGATACTTCCCGCTTTTCCTGCTGCTCTTCGCGGCCGAGGCAATCGCGCATGAGACGCTTACAGAGGGCGTGAAAGACTTGGCAACCCAGATCAGCACTGCGGCCACGAAGCAGTCGAAGCAGAAAATCGCCGTCCTTCCCTTGAGAGAACTTGACGGTCAACCAACGATCCTCGGCACCTACGTTGCGGAAGAACTGATCACGGATCTCGTCCAACTCGGAAAGTTCGATGTCGTGGAACGACAACTTCTCGACAAACTGCTGGGTGAGCAAAAAGTCGAACAGACAGGCGCTATCGATCCGGCCACTGCGAAAAAAGTCGGCAAGATTTTGGGCGTTGACGCAATTGTCACGGGAAGTATCACAGACCTCACAACCTTCATGGCCATCAACTGCCGGCTCATCGATACCGGCACGGGCGCAGTCTTCGGCGCTGCTCGTGTCACGATTGCTAAGGATGCCGATATAACTAAGCTTACGGGTACCGCACTTACTGAGGCCGGCATCACACCCCGTGCGCCGACCTATGCGCCGCCGCACCCGGTAGCAACGAAAGACCTCGGCAGCTTACGTGTCGCACTCAAGGGAATCACGCAGAATGGCTTGAGCTGGACCTTCGACATCACCAATCGTGACGCGAAAGCACCCGTCTTGGTGGCAATGAACGCCGAGAACTCCGGTCCGACACCGACGGTGCTGCGGGCCAGTGTTAGTGATGATTACGGCAACATCAAACGGCTGGAAAGCACGGGACTCGAAGGCTTGGGATATGTGCGCGCCGGCGTCCGTGGCCAGAACGGCCACACACGGTACAGCCCACTCGATATCACCCGGCTCTTAGAACTGAGGGACCGCCTCGGCCGCAACACAGACGATCCAAGCGACTTCTGGGAGGGGGTAACCACCTACACAACGTGGTACGGCTCCGCACCGCCACCACCTACGCCGCTACCCGCCTATCGCGGCAACGAGTTCGTCAGCGGCACGCCGACAACGATCGCTCCAGGAGACACTGCGACCGTCACGATGACCTTCGACGGGCCACCCAGCACCGCCGACAGCTTCCAGTTCCATGCCGAGCTCGTTGTCCGAAATAACGGCCAATACACGCTCCACAACGTCGCCTTCGAACGCGTTAGCATTAGTCCATCCCATTAGGCGGACCTCGGAAGCTCGCGACTCACCAGTTGATCCGGACTTACACAGGGTGGCGCCGAGCTGCGCGAGAATACGCGAGCCAACCGTGAACACTGCCGCCGCATCAAGGTTCAGCGGCGCAGACCGTCAGTCCTCATCAGCGATAAATGTGCACACCGCGGTGTCGACCTCGTAGACCGTAGTGTGCTGCGCACCTCGACGATCGCGGTAGCTCACGGAGCCGCGCAGAGGCAGTCCGATTTTCGGTCCGCCTATATTTGCAATTGCAATGTATACCCACAAGTTCGGTCCCGCTTGGGCGTTAGCATTCGCTCCGTATCGCAGTTCGCCGTGCGTTATCGTGACTTCGCCGCCTGCTGGTAAATGATCAATGCAGCGCGAAGTAACTGTGAGGTCATTCTTCGCATGAAGCGTAATAAAGACGTCAAAGGCTTCTTCTTCGCCTGTATTCCTGACGTCAAATAGCGGCACGTGTAGGCCCTTCAGCATGGCTTTGGTATCCGCGGGCTTCTCGACCGCGCGCCGACTCCTGCTGAGGCGGATGCGAGGCCGTCCTACCGCTGACGGAACTCTTTCCGGAACTTCGGCGGCGACTCGCTCCGCAGCGTACGCACTCCGCCTTCTCTGTACCTCGTAATAGGCGTTTGCCGCGACGAAAGGTTTGGATTCGTGGAAATGCAACTCGTACTCGTCGCTGACGTGCTTCGTCCCTTCTCGGTCGTGATAAGTGATCCGAAGCGGATGAGCGTCGTGGGCTGCAACGTCGTCGGTGACGTTTGACCCGCCGCGAAGGGTGGAGACCATTGAGATATAGGCTCCGATTTCAAACACATCCGCTCCATCGACAAACGTGATCGGAACGTTCACCGGGTCCGCGTGCGGGCGGACTACAGCAACCTTTCCGAACATCATCCACTTCGGTTCATGTCCGAGCGGCTCAATTTGTACTTCCAGCGCGACGGTATCGCCCACATTGTGCAGATACATACCTTGCTTGCGACCCGGCATTTCACGATGGTCAAAGTGTCCCTCAAGCACGATCTGGGGCCTCAAACTTGGGGCAGGCTCGCGATGACTCCTGTCTGGCAGGGACGGTGCGTCAGTCGTCATGAGACCGCCCCCGGCATGCTTCCCGGGGCGTCGAGCCTCAGGCTCCCTTCTGATCGCTGCGATCAACCTTTCCATCGACTCTTCGAATCGGCTGCTATCTCGGAAATCTAGCCGGAGCTTGGTGCCAAGGAATGCTGGAACGTCTTCGCCCGCGCGGAGCACCGGGATAAACGTGTCCTGCCCCATATCTTTCACGAGATCGGCAGTAATAAGGCTGCACTCGTATCCAACACCACCAACGCGGTCACGAGACTTACTGACATAGCTCGGAGTGCTCACAACGACGACGCGCTCGCATTTAAGGCCTTGCTCCATGAAGTGCGTGAGATCTTTCCCTGGCCACACATCGAACTGATCAAAGACGACGTCGATGTCTGGTTCGCGGTGTAGCGCCTCGGCGACACTGAGTACCCACTGTTTGTGCTCTTCAGAGTCCCATGAGTAGGAGACGAACACGGTGTGGCGGTCGTGAGGTTCGGTCATACTTCGATTCTAGGCGCGTTCTCGATTCCACTGAAAGGCGCCTACCGTCACCACAATCACCTCGCCCGCACCGGCGGTGCGTTGCGGCGTGTAGACAGCGACCGCTGTCAAGGCAAGTGCCTCAGCGGCGGGTGCGAGCTCGTCGACAAGCTGCTCGGGCCCCCAACCGGAGCGCGCGTCGGCCCAAGAACGTGAGGCCCGCTCGCGCGGGCCTCACACCAGGGGAAGTGGAACGAACAACTAGAGATCCTTACCTGCCTTGAACGACGGGTCCGTGCTCGTCGGGTCGGTGGTGGTGGTCCCGTCCGACGCCAGCGACTCCGTCGCTGGCGTCACCGGCGACGCCGGGTAAACGGAAACGACAACCGCCAACGCGTCGAGTGCCTGGATGAGGATCGTGACACCGCCGCGGAGGACGGGCGGGAGGAACTGCGTGCCGGAAACCGTCATGAGGAACGGGAGGAGCGGGCGGAAGACCGCGACCACGCGCCGGGCGGCCTTCACGAGGGTGTCGCCGTTGAGCGAGGCGGGTTCGGGGAACGCCGCTGGGTTGATTGCCGCGGCGCTGTTGACGATCTCTTCGTGCGTTGCGAAGCAGTACATGGTCATTCTCCTTTCTTATCGATGCTGCTCATGCGGCGGCGCGGAGCGAGCGGGTGTGGCGGGCGATCGGCTTACTGCTCGATACCGGTCGTCTCTCCATCGCCTTCAGGGCGACGATCGGCACTTCGATGCCGACCTGCGCCCACGCCTGCGCCACGGTCTCCTGCACGTTGCCGCCGTTGCCGAACTCCTCGCCCGCGACGTCGACCGTCGCACGCGCGAAGTCGATGAACGTCGCGTCCGGACGCAGACGCTCCGCCGACTTGAACCAGATCTGCCCCGGCGTCTGCCATGAGTTGCCGCCGAGACCCATCGCGACGTTGTAGAACGCCTTGTTCGGGATCCCGGAGTTGATGTGGACGCCGCCGTTGTCGGCCCGGGTCTTGACGTACCCGATCATGTGCGCCGGCTGCGGGTCCTTGCCGAGCACCGGATCGTCGTACGCCGTTCCCGGTAGTGCGAGCGAGCGGATGCCGCGCGCCTGCACGCCGGGAGCGAAGACTCCTTCGCCGATCAGCCAGCTGGCGTCCGCAGACGACTGGCCGAGGAGCCACTGCTTGAACATCGAGCCGAAGACGTCGGAGATGCTCTCGTTGATGGCGCCGGTCTGGCCGTAATAGCCGAGACCGGAGATGTACTGCGTGTGACCGTGGGTGATCTCGTGGCAGACGACGTCGGGATCCATGAACTGGATGCAGAGAATTCCGTCGCCGTCGCCGTAGATCATCCGGGAACCGTCCCATGACGCGTTGTCATAGTTCCGGTCGAAGTGGACGATGCTGTCGAGGCGTTTGCCGTTGCCGTCGATCGAGCTGCGGCCGAAGACGATCAGATAGAAGTCATAGACGCGGCCGCAGGTGTCGAAGGCCTTATTGACGACGGCGTCTTTGCTGCGATTGGTGTGCTCGTCCATCACGAGCGTGCCGGGCAGCTTGGTCTTGTGCTTCGCGTCGTAGACGCGCCGGCTCTTCTGAGGGCCCGTGACGTTTTCCGCCGCGGTCAGCGGACGGATGCCGCGGAACGAGAGGAGTCGTCCCTGCTCGAGCGTGGAGAGCGCGGAATCTCGGGCCTCCGGACTACGCGCTGCGATCTTGGTGAGGATGTGGTCGGGGATGACCCCGCAAATGTGGGGATGCGGTATCGTGCTCATGGCACTTCCTTTCTTCAACTCTCGCGTTGATTTCGGGGGGTGTCGGGCCGAGCCGCGTCTGCTAACGCGGCCCGGCCGCTCAATGCGGGACTGCTAGTGCGTCTGCTGGTGGTCTGCTAGTGCGGCGTGATCACACCTCCGTTCTGCGGCGTCGTACCGCTCTGCGGCTGGGGCTTCGCCTTCGACTTCTTCGGCGAGCGAGCCTCTTTGATCGCCCCCAGCGTCGGGATCAGATGTGCGTAGGCGGGATCCTTCGAGAGTGCCGCGATGAAAGCCTGCATCTGGACGGCGGCGGTGTTCGTCTTCGACTTCTTCACGGCGACGAAGAAGCCGACCGCCTTCAGGACGGTGGAGAGCTCCTGCGCGATCTGCGTGTACGCCTCGATCTGCTGCTGGTCCGCCTTGTTCGCGTCGAGGTCGTACTGCTTGATCACCTGCAGATCGGGATTGAGCGTCACCATCTCGGCCACGAACTTCGAGAAACCGGCGGGGATGTTCCGATGACTGCGCGCGAGCGGCACGGTCAGCGGGTGAGGCAAGTCGAACTTCGGCAGTTTCGCCGCGACGAGCGCACGGAAACCGTCGATGAATTCCTTCGCCTGCTGTTCGGCGGCCGTCGTGGTCGCCTCCGGCTCGGGTACACGGGTATCGGGAACGGGAACCGTGTTAGACATGGAAGCCTCCTCTTCTGAACTCCCTCGGTGCCACGCGCACCTCGGGCGTTCGTTTCGCGTTACCCACTCGGGTTCGGCCGAACCCTCCTGGGCGATGGGCGCTGCAGCACCCTGACTTCCGATCGCGACCGAGAGCACAATACCGAAGCGTTGTGAAGAGTCCTATGTGAACAATCGGTTACGTATCCATTACACGCCGCTTAATCACAATGAGTCAGTGATTTAAAAAACGTGCGTACGTAAGGCCGCGGATTTTTTCTCCCAAATTAATTGCGTTTTCCGCAATCAAACATTGCGGAAAGACGCAATTGGATGGAAAAAAAGCGCCATTCTTCTGTCTGAGCCGCGGAGCGGCGGTACATCAGTAGCCCACGGCGTTAGCCGTGGGAATGCGATCGTTTCGTTTTGAAAGCCGCGGAGCGGCGACAGACGGCCGCGACCTGCGTTTTCAGATCATCTGAGTGCCGAATTCAATGACGGGAGTGAAATCCGCTTCCAACGACCTGAAAAAGCGGAGCGCCGATGTGAAAAATCGCTACGGACGTCTGCCGTTTCGCAACTCGGAGGTGAAGAATGGAACCACGAGTGTTAAAAACGGAAACTCGCGGTTCAACCGACGATAGGTCGCCGTGACGAAAAGTCAGACGCGAGGACCGAAAATTCACACGCGGGGATCGAAAAATCAGACCGCCGGAGCGAAACGGCAGGTCCGCAGCTGGAAACGGCAGGTCCGCAGCTGGAAACGGCAGGTCTGCGGAAGGAAAAACCACAGCCGCGACGCGAAACGGCAGGTCGCCGGACCGAAACCTCAACTCCCGACCGTCCAGGTCACCCGCCACATACAGAATTACATGCCTCTTATGCGCTTCTATGGATTCTCTTCTGTAAGGATCACACTTTCCTCGAAGACTCCTATCCTAGTCATCCATCAGCCATGGACGGACTGGAAGAGTTCCACGACCCGGAGAAGATCTCGGCGCGTCTCGACTTCCATCGGAACGCGATCGCCGAGGAGCGGCAGGCGCGGGAGATCTGCGACAGGGTGCTCACCGGCCCGTCGTCGTGGTGGAGAAACAAGCTCCTCGCCGTAGAAGGAAGCGGAACGGCGGGGATGGTGACCATCCTCCTCGAACGAACGGCGCTCGCCCTTCGCCACTCGCCGCGTGACGCGTTCGCGCTCACCGAGCTCGCCGTCGCGATCGCAGCCGAACTGCACCCGAACCGCTATCCGTACGACCACGTCATGAAAGTCCGCGGCCAGGCGATGCGGGAGCAGGCGTACGTCCTGTCGACCATGGGCCGGCTGCGGGAAGCGGAGGGCATCGCCGCCACGGCGGCCGCGCTCCTCCGCCAGATTTCGGTCCCATTGATCGAGATGGCGCAGCTGGATCTGGTCCGCTCCGACATCGCGCGCAACATGGGCAAGTTCGACGACGCGATCGCGTACGCGAGGGCGGCGGCTGAGACGTACGGCGACTTCGGCAACCACCGCGCCCGGCTGCACGCGATCGATTTCGAGGCGGGCGCCCATTACTGCGCGCACAACTACAAGCACGCGCTCGAGCTGTGGCGCTCGCTGGAGGAGCACGCGGAGCTTCTCGGCCCGCAGATGCAGGCGACGCGTCACCACAACATCGCCCTCTGCGCCAGCGCCCTCGGCGACTTCGACGAAGCCGCTCGCAACTATGCCGCCGCGGGCGAGCAGTTCGAGCGGCTCGGCCTGCTCGTCAACCGCGTCAAGTGCCGCCACAGCCTCGGCCTCGCGATGCACGAGGCGGGAAGGCACAGCGACGCCGTCGGCGTGCTGAAGAAGGCGCAGGAAGAGCTGGAGGCGCTCGGCCTGGAAGGCGACGCGGCGCTCGCGGCGCTCACACGCGTCGAGGCGCTCTTAGCCATCGGCCGTCACGACGACGTGCCGGCCATCTGCCGGACGCTCATCGACCGCTTCACACGGGCGGGAAACGGCGGCGCGGCGATGACGGCGCTCGCGTTTCTACGCGAGAGCGTCGCCTACGGCCACGCCACCTCCGCCAGCGTCCGGATGGTCCGCGACTTCTTCCGCGACCTCCTCCGCACTGAATCGACGCCCTATACGGAACCGCCCCTGAATGACTCCTCGAAAAGGCTGGAGGGATAGCGATGCCGGTACCCATCATCAACCCTATCGCAGCGGGAATCGGCAAGCGAATCCGCGCATACCGTGAACAGCACGGCCTGTCGCAGAAGCAGATGGCGGAGCTGATCGGGATCAGCCCTACGCGACTGTGCCGGTACGAGAGGGGAACGGAGATGCCAAACGCCCAAACGCTCGCGCAGATCGCGGACGTCATGGATTGCACGATGGACTACCTCTACCACGGCCGCGTCGAGGAGGTCGTCGGGAAAATCGACCCGTTGCTTCGCGCGCCGTTCCTCGAGCTCCAGAACTTCAGCGAGGAGACCCGCCGCGCCGTCCACGACTCGGCGTACGCCCACATGTCGAGAGAGATCATGCAGAAGAGGGAACGCAGGAACCCCGACACCGGCATCATCCCGGGGAAGCCGAAGGGCGGGGGAGGGGAGTCGTAGGCGCGGGGCGGGGCTGAACGGGCGCTTACGTGGCGGACTTCAGTTTCGCTGCGCGTTGGCGGACCCTCTCCGCTTCTTCCAAAAGGCCGACAGCGGCATAGCCTCGCGATGCCGCCTCGTAACAAGCGATGGCGATCCTCAGATTCTCGCCTCGATCGCCCCTCGGAAGATCCTTGTATGCGTTTGCGAGGTTGTTCTGCGCCATGGCCCAATCGGCGGGAAAGTCGCGCTCGGTCCACACTCGCAGCGCCGCCTCGTAACAGGCGACGGCCCTCCTCAGGTTGTCGCCACGATCGCCCGTCGGAAGATTCGCGTAGGCCGCTCCGAGGTTGCTCTGCGTCGCGGCCCAACCCGCGGGAAAATCGCGCTCGGTATACACCCGCAGCGCTGCCTCGTAACGGGCGATGGCCATCCTCAGGTTCGCATCTCGGTCTCCCGCCGGAAGTCTCGCATAGGCGATTCCGAGGTTGCACTGCGTCAAGGCCCAGTCCGCGGGAAAATCTCTCTCGGTTCTCACCCGCAGCGCCGCCTCGTAACAGGCGATGGTCATCCTCAGGTTCTCGCCTCGGTCGCCCTTCGGAAGATCCATGTAGGCGGTTCCGAGGTTGGTCTGCGTCGCGGCCCATTCCGCGGGAAATTCGCGCTCTGTCCACACTCGCAGAGCCGCCTCATAGCAAGCGAGAGCCTTCTCCAGGTTCTCGCCTCGATCGCCCGTCGGGAGGGCCACGTAGGCGTTTCCGAGGTTGTTCTGCGTCGTTGCCCAATTCTTTGGAGAATCGCGTTCAGTCCTGACTTGCAGTGCCGCCTCGTGACAGGCGATGGCCTTCTTCAGATTCTCGCCTCGATCGCCCGTCGGGAGCCTCCCGTAGGCGAGTCCGAGATTGTTGTTCATCATTGCCCAGTCCTTTGGAGCGGCTTCCCGATCGGTGCGAGCGAGCAACACCTCATTCAGACGAACGTCTTCCGAGAAGCGACAGGTCCAGCGCAGGTAAATGCCGAAGGCTGGCACTGCGAGACGGAAAAGATCAGGTTCCTCTTCTTCCGCCAACGCAACCGCCTGCTGCAAGTTCTCCCATTCGGCGTCGATCCAGCGCCGCGCGGCTCTCTGCGCCTCGGCGCCTTTGGCTCGCAACGCATCATCGGCCTTATCGAGATGGTCAACGAACCAGCCTGCGTGCCGGGACGCCAAGGGGCGCTGATCGTTCGGATCGAGGCGCTCCCACGCGAAGTGCTGCGTCGTGGGAAGCATGGAGTAACGACCCGTTTGGCGATCGAAGCGGAGCAAGGACGCGTCGATGAGGATGTCGAGGCTACCGAGTGTCGTCTCAGCAATCGCCTCTGCCGCCTCTGCTTCGAAGCCGCCATGGAATACCGCCAGCCGCGGGAGGGCTTGGCGCTCCTCGGCCGGTAGTCTTCCGGTTGCCCATTCGAGGCAAGCCTGGACGCTGACATGACGCTCGGGCCGCAGGACGTCGTTTCCGCGGGCGCGGACTTCACTCAAGTGATTCTCTAACTCGCCGGCGAGTTGCCGCAGGAGCCGCTTCGGCGCAACCGCGGCGACGAGCTCGATCAGATACGGCAGGCCATCGGTCGCCGCGAGCACGTCGCGCATCGACGCCTCGTCGTCCGGCTGCCACCGTGCATCGCGCTGTTGGGCCAAACCGGCGAAGAGCCGGTAGCTCTCCAGAGCCGGTAGATCGCCCTTCGTCGGCATCGGGTCGAGGTCGACCACCCGTTCACCGTCGACGCCGAGCACCCGCTGGCTGGTAAGAAGAACCCGCACGCCGGGTGTTGCGGCGAGGCGTGGCACCCACGGCGATGCCGCCGCCACCGACTCGAAGTTGTCGAGGAGAAGGAGCCGGTCGCCACCGCGAAGCTGCTTGCAGAGAGTCTCAACGTCGGGCGCGTCGACTTCGGTCAGCCCGAGTGCGTCGCGCACGGCGCCCAGAAGACCGGCGGGCGAGTCGGCGACGCGCTCCAGCGGTATGAAGACGATCTCCCGCGGCAGACCTCCGCTCCGCGCCAGCAGCGTCTCGACCGCGAGCCGCGTCTTCCCCACGCCGCCGGTACCGTGGAGAGTCACAAGACGGCTGGCCAGGAGTGCCTCCGTCAGCTCTTCCATCTGACGCTCGCGTCCGATCCATGGCGTGAGCCACGGATAGGGGAGGCCTTCATGCGGCTGCTCTGGCGGCGCCGGCTGCATGGCGTCATCCCATAGAACGTCGAAGATCTCGACACCGGCGGTTAGTCCCTTCGGCGTGTAAACGCCATAGCTATGAAATCGAAGCGCTGGAGTTTTTCCGGCCAGCATCGCGGTCGCGGCCGAGCAGTAGACTCGCTCGCCTCCTTTCAACAGGCCCTCCACGCGTGCCGCGATGTTCACCGCGTGGCCGTCGTAGTCGGGCCGCCCGTCACGCTCGACCAGCTCGGCGGCGCCCGTGTGCATCCCAATGCGCACCGCGAGCGGCGTTCCGGCGTCATCGACTTTGATCGGCTGGTCGCGCAAGCCCCGCTGGATCTCCGCGGCGCAGACCACGGCGTCCTCCGGCCGCCCAAAGGCGACCATGAATGAGTCGCCGATCGTCTTCACTTCGAAGCCGTGATTTTTCTCGAGAAGGCCGCGGATGCGCGCGTCATGCGGATCGCGCACGCGCTCCCGATACTGTCGGTCCCCAGCCGTCTCTCCAAGCGCCGCGACGAGCGCGTCGCGCAATGCCGTCGAGCCGACGATGTCGGTGAACATCAGCGTCACGGTGCCGGTCGGTGGCTGGATGACTTCCTCCATTCAATCCCAGGAGTGATTATCGCGGCAGATTTCCTACCGCCAGCGAGAAACCGTGGGGGGGGCGCCGAAGGGTGGGGTTCGTGGTGCTATCATTCCGCTAGCATGGCCAGAGTACTCATCCGGGATCTCGACGAACGAACGGTCGAGCGGCTCAAGAAGCGCGCTTCACGAAATGGCCGGTCGCTGCAGGCCGAGCTCCAACTGATCGTGGAGCGCGCGGCGCGCGTCGATGTCCTCGAAAGCCGCGACGTTGCGGCCCGCATTCGGCGGAAGCTCTCCGGTCGAACTCACTCCGATAGCGCCGCGCTGCTTGCGGACGATCGCCGTCGGTGAGGCAGCTCGTCGTCGACGCGAGCGTGGTCCTCAAATGGTTCGTGCCGGAGGTTCACTCCGTGGCGGCCGCACGGATTCTTAACGCCGACGTCGCGCTGTATGCGCCTGACCTGCTCGGTCCGGAGTTCGGAAACATCCTCTGGAAGAAGGTGCGCCGCGGGGAAATCGATCGCGACGAAGCGGACGACATCATGAACGCCTTCGGATCGCTGCCGCTCGAGATCCGTCCCTCGTCCGTTCTTCTGCCTTCCGCGTTCGAGCTCGCCGTCGCTCTCGACCGGACGGTGTACGACAGTCTCTATCTAGCCCTGGCGGTGGCAGAGGACTGCCCCCTCATCACGGCGGACGCGAAGTTCCATGCCGCTCTTGCCGGCACGCGTTTGAGTGGGCATGTGCAGTGGGTCGGGGACGAGATCTAAGAAAAGGAAGCGCTGCGCGCGACTATGCTTGATCGCGCCGGCGAGGGCGCCGGCGCCACACAGAGTCGGGGACAACCGTGCTTTACCTCATTTTGGCTGCCATCCTCGGTAGGCCCGTCGTCGTCGGCGTGGTTTCGATGAGCGATGACGCGCGCGCCAGACGTCGAGCCAGCCAGATGACCATCGACAAGAGCGGCGGCTATCGCGAAAGCATCGACGGCCGGAAAACTCCCGAGCTCTATTTTCGCCACGAGCTGTTCGACACACTCGCCTCAGCGATTTGCCCGCTGGACAAGCGGGCGGCGGCGAGGCGCGCCAGCTACGCAGCAGGTCTAACGTCATTGGGTATCGAGCCCTCCGCCTTCTGGCGGCATCTTTCCGACGCGCTGGGGTCCTATGTGCCGCCGGGCTGCGGAGCGTCGGGAGTGGATCGCCACAACGGCCCGAGAACAGCCGTGTCGGTGAAGTCGCTCCGCGGCGATTCAGTCGTCATCCATGTGTCGCTCTCTTCATGCCGCGCCCGGGCAGCCGCCATCACGGCCGCGCAGAAGGCAATCGGTAAGGAGACGTTGGATAAAGTCCTGTATTCGATCGTAGCGACGAACCTCCAGTCCTCATTCTTTGGGACTGACAAGGAACGCGTGGAACAGCTCCGCTATATCGAAGGTGGCTGCAGATGACGCGTCGGCTCGTAATGACGGAGTACTTATGAAAGTCGTCCTCTTTGGTGCAACGGGCATGGTCGGAAGCGGCGTCCTGCATGAGTGCCTGCTCGATCGTGACGTCGAGTCGGTCCTGGCAGTGGGGCGTCAGCCGCCGGCTGTTTCGGACGGGAAGCTGCGCGTGCTCATACGGCCGGACATGTTTGACGTCGGCGTCAACGAGAATGACTTCGCCGGCTACGACGCCTGCTTCTTCTGCCTCGGCGTCTCGTCCGTCGGGAAGAGCGAAGCCGAGTACACACATCTGACGTACGACCTCACGATGAGGTGGGCGCAGGTGCTGGCGCGCGCGAATCCGGCGATGCGATTCCTCTATGTCTCGGGGATGGGGACGGGCGGGAAGGCGATGTGGGCGCGCGTCAAAGGGCGCACCGAGAATGACCTGCTCGCGCTCTTTCCCGAAGCGGTCATGATCCGCCTCGGCGCCCTGCGTCCGATGCACGGCGAGCGTCCGAGGGGGAGCGGCGCGCGTGCGTTGCTGACGTTACTGTCGCCGCTCTGGCCGTTGTTCCAGCGCATCTGGTCCGGCCGCGTCATCACCACCGAGGAACTCGGTCGCGCCATGATCCGCGTCGCGCGGACTGGCAGCACGAAGCGCGTGCTGGAAAGCGCTGATCTGGTGAGCTTGGGAAGAAGTTAGATGGGCGGGCCGAGCCCCCTAATGCGCCCTCGGTCTTGCCCTGGGCGAGCCATCACATTCGCGCCGAACGAATCTTGTTAACCTTCGTGCGGTGCGTCCGATTCAAGTCGCTTTCGCCGCGACGCTTGTTTGCGCCGCCGCAGTCGCGCAGCAGCCGCGGATCGATAGCGTCTCACCTTCGCAGGGACCGATCGCCGGCGTCACGCCGGTCGCGATCAGCGGTGCGAATTTCACGGGGGCGACGGTCAAGGTGGATCGCGTTGCCGTTTCCCCGTCATCGCAAACCGACTCGGAGATCCGGCTGCAGATGCAGCCACACGACAACGGCTATGTCGTGATCTCGCTGGAAAACACGAACGGGGCGGCGTACGCCGAGTTTCTCTACGTTCCGCCGCGGCTGAGCGACATTCCACCCGGCTACATCACGACCGTCGCGGGAGTCGGTGCATACGCCCGTCTGTTCGGACCCGCGAGGTCCGCGACGCTCAATCCATGGGGTCTCGCGTTCGACCGATCCGGGAACTTGCTGATCACGCAGGCGGAGCCAGGTTTCATCTTCCGGCTTCCGGCCGACGGATCGATCGAGAAGTACGCCGGCACCGGCAACCGCCTCTCACCCGTCGGCGACGGCGGCCCAGCGACCGATGCATCCATCTCGTTTCCGCGCTCGATCGCAGTCGATCCGCAGGGCAACGCGTACGTCCCTGACGCGCAGGGCCGCATCCGGAGAATCGACGGCACGACGGGGAAAATCACGACGGTCGCCGGCACCGGCGTGAAAGGCTATTCGGGCGATGGCGGGCTTGCGACGGTTGCGCAGATCGGGCAGCCTACCTACGTCGCAGCCGACGCCGACAGCGTCTATTTCATCGACTTCGACGCCATGCGCGTACGGCGTATTCGTGACGGCGTGATCACCACGTACGCCGGCAACGGTTCGGCGGGTTACTCAGGCGACGGTGGACCGGCCACCGCGGCGTCGTTCGACGTCGGCGTCGATGATCAGGGCGGGCTCGCACTCGATTCGGCGGGCAATCTCTATCTGGCCGATTCACGCAATCACCGCATCCGCAAGGTCGATCGCGCGACCGCCATGATCGGCACGGTCGTCGATGCATCGAACCGCAATTCGGCGTGGTACGCGGAAGGCTTCTCCCACATCGCGTTCGACCACAACGACCACCTCTACTTCGGCGGCAACGGATTCGTTCGTGAGTTCGACGCACACGGGGTCTATTTGCGGACGTTGCAGGGAAAGCCGGGCTCCTCGGTGATCGACGGACTCCTTGACGACGTCTTCATGGGCGACGTCACAGGAATCGTGATCGATCCCACGGGCAGAATTCTGATCTCCGATGCCGAACTGCAGCGGGTTCGCCGGATCGATCCGGTGACGAGGAAGGTCGAGACTCTCGCCGGTATCGGGCCGGGCGTTCTGGGAGAGAACGGTCCGGCACTCGCGACCATTACGGCGCCGCAGGACCTCGTGTTCTCACCCGACGGTGAACTGGTCGTGGCTGACGCTTGTTGCGGGCAGGGACAGAGGATCCGGAAACTCGACTCCCGCGGCAATCTGGTCACGATCGCCGGCGGAGGGCTGAACGGCAACACCTTCATACCGCGAACCGGGACGGCGGCGCAGCTTCAATCGTCATGCGCGGTCGTCTTCGATCCCGCCGGAAACGTCACGTTCGTGAACTGGGCTTTGGGTCTGATTGCGAGCCTCGACGCACACGGCATCCTGCAAACGACCGCAGGAGCACCCGCGCGATGCGACTACACCGGCGATGGCGGCCCGGCGATGCAGGCGACGTTCTGCCAGCCGTGGGACGCCGCCTACGATCGCGACGGAAATCTGTTCATCGCCGACACGAACAACAATCGGATTCGCCGTGTGGACGCCCAAACCGGCGTCGTCACGACAGTCGTCGGCAAAGGCGGCCCCCCCAGCGGATTCGAGCGGTACAACAATGGATCGTATTGCGGCGACGGCGGACCTGCCGTCGATGCCTGCATCAATACACCGTACGGAGTGGAACTCGACCCCGATGGCAACCTCTACATCTCGGAGGCGCAGCGGGTACGGAGGGTCGACCCGTCCGGCACGATCACGACGTTTGCGAACGGCTCGATGAACAAGATGGTGTTCGATCGAGGGTTTCTCTACGCGATGCAGTTCCCTACCGTGCACCGATTCGATCCCGCAGGAACAAAGACCATTCTTGCCGGGAACGGCACGCCGGGCTTCAGCGGTGATGGCGGTCCAGCCCTCGCTGCCGAGGTGGCGATTGGACTGCAGGCAGCAGGAGTCGCAATCGATCGCGAGGGAAACATCTTTTTCGGCGATTCGACGCGGATCCGCGCGATCCGCTACGGCGCCGTGCTCGCGCCGGCGGGCGCAACGATCAGCGCGACGAGGAGCGGCAACACGCTTCGCGCGACGGTTCTCGATTCGAGTGGAAGGACTGCGCCGAGCGTCCGCGTCGAATTTTCGGCGCCATCATCGGGCGCATCGTGCACGCTCTCTTCGCCCTTTGCGATCACCGACGCGACCGGCGTCGCGACCGTGACGTGTACGCCAAACTGCGTGCCGGGCACTTACGCCGTCGTGGCGCAGCCGCTCACGGCGCTGTCGACCGCAAGTGTGTCGTTTACCAATGAGAACGTACCCTGCCGGCGGCGCAGCGTGCGCCACTGACCTCAGGCAGTGGGTTGCGGACGAGATCTAGAAAAGGGAGGCGCTGTCGCGCGACTATGCTTGATCGCGCCGGCGAGGGCGCCGGCGCCACACAGAGGCGCCGGCGTCACGCAGAGGCGTGGCCTCTACGCCCCGCTCTTCCAGCCGGCGACGCGCTTTTCGAAGGCGCTCGTGTCGGCGCCTTCGGTCTTGCCCTGGGTGATGGCCTGGTCGGCGGCGGTGAGGGCGTCTTGTTTCTTTCCCGCGTTCCAGAGGATGGTCGCTCTGGCTGAGAGATTCCGGAAGGTCGGTTTGACCTTGATCGACTGGTCGACGTACTTCAGCGCTTCGTCCCAGTTCTTGTCGTTGGCAAAGACATTCGCAGCCTGCAGCGGGAAGACTTCGTTGGTCGGATTCGCGGCGATCAGCGCGTCGGTCTTGGCGCGCCAGACGGCCTTCACGTCTTTCACTTCGACCGTGAACGGGACGCTGACGTTCGCCCAGCGCAGGTTGGCGGTCGCGGAGCTCGGGGTGACCGGGTCGAAGGTGTAGAGCAGCCACTCCTGGTTTGCGGCGGCCGTCTGCGGCTTTGTCTTCACCCGCAGAACGTCCTTCTTCGGGTCGTAGGAGAACGCGCCCCATTGTCCGGAGTCGCTGTTGAAGATGATGGTCCACTCGTCTTTTCCGGGGATCGCTTCCAGCCCGTACGTCCCGGCCTTGAGCGGCTGGCCGTTGATCAGCACGTCGTCGGTCACCTGAAACTTCGTCGCTTCGTTCGCGCCGGCGCGCCAGACGTGGTCGTAGGGGACGATCGGCTCGCCGGGCTTGCGCTCGTTCTGGTTGTCGAGCGTGGCGTCGCCCTTCGCGCGACTCTCCATCGTCGGAGGCGCGTCGGCGAAAATCGTACGGCCCTTCACCGCGGGGCGGTAATAGGTGATCGTGACGTCGGTGGTCCCGATGGTCTGCATCACGCTCGCCTTCTGGCTCGGGTAGAGAGGGCGGAACTGCGCCGGCTGCTGCGCGGATGCGATCGGGAGGGCCGCCAAAACGGCAACGGCGGCAACTGCAAAGAACGGCGACCGCTTCGAGGAAATCATCACGTGCTCCTTCGTCCGGAAAAAGTCGGCGCGATTATCACGCCTGCCCCCGCTCATTGACTCGATCGCGGCGCAGGAATTACCGTCATGTCACAACGATGGCCGCCCGAAACTCCGCCGCGCAGACAGGGACCATCACGGTCTTCGTCCCGGGGCTCCTTCGTGAGTACTGCGGCGGAGCGGCCCGGCTCACGATGACGGCAACGAGGGTCCGCGCCGCGCTGGAACAGGTCGAGGCGAGGTATCCGGTGCTGTATCGCAGCGTCTGCAACGAGACCGGCGCGGTGCGGAAGCACGTGAACCTCTTCGTCAACACGGACAGCATTCGCGACCTCGACGGGCTCGATACCGCGCTCGCCGACGGGGATGAGTTGATCATTCTGCCAGCGGTTTCAGGGGGGTGACTTTGTTCGAGCGCGTAATTCTCGCCATCGGAACGCGGAAGGGTCTCTTCATCGCGGAGGCTTCAAAAAGGCGTCGCAAGTTCGAGCTGCGCGGACCTTTCGGACAGGGCGTCGCCGTCTACTCCGCGCTGATCGACACACGCCGGAAGCCGCGCATCTATGCCTCCAGTTGCAACGCGTTCTTCGGGATGAAGGTGCTCGTCTCGAACGATCTCGGCAAGACGTTCAAGGAAACGGCGTCGGCGCCCGCGTTCCCGAAGGACGACGGCCGCGCGCTCGCCAACATCTGGGCGCTCGAAGCCGGCGCGGGGAAGAAGGAGATCCTGGCGGGAGTCGAGCCGGCGTCGCTTTTCCGCAGCGATGACGGCGGCGATTCGTGGGAGATGGTGCCGGGCATCAGCAATCACGAGCACTCTCGCAAGTGGGAGCCGGGAGCGGGCGGAATGTGTCTGCACACGATCATCCGCGACGGAGAACGGGTGCACGTCGCGATCTCCACTGGAGGGCATTACCTGAGTGAAGACGGCGGCGAGACGTTCGCCGCGTCGAACCAGGGAGTCGGTGCCGGGTTCGCGCCCGATGCGTACCCCGAGTTCGGACAGTGCGTTCACAAGATCGCCCGTCACGATGCTGCCCCCGGGCGTCTGTACATGCAGAACCACGGAGGGTGGGGCGAGTGGGAAGGACCCGGCGGCAAGCGGCCGGACATCGGCGTCCTGCGCAGCGACGACTACGGACACAGCTGGTATTCGATCGCGAAAGGCCTCCCCTCGGACTTCGGCTTTCCGATCGTCGTTCATCCGCACAACGCCGACACGGTCTACGTCGTGCCGCTCGAGCCGGCGACCCGCACCTGCCCGGGCGGAGCGCCCGCGGTGTGGCGGAGCGACAACGGCGGTGAATCGTGGAAGCGGCTCGCGCGCGGTTTCCCGAAGAAGGAGAGTTTTTTCACCGTGCAGCGCGACGCGATGGACATCGACACCCTCAAGTCCCCCGCGCTCTACCTCGGCACCACCACCGGCCAGCTCTGGATGGGGAGCGAAGGCGGCGAAGAATGGACCCGCCTCTTCGACTCGCTGCCGCCGATTCACTGCGTGAAAGCGGCGGTGGTCTGAGGATGATGAGCGGCGAGCCCGCCGTGTACGCGAACGACCCCCGTCTGAAGACGGGGGCTATGGATCTTTAGCCGCCTACGGCGGCTTGAAAGCTCGCGGGAGAAGCGTCAACCCTCAGGGGATGACGGTGCCGGTCGGGCCGGCGACCGTGCCGCCGCTGCCGCCGAACATCGTCGTTCCTGCCACGCTGAGAATCGACGGCAGAAACAGGAGTGCCGCTCCGACGAACAGCAGCGCGATCGGCGTTCCGATCGGAATCTGCGTCGGATTGTCTTTGTGCTGCTTGAACTTCAGGATCGCGCCGGTCGAGAACCCGAGGCCGGCGAGGTAGGAGCCGGCGGTGATCAGGTTGGTGAGGTTCGTAAAGGAGGTTTCGACGTTGTCGGCCACCGAGCCGAGCGTCGACGCGGAGCTGGTCGACGACGGGGAGCTGGTCGACGTCGCGGCGGGCGGAACGGACAGTACGAGACTGTTGGCCGACGCCTCGATCGCCTTGACCTGCACACCGCTCGGCACCGCGATGCCATGCGCCGAGAGCGTGGCCGCGGGATTCGAGAGCAGACTCGATCGCAGCGACGAGTCCGTCCACGATTTCGCCACGAGCTGTGCATAGACGGCGATCCTGGCGGCGACGGAGCCGTCGTTTGCGATCGTTTCGGACGTTGCGGCTGCGAGATCGGCATCCGACATGTCCGCCGGGCGCGCGGAGACGATCGCATACCGGACGTCCTGCGTGTTCTCGACGGCATTGACCGTCACGCCGGCGGGAATGGAGACGCCGGCGCTCTGCAGTGTTGCGGAAGGGTTGGCCAGGAGCTGTGCGCGAAAGTCGGGATCGGTGGTCGCCTGTTTGACGACCGATGAAAGCTGATCGACGGTTGCAGTGGATGTATTCATGATGCAGCGACTCCTCTCTCGATGAACGGCATTATGGCACCGGGTAGCGCGCCGGACAGCGCCCGCTTTACGTTGCTTACAACCTGTTTGCAAAGGAATGAAGAACGGCGTGTGACGCCGGCGCTATCCTCCGCCGCATCATGAAACGTGTTCTTCGATTCGCTGTGCTTGCGATCTTTGTCGCTGCAACGGGCTACGCCGGCAACGACTGGCTCACGGGGTCGTGGCAGGCTGACGTTCACGGGGAGGCGAAGACGTTTTCGGTCGTCCTGCACTTCACTTACGACGGGAAGAAGGTCGGCGGCACGGTGGAGTTCCCGTCTCACGATATGGAGTTTCCGATCACGAGCGGAACGATCCACGGCAACGAGGTGGAGTTCCGCGGCGCCGGCATCTGGCACGGCAGGCTGGAAGGGAAGAATCTGAAGCTGATGCGGGAGCTGGACGGCGGCAAGAAGCAGGAAATGGTCGCGCATCGGACGGCGCAGTAAGCGGTGCGCTGGCCGCTCCTCCTGCATCGCTGGACCGGCCTGACCCTCTCGCTCTTTCTTCTCATCGCCACGATCACGGGCGGCTTGCTTCTCTTTGTCGACTCGCCGTCGATCGCGCAGGTCCACGTTCGTCTCTTCGCGGGAGCGGCCGGAGAGTGGATCGTGAACATCGCGACCGCCGCGGTGTTGCTGATCGTTCCCACCGGACTGTTGCTCTGGTGGCGACGCCCTCGGTTCGCCGTCCACAAGAGCAAGTCGCTCTTCCGCACGCTGTACGACCTGCACAATGTGCTCGGCTTCTACGCGTCGCTCTTGCTGCTGCTCCTCGCAGGTACCGGCGCGTTTCTCGGGTTCCAGCGGCCCCTGGGAGTCCTGCTAGGCGTTCAGGAGTGGCGAATGCCGGACCCGCCACGTTCTACGCCGCGTGCTGGTGCTTCGATTTCGGAGACCGCGTTCGTGACGGCCGCGCAACACGCCATCCCGGGAGCGACGATGACGCGGCTGACGCTGCCGCGCCGCCGCACTTCAGCCGTCCGTATCGAAATGCGCGGCCCCGGCCCCTTCGATCAGGCGACGGTCTATCTCGATCGCTATACCGGGGCCGTCCTGCGCGTCGACGATCTCGCGTCGACACCGTTGTGGTATCGGATGCGCGTCATCGCACTGGCGCTGCACACCGGAAACGTCTATGGAGTGGCGGGGAAGGCCGTCGCGCTCGTCACGTGTGCCGCGCTGGCGTTCCTGATCCTCACGGGCGTCTGGATGTGGTGCCGGCGATCAGTCCGTGTCACCACACGTGTCGCGCCATCAGGCGAATCTCTTCGACGATGACGCGTGGCGCTTCCATCGGAACGTCGTGGCCGGTGTCGAGCTCGACGACCTTCGTGTGCGGTGAGCGTGATGCGATGTCGTCCTGTTCCTCGCGCCAGTGTTTTTGGAAGCGCTGCGTCACCTCGTCGGACCAGCCGGGCGGATTGCGCGTCTTCGCGGCGATGATCGTGAGCGGCACGTTGATCTTCCGCTGTTCCGGCGTCATCCGAACGTCGAGATCGGGGAGCGCTCCCTCGGCGAATCGCGCTTCCCACCAGTTGCGCGACGCGCTCGCCTCGACGAGACGCGCACGGAGGTCCGCCGGAAGCTGGGACGGGAACGTCTGCTTCGGCCAGTTGTTCTTCGCCCGCCACTCCTCCATCTCCTTCGTCCGCTTCGCGCGATGGGCGGCGGCGGCCTCCTTGTATTCGGGAGTGGAGGTGAATCCCGCTTCGGCATTCGACGGGTCGACCAGAATCAGCCCGGCGACCTCGGTTGGATATTTCCAGTAGTACCGCTCGACCAGAGGGCCACCCATCGAATGGCCGACCAGGAGGAACGGCGGCTTCTCGCCGCTCCGTCGCAGCAACTCATGCAGATCCTCGACATAACCCGCCACGCTCCGCGCCGGCGTCGGATCACTCCATCCGAATCCGGCGCGGTCGTAGGAGCAGGTGCGGATCTCATCTTTCAATGCGGTCTGAACCAGCCACCATTCATAGAACGCGCTTGCGGCGCCTGACTCCATCACCACGGTGTGCGGACCGTGTCCCATGCAGACGAGATGCAGGCTTCGGCCGCCGATGTCGACGCGCGTCCCGACCGGCTGACCGAGGACAGAGAGCGTTGCGAGGACGAGAAACGCCGGCAGGATTCGAGTCATGAAGGCGACTGGTTACTTCGTCAGATACAGCGCCGCGGGCGCGAGTAGCGCCCGATACCAGAAGTCGGTTGCGTCCGTGCCGCGTCCCTGAGTCCAGAGGTCGATGTAGATGACGGCCTGGGGCCTGTACTTCTTCTGGGGATTCACCTCCATGACCGCCGACTGGCCGCCTTTGACGTTCAGCGTCTTGTGATCGCCGGTGTTTCCGTACGAACCGTCGATCTTGATTCCGGGACCGCTCGCGAGGTCGGCGATGCTGGTGTCGACGAAATCGATCTTGGCGTAGGCCTCGAGATTTCCCTTCTTCTCCTCGGTGTCGTTGTTCTCGACGTCGTACGCGAGGATCGATTCTCTGCCGAGGCCATCGCAGAAAAAGCCTTCGCAACGGCCGGGGTAGAAATGGATCCTCACTCTGGTGTCGTCGGGGAAACGGATCTCTTTGTCGTCGGTCAGCGCGATCTTGTTGCGGAGGTGAACCCGGCTGGACGTCGTGCCGAACTTCCATTCACCGCGAGCCTTCCGATAGAGGCCCATCTGCGGGCCGCCCGGCTCATTGGCCTTGATGAACCACTGGTCGTCGCCGTCCTTGGTGACGAGGGAGCCTTTTCCCTCGGTCTCGTACCGATACGGACTCGTCATCCCGCTCCAGTTTCCGCTCACGAGCGCGTACATGCCGCCCGCGCGTTGGATGGCGCTGAAGCTGCCGAACCGGATCTTCGGCGGCAGCTCGGAATCGGTCGGCTTCCTCTTCGGCGGCTGCACTTCGACCACATTGATCGACGGCTGCACCCACGGCATCACGCCGCCCTTCGGCAGGTTCGGTGACACGGTGCACGGTCCCGGCTTCGCGGCCGCAAAATTGTAGATGTAGTTCGTCCAGTCGGACGAGAAGCGGACCTCGTCATAGACGGCGTTCCCCTTCGACGACACCCACCAGTCGATCTCGCCGCTGTCCGGACCGACAATCATTGCGCCGCTGCCTCCGGCCGGCACGGTGTACTTCAACGCCGGGGTGAGCGTCTGTGAAGTCCCGCTACACGTGACCTGCAGGCTGCCGTCCCACGTGTGGCCCATCGAGATGGCGCGGCCCCACAGCCCTTCGCCGTTGCCGAGCATGACCCCCGTGACGTAATTCGCACGGGCAATGACGTCCATCGACTTATTGCCTGTCAGCATGAAGTTGCCGGTGGTGGTCAGGCGATACGGCGCGTAGGAGAGCACCAGCCAGTCGACCGCGGAGTTGAAGGCGGCGGCCTGCTGCTGGGTGTAACGGTTCCAGTCGTCTTTGAAATCTTTGGTCGACCGCGGCGGCTCCGTGCATTGCGCCGGTTTCAGGTGGCATTGCGTTTCGAGGACGTTGGCCGCCCACAGGTACATCGTGTAGGCCTTCTCCTCGCCCAAGCGGAAATCGATGAAGCGTTTCTCGGCGTAGTCGTACGCCTCCAGCATGTTGGGCTCGTAGCCCATGCCGCGGGTGTGGGCGATCCGCCATTCGCTCAATGGATAGCGCACCAGCGGCTTTCCGTCGGTCGCGTCGACGCCCTTCGTGAGCACGACGTTGAGGTCGGCCAGCATCGTATGCGGCTTCTCCGTCATGATCTCTTTCGCGAAGGCGAGCATCGAGTCGCGGGTGACGTCGTCGTCGATCTTGTCGAACTGCGCCTCGAACTTGTTCCAGAGCCCTTCGATTCTCACCAGATGCTGCACCGCCACGACGTTCAGGGCGAGGTTTTTGAACTTGTTGTTCAGGTCCTGGTTCATCGTGGCCAGCGATCTCTGAATCTCCTCCTGGCCGCGGCCGATCACGTCGACCTTGCCGTTGATCTCCTTGAGCTGATTCGTAATGTCGGCCTTCCACTTCGCGTCCGCTTTCCCGCTGACGCTGCCGAGGACCTCGCAGACAACGCCGGTGAACTTGTCCAGGTTCCGGTTCGGACAGGACGTGTCGTAGAGCACGCCGGCCAGAAACTTCGCGGCGGCTTCGCCGCCCTTCACGCCGGCGGACTTGAGGACCGACGTCGCGGTATCCTCCTGGTCATCGGCGAAGGCGTGCGGAGCAGTCACGAAGACGGATAGAGCTATCGCTACAACGATGGACCTGCGCATCAGTCTCTCTCCTTATTTCTGAACCCTTGCGTCTTAGAGTACCGAGTTTTGGAGCGCCGTCAACGCCGCAGGTGTCAGTCGTGGTTGTTGCGGAGTCTCGTTCCGGCGGAGGGGGTCCATCGGTACGGGATCTCGTCCGAGTCCCACGGCAGTCGGTAGTGGTCGGGGTCTTCGTAGTTGTAGGCGCGCGACGGGTAGTTGAGCATCAGTGCGTCGGTTGAGCCGACGTTCTGGAGGCCGTGCCAGACGCCGATGGGTATGTGGAGGAATGTGGGGCGGGCGTCGCCGGCGTGCAGCTCCATGAGACGGCCGTGCGTCGGGCTCTCTTCGCGGCCGTCGTAGAGAGCGATCTTGAGGTGCCCCTGATTGACGAAGAGACGGTCGACCGTTTTCGCGTGACAGCTCCACGCGCCGATCGCGCCGGGGTAGAGACGCGACTGGTAGACGTGCACGACCGGCAGGCCGCTGGGGTCCCACTCCGGGCGATACGTCTCGGTGATGACGCCGTGGTCGCGCGGAACGTGCAGCACCTCGTGGGCCGAGACGCCGTCGATCGGCTGCTGGATGAATTGCCAATCCCTGGTGACGAGCTGGCCGTCTTTGCGGGCCGCGGTGAGCATCACTTCCTCCTAACGATCGAGCCCTTTGAATCGCCGGATGGCGTCGAGCGTTTCGCGCCGGAACCGGAGGCGCGTCCGCAGTCGCCGGGCCGTCTGGCGAACGAAGCCGCGCAGCAGCGCACGATACGACCAACTCTCCATCAGCTCGGTGCGACCCGTCACCGCCCGCGCGAAGAGGTGCGCCTCGAGGTCGGGATCCGCTTCGATGCGCGCCGTCCACGCTTCCTGCTCATGATGGGGCTTGTTGCGGTAAACGTCGCGCCGGACGCTCGCCGGAAACTTGATTCCGGTCAGCCGCGGCACGAACGCGAGTTTCGCTCCGGCGGCCGTGGCGCGGCGCCACAGTTCGACGTCGGGAGGAGTCGTGCCGAGATCCCGGTACGGACGCCATCCGCCGATCCGTTCCGTGAGACTTCTCCGGTGAACGACGCAGAGCGGCGGAGCGTACGTCCCGAGCTCCTTTTGCGGGATCAGGAGCCATCCGGATTCGCCTTCCGCCGGAATCATGAAGCAGAGCGAATGCGCCAGATCGGCGCCGGTCGTCTGCAGCGCGGCGACCATGACGGCGAGGTGATGCGGCAGCCAGAGATCGTCGTGACCGTGGTATGCGATCAGCTCACCGCGCGCCTGGCGCAGCCCTTCGTTGTTCGGGCCACTCTGATGGCCGGTGTTCGCGGGTAGGTTGATCCAGCGCACGCGCGGATCGCCCGTCTCGGCGGTCACCTGTTCGGAGTCGTCGGTGCAGCCGTCGCCGATCACGAGCAGCTCGAAGTCGGTGAACGTCTGCCGGAGCACGCTCGCAATCGCGTATCGCAACACCCCGCTCCAGTTGTAGGTCGGCAGGATGACGGTGACCCGCGGGCTCAAGACCGGTCCCACTGCACGAAGGAGGCGTCGAGGTCGCGGACGGATGCGCAGCCGAGGAGCTTGAGCGTTCGGATCACGTCAGTGCGGAGGATCTCGATGGCGCGCGTTACTCCCGCGCCGCCTGCGGCGCCGAGGCCGTACGCGTAGGCGCGGCCGATGAGGACGGCGCGGGCGCCGAGCGAGAGCGCCTTGACGATGTCGCTGCCGCGGCGGATGCCGCCGTCGAGGAGCACCTCGATCTGTCCGTTCACTGCGTCGACGACTTCCGGCAGAACGGTGAGCGTCGCCGCAACACCGTCGAGTTGGCGGCCGCCGTGGTTCGAGACAACCACCGCGTAGGCGCCGTGGTCGATCGCCTGCCGCGCGTCGTCCGCCGTGTGAACGCCTTTCGCAACGATCGGACCTTTCCACGCGTCGCGGATCCATGCGAAGTCGCTCCACGACACCATCGCCTGTTCGAGCGCGGCGCCGACATCGGCGTACGGCATCGGGCCGTCTTTGAGCACGATGTTCGGGAACTTCATCAGGCCGCCGTCGCGGAGATAGCCGGCGAGCCACCGCGGTCTCGCCAGGAACTGGAAGACGTGAGGGAGCATCGTGAACGGCGCGCCGGAGACGAGCTCCTTCACGCCGTTGCGGACGTCGCGCTCGCGCATGCCGGCGACCGGCGTGTCGATCGTGACGACGAGCGCCGCGGCGCCGCAGTTCTTCGCCCGCTCGATGCCGGCGATCGCCACGTCGCGGCCGCCGATGATGTAGAGCTGGTACCAGAGCGGACCGCGCGTCGCCGCTTTGACGTCGCGGACGGCGCATCCGGAGAGCGTCGAGAGCGTGTAGATCGTCCCCGCCTCTCCGGCCGCGCGCGCCGCCGCTTCCTCGCCGCGCGGCCAGAACATCCGCGAGCTGCCGACCGGCGCGAGGATGAACGGGAGGTCGATCTCCTGGCCGAGGAGTGTCGTCCGGAGATCGCAGGCGGGTGTGGCCACGGCCGACCGGGGGCGGAATCGCACGTCGTCGAAGACGCGCGAGTTCTCGCGGAGCGTCCATTCGGCATCCGCGCCGCCGTCGATGTAGTCGAAGACGGCGCGCGGGAGGCGCTCCTTCGCGAGCCGCCTCAGGTCGGCAATGTTGATGGGTTTCACGCCGTCAGAATCAGGTTGTACATCTGATCGAGCGTCAACGAGACCTTCTGGTCGTCCTGGCCCCAGAACGTCGCCGTGCCGGAGGCTTTGTCGAGCGTGATCTTGTATACGTACCTCGAGCCGGGCGTCTCGAGCTGTTCGACGACGCGGCCTTTCGGGTCGTAACAGACCATCCCGAAGCTGACGCGGTTATCCATGTAGCTCATGGGCCAGATGATGAAGCCGCCGATGGCGAGCGTCGGCGTGGAAGACGCCATGGTGAGCGCGTTGGGGGCGGCGAGCGTGGTGACCTTCAAACCGTTCGGAGTCGGTCCGGGAGGTTTGCTCAGGTTCACGACCGACAACATGTCCGCGGAAAGTGCCATGTCTCTCTCCTCTTCGAGCGGCCCACAATATTTGCGGCGCTCTTTCGTCTATCGAGGTGGATGGTAATCGAACACGATCGGCAGCTCGCGGAGGTGGTGAGACGCGATGAATCGCGGCTCCGCGCCTTCATTCGACGCCGCGTCGCCGATCCCGGCGACGTCGATGACATCCTGCAGGACGTCTTCTCCCGTCTCGTCGAAGCGAACCGGCTGCTGATGCCGATCGATCACGTCACCGGGTGGCTCTTCACCGTCGCCCGCAACCGGATCACGGACCTCTTTCGCACGAGCAGGGACGAAGAGGAGGAGATCGAGCTTGACGAGTTGCTCGCCTCCGGCGACACCGAGCCTGACGCGCTCTTCGCGCAGCGCGCGCTCCTCGACGAGCTGGAGGCGGCGATCGCGGAGCTGCCGGAAGAGCAGCGCGCGGTGTTCGTCGCGCACGAGTTGGAAGGACGCAGTTTCAAGTCGATCGCCGAGGAGACCGGCGTCGGCATCAACACATTGCTCTCGCGCAAGCGGTACGCCGTGCTGCGGCTGCGCGAGCGCCTGAAGGAAATTCACGAGGAGCTGACATGAGAAAAAAGCTGATCTTCATCATTCCGGCGGCGATCGTAGGCATGATCGTCTTCATAGCACTCGGTGGTGCCGTGGTGCGGCTGCTGTGGAACTGGCTCACGCCGCCGCTGTTCGGCTGGCACCTGATCACGTTCTGGCAGGCGATCGCGCTTCTGGCGCTCTGCCGGATCCTGTTCGGAGGTTTCGGGATGCGCGGCGGACGCCACGCCTACGGGCGGCGGCGGATGCGCGACCGGTGGCGCGAAATGTCGCCCGAGGAGCGGCAGCGGGTGCGCGACAAGATCATCTCGAAGTTTGGATTAGAGGAACCTACGTCAGAATGACGCCTGCACATGGCGCTGGTCACCGAGTACCAACTCAAGCAGGCGATCGTCCGGGTCGCGAAGCGGCTCGACGACAAGGGGATCCTCACGTCGACCGACGGCAATCTCTCGGCGCGGCTGGCGGACGGCGGGACGCTCATCACGCCGAGCGGATCGTGCAAGGGGCAGCTGGAGGCGGAGAAGATCGTCCGCCTCTTCCGCGACGGCTCCCCGCGCTCCGGCCGGCCGTCGTCAGAGATCGCGCTGCACCGGATGATCTACGCGCGGCGCCCCGACGTGCAGGCGATCGTCCACGCGCATCCGCCCTACGCGACGGCGTACGCGGTCGCCGGCATGGCGCTCGATCAGCCGATTCTTTCCGAAGCGATCCTGACGCTCGGCCGCGTGCCGGTGGCGTCGTACGCGATGCCGACAGCCGAGGAGCTCGCGCGCAGCGTGGAGCCGCTGGTCGAGCATCATGATGCGGTGCTGCTCCGATTCCACGGCGCCATCTGCTTCGCCCGTGACATCGAGCAGGCGGGATATCTGATGGAGACGCTGGAGCACGTCGCCCGCATCGATTTCATCCGCCGCTCCCTCGGCTCCAACGAGCTGATCCCCCCGCACGAAGTGGCGCGGCTGGAAGAGCTGCGCGCCGCCATGCGCGCGCGGTAGGCGCGATTCAAACCACCTCTTGACAAACGCGCATTGCGTATTTAACTTGTCGGTTAATCAACGATACGGTTAAATACGATGACACCGACCGATCACCTCAGCGTCACCTTCGCGGCCCTGGCGGACCCGACCCGCCGCGCGATCCTGGCGCGTCTCACCAAGGGAGAGACGTCGGTCACCGAGCTCGCCGCGCCGTTCGACATGAGCCTGCCGGCGATCTCGAAACATCTCAAGGTCCTCGAAAACGCGGGGCTGATCACCCGCGGACGCGATGCGCAGTGGCGCCCCTGCCGCATCGAGGCCGCACGCCTGAAGGAAGTGTCCGACTGGCTCGAGCACTACCGGACCTTCTGGGAGGAGAGCTTCGATCGTCTCGACGAATACCTCCGCGAATTGCAGAAGAAGGAGAAGAAAAATGCCCGCAGCAGCAGACGTAAAAAGTGAACGCGAGATCGTGGCGTCGCGGACGTTCGACGCGCCGCGCGAGCTCGTCTGGAAGATGTGGACGGATCCCGAGCACATGGTGCAGTGGTGGGGACCAAACGGCTTCAGCGTGACGACGAAGAAGGTCGACGTCCGTCCCGGCGGCGAATGGGTCTTCACGATGCACGGCCCCGACGGCACCGATTACTTCAACCACATCATCTTCCGCGACCTCGTGAAGCCCGAACGGATCGCGTACTCGCACGTCTCCGGTCCGCTGTTCGAATCGACGGTCACGTTCACGGAGCACGGCGGCCGGACGACGGTCGACGTACGGATGGAGTTCGAGACCGCGGAGCTGCGCGACCGCGTCGCGACGGAGTTCGGCGCCGTCGAGGGGCTGCATCAGCACCTCGGCCGCCTCGGAGAGGAGCTGAGAAAGTTGACGCATCCCGACGAATTCGTGATCACCCGCGTCTTCAACGCCCCGCGCGACGTCGTCTATGGCGCGTGGGCGGATCCGGCCGAGCTGCAGAAGTGGTTCGGCCCGAAGGGAGCCTCGCTTTTCTACAGCAAGGGCGAAGTGAAGCCGGGCGGCATGTACCACTACGGCATGAACGTCCCCGCCCTCGGCGAGGTGTGGGGCCGGTGGATCTTCCGCGAGATCGTTCCGCCCGAGCGCCTCGTATGGGTGAACTCGTTTTCCGACAAGGACGGCGGCATTACCCGCCACCCGATGGCACCGACCTGGCCGGCGGAACTGCTGACGACCGTCACCTTCGAAGACGAAGACGGCAAGACGCGTGTGACCGTCCGCTGGATTCCGATCAAGGCGAGCGAAGAAGAGCGCAACACGTTCGTCGCCGCGAAGGAGTCGATGAAGGGCGGCTGGGGCGGTACGTTCGACCGGTTCGACGAGTACCTGGCGAACGTCTGAGCGGATAATGCGCGCGATGTTTCGTCGCTCGCTGCTCATCGCCCTGCTTCTGATTCCGACGATCGCGTTCGGCGATAGCCTCGCCGAACGCGTTCGTTCCGAGATGCTCTTCTCGTGGCACGCCTACGAAAAGTACGCGTGGGGTCACGACGAGCTGCGGCCGCTCTCGAAGACGTATCGCGACTGGTACGGCGAGTCGCTGCTGATGACGCCGGTCGACTCGCTCGACACGCTCATCCTGATGGGCTTCGACGACGAGGCGACGAAGGCGCGGAAGCTGATCGACGAGAAGCTCTCGTTCGACAAGGACATCACGGTCAAGAACTTCGAGATCACGATCCGCCTCCTCGGGGGCCTGCTCTCCGGGTACGAGCTGACAGGCGACAAGCGGCTGCTCGAGCTGGCCGACGATCTCGGAACGCGGCTCCTGCCGGTCTTCAACTCGCCGACCGGCATGCCGTACATGTACGTCAACCTGAAGACGGGGAAGACGAGCGGCGCGAAGTCGAATCCCGCGGAGATCGGAACGCTGGTCCTCGAGTTCGGAACGCTCTCGCGTCTCACGCACAAGCCGGTCTACTTCGACAAGGCGAAGAACGCGCTCGTGCAGCTCTACAAGCGCCGCGCGAAGACGGGCCTCGTCGGCGAGGAGATCGACGTCGAGACCGGCGAGTGGACGAGCAAGGCGAGCCACGTCGGCGGCGGGATCGACTCGTATTACGAGTACCTGCTGAAGTGCGACGTTCTCTTCCACGACCGCGAATGCCGCGCGATGTGGAAGACGAGCATCGACGGCATCAACAAACATCTCGCCGACACCGCTCCCTCCGGCTTTTGGTACGGCCAGGCCGACATGGACGGCGGCAAGATCACCGCGCCGGAGTTCGGCGCGCTCCATGCGTTCTTCCCAGTCGTCCTCGCCATGGGCGGCGACCTGCGCCGCGCGGAGAAGCTCGAGGACTCCTGCTTCAAGATGTGGAAGCTGCACGACATCGAGCCTGAGGTTCTCAACTACCGGACGATGGAAGTGACCTACCCCGGCTACCCGCTGCGTCCCGAGATCATCGAGTCAGCGTACTACCTCCGCCACTACACGCACGACCCGCGCTATCGCGAGATGGGCCAGCTCTTCCTCGACTCGCTCATGAAGTACTGCCGCACCGACGACGGCTACACGACGCTCAAGAGCGTCGTCACGAAAGAGAAGGGCGACCTGATGCCGAGCTACTTCCTCGCCGAGACGCTCAAGTACCTCTACCTCCTCTTCGCCCCCGACTCCGTCCTCAAGTTCGACTCCGTCGTCTTCAACACGGAGGCCCACCCGCTGCAGCGTTCGCGGTAGCAGCCCGCAACGCCGCGGCGACGTCGCGGAGCGGGGGGCGGCCGGCGGGGTCGAAGTCGAGCATCTGGTTGACGAGGGCGGCGATCGGGGTGGGCGCTTCGTCGGTGAGGGGCTTGGGCTTGGTGGTGAGGTGGAGGCGCACCATCTCGGGGAAGGTGGGAGCGTCGGTGCCGAAGGGGAGCTCGCCTCGGAGTGCGAGATAGAGGAGGAGGCCGACGCTGTAGATGTCGGAGCGCTCGTCGTAGGGGCGTCCGAGGAGGCGCTCGGGGGCGGTGTAGCAGGGGGTGCCGACGAAGGTGGAGGCGTGGGTGACGTCGAGCGACTCGTGCGTCTCCGGCGTCTCGTCGAGGAGCTTCGCGATGCCGAAGTCGACGACCTTGACGATTTCGCGATCGGCGGCGTGGTGGAGGAACACGTTGTCCGGCTTCACGTCGCGGTGGATGATCCCGGCGAGGTGCGCGGCCGCGAGCGCGTCGCACACAGGCGCGATGATCTCGACGGTCCGCGGAAGGGGCAGCTTGCGCCCGTCGCGAAGGAGCGTCGCGAGCGTCCGTCCGCGCAGCAGTTCCATGACGAGATACGGCACGCCGGTGGTCGAGACACCGAAATCGAGCACCTCGACGGCGTTCGGATGCGTGATGCGGCACGCCGCGATTCCTTCGCGCCGGAACCGCCCGAGCTGTTCCTCGGTGTTGTGCATCATCGCGGGACGCAGCACTTTCACGGCGACCGGCCGCTGCGTCCGCAGGTGCACGCCGCGGAACACCGCACCGAAGCCACCCTCGCCGATTTTCTCGTCGAGGCGGTACGTGTCGTCCAGCACCGTGTTCGTCAGCGCCTCGGACAGCGCGACGAAAACGCGCTCGGTGCGCTGGTTCGCCAGCGCGAGCTGCTCGTTCTTGCGCTGCAGCTCGACGTTCCGCAGCCGCAGCTCGCGATTGAGGCGGAAGATCTTCACCTGTCCGCTGACGCGCGCCAGCACCTCGGCCGGCTCGAACGGCTTCGTCACGTAGTCATTGCCGCCCGCCTCGAACGCCTTGACTTTCTCATCCACCGAATCGAGCGCCGAGATGAAGACGACGGGAATCGGCGCGAGCCGCGGCTTGCTCCGCATGACGCTGCAGACTTCGTAGCCGGTCATCTCCGGCATCTGCACGTCGAGGAGCACGAGATCTGGCGGATCGCCTTCGATCAGCCGCAGCGCGTCGCGGCCGTCGACCGCCGTACGGACGTCGTAACCCGCCTGCTCCAGGATGCCGGTCAGCAGCATCCGGTTCACGGCGGCGTCGTCCGCGACGACGATCTTTCCGGCGTCCGCGCTCATCTCATCGTTTCCACGAAAGCTGCACCCAGGCGGAGCGGCCCGGGTAGTCGAACTCGACGACGTCGCCGGTGGGACGGCGCGTGAAGTACGTGACGTTGCCATCGGCGGCGTTCTTCACGCCCGCGCGAACCTCGAGGCCGCGGATGAAGAGGTCTTCGCGCGATACGGTGAAGTCGATCGTCTTGAAGCCGGAACCGGCCGGCCGGTCGCCGACGAGGTGATATCGCGCGCCGACGACCAGGGAGTGCGCCGGCCGATAGAACAGCGAGAGATTGCCGAGCCAGTGCGGCGAGATCGCGTTGCCCGTGTCGCGCGTGAGGCTCACTCGCGGATCGACCGTGTCGACATGCGAGAGATTGGCGTCGACCTTCAGCGATGCGGCGAGCTGCTGGGACCACTCCGCCTCCTCGCCGATCGCTTTCGCGTCTTTCGGAATGAGGACGCCGCCCGGCTGGATCATGTTTGAGATCTGCGAGCGGAAGACGGTCAGGCGTCCGACGCGGCCGGCGTCGCGGTAGACGTAATTGAGCTCGGTCGTCGCGTTGACTTCGAACGCGTACTGAGGCGTCGAATGCGGCGGCGGCGGCGTGTAGAGCTCGAAGAAGGTCGGCGGCCGGAATCCCTCGGCGTACTGCGCCTTGAAGATGTTCCGGTCGTTCGCGCGGAAGATGACCGCGGCGCGCGGCGTGGTGCGCGACTGAAAGTCGCTGTACGAGTCGTAGCGCGCGCCGGCGACGAGCGTGAGCTTGCGCATGATCTCGAACTGGTCCTGCAGCGTGACTCCGATGATCTCGCGCGTCTTGTCCTCGGCGAGGAGCACCGGAGCGCCGGGCGGTTGTCCCGGCGGCGGAGGAACGCGGTGCGAGCCGCGGTCGATGTGCGAGGTCGTGTAGTCGGCGCCGGCGAGGATCGACTGGTGAGCCACCTCCCACGTCGCGCTCGTCGAGAGCCGCCACAGGTTGCCGCGGAACTGCGATCCCGTGTCGTCGAGGTCGTTCTTCAGATACAGGATGTGCGACTCGGAATGGAGTTTCGGCGTGATCGCGGCGGTGTACTTTCCGTCGATCGCGTTGCTCGTCTCGGAGAACGTGGGGCCGGGGCTCGGGGAGAAAGCGCGCCGCTGCGTCTGCGCGGTCAACGCGAAGCCGCCGTGCTCGATCGACGCGGTGCCGAACCAGCGGTCGTCCGTTGCGACGCCTTCGTTTGCCGGGGCGGACGTGTGGTTGCTGGCGTACCGCGAGAGGTTGATGCCGACCTTCGTTCCGCCGGCGCTCCACTGCGAACGCGCTCCGAGCTCATAGAACGGATGCGGCTCCGCCGCGCGCATGAACAGCCGCGTCGCCTCTTTGCGCGTGACGATGTTCACGAGACCCATGAACGCGTAGTCGCCGTAGAGCACGGAGCCGGGGCCGCGGATCACTTCGATGCGCTCAATCTGTTCGACCGGCATCGACAGCGCCGAGGCGTTGATGCCGGCGTCCTGCCGCGAAAGCGGAATCGAGTTGACCAGGATCAGGATGTTGCCGTTGTTGAAGGGGAAGTCGAGGCCGCGGACGATCACCGACTCGCTCGCACGATCGTCGAGCTGCGGCACCATTCCCGGCACTAGGCCGAGCGCCTCCCCCGCGGTGGCGATGCCGAGCGCCTCGAGGTCGTCGCCTTCGAGCACCGTGACGATTCCCGGGACGTAGTCGCTGTTCATCCGCGTCTTCGTGGCGACGTCGGTCTCCTGCCGGACGATCGAGAGAAGCTCCGCGAGCTCCTTTTCTTCGCCTTTCTGCTGCTGATCCGTCTCGACGGCGAACAGCGGCAGCGTGGCCAAAAGAGCGACGGCGACGGCGAACTTCTTCATGCACGGCTCTCCACAGCGGCCGCAAGGCTGACGCGGTTACGGCCGTTTTGTTTCGCTTCGTATAGCGCGGCGTCGGCGGCTTCGACGATCACGGAATGGTGACCATCGATGTTCGGGACCATCGTCGCGGCGCCGGCGCTGATCGTGACGTAGGGGGCGCAGGAGGAGCCGCTGTGCGCGATCTGCAGTGCGCGTACGGCGTCGAGCATCGACTCCATGATCGACCGCGCCGCCGTGGCATCGGTCTCCGGCAGCACGACGGCGAACTCCTCGCCGCCGTACCGCGCCGCGAGATCGGCGGGGCGCCGCGCGACCGAACGGATCGCGAGCGCGATGGAGCGGAGGCACTCGTCGCCGCGCGTGTGGCCGTACGTGTCGTTGAAGCTCTTGAAGTGATCGACGTCTGCGATCGCGAGAGTCAGAGGCGAATGACTGCGTGCGCAGCGCTTCCACTCGCTCTCGATCGAGACATCGAACCGGCGCCGGTTCGCGATCGTCGTCACGGCGTCGATCGAGGCGAGCGACTCCAGGAGATCGTGAGCGCGTTTCAGTTCGATGTGCGTGCGGACGCGCGCGCGGACGATCGGCGGCTGGACCGGCTTGGTGATGTAGTCGACGGCGCCGAGGTCGAAGCCGCGCGCCTCGTCGCCGACCTCTTCACGCGCGGTGACGAAGATGACCGGAATCCGGCTCGTCGCCTCGTCGGCCTTCAGGCGGCGGCAGACCTCGAACCCGTCGATGTCCGGCATCACGACGTCGAGCAGTACCAGCTCGACTCCGCCGCCCGCGACGATCTCCAGCGCGCGCTCAGCGCTCGTCGCGAAGAAGAGCTCGTAGTCGTCGCGCAGCGCCTCCGCCATCACGCGGATGTTTGCCGGCTGGTCGTCGACGATGAGCAGCTTTCCCTTCATCCGTTCGCCTCAATCTGGTCGAGGTAGCGGCGCGCCGACTCGAAGTCGAGGCGATCGAGCGACTCCTCGAGCATGCGGAGCGGCTCGGAGTGCTTCTCGCCGACGGCGGACTTCAGGTCGGGGAAGCAGTCGACGGCGGCGAGGTTGTTGGCTTCGAGGTGCTCGCGCATCTTTTTCGTGATGGGGAGGAGCGGTGTGGCGCCAATCCTGCCGGCGTGCGCCGGCGAGGCCGCCGGCGCTCCACCGAGAACGGTGTTGAGGGTCTCGATGCTGTCGGTGGCTTCGTCGATGGCGGCGGCGAGGTCGCCGAGGACGACCGGGACGCCGCGGCGGATCCACGATTCGAGCGTGGCCGCTTCCTGCGCGACCTGCTTTGCGCCCATCGTGGCCGCGGAGCCTTTCAGCGTGTGGAGGAGGTCGTGCGCCTGCGCCATGTCGGAGTCTTCGATCGCCTTGCGGATCTTCGGCAGCGCGCCGAGGAGGTCGCGGCGGAACTCGGCGATGAGGCGGCGGTAGAGATCGATGTTGCCGCTCGTCCGGCGGATGCCCTCGGCGACGTTGAGTCCCGGCAGCACGTCGGGAACCGATGGTGCCGCGACGGGCGCCTGCTCCGGCCTGGTCTCCGTCTCTTCCACATGAATCCAACGAGCGAGCACCGCCAGAAGTTGTTCTTCGTCGATCGGTTTCGCGATGTAGTCGCTCATGCCGCAGTCGAGGAAGCGCTCGCGGTCGCCGAGCATGGCGTGCGCGGTCATCGCGATCACCGGGAGCGACTTGAGGTGCTCCTGCGCCCGAATCGCCTTCACCGTCTCGACGCCATCGAGCTCCGGCATCTGCACGTCCATCAGCACGGCGTCGAACTTTTGCGCGGCGATCGCGTCGAGCGCGGCGTACCCGTTGACCGCCTCGGTGACCTCAAGCCCGGCGAGCGTCAAGAGCTCGCGCGCGACCTCGCGATTGATCTCGTTGTCTTCGACCAGCAGCACCTTCGTGCCGGGCGCGAAGTGCGTCCGTTGCACGGTCGCGACGGAACGCGCGCGCCGCTCGGCCGGCGAGAGGACGCTCACGAGCGCGTCGTGCAGCGTCGACGGGCTCACCGGTTTGTGAAGGACAGCGTCGATGCCCGCTTCCTCGGCGTGGCGCGCGGTGTACTCGCGTTCGTACGCGGTGACGAGGATGACCGGCATGCGCGTCGGCAGATCGCGCGTCCGCATGAGCTTTGACGCCGCCTCGGCGCCGTCCATCCCCGGCATCTTCCAGTCGAAGACGGCAAGGCGGTAGGGCTTGCCTTCGCGTGCGGCGCGGAGCGCCTCCTCGACCGCTTCCTCGCCGCTCGGCACCGCCGTGACGTTGCACGCGAGCGAGCGAAGCATGTTCGTCAGCACGGCGCGGGCGCTGGCGTTGTCGTCGGCGACGAGGACCGGCAGCTCGCGGAAGGCGTCGGCGAGACGGCGCGTCCCGGCGGCGCCGCGCGGGACGTCGAACTGCGCGGTGAACGAGAACGTGCTGCCGGCGCCGAGGCTGCTCTGCACCTGCATCTCACCGCCCATCATCATGACGAGACGCCGCGAGATGGCGAGGCCGAGGCCGGCGCCGCCGAACTTGCGCGAGTTCGAGGAGTCGACCTGCGTGAACGGCTCGAAGAGCGTCGACAGGTGCTCCGGCGCGATGCCGATGCCGGTATCGCGGACGGAGAACTCCAGCTCGGCGAGCTCGCGCCGCACTTCGTTCGCGCGGATGTCGACGACGATCTCGCCGTCGGTCGTGAACTTCATCGCGTTGTTGAGGAGATTGAGCAGCACCTGCTTGAGGCGCACGGGATCGCCGCGCAGCCGGCGCGGGACGCCGCTGTCGGTCGAGAAGATGATCTCGACGTTCTTCTGCGCGACACGAACACCGACGACGTCGGAGATATCGGCGAGCAGCTCGTCGAGGTCGAAGTCGACGCGCTCGATCTCCAGCCGTCCCGCCTCGATGCGCGAGAGGTCGAGGATGTCTTCGATGATCGCCGAGAGCAGCCGCGCCGACGAGCGGATCTTCTCGAGGTACTCGCCGACTTTCGACGACGGCTCGCGTTTCATCGCGAGCGCGGTCATGCCGATGATCGCGTTGAGCGGCGTCCGGATCTCGTGGCTCATGTTTGCGAGGAACTGGCTCTTGGCGCGGTTCGCCGTCTCCGCCTGCTCCTTCGCCTGCTTCAGCTCTTCGCGGACAAACTGCCGCTCCGCGCGCTGGCGTTGCAGCTTGAGCATGACGCCGAGCATGACCGCCCAGACCACGATGAGCAGCGCCACCACCGCGGCGCCGATAACGGTCGTCTCGGAGCGGATGTCGCTGGTGAGCTGCTGGAAGAAGCGGTCGCTGACGCGGAACGTCGCGATGCCGAGGACCTCGTACGTTTCGGGGTCGTACAGCGCGACCTGCGTCTTGAAGCCGCCGCCGGCCATCGCGCCGCGGTGTAGGTCGAGCGAACCCTTCGGCGCGTTGACGACGTCGTAGTCGATCTTGAGGTCGATGCTCTCGAAGTACGGGATGCCGCTGCGCGCGTCGCGGAGGAGGAGCAGTTCGTCGAGAGCGGCCATGGTGTGGCGGACCCGGGCCGCGCCGTCGCCCGACTTGAGCGCCGACGCGATGAAGTTCCCCTGCGAGCGAGCGAGGATCTCGGCCTGCGAGACCGCCTCGGTCTTCAGGCGCGGGTGAAGAACGGAAGTCCAGTAGAACGCGACGACGCCGCCGAGCAGGATGCAGAGCAGCGCGAATACCGCGGTGACGATCGTGACGATGCCGCGCGACGATTCAGTCATTGGTATACCTTCGCCACTTCCATGAAGAACGGTTTGAGCGTGATCTGCGACGCCTCGATCGTCGCGCGGTTCACGTACGGACGGACCTGCGCCTCGACCGAGAGTCCGCCGAGGACCCCGCGCTCGACGTGGCCTTCGAAGGGCGAGTAGACGATCACGCGGTGCGTGATGCCCCAGTGAATGATCGATGCGAGCGGCTGCCTCGCCGGCGCGTCGGCGAGAAAGATTCCGGCGGGAACGCGCTTGTCATATGCGGCGAAGTTCGGGTCGTTCGTGACTTCGGTGACGATCGGGATGCCGCGGATCTTGTCGTCGGTCGCGAAACGCTGCGCGAGATCGGCGGCGCGCGCCTTGTCGTCGACGTAGAAGAAGACGATGAGGAGCTGGTTCGGTGCGACCGTCTTCTTCGCGAGATCGAGGTCGGCCGCCAGCAGGGCGCGGAAGAGGCGGATGCCGGCCGCCGCGCGGCGGTCGTTTACCTCATCGCCGCGGAGGAGCGAAGGGAGAGCGAGCGCCAATAGCAGCGCGACGAGAGAGCGGCGCATGGTGACCTGGACCGACCGCTGGATTCTCGCATGAACTGGGTTACTGGTGACTGGTCACGGGTGACTGGTCAGGTCGTCGTACTCGTGGGCGGAGCGCTGGTGTCGGTCGTGCCGGTGCTGCCCGTCGTGCTGGTCGTCGTCGGAGGCTGGCCGGGGCGCGGGGGCTGGAGGCTCGTGGTGGTCGCGACGCCGGAGCCGGTCACTTTGGGTGCGACGGCGGTGGAGGTGGCAGAGCCGCCGTTGCTGACGACGACCGGCGGGTTCGCAGCTCCTGCGGCGCCGCGGGGGAGCGGCGGTACTGGTGTGACGGTGTAGCTGGTGTCGGTCGCGACGGCGCCGCTGGCCGATGTCGAGGACGTGGTCATGGTCGTTTGTGTCGTCTGGGTCTGTTCGGTCGACTCAGAACGGCTGCATGCGGCGAGTAAGGCGGCAAAAGCAAGTACGACGAGCGCGATGGTCCTCACGGGTGCATACTCTCGCAAAATGCTCGCCACGCTTTCGCTGTTGCTGCTGACCGCGAGCGCGCCGCACGTGCGGAGCATCGCCGAGCCGGACGTGCGCATCGGCGAGACGCTCACGCTGCGCGTCGATCACCTCGACGCTGCGCAGTGCCAGTCGCTCGTCCTCTTCGTCGACGGACGCGCCATCGAAGGTCTGAAGCCCGACTGTTCGCGCGCCGGTGAAGTCCGCTACACGCTCGCCGTCAACGCCCAGAACGCGGAGGCGTGGCATGCGCTCTTCGCGCGTGCGCCGGGTTGCTGCCGCGCCGTCAGCGTGAGCGCGGGAACGAACATCCATGAACTCGAGACCGACGTGCTCGAGGTCTCGATGCACATCATCAATCGTTTTCGCTGGGTGATCACGATCGTGCTCGCTCTCGCGGCGATCGTCGCGCTCCTCTTCCTGCGCTGGCGCACGTCGCTCCTCGACAACCTGCCGCGGATGCAGATCGCCTGCTTCGCGCTGGCGATCGGGATCGCGTACGGCTACATCTGGTCGACGACCGGCGAGGTCGCGACGATCAACGGCTCCGCTCTCTCGCTCATCGGCATCGGCCTTGGTACCGTCGCCGGCAACGCAATCCTCTCGTCGGGAAAACGCGTCAGCGTGGCGACCGCGGTGAAGGCGCTGGCCAACGAAGGCGTCGAGGCGCCTGTCGAAACGCCCGTGCGATTTGACCTTCACTCGCTGCAGGCGGCGGTGTGGACGGCGGTCATCGCGTTCATCTTCATCGGCGCGGCGTATCGCGAGCTGGAGATGCCGGATCTCAGCGAGCAGGTGCTCGGCATCCTCGGCATCAGCGCCGGAACGTACCTCGCGCTCTCGTTCAAAAAACAATGAGGCCGGCGATGCCGCCGGCAACGATGACGAGCGGCTCCGGAACGCGTTTCAGGAACACGACGATCAAGACGGCAACGAGGCAGATGATCGACGTCGTCCAGTCGACGATCGCCGTTCGTCCGACGAGCCACGTCGTTCCGACGAGCACGCCGACCACCGCCGTGCTGACGCCGCGAATGAAACCGCGAAGCCGCGGATGCGCGCGGTACCGCAGCAGGAGCGGCGTCGCGAGGATGACGAAGAGCACGGGCGGCGAGAAGATGCCGGCCGTCGCCGCCGCCGCGCCGGGAAATCCCGCGAGAAGGTAGCCGACGAAGGTCGCGGTGATCACCACCGGTCCGGGAGAGATCATTCCGACCGCAACCGCGTCGAGGAAGGTGCGGTCGTTCAGCCAGTGGTACTGGTCGACGACCTGCGTCTTGAGGAACGGCACGATCACGAGGCCGCTGCCGAAGACGAGCAGGCCGGTCTTGAAGAAGAAGAGGAAGAGCTGCGGCACGACGGACAGCGCCGGCGACGATCGGACAGGACCGCCGAATACGACGATCCCGAGGAGGCCGGCGGCGATGAAGAGCGGCGCGATCTCGCGCTGCAGGATTGCGGTGATCGCACACGCCACCACGGCGAAGATCCAGGCACGGACGTCGCGGCGCAACGTCTTCGCGCCGAGGTTCCAGCACGCCTTGACGATGAGCGCCACGACGACCGGCGCGATTCCGTAGAAGAGAGCGCGAAGGTGCCAGTCGCCGGCATAGACCCGATAGAGCGCGGCGCCGGCAGTCACGAGGAGAAACGGCGGCAGGCCGAACGCGACCGCGACGGCGAGCGCTCCGAGGACGCCGAAGCGCACGTATCCGCAGTAAATGCCGAGCTGGTAGGCGAGCGGCCCCGGACACGCCGCCGCGAGGGCGAGGCCGTCTTCGTATTCGTCGGGCGTGATCCAGCCGCGCGCCTCGACGAGGTCGCGCCGCATCAGGTTCGCGAGCGCGACAGGACCGCCGAAACCGAGGGCGCCGAGGCGGAGGAAATAGGCGATCAGTCGTCCCGGCGTCACCGTCATGATTGGAGGATTCGTCGATACGATACGCTCACACCATGACGCTCGTCCTCACCGCGGCCGACGTCGCCGAGCTGCTGACGCTCGACGACTGCATCAGCGCGGTCGAGGAGGCGTTTCGAGCGCACGGAGAGGGGCGGCTTCATCCGCCCGGCATCCTCAGCGAGCACGCCGAGCACGGCGCGTTTCACATCAAGACGTCGGCGATTGGCCGGTACTTCGCCGCGAAGACGAACGCGAATTTTCCGGGGCGGCAGCCGACGATTCAGGGGGTCGTGTTGCTATTCGACACGGAGGACGGAACGCCGCTCGCGGTGATGGATTCGATCGAGATCACGGCACGGCGCACGGCGGCCTCCAGCGCCGTCGCTGCGAAGTACCTCGCGCCTCGGAGACGGGTGAGCGTGACCGTCTTCGGGTGGGGAAAGCAGGGGCGCGTGCAGCTCGAGGCGATACGAAGAGTGCTCGACGTCGGCGACGTGCAGGTGATCGATCCTGCGTTGGGACGGGCTGAAGCCCGTCCTACGTCGGAGAGCGATGTCATCCTGACGTGCACGACGTCGCGCGTGCCGATCCTTCAGCTGAAGGACGTGAAGCCGGGAGCGTTCGTCGCGGCGGTCGGTGCGGACAATCCGGCGAAGTGGGAGATCGATCCGGAGCTCCTGACGGCGAGCGCGGTCATCACCGACATCACGGAGCAGGCGGCGACGATCGGTGACCTGCATCATGCGATCGAGGCGGGTCTTGTCGGGCGCGACCACGTGCGCGCCGAGCTCGGCGAGGTGGTCGCAGGCAAGAAGCGCGGCCGGATCAGCGACACCGAGATCGTCATCTTCGACTCCACGGGAGCGGGCTTCCAGGACACGGCTGCCGCGGCGATCGTCTACGAGCGCGCACGCGAGCGCGGCATCGGGACGGTGGTCCGCTTCGCATGAGCGACGTTGTCGCGCTCCTCAAAGAGCTGGTCGCGATCGACTCGGTGAATCCGTCGCTCGTGCCGGGCGGGGCGGGCGAAGCGGAGATCGCGCAACGCATCGCGGATGAGCTGCGGAGTTTCGGCGCTGCGGTCGAGGTGCAGGAGGTTGCACCGGGACGCGTCAACGTCGTCGGCGTCATCGAGGCGAAACCGCGGGGACGTTCGCTGATGCTCTGCGGCCACAGCGACACGGTCGGCGTCGAAGGGATGACCGCGCCATTCGATCCGGTCGAACGCGACGGGAAGCTCTACGGCCGCGGCGCCCAAGACATGAAAGGCGGCGTCGCCGCGATTCTCGCCGCCGCCCGCGCCATCGCCGAGAAGAACCTGCTTCGCGCCGGCAAGCTCGTGATCGCGATGGTCGCCGACGAGGAGCACGCGAGCATCGGTGCGGAGCATCTGGCGACGAACGGAATCAGGTGCGACGCCGCAGTCATCTGCGAGCCGACCGACCTGGCCGTCGGCATCGGCCACAAAGGCTTCGAGTGGGTCGATGTCGAGGCGCATGGCGTCGCGGCGCACGGCAGCCGGCCGGACGAAGGGGTCGACGCGATCGTGATGATGGGCCGCGTGCTCGCCGGCATCGAGGATCTCGACCGGCGTCTGGCCGCCGCGCCGCCACACACGCTCCTCGGCCGCCCGTCCGTGCACGCCTCACTGATTCACGGCGGCCGCGAGCTCTCCACGTATCCCGACCGCTGCACGCTTTCGATCGAGCGCCGCACTGTCGAAGGCGAGCCCGAAGGAATCCTGCTCGACGAAATCAGCGAGATTCTGAGGACCGAGGACCGAGGACCGAGGACTGGTTACGACGCGCGCCTGACGTTCACGCGACGCCCCTACATCACGCCCGAGACTTGCGAGTTGCTGCGATTCCTTCCCGCTCCGCGCACCGCGCTTTCGTTCTGGACCGACGCGGCGATCTTCGGCAACGCGGGAACGCCGACGGTCGTCTACGGGCCCGGCGGCGCGGGGCTGCACGGCGTCGAGGAGTACGTGCGCATCGACGAAGTCCTCACCTGCCGGGACGTGCTCGTCGATTTGGCGGCGAGATTCTGCACTTCCATTTAGAATTGGTAGCGGTCGCTATCCCCGAGGAAGAGAGGTCCGTCATGCGCGCGAAGTTGCTTGCCCTGCTCGCGGTACTCGTCGCTCTGCCAGTGGCGGCGCAATGGGAGCCGCCGAATGCGCCACCGAACAAGAAGAGCGACGGCGGTCCGGCGCTCGTCTACTTCGCGCATTCGTACTTCCGCGATCGTCCGAACGTCGCGGGCCTCGACGATCGCATCTCGTTGCACATCCAGAATCTCGATTCGCTGCTCTCGAAAGTCGACAACAACTGCAGCGCGCTCGTGCTCTTTCTCGACGGGATGCCGCTGAAGGGCATCCAGCCGGAGTCGTGCGACAAGATCTCGGGACACGTTCGCTACCGGCTCGAGCGCGTGTCGAAGGACGACTCTGTCTGGCACGAGCTCCTCGGAAGCCCGAGGACCTTCACGAAGGGTGTGAGCGTGAGCGTTGGCTCGACGACGTCATTTTCCGCGCTCAGCACCGTTACCGACTTCGAGCTCGAAGTGATCCCGGCGGGACCGTTTCACGTCTATCTCGTCCTGCTGGTCGTCACGTTGATCGCGTTCATCTATCTCTGCAGCCACACGCCGGTGATCCGTGGCGGCACTCCCGACCAGTCGCTCGACATCCGCCCCTACAGCCTCTCGCTGTTCCAGATGGCGTTCTGGTTCTTCCTCGTCATCGCTTCGTATGTCTTCATCTGGCTGATCTGCGACGAGTTGAATACGATCACCGACTCGGTGCTCGGCCTGATCGGCATCGGGGCCGCGACCGCCGTCGGCGCGAAGATCGTGAACGATCGATCCGTCGGCAGTGACGCACCCTCAGTGACGCACGGCTTCATCAGCGACGTCATCAGCGACAGCCACGGCGTCAGCATTCACCGCCTGCAGATGTTCGCCTGGACGATCGTCCTCGGCATCATCTTCGTCGCCTCGGTCTACAACGATCTCGCGATGCCCGAGTTCAGCTCCACGCTCCTCGGCCTCATGGGCATCAGCTCCGGCACCTACCTCGGCGTGAAGACGCAGGCGAGCAAGATGGAGGGAACGAAGACGGCGAACGCGGAACCACAACCGGAGAGCCCTACGACGTAGGAAATAGCGGAAATCGTGTAGTGTCATCCCGAGCGTAGCGAGGGACCTGGGCTGCTGTGCGAAGCAGAAGTTCTGCTGTCCGAAGCAGAAGCTCTGCCTTCCGCAGCAGAAGCTCTGCTATCCGCAGCAGAGGGTCTGCCTTCCTAAGCACGGCGAGTGCTGTCGGACGCAGAGGGCCTGCTTCTGGAGGCACTCGGTCTGCTATCAGCGGCACGTCCGGCATCGTACAAGCCTCAGCCCCCTCATCCGCCTTCGGCACCTTCTCCCCCGCTATCGCGGGGGCGAAGGGTACTCGATTGAGGAATCTCGCGAGATCCACCAACCGAGCGTCCTTCTCCCCTCGTGAGGGTGCCGAAGGCGGATGAGGGGTTCGTGTTCCCGCCGAAAGCGATCCGCCTCGCTGCGGCGACTACTTCTTCGCGAGGCTATCCCGCGATCACGTCGAGTTCGTCGATGATCTCGTTGATCGAGTGGAAGCGGAGGGACGACGGGTCGGCGATGAGGGCGTCGAGGGCGGGGGTGGTGAAGCCGGCGGCGGTGAGCGAGTCGCGCAAAGGCAGCGCGTCGGCGCGTAGCTCTTCGGGTGGGTGGGGGAGCGAGGCCGAGGCCGCGTTTTCGACGAACGTCTGACGCTCGATTGCGCTCCGGCGGATTTTGAGCTTCGCCTGGAGCGCACGGATGGTTGCAATGACCTCCGGTGCGAGGGCGGTCAGCTCTTTCAACGCGATGACGTCGCGCTGGAGCAGTTCGACGATCGGCAGGAGCGTCGCGGCGTCCGGCGCGGTGAGCTCTCCCACCGCGCCGATGACGTCGTTCAGGGCGAATTCGATGTCGTTCACGGCGGCGGCGTTGACGCCGTTGGCAGCATTCGCGATGGCGTTCGACAGCACGTCCGTCCCGAGGCGGATCTGGGAGCGAAGAAAGGGATCTTCGATTCCGTCGATCGCGCCGCGGAGCTGGAACAGCGCCGCCTGCATCATCGCCGTCTCGGTCATCCTTGTTTCTCGAGCACCTTCGCGAGGCCGGCGATGATGTCGATCGGGAGCGGGAAGACGATGGTGGTGTTCTTCTCGACGCCGATCTCGGTGAGCGTCTGGAGATAGCGCAACTGCAGCGCGGTCGGCTCGGTGGAGAGGACCTTCGCGGCGTCGGCGAGGCGTTGCGACGCGGCGAACTCGCCCTCGGCGTGGATCAGCTTCGCGCGCTTCTCGCGCTCCGCCTCGGCCTGTTTTGCCATGGCGCGCAGCATCGACTCGGGCAGGTCGACCTGTTTCACTTCTACGTTGACGACCTTCACGCCCCACGGCTCGGTGTGCTGGTCGAGGATCGTCTGCACCTTCCCGTTCAGTGTTTCGCGGTGCGCGAGCAGCTCGTCGAGCTCCACCTCGCCGAGGACGGAGCGAAGCGTCGTCTGCGCGAACTGCGAAGTCTGGTAGCGGTAGTCGAAGACTTCGACGACGGCGCGCCGCGGTTCGATCACGCGAAGGAAGACGACCGCGTTGACCTTCAGCGTGACGTTGTCGCGCGTGATGATGTCCTGCGGCGGGACCTCGAACGCTTCCTGGCGCAGGGAGACGCGCACCATCCGATCGACCGGCGCGAAGACGAGGAAGATGCCCGGCCCTTTCGCCTCCGGGAGCAGGCGTCCGAGGCGGAAGATAACAGCACGTTCGTATTCGGGGAGGATCTTGATCGAGGTGAGGATGTAGAGGCCGAGGATGATGATCGCGATGAGCGCGAGGCCGGACGGCATGATTGGGACCTCCTAAGGTCGGCGAAATTGTACTGCCCGGTTCCGGAACGCAGGCCGGAAGGCTCTTCGCGAAGGAGACTCAGCTGGAAATTCGAGTTATTCGCAGTTGTTCTGATGCGAGACAAGAATAGCGGTCGCACGAGAACGGCAAACCTCCGGTGACGGAGGGACGCAAAGCCCAGGATCTTCGTTGAAGACAGCCGGGCTACCGAACGTGATCAGGACCGCCCAACCAGGAGGCCCTGATGCGTTTGTCGAAGGTTGCGGTCGTGATGTTGTCGTTCGCGCTGTTCGCTGCCGAGGGAAAAGCGGCGACGTATTACGTCGCCACGACCGGTAACGACGCCAACAACGGCGCACTGAGCACCCCCTTCCGCACCATCAGCCACGGCGCCTCCGTCGCGCAAGCCGGCGACACCGTTTACGTCCGCGCCGGCGTCTACAACGACCTCGTCCGCATCTCGTCGAAGGGGACCGCGACCGCGCACGTCGGCATCAGCGCTTATCCCGGCGAGCTCCCGGTCATCGACGGAACCGGCACGGCGGCCGGCACGGACCTCGTCGTCTTCTCGAACGCGCAGTACGTCGACTTCAGCGGCTTCGAAGTCCGCAACTCGACGCACATCGGCATCTGCGTGTATCCCGGCAGCTTCCTGACGATCAGCGGCAACAACGTGCACGGCTCGGTGCGCAACGGCATCTGGGCCGGCTACAGCACGTTCGGAACGACGAGCGATCTCACGATCAGCGGCAACACCGTCTGGAACAACGTGCTCGAGAACCAGAACCGCACGATGAGCGGCGGCTGGGCGCAGGCGATCGGGACGGAGAGCGCCAATCGCGTCACGATCACCGGCAACAAGGTCTACCAGAACTACGGCGAGGGGATCGCGTACGTCCTCTCCGACGGCGGCACGATCAAGAACAACACGGTCTACGACAACTACAGCGTCGAGATCTATCTCGACAACGCGCAGACGACGACGGTCGACAGCAACCTCGCGTACACGACGGGCAACTCGGCCTACTACCGCAGCGGCTACCCGGCTTCGGGGATCGGCACGGCGAACGAGAGCTACAGCACGTCGAACCCGCTGAACACTCTCACGATCGTCAACAACATCGTGCTGAATTCGAAGTACGGCTTCTACTACAGCAACGAGGCGAACGGCGGCGGACTGCAGAACGTGACGGTCGCGAACAACACGTTCTACAAAGGCGCGGTCGACCTGCTGTGGATCGCCAGCGCCGCGCACGCGAACAGCGTCGTCGAGAACAACGTCTTCTATCAGGTCGGCAACGTGATGACGAACGTCGCCGGTTCGGGCGTGACCTACCGGAACAACAACTGGTACGGCGGCACCGCCGGCACGGCAGCGGGATCGGGCGACGTCCTCGCCGATCCGCGGCTGGCGAACGCGGGCGGGCTGACTGCGCCCGACTACAAGCTCACGCTCGGATCGCCTGCCGTCGCGGCGGGACTCACGCTCTCGAACGTGACGCTCGACTACTTCGGCGCGCCGCGCACGGCCGCTTACGACCTCGGAGCGCACCAGCTCGGCTCCGCGAATGTCGACGCGACTGCGCCGACCGTTCCGACATCGCTGACGGCGACGGCGACGTCGAGCAGCGTCATGAACCTCGCGTGGGGAGCTTCGACGGACAACGTCGGCGTCTCCGGTTACCAGCTGTTCCGCAATGGGACGCTACTGGTCACGACCGGATCGCTGACCTACAGCGACAGCGGTCTGACCGCCGGCACGCAGTACAGCTACACGGTGAAGGCTTACGACGCGGCCGGGAACGTCTCGACGTCGAGCAACACGGCGACGTCGAGCACGCTGCCAAGCGGCGTCATGACCGGCGGCACCGACTCCATCGCGCCGACGATGCCGTCTCCGCTGACGGCGACCGCGACGAGCTCGAGCACCGTTGCGCTCGCGTGGGTCGCGTCGACCGACAACGTCGCCGTCACCGGCTACCGCATTCTCCGCAATGGCGCGTACCTCACAACCGTGACGAGCACGTCGTTCAGCGACTCCGGCCTGTCTTCCTCGACGACGTACACCTACTCGGTGTCGGCGTTCGATTCGGCCGGCAATCAGTCGGGTGTGGCGACGACGAACGTGACGACGCTTTCGAACAAGAAGCACCGCGCGTCGTCGAAGTGACGCACTGCGCTGTTTCCATTTTCGTGGCGGCCATCTTGCACTTTGTGCCGGCGGGTACAGAGATGAGAGATGACCACCTATCACTTCGATTACACGCTGTCTCGATCGAGACACCTTACTGAAGACACTCGCACACCACTCGGCATCGTGCTGCGGAACGAAGCGCATGCCGGCGCCTACTACTACGACCTCCGCACGCGAAAGCCGGTCGCGGCGCGCCTGAAGCGCGCGTTCGACCTGCTCTTCGCGACGGCCCTGATCACGCTCCTCGCGCCGCTTTTGCTCGTCATCATGGCGCTCATCAAACTGACGAGTCCGGGACCGATCATCTTCCGGCAGCGCCGGATCGGGTTCCGCGGCAATCAGTTCGACATGTACAAGTTCCGCACGATGTACAACGGCGCGCATCTGAAGGAAAAGGAGCTCGCCGCGAAAGCGGGCGGCTCCTTCCTGAAGTTGAAGAACGATCCGCGAATCACGCCGGTCGGCGGCTTCCTGCGGAAGTACAGCCTCGACGAGCTGCCGCAGCTCTTCAATGTCCTGGAAGGAACGATGAGCATGGTGGGGCCGCGTCCGCTCCTCGTTTCCGATCTCGACAAGCTCCCGCGGCGCAGTCCGCTCAGCCGTTTCTCGATGCCGCCCGGCATCACGGGACTGTGGCAGGTGAGTGGGCGAAGCGATTGCAGTGAGCTGAAGCGCATGCAGCTCGACCGGCAGTACGTCTACCGCTGGAGCCTGGCGCTCGACTTCGAGATTCTGCTGCGAACGATTGAAGTGGTCTTTACAGGACGCGGCGCGGTTTGAAACGACGACAGACGACCACCCCTGACCCGACTCCCTTGACGCTGGCACCCGACGACGTAGGGCGGGCTTCAGCCCGCCCGGGGGCTAAAGGCCGGCCTGCGCTCACGTGGGAGCAGCTGTTCGGGATCGCACGGGCGCGATGGAAGCCGATGCTCGCGATCATTGCGACTGCGGTCGTCGTCGCGGCGATCATCGCGGCGACGCTTCCGAAGCGATACCGCGCGACGGCGGTCGGCGTCGTGGCGCCGCTGACGAACACCTTGACGCCGTCCGAGGCGTTCCACGGAGTGGAGGCGCTCGACCGAAGAAGCGTCGTCGCAACGGTAGCCGCGCTGCCATCGACAGCGTGGTCGCAACATCGCGACTACGACATCACCGCCGCCGTCCTGCCGAATACGAACCTTGTCCGGATCGACGTCGACGCCAATTCGCCCGAGATGGCCTCGAGCGTGGCGAACACGACGCTCAACGAGCTCGGCGTTCAGACGACGTCGATTTTCAAGTACTACGGAGTCACGCCGGTGACGCGAGCCCTTCCGCCGCCCGCCGCTTCGTCGCCCCACCGGGCGCGCATCCTCGGCGCCGGGCTGATCATCGGACTCTTACTCGCGGTTGCATTGGCGTACGTACTCGATGCGCGATGAGCTCCCTGACGGTCCCGCGGTCGGCGCTCACGTTCGGATTTCCCATCCTCATCGCGATCGCCTACACGAACGTCTCTGACGTCCTCCTCCGGCTCTTCGGCATCCCTTCGATTCTGCAGATGGCGGTGGTCCTCGTCGCGATCGTCGTCTTTCTCGCGCGTGACGAGTTGCGGCCGCTCGAAATCGTTCTCCATCCGCTGACGATCGCGATGGCCGTCTATTGCGCGATGCTGTTCGTCAGCAGCGCATGGGCTGACGCTCTTTCGGCGGCGGACTTCCGGATCAGCGAGGCGGTCAAAGGACTGATCATCATGATCGCCGGCGGCGCGCTGATGTCGTCGTGGCGACGTGTCCGCATCGCGGCGGCGACGTTGACGCTGGTCGCCGCATCACTCGCCGCGATCTCGGTCCTTCAAATCGCAACGCATTCAACGAATCAGCTCGGCGGGCTCGCGCAGATCCAGACCGGCAACCTTTACGCGGACGTGGCGCAGCCGCGAGCCGCCGGCCCGGTCAGCGATCCGAACTTCTACGGGCAGATCCTTCTGATGACGCTGCCGATCGCGGCGGCGCTCGCCGCCTCGCGCCGCCGCATCTTATTCGCCGGCATCGCGGTCGTGATCTTCGCGGGCGTGCTCGTCACCTATTCGCGCGGCGCGATGCTGTCGATCGTCGCGATGCTCGTGCTCGTGCCGTTCGTCGTTCGGGTGCGGCGACATGTCGTCTGGAAGGCGGCGCTCGCGGCGGTGCTGCTGACGGCGGTGACGCCGGCCACGGTCATCCGCCGGTTCCACACCGTGACGGACGTCGTCACAAGCGAGAAAGGGGGTCAGCCCGAGGAGTCGCGCGACGCCTCGGTCGACAAACGGAAATTGCTCCTCGCAGTCGGCCTTCGCATGTTCGACGACGCGCCGCTGTTCGGTGTCGGCGCCGGCAACTTCGGCAGGCACTACGCGCACTACGCGAACGAGGTTGGCTCGTCGGCGCCGCAGTATGACGATCCCGGCGACCGGCAATACCCGCACTCGCTCTACGTCGAGCTTGCGGCCGAGAACGGACTCGCCGGTCTGGTGAGCTTCGCCATCGCGATGGCGATCGCGCTCGCCACGCTGACGCGAACGAAGGCGATGTCGCCGCTTCGAGTCGGAATCCTCATCGCCCTCGCCGGCTACCTCGTCTCATCACTCTTCCTGCACAGCGCATATCAGCGCTATCTCTGGCTCCTGCTCGCATTCATTCCGGCGATCGACCGCCTCCTGCGCCAGGAGGAGGCGGTGGCGTGACGGACGTGCTCGACGCAACCGAAGCTCCAACCGCCGAGGCGCGCCAGACGGCGCGGCCGCGGATCCGTGCCGCGATCGGCGTCATCGTCACGCGCTTCCCGCAGATCGACGAGACGTCGATCCTGCGCGAGATCAACGAGCTGGAGGAGCGCGGCCAGCCGGTCATGCTCATCCCGTTGCTGCGGGGACACGGCGGTGTCGTGCACGAAGAAGCGAAACCGTGGATTCATCGCGCGCGCTACCTGCCATTGATGTCGCCGGCGATTGCGATGGCGAACCTCATCCTCCTCGCGACGCAGCCGCGGCGGTATCTCAAGGTGTTGTGGCTGGTCTTCTCGAAGACGATCGGCAAACCGGGCGTGTTCGCCCGCTCGATGGCCCTCTTCCCGAAGTCGGTGTACCTGTCGCGGCTCCTCCCGCGCCTCGGCATCCGGCATGTGCACGCGCAGTGGGCGACACACCCCGCCACGATGGGGTTCATCATTGGCTCGCTCAGCGACGTCACCTACAGCTTCACCGTCCACGGCCCGGACATCTTCTTCCACCGGATGCTCATGCGCGAGAAGGTCGCGGGCGCGAAGTTCATCCGCTGCGTCTCGACGTTCAACAAGGCGTTCCTCTGCGGTCTCTACTCCTCCGTGACGGAGAACAAGGTCGAGGTCGTCCACGTCGGGGTGAATCCCGACCTTTATGTCTCCGGCGACTTGCCGTTCCCGAAAACGAAGGTTCAGATCCTGACGGTCGCGGCGCTCAACAAGACCAAGGGATTTCCGTTCCTCGTCGACGCCGTCTCCCGCCTCGCGAAGGAGGGCATCGACATCGAGTGCAACATCGTCGGCACGGGTCCGCGGCGCGGGGACATCGAGCAGTGGGCGAAGCACTTCGGCGTCGCCGACCGCGTTCACCTCCTCGGCCTCTTGCCGCAGCACGAGATCGCGCGCCGACTGCGCGAGTGTGATGTGTTCGTGTTACCGAGCATGATCGCGCTCGACGGTTCGATGGACGGCCTTCCGGTGGCGCTCATCGAAGCACAGGCGGCCGGAAGGCCGGTGGTGGCGTCGACGATCTCCGGAATCCCGGAGCTCGTGGAAGACGGCGTCAACGGTTTCCTCGTCGACTCGACTCATGCAGAGCGGATCGCGGAGGCGATTCGCCGTCTCGCGGCCGACGCACGCCTGCGCGAGGCGATGGGACGCGCGGGACAGGACAAGGTCCGCCGCAATTTTCACATCCGTGTGACCGGCGAGCGGCTGATGGCGCTCTTCGACCGCGCGGCGGTCCCGAAGAAGTCGGCGCAGCAGCAGATCGCGGCACTCGACTGGAGCGAGCTCGGCGCCGTGGCCCTCGGTATCCGGCGCGTCTACGAGCGCCGCGACTCGTTCCTTGCCGACGTCGCGATCAGCGACGGCGTCGCGCGCCGCGAAGTGATCGTGAAGAAGTATCTCGAACGTTCCGGCGAGCCGCGCCTCGCGCGCATCCGGGCCGAACACGAGCACGCGATGCTCCTGCGAATGCGCGCCGAGATGATGTTCAGCGTCACCCATCGCGGCACCTACTACACAGTTCCGAAGGTGCTGCTGTTCGACGAGGCGCGGTCGGCCCTCGTGCTGTCGCGCGCGAGAGGACAGTCGATCGCGTCGATGCTCCGGCGTGCGCCCGGCGGGAGCGGCGCGCTTCGCCGTCTCGCGCCGGTCATGCGCCGCGCGGGGATGTGGCTGCACTTCATGCACGATCAGACCCGCGCGAACGACGTCGGGCGAGCGGCGTTCGCCGCTGCGATGCGCGAAGCGGAGCGCGACCTCGCGCTCGCGGTCGCCATCGACTGGCCCGTTCGCCAGCTCCAGGACCTCATCCTGGCGCGGCTGCAGAAGCTGGAGGCAGCGGTTGCCGATCGCCCGTGGGTCGCCGTGGCGCATCACGGCGATTACGCGCCGGCGAACATCTTCATCGGCGAGAGCACGGTCGACGTCGTCGGCTTCGACGACTCGCGCGTCGGTCTGCCTCTCGAGGACGTGGCGCACTTCCTCCTCCACCTGCGGTTCGCCACGCGGCATCATTCCGAGCTCGCACATTCGTTCATCGAAGGCGTCGGTGGCGCGGATGCCGAGGAGCTGAAGCTTTTCACGCTCGTCCGCGCGCTGCAGCTGCTCGCACGCGGCAGCGCGACGAGTGCCGAGCTGGCGCGGTCGCGGGGAAACCGCAACGCGCTCCGCCGCGCGATCATGGAGATGCTGACTTGACGCAGGAGCGGCACGGCATCGGCCGCGCCACGGCACGCGCCGCGATCTGGGCGTTTTCGTCGGCTACCGGCGCAAAGGCGGTGACGCTCGTTGGACTCGCGCTGCTGGCGCGGATGCTCGCGCCTCACGAATTCGGTCTACTCGCATTCGCCATGGCGTACATCACGTACGCCGAGACGATTGGCGACCTCGGCTCGGGCGTCGCGCTCATCTACTGGCCCGACCGCCGCGATGATGCGGCACAGGTCACGTTCATCACGAGCGTGATCACCGGCATCGGGTGGGTGGTGATCACGATCCTCCTCGCCCCGTACGTCGCGGCGTTCTTCAAGGCGCCGGCGGGAGAGCCGATCGTCCGCGCGCTGGCGTGGACGTTCCTGATCCGCTATCTCGGCCGTACCCACGACGCGCTCGCGCAGAAGGACATGCGCTTCGGCGCGCGCGCCGTGCCGGAGCTGGCGCTCGCGGCGGTGAAGGCCGTCGTCGCGATCATCTTCGCCTACTTCGGCTACGGCGCATGGAGCCTCGTCTGGGGGCAGCTCGCGGGGCAGACGATCTGGACGATCGCGCTTTGGATGATCGTGCCATGGCGTCCGTCGTTGACGCTGCCGCTCGACCTCTTCCGGCCGATGCTCGCGTACGGCCGCGGCATCACCGCGGTGAACATCCTCAACGCCATCGTCGCCGACGCCGACCTCACGATCGTCGGACGCTACCTCGGCATCACGATGCTCGGCATCTATCAGATGGCGAGCAAGATCCCCGACACGATGGTGATCGTCGCGTTGTGGGCGGCGAGCCAGGTGCTCTTTCCCGCGTTCTCGAAGCTGCACGCCGCCGGCGACGGCCGGCTGCAGGAGGCGTATCTGATGGCGAGCCGTTACGTCTCCGCCGTGACGGTGCCGGCGTCCCTCGGCATGTTCTTTCTCGCGAAACCGATCATGCTCGCCTGCTTCGGCAAGCAGTGGGTGAGCGGCGCGCCGATTCTGGCGCTCCTCGCGCTCTACGTCGGCTTCGGGTCGCTCAGCAATCACGTCGGGAACGCGCTGAAGGCAACCGGCCGTGCGTCGCTGCTCGCCGGACTCGCGGTGATCAAAGCGTGTTTGATGGTGCCGTCGCTGATCGTGGCGGCGCACTACAGCGCGGCGGCGGTCGCGGGGACGCTCGCGGGCGTCAGCGCGATCACGACGATCATGATGCTCGTCGTCGGGTCGCGCATCCTTTCGATTCCGCTCGCGCGAACCGCAAAGGCTTTTGGGCCGACGTTCGCAGCCGGCGCGGTGATGTCGCTCGCGCTGGTCCTGTGGCAACCCGGCAACCTGATTCTTGACGTGATCTACGGCGCCGCCGTCTACGTCGTAGCGCTGCAGATGATCGATCCGCAGATCGTCCGATGGGTCGTCGAGAACCTGCTCCGGCGACGCGCGACTCCGGCGCCGGCGCAATGAAGTTCCGGCAGATCGACCGCTTCATCGTCGACGTCGACTCAGCGGATGCGGTTCGCTACTTCAACCGTTCGCTCCGCGTCCCGTGGTCGCATGCCGCGCGGCTGCTGACTCGGTTTCCCGCGTTGACGCGATTCCTCGGCAGCCCGGCCGCGACGCAGGACGTTCCGATCGTCATCACCGACTATCCCGACAGCCGGCGGCGGCGGACGGTGAAGCTCCTCCCGCCTGCAAGCGTCATCAAGATCCGCGAGCTGCCGGGCGACGGACCATCGCTTGCGATCGAGGCGGAGGCGTGCGAGCGGGTGCACGCGCTGCTGCCGCGTTCTACCCCAAAGGTCATCCGGTTCGAGCAGACGAAGGACGCCGAGGTTCTCGTGCTGACAGCGCTTCCGGGAGTGTCAGCGTACGTCGCGATGCAGCAGGCGTTCGTGCCTTCGCGACTCGCCGAGCGACACTTCGAAGCGGCGGCACGGTGGCTGACGGAGTTTCGGCGCGTCCTGCCGGAGGCGTCACACGGCGACTTCTGGGCGCAAAACCTGCTCATTACGGAGAGTGGAGAGGCCGGCGTCGTCGACTGGGAACGCTTCGAAGGTGAGGGGTCACCGGACGCCGATCTCTTTCACTTTCCGCTCACTTACGGGTTGAACTTTCGATGGAGACGCGGCGCGACGGACGAGGAGAAGTTCACGAATACCTTCGTGACGCGCAACCGCGTCTCGGTCGCGGTGCGGAATTACCTGCGCCGCTTCGGGGCAACGTCGAGTGCGTTCCTGACGTTTCTCGAGAGCCGGCATCCGAACCTGGCGGCGGTCTTCAGCCGCGCGAACGAGTCCGTCTTCTCTGGTTGATCGACTCGTTCAACATGGGCGGCGCGGAGTCGCTCGTGACGCCGTTCGTTCGCGGCTTCAATCGCGATCGCTACGAGGTCTTCGTCTGCTGCCTCACGACGATCGGCGAGAACGTCAGTGCGCGCGATCTCGACGTCGTCAACCTCGGCGCGCGCAACCTCCGCGACATTCGCGCGTTCCGCCGCCTGCTGCGCTACATCCGCGACAACCGGATCGACCTCATTCACGCGCACCTCGCCTACGCCGCGACCTGGGCCGCGCTCGCGTCGCGGATCACCGGCGTCCCGTCTGTCGCGACGCTGCACGTTGCGCCGCCAAATCGGGGTGCCGGACGAATTCGCGACCGGCTGATGCGATTCGCGCTTCGTCGCTGGTCGTCGGCAGTGATCGCCGTTTCGGATGCGCTGCGCCGGCAGTACGGCGACGATCGTTTCGTCGTCGCGCACAACGGGATCGACGTCGATCGTTTCGCGGGCTCACGCGCAGAAAGCCGGGAGCGGATCGCGCACGAATTCGGCATTCCGCGCGACGCGAAGATCGTCACGACTGTTTCGGTGCTTCGCGAGGGGAAAGGGGTCGAGGTGCTGCTACGCGCGTTCGAGCAAATCGATGATGCGTACCTCTTCATCATTGGCGACGGGCCGAAGCGCGAAGAGTGGCAGGCGCTCGCGGGCAGCGATCGCATCCGGTGGGCCGGCTTCCGCCGCGACGTCGATGCGCTGCTGCCCGGCTGCGATCTCTTCGTTCTGGCGAGCTTCGAAGACGCGTTCCCGACGGTCCTCCTGGAGGCGATGGCGGCGGGCTTGCCGGTCGTCGCATCGCGCGTCGGCGGAATCCCGGAGATCACCGACGAAGTGCTGATCCCGCCCGGAGACGCCGGCGCGCTCGCGAACGCGATGCGCGAGCTGCTCGCGGACGACGACCGCCGCCGCGCGATAGGTGACGCCGCACGAGCCCGCGCTCGCGAGCGATTCTCGACCGCCGCCTGGATCGCGCGCCTCGAGAAGATCTACGACCGCGTCCTTCGATCATGAAAATCGTCGTCGTCGAATTTGCCGGCAAGGGCGGGATGATCCACTACGTCTTCCAGCTCTGCCGCGCGATGGCGGAAGCGGGTGCCGACGTCACTCTGGTCACGTCGAAACAGTTCGAGCTCGCCTCGCTCCCACGCAACTTTGCCGTCGAGCCGATCATCGATCTATGGGACCCGAAGGTGAACGACGCGGGCCCGATTCTACGGAAGGTGCGCCGTGTGGCGCGCGCGTTCCGTTACTACGCGCAGTGGCTGCGCGTGATCCGGCGCGTCGCGAAACTGAAGCCGGACGTCGTGCAGGTCGGCGACATCCCGTTCCCGCTCGACCTTCTGCCGCTCCGCCTCCTGCGGCGCAAGACGCCGCTCTTCGCCGACATCTGCCACAACGTGAATCCTTTCGACCTCGGAGGCGGCTTCGGCCGCTCGCGCTGGAAGCGGTTCTTCTACCGCCGCATCTACCGCCTCTTCGACGTCGTCTTTGTCCATTTCGATCGCAATGCGGCGGAGTTCGCGAAGTCGTTCCGGAGCCGCCGCACGGCCGTCATCAAGCACGGCAACGAGGCGCTGTTCCAGGAGTTGCGCGATTCCGCCGTGAATGCCTCGGTCCTGCGCACGCGGTTGAGCATCTGCAACGAGCCGGTCGTCCTCTTCTTCGGAACGCTGTCGCGCTACAAGGGAGTCGACGTACTCCTGAAGGCGTTTCCGCGCATCCGTCGCGAGACCGGCGCCCGACTCGTCCTTGCCGGCTATCCGCTGCCCGACTTCGAGTTGCCGCCTCCACAGGAGTTCGTGACGCTCGTGCCGGAGTACATCAAGTCGGAAGAGATCGCCGCCTGGATGGAGCTCGCGGATGTGATCGTCTTTCCGTATCGCGACATCTACCAGAGCGGCGCGATCCACGTGGCACAGACGTTCGGCGTTCCGACGGTCGCAAGCGCCGTCGGAGCAATGCAGGACGTCGTCGAGCACGAGGTCTCGGGTCTTCTGGTCCCTCCTGAGGATCCGGATGCGCTCGCCGGCGCGGTCATCCGCCTGCTCAAAGACCGCGAGCTCGCATCGCGCCTCGGCGAGCGTTTCGCGGCCGACGGGCGCGGGCCCTTTTCGTGGCGTGCGAACGCCGAAACGATCCTCAGCAATTACGGCCGTGGTCCTTCTTTTGCTCCCTGACGCGGCCGTGAGCCACAGACGAATTCGCCTCGCCCTGGTCATCGCCTTCGCCGCAATTTCAGCGTTCGCACAGCCGCACGGATCGAGTCAGCCCGGGCAGTCACGCTCGGAGTTGAAGATCCTCGGATACCACTTCGACAATTTCTTCCAGGTCACCAGTCCCGTGCCGGAGACGAACGTGAACGCGCTGGCGTCCGAGTACCGTTTCGCGTACCGGCCGACCGCGAGCCCCACCGAGGTGTTCGCGCACGTGAACGTCATCGACTACAACTCGAGCGGGCTGTCGACCAGCTACGGCGCCCGCGTCGGTCTGAATCACCTCGGCAAGAATGACGATTTCAAGATCTTCGCCGACCGGCAACAGCACCGCCCCTCGTTTGAAGTCGGCAACACATTCGGCCAGGCGAACCAAACGATGTTCGACGCCGAGTACGACCATCATTTCGGCGACTGGCAGCTGGGCGGCGAAGCGCAGCGGCAGGAGCAACGCTTCCCCTCCGATGCGCGCCGGAACAATGACTACAACGAGCTGGGGCTGACGGCGCGGTACAAAGGCTTCGGCTGGCAGTTCACGCCGGAAGCCGGCGTGTACCGCGGAAAGCGCACCGTGAACGCGGCGACCGAGACCTATCGCGAGACCGGCTTCTACGTGCAGGGCGCCTACATCCCGACGCCCAATGTCTACCTCAGCCTGCAGCTCTTCGACCGCAAGCGCGACTACTCCAACGTCGTGCGTACCGAACGGAGGCCGGGGCTGTCAGGGGTTGTCGACTTCAAGACGTCACCCCGCCTGTCATGGCTCATCTACTACAGCCTCGAGCGCGTCAGGTCGTCGTTTCCCAACGACCACTTCAACGACGACCTGATCATCTTCGGCCCCGAGATCCGCTTCTAAGGCCCTTCTAAGGGGATGTAGTCGACACCGAGACCTCGTCCACGCACATCGAGCCGAAGCCGAGCTGCGGGTCGCGCGGCCAGGCGAGGAGCAGCTCACTGACGGTCTCGTTCGGATGGACGTTGTTGAGCGTCACCGGCGTTGCGTTGCCGACCTGCAATGACACGGTTCCGGGAGATGTCCAAGACAATTGCACTTTGGTCCAGCCGGACGGGACGTCGACGAACGCCGACCGCGCCTCGACCGAGTTGTCCGAGGCCTGCTGCACGAGCCGGAGCTGCTTGCCGACCGAGGTGACGTTCATCTCGACGACGGCAAGACGCTGGTTCGTGCCGCTCGGCATCTGCCGGTTCTGCAGCGCGAAGAGCGTGAACGGGGCGTTCAGCGGTCCAATCACGGCGTCGGCGTTGATGTAGGCGCTCGCCTGAACGGAGCCGACGCCCGTATTCGTCGGCGCGAAGTTGCGCGCGACCTGGACGCCGTCGGTGCCGGACATCTGCAGTCCCGTGGGTCCTTCGTGTGCGCAACTCGAAGTCAGCTTCGCTTCTCCGGTGGTCCCCCGCCATCCCGGAAGCGGCGCATTCGCGGCTTGCGGGCAGTTGAAGGTATCCGCCGTCTTCACGTTCGACGTCACGGGGTCGTAGGGTTGGGGCTGTCCTGTGCTGAGGCGATCGAGCACGTTGCGCGTCATCTGTGTGACGACCGGATCCGTGCCGAGGACCTGCGCCCAATCGCGCGTGCCGGCGTTGAAGACCGTTCCGCCCGCCGCGTTGGTATAGGTGCCGATCACGCCGTGGCCGTATTCGGACGGCGTCGTCGCGAGAATGTGGAAGTTCAGCGGCGTCCCGTCGGAGCCGTCCACCGTCATGTTTAGCGGGTTGTTCGCGGAGCAGTTATAGCGCGTGCCGTCGACTTCCAGCCCCGAGGCTCCCGCGCCGAACGCACTGCCGTCAGTCACATTCGTGCTTTGGAAAATCCAGTTATTCGGGTCGGCTACGGTGTAGCCGATGCGCTGATCGAGCGGTTTCGTGTCGAACACGTTCGGGTCATTGACTTTGTTCGCGTAGCCGCCGGAACGATAGGAAAGACCAAGGATCGAGTTTTCCGGGTTATAGACGGGCCAGTCGTACCAATTCGTCGTCGCCAGCGATGGCGTCGATGAGGTGACGGGATCGGCGCTCGCGTCTTTATAGGCGACGAGCGTTCGTCCTGAATTCGTCAGTCGGACCTGGTACCACATGCTGTTGCCGCTGAACATCGCTATGTGGCCGCCGTTTCGGCTGAACGCCTCGAGGTTCTGGCGCGCCGTCGCCGTCCAGTACTCAGCATGCCCGACGAAAACGACGAGCTTGTAATGCGAGAGAAGAGCGGGATCCTCGAGGTCGCTGTCGGTCGCAACTTCGAACCTCCGTCCCTCCGATGCCATCCAATTTGCGAACGGCATCTCCCAGAGGCGATACTCGCCGAGCCCGTTCTGGTCGTCATAAGGACGATCGAACGAGACTGTGTTGGCGCGGTCAGGCGAGCCAGCTGGGTAGGTCGATTTGCCGCCATAGGCGTTGTATGCCTGATACGTGTTCGTCGGCTGGACGACCAGGATCGGCGACGTCGAGCCCGGATTGGCGGCCTTTACCACGAAGATGATGTGCTTCGGCCCAATCGAGGTCGTGAAACGGGCGTCGTAATGGCCACTGGGCCAGTTCGTCGGGACATAGAGAGTTTGCGTCGCGTGCCAGCCGCAACCGTTCTGCCAGTTTCCAGTGCAGTCGTTCAGCGGCGCGACCAGGTTCGGCAGCGTCGTCATGGTGACGTCAGGATTAGCCAGATTGACGACCGTGACGGTAAACGGATTGATTGCGTTGGAAATGTAGAAAACGATGTAGCCGCCCTGAGCGACGCTGGTGGCGCTGGCGTAACCCCCCTCGTTGAACGAGTGCGTCTCCGGTTCCGGAGCGCCCGGCTGGAAGGGCAGCACCGCGCGATGGCGCTGTGCGAGAAGCGGTGTTGTGGCGAGCAGTGTGGTGAGGAGAAGGGCGAATTTGCGTGAATGATTAGGAGACATTTCGGGCGTCAGTACTCGAAATTGCTGTCAATGATGCGTTGCTGAAGAGGTCACCGGGATCGGTGACTGCCCCGTTGCCTGTGCAAGTGGTTTGCCGCTTTATGGCGGGACGCTTGCTAAATGCTGCGGCGAGAGATGAGCGCACTTCCTTCCATTGAGCTGGACGACACCAATCCGCAAACGCGGCCTCAGCAGTCGCCGATCGCGGTGCTGATGTCGCGCTTTCCGTCAGTCACCGAGACATTCATCCTTCGCGAGATGATCGAGATGGAGCGGCAGGGCATGCCGGTCCGCGTCGTCTCGATGATCAAGGAGACGCCGCCGGTGCTGCACGACGCCGTGAAGCCGTGGATCCCGCGTGCGCTGTTCACGCCGTTTCTGTCGGCGGGAGTGATTGCCTCGAACGTCCGTATGTTCGCGCGCCGGCCGATCCGGTATGCAGCCCTTCTGGCGCGCCTGATCGCCGGCACCGTCACACGGCCACTCACGCTGCTGAAAACGCTGGCGATCTTCCCGAAGTCGGTCGCCATCGCGGAGCAGCTCGAGCGCGAGAACGTGCGGCATGTCCACGCGCACTACGCTTCGTTTCCCGCGACGATGGCGTTGATCATCGCGAAGCTGGGCCGCGGCATCACCTTCAGCATCACGGTCCACGCGCACGACATCCAGGTCGATCGCTCGCTGCTTCGATGGAAGCTGCGCGAGGCGAGCTTCGTCCGGTCGATCTCCGATTACAACCGCCGGTTCCTCGAAGAGCTTTACCCGGCGGAAGCTCGCGGAAAGATTCACGTCATTCACGTCGGGATCGAGCCGGAGCAATACGCCAGCGTGCCGCCGCCACAAGGCGTCCCGAAGCTCCTCTGCGTCGCGGCGCACAAGCCGTACAAGGGACTGCCGTATCTCATCGAAGCATGCCGCATCCTTCGCGATGCGGGCGTGAAGTTTCACTGCGACATCGTCGGCCACGGTCCGATGCGCGATGAGCTGGCGGCGCTGATCCGTGCACGCGGCGTCGATGATGTCGTAGTCCTCGCCGGGCCTCGGCCGCAGGAAGAGGTCACGGGGATGATGTCGGAGGCCGCCCTGTTCGTCCTGCCAAGCATCGTGGCGCCGGACGGACAGATGGAAGGGATCCCGGTCGCTCTCATGGAAGCGCTCGCGAGCGGACGTGCGGTCGTCAGCACGACGCTCTCCGGCATCCCGGAGCTGGTCGAGGACGGCGTCAGCGGCCTGCTCGTTCCGCCGGCCGATGCCGCGGCGTTTGCGAATGCGATTCGGACGCTGCTCGACCGTCGCGACCGCGCGTGCGCGATGGGTTTACGCGGCAGAGAGAAGGTGCGCGCCGAGTTCGATCTCCGCGATTGCGTCCGTCGGCTCGTAGCGCTCCTCGCCGTCGAGAACCGAGTGGCGTGATGGTTTACCTCTTCTGGTCGACGCTCGGCGTCTGCGTCTACATCTACTTCGGATATCCGGCGCTCCTTTGGATCGTCAGCCGCGTGCGTCCGCGTCCGGTCCGCGAGAGCGACGTGACGCCGTACGCCACGTTTGTCATTCCGGCGTACAACGAGGAGCGGAACATCGCGGCGAAAGTCGAGAACACGCTGACGCTCGACTATCCGTCCGACCGGATCGAGGCGCTCGTCGTCTCCAACGGCTCGACCGATCGCACCAACGAGATCGTTCGCGGCTTCAACGATCCGCGAGTACGGCTGATCGCGCTCGAGCAGCCGGGGAAGATGGAAGCGCTCAACGAGGGCGCCCGTGCCGCACGCGGCGAGATTCTCGTCTTCACCGATGCCGACTTCTTCCTCGATCGCCACTCCTTGCGCGCCATCGCCAGCAAGTTCGCCGATCCGGAAGTCGGCGGCGTCTGCGGTACCCGCGGCGCCGGCACCCAGCGCGAAGGCGATGCGACGGGCGAGGGCGAGGGGATGTACGGGCGGTGGGATCGCTGGCAGAAGATCCGGGAGAGCGAGATCGGGAGCGTCTTCGCGGCCGACGGGCTCCTCTATGCGATCCGGAAGGAGCTGTACGTTCCGATCGACGATCCCGCGCAGGCGGACGACATCGCGATCTCCGCGCGTGTCGTGCTTCAGGGACGGCGCCTTCTCTTCGAGCCGGCAGCGACGGCATGGGAACGGTCGACGGTGGTTGCGAAGGAGGAGTTCCGGCGCAAGGTGCGCGTCACGAATCACTCGGTGCGGGCGCTGCTCAACCTTCGCTCGGCGCTCTTCACGCGGGGGTTCTATTCGCTCGAGCTCCTGTCGCACAAGCTCGTCCGGCACCTGATCCCGCTGTTCCTGATTCCGCTGTTTGTCGCGTCCGTGGCGCTCGTCCGGCGCGGTCCTCTCTACGTTCTCGCGCTCGCGGCGCAGTTGATCGTCTACGGACTCGCCGCGGCAGGCGCACTCCTGCGCGACCGAACGATCGGCCGCGCGAAGTTCCTGACGGTCCCGTACTACTTCTGCTTCGTGAACGCCGCGGCGCTGTTCGGCGTCCTCGCGATTCTGCGCGGCAAAAAAACCGGCGCCTGGTCACATAATCGCCCCCAGCATGTCGACCGCGCGTCAGCCGCTTCGCGATGAGCAGCAGATTCGGGATCTGATCGCCGCTCACGGACGGTGGTGGCATCAGATCGAAGTCGCTCCCGGCATCGTTACGCCCGGCGACGACTCGAACCGGATGAAGTTGCCGATCCTCGACGAGCTCGGTCTCTCCGAATCGTTGCACGGCAAGCGTGTTCTCGACATCGGCTGTTCCGACGGCTTCTTCACGTTTGAGGCGGAGAAGCGTGGCGGCGAGGTCGTCGCGATCGATTTCGTTCCCGAGAGCTACTCAGGGTTCGGCACGGCGCGGCGAATCCTCGACAGCCGGGCGACGTATCGAATGGACAACGTCTACAACCTCAATCCGGAAGACTACGGGACGTTCGACGTCGTCTTCTTCCTCGGCGTCCTTTACCACCTCCGCAAACCGCTCGCCGCATTGGATGCGATCCGCAGCGTCATGAAACCGGGCGCCGAGCTTTACGTCGGCACGATGCTGATCGACGAGTACGTGCAGTTACCCGACGGCCGCGTGACGACGCTCGACGCGCTGAACCCGCTGCTGCGTGACATCCCGCTCTGGCAGGCCTACCCCGAGGACTCGCTCAATGGCGATTACACGAACTGCTTCGCGCCGAACATGACGGCGCTGCGAGCTGCGCTGAGCGAAGCGGGCTTCGACGTCACGGAGACGAAGATCGTCTCGATGGGTGGATACGTCCGGGCGATCGCCAGCAGCAATGAGAAAGTCGCGAAATACCAGCGGCTCGACGCGCGGCTCGAAAAAACGCCGTTCGATCCTTCGGTTCCGTACTTCCTCGATGAAGAAGGAAGCGTCCACTCCGTTACCGGCCCGAAGAAGTCGTAGTGTCAGTCATGACTTCTGACGGAGCCAGGCGACCGTTTCGGCGATTCCATCGCGCAGCGTGACGAACGGCGGGAGGCCGCCTTCGTTCCGCAGCTTCGCCGCGTCAAGCACGCTGCGCATCTGTTCGCCCGGCTTGGCTGGACCGTGTTCGGCGTCGCGATCGAAACCGGTGGCGCGGCGGAGCTCGTCGAACAGCTCGTTGACCGACGTCTCGACGCCGGTGCCGACGTTGTAGATGCCCTCGAGGTCGCGCTCCGACGCCACCATGTTCGCGCGCACGAGGTCTTGGACGAAAACGTAATCGCGCGTTTGCCGGCCGTCTCCGTTGATCCGCGGCGTCTGTCCCTCGAGCATGGCGCCGCCGAAGATTGCGACGACGCCCGCCTCTCCGTCTTTCCGCTGACGCGGCCCGTAGACGTTGCCATAGCGAAGCGACACCGATTTCAACCCGTAAACCGTCTTGAAGAAGAAGAGGTACTGATCGATCGCCAGCTTCGCGCAGCCGTATGGCGACACCGGCCGCGTCGGATGCTTCTCGTCCTGTGGCGCGTATTCCGGCTCGCCGTATGTGGCGCCGCCGCTCGAGGCGAAGATGATCTTCTTCACGCCATCGGCGCGCATCGCCTCGAACAGCCGCAGCGTCGCGACGATGTTCAGCTCGGCGTCGGCGGCAGGGTCAGCGACCGAAACGCGCACGTCGATCTGCGCTGCGTGATGGTTCACGAGATCGAAGCCGCGTCCGCGCAAGGCCTCAACTGTGGCGCCATCGCGGACGTCGGCGACGATCAGCTCGGCCTTCGGGTTGACGTTGTGGTGGTGGCCGCTGCTCAGGTCATCGACGACCGTGACCTCATGCCCGCGCGCGACGTACGCGTCGACGATGTGCGAGGCAATGAAACCGGCTCCCCCGGTGACCAGCACCTTCATGGACGCGGATTGTGTCAGATCGCCGAAACCGCAACGGCGACTTCGTCCGAAACGACGCGAAGCACCATTGGTGTCGCGCGTCTCATCCAGCGGCCGGTGATGCCGTCACGCTCGAATTGTTCACGGACTTCCCGCCACGCACGGTCGCGCGCGAGGCGCAGGTCGGCGCTGTTGTCCCACGCGCGGTTCCAGGCTTCGCGATAGACATGCTGTGCGGCTTCAGGAAGGTTGATCCGGCAGTGGAAGGGAAGCTCCTCGATGCTCTCATAACGCATGGCAATGCCCAATAGAGCAAGTGACACACCAGCGACGGCAAACTGAACTTTGCGCCGAAGCAAGGTCATTTCTTCTTCGATTCTTCTGTCTGCCGGATGTACTCCGCGATCGGCGCGGGGACGTTCTGCTTGAGCATGTCGATCGCCTTGAACGCGATGCCGCCTTCGAAACGCCACTCGTGCTGCGGCCGGTAGACGCCGACGTCGTGGACGCGCGAGCCGACGACGAATCGAATGCAGCCGCGACGGTAGTCGAACGCCCGTCCGTTGCGCGTGTGCACGGCGGCGTCGATCCGATATCCGCCGGCGATGAGATCGAGCGACGGGACGATGAATCGCACCCGGCCGTTACTGGTCAGCTTCTCCGGCGCAAGACCTTCGAGATCGGTGTTCGTGCCGTAAACACACGTGCCGTCGGCGTGGTAGATGCCGATACCGAAGACGAAATCGTCCTGCGGGACCTTCACGTCGACGTCCATTTCGACGACGACCGAAGTGCCTGCGCCGAGGGCGATGAGCTCGCGGCCGTCGCGATCGGCGAGCGCGACCCGTTTGAGGATCACCTCGCCCGAGCCCCAGCGTTCTTCCTCATCTTTCGCCGCGCCGGGAGGAGTCGCTTCTTCTTCCTTCTTCTCTTCCTTCGGGCCGGGTTTGCTGCCAGCGACTTCCTGCAGATAGTCGTCGACGACACGGACCGGATCGCCGGTGACGAGCGCCTCTCCCTTGTCGAGCCAAAGCGCGCGGTCGCAGAGGTTGCGCACCTGGTCCAGCTGGTGCGTCACGAAGATGAGCGTGACGCCGCGAAACTTCATCTCCTGGATCTTCGCGACGCACTTCTGCGAGAACTCTTCGTCGCCGACCGACAGCACCTCATCGATCAGCAGGACGTCGGGATCGACGTGGACTGCGACCGCAAACCCCAGCCGGACGTACATGCCGGAGGAGTAGGTCTTCACCGGCTGGTCGATGAACGGACGAATCCCGGAGAACTCGACGATGCTGTCGAAGCGGCTCTCGATCTCACGCTTGGTGAGACCGAGCATGATGCCGTTGATGTAGATGTTCTCGCGGCCGGTGATCTCGGGATGGAATCCCGCCCCGAGCTCGATGAGCGCCGCGATCCGGCCGTTGACCGCGACGGTGCCGGACGTCGGCTTCAGGATGCCGCTGATGATCTTCAGCAGCGTCGACTTGCCCGAACCGTTGCGGCCGATGATGCCGAACGCCTCTCCCTTGTGAATCGCGAACGAGACGTCGCGCAGCGCCGGCACCGTCGCTTCCGGTGCGAGTTTGAGATCGCGTTTGAGGAGCGCGCTCTTCAGCGTCGCGAACTGCGACTTGCGGCCCCAGAGGCGATAGCTCTTCGACACATGCGCAACGGAGATCGCGAAGTCACTCATATCGCTTCCGCCAGGACGTCGCGCAGCCGTTCGAACACCGTAAGGCCGGCGACCACCGATAGCGCCGCGTACGCGATCATGAGGATCGTGTCGGCGAGACCGGGGAGGTGGCCGAAAAAGAGGATGTCCTGGAACGAGACGATGAACGGCGTCATCGGGTTCAGGCGGAGGAGCGCGCGCAGGAAGCGCGAATCGATGCGATCGATCAGATAGATGATCGGCGTCAGGAAAAAGCCGAGCTGCATCAGGTTCGTCACGATGTCCCGCAGGTCGCGGAAGAGCACGGACGCCGACGAGACGATGAGCGAGATCCCCGCGACGAAGAACGTCTGCAGCACGATCAGAGCCGGGAAGAGGAAGATCGTCCAGCGGATCACGATGTCGCCGTGAAACGCATACGCGAGCGACGCCAGCAGCAGGATCGGCATCGCGAGGACAAAGTGGACGAGGTGCGATGCCACGACGACGAGCGGCAGCGCTTCCGCCGGGAACATCACCTTCTTGATCAGCCCCGCGTTCGACGAGACGGAGTTGGTCGCTTCGAGAATCGCGGCGGAGAAGAAGGTCCACGGCAGGATTCCCGCGAAAAGGAAGAGCGGGTACGGACGTACGACGTTCGATGGGAAGAAGACCGTGAACGCGAGCGTGTAGACGCCGAGGAGCAGGAGCGGATTCGCGAGCGACCAGAAGAAGCCGAGGATCGAGCCGCGGTAGCGCGCCTTGAGGTCGCGCGCGGTCAGCGCGGCGATGAGCTGCCGGTGACGGTAGAGCAGCGCGAGGTCATTCAAGCTTCGTCCGTAACGATGAGCATCAGAGTGGTCGTGCCGATGACGAACTCCGACTTGTCCTGCAATTCCACCGGCTCGGTGATCTTCTTTCCATCGACGAGTGTGCCGTTCGTCGACGCAAGGTCGCTCAGCAGGTACGTCGTGTCCCGCACCTCGATCGCGGCGTGCTGCCGCGAGGCCTCGGTGTCGTTGATGACGAAGTCTGCGTTCGAGCGTCCGATCGTGACGCGCGGCTTGTTGATCCGAAATACGTTGCCCGCGTCACTTCCGTCGATGATCGCCAGCGAGAGCCGCTTTCCCTTCGGGAGCTCGGCGGCCGGCGGCAGCTTGTCGGTCTCGCGTTCCGGGAGCGGAGACTGCGCCGTCGTGTCCTCGACCTTCGGCTTCACCTTGGTGATGCTCGTCTGGTCGTGCCGCGAGGCGGTGATGTCGTTATCGCCCGGGGACGCCTTCTTTTGCGAGAACGCCGGGTTATGGATCTCGAAGACCGTCCCGCACTTTGCGCATTTGATTTTCTTCGACGGCTTCCGCTCGAACCGGTCTTCGTCGTATTGGTAGCGCGCGTGACAATTCGTGCACTCGATGATCACGGACGCTCGCGAACATAGCACAAACGAGGCATAGAATCCCCGCCATGAAACGGCTCGCACTCGCACTTTCGCTCGTCGCAATCGCCGCCTGCCAGAAGACCGAAACGGCGCCGCCGGCGTCATCCGCAACGTCGACAAAAGCGGCCGCAGCGTCGGGGCTGGACATCGCCGCCGACACGCCGCAGCGTCTCGCGCAACTGCCGCGCACGACCATCGATTACGACCGGTCCCTGCTCAACGCGAACGAGCAGCAGGTGGTCGCTAAGCTGATCGAAGCGGCGAAAGCGTTCGACGAGATCTACTACCGTCAGGTGTCGGAAGACAACCAGAAGATGCGCGACGAGCTGGCGGCGAACGCCGGCAAGTCGGCGCTGAACCAGGCGGGCTATGACTACTTCGTCGTCAACAAAGGGCCGTGGGACCGGCTGAAGGGCGACGAGCCGTTCATCGGCCACAAGAAAAAGCCGGCCGGGGCTGCCTTCTACCCCGAGGACATGACCAAGGACGAGTTCGAGAAGTACGTGACGGCGCACCCCGATCAGAAGGAGGCGCTCCAGGGACTCTTCACGGTCATCCGCCGCGACGGTGCGAATCTCAAGGCGATCCCGTACTCGCAAGAGTACAAGCAGCAGCTCGACGTGGCGACGAAAGCCATTCGTGACGCGGCAGCGCTGACCACCGACAACTCGCTGAAGACCTACCTCACGAAACTGGCGGACGCGCTCGGCAAAGACAACTATCGCGACTCCGACATGGCGTGGATGGACCTCAACGGCGATCTCGAGGTGATCCTCGGGCCGTACGAGGTCTACGAGGACAACCTCTTCAACTACAAGGCGTCGTTCGAGTCATTCCTCAACGTAGTCGACAAGAACGAGAGCGCCAAGCTCGTGGTGTACGCGCAGCACCTTCCGGACATGGAGAAGAACCTGCCGGAGCCGGAGCAGTACAAGAACACGACGCGTGGAACGTCGTCCCCGATCAAAGTCGTCCAGGAGCTCTACACCGCCGGCGACGCGCGGCGCGGAGTCCAGACCTCGGCATTCAACCTCCCGAACGACGAGTACGTTCGCGAAAAGAAGGGGTCGAAAAAGGTCCTCCTGAAGAACGTGATGGAGGCGAAGTTCAAGCAGAGCGGCGCGCCGGTCGCGCAGCGCGTGCTCGATCCTGCGCTGACGAGCAAGGTCTCGTTCGACGCCTACTTCAGCCACACCCTCTTCCATGAGCTGTCGCACGGCCTCGGGCCGGGATATCTGAAGCAGGCGAACGGCGAGCGGATCGAAGTGCGCATCCCGCTGAAAAACCTCTACTCCGCGATCGAGGAGTGCAAGGCCGACGTCCTCGGCCTCTGGAACATCCGCTACGCCATCGAGAAGAAGTGGCTGACGTCGTTCGACGAACAGCAGCTTTACGTCACCTACGCAGGGCTAATGTTCCGCTCGATGCGGTTCGGCGTCGGCGAGGCGCACGGTCGCGGGACGGCGGTGCAGTGGAACTGGATCCGCGAGAAAGGCGGCGTTACGCCCGACGCGAACGGCAAGTACACCATCGACGTCGCGAAGTTCCGTGACGCCGTGCAGTCGCTCGCGACCGAGCTGCTGACGATCGAGGCTACCGGCGACTTCAACCGCGCAAACACGCTGCTCACGAACTACGGCAAATCGACACCGGAGATGGAGAAGGTGATCGGCGGTCTCAAGGACATTCCGGTCGACATCACTCCGGTCTATCCGGCCGCCGGCGAGAAGTAGCGAAGCGGCGTGAAGGGAGACCCGAAACGGGCCTCCCCATCAACTACGCGAGATTACGGATGCGATTGGGTAGCGATTGACGGGTTCGAACCACCGAGATTGGTGAGGTTGTCGAACACAGCCGCGTTCCCGAAGCTGTTCACGGTACCGAAGTTCAGCACACCCGTGCCGTTCCGGAACGAGCTGAGATGATCGATGTTGACGGTCACGCCGCTGCCGACTTGCAGACCATTGGAGGCGTTCTCAGAAATGACGGTGTCCACATAGTTCATGTGGCAGGTGGAGACGTCGTTCTGAGCACCGTTGTTATTGCCCTGAAATTGCGAATTGTCGATCGTGCCGACCGTGTCGTTCACGCAGTGGAAGCCGGCCGCCGCAGACTGACGACCACGGACGTCGTGGGCGGAGACCTTCGTCGTGTCGTTTGCGCCCGGCGAGAAGCCGACGCTGTCGCCGCCGGTGTTGCGGATATCGACGTCGCGCAGGAAGACTTTGTCGCCCGCAACCGTCGGCGAGACGTCGATTCCACGGGTTGTGAACCGCTGGATGCTGACATGCTCGACGTGCAGGTTCGTGACGACTGAGCCGATCAGCCGGATGCCATTGATCCCGGCGCCGATACCGTTGATCGACAGATTTCTCAGGATGACGGTCTGGCTGCAGCCATCGGTAGCCGCAATCGACACGACGATGCCGTTGGTTCCCGAGACGAGCACCGATGCGAGGTTTCCACCGCCGTCAATTGTGATCCCCTTCGTAATCGTCACCGCGCCGTAGCCGGCCGGATCGAGGGCGTCGATCTCACCGCAGGCCGCGGTCTTGCTGATCGCACCTGCGAACGTCTTACATGGCGCGGTGCGACTGCACGGGTTTGCGTCATCACCGACTCCCGACACCCAGGTGCGGCTCTGAGCAAAGGCGCTTCCCGCGAGCAGCATGGACCCCAACGCAATAACCAAGTACAGTCTTTGAATACTCTTTGGGCACATTTCTTCCTCCGTACACCCGTTATTGATTGATCCCTACGGCTCGTCAGGCACCGCGCCCGGGCCGCAGCGGGAAAGACGGGGAGGTCCAGGCCGGACCTCCCCGTGACGCGGTGAGCTTATGGATGGGCTTGGGTAGCGATTGACGGGTTCGAACCACCGAGATTGGTGAGGTTGTCGAACACGGCCGTGTTCCCGAAGCTGTTCACGGTTCCGAAGTTCAGCACGCCGGTGCCGTTTCGGAAGGAGCTGAGGTGATCGACGTTCACGGTCACGCCGCCGCCGACCTGAAGACCGTTCGAGGCGTTTTCCGAAATGACCGTGTCCACGTAGTTCATATGGCACGAGGCGACATCGTTCGCCGCACCAGTGTTGTTGCCCTGGAACTGCGAGTTGTCAATCGTCCCAACCGTGTCGTTCACGCAGTGGAAGCCGGTCGCCGCAGACTGACGACCGCGGGTATCGTGCAGCGAGACCTTGGTGGTGGCGCCGGCGCTGGGTGAAACACCGATGCTGTCGCCGCCCGTATTGCGAATGTCGACATCGCGGGTGAAGAGGGCAAAGCCGGAGACCGACGGCGAAACGTCGATGCCGCGGGTCGTGAAGCGCTGGATGCTGACGTGCTCGACATGCAGGAATGTGACCGTCGATCCGATCAGACGGATACCGTTGATCCCCGACCCGATTCCGTTGATGGAAAGGTTACGGAGAATGACCGTCTGCTGGCACGTAGCCGCGCTCGTGCTGATCGAAACCACGATGCCGTTCGTCCCCGAAACGAGGACCGAGGCGAGATTCCCGCCACCATCGATCGTGATGCCCTTTGTGATGGTGACGGCGCCGTAGCCGGCGGGATCGAGCGCGTCGATCTCACCGCAAATGGCGGTCTTGCTGATCGCACCGGCGAATGTCTTGCACGGAGCGGTACGGCTGCATGGATTCGCGTCGTCGCCAACGCCCGAAACCCACGTACGGCTCGCCTGCGCAAACGCACTCCCGGCGAGCAAAAATGTCCCCAGTGCGACGAGCACCGGGAGTCTCTTCAAACTCAAACGCATACGTTCCTCCCAGACCTTTTTCTCTGTTGTGACCAGGCTGTGTTTAGAGAATTAGGGGAAATTATACGTCCCTATCCCCGAATGTGCACGTGACGGGGCTCACTTTTTTTGCGGGTCGGTGATGGCCCGGCCGGAAGCGACGAAAAAATGGAAGGTCAGGTTCTTCTCCGCTGCCGAGACTGCGGCCGGACCGCAGCCGTTTCCGGCGAAATGCCGGACGAATACACGTCGTGTTTCCTTGAGGTTACGCGGCGCGATGGCTGGGTCGTCGCACCCGGCGCCCGTCTCGAAATGCTCTGCGGTGAATGCCTGGCCGGCTACAGGGGAAGTGAGACCGCCGACGACGAGGAGAAGGTGAACCCGCGGCCGAAGCCGCGGGACTAGGCCATCTTCGCGACGATCGTCTCGAGCTCTTCGACGCTCGGCATCACCGGCTCGACCAGATCGCCCTCGAACCACTCGTACTCGCCCTTCAGCAGGTTCGAGACGAGCTTGTACGCGGCGTCGTCGTGATCCGTGAAGAGGTAGCGGAAGTTCGTCTCGATCCGCATCCGGGCTTCGCGGCAGAAGACGTCGGCGAGGTCCATCGCGTTCTTCTGGTCGCCGCCCTTCTTCGCGAGCATCGTCGCGTAGCTGATCGACGCCGCCATCGCGAAGAGATCGGTGCCGATGTCGACGAGCCGGAACAGCACCATCTGCTTCCGCTCGAGCTTCGCCTGGAACCGCATCATCGCGTGGAAGATCGAGCGCGACAGGTGCCGCGAGCTCCGCTCCACGAACGCCATGTGCGTCGAGAGTTTTCCGAACTGCGAGTACCCCGGCTTCCGCGACCAGCCGAGGTAGCGCGACGGATACCAGGTCGCATAGAAGGCACCGGCCTTCGCTGCGGCGCCGAGCTTCTCGCCGGTTGGCGTCTCGGGAAGGAGGATCTTGTAGCCGCGCTTCATGTGCGGGTCGACCGCTTCGCGGGCGATGAAGAGATGCTGGATCTCGCTCGTCCCCTCGAAGATGCGGTTGATGCGCATGTCGCGCATGATCCGTTCGACCGGGTAGCCCTTCTCGCCGCGCGCGCGCAGCGACTCCGCGGTCTCGTATCCGCGTCCGCCGCGGATCTGCACCAGGTGATCGATGCACTGCCACGCCACCTCGGTGTTGAAGAGCTTCGCCATCGCCGCTTCCAGCCGCAGGTCGACGTTGCCCTTGTCCGCGAGGCCGCTCGTCAACCAGACGATCGACTCCATCGCGAACGTGTGCGCCGCCATCCATGCGATCTTCGCGGCGACCGCCTCGTGCTTGCCGATCGGAAGGCCCCACTGGACGCGCTCTTTCGCCCACTCGCGGGCGATCTCGAGCATCCGGCGTCCGCCGGCCGCACATCCGGCCGGAATCGTGAGACGGCCGGTGTTCAGCGTGATGAGGGCGAGCTTCAGGCCGAGGCCTTCACCCCAAAGGAGGTTCTCGTTGGGGACGTAGACGTCCTTGAAGCGGAGGAGCGCGTTGCCGATGCCGCGCAGGCCCATGAACTGGCAGCGGTGCGCGACCTCGAATCCCGGGGTGTTCGTCTCGACGATGAACGCCGAGATCTGCTTTTTCTCTTTGCCCTTGACGATCTTCGGCGGCGTCTGCGCCATCACGACGATGATCTCGGCCTTCGTGCCGTTCGTGCACCACAGCTTCTCGCCGTTGATGATCCAGCCCTTGCCGTCGGGGGTCCGCGTGGCGGTCGTCTGCATCTTCGCCGGATCCGATCCGACGCCCGGCTCGGTGAGCGCGAACGCCGAGACGGCGCCTTTGGCGAGCCGCGGCAGGTACTTCTTCTTCTGCTCGGGAGTCCCGAACAGCTTCAGCGGCTGCGGGACGCCGATCGACTGGTGCGCCGACAGCCACGCCACCGACGATCCGCACCAGGTGGCCACGAGGCCGATCGCGCGGTTGTAGTTCGTCGCGGAGAATCCGAGCCCGCCGTACTCCTTCGGGATCTTCATTCCCCACGCGCCGAGCTGGTTGAAGCCGTCGAAGAGGTCGTAGTCGTACTCGCCCTGCGCGTCGATCTTGTCGGCGTCGACATTCTCGGCGAGGAAGCGCTCGAGTCGCTTCAGGAACTCGTCAGCCTCTTTCTTGTCGGACTCGGGCTGTTCGGGGAAGGGGTGAATGAGGTCGAGATTGAGTTTCCCGAGGAAGAGATCGCCGACGAATGACGGCTTTTCCCATTCGGTCTCGCGGGAAGCTTCGGCGACTTCCATCGCCTCGACGGCACCTTGTGTCTTGACTTCGGCCATGGTGGGCAACTCCTAGCCAATCGAGTATGAATGAACGCTCATTCAGTTGTCAATTCTGCAATCGCAAGGCCAGCCGGGGTAATGTCACGGCTCGTGCAGCAGCAGCATCTATAGGAAAGCATGATCATGAAAACGAATCAGCTCGTCGTCCGCGACGAGGACGTCCTGATGGCCGACCGCGAGATCCTGACGAATCCCCGGCCGACCGTCGATCGAGAGCAATTGCAGCACCACCTTCGGGAGGCGCTCCGGCTCCTCCACGTCGACATGGAAAACGAAAACATCGTCGACACGCCGCGCCGCTGGGCCGAATCGCTGGTCGCGATGACCAGCGGGTACGACTACACCGACGTGAAGAAGCTGACGACGGTCTTCCGAAAGGCCTGCAGCACGGCCGACGAAGCGTGTCAGAACCTCGTCGTGATCGGCGGAACGTACAAGACGCTCTGCGCGCACCACATCCTCCCTTTCTTCGGGCAGTTCATCATCGGCTACATCCCGGAGCGGATGATCATCGGCGCCTCGAAGATCCCGCGAATCGTGGAGGTCCACATGCGCCGCCTGCAGTCGCAGGAGCACCTCGCGCACGACATCGCCGACACGATCGAGCGGATTCTCGAGCCCCTCGGTCTCGCCGTCTGGATGGGCGGCGTCCACATGTGCATGGTGATGCGCGGCGTGGAGCAGGAGTCCTCGTTCATGGAGACCAACGTCCTTCGCGGCTCGTTCCTCGCCGACGAACGAACGCGCCACGAGTTCATGTCGATCGTGAATCGCCGCGGACAGAAGGGGTAACAGAAGCGGCGTGCCGCGATGAGTCACGGGCACGCCGCCTGGTCAAAGAGGGAAGTTGTTTACGGCTTCGCACCCTGACGCTGTGCGCGCCAGGTGTCGACCTGCGCACGCTGCTCAGGGGTGAGCACCGTGTCGTAGATCTTGTCGCGCGTCGCCTTCTGGGCGGCGCGGAGTTGCTGGTGAAGCGACTTCACTTCTGCCTTCACGCTCTCGACATTCGGATCGTTGTTCTCGCGGAGCGTACGAAGCTCCTGCCGTTTGGCGCGGAACTGCTCGAAGAGCGCCTTATTGGCCTGCCGATCGGCGTGCCGGATATCTTTGATCTGCTGCTTCTGGGCGTCGGTGAGACCGAGCTTCTCGGCGAACTTCGCCATCGAGTGATGACGGTGTCCGAAGTGCTCGTTCTGGGCGAATGCGACCGGGGTCGTCATCGCCGCGACGACTACCACTGCGGTGATGAACTTTTTCATCGTGGTTTTTCCTTTCGTGACGGTATACGCCGCCTGTTTTGAAACGTTGAATAAGTATCGTCGTAGGTTCGAGGGGCATGACCAAGAAAAAAGTCTTCGAAGAGATCAAGGTGTTCGTCCTGATGCTGCTCGTCGTCAGCTCGCTCCGTTCGGCACTCGCGGACTGGAACGATGTGCCGACCGGTTCGATGAAGCCGACCATTCAGGAAGGGGACCGAGTCGTCGTCAATAAACTGGCGTACGACCTCAAGGTTCCGTTTACGACGATCGAAATTGCGAAGTGGGCCGACCCGCAGCGCGGCGACATCGTGGTGCTCTTCTCACCGGTCGACGGCACGCGCCTCGTGAAACGCGTCGTCGCAATTCCGGGCGATCAGGTCAGCGCGATCGAGAATCAGCTGTACGTCAACGGCAAGAAGATGCCGACTTCGACTCCCGCCGGCCCATTCACTGATGACGAACAGGGACTCACGTTCGTCGCGAATGAGACCCTCTCCGGCAGGACGCGGCAGGTGACGCATCAGGTCATGTACACCCCGCAGGTGCCGGCGCTTCGCTCGTTCGGGCCGATCGTCGTTCCGACGGGCAAGTACTTCGTCATGGGCGACAACCGCGACAACAGCAACGACAGCCGCTTCATCGGTTTCATCGACCGGCAGCGGATCGTCGGAAGAGCGCTGGCGGTCGCCTTCTCGCTCGACCGCAATCACCACTGGAGCCCTCGCTTCAACCGATTTTTCACCAAGCTCAACTAGCGCTTAACGGCACGATCGTTGCGACTTAACACCGCAGGTACGGTGATGAAAATCGAACGTCTGCTATGGATCGCGGTGGTGGTGGGGACGGTCGCCTGTCATGGGAATGACAAGGCGGTGCGGAAGGACCAGCAGTATGACGTGGTCCAGGAGGGGCAGGCGAGCGGCGTCACCTCGACGATCAATGCTCCCGGAGAGACAGCGTCCGCTGTGACGCCTCCGATGACGGCGACCGGAGCCGACACGACGACGGCCTTCAACTCCACGCCGGGCGTGATGTCGACCGTCGGCGCTCCGGCCGGCAGTATCGCGGGCACTCTTCCGCCGCCGATGCCGGGCGATACGAAAACTCCGGCTCCGACAGCAGTTCCGCGACCAATGACATCGTCAGCGACTGTTACTACACCGGCTCCGGCGCCAGTGGCGACCACGGCCCCGGCTCCCGTTCCGGTGTGGCGGCCGCGGCGTCAGCCTCGACCCCAGCCAATGGAGCCCGCACCTGCGCCCGCGACGATGACCGATCAGGCACCGCCACCTCCGGCGCCGGCGACTGATACGAGCACCACGACGTCGACTCAGCCGCCTGCAACGAAGACGGATACGACGTCGACCGAGCCGCCTCCGCCTCCACCGCCACCCCCGAACAACTAGCGAATCTGCGCCCTCGCGGTGCGGTCGCCGATGTCGCTCGTCTGGACCGCCGGGTCGATGCAGCAGCGAACGGCATGCACGACGTCTCCGTCGCTCATCGGCTTGCGCAGCACCGATGCAACGCCGCCGCGCACATCCGTGAGAGCAGCGTCCGGCAGCGCGGTCATTACGACCACCTTCCTCAACAACTCGGGCCTATTTCGCCCGAGGAGCGATAGAAGCGTCGCGCCGTGCATGAACGGCATCTGCAGGTCGAGGAGGATGGCGGCGTAGCGGTTCGCGTCGATCCGATCGAGAGCGTCACGGCCGTCGCTTGCGGTTTCGACGCGGAAGCCGGCACGCTCGAGAACGAGCCTGCAAAGGCGCGTGATCGCGGAATCATCGTCGACGACCAGCACCGTCGAATCACGATCCTCTTCGACGACACGCGCACTGAGTCGCTGCAACAAATCGGATTTGGTCAACGGTTTCGTCATAAATGGGCGTCCTCTCGGCCAAACGGCGAAGCAAGAGCCGGCCCATGTCAACTAGAATGCGGCGCTCTTATGGCGAGGGTCACGTTCCAGTCGTTGATTCTGGCGCTCCAGCGGTTCTGGGCCGAGCGCGGCTGCATGATCGAGACGCCGCTCGATGTCGAGGTGGGCGCCGGCACGATGCACCCCGCGACCTTCCTCCGGGTCCTCGGGCCCGAGCCCTGGAAGGTCGCATACGTGCAGCCCTCCCGCCGTCCGGCCGACGGCCGCTACGGCGACAACCCGTTCCGCCTCGGCAAGCATTACCAATTTCAAGTGATCCTGAAGCCGTCGCCGCTCGACGTACAGGACCTCTATCTCGACTCGCTTCGCGCCATCGGCCTCGACCTGACGCGCCACGACATCCGCTTCGAAGAGGACAACTGGGAATCCCCTACCCTCGGCGCGTGGGGCGTCGGCTGGCAGATCCTCCTCGACGGGATGGAGATCACGCAGTTCACCTACTTCCAGCAGGCGGGCGGAATCGACCTCGCGCCGATCTCCGCCGAGATCACCTACGGTCTCGAACGCCTGACGATGTTTCTCTCGCGCCAGCCGTCCGTGTACGACATCGAGTGGGGCGGCGGATTTGGATACGGGCCGGTGCGAAAGCAGGACGAGTACGAGTTCTCGAAGTTCTACTTCGAAGTCGCCAACGTCGACATGCACTGGAAGCTCTTCGAGATGTACGAGGCCGAGGCGAAGCGTTGCCTCGACGCGAAACTCGTCCTTCCCGGCTACGACTGGACGCTCAAGTGCTCCCACGTGTTCAACACGCTCGACGCGCGCGGCGCGATCTCCGTCACGGAGCGCGTCGCCGTGATCAAGCGCGTGCGCGATCTCGCCGTCCGTTGTGCGCAGCAGTACCTCGAGTCGCGCGAAGCGCTCGGTTTCCCGCTCCTGCAGGTCTCGAATGGCTGAGTACTTCTTCGAGCTGTTGACCGAGGAGATTCCGGCGTGGATGCACGACGCGGCGCAGAACACCCTGCGCGAGAAGCTCGCGTCGATCGGCGGCAAGGCGACGATCACCACCACGCCGCGCCGCATCATCTTCTTCCTCTCCGAACTCGAGGCGCGTGAAGCCGATCGCGTCCAGGAAGTGAAGGGACCTCCGAAGAAAGCGGCGTATGACGCGAGCGGCAATCCGACCCAGGCGCTGCACGGATTCCTGAAGAAGAACAACGCCTCGATCGAGGATGTCATCGACGCCGGCGACTACGTCATGGTGCGGCGGAACATCGCCGGCCGCGGGATCGACGAGATCCTGAGCGCGCGCGTGCCCGAGATCATCGAGTCGCTGCGCTGGCCGAAGATGATGCGCTGGGGGAAGGGCGAGTACTCCTACATCCGTCCGATCCACTCGATCGTTTCGGTCTACGAAGGAAAGTCGCTGCCGATCACGATCTTCGGCGTCGCGTCGGGCATCACCACGGTTGGCCACCGCACGCTTGCGCCGCAGAAAATCGAAGTCCACTCCTACAACGAGTACGTACAAAAGCTCGAAGCCTCGCGAGTGATCATCGACGTGACGCGGCGTCGTCACGTCATGGCGGAGCGCGCCCGCGTGCTCGCGAATCAGGCCGGCGGTACCCCCGCGATGGACGCTTCGATCTGGTCGCAGTGGCAGTACCTGACCGAGTATCCCGGCATCGTGCGCGCCGAGTTCCGCCGCGAGTACCTCACGCTGCCGGAAGAGGTGCTCGTCACGGTCATGCGCGTGCACCAGAAACAGCTCCCGATCCGCGATGCGCACGGCCACCTGACGAACGCCTTCCTCGCGGTGCTCGACAACGAGGGCGATCCCGACGGCAACGCGGCGTACGGCAATTCGTTCGTGACCAACGCGCGCTTCGCCGACGCGCAGTTCTTCTACGACACCGACCGGAAGCGGCCGCTCGAGTCGCGTCTCGAGCAGCTCGAGCATCTGCAGTTTCAGGAGAAGCTCGGCAATTACCGCCAGAAGACTGAGCGCATCGTCGAGATCGCCCGCGCTCTCGGTGCCCCCAATCAATCAACGGACGAGGCGACGCTCACCGCGGCGCGGCTCTGCAAGACCGACCTCGTCACCGAGATGGTCAAGGAGTTCACCGATCTGCAGGGAAAGATCGGCGGAATCTATGCGCGCGACGAAAAACATCCCGACGAGGTGTGGCAGGCGATCTACGACCACTACCTCCCGGTCAACGTCGAGGACCCGCTGCCGCGCAGCTTGTCCGGGGCGATCGTCGCGCTGGCCGACAAGATCGACACCCTCGCCGGCTTCTTCGCGATCGGCGTGCGACCGACCGGCTCGAAAGATCCGTTCGCGCTGCGCCGCGCTGCGCAGGGTGTCGTGCAGATCCTCCTGAACCGTGACAAGCGCCAGCTGAAGGTGCGCGTCGGCGATCTGTTCGACCTCGCGCTGCGCATTCACAACGCGCCGCAGGTGAAGCCGGATCTCGTCGCCTTTTTCGCGGAACGCGTGCAGACAATCCTCGAGATGTCTGCGTACGGCTTTGCCTACGACGAGATCCAGGCCGCGATGAGCGCCGGGTGGGAAGGCTACCTTCCCGATCTCGTCGACCGGATCGAGGCGGTGAAGGCTGTCCGGAACGATTCCGACTTCCTCTCCATCCTCGACTCTGCGAAACGCATCGCGAACATCACCGAGGGTTTTCCGTCGACCGAGGTCGTGAAAGGGCGTCTGCAAATGGACGCCGAAAAGCGCCTCAACGACCTCGCGGACACGGTCGGCGAGCAGGTCCGTGAGCTGATCGCGGGCCGGCACTACCGCGATGCGCTCCGGTCCTTTGCCGCCATGGCGCCGGAGCTCGAGACGTTCTTCAAGGACGTCATGGTCAACGTCGACGATGCGGCGATCGCCAACAACCGCAAGGCGCTTCTGCGGAAGATCGCCGGCTTCGTGACCCCGATCGCGGACGTCACCAAGATCGTCGTGGCGCGCCGCGACTACCGCGCGTGAGAAACGCTGCGCTGGCGGTCCTGCTCTCCGCGTTTTGCGCGTGCAGCCGTGCGCCGCAAAAGGTAGCTGCTCGGGCACCAGCACCGCCGCCTTCGCGTCCGAACCTCGCGACATTGGCGTTGGGCGCATCGGTCGCTTCGCGCACCGCGGAGCTCAACCTCCAGCACAGCGCCGTCCGGATGATCGACACCACCAACGCGACCGGCTGGGTGACGCCGGCATCGGATCCGGCGCAAACGGTCGTCCTGTCGCTGCCGGCGCGCGCCCGCATCGATCGCGTCGGCATCGTGACCCTCGCCACGAAGGCCGCCGTGCGCGACCTTCGGATCGACTTCTCGCTCGATGGCTCGACCTTCACCCGCGCGGTCGTGTTGAGCGCGAAAGAGGCCGACGGGGAGCAGACCGTGCCGGTCACGCTGCCGGTCGAGGCGCAGTACGTCCGATTCTCCACGCTGAACGCGCGCTCCGTATATCTCAGCATTCGCCAGGCGGTCGTGAACGGAACGTTCCTCACGACGCCGGCACCGGGCCCGATCGACGGCTGCTGGTCGATCGACGGACAGCCGGCGACGTTTCACTCCGACCGCGCGACTGTCGTCGGCTACGCCGGTGGGATGCGCGACATGAAGCTCGATGGCGGCAGCGACGGCCGCTTCTACCGCTTCGCCTGGACGCGGGACAAACAGTACGGGCTCGTCGCGATGAGCGTGACGCCGGACGGCAAGCACCTGGCGGCGATCGTCTGGCACGAGGAGGCCATCGACATCGACCAGTTCTACGCTGACGACTGGCTCGGCGATCGCGGCGGCTGTCCCGAGAACAGGGACGTCGACGTCTTTCCGACCTACCTGCAGCGGTTCGGCTACTTCCCGCTCTACGCGCTCCGTTTTTCCGACGACGGAACGCTCGACGACGACGCCAGCTCCCCGGAGCTAGCGCGAATCGCGAAGCTGATCGCGAGCAACCCGCAGCTGCAGATACGGTTTGTCGCGCACGAGCTGACGCATCCGTCTCCGCAGGAGAACCTGGCCGTCGCGCAGAAGAAGATCGCCACGCTCCGCGACGCCCTATCGCGGCGCGGCGTGCCGGCGAAGATCGGCTTCGTCGCCGTCGGTGAGGAGCACCCGCACCGGGCGGGGACCAATCCACTGATCCGTGCGATGTACAGCAGCGTCGATCTGGAACTTCGGAGATAATCGCGCCCGCCATGACGGAGCGGACGGACGGCAAATTCGTTTACTACTTCGGCGACGGTCACGCCGAGGGCAACGCCAAAATGAAAGAGATCCTCGGCGGCAAAGGCGCGGGCCTCGCCGAGATGACCAACATCGGCGTTCCGGTCCCTCCCGGATTCACAATTTCGACCGAAGTTTGTACATATTTTAATGAACACGATAAATCGTATCCGCCGGAGCTGAAGAGCGCCGTCGCGGAGAACCTCGCGCGCGTCGAAAAATCGGTTGGCCGCAAGTTCGGCGACGCCAAGCAGCCGCTCCTCGTCTCGGTCCGCAGCGGCGCGCGCGCGTCGATGCCCGGCATGATGGACACGATCCTCAACCTCGGCATCAACGACACCACCGTCGAAGGCGTTTCGAAGCTCGCTGATGAGCGCTTCGCGTTCGACTCCTACCGCCGCTTCATCCAGATGTACTCCGACGTCGTCCTCGGCATCGATCGCGAGCACTTCGAGCACGAGCTCTTCGCGATGCGCGACGCGGTCGGCGCCGACAGCGACGCCAAGATCCCGGCGAAGAACCTGCGCGAGCTGGTCGACAAATACAAGGCGATCGTGCGCGAGAAGCTCGGCCGCGACTTCCCGCAGGACGTCCACGAGCAGCTCTGGGGCGCCATCGGCGCCGTTTTCGATTCGTGGAACAACCAGCGCGCCATCACCTACCGCAAACTCAACCAGATCCCCGACGACTGGGGCACCGCCGTCAACGTGCAGTCGATGGTCTTCGGCAACATGGGCGACGACTGCGCCACCGGCGTGGCGTTCACGCGCAATCCGTCGAACGGCGAGAGGCGCTTCTTCGGCGAGTACCTGCCGAATGCGCAGGGCGAAGACGTCGTCGCCGGCATCCGCACGCCGCTCCCGATCTCGAAAGCGCAAGCCATCGGCGACGAAAAATCGCTGGAAGAGACGATGCCGGGCGTCTATGAGCAACTCGTCGACGTCTACAAGAAGCTCGAGTCGCACTACCGCGACATGCAGGACATCGAGTTCACGATCCAGTCCGGCAGGCTCTATCTCCTGCAGACGCGCACCGGCAAACGCACCGGCTTCGCCGCCGTGAAGATCGCGTGCGACATGGTCGATGAATCGATCATCAACCACACCGAGGCGGTGTCGCGCGTCGAGGCGGGACAGATCGTCCAGCTCCTGGCGCCGGTGTTCGACACGAAGGAAAAGCAGAAGGCGCTGCAGGGCGGACGGGCCCTCGGCCGCGGACTGCCGGCGGGGCCGGGCGCCGCGACCGGGCGCATCGCATTCAACGCCGAACACGCCGTGCAGATGGCGAAGACCGATCCGGTGATCCTGGTGCGCGTCGAGACGTCGCCGGAAGACATCGCCGGGATGCACAGCGCCACCGGCATCCTCACGACGCGCGGCGGTCTCACGTCGCACGCGGCGGTTGTCGCGCGCGGCATGGGGCGGCCGTGCATCGTCGGCGCCGGAATGCTGCGCGTCGACTACTCGCGCGGCGAGCTGCGGAGCGAAGGCCACGAGCCGCTCGAAGAGGGCGACTGGCTCTCGATCGACGGAACGTCGGGCGAGATCATCGCCGGCAAGCTCGCGACGAAGCCGAGCGAAGTGATCCAGGTGCTCATCGAAGGCAGCATGAAACCGGAGGAGTCCGAGACCTTCCGGAACTTCGATCGCCTGCTGAAATGGGCCGATGAGATCCGCACCATGGGCGTCCGCACGAACGCCGACACGCCGAACGACGCGCGCGTCGCGCGGCTCTTCGGCGCGGCCGGCATCGGTCTCTGCCGCACCGAGCACATGTTCTTCGCGGAAGACCGGATCCTCCGCGTGCGCGAGATGATCCTCGCGCGCAACGAAGAAGGCCGCCGCAAGGCGCTCGCCGAGCTCCTCCCGTATCAGAAGGGCGATTTCGAAGGGATCTTCCGCGAGCTCGCGGGATTGCCGGTCACGATCCGCCTCCTCGATCCGCCGCTGCACGAGTTCCTGCCGCACACCGAGGCGCAGATCTCGGCGGTCGCGCGCGACATGGAGTGGGGATTCATCGAGCTCCGCGCGAAAGTGAACCAGCTCCACGAAACGAACCCGATGCTCGGCCACCGCGGCTGCCGCCTCGGCATCACCTTTCCCGAGATCTACGAGATGCAGGTCCGCGCGATCTACGAGGCCGCCTGCGCCGTCAAGAAAGACGGCGTCGACGCGCGTCCCGAAGTGATGATCCCTCTCGTCGGCACCGTCAAAGAGCTGCAGCTCACCGGCGAGATGGTCCGCCGCGTCGCGGCCGAGGTCATCAAGGAGCGCGGCGTCGAAGTGCCGGTGATCGTCGGCACCATGATCGAGATCCCGCGCGCTGCGCTGATCGCCGAGAAGCTCGGCGAGGTCGCGGAGTTCTTCTCCTTCGGCACCAACGATCTGACGCAGATGACGTTTGGCTACTCGCGCGACGACGCCGGCACCTTCCTCCCCGAGTACGTCGACAAGAAGATCCTCCCGAAAGACCCGTTCGAGTCGATCGACGTCGAGGGCGTCGGCCAGCTCGTGCGCCTCGGCACCGAGCGTGGCCGGAGCGCGAACGACAAATTGAAAGTCGGCGTCTGCGGCGAGCACGGCGGCGACCCCGACTCCATCCGCTTCTTCCGCAGCTGCAACCTCAACTACGTCAGCTGTTCCCCCTACCGCGTCCCCGTCGCCCGCCTAGCCGCCGCCCAGGCCGAGCTCGAGTTCAAGCACTACGAGGGTTAACGCGGCGCGGCGGTTGCACTTTCGCATGCATGATTCGCAAGCTGAAGTCAGGCGAGTACCGGCTCTATTCGCGGAAACCCGATCCGAAGAGCGGGAAGCGGCGGAACCTGGGGACCTTCAAGAGTCGCGCGGCTGCCGAGAAGCACGAGCGGGCGGTGCAGTACTTCAAGCACCACTGACGCTCACTCCTCCGTCTTCTCGATTTCTTCACGCTCGTCGCGGCCCAGGTAATGCGCGAACAGTTTCATCGGAGTACTGCAAAAGCCGATGATGTAGTCCAGCGTGTCTGCCATTGCGTCGAATCGGGGATCGCCGCTGTCGAGCTGCCTGCATACACGAGAAAAGACAGCGTAAAGGTCCGCCTGGCTGACGCCTTCGTCTCGCATCGCGACAGCCAGCCGGTAGACAGCGTCCGCGGGCGCCTCTTCTTTTAGCGCCGCCCAGACCCGCTGTTCGTGACCTTCGTTCACTCCTCGGTACCTTCGCGCCGCTCCTTCCACTGGTGGTAACCCCAGATGGCGCCGCCGACGATGAGGAGCACGAGGAGGCCCCACTTCTCGATGTGTGCGGCGCGGCCGAGGATGCGTTCGACCGCGCGGCCGAAGTAGTAGCCGGCGCCGGCGATGATGAACGCCCAGACGGCGCAGGTGATCGCCTCGTAGATCAGGAACTTGATCGCGGAGATGCGCGAGATCCCGATGATCACGGCGCACGTGATGCGCAGGCCGTAAAGCCACTGCGTAATGAAAATCGCGGGAGCGCCGTAGCGCTCGAACATGCGGATCCCTTTCCCGAAGTGCTTCTTCATTTTCGGAAAGCGGTCCAGCAGCTTGACCCCCTGCTTGCGCCCCAGCCAGAACCAGAAGACGTGACCGACGTACGCGCCGCTGAACGCGCAGAGGACGACGAGGAAGTATTCGAGGTAGCCGCGCTCGCAGAAGAAGCCGGCCATGACCAGAATCGTCTCCCCCTCCAGGAACGTCCCGACGACGACCGCGAGGTATCCAAACTTGTGGAGGAGGAGTTCCGGGCTCATGCGCGCCTCGGGAAGATGCAAAATCCGGGGCGGAATTGATGCGCACGCTCCTGCGGTTCCCGAGAGAAAGGAATCACGCCGATGAGACGACTGACGACACTTGCCGCCGCGCTTCTGATTGCTGCCCCGTTGCTCGCAGCAGATGCGCCCAAGACCGCTAACCCGCAGACGCAGACCGCGGCAGCGGCCCCGGAAGACTCGCCGCTCGTCGCCGCCGCAAAAAGGGCCGCGAAGCACCGGACCGGAAAGACGATGGTCATCACGAACGCGACGCTCGTGAAGAACAGCAACGCCGGTATCACGACGACCGACTCACAGCCCGCGATCACGCTGCCCAGTCCTGACGCGGCGTTGATCGCAATGCAGAACGGCACGAGGCCACAAACGAAGTCCACGCAGGGACGCCCTTCGCCCGCCGAGGAAGAGCGCCAGCGGCGTGCCGCGCAGCGCGCCGCCCGCGCCGAGGATGCCGGGCCGTACTCCGACAACCCGCACGGTGACGAAGTGACGATCGCCGCGGCGCAGAACCCGACGTCGGCGACCACGCAGAATCCGACGTCGACGACGACCCAGAATCCGGGCTACAGCCAGACGCAGAATCCGTCGACAGGGCAGGCGCAGAATCCGGATCAGATGCAGCAGAAAAAGCCCTAGTCCGAATCAACGTCCGCATCGCCATCAACGTTCTCGGGGCGCGCCTTCGCGCGCCTCGATCGTCCGGAGCATCTTCTCCAGCAACACCCAGAGCTGCTCGATCCGCTCTTCGATTCTCGTGAGCCGCGCGTCGAGGTCGCCGGTGCTCAGTTCCTCGAGTACATCCCAGAAGATCGGGTCGTTCGGCACGGTGCGGTTCGGCGCCTGACGCGCCGAGAGCGTCTGCTCGTCGCCTACGTCCTCCGGATAGAGCCGCTCGACCATGCTGCCGATCGAGCTCTCGGGCGCAATGAGCGGCGAAACCGTCATCCCCGCCGCGGTCTCGAGCCGAACGAGCGTGTCGATGTCGGTCGGATCCACCATCGCGACTTCCAGCCGTCCGTCGTCGTCGATCCGCACCGGGATGGCGCGGCACGCGAGAGCCACCTCGCGTGTCAGCTTGCGGACGATCCGTTTCGGGATGTCGATGTGCAGCAGGCTGATGCACGGGACGTCCATCTGCTTCGACAGGAAGGCGGCGAGCACGTTTTCGTCGATGAACTTCAGCTCCACGAGCGTCGATCCGAACCGCTTCCCGCTCTGGCGCTGCTCGGCAAGGGCAACCTGCATCTGCACCTCGTCGATCAGGTTCGCCGCCACGAGCATCTCGCCGAGGTTCTGACGCTGCATGAGAGGCGCATCGTAACGCAGTGTGTAGGGTGCGGCTCTCACCCGCACCAGGGCCGGCTGAGAGCCGGCCCCTACATGAACTCACGAGTGCCGGCGCATGTAGCGAACACCGCCGATCAACCCGGCCATCCAGGCGATGCTGTGCAGTCCGATTCGATGCGAGAAGGCCTTTGTCGTTTTCTGCCCGATCCGGAACAGGAGGAGTTTCTTCAACAGAGACAACATCTTGCACCTCCTTGGACCCACTAGAAGTGCAAGCGCACGGCCAAAATTAACGCGCTGCTTCCGCCTTCAGCGAGCGCGTCATTAGCCGCTGCAGCGCGTCGCGCGGCGACTCGCCCTCGTACAGCACGCGGTACATCTCCGTGGTGATCGGCATCTCGATCCCGTGCCGCTCGGCCAGCTCCTTCGCCGACTTCGACGTCTTCACCCCCTCGGCGACCTCGCGCGTCTCGCTGAGGATCTCCTGGAGCGTTCGCCCGCGTCCGAGTGCCACGCCGAGGCTCCGGTTGCGCGAGAGTGAGCCGGTGCAGGTCAGGACGAGGTCGCCCATTCCGGCGAGGCCGGCAAACGTCTCAGGCCGTCCGCCGAGCGCGATTCCGAGCCGCGTAATCTCGTGCAGCCCGCGCGTGATCAGCGCCGCCGTCGTGTTGTAGCCGAGCCCCAGCCCTTCGAGCACGCCGGCGGCGATCGCGATGACGTTCTTCAGCGACCCCGCCAGCTCCACGCCGACGACGTCCTCGGAGTGGTACATGCGGAACGTCGGCGACGAGAGCACCTGCTGGATCCGCTGCGCCGTCGCGACGTCGCGCGAGGCGATGACCGCCGCGGTCGGGAACCCTTTCGCCGACTCGACGGCGAACGTCGGTCCGGAAAGCGCGCTGAACGACGCGAGCTGATCGCCGAGGACCGAGGTCGAGATCTCCGACATCCGCTCCAGCGTCTGGTTCTCGATCCCCTTCGTGCCGGAGACGATGGTCACCGGCCCCGGCAGCAGCGGTTTGAGCTGCGCCAGCACGTTGCGGAAGTGATGGCTCGGAACGATCATGAAGATCGCGTCGCTGAACGTGGCCGCCTCGCGCAGGTCGCAGGTCGGCCGCACGTCCGCGGGGACCTCGACGTTCGGCAGGTAGAACGGATTCGTGTGCGTCTCGCGGATCGCCTCGGCGACCTTCGGGTCGTGCGCCCAGAGGACGACCTCGTTGTTGTTGCGCGCCGCCACGACCGACATCGCGGTGCCGAACGAGCCGGCGCCGATGACTGAGAGCTTCAATGCCCGTCCTTTCGCTCGCCCATCCGCCGCTCCGTGCCGTCCACCAGGCGTGCGATGTTCGAGTGGTGCTTCAGGATCACCGCGATGACGATCGGAATGCTCAGCATCACGCGCCAGAACGGCGCGTCGTGCGCCAGGAAGTGAAAGAAGATCGGAATGGAAGCCGCGGAGAGGATCGACGACAGCGAGACGAAGCGCGTCGTGATCAAAACGAGGATGAACACGATGATCGCCGCCGCGACGACGATCGGATCGAGCGCCAGGAACGCGCCGGTCGCGGTCGCAACGCCTTTCCCGCCATGGAACCGCAGCCACAGCGGAAACATGTGCGCCAGGACGGCGATGAACGCCGCGAGCGCAACCCAGAACTCCTTCGACTGCAGCGGCCCGCCCGACGCCGACGCAGCGATCGGCCACTCCGGCCGCGCCACCAGCCACCGCGCCACCTCGACGGCGGCGTATCCCTTCGCGATGTCCAGCAGCAGAGCGATGATCCCCGGCGCCTTCCCAAACGACCGCGCCACATTCGTCGCCCCGACGTTCCGCGACCCATGCTGCCGAATGTCCGCGCCCGCGAACATCCGCACCACGAGATAGCTGAACGGAATCGACCCGATCAGGTACGCCGACACGATGAGCGCCAGAGGCAGCATCGCGGCGCATTGTAGCCGCCACCGGAGATCGTGAGGCGACTGCGCGAGGCGGACGACACCGCGACCGTGATCGGAGGCTTCCTTCTTGATTTCGGTTGGGCCGAGGTAGGAATCTCCAGGCTGGCGTCACACCCCAACAAGGACGTGCGGAATGAATGTCGAAAGTTGGTGTCTCGAGCTATTCAAGGCGGCGCTCGCGTTGCTTGTTACCGTTGTCTTTGGCTCCAAGGTCGTCGCGGCGTGGCAAATGCGAAACAAGCGGCGCGAACTCGACATCATCGCAGCGACACAATTTCAGCAAATCTATGGTGAGTACAAACAGATTTGGCGTCTGTGGAAGATCTATCAAGACCCTGATCGGGAAAAGTTCCAGCCGGCCGCCGGGACATGGTGGATCTTGATAGACCGTGCTGCGGCCGCAGAAGCAAGACTGGAGGCTCTCGTCGTGAAGCTGGTTGTCGAGCGCCGCCTCACCGATTCAGAAATCAACAGCCTTGGTCTTTTCCGGCAGGGCTTTCAACAACTACGGCAAGGGATTCGCGAGTCGAACCCACTGAAATATAGTCATGAGCAACCGGAGTACCGACTGTTCAACAAACTGGCAACGGAAGTCGCTTGCATTCTGCTGACAGAAAAAGCACTAACGAGTCCTGATCCCGGTGAGGCCAGCGAGCAATTGACACGAATTGTCAATATCAGGCAGGAGGATTGGTGCGCCGCTGTGAAGGCTGTCTAGTTTGAAGGTAACCGGCTCGTGGCTCAACGGGCTAAGCTCGCACCAGGAGTTGACAACACGCCGTTCGTTGCCGCCTTTCCCCCCGAGTGCCAACTTCGGCTATTCTCCGACGTGAGGCGCGGCGCGCCGCGCCGCGCGCCAAAGACGTTAGCCCGTAATTTCCGGTGCATGGTGAACTTGTATGCGCGTTCATTCTTTCGCGGCTTGCCTGACCATCCCATGGCCGCCAACGGCAACGTTCGCAGACAAAGTCAACGTCTGCCTTGTAGTTGTCACGACCCTTTACCTAATCGTGACCACTTGCATATGGCTCACGGCTAAGCGCAGCCTGAAACTCGCTTTCCTTGATCTTCGGCCATGGGTGACGACGGGCTCGTTTGGCAAGGAAGGTCATGCGATCAAGGTGGATCCGGGAACAAGAACAGTCTTCTCAACTGACATGAAGAACGTCGGCCGAACGCCTGCGTTCATCAGCAAAGCGGGGACGATCACAAACGTCTATCGCGCGGTTCCGCAGCAGGTTCCGGCGCTACCGCCTGGAAGCGCTCCGGTTCTTGCTCCCGGTGATGAACGCGAACTTGCGGTCATCATTCCAGCCATCCAGCCGGCTCATCTATCTCAAATAGGGTCCGCACTTCACCTCATCGCGTTTGTCGTTATTGAGTATGCGGATTCCCAAGGACGCCGGCACAAGACCGTCTCAGCTCATGAACTCGTTCAGTACCCAGGGACCCAAACCTTCCGGTGGCAAGACCTTCCTGAGCACGGCGAGATGTCCTGACTGGCGCGGCGAGTTAACTCCCGCTTGGCCGGACGCTGCTCGTTCGCTGCCGGTTCCCCCTACAGCGACGGTCTGGTAGAAGGGCCGCGCCGGTGAAGCGCACCTCCGTCAGCCGGACGCAAATGGACTCGTCGAACTCATCGACGAGCAGTTCAATGCGACGTTTGCGCCGCCTTGATTCCGGTCGAAGAAGCGCGACGAAGTTCCGTCGATCGACTTGGCCAGTTGATGTTGCAACCTGCATCACTCCGTACGGTCTGCAGACAACTAATGACGACAAGTTGGGGTCGCATCTGGAGAATCTAACTTCTTGGGCCCGTGCCCAAGGATGAAGGCACGCGGCGGCTGATCGAAAGGCCGCCAGTCCGGCCTCTACACGGCCCGTGTTACCGACGTCGCGAGACCTCGCGCACCAGGTCCGCAGCTTCAACGCCGAGGGCATCGGCGAGATTCAGGACGATCGTGAGTGTCGGAACGTTCTCGCCACGTTCGATGAATCCGATGTAGCTAACGCTCAGGTCCGTCCGCTCGGCAAGGGATTCCTGCGTGAGCCCACGTTCGCTTCGAAGCTTTCGAACAAGTGAACCGAACACTTCGCCATCGCGCGTTCGCTTTTTTCTCCGCGACACCCTTACATCATGACTATGGTAGGCCTATATTGACGAGCGACTATGGTAGCGATTCGCGAGCGCAGCTCACGAGTCGCATCGCTCGAACGGAGGTCATCCTTGACGCAAGTCGCCGTATTCGGACCAGCGCTCGCTAAACCGCTGAATCGTCGCCGGCGGATCACCGTGGAGGTGCCGGAGTTCGTCATTCGTGCGATCGAGTTTCGTGTCGAGGAGGCGAATCAAGGGTTCTGCAGCGGCGAGGAAGTCGGTTTCAACGACGTGATCGAATGGCTCCTGGCGACAGAGGTGTCTTTACGCCGTATGCCCGTCCTCGAGCAGAGCATTCCCGGTTTCACAGCCGCGATGTTCGCATGGCTCAGGAAGCGACGTATCAGCCGCCGGAGGTCGACGAGTGAGTCACTTCTTCGGTGTCGTCGCGGCTCTTCGCGTGGAGTGGTTGGTCTGAGTTCTTCCAACGCCGTAGAGGGCCAGCCGACGGGTGCGGTAACCTCTTGCGTGTGGAGTGGAGTGACGCTGACTTTGACGGCTTGTCTTGGCACGACAATCACGTCCATGGCATTCAGGTCGAGGTTGACAACCCTGATCACGGCACAGGGATCCTCACGCTCGATCTTGACCACATCATCGAATGGCTTCCGCCGCGGGCGGCCGGAGAGTCTTTTCGGTTTCGCGTGGCTCCAGCCCGCTTGATATTTCATGAGATATCGAGCCTCCGGCTTGAGATTGACTGGGCAGCTGTCACGGCGGGCATGATCCCGTTCTCTATCGGGCAGATCACGCGTCGGAAGCTGGAGTACGCCACCGGTTACACGTCGTGGGCGTGGACGATTGACGTGAACTGGCCCAAAGGTGCGATCACGTTTGACAGTCCCCGTTTCACGCAGCGCCTCTCGGGTCGCGTCATCGAAGCCGGCGAACAATGTTTGACGGTCGAGCAGCGTTCAACCGCGTAGATGGATGGCGACAACGCGCCGCGTGGAGTTGAGCAACGTGCCGGCGTCGCGCGCCAGCCGACACGGCCGCGGCGAGCTTTATGCCGTGATCGCAGACAGTAATGTCGCGATTGCGAGCGGAAGCGCCGTGATCACGGGCGGGGTCGTTGTGACCGAGGACCAATGCGGTGAGCGCGAACGGCGAGGCGGCGATCGCGAACGGCGGGGCGGTGAGCACGAACGGAGAGCCGTTGATTACGAACGGGGAGCCCGTGATTACGAACGCGCAGCTGGCGATTACGAACGCGGTACGTGTGATCTGCCACGGCGAGGCGGTGATTACGGACGGCCAAGCGGCGATCGGAGACGGTGGGGCGGCGATACCTGACGGGTGCTCCGTAATTTCCCCGCGGCACGCCCCGATCAAACGGAATCACACGCCGCTGATTCGACATCACACCGTCTGCGTCCGCGATCACGCCACCGCCGCTCGACCTCACGCCCGCTCCGTTCGACATCACGGCGCCGTCGTTCGACGTCACGCCTACTTTGTTCGCAATCACGTCGTTGAAGTTCGACATCACGCCCTCTCAGTCCGCGATCACACCATCAACGTCAGCGAGCACACCATCGCAGTTGCGCATCGCGCCCTGGCCGCTCGCGATCACGTCGTGCGGATGCAAATCACGCCGTGATTTGCCCGATCACGCGCTCCGATCCCAACGAACGAAAAAAAACTTCGCATACCCTCTTGACAACGGCCGAGCTCAATCCTAATTTGTCGCCATTGGTCAGCGTTCGTAAGAACAAAGACCATGCGGCTGTCGGCGGTAGGGGCTTCCCGGATGGGACAAAAGTCTTTACCGGTGCGGGAGTTGAGCTTGCTCCTCCTGCCGCGAGACGCCCGAGGTGTACACCTCGGGACAATCACTAACCGGAAGTGTCGGCGTGTGGCCGCTACTTCCAGCCGGTGGCCGCCTCGCACCTGTCGACAGGTCCTGGATGTCACCACCGGTCTTAACCGCCCTTGTGGCAGAAAGATCAGTGTCATGTACATCAAAAACCAGACCCTGAACACAACCACCCCACCCCCGGCTGCGGACGCGCCGCAGCCAACCCTTTCCCTCAAGCCCGAGACGATTGTCGAGCAGTTGCGCGCGATCGGCAGCCAGCTTCCGGAGGCCACTCCGATGACTGCCGCTCAGCGAAACACCGTTCGCAATCACGCTCGGACGGCGAAAAACGGCGAGATCCTGCAGTCGACGATCAGCATGGTCGGCACCACGGACGCCATCTCGACCCCCGTCGGTCACGACGCGGACGGGGTGCGCCAGTTGTGCGACGACTCGAACCGCTGGGCCGTCGTCGAGGATGAGCTTCGTGCCCTGCTGAACGGCGTTTCCAGTGCAAACCTGGTGCGCCGCCAGCAGCTCGCCGCCATCGCCGATACCGCGTTCACGGTCGGGCAGCGGCTGGCTCGCTATCCGGAGCACGCCGCACTCGTTCCGCACGTCGCGGAGATCAAGCGCCTGAAGAATCTCGGCCGCCGGAAGAAGGCCCCGAAGACTCCTCAGTCGCCGGCTCCCGACGTACCCGTGACGCCGCACGCGTGAAGGTGATCGGGAGGTAGACCCGGCCGGGCGCGTTATGTGCGCGCCCGGCCACTTTCAGCGCGGCTATGTGACGACGAGGCGCTCGACCGCGGCGCGCAAGGCTGCCGGGTCAACAGCCGGGAATCGATAGAGCTGCGATTCGATCTCGCTGAACAGTGACCGCAGCATATTCGTGTCCACGAGGCCTTCGGAAACCATCATCCGCACGTCCTCATGGTCCTTGCGATGGCCACGTTCCAGTTTCGATAGCGCTTGCGAATAGAAGTCGAAGTGATGAAATGACAACAATCCCTCACGCGCGATGAACAGGCTGCGATCCTCCCACCCTGGAAGAGGAGGGAGGAAATCGAGCGGTGACGCCAGCTCGACGTTGATTTGAAGACTTTCTTTCAAGTTTGGGATGGCACGTAGGACGCGATCATTCTCGGGCACGATGCGCATGTCGACGTCTACGGTGCTCAGCCGCCACCCTTGCAGGACCGCGCTCGCACCGCCGGTGAGGTAGATCCGGCCCGCCTCGCGTGCCTCGGCGGCGAGCGCACGCATGAACGCGCGGAGCTTGTCGCTCGTTACCGGTTCGCGCATTCCATGGCGCGCTCGAAACTGACGAGACGTCGGATCAGCGCGTTGTACTGCGAATGGGCGGCATCGCCTATCGAAGCGGAAAGCTTTGCGTAGAGGCGATCTTCCGGATAGTCCGGCGTGTCGGGGACATCGAACCCGAGTCTCCTCAGGCGGGGCGCGCCGATCAGCACCAGGAGCGATTCAATCGACTCGACTCCGTTGGCGAGATCGCTCAATCCGGCGCGGACGAGATCGGCGCCCGGAAGCGCGTCAGAGAACTCCACCACGAGCCGAGTATAGCCCGCTGGATATCTTTCAAACCCGGGCGGCGTCGGAACGTATTACCACTTGTGGGCCTACCAAACCGGCGCAGGGTATCCGTGCAGAAAGCGCTCTCCGTGATCGCCTGGCTGGTGGCGTGGGGATGGGCGCTGATCGCGGGGGTTGGCGGCTTCGCGCTCCTCCTGCATCAAGGTCCGTTGCCGATCACGAACGGCTGGTTTGCCATGTTCTCGGGCATCGCTGCCTGTCCGCTCACCGCGAGGCTCGTGAAGAGATATGCGCGCGTGGTGGTTCCCGGCTATGTTCAACTCGCGGTCGCGCTGCTCATCTTCATTGCGGGGCGTGTCGCCGTGGTGGTCTTGCTTCACCGCCCGTTTCTGCCTGCCGGACTCATGGCCGGTGCGATTGCGGCCGCCGCACTTGTGCTGTGCAGTTTCGCTTTCTCGGAGCCGCACGCCGAGTCGCGCGGCTAGACCCCCTCAAACGCGTTCTCGAGATCCCCGATCAGGTCTTCGATGTCCTCGATGCCGACGCTGATGCGGACGAGGCCGGGGGTGATGCCGAGGCGTTTGCGGGTTTCGACGGGGACGGAGGCGTGGGTCATGGTTTCGGGGTGGGAGATCAGGGTCTCGACGCCGCCGAGCGACTCGCCGAGGGAGCAGAGGCGGACGCGGTCGAGGAACTTCTTGGCGTTCGCGTACGAGCCGAGCTCGAAGGAAATCAGGGCGCCGAAGCCGTTCATCTGTCTCTTCGCCAGCTCGTGCTGCGGGTGGTCGGGGAGGCCGGGGTAGTTGATCTTCTGCACCTTCGCGTGGTGCGCGAGGTAGTTCGCCATCGCGCCGCCGTTCTCTTCGTGGCGCTTCATCCGGACGGCGAGGGTCTTCACGCCGCGGAGGACGAGCCAGGAGTCGAAGGGGGAAAGGATCGCGCCGACGGCGTTCTGCAGGAAGCCGATCTTCTCGGCGATCTCGTCGGAGTTCGAGACGACGACGCCGCCGACCGAGTCGGAATGGCCGTTGAGGAACTTGGTCGTGGAGTGGACCACGATGTCGGCGCCGAGCTCGATCGGCCGCTGCAGGTACGGCGAGCAGAAGGTGTTGTCGACGACGACCAGCGCTCCCCGCTTGTGCGCGACGTCGGCGCACGCCGCGATGTCGGTGATGGTCATCATCGGGTTGGTCGGCGTCTCGAGGAAGACGATCTTGGTGTTGTCGCGCAGCGCGCTCTTCACGTTCGCGACGTTCGAGGTGTCGACGTACGTGAACTCGATTCCGAACTTCTCGCAGACTCGCGAGAAGAGCCGGTACGACCCGCCGTACATGTTCTCGCCGGCGATGACGTGATCGCCTTTTTCGAGCATGCGGAAGACGGTGTCGGTGGCCGACATCCCCGAGGCGAAGCAGTGCGCGTGTTTGCCGCGCTCGAGCGCGGCGAGGTTCGCTTCGAGGGCCGAGCGCGTCGGGTTCTTCGTCCGCGCGTACTCGTATCCCTTGTGCTTGCCGAGCTCAGGCTGCACATAGGTTGATGTCTGGAAGATCGGAACGGAAACGGCGCCGGTGGTTTCCTCGGGCTCTTGACCCGCGTGAATGCAGTCTGTCGAAAATCCCATGGGTCAGGTTCCCTCAGGCGGTTTTGCCCATTTCGTGTAGATGCCCTTCGACATGTAACGCTCACTCGCGTCCGGAATGAGCGTGACGACGCGCTTGCCGCGGCCGAGGCGCTTGGCCACCTCCAGCGCGGCATGAACGTTCGCTCCCGCCGACGACCCGCCGAGGATGCCTTCCTGCGTAGCGAGGCGTCGCACCATCACGAACGCGGGATCGTCGTAGACCTGAATGACTTCGTCGGCGAGCGTCATGTCGAGCACCGGCGGGATGAACGACGAAGCGCCGATCCCTTCGACCTCGTGCGGGCCGGCCTCGCCGCCCTTCAGGATCGAGCCCTGCGGCTCGACGACGACGCACCAGCACTTCGGATTGCGCTCTTTCAGATACTTCGCGACGCCGCTGAACGTGCCGCCGGTCCCGGCACCCGCGACCCACGCATCGACGCGTCCGTCCATCTGCTCCCACACCTCGGGGCCGGTCGTTTCGTAATGCGATTCGGTGTTGTACGGGTTCGCGAACTGCTGCGGGACGTACGAGTTCGGAATGGTCTTCGACAGCTCCTGCGCCTTCGCGATCGCCGCCTTCATCCCGTCGGCCGCCGGCGTGAGGACGACTTCGCCGCCCAGCGCCTTCATCACTTCGCGCTTCTCGATCGAGAAGTTTTCGGGGACGCAGAGAATGACGCGGTATCCGAGGCGGACGCCGGCGAGCGCGAGCCCGACGCCGGTGTTGCCGGCGGTCGGCTCGATGATCGTGCCGCCCGGCTTCAGCTCGCCGGCCTTCGAGGCCTTCTCGATCATCCCGATGCCGATGCGGTCCTTGACCGAGAAGCCGGGGTTGAGCAGCTCCATCTTGACGAAGAGATCGGCGTCGTCCGCAGCCGGGATGTGGGTGAGACGGACCATCGGCGTGTTGCCGATGAGATCGAGGACGCTGTCGACAGGTTTGCTGAGAGGACGGTTGTGAGGGTGCGCCAAAGCGCGCGGATCATAAACGATCCGGAACGAAAAACGGCGGCCCGGAGGCCGCCGTTTTAGGATGCGATGCTTTGTCTTACGCCCAGCTGGAGTGGCGGGAGGCGCCACGGCGGGAGTTGTAGCAATCGCGGCAGTAGACCGGCTTGCCGCTCACCGGGGTGAACGGCACTTCGGTGGCAACACCGCACGAATCGCACGTGACGCTCACCATCTGGCGGTCGCGAGAGCCGCCATTTCCGTCGCGCGAGGTCTTCCGCTTGTCGCGGCAGACCTTGCAGCGCTTCGGCTCGTTCGTGAATCCACGCTCCGCGTAGAAAGCCTGCTCATTCTTCGAAAAGAGAAACTCCCCGCCGCAGTCGATGCAGTTCAGGGTTTTGTCATTGAAGGTATCCATGAAACTCTGGTCTCCTAAGTAACCGTTTGAAAAATGTGCCGCAGCCTACTCGTAGCGGGGTGCCGCGACTTCAAGCCCCGCGATATTCTTGGGATTCACAACGAACCTGAGCGATCGCCCCCCTTCAGCCGACGAATACAAGTCGCCCCGCGACGCAATCTGCTGTCTGGGGAGTGTCATTCGCTTGGATTCGTTGGCTCACTTTTTAGCATAGGTGCTCGGCAAACCGGAAGAGAGAAAACGTTCGTCAAAATAAGTCGTCAATCAATTGACCATCCAAAATCATACGGTTCGTATCGGCCCGGCCGGTTGGAGTTACAAGGACTGGGAGGGGATCGTCTACCCGCCGCACGGATCGCGATTCGATCCGCTGGCGTACCTCGCGCAGTACTTCGACACGATCGAGATCAACTCGCCGTTCTACCGGATCCCGCCGCCGGCTCACGCGAAGAGCTGGACGCGCCGCGTGACCGGAAACCGCAATTTCAAGTTCACGACGAAGATCTATCGCGGCTTCACGCACGAGGACGCGAGCCTCGCGCGGGGAGACGTGAAGGCGTTCCAGGATTACCTGGAACCGCTCGCGACCGCGAACGTCCTCGGCGCGATCTTGCTGCAGTTCCCCTGGAGCTTCCGCAACACTCCGGAGGCGCGCGTGAAGCTCGTCGATCTGTTCGACGCGTTCCGCGATTACCCGAAGGCGCTCGAGGTGCGGCACGCCTCGTTCCAGAACGACGACTTTTTCGCGTTCCTCGACGAGCAGGACGTGGCGTGGGTGAACGTCGATCAGCCGCTTTTCGCCGACTCGGTCAAGCCGGCCGAAACGGTCACCGGTCCGCTCGCGTACGTGCGGCTCCACGGCCGCAACTATGAGAAGTGGTTCGCCCACGCCGAGTCGTGGGAGCGCTACAACTACCACTACTCTCACGAGGAGCTGGAGCCGTGGGCCGGCCGCATCGCGAACATGGCGAAGAGCAAAGAGGCATACGTGATCACGAACAACCACTTCCGCGGCCAGGCGATCGCCAACGCGGGAGATCTGAAGGAAGCGCTCGGAATGATTGGCGAAGTGCCTCCAGGTGTGCGACAACTCTATCCGGGTGAGCCGCGATAGCTTCCGGCGGGAACACGAACCCCTCATCCGCCTTCGGCACCTTCTCCCCTCTCACGAGGGGAGAAGGACGCTCGATTGGTGGATCTCGCGAGGCTCCTCAATCGAGTACCCTTCTCCCCCGCTTTTTGGGGGAGAAGGTGCCGAAGGCGGATGAGGGGGCCGGGGCTCGCGCGAGGGTAAATTTTTGACGATGAGAAAGAAACGCGTGGTCGGGACCGCCGGCCACATCGATCACGGGAAGACGTCGCTCGTTCGCGCGCTCACTGGCGTCGATACGGATCGGCTGCCGGAAGAGAAGCGGCGCGGGATCACGATCGACCTGGGGTTCGCGTCGCTGTTCACGGACGAGTACCAGATCGGCTTCATCGACGTGCCGGGGCATGAGCGATTCGTGAAGAACATGCTCGCGGGTGTCGGCGGGATCGACTCGGCGCTGCTGGTCGTTGCGGCGGATGAGTCGATCAAGCCGCAGACGCGCGAGCACTTCGCGATCTGCCGCCTGCTCGAGATCCCGACGGGCGTCGTCGCCATTACCAAGAGCGACCTCGCCGATCCCGACATCGTCGATCTGGTGCGGCTCGAGATCGAGGAGCTCGTCGCCGGGTCTTTTCTCGAAGGCAAACCGATCGTCCCGTGCAGCAGCACGACCGGCGCCGGGATCGACGACGTGAAGCGCGCGATCATCGCCTCGGTCGCCGCCGTCCACGACCGCGACGCGACGACGCGCGTTTTCCGTCTCCCGATCGATCGCGTGTTCACGATGAAGGGCTTCGGCTCGGTCATCACCGGAACGACGTACTCGGGCCGCATCGACAGCGAGCGCGAAGTGGAGGTCCTTCCCGGCACCGATCGCAGCCGCGCCCGCGCGATTCAGGTCCACGGCGAGCCGCGCGATTTCGCGTCCGCCGGCGAACGGACGTCGGTGAATCTGGCGGACATCCCGCTCGAGCAGTTGCACCGCGGCCAGCAGCTCGTCCCGCCGGGGACGCTGCGGCCGTCGCAGATCATCACCGCGCGGCTCGATCTCCTCGCCGACTCGAAGCCGCTGAAAGAGCAGACGCGCATCCGCTTCCACCACCTCGCGTCGGAGCTCCTCGGCAACGTTCGTTTCGTCGACGACACGGAAGGCGAGCTGGCGCCGGGCGGCAGTGCGTACGTGCAGATCCGGCTCGAGTCGCCCGTCGTCGCGGTGGCCGGCGATCGCTTCGTCATCCGTCGCTACTCGCCGGCGTTCACGATCGGCGGCGGCGTGATTCTCGACGCGCACCTCCCGAAGCTGAGCCGCAACACGCGGCCGGAGATCCTGCAGACGCTGGAGCGCGGCTCATTGATCGAACGCGTCGAGCTGATGGCGAAGCTCGCCGGAATGCGCGGCCTTTCCATCGAGGAGATCCAGGCGCGGAGCGGGATCGTGAAGGCGACGCTCGCGAAGGAGCTGAAGGCCCTTCCGCACCTCGCGAAGTTCGCCGACGGCAAGTGGATCCACGACGACGTGGTGGTCGAGTTCCGCCGCCGCGCGATCGAGTTCCTCGACCGCTATTTCAAGACGAACAAGGTCGCGGTGAGCGTCCCGAAGGGCGAGTTCGTGCAGAAGCTCTTCCCCCACGACGCCGACTCCGCGTTGATCAACTTTCTGCTGCAGGATCTCGTGCGCGAGAAGATCGTCGCGATTCAGGGCGATGCGCTCGAGATCCCAGGCCGCTCGAAGACCCTCGGAGGCGCCGAGGGGGAGATGGCGCGCGCGATCGAAGCGAAATACGCGAGCGCGGGACTCGCGCCGCCCGCTGTCTCCGAGATCATCAACGAGAAGATGTGGAAGCCGAAGATGATCGAGGGGGTCATCAGCTTTCTCGTGAAGCAGGGGACGCTGGTGCGCCTCGCGGAAGGCGTCTACCTGCACAAAGAGGTGCTGGTGAAAGCGCGCGAGACGATCAGCGCAAAGCGCGGCGAGACGATCGACGTCGCGCAATTCAAGGAGCTCTTCGGCCTTTCGCGAAAGATCGCCATTCCGCTACTGGAGTGGTTTGACCGCGAGGGCGTCACGAAGCGGGTCGGCGATTCGCGTCAGGTTTTGTGACCGGAACGGCGACCGGCTTCAGACCGCAACGGTCGTTCACCTCGACGCGCAGCGACGTCAGAGGATCCGCCGCGACCCATGCGATCCGTTGCTGGCTCAGCGTCTTCTTCAACGCGCCGACGGCGGTCGCCACTTTGTACCGTGTCGAGATGTCGACCACGTTCCCCCATCCACGCGGGTCCGTCTTCACGATCGACCAGACGAAGAGCGGAACGCCGAGGCGCTCGAGATAGCGGCGAATGACGGCGGGGCTGAGGAGGCTGAAGTCGGGGATCTCCTCGAGGAGCAGCACGACGGCGCGCCGGCGCCCGCTCTGATACGCGGCGAGGCCCGCCACGCCGACCGCTTCCGCGAAGCGTCGCGGGCCGTCCGGAGCCGGCTTCAAAAAGCGCGTCAGGAGCCACGGCATGCCGAAGTAGCTGGCGGAGAAGTCGGTCGTCGGCTGGAAGAGGCTGTAGGTCGGCTCGCCGCGCGCGGCGAACTGCTGCGGAGTGGCCCAGAGGATCCGCTGATTCGCGTCGGGATCGATTTCGAGCTCGCGCTGGAACGGATCGACCCACCACGCGCTGGATGTCCAGTTCGGTGGAGGCAGATTCCCCACGGGATCTTTCACGATGATCACCAGCGCGGCCGGCTGCTCCAACGCGTCCGCGCGCAGCGGAGCGCCGTCGATCGAAAAACAGCCGTCGAGCTTTTCGGGAGCGCTTCTCCGCGACAACGTAACGAGCACCGGCGTCAGGTCGGAGCTCAACGTCTGCCCCAACCCTCCTGAGATGGCCATTTCGTTCCGCGCTTCCTCGCCGTCTTCGAATTGCATCGAGGCGGAGAGGACGTGCGGCTGCGACCACCCGACGTCCGGCAGTTTCGCCGTGAAGTTTGACCCGATGGGCACAGCTTGGCCGTCGAGGGTCATCCGGGCGGACGCCGGCTTGCTGTGCTTGCGATTGCGGCCCACCAGCTCCACACGCGCGGGCAGTCCGTCTTCGTTCTTCACGAGAATCTCGACCTCGGCAAAGCCGCGCGGGAGATTCACGTCCTGCGACGTCCGCGCGATCTCGTAGCCCCTCGCGTCGTATCCGATGGCGACGAGCCGCTGCGGGATCAGCTCGGGTCCGAAATCGATGGCCGCCGACCACGGCGCGTGCGGAGTGGTGGCGACCGTACGCCCGCCGAGCTCCAGCCGGATCGAGGCGATCGCCGGATCGGCCTGCAGCGAGACCGTCGCCGGTCCGGTCGTGAGGCCGAGGAAGAACGTGAGGAAAACGAGTTGCGGCATCGGCTCAGTGCCGAGTGTACGCGCGCCCGATCGCGAAGAGCGACGCCGGAACGTTCTTCGACTCGATCCGAGTGACCGTCTTGTCGACGACGAGCTTCTTGTTGAGGTACGGCAGCTCCGCGTGCTCGGCAAGCGGGAACCCCTGCGCCGGAACGCCGCTCATCATCGAGAAGAGTTGCGGCGGAATGGCAGGGTGGTTTCCGATCCAGAGCTGGCGCACGTAGCCACCTTTACGCTCGGTCCAAAGAGTGGCGTTCACGCCTTGCAGCGGCTTCGTCTCGCGCGTCGCGTCGAGATCGTGTTTGTCCCTGGCCGGAGCGAGCGGCTGCGTGCGATACGCCTTCGCAATCTCATCGACTAAGGTCACCGTATTCGCCTTTAGATCGAACAACCGCCACTGATCGATCTCCTCGAGCGATCGCGCCTTGTCGCCCGCGATGACGATCGTATGCGTGAACGTCTTGTTGTCCGGCTGGATCTTCGTCTCGATGGTGATGACCGTGGCGCGGACCTGCGGGACTGCGGCAGCGGGCGCGCGCTTCACTTCCGCTTTGCACGCAGCGAAAGCGAGCAGTATCAGGGCTAGTCCTTTGCGTCGTACCAGCTTGGTCCCCATCGCGTGTCGACCGCCAGCGGCACCGCGAGCGGAAAGATGTTCTCCATCGTATCTTTCACGATCTTCGCCACCTCCGGCGCTTCGGTTTCGCTGGCCTCGATGACGATCTCGTCGTGCACGGTGAGGAGCATGCGCGCGACGCGCGGGTCGAGTCGGGCGTCGAGCGCGATCATCGCCAGCTTCAGAATGTCGGCCGCGGTCCCCTGGATCGGTGCGTTCGTCGCCATCCGCTCCGCGTTGCCGCGGACGGTGAACGACTTGTTGTGGATCTCGGGGATGTAGCGGACGCGCCCGAACAGCGTCGTCACCTTCCCGGTCGACCGCGCCTCATCGAGGGTGCGGTCGAGGTACGCCTGGATCTTCGGGTAGCGCGCGAAGTAGGCGTCGATGAAGTCCTTCGCCTGTCCCGTCGGGATGTCGAGCTCATTCGACAGCCGGAACGCCGACATGCCGTACAGCACGCCGAAGTTGATCGTCTTCGCCGCGCGGCGCTGGTCATGCGTCAGCTGCTCCGGCGGGATGTTGAACATCTTCGAGGCGGTCGCACGGTGGATGTCGTCGCCGCGGCGGAAGGTCTCGATCAGGTCGGCGTCGCCGGAGATGTGCGCGAGGATGCGCAGCTCGACCTGCGAGTAGTCGGCCGACAGCAGCACCTGTCCGGCGTCCGCGACGAACGCCTTCCGGATCGAGCGGCCGAGCTCCGTCCGGATCGGGATGTTCTGCAGGTTCGGATCGGACGACGAAAGACGCCCCGTCGCCGCCACCGCCTGGTTGAACGACGTGTGCACGCGGCCGTGCGAGTCGACGAGCTGCGGGAGCGCGTCGATGTAGGTCGACTTCAATTTGTGCAACTCGCGGTGTTGGAGGATGAGCTGCGGCACGACGAAGCCGTGCGACGCGAGCTCCTGCAGCACGTCGACGGAGGTCGAGAACGCCTTCGTGCCCTTCGTCTTCTTGTTGGACGGATAGTTCAGTTTCTCGAACAGGATGTGCCCGAGCTGCTGCGGCGAGTTGATGTTGAACTCCGTCCCCGCCTCGGCGTAGATGCGCGTCTCGAGCTCGGCGAGTTGCACGCCCATGTCGTTCGACATCCGGTGCAGCAGCGCGACGTCGACCGGAATCCCGCGTGCCTCCATTCGCGCCAGGACGGGAATCAGTGGCAGCTCGATCTCCTCGTAAATCTTCACGAGTGCCGATTCGCGGCGGAGCTCCGGCTCGAGCACGTCGCGGAGGTCGAGCGTGATCGTCGGCTTCTCGCCGAGGTAGGGGACGTAGGGCCCGATGGCGGTGGATCCGATCTCGTGGTCGGCGGCGAAGAGCGGCGCCGTCTTCGCGATGTCTTTCCGCGTGAGGACGTCCTGCTTCAACCGGTCGCGCGCGATGTTCCCGAACGCGTGCGACGGGAGGCCGGGGTTGATCACGTACGACATGATCATCGTGTCGGACCACTTGCCTGGTACCGGCCAGCCGTTGGCGGCGAGGCGGCGCATCTGCTCCTTCGCGTCGTGCGCGACGAAGGTGCGGTCGGCCTGCAACGCTTCGCGCAGCACGGCCGCGAAATCGGTGTTCCCGCCGACGCTCGGCGACAGTGGAACGATGAGCGCTTCATTCGCGCGCTTCGCGAGCGAGACCGCGATCACTTCGTCGAACGCGTCGGCGGTGTTCGACTCGAACCAGATCGCGAGCGGCTCGTCGTCGCTGATGAATTCGCGAACGTCGTCGACGGTCGTGGCGACGCGGAAATCGCGCACCGTCGGCGGCGCTTCCGGGAGGAACTCCTGCATCAGCGACGCGAACTCGAGGCGGGAGAAGACGTCGTGCAGCTTCGCGCGGTCCGGCTCGCCGCGTTCGAGCGATTTGAAGTCGATGTTGGTGACGTCGAGATCACACTTGATCCGCGCCAGGTCGCGCGAGAGGAACGCCTTGTCGCGATTCTCCTCGAGCTTCTTCCGCTGCGCCGGCTTCAGTTTGTCGAGATTCTCGTAGACGCCCTCGAGCGAGCCGAAGTCGGTGATCAGCGACTTCGCCCCCTTCTCGCCGATGCCGGGGACACCGGGGATGTTGTCGATCGCGTCGCCCCAGATCGCCATGACGTCGACGACTTTCTCGGGCAGCAATCCGAACGCTTCGCCGACTCCTTTGGCGTCGTACAGCACCTCGCGGCCGGTGTGGTAGAACGAGATGCCGTCGCCGACGAGCTGGAAGAAGTCCTTGTCCGACGTCGCGATCACGACGTCGTAGCCGCGGTCGCGGGCCGCGCACGCGAGCGAGCCGATCAGGTCGTCGGCTTCCCAGTCTTCCACGCCGATGACCGGGATCCGGAAGCCCTCCAGCACCTCATTGACGAGCGGGAGCTGGACGACGAGATCGTCCGGCATCGGACGCCGGTCCTTCTTGTAGTCCTCGTACGCCTCGTGGCGCGTCTTGGCGCTGCCGATGTCGAACGCCACGGCGATGCAGTCGGGGTTGTGGTCCTTCAGCAGCTTCCGGAGCATCTGCGTGAAGCCGTAGACGGCGTTGGTGGCGAGGCCGGCCGAGTTCGTCAGGCCGCGGATGGCGAAGTAGGAGCGGTAGACGTTGTTGGAGCCGTCAATGATGAAGAGTTTGGGACGTTTTGTCGTCGCCTTGGTCATGGGCGGCGCGGATTATTGCGCACAAAACACTTGCGGAGCCTTTCGGCTCCGCTCGTGGTACATCGCATATGGGCTGGACCGCTGCGGCCAGTCGGTAGGGTTCAAGGAAGCTTAGGTGATTAATCGTCCAAAATCGGTCCAATAGTCGAGGAGGGAGCCCGCAGCGGCCACTAGGCGTGAGCAAGTCAGGCTGGACTCACGCGCCGGTCTCGAATTTGTCGAGCCCTGTTTCATATTGCTCCCTCTTTTAGCGAAATCCGGGCCAACATGCTCTCCGGGCGGGAGAGTTACCGATTTTTCCTGCTCTCCTGCAGCCGCAACCGCTGTAACTGCAATCAACAAGCGCATTTGCGGCCAACCGCTCGTGAAAAATGTCACATGGCGGGCGCGGCAAAACCGCTGGAAACTTTTTCCTTCACTGGCCCTGCCGTTGCAATTCTGACCGACGCCATGAAGAAAACTTTTCGTTTCGCGCTCCCCCTCCTCGTTGCATTTGCGCTGCCTGCAACGGCGCAGGAGTGGAGTGTGGGCGGCGGAACGGGGGCCTTCGTCTTCGGCGACTTCGTCCGGCGCACGCTCCTTCCCACGACCGGCAACGGCAACGGCTCGCCGACCCAGATCAAGCTGAGCGGAAAGACGCGGCCCGGCATCCTGGCCGACGTCGAGCGCAACTTCAGCGACCACTTTGCCGTTCGCCTCGAAGGTTCGTTCACGAACGCCCGCGTCGCGGTACGGGACGAGGGCGGAAGCGAGGTCGGCATCGACGCCGGCAAGCTCGACGTCTCCACGATCATGCTGCCGCTGGTCATCCGCATCAACCCGCGCGGCTCGCTCCGCTTTCACATCCTCGGCGGGCCGGCCTACGCGATGTACCACGTCCGGCAGACGATCGGCGCGACGCAGATCCCGCTCTTCTCCGGCACCCGGAACCGGTGGGGCCTCGCCGGCGGCGCGGGCGTCGGCTGGTGGTTCAGCAATCGCTTCGCGGCCGAGGGACAGGTGACGGACATCGATACGGCGTCGCCGTTCGAGAAGTCCGATTTCGCGGCCGCGTCGCTCGTGAAGATTCCGCGGACGCACAACGTCCACACGACCCTCGGCCTCCGCTTGCGCTTTTGACATACTCCACCGCGTGAAATCACGCGACGAAGCGCTCGCCCTTCTCTACGAGTTCACGAAGACCGACTCGCTCCGCAAGCACGCGCTCGCGGTCGAGCAGGCGATGAAAGCTTGCGCGAAGAAGTTCGCTCCGGATGAGGATCCGGTCCGCTGGGGGATGTGCGGCCTGCTACACGACTTCGACTACGAGGCGTACCCCAACGCCGATCAGCATCCCTTCGTCGGCTCGAAGATCCTCGAAGAACGCGGCTTCGACGAGGAGCTCCGCGTCGCGATCCTCGGCCACGCGCCGTACACGAAAGTGCCGCGCACGACGAAGATGGCGAAGGCGCTCTTCGCGTGCGATGAGCTGTGCGGCTTCCTCGTCGCCTGTGCTCTCGTGCAGCCGTCGAAGGCGCTCGCGGACGTGAAGCCGTCATCGGTGAAGAAGAAGCTGAAGGACAAGGCGTTCGCGCGCAGCGTCAGCCGCGACGACATCTACCACGGCGTCGAGGAGCTCGGCGTCGACCTCGAGGAGCACATCACGTTCGTGAAAGAGGCGCTGATGGAGATCGCCGGCGAGATCGGTGTGGCCGGCGTTACACAGACGTGAGGGAGTTCAGGTCCGCCAGGAACTTTTCGAGCGGGAGCTGGTAACCGGTCGCCACTTCGAGCAGCGTCTCCTCGTCGACGCGGGAGCAGCCGTTGCAGCCGCCGATGTGGTACGCGGCGAAGACCCAGCGAGCGTCGGGGTGAAGCGCCAGCGCTTCGCCCACCGTCATGTTCGCTTCGAAGTTCTTCGATTTCATAGAATGCGATCGATGCGAGTACGGATGCTGTATTTCGCCGTCCTGCGCGACATTATCGGAAAGAGCGAAGCGGACGTCATGATTCCCGAGGGGACCCGGGCGGCCGACGTCTGGCAGATGCTACGCCGCGATCACCGGGAGCTCGCCGGGTACGACCAGCCGCCGCTCACCGCGATCAACGAGAATTACGCCGCCCCCGACAGCGTCCTGCGCGACGGCGACGAGCTGGCGTTCATCCCTCCCGTGGCCGGCGGATGAGCTATCTGACCGAGGCGCCGATCGACACCGCCGCGCTGATCCGGCGCGTGATGCGGCCGTCCGACGGCGCGTACGTCCTCTTCGATGGTGTCGTTCGCGACCATCACGAGGGGCACGCCGTCGAGTCGATCCTGTACGAGGCCTATCGTCCGATGGCTGAGAAAGAGATCGATAAAATTGTTACGAATACTGGTAATCAATATCCCGACGTCGCGATCGCGGTGCTGCACCGCCTCGGCAATCTGCGCGTCGGCGAGTCGTCGATCGCGATCGTTTGCGCGGCGTCGCATCGCGCCGAGGCGTTCGCGGCATGCCGCATGCTGATCGATCGCATCAAGGAGACGGTGCCGATCTGGAAGAAAGAACGCGGGCCGGATGGCGAGGAGTGGGTCGGTTGGCAGAAGTGACGCCGGTCCCGGCGGCGAGCGTGATCGTCCTGCGCGACGCGCAGCCGTCGTTCGAGGTGCTGATGATCCGCCGCCACGAAGGCGCGTCGTTCGTGCCGAACGTGTGGGTGTTTCCAGGCGGCATGGTCGAGCAGCTCGACCGGGAGATCGCCCGCGAGCGCGGCGACGGCTCGCTCCTCGGCCGGATGCGCGTCGCCGCGGCGCGCGAGCTGTTCGAGGAGACCGGCGTCTGGCTCGGTCCGCCGATCGAGAACGCCGACTCGAAACGCCGCCGTCTTCTCGCCGGGAATCTCGGGTTCCGCAGTTTGCTCGACGAGTCACCGATCGATTTCGAGAAGCTCGTCTGGACGTCGCACTGGATCACGCCGGCCGGCATCCCGAAGCGGTTCGACACCTACTTCTTCCTCGCGAGAGCAGACCAGAATGCGGTGGCGACCGTGGAGAACGTAGAAGCAGTCGATGTGCGGTGGCTCACGCCCGATGCGGCGCTGAGCGAGCTGCAGATGGTGTTTCCGACGATCAAGAACCTGGAGGCGCTGCGCGGCTTCGACTCGATCGAAGCGCTGATCGACTCGCGCCGCGGCGCGAAGATCGAGCCGGTCGAGCCGGTGCTGGTCAATGGTAAGCCGGCGCTCAAGGGCAAGCCGGCGCTGCGATGAACATCCGCTCGATCACGGCGCCCAACCCGGGGCCGTTCACGCTCGACGGCACGAAGACGTACCTCGTCGATGACCGCGTCGTCATCGATCCCGGCCCGAACATCGCATCGCATGTCGACGCGATCCGCGCGGCAATGCCGGCACTCGACACGATCCTGATCACGCACCGCCATGCCGACCACGCGCCGGCCGCGGTGCCGTTGAAACAGGCTACGGGTGCGCGCATCGTTGCCCCGCGCAACGTGCTCGACCAGACGGACGTGGTGATCGCCGGCGGCGAGGTCGTCGAAGGACTCGAGGTCATCGCGACACCCGGCCATACGAATGAGCACGTCTGCTTCCTCTCACCCGCGGGCGATCTCTTCACAGGCGACACGATCCTCGGATTCGGCACCACGGCGATCTTCCCGCCTGACGGCGACATGGGCGACTACATCGAGTCGCTCCGCAAGCTCCGCGCGCGCGAGCCACGCCGCATCTTCCCCGCGCATGGACCAGTTCGCGACGACGCCGTAGCGCTGATCGACGAGTACATCGCGCACCGCCTCGACCGCGAACGGCAGGTGATCGCCGCACTCCGCGGAGGCGCGCACACCATCCCCGAGCTCCGGAAAGTCATCTATCCCGATCTCGATGCGCGGCTGCACGGTGCTGCCGAGGTACAGATTCAGGCGCATCTCATCAAGCTACGGGCGGAAGGGTACGCAATAGAATGACGCGCGATATGCGACTGAAGGATTTCATCGAGATTCACGACTGGACCGCCGCCGAGGTGATGGAGCTCTTCGAGCTGGCGAAAGAGATCAAGGCGAAGCCGAAGAAGTTCCGCGACGCACTGGAAGGGCAGACGCTCGCGATGATCTTCGAGAAGTCGTCGACGCGGACACGCGTCTCGTTCGAGACGGGGATGTTCCAGCTCGGCGGGCAGGCGCTCTTCCTCTCGACGCGCGACATTCAGCTCGGACGCGGCGAGCCGATTTCCGATACCGCCAGGGTCCTCTCGCGCTACGTCGACGGCATCATGGCGCGCACGTTCGCGCACAAGACGGTCACCGACCTCGCCGAGTACGCGAGCGTTCCGGTGATCAACGGACTGACCGACCTGTCGCATCCGTGTCAGGCGATGACCGACTACTTCACGGCGTGGGAGAAGTTCGGCTACGACCTCAAAGGACGCAAGATGGCGTACGTCGGCGACGGCAACAACATGGCGCATTCGCTGATGTTCTGCGCGCCGAAGGTCGGGATGGACATGGCGGTCGCGACGCCCCCGTCCTACGCGCCCGACGCAAATGTGATCGCGCAGGCGAAAGCGGACGCCGAGGCGGCCGGGACAAAGATGATCCTGACGCACTCGATCGCCGAGGCCGTGAAGGACGCCGACATCGTCGAGACCGACGTGTGGGCGTCGATGGGACAGGAAGCGGAAGCGGAGCAGCGGAAACGCGACTTCGCCGGCTGGATCGTCGACGGCGCGCTGATGGCGCAGGCGAAGTCGAGCGCCATCTTCATGCACTGCCTCCCCGCGCATCGCGGCGAGGAAGTCGCGGCCGAGGTCATCGACTCGCCGCAGTCGGTCATCTTCGATGAGGCCGAGAACCGGCTACACGTTCAGAAGGCGATCATGGTCGCCCTCATGAAAAAGTGAAAAGGAACGTCAGCGGTCTCGCCGTCGTCATCTTCCTCGGCGTCGTCTTCTTCGTCCTGCTGGGGCTTCTCGTGTTCTCCGGCGCGAAAAAGCAGCAGTCGGAGCAGCAGGCGGGGACGCAGACGCTGACGGTGCTCGCGCCACGAATCCGACTTCGGACGGAGCCGAATCCGAAGGCGCCCGTGGTTGCGACGGCGGTGGCCGGGGAGAAGCTCCTGCTGGTCGAGGAGCATGGCGCGTGGGTGCGCGTGCAGGATCCCGACAACCTCGTCGGCTGGACGGAGCGCTCGTCGCTCGAGCGCACCGTCGAGCGCGAGCGGCGCCTGGCGCGCTTTGCGGCGATCCGAAAACTGCCGGCGCTCGCAGGTGTCGCGACGGAACGAACGTCGCTGTATGTAGGACCGGGCATCTTCTACCCGATCGTCGGCGAGCTATCCGAGGGGAGCGACGTGAAGGTGTACACGCGCGACCACGACTTTTATGCGATCGAGGTGGGCGATACGGTCGCGTACGCCGACGTCGACGCGATCAACGTGACGGCGACCGGTGCACCGCAGCTCGACGTCCGCACCAGTTCCACCTCGACCGCAACCGAAACGACCGAAACGGCGACGACGACCGGAAGCGAACAGGCGACCGCAACGGAAGCTCCGCCGCCGGCCCCCGTTCCGGCACCGCAGCCGGTGCCCGCGCGCGCAGATCGCAGCGGCGTGTACGCGGCCGTACCGCCCGGCGGAACGCAGCCGGAGGAAGTCGATCGCGTCGTCCCTCGTTATCCGATGAGCGCGCGCGCGGCGGGTGTCGAAGGGCCGGTCGTCATTCGCGGAATCGTGCGGCGTGACGGCACGATCGACAACGTCGAAGTCATCAAAGACCTCCCGTACGGTCTCGGCGAAGCGGCGCGTGCAGCGGTCTCGCAGTGGCGGTTCCGCCCGGCGACGGTGGGCGGCGATCCGATCGACGTCTACTACACGGTCACGGTCAATTTCAGACTCCGATAAATGTCCCGTTTCTCCTTCCCTGACGCGCCGGGCGATCTGATCGGCGCTCACATCTCGACCAAAGGCGGCCTGCACACCGTCTTCGAGCGGGCCGCCGCGATCAACGCCACGGCGATCGCCCTCTTCGCGAAGAACTCGAATCAATGGAAGGGGAAGACGATGACGGACGAGGACGTGCAGACGTTCGCGTCGATGCGCACCATCCAGCCGATCGTCACCCACGCTTCGTATCTGATCAATCTCGCAACGACCAATCCGGAGTTCCACGCGAAATCGATCGCCGCGATGATCGACGAGCTCGATCGCGCGGAACGTCTCGGTGTTCACGGCGTCGTGCTCCATCCCGGCGCGTATCTCGAAGCCGGTCTCGACGCCGGACTCGATCAGATCGCCCGCTCGCTCGACCAGATCCACGCGGCCATTCCCGACCACCGCGTCGTCACGTTCCTCGAGACGGCGGCGGGGCAGGGCTCCTGCGTCGGCTGCACGTTCGAGGAGCTGGGCCGCATCATCGACGCTGTCGACGACAAGCGGCGCGTCGGCATCTGCATCGATACCTGCCACGTCTTCGCCGCCGGCTACGAGATCCGGACGCACGACGGGTACGAGGCGATGGTCGACGAGGTCGATCGCTTCGTCGGGATCGAGAACGTCGGAGTCTTTCACCTCAACGACTCGAAAAAGGGCCTCGGCAGCCGGGTCGACCGCCACCAGCACATCGGCGAAGGGGAGATCGGGGTGGAGGCGTTCCGGCTGCTCCTGAACGATCCGCGGTTCGCGAAGATCCCGAAACTGCTGGAAACGCCGAAGACGATTGAAACTGAATCGGACCAGCGGAACATCGCAACACTGCGGTCGTTGCTGTCATCGTGATCACACGTCCCTGTGCGACGGCGTGTTGCTCAGGATGTTGCGTTTCGCTACAGTCCCGCCGCCATGAATCGCCACTCAGAGCCGCAGACCGGCACGCGCATCGACTACCGCGACGGCAAGATTGTCGTCCCTGACGATCCGATCATTCCCTACATCGAAGGCGACGGAACGGGGCCAGACATCTGGCACGCCACCCAGTACGTCATCGACGGCGCCGTGAAGAAGATGTACGGCGGAAAGCGCCAGATCCACTGGCGTGAGGTCTACGCCGGCGACAAGGCGAAGGAGAAGTTCGACAACTATCTCCCCGACCAGACGCTCGAGGACATCAAGACGTTCCGCGTGTCGATCAAAGGACCACTTTCGACTCCGGTCGGCGGCGGAATCCGTTCGCTGAACGTGACGCTCCGACAGGTGCTCGATCTCTACGCCTGCGTCCGTCCAGTTCGCTACTTCGACGGCGTTCCCTCGCCGGTGAAGGCACCCGAGAAGGTCGACATGATCATCTTCCGCGAGAACACGGAAGACGTTTACGCCGGCATCGAATGGCCGGCGGGCAGCGACGGCGCGAACACGATCATCGAGTGCATCAACAACATCGAGCGTCGCTCGGGCGCGAAGATTCGCCCCGGCTCCGCGATCGGGATCAAGCCGGTGTCGGAGTTCGGTTCGAAGCGGCTCATCCGGAAGGCGATCGAGTACGCGATCGCCGCGAAGCGCGACTCCGTCACGCTCGTCCACAAGGGAAACATCCAGAAGTTCACGGAAGGCGCGTTCAAGGACTGGGGCTATCAGCTCGCGAAGGAAGAATTCGGCGACGTGACGATTCCGGAGTCGGAAGTCGGCGCCGAGGGAGCGGGCGGGAAGATCGTGATCAAGGATCGCATCGCCGACTCGATGTTCCAGCAGGTGCTGCTGCGGCCGACCGAGTATTCGGTGATCGCGACCACGAACCTGAACGGCGACTACATCTCCGACGCGCTCGCGGCGCAGGTCGGCGGCCTCGGCATGGCGCCGGGATCGAATGAATCGGACGAGGTCGCGATCTTCGAGGCGACCCACGGCACCGCCCCGAAGTACGCGAACAAGGACATGATCAATCCCGGCTCGCTGATCCTCTCCGGCGTCATGATGCTGCGGCACATGAAGTGGTGGGAAGCGGCCGACGCGATCGAGCGCGGGATTGCCAAGACGATCCAGCAGAAGCGTGTGACGTACGACCTGGAGCGCCAGATGCAGGGCGCTACCAAGCTGTCGACGTCGGAGTTCGGTAAAGCGATCGTCGACAACATTTGATGGATTTAGGTCTTCGTGACCGTGTCGCCATGGTCGCGGCGGCGAGCAAAGGGCTCGGCGCCGCGATCGCGGAATCGCTCGCCTCTGAAGGCGTGAAGCTTTCTCTATGCGCGCGCTCGTTCGAGCGGAGTGTGGATGCGGATGTCCTGAGGATGCCGTGCGATGTGTCGAAGGCGGACGACCTCCAACGCTGGGTCGACGAGACGATCGCGCACTTCGGGAAGGTCGACATCCTCGTCACGAACACCGGCGGTCCGCCTGCCGCGCCGTTCATGAATCTCGCCGAGGAGCAGTGGCGCACCGGCATCGACGGGACGCTCATGAACGTCGTACGCCTCTGCAAAGCGGTCATCCCCGACATGCAGAAGCGCAAGTGGGGGCGGATCATCCACCTCACGTCGCTCGTCGCCAAGCAGCCGAATCCGCTGCTGACGATCAGCAGCACCTTACGCGCTGGACTCTCGGCGCTGACGAAGACGCTTGGAGATCAGGTGGCGAAGGACGGCATCACCGTCAACGCCATCCTCACCGGCCACTTCCTCACCGATCGCCAGCGCCAGCTCGCCGAGATTCGGTCGAAAGAGCAGGGCATTACACCGCAGCAATACCTCGACAAGTCGGTCCAAGAAATCCCGATCGGCCGCTTCGGCGACCCCCGCGAGCTCGCCGACGTCGTGACCTTCCTCGCCAGCGACCGCGCCAGCTACCTCACCGGAACGTCGATCCAGATCGACGGCGGGTACATCCGGTCGACGTTCTAGCTTCTTCGGGCTAATCCCAGCTCGCGCCGTTCATTCGCGCGATCACCTTTGCTACCTCGATGTAATCGGCCTGGTCGCCGAGCTCGTGGAGGGAGGCGGTGAAGAGGTGCTGGGTCAGGGCGAGCATCGGGGTCGAGGCGTGGAGCTGATGCGAGAGCTGGTTGGCGATGCGGATGTCTTTGTCGTGGTGGACGAGTTTGAAGACGAGCGGCCACTTGTGATCGGCGAGGCGCATCGGGAGGAGGTTCTCGGAAGCGTTCGAGCGGCCGCTGCCGGAGTTCGTCACGGCGAGCGCGGTCTTGAGGTCGATGCCGAGCTGTTTCGCCAGGAGGAGGCACTCGCTCGTGATCCAGACGGTGGCGCCCATGATCGAGTTCGTGAGGACTTTGATCGCGTGGCCGCTGCCGATCGGGCCGACGTGAATGATCGTTTTTCCGTTCAGCTTCAGGATCTCACGTGCGCGCTCGAACTCCGCGGCGCTCGCGGCGCCGACCATGATGGTCAGCGTGGCGTTCTCCGCGCCGACTGTCGCTCCGGTGACCGGCGCGTCGACGAAGGTGACGCCTTTCGCCGCGAGTCGCTTCGCCGTCTCACGGCTGACGTTCGGATCCCCGCTCGTGGCGTCGATGAAGAGCGTTCCCTGCTTCACGACCGGCAGGAGCTGATCGACGATCTCGTCGACCTCTTTGCTGGTCGGAAGCATCGTGATGATCACTTCCGCGTCCGCGGTCGCCGCGAGATCGCCGGCGAGCTTCGTTCCGTGTTCGCGTGAGTGGCGCTCCGCCTTCTCGCGCGTTCGGTTCCAGACGGTGACGTCGTGTTCTTTGGAGAGATGCCGCGCCATGGGATACCCCATCGCGCCGAGGCCGATGAATGCAATCTTCATGGGGTGGGATTCTATCGGTGGGATTGAGAAAACGGTCGAGACCCTCCGGCTCGCGTTGCAGAGAGAGAGGTAGCTTCAGCAATTGTCCACGGAGGCACGCCCATTCGCCCGCTCTACCGTGGTGGGTCCGAGGTGGGCGCGAGGCTGAAGGGTCTCGATCGTTTTCTCAATGATCACAAACAAAAAAGGGGCGGTACGCCCCTTTCTGCCCGAAGGCACCGTCTCTCTTGACGGGGTGGAATCTACAGTGTTGCTCTACTTAATGTAGTGAGCTGGATCACAAAGATCAAGCCTTGTTCTTGTACCAGGCCGCATTCATCTCGGTGTAGTGCGCCCATTGCGGCGGAACGAGGTCGGCGGGGAAGATCGCGGCGACGGGGCAGGCCGGCTCGCACGCTCCGCAGTCGATGCAGACTTCGGGGTCGATGTAGAGCATCGTCTCCTTCTCGAAATCGGCTTCGTCTTTCCTCGGGTGAATGCAGTCGACAGGGCAGACATCGACGCAAGCGGTGTCTTTCGTGTTGACGCAGGGTTCAGCGATTACGTACGCCATTGGACGATTCGGCCTCCGGACCTGAAGTGCCGGACATTCTACTCCGTCCACCTGCGGATCGACTCGATCTGGTAGTCGTTCCCCATGAACGAGACGATGTCGCCGGCGGCGTGGCCGAGGAGCGCTTTCGCGACTTCCGACTGATTCGAGTAGATCCCGTGCTCGGGAGCCGATTCCCACGGCCCGAGGATGACGACCTCGCGTTGCAGCTCTCCGTTCGAGAGCAGCAGCTTCGTACCGACGCGAACGGCGGTGGTGTCGATCTGCGCCGCTTCGAGCACGCGAACGCGCGAGAGCTCGCTCGAGAGCTCGGCGGCGCGGGCGGCGAGGTACTCCGCGCGCTGGCGCGCGGCCTTGTATTCGAAGTTCTCGCGAAGGTCGCCCATTTCGCGCGCGGCCTGAAGGGCCTTCGAGTTCGCCGGGATCTCGACGTTGCGGAGGTGCTGCAGCTCGGCGCGCTTCTTCTCGAGCATGTCCGGCGTCGAGTAGACCGGTTCCTGCTGCGGCTCGCGGAGGTGCGGATGCTTCATGATCGCCGCCGCCTTCACGATCTCTCGGCGATACTCCTCGACGGCGCCGTAGCGGTCGAGGGTGTCGACGAGCTTCCGCGCCTGCTCCTCGTTGTTCTGGCCATTGATGATGCGAATGGCGAGCGCGCCCTTGTCGAAGAAGTCCTTGAGACGCGCGCGGACGGAGCTGAACTCGTCGTTCGTGAGGGCGTCGAGAATCTGAAAGAGGAGCGCGTACGTGCCGCGGTCGCTCCACGACTCGTCTTCGTTCACCCGTTTGACGTACCAGAAGAAGGCGCGCGGATGGCGGCGCGGGTAGCGCAGCGTTTCGTCGGTGAGGCGCGTGAGCAGCTCCGTCTCGCCCGCTTTTTCGAGCTCGTCGTAGACGAGACTGATGATCTTCGGCTCCTCTTCGAGGAAGAAGATCTCGCTGTACACCTTCTGCCAGTCGGGATGTGTCTCGCGGACGACGCCGAGAGCGCGCTCGCGAAGCTGCTTGTCGCCGATCGCCGCCACCGTGCGTGACGCCATCGGCGACTGCAGCAACGACACGGGATCGATGGACGATTCGTATTTGCCCGGCAGATTTTCGAGCGTCGAGAGGACCTGCCACGCGGTCGCGGCGTCGGTACGCGCGAGCCTCGCGGCGTCCGCGGCGAGTGCCGAGGAGAAGAAGTCAGCCAGCTCCTGGCTGCGCGCGCTGTGCTTGCGCGCCAGATCGAGGCGCGTCTTCGCGTCGGCGCGCTCGAAATCGCGACGGATGACCCCCTCGGCCTCGCCGGCCGATGAGGAGTACGAGTACGTCGCCTTCGCACCGGAGCCGCTGACGACGATCTGCGGGTTCTTGCGGGCCGAGGTCCACCACGAGCTCCAGCTCTTCTCGGCGACGATCCCGATCACGGCATCGCGTACCTCGGCCATCGTCATCGGACGGCCGAAGCTCTGGAGCAGCTTCGCGAAGAACTCGGCAGGCTTCTTCGTCGCCTGCGTCGTGATTCCTTCAGGATCGCGGAACTTCTCGCGGAGGATGTGCCCTTCGGGAAGCGGCGTGAGGAACTTGTTCGCCGCGCCGAGCGGCACCGAGACGCGTTTGTCCCTCTCGAAGTCGAGGCGGCAGACGCCGAGTTCCGGATTCAGCTCCGTGACGCAGCCGGCGCCGCGGCCCGACATGAAGAAGCACTCGCCCTCGTCGTACGTGAGCCACGTCTCGATCTTCTCGGCGCGCTCGATGGGGTTCGACTGCGGGTCGTTGAACTTCGCGAACTGAAACGCGCGCGCGAAGTTTTTGTGGCTTCCGAGCGCCTTCTTCAGCGCTTCTTCGATCTGGGGACGAATGGTCGCCGGATGTTTGGAGAGCCGGCCGAGCTCTTTCAGCACCTGCAGGCGCTGATTCCAGTGGCCGCCTTCCTTCTCGGCGTCGGCGAGCAGGCCGAGGAGCGTGTCCGACTGGGAACGCTGTTCGGCCTTTCGGAGCGCTTTCGCGACGGTGATGAAAGCGTCGACGTCGGACGGATCCCGATCGAGCTCCGACATCCAGAGCGTCTCGACATCGTCAAACTTCTTTTCGTGGATCCGTTTGAGGGCGTCTTCGCGGAACGGCATGGAAGCGCGAATTGTAGTGATCTACCGGCGCATTTTCACGAGCGTCTTGAATACGTCGAACGGCAGCTCTTCGCTGCGGACGATGTGACGCAGGTGATGAAGCGAGGTTTTGCGGTCTTTCACGTCATCGGGCGTGAGGTTGTGCTTTCTCAGCAGGTCGTGGGCTTTTTGTTCCATGGGACTCGCCGAAACTAGCCGGCCGTGGCTGCTATTCCGTGCAGGATCTTTTCGTGGATGCCCCCGAACGCCCCCGAGGACATCACCATGATGACGTCCCCGTCCGTAGCGTCGGCAGCGACGCGGGCCGCGATCGCGTCGAAGTCATCCATTTGCTCGGCCCGGATACCGTCGGCGTTGAGGCGATCGACGATCGTATCGACCGACATCATGTGCTCCATCCCGTACCGCTGCTCGTACCGGTCGCGGTGGAAGACATGGCCGATGATCACGCGATCGGCCTGATGGAACGCGTCGATGTAGCCGCTCTCGAACTCCTTGCGCGCGGACGAGATCGAGCGCGGCTCGAAAAGCGCCCAGATCCGGCGGCCGGGATAGCGCTTCCGAGCGCCGGCGAGGGTCGTCGCGATCGCGGTGGGGTGGTGCGCAAAATCGTCGATGACGGTGATGCCGTGCTCGACCCCGCGCACCTCCATCCGGCGCTTGATGCCCTTGAACGACGTCAGCCCCTTCTGGATCTCCTCGGCGGATAGCCCGCGGAAACGCGCCGCCGCGATGTCGGCGAGCGCGTTCGCGACGTTGTGCCGTCCCGACAGCGTCGTCGCGAAGCGGAACCACTCTTTCCCCTCCCAGTGCGCCGTGAACGTGGTCTGCTCCGGCGTCTCCTCGGCATCGGTCGCGAAGATGTCACGCGTCGGCTCCCAGCCGAAGCTGAACCACCGCGCCCGGGCCGCGGAACGCAGCGACATGACGTCCGCGTCATCGCCGTTCGCGATGATGAGGTCGCCCGGCGCGACCTGCTCGATCGCCTTCCGGAACGCTCCCTTGATCGCGTCGAGGTTCTCGTAGATGTCGGCGTGATCGAACTCGATGTTGTTCACGATCAGCGTGTTCGCGTGGTAGTGGAGGAACTTCGCCCCTTTGTCGAAGAAGGAGGTGTTGTACTCGTCCCCCTCGATGACGAAGTCGGCACCGCCGCCCAGCTTGAAGTTCTGATTGAAGTTGACGGGGATGCCGCCGACGACCATCGACGGGTCGCGTCCGGCCGCCTCCAGAAGCCACGCCATCAGCGAGGTGGTGGTGGTCTTTCCGTGGGTCCCCGTGACGACGATCGAGTGCTTCCCGCGGATGAAGAGGTGATAGATCGCCTCCGGCATCGAGATGTAGGGGAGATCCATCTCCAAAGTCGCGGCCGCTTCGGGATGCGTTTTCGCCGCGACGTTGCCGATGACGACGAGGTCGGGGCGGAACTTTTCCAGGTGGTCGCGCGTAAATCCTTCGAGCACCGGGATGCCGAGGCGCTCGAGATACGTGGACATCGGCGGATAGATGTGTTCGTCCGATCCGGTGACCTCGTAACCGCGCTGCTGGAGCATGCCGGCGAGCGAGGCCATGGCAGTGCCGGCGATTCCGATCAGGTAAATGCGTTTGACGCTCGACAGGTCGTTGACGTGCGGCATGTCACAACGCAGGATACAGAGGTGGATGCATGGGAATGGTCATTTTCCGGAGCCTGTTCGAGCTGAGGCCTGAATCGTTTAACCCACGTTTTTTCAACAGGAGGATTTTGCGCATGTCGAAGCGTTTCGTTGTGATGACATCCGCTCTTCTCGTGGCTGCCTGCTCGTTTGTAGCGCAGCCGGCGGCTAACGCCCAGGAGAAGAGCGAAAATGCGGCCAAGGCGGCTGCGCCGGCCGGACGGCTCACGATCGTCGAGCCGGTGAAGGAATACGGCGAAGTGCCGAAGGGCGAGAAGCTCGATTGGTCGTTCGTCATCAAGAACACGGGCGATAGCGACCTGCAGATCCTTGCGGCAAAGCCGGGCTGCGGCTGCACCGTGGCTGATTTCGACAAGGTCATCAAGCCGGGCGCGAGCGGAAAAGTGACGGCTCACATCGACACCACCGCGTTCGCCGGACCGATCTCGAAGACGGTCTCGATCGAGACGAGCGACCCGACGACTCCGGAAGCGGTGCTGACGATTCACGCGACGGTCAAGCCGTTCGTCGAAGCGTTCCCCGCCGGTTTCGTCCGCTACAACATGCTTCAGGGCGACGCCGAGACGCAGAGCATCACGCTCTACTCGGATGAGGAAGATCCGTTCGAGATCACGCACATCGACGCCCCCGAGTACGTCAAGGTCGTCCCGCACAAGATCGAAGATCCTAACTCGCGCGTCCAGGCCGGCCGCGCCAACCAGAACCAGTACCGCCTCGAAATCACGGTCGGCGGACCCGACGCCAAGATCGGACCGCTCGCCGACAAGATCCACATCGCCACGAACTCGAAGCACCAGCCGGACTACTTCGTCAGCGTCACCGGCGTCATCCGCCCGACGTTCCGAATCGAACCGACCGCCGTCAACTTCGGTGAAGTCGCACCGACCGACCCGGCAGCGACCCGCGGCGTCATCCTGCACTCGAACAGCCTCAAGACGCCGGAGATGTTCAACGTCACGAAGGCCGAGACCTCGATTCCGGGCGTCACCGCCAGCGTCAAGCCGACGGACCACAAGGGTGAGTACGAAGTGACCCTGCAGGTCGCCAAAGACGCCAAGCCGGGCGACCTCGACGGCACCGTGAAGATCTACACGAACGACAAGATCAACCCGGTCGTCACGCTCCCGGTCAAGGGTGTCGTGAAGGTCGCGGCGAAGTAAGACAGCCTCAATCGATTCCCTGAAGGCCGCCAGCGATGGCGGCCTTTTTCGTCTCAGAAGCGTCCGTCGACCGCGTCCCAGTCGACATTCGACATGAACGCCTCGATGTACTTCGGCCGGTCGGCCGGCTTGTAGTCGAGCAAGAACGCGTGCTCCCAGACGTCCATCACGACGAGCGGGACGAAGCCGGCGACGTTGCCGCTCTCGTGCAACTCGATCCAGTGATTCGAGACGCCGCCGGTTGCCGGGTTGAGATACGCGATCGCCCAGCCGACGCCGCGCATTTTGCCGACGCTGGCGAAGTCGGTGCGCCAGATCGCGTACGACGGGAAGCTGTCCTCCACGGCTTTCCGGAACTTCGATCCGGCGGGAGCGTCGCCGCCGCCCTGCCGTTTCATGTTGCCGAAGTAGTACTCGTGCAGGACCATGCCGTTGTACTCGAAGCCGAGGCGGCGCGTGAGCTCGGAGTAGGCGGGCATCTCTTCCTTGTCGACCTGGCCGTCGGAAAGGATTTCTGAGATCCGCTCGGTGAGAAGGTTCGTGTTCGTCACGTAGCCTTCGTAGAGCTTGAAGTGCATCTCCAGCGTCTGGTTCGAGATGCCGTTCAAATCGGAGAGGTTGAAGGTTTTTGCGGTGTACGTCTTCATCTGCATGCGTATGCCACCGTGCACCGGGAGTGCCCGGTATCGCGTGTCACACGGCGCAACGGAAGGTGGCGTAGACGTACGGGTAGTTCGGACGGAACCAGTTCCGGAAGGAGCTGCGGACGAGATGCCGTGCCGTCGCAGGCGACGCGCCCTTCATGACGTAGTGCTTGCCGTCAAAGAAGTCGGTTGAATAGACCGGGTACGACGCCATCGGTTCAAAGCCGTCGAAGCCGCTGAACTCCGTCGACGTCCACTCCCATCCGTTGCCGACGAGGTCATGCACGCCCCAGGCGCTCGCGCCGCTCGGATACGAGCCGGCCGGGACTGGATCCCAATGCGAGAGATCGAAGTTGCCGCGGCTCGCATCCGGCAACTCCTCGCCCCACGGATACGACCGCTCTTCGCCCGACGGCGTGCCGAACGCGGCGCGGTGGTACTCCCCCTCGGACGGAATGCGCATCCCTTTCCACTTCGCGTACGCCGTTGCTTCGTCGTGCATCGCGTAGACCGGCCAGTCGAGCGGCAGCGGGATCAGTTCGAACATCCCACGCCAGAACCACTGCCCGTCCTGTTGCAGCCAGAAGTGCGGTGCCGGAGCACCGGTCGCTTCCATGAACGCGAGGTACTCGCCATTGGTCACGTTGTGCTTCTGAATCGAGAACGCCGGAACGTCCACCCGATGCGCCGGAAACTCGTTGTCCCATCCGAACGTGCCGCTGTTGCCGAGGGTGGCGATGCCCGCCGGAATCGCGACCAGCTCCTGCTTCTGTGTGGCGCCGGCAATCCTGCCGGCGCTTTTTTGCACACGCTTCTTCTCGTACGGCAGGTTATGCATCATGTAGAGGAACGTCTCGTGATGCATCTGCTCGTGCTCGAGGATCGCCAGCGCCGCCTCGGCGCCCCGAAGCTGCGGAACGTTGTCGTCCTCGATCGACGCGCTCGTCAGCGCCCGCTCGATCAGCTCATCCGACTGCGCTCCGTACTTCTGGACGCAGTGACGGGTCGGCCATAGGTCGGTCGGGTTCTTCGCCGCCACCTCGTCTTCCGGATCGATGCCGCGCGCGAACAGCGTCTCGTAGTGTTCGTCGATTCCCGGCTCGCGCAGTGCGAGCTTGATCAGCGTGTTGACGTTGAACGCCGGGAGATGCCCCTCGTAGAAGACGATCGGGTTACGGAGCGAGATCGGCTTTTCGTAGTACGCCTCTTCGACCGGGATCGCAAAGATGCGCTTTGAGCGGGCGCGTCCCTCACGAAACCACGCGAGCAAGTCGGCACGCGTGGCGCCATCCGGAAATGCGGAGTGCCTCATCTACGAGGAAAGATTCTACGCCGCAACGGCTTCGCCGATGGGGACTTCGATGACGCGGAACGGCGGCTGTTCCGGCTGCGTTGCGACGAGAAGCGGCATCGCGACGTTGTAGACCGGCGCGCCCGCTTTCGTTTTCCCCTCGAGCGAGCCGCGATGCGCATGGCCGTGAAACACCGCCGTGCAGCGATAGCGGTCGACGGGGTCTTCGAGACGGGACGACCCGAGGAACGCCACGATCTCGAGCGGCTCGCCGACTACCGTCGCCATGATCGGCGAGTAGTGGAGAATCGCGATCTTCTGCGGGGTGCGGAGGCGGACGAGCGCCGCCTCGAGTTTGAGCGCCTCGTTCACCGTCTCGTGGACGAAGTCCTTGATCATCTTCTCGCCCCACGCGCCGAGGGAGCGCCGGCCGAAGCCGCCGCCGAAGCCCTTCACCCCGGCGAATCCGACGCCCTTCAACTCGACCGCGTCGCCGTCGAGCATCGTGACGCCGGCATCGGTGAGGATGCTCACGATCTCGCTCGCGTGATCGGCCTCGTAGTCGTGATTGCCGAGGACGCCGAGGGCGGGGATGCGAAGCGAGGAAGTGATCTCCTTCGCAAGAATCTTCGCCTCCTCGACCTGGCCGTAGTCGGTGAGATCGCCGGCGAGGATGAGAACGTCGGCGGCCTGCGTCGCCTTTTCGAACAGCTCGTGCATCGAGCCGGTGCCGGTCTTCTTCACGTGGATGTCGGCAACGGCCGCAATTCGTAGAGTCGCTTTCTCGGCCATTTACTTCGCCCCGTCTTCGGCAATCCCTGCCGTCCAGTGCGCGATGTCCTGCGCGCTCATGGTGCCGAGCGGCCGGAGCCGCGCGTCGCGGTAGCCCCACTCACGGATGTCCTTCAAGTACTGCTGCCGCGAGATGACCGTGCCGTAGCAGATCTTCTCTTTCGCGTCGGGCTGACGCGTCTCCTGGGAGACGCGCTCCCCCAGCTCGTCCATGACCCACGCCGGTATGTTCGAGCGATGCGACGGATAGATGTACCCGAAGAGCACGAGGTGCGCGTACAGCACGCGCCAGTTCTCCGCGTACCGATCGATGAGATGCCGCCAGTCGAGGTGCGGCCCGACGGCCTTGATGACGTGAGCGACGTCGGCGCCGTCGAAGCGCTCGCGCTCCATGATCAGTCCCTTCGACCAGATCATCTCCTCGGCCGGGATGAGGCGAACGTCCATGCCGATGACTTCACCCGGCACGGCGCGCTCGAACCACTGATCGTCTACTTTTGCGACACCATTTCCGGCACTAAAAATGAGATCGATGAAATCATCACCATAAAACGACTTCCCGAGCCAGTGCGGGAACGTCAGCTCCGACTCGTAGCCGGCCTCGCCCATCACTTTGGCAATCCGCTCGAAGTCCTCACGCCGGATGAAGATGTCGAAATCCTTCGTATGCCGCTCGATGCCGGTGTAGCGCGCGAATGCGTACGCGCCGCCAACCAGGTATTCGATCCCAGCGTCATCGAGGCGGCCTAAAGCGTCACGATAAAAAGCGCGGCTGTGCTCGTCGAGGACAGTCGCCGTAGCTGCATCTGCCATGAAGGCTCAGCAGTGCAAGCTTGGTGCTTAGGCCGACACGACCGGGTACCCGGCGTCGACCCAGGCGTCGAATCCCCCCGCCAGCGGGCGGACTACCGTGAACCCCTCGTCGATCAGCTTGCGCGCCACACGGGCGGCTGAGGCCTCGTTTGGTCACGTGCAATACAGCACGATCTCCTGCAGCGGATCGGCGTCCTTCAATCGTTCGATGAGCTCCTCAGGTGACGCCACGACGGCGTCCGGGATGTGGCGCGGGTCGCGTTTCCTGGCGCCGGCGGAACGGGCATCGACGATCAGCGGCGCATTTCCGCTGTCGAACATCGCCTTCAGCTCGTCCGGTTGAATACGGGCGACCCGGAGCTGCTTGATGAACCGGATGCGCTGCCACCATTTCACGATGACGAAGAGCGCGAGTGCCGAGACGACGAAGACGACCGCCCATCCGCCGAGGTTCTCGAGCCGGTCGACCACCGTCCCGATCGCGCGATGGAACACACGGCCGGCGACCACCGCGGCGCCGGCCCAGACGAGCGCTCCGAGGCCGTCATAGATCACGAACGCGAAGACGCCGGCGTTCGTGGCGCCGGCGAGCGGCGGCGCGATGGTCGAAAATCCGGGAACGAACTTCGCGATGAGGAGCGACTTCATCCCCCATCGCTCGAAGTTCGCCTCGGTGTCGCGGACGCACGAGTCGGGCGAGAGCGAGATACGGCAGAGGATGCGGAGGATGCGATAGCCGTAGCGGCGGCCGAGCGCGAACCAGATCGAATCGGCGAGGAGCGAGGCGATGACGGCCCAGACCATCACGTGCGTCGACGACATCTGGCCGTTGCGCGCCAGGGCGCCGGCGATCATGAGCGTGGGGACGGCCGGAATCGGCGCGCCGATCTGCTCCAGGAAGACGTTCACCGCGACGAGCGGAACGCCGTGCCGTAACACGAGCGCGATGAGCCGGTTCAACGCACCTGCTCGATGAGAATCGGCGCGGCGCCGGTGTGAAGCCGGATCATCGGCTCGGACGACCCGCCGCCGATGCGGAGCACTTTGCTCCCCGCGACGCGATGAGAGAGAGCGTCCTGGCAGATCTTGGCGCGGCAGAGAATCTCGCCCGCATCGTCCGTGCTCGCCTCGATGCTCTGCGGCTCGCCGTCCGTTACCTTCAGCGAAATCGCGCCGTTATGTGCGCCGGCGTCGATCCTCCCGGTGATCTTCTCGAGCGAGATGCCGCCGTTCTCGGATCGCAGGTTCGACTCGCCCGCGCACTCGGCAAGCGAGATCCCGCCGTTCGTGGCGCGCGCCGTGACGCGGCCGTTCATCCGGCGAATGGCGATTCCGCCGCTCGTCGACGCCACGTCGACCGAGACGTTCTTCGGTACGCGCAGGATCATGTGAACCCACCAGGCGTGCGTCGTCCCGTTCTCCGGGCCGTGCGCCGCCACCTCGCCGTTGTGCGTCGTCACGATGAGCTCGTGGAGCGTCCGCTTCGCGTCGGCGTCATTGAGCGCGACGGCGTACTTGCAGAGCGTCAGCCGGGCGACGGGGCGATCCCATCCCTTGATCGAGACGGCGCCCCCTTCGGTTGATCGGACGCGGAGCGTTTCAACCCCCGCGAGCGGAACCGGAATCTGCTCCTGGCTCTGGACGCGTGCCGGCAGCGACGGCGCCACGGTCCGCGCGTAGAAGTGCTCGCAGTCGTCGATCTCGACCAGCGAGTGATCCTGAGACGTGACGAGGAGCGGCCGCTGCGTCGTCGCCGCGAAACACGGGACCGCGAAGGCCAGCGCCATCCAGAACGTAACCGTTTTCACGATTGCGCCTAGTCTGACACCTCAGGGGCGTATGAACAACCACAGCATAAGAGCTAACCCCTGAATGCTTTCCGAGTCTAACCTCTCGACGATGGAACTGGCCGACGCAGCAGCCTTGAGCCGGGCACGAACGGGAGACGCGGACGCGTTCCGGCTGCTCGTAGAGCGTCACAGCAAAGCCATCTTTCGAGTGGCCTATCGCATGACCGGAAACGAGCACGATGCCGACGACGTGGTTCAGGAGACGCTCCTTCGCGCCTGGCGGCAGATGGGCGGCTTCGAGGAACGGGCGAACTTCTCGACCTGGATCCATCGCATCGCCGTCAACTGCTCGCTCGACCTCCTCCGGTCCCGCAACCGCCACGAGAAGAATCAGATGAGCACGACGCACAACGACGACGACGATCCGCCGAACGAAATCGCATCGAGCGACCCGCAACCTGACCGCCTCCTCCTCAGCCGCGAGCTGCAGGAGCGGGTCGGAGCGGCGATGCAGAGCCTCTCGGGCAACGAGCGAACCGCGTTCGTTCTCCGCCACTTCGAGGGCATGCCGGTCGAGGAGATCGGCAAGACCCTCGGCATCCAGGTCAACGCAGCGAAGCACACGATCTTCCGCGCGGTGCGGAAATTACGCGCGTCGCTGGAGCCACTCGTAAGGACAAACCCATCATGCAGCACCTGACCGAAGAACAGCTCGTCGCGCACTACTACCGGGACGACGACGCCCCCGCCGCGGCGAATGAGCACCTCGCTTCGTGCGCCGAGTGCGCCGCCGAATTCGACTCGATCACGCGCGTCCTCGCCCTCGTGAACGAAACGCCGGTGCCCGAGCGCGGCGAAGACTACGGCGAGCAGGTCTGGACCCGCCTCCGCTGGCGCCTCGGCGCGCCGAGCCGCAGGAAACAGTGGCAGTGGCTCGCGGTCGCGGCAGTCCTGGCGATGGGTCTTTGCACCGGCGTGGTGTGGAACGGACGGCATTCGCCGAAACAGCCGATGGTGGCGGGTGTGAAGACTCCGCCGTCGGAGGCGCCCGCCGCCACGGTTGCCGGCGCCGCACAGAACCAGCGTGTTCTCGTGGTCGTCGTCAGCGATCACCTCGAGGCGTCGGAGCGGATGCTCACCGACGTCTCTAACGCCGATCCGACCAAAACCTTCGACTCCGACGCGCAGCAGCAGCGCGCGGCGGAACTGGTGGCCTCCAATCGAATCTACAGACAGACCGCACTGCAACGGGGCGACGAGCGCATCGCCTCGGTGCTGGCGGATCTCGAGCCGATCCTCGTCGAGCTGGCGCACGCCGGCAAAACGCTCAGTCCCGACGAGCTCGCATCCATCCAGAAACGCATCGAAACCAAAGGACTGCTGTTCAAGGTGCGCGTCATGAGCGCGCAGACCGGCGGCGGCGACCGCGTTCCCGCGGCGCCTGCCGGGAACAGCTTATGAGGACCAACATGGCTAAGAAACTCATTGTGTCGCTCATCGCGCTCTTCACGATCGCGCTGACCCCCGCGTTCGGCGACTCGCCGACGAGCGGAAAAGAGAAGGCGAAGGACAAACAGGAAGCGCGCGCCGAGCGGGAGCAGGACCGCTACGAAGAAGCGACGAACGCACTCGACGACCACGAATGGCGCCGTGCCATCACCCTCTTCACCGAAGTGGCCCGCATGGGCGGTGCCCACGCCGACGCGGCGATCTACTGGGCCGCGTACGCCGAGGCGAAGAATGGGGATCGCACTGACGCGCTGGCGACGCTCGTCGATCTCCGCAAGGCGTTCCCGCAGAGCAAGTATCTCGAAGACGCGAAGGCGCTCGAAGTGGAGATCCGTCAGAACGCCGGGGAACGCGTTTCGCCGGAAAACCAGTCCGACGACGACGTGAAGCTGATGGCGCTCAACGGCCTGATGAATTCCGATCCGGACCGCGCCGTCCCGATTCTCGAGAACATCCTCCGCAGCCCAACGCAATCGTCCAAGATGAAGGACCGCGCACTGTTCGTCCTGAGCCAGACCAATTCGCCGCGCGCGGCCGAGCTCCTCTCTCATATCGCCAAGGACGGCTCGAACCACGCCCTGCAGTCGCGCGCCCTCAAGTACCTCGGCATCATGGGCGGCGAAAGCAGCCGGAAGATTCTCGAGGATGTCTACCGCTCCAGCGCCGATCTGGCGGTGAAGCGGACCGTTCTGAGGTCATTCATGGTCTCGGGCGATCGCGCGCGGCTGCTTTCGCTCGCGCGCAGCGAGCAGAATCCCGAGCTGCGCGCCGAAGCCGTGCGTCAGCTCGGCGTCCTCGGCGGGCACCAGGAGCTTGAGGAGCTGTATCGGAGCGAGACCTCGGTCGAGGTGAAGAAGAACATCATCCAGGCGATGTTCATCGGCGGCTCCGCCGACAAGCTCGGCGAGCTCGCGCGCACGGAGACGAACCCAGAGCTGCGCGTTGCGGCCATCAAGAACCTCGGCCTCGTCGGTGGCGCGCACTCATCGGCAATCCTGAAGTCGCTCTATGAGACCGACCAGAATCCCGAAGTCCGCCACGCCGTGATCACCGCGCTCTTCCTTCACGGAGACGCGAAGACGCTCGTCGCCCTCGGCCGCGCGGAGAAGAACCCCGAGCTCCGGAAGTCGATCGTCACGAAGCTCTCGATCATGAACTCGAAAGACGCCGCCGACTTCCTCATGGAAATCCTCAACGAGAAGTGACGTGGTGTGGTGAGCGGACGAGACGTCCGCTCACCTTCTTTCCTCGGGAACGCGTCGTGCTGAACGCGTTTCCATGGCCAAGCAGACCGTCGCTGACTTCCTCGTTCACCGCCTCCAGGCATGGGGCGTCAATCGCATCTACGGCTATCCCGGCGACGGGATCAACGGCATCATGGGCGCGCTCGAGCGCGTCGGCGACGCGATGCATTTCGTCCAGGTGCGGCATGAGGAGATGGCGGCGTTCATGGCATGTGCGCACGCCAAGTTCACCGGCGAGACCGGCGTCTGCCTCGCCACTTCAGGGCCCGGCGCGATCCACCTGCTGAACGGCCTCTACGACGCGAAGCTCGACCATCAGCCGGTCGTCGCGATCGTGGGCCAGTCGTCGCGCCTCGCGATGGGAGGCAGCTACCAGCAGGAAGTCGATCTTCAATCGCTCTTCAAGGACGTCGCGTCCGATTACGTCCAGACCGCGATGGCGCCGGCGCAGATCCGCCACCTCATCGATCGCGCGTTCCGCATCGCGCGCGCGCAGCGCAGCGTCACCTGCGTGATCATCCCGCACGACCTGCAGGACGAGCCGTACGAGGACCCGCCTCACAAGCACTCGACCATTCACTCCGGCACCGGCTGGACCACCCCGCGCGTCATTCCGGCGACGGAGGATCTCCAGCGTGCCGCCGACGTGCTCAACGAAGGGAAGAAGGTCGCAATGCTCATCGGCCAGGGCGCGATGCGCGCTGCCGATGAGGTGATCGAGGTTGCCGATCTCCTCGGCGCCGGCATCGCGAAGGCGCTTCTCGGCAAGGCGGCGCTCCCCGACGACCTCCCGTTCGTCACCGGTGCGATCGGCCTCCTCGGCACGAAGCCGTCGTGGACGCTCATGAGCGAGTGCGACACGCTGCTGATGGTCGGTTCGTCGTTTCCGTACCCGGAGTTTCTGCCTCAGGAAGGGCAAGCCCGGGGCGTGCAGATCGACATCGACGGCCGGATGCTCTCGATCCGCTATCCGATGGAGATCAACCTCATCGGCGACAGCCGCGAGTCGCTGCGCGCGCTGATTCCGCTGCTGAAGCGGAAGACCGACCGCGCATGGCGCGAGCAGATCGAGAGCGAGATCAAGGAGTGGTGGAAGCTGGTCGAGAGCCGCGCGCAGGAGAGCGCTGACCCGATCAACCCGCAGCGCGTTTTCTTCGAGCTGTCACCACGGCTCCCGGAGAACTGCATCCTCGCCGCCGATTCGGGCTCGACCGCGAGCTGGTACGCGCGGGATCTGAAGTTCAAGCGCGGGATGATGGGATCGCTCTCGGGAAACCTCGCGACGATGGGTCCCGGCGTGCCGTACGTGATCGCCGCGAAATTCGCATTTCCGGAGCGGGTCGCGATCGCGCTGGTCGGCGACGGCGCGTTTCAGATGAACGGGATGAATGAGGTCATCACGATCGCGAAGTATTACAAGGAGTGGAGCGATCCGCGGCTCGTGATGGGCGTCCTCAAGAACCGCGACCTGAACATGGTGACGTGGGAGCAGCGCGTCATGGCAGGCGACGCGAAGTACGCCGCGTCGCAGGTCATGCCGGACTTCCCGTACGCGGAGTACGCGCAATCGCTCGGCCTGACCGGCATCCGCGTCGAGAAGCCGGAGCAGATCGGCGCCGCATGGGACGCGGCGCTGCACGCCAAGACGCCGGCCCTCATCGAGTTCCATACCGACCCCGAGGTGCCGCCGCTGCCGCCGCACATCACGAAGGACCAGGCGAAGAAGTTCCTCGAAGCGCTGATGAAAGATCCCGCCCGCGGCGAGATGATCAAGGAATCGATGAAGGAGATGTTCGCGTCCGTGCTGAAATAGAGTGAGACCGTGCGCGACGAACAGACCCGCTTCACGCCGATCGAATTTCCAAACAGCCGTCCGGTACATCGGCGCGTTCACGACGACCGCATCCAGTCGCTGAACGTCGATGCGGCCGCGCTCGCGTCGGCGTTGCGCCGCGAAGTGCGCGGCGAAGTGCGATTCGACGACGGCTCGCGTGCCCTCTACGCCACCGACGCTTCGAACTACCGGCAGATTCCGATCGGGGTCGTGCTGCCGCGCGACGTGAACGACGTCCTCGCCACGATCGCGCTCGCTCGCCAGTTCGGTGCGCCGATCCTCGCGCGCGGCGGCGGGACCTCGCTCGCCGGCCAGTGCTGCAACGTCGCCGTCATCCTCGACTTCGGCAAGTACATGCACGAGATCGTCGAGATGAACCTCGACGAGAAATTCGCCCGCGTGCACCCGGGCATCATCCTCGACGATCTCCGCAACGCTGCCGAGAAACATGAACTGACTTTCGGCCCCGACCCCGCGACGCACACGCACTGCACGGTCGGCGGCATGATCGGCAACAACTCCTGCGGCGTGCACGCTCTGATGGCGGGCAAGACCGTCGACAACATCGAGGAGCTCGACGTCGTCACGCACGACGGCGTACGGATGCGCGTCGGCCCCACGAGCGACGCCGAGCTGTCGCGGATCATCGCGGAGGGCGGACGGCGCGGCGAGATCTACGCGGGGATGAAGTCGATCCGCGACCGCTTCGCCGATCAGATCCGTGCGCGCTATCCGAAGATCCCGCGCCGCGTCTCCGGCTACAACCTCGACGAGCTGCTGCCGGAGAACGGATTCAACATCGCCCGCGCGCTCGTCGGAACCGAGTGCACCTGCGTCGTCGTGCTCGAGGCGAAGTGCAAGCTCGTCTACTCGCCGCCGAAACGCGTCCTCGCGCTCATCGGCTACCCGACGGCGTTCGACGCCGCTGATCACGTCCCCGAGATCCTGAAATTCAAACCGATCGGCCTCGAAGGACTCGACGACCTTCTGATCGAGGCGGAGAAGGCGAAGAAGCTCAATCCCGAAGGCATCGCGCTGCTCCCCGAGGGCGGCGGATGGCTGTTCGTCGAATTCGGCGGCGAGACGGTGGACGAGGCGCGCGAAGCCGCGCAGAAGATGATCGACGCGGTCCGCGGAGAGGTCCGCTCGACCAAGCTGATCGACGATACGAAGCAGCAGAAGATGGTCTGGGGCGTCCGCGAGTCAGGCCTCGGCGCCACCGCGTTCAGACCCGGCACGCCGCGCACCTGGGAGGGGTGGGAGGACTCCGCCGTCGCGCCGGAGAAGCTCGGCGGCTATCTCCGCGACCTCCGCAAGCTGCTCAACAAGTACAACTATGTCGGCGATCTCTACGGCCACTTCGGCCAGGGATGCGTCCACACGCGCAACAACTTCGATCTGGAGTCGCCTAAGGGGATCGAGAAATACCGCTCGTACATCGACGAAGCCGCCGATCTCGTCGTCTCGTACGGCGGGTCGCTCTCCGGCGAGCACGGTGATGGCCAGTCGCGCGCCGACCTGCTGCCGAAGATGTTCGGCGAGGAGCTGGTCGGCGCGTTCCGCGAGTTCAAGTCGCTCTGGGATCCGGAGTGGAAGATGAATCCCGGGAAGGTGGTCACTCCGTACCACCCGACCGAGAACCTCCGCCTCGGCGCCGACTATCGTCCGTGGTCGCCCTCGACCCACTTTCAGTTCCCGGACGACGAAGGCCGCATCGACCGCGCGGTCCTGCGCTGCGTCGGCGTCGGCAAGTGCCGTCGCATGGAAGCCGGCACGATGTGTCCGAGCTTCATGGCGACGCGCGAGGAGGAGCACTCGACCCGCGGCCGCGCGCGGCTGCTCTTCGAAATGTTCCAGGGCGAAGCGATCCCTGACAACTGGAAGAACGAGGCGGTCAAAGAGGCGCTCGACCTCTGCCTCGCGTGCAAGGCATGCAAGGGCGAGTGTCCCGTCAACGTCGACATGGCGACGTACAAGGCGGAGTTCCTCTCGCACTACTACGAACGGCGAATGCGTCCGCTCAGCGCGTACACGATGGGCTGGATCCATCGGTGGTCGCGCCTCGCCGAGCTCGCGCCGTGGCTCGCGAATCTGATGATGCCGCTGCTCAAGCCACTGACCGGCATCGCGAAAGAGCGAAAGATGCCGAAGTACGCGCGCAAGACGTTCCGGCAGCTCTTCCGCGAAAATACATCGGAGCCGAATCGCCGCGTCGTCCTCTGGCCCGACACGTTCAACAACCACTTCCACCCCGACACCGCGCTCGCCGCGGTTGAGGTGCTCGAGTCAGCCGGATATCACGTGACGATTCCGCGGAAGCGGCTCTGCTGCGGCCGTCCGCTGTACGACTGGGGCTTCCTGAAGATCGCGAAGAAGCTGCTGCGGGAGATCCTCGACACGCTCGGTCCCGAGATCGACGAAGGCGTGGCGGTGGTCGGCCTCGAGCCGAGCTGCGTCTCCGTGTTTCGCGACGAGCTCGTGAACCTCTTCCCGAACGATCCTAGGGCGAAGAAGCTCTCGAAGCTCGCGATGACGCTCAGCGAATTCATCGAACGTGAAGGCGACCGCTTCCAGCTCCCGCGACTCGAGGGGAAGGCTCTCGTCCAGGCGCACTGCCACCATGCTGCGATCCTCGGTTTCGGCGACGAAGAGAAAGTCCTGAAGGCGCTCGGTCTCGACGTCCACCGCCCCGATTCCGGCTGCTGCGGCATGGCAGGTGCGTTCGGTTTCGAAGAGAAGAACTTCCAGGTCTCCACGCGCCTCGGCGAGCGTGTGCTCATCCCGGAAGTCCGCGCGGCGTCGCCCGACACCCTCATCGTCGCCGACGGCTTCTCCTGCCGCGAACAGATCCACCAGATGACCGGCCGTGAAACGTTGCATCTCGCGCAGGTGCTCCGCCGCGCGTTACGCAGCCGCTCCCCCGTGTAGCGCAGGCTTCCAGCCTGCGCCCCGGGCGGGCGGGGGAGCACAGGCTGGAAGCCTGCGCTACACGAGGCGGCAGTCAGCGCGGCAAATAGAACGTGCCGAGGACTGCGCCGTAGACGGCGTGCGCGATGATCGTGACCACCGGCGTCAGGCGGCCGTAGTTCATCGTCAGAAAACCGGGCGGCTCGAGAAGGCGCGTCGGCTCCGGGCCGCGGAAGTCCGACACCATGCGCGGGTGAACGCCGGGGAGCACCGGGAGCAGCACCACGACGACGAAGATCCCTTGCACCACGCCGATGGTCATCCCGAACCACCACGTCGGCTGCAGGTGCTGGAAAAAGAGCGCGTAGACGATCGCGAAGATCCAGCCGTTCAATAGGTGCATGACGACGCCGATGAACTTGGCACGGTCGCGGTTGGGCGTGAACATCGTGCCGAGGATGAACGGAATGTCGATCCGGGTGAGCCCGAGCGACTGCCCGGCGATCGTCAACGTCGTCAGTACGATCGTCGCCGCAAAACCCCAGAGAAGAATCGATTCGAAGTTCATGCTGTTATCTGCAGTGCTGCCCCCAAGGATTCCATATGCGCATTCGACTCTCCACCCTTCTGCTTGCGATTCTGCCGGTCATCTCACTCGGAGCTGTGCCTTACAACACAGGGCATGTTCTGCTCGAGAACCACTCGACGGCGCCAGGCTTCGGTTTCACGTCGAACGAGCTCTGGGTGTACGCCGGCGGTGACTACACACTCGCGATCGGGACGCCGCTGATTTACCAGTCGCTGCCGATCTTCGGTGCCTCCCGCTTTCTCCTCCCGGCTTCGAACACTTCCATTTACGAAAAAGGGCGGACTGTCTCGGTGTGGGATGGCTCGACGCATTTCTATGGCGACCTGGAAACGGGAACTCGGGACCTCCTCACCGCCAGCTCTGATCTCGGCGACATCGCCCCGGCGCGTTTCGGCCACTACCTCGTCGCCGAGCAGTGGAACACCCCGGACGTCGGCGCGAAGCTCATCGAATTCGATTTCGGCGGCGTCGTCGCCGAATACCGTCTTCCGACGATCTTCAATGCCGCTCACGATCGCGTCCTCGGCGCGAACCATATCGAAGCGCTCAGCGACGGCTGCAGCGTTCTCTACACCCTCGGCCTCGATGATCCGAATCCCGGCCGTGTACACCGGTTCAACCTCTGCACGGGCGCTGCCGAAGCCGATTTCTTTGTTCCGACGTCGACGCTCGAGTACGCCGGGTCGGTGCGCCAGCTCCCGAACGGGAATGTGCTCCTCGCGACCGGCAAGTCGGTCCGCGAGCTGACGCCGGAGGGCGTACCGGCCTACGAGTGGGCGTTCGAGAACGTGACGCATCTGGCGCTCACCCCTGACGGCCACGCGTTTTATGCGGCCGGCGTGAATCAGCAAAAAGAGGACTTTCGCTTATACAACCTCGACTCTCGAGGCGATCCACCGAAGACGATCGCGATCGGCAACCCGGGTATGCAATCGCTGTTCGTGCCCGACGAGATCCTGGAACTCGAAGTCGTCGGCGAGTGGCGCGCTGCTGTCGTGCCGATGCGGACGCGCGCCGTTCGTCGTCGTTAGGCCGGATCGCGTTTTGCTCGTTCCTGGGACATGGACCAGGAAGTCGTTGTCGTTACAGGTGCTTCGGCGGGTGTCGGACGGGCGGTGGCGCGTGCTTTCGGGAAGCGCCAGGCGAAAGTCGGGCTGATTGCTCGTGGGGTAGATGGGCTCGAAGCCGCGAAACGCGAGATCGAGTCGTATGGCGGGCAGGCGATCGTCCTGCCGCTCGACGTCAGCGATCACGATGCTCTCGATGCCGCTGCGTCTAAGGTCGAGGAGGCGTTCGGCCCGATCGACATCTGGGTCAACAACGCGATGCTCTCCGTCTACTCGTCGATCATCGACATGCAGCCGGACGAGTTCCGCCGCGTCACGGAGGTCACGTATCTCGGATATGTCTGGGGGACGCTCGCGGCGCTCAGGCGCATGAGACCACGCGACCGCGGCGCGATCGTGCAGGTCGGCTCCGCGCTCGCGTACCGCGGGATTCCGCTGCAGTCGGCGTACTGCGCGGCGAAGCACGCGATCCAGGGTTTCCACGACTCGCTCCGTTCCGAGTTGATTCACGACGGCAGCAACATCCGCGTCGTGATGGTGCAGATGCCGGCGCTGAACACGCCGCAGTTCGGATGGGTGAAGTCGCGATTGCCGCGGATGGCCAAGCCGCTCGGAACGATTTTCCAGCCCGAGGTCGCGGCCGAGGCGGTGGTGTGGGCGGCGTACAGCGGAAGGCGCGAGATCAACGTCGGCTGGCCGACGACGCAGGCCGTGGTCGGCAATAATTTCTTTCCGGGTGCCGGCGACTGGTACCTCGCGCGGAACGCCTACGACGGCGCGATGACCAACGAGCCGGAGGACCCCAATCGGCCGAACAACCTGTGGGAACCGGTGCCGGGAGACCACGGCGCCCACGGCCGGTTCGACGATTCGGCGACCCCGGTCAGCATCGAGCTGGAGCTGAACAAGCGCCGGAATTGGGTGCTCGGTGCCGCCGCGCTGGTCGGCGGGCTCGCGCTCGTCGCTGCCGCCCGAAGGTAAGCGGTTCGCACACAGACACTTAGGGCCGAGGAGATCCTCGGCCCTTTTGCGCGTGAGTGGAACGGGGACTAAATATTCTCGCGGCCTGCGAACGGATTGCTCCGCTCGTTGTCGCTCTGACGGTCGTTACGCGGGCGCTCATTGTTCCGCGGCTCGAAACCGCTGCGCTCCGTGTTGACCTGGCGCTCGAAAACCTGCTCGTCGGAACGAGCGACATCGCTTCCGGTACTTCCGCCTTGATTTGCGCGTGCGCGTGCACCGCGCGAGTGTCCGCCTTCGCGTCCAATCGCGGACATGTGCGCCCGATCGCGGCTCACTGCCTCGCCGCCTTTGCGGCCGGCAACCCGCGCCTCATCGGACGTGAATTCGTGCGCCGTCCCCTTCGCATGAGCAGCCCGGCCACCCTTGCTTGCAATCTCACGCTGTTTGCTTGCATCCATTGACGCAAAACCGCGTTTGCTCGTCGCCATGAAGTCTCCTTGAATCCTGAAAATGGGTACTGCACGAACCTGCGAGAGGTCGTGAAGGGTCACGCACGAAGTGTGCCCAGCGGTACAGTTCTCAGGAGGGGACGTGGCGAGAGGCGCAAGGATGGCGGAGAGAGAGGGATTCGAACCCTCGGTAGAGCTTTAAGGCCCTACGGCGGTTTAGCAAACCGCTGGCTTCAGCCACTCACCCATCTCTCCGGCTGAACGTCCTGCGCTGTTGGAAAGCGGAAACGGCGAACCGCCATTCCCGCGAAGGGCGGATTGTAGTGCAGGTCCGCCGCGGGTGGGCGAGTGCCCCTACCGGTTCGGAACTACACGAACGGTCACCGTCTCGAATCCCGTCTTCCCGCGCGAGTTCGTCACGGCAAGCTTGATCGTGTGCTTGCCCGGTTTCAGGTGAGACACCTTGAGCGGCGATCCGCGGCCGAGCGAACGGCCGTCGGCGCTCCAGCGGAGTTGTGACTCGTTGATCTCTTCGTCCTGCAGGTCAGTCGCGTCGCCGTCGAGGATGATGTCGTCGCCCGCCCGGTATACGCCGGCGTTCGGAAGCGGCTCGATCATCACCTGCGGCGCCTTCGCGGGCACGCTGAACGCAGCACTTTCTGCTGACGACGAGAGGATGCCGTCGCTCGCCCACACTCGCAGCTTCGCGTGCGGACCGCCCGGCATCGATGCGAAATCGATCGTGAAGCGCTTTTCCGTCAGATCGCGGCGGACGACTTCCCACCTCGATCCGGCGTTGTAGTCGACCTGATAGACGAGCGGTGTGTCCGCGTCCGCGTCGTTCGCGTCCCACGTGAACGTCAGCTTTCCGCGCACGCGGCTCTTCGCCTCGGGGGCGACTTTCTTCACGACCGGCGCATGGCTGCTGACGGCCAGCTCGCGCAGGACCGTTTTGCCGTGAAGGATCTGCAGCCTGGCGACGCTCTTTGCGAACGGCACCACGCCCTCGAACGCGGCCCATGCGAGGTGCTTCGACTTGCGGCCCTTCGGTGGGACGGGATCGAAGTCCGGCTGCAGTGCCGTCGTGGCGAGGACGTTTCCATCCGCGTCGATGGCTGCGAGCTCATATTCGCCGGTCGTGCTCGGAATGGCGTCGCGATCGTTGAAGGTCCAGCAAGGCTCGACGCGCACGTCGTCCGCGGATTTTGCCGTGCGGTGGATCGTGCCGAAACACTGGACGTATCGACGTGGCTTCGCTTCCGCGGCGTGCGGTTTCGGCGCGAGTTGATCGAAGAGGCGGTCGTACGCGTCCTGCGACGTCCAGAACTGCACCTGCTTCCCGCCGGACCCCATGTACTCGCCGGAGTCGCCTAAGGCGCCGCGTCCCCCCACCTCGTATGGATGATGCGCAGCGGGAATCTTCGTCGCGCTCACGCCCGGGAGCGGTACGCGTCCGTGCCCGCACGCGACCTCGGCGTCTTCCGTTTCGTTCTCGTCCCCTTCGTCGTTGATCGAAAGCTGCGTTCCGCGAAACTCGTCGGGCGCGGGATTGACGTCGCACGCGAAGCTGCCGCCGTTGTACGTGTCGCCGAGTCCGTACGTGTGGCCGATCTCGTGCGCGACCGTTCCGGCCGCATCGTCATCGGTCGCAACGCCGATGTTTGCCGGCAGCCCGTACGTGAAGCCCTGCAGCGTTCCGTTGGGGTAGGTCTCGGGCCGCGCCTGGATGAAGCCGAAGATCTGCGTGTAGCAACCTTCTTCGTCCGGATTGCCGGCGCACGATTCGGGGACGAGCTTCGCCAACTCGTCCCACAAATGCTCCTGCCCGTCTTCCGTCTCGAGGTCGAAGCGCCGATCGCTCGCGTCGAACGGCTCGCGTGTCGCCCAGATCACCTTGTCGGCCGCGACCGGATACGTCGCGCGGATGTAGTCGCTGAACGTCTTCCATCGCGAATCGGTCAGCGGCACGACCGTCCCGCCGAAGTTTGCGGTCACCGGCACGGCGAGAATGCGCATCGCGGCGCGCTCGACGAAGTCGTACCTCGTCCCGCGCGTCGATTTCGTCGCGCCATTCACGTTCACGTCGAATTCGTAACTGCCCGCCGCCCAATTGCCGCACGTCGCGCGCGTCGGGCAGAGAAAATCGACGACGCTCACCGGTTCGCGCGTCGCGATCGGCGAAATCGTCGCGACGAGATGTCCGTCGCGCCTGATGGTCGCTCTGCTTTTCGCGTCGTCGATCGTCGCCGGCGCAGCGAGAAACGCGCGAACCACCGCGTCTTTTCCGGCGACGAACTTGAGGTGGCCGTCCTTCTGGACGCCGATCGCCTGATTGATCTCGATCGAGTCGATCGTCACCTGCGCGAAGGCCGGCGCCGACGCCAGGAGCAGCAGAAAGACCACGCGCGCGCGGATGGTGAGCATGTGCTTTAGCGGGAGACCGCCAGCGACGGTCTCCCACGGCTCATTGAATGGTTACTTCTTGATGCAGGTCTCCTCGTCGATCTTCGACCACTTGCCGTTCATCTCGATCTCGGACATGTGCTCGACCTTCGTCGCACTCACCTTGGTGAAGACGTCGCGAACCTTCATCGTAGCTCCGCCGCCGTGCGTGACGCCGTCCCAGGTCAGCTTGTTTCCTTCCCAGCCGGAAGAGTTCTGAATGTTGAACGACCCCATGTCGTCGACCGAGCCGGATGCGAATTTCTTGACCTGCTCGTCGAAGCCCCAGTAGACCCGCACCGCCACCGGATGCGCGTTAATGGCCGTCTGGCTCTCGTGGTAGTAGATCGTCAGCCAGTAGTTGTTGAGCGTCCAATTGCCTTCTACGGCGGCTTTCGTCTTGTGCTCCGGCACCCCCATGAAGGCGTAGCTGGTCCCTTCGCACTGCCAGTTGCCGACGAAGTAGCCGAGCTCTTTCAGCTTCGGATTCGGCCCCGGAGGGGCGTCGGCGGCGAGTACCACCGAGGCGGTGAAGACGAGGGCGATGATCGGAAGAAGTATTCGTTTCATGAAGCTCTCCTTTCCCTGCTGAGCATGGTTGAGCATGGTACGCGAGCCGCCGCGGTGCGGATTTCTACTGGTTCGGCAGCTGCTGCAGCATCACGTTCACTTCCTCCGCCGGCGAAACCACGAGCGTGGGATCGTTGGTCCGGTTGTCGGTGTACGTGTAGTACGTGATGGCGCGGCCGGGCGAAGCGTTGATGCTCAGCCCATCCTCGGGAGCGAGGGGTGCGGTGGCATTCGACCCGGTGAACATCTCCTTCGCGAATTGCTCGACCGGCATCATGAACGAGTAGTCGCCGGGGAAGAGGCGGGCAGGCGAGGTCTCCTGCCTCCCGTCTTTGCGAAGGATGACGGCCACGATCGCGACGTCCGACAGCGTCCGCATCCCGATGTTGCGGCGATACGTCGTCCCCATCGGCGAGACGGTCATCCGTCCGCCCGAAAGGACGAGCGCGGACGGCGTCTGATTCGCCTGCGTGTAGATGTTGTAGAAATAGTCGCGCGGCAGCACCAGGGGTGCCTCCGTGCTCAACATCCCGTTCGGCGTGTCGTTGTAGAGCCGCGTGATCACCGGCGGAAGAGAGTTTCCGCCGTTCGAGTCCGGGATGATGTCGAGCGAGCCGAGGCCGCTCTGGCCCATCGCGGCGACGACGTCAGGCCACTCGAGGTAGTCCGTGACGACGTGCGCATTCGGCGCGAACGAATACGGCATGGAGGGATCGCTGTCGCTCGCGATCGTGCCGAGAGGATGAAAGACGATCTTGCCGTGCGCGTCGGGCGCCGCGTAGATGCGCAGCGACGTCTTGAAATGAGATCCGTTCACGCCGGCGACCGAGCCGACGATCGGAATGATCCCCTTTCGAAGCGACGAGGTAGGTTTGTCGAAAACCTGCCCCGAGACGGAAAAGGCCAGGGCCAACAGCACCAAAGACAGCGTCGCGAGCCGTGCTTTCATCGTTCCTCCCTTTTGTTTGCGGTCATTCTACGTCGCTGAAACGAGGAGCGTGGAGGGGGTTCGTGTAGCGCAGGCTTCCAGCCTGCGCCCCGGGGTTTATAGTTGAGTCCGAATGGAGGTTGGTCTGTCATGACGATACGAGCCCGGTTTTCTCTCCTCGTTGCTCTCGTCCTCGTTTCCTCCGCGACGCTTGCTCAACCCTCTCCCGAACAGAAAAAGCTCGATGCGATGGTGGGCAAGTGGCAGACAGCGGTCGAGTTCAAGGGCGCGTCACCCAGCAAGGCGTCCGGAACGGAGGACTGCGAGTGGTTCGCGAATCTCCACGTCGTCTGTCACTCCGACCTCACGGGACCCGCGGGACTCTATCGGTCGATGCGCATCATCAGCTATGTGCCGGCGATGAAGCAGTACGCCGTCTACACGATCGACAGCCTCGGATACGCCGCGCTGACGATGGGCACCAACGCCGGCAACACCTGGACGTTCACCGCGGCCGGCCAGGGCTGGCAAACGCGCCTCGTGATGATGATGTCGGGCAACAGCTACACATCCGTCGCGGATTACGCCGGAGCGGATGGGAAGTGGGTCACGACCGCGACGAGCAAGTCGACGCGGCTGAAATAGGCGACGGCAGACCGGGGCGCGAATGCGCAGCGATACCTCGGCAGATCGGTGAGCGGACCGGCTACGGTGACGCGCAAACGGTACACGTTGATGCGGTCAACGGCCACCTATCGATGGTGCCAAGGCGCGTGCATAGGGTTTGAGACCATCCATGGGTGGCTCGAGTCCGCGTTGATGCGGCCGATGACCATCCAAGGATGGCCTGAAACCATCCATGGATGGTCCTGAACCCCGTTGCCGCGCTCTGACACCATCCATGGGTGGTCACGATGCGTGTTCATGCGCTCTCGCACCATCCATGGATGGTCTTCAACCCCGTTGCCGCGCTCCGACACCATCCATGGGTGGTTACGACGCGCAACTGTGCGGCTGTCGGCCATCCCCGGATGGCCTGCGGCCGCGTCAGGGCGCCAAGCGCCCGGAAGCACGCCATCCGACGGCGCGTTCGCGCCATCGACCGACTCGACCGTCGAACGCGCGCGTGTCGGATCACGGGCGTCAGCCTCGCGACTGACCAGATCGTCGATTCCTTGTCGTCCGAAGTGTTCGTGCTGCGGGGCTGACACCGCGATCCTGAAATAGTTCGTGGCGCGAGCGCGGAATGTTCAACAATGACCGCGTCCCCGCGATCAAGAAGGAGTGTCATGAATCGAAAGTCGTCGCGCCTGCCTATCCTCACGGCTGTGCTCATCAGTGCGTCCTTCGCAGGATCGGCGTTTGCGCAGGCCGCCTCCGCGGTGATCACCAAGAGCTTTTCCCCCGCGGTGGTCGCGCTCAACGGCACGTCCATCGGGACGATCACGGTGACGAATCCCAACGCTGTCCCGCTCACGAACGTTCAGTTCAACGACACCATGCCGGCGGGAATCGATCTCATCACCCAAACCGGCGGCACGTGCAGCACGCTCGCAACCGGAGGAGGCATCTTCTCCATCAATCCCGGCACGGATACGTTTTCCAGCACATCGAATGTGCTTGCCGCAGGGCAGTCATGCACGATTACTGTCAGCGTGAAGGGCATAGCCCTCGGCTCACACATCAACACGACGTCGCAAGTCACCTCCAGCGAGGCCGCGCCCGGCGCCGCCGCGTCAGGAACGCTCACGGTGGTGAGTGACATCCCCACGTTGTCCGGCTGGATGTTGATGACCCTTGCCGCCGCATTGGCGGTAACGGCCGCGATCAGACTGCGAGCGTAGTCAGCCCGAATCGCGGAGAGATCCTGTCGATTTGGCGGAGGAGGTGGGAGTTGAACCCACGGTAGTAGTGGGGAGCGGACGTCTCGTCCGCTCCTGCCGTGCGACAGCGCCGCTGCCGCCGCGCCGAGCGGACGAGACGTCCGCTCCCCGGTTACGCGCCCATTTTTCGCCGTTTCCGCGGTTTCCGGCGCCCTGCCCAGATGATTTCGACCTCGTATCGGAGAAACTGATCGTCCGCCGTAACGATCGGAAGGTTCTCCATCTGGCCTTGCGCGATCAGCATCCGGTCGAAAGGATCACCGTGATGTAGCGGAAGCGTCGCCACATGCCGCGCATGCGAATGCAAGATCGGAAGGCGCGTGACGGGTTGATCGTCGATGATTGCAAACAGTGACTCGTCAGCCGTCGTTAGGCGCAGCTTCCCGAGCGCCAACTTGATGGCGATCTCCCAAACGGAGGCTGCTGAAAATACGACCTCTGTCTCGTCATCGCTGAGGAGCGCTGCTACGTCGGCGTTCAACGCTTCCGGACGGGCGAGCGCCCACAACCAGCAGTGAGTATCGACGAGAACTTTCACCGCTCGCTGTCGAACGTCTCGGGATCAAGCGGTGCATCAAAGTCGTCGGCGATCCATATCTTGCCGGCATACGCACCAAGCTTTCGGCTCCGCTTCGTGCCTTCCGCTCGAACCAGCTTGGCGACGGGCTCTCCAGCTCGCGCGATCACGACTTCCTCACCTTGCTCCACCTTCGCGATGAGCCGCGAAAGCTGCGTCTTCGCCTCGTGGATGTTGACCTCGATCATAGCCGGAAACTTAGCTAAGTCGCCAGACTAAGTCAACGGAATTCGTGGCGATCTTTCTCGAGCACCGTGACCGTCCTGCTCGCCGTGTAACGTCCGTCGAGTGGCGAAGTCGTGACGAACGTCAGCGCCGCGGCGAATCATCCGCCTTCGGGAGTCAATCTTTGCGTGCGTTTCGCTCAACTTGCACGCCAGGCAAACGATGAACAGCAAAGACCTCCCGCCGCATCTCCGGCAGCAGTACAGCGCGGCGCCCCCGCGCCGCAATTGCATGTCGAGAACGCTGTAAATCGGTCAATAATGACGCTGTGACTGCTACATTCGAGAGTCAAGCGAAATGGCGTTTGCTCACCCGACGCGACTTCGCGAACGCATTCACTTCGTGGTCGGCTGGCGAGGCGAGTGCCGCTGGTTTCGTTAACGCGTCGGCCTCCGTTACAAATGACTCGATCAACCGGGTCAAGGCTCACATCACGAGCGGGTTGGAATTCGAACACGGAACCGACCGCAAAACGCCGCGCGGGAACGTTTACCGTCCGTATCGTCTCACGATTGCCGAGGCTATTTGCGGTGTTATCGTCCTTCGGGCGTCGGAAGCTTTTCGCGTGTGCGAGATTGACGTATTCCTCACGGCCGAGCTGCCAGGTCTCGAACGCGGGGCGACCACACGTGCCGCATTGTTGTTCGCACTGTCGGACGCCGTTCGTAATGGCGGGTCGATGGCTCTCCAATTCACGCCTTCATGCTGTGGGGGCGCCGTTCCGGCGCCGGTCACTGACTTGGCTCAGGCCGTCGACGTTCCGCTCGGGTCGACCTATCGAGGTGCGATCGCACCGGAGGAGGCTCGGCAGCTCTATCTCCGGCTCACAGGGTTAAGCGACAAGGCAAGAGAGCGTGCTCTCGAACTGTCGCGCCGTGGCTTCTTTTCGCCTGAGCGCATCGCATTTTTTGTAGCGACGGGCATCTGGTCGGCCGCTGAGGCCGAGATGCTCCTCCTAGCCTGTCCATATCCGGACTTGTTGTTTGGTGCCGGCATTCAACCGGAATCACGCCATCTCTATGCAATCGCTCTGACGCACGGGCGCAGCGCCGTTCTGAGCGGGATCGTAGAACGCGCTTTCCGGTACCAGGACGGGTCTTCTGATGAGAGAGCGGACGGCGTCGCTGTGAATCCACGTCCGGTTTTTCTGAACATCCCAGTTGACCCGATACCTAGCGTGATGGGGTACCTTCACGGCCCGCTCCCGCAGGATCGGACGTGGGAAGGCTGGTCACCCAATCCACCGGAAGTCATCCGTCATCGTACGGGTCAGCGCATCCTTGTCATTCCACGACCTCGCGGCCGTGAAGAGACTCGCCTCTTTCTCACCCAGGATCTCGACGCCGCCCGGGACGCCGGAGCAGCGGCTCGTGCCAAAGCGGCTCTCGTCTATTCCGCTGAATTCCTCGAGCTCAACAAGAGCGAACGGATCGAGGTTACGCGCTACGCTGGGACGCGCAGCGTTGACATTCTCGTCTGTCCGGAGAACTTGACAGCCCTGGAAGCGGAAACCGAACGGAGATTGCGCGAGGGGAGAAAACTTCGCTCATGATGAACGTCGGTACAGTACTCTGTGCACTACCGGCATCGTGCTTCTCTAGCAAGCCGAACGACGATCTCGAAACAGAGCTTCTGCGGGGCTATGTACCGGCGTTGCGTGTCATCGAACGCCGCATCCGCAAGAATGTCGCCGCTGATGAAGAAAGAACGCGTTATACGCGACTCTGCCGGCAAATCGAGGACGTCGCGCTCGGCAGAGCGGTTCCTGCGGCCCGAGACGCCGAATTCCGTGCTGCGTTGGTTCGTGGTGACTTTCCGTCGATTCGCATCGACTCGGGCTATGTCGATTTCTTGGCTCGGCTTCATGCTGCGGGAACCAGTCTGGGCGTCCGAAACGAAGTTCGCCTCGGCGCCACCGTGTTCGGCCCGGAGGAGCTTGGGAAGCACGTTGCCCGCTTCCGGGGTCTAATTTCGAATTCGGAGTGGAAACACGAACCGAGCCTGCAACATCGGGATTGGTTCATTGCCAAACGGCTCGTTCCCAACGGGTGTGGACTGGTCGAAGTGCCGGACGTATTCGGCATCAGCATGGACGATCGGCCTGTGGACGTACGAACGATTTGGGACCGCGTTCGTGACTGGTTTCGCGTGTTCGGAGGAGCAGCGCCCTTGCCTGCGGCCCTTTCACCTGTTCGAAGCAATGTGTGGATGCCGACGGTCAGCACCGACTGGAAGCAGTATGAGGGTGCTTCACGCGGAAGCTACATACACAACCGGCTTCGAACGCAAATCGAGCAAGCGCTCGACGGCGGTCCACCGATTGATCTCGGCAATCAACGTCATGCCCTGTTGACTGAGGAGCTCGTACGTCATCTGCACACGAGCGCCCGTCCGCCGGCATCAGCCGCGATGATGTACGAGAGCGGCCAACCGACACGTCCGATCCGGCTACGGTGCGTCGAACGATTGCCGGATGGCTGGGCTCCGACTCGAGAACTACACGTCGGCCTCGTCAGCATGCGCCATCTGGAGATCGATCAATACATCGACATTAACTGGTATCGCAACGCTGACGTGCCGAGCGAGGAAGGACTGTCCGGCGCCGATGAAGCTTGTTACCGTGTCTCTTTGGCCCAATTCGCAAACCTCGCCCATGTCTACAAAGGCCATCGACTGCGCCTTTACGTCTATCACGCCGGGTTTCTCCCTGCCGTGGTGGCCTTCTATCGTGCATTGGTCGATCGGCTGGTCAGCCGGGAGCACAAGCGTGGATCTCTGCAGGTCATTCCGATGCTCGCTCCACGGGGCGGCAACTATGAAAAGGGCCAGCCCTGGCCAGGATAGGAGCTAGGCGTAATGGCGAAACAGTGGAATGGCACGTGCTTAATGTGCAAAGAGCCGATCAGCTATGCGGATGCTCTGTTGATTCGTGACGTGGCTCTCGGGCGTCCCAGACAAGTCCTTTGCCCGAAGTGCGAGCGTTTCGAGCGTCGTGGACTGAAGCCCGTTTCGATTCCGAGTGTGGGGATCGCCGGCGTCCCACAGTCAGAAGTAGCGCCTCTTGGCAGGATCCGCGAAAGAACGACCCTTCACCATCTGGAAGAGCGTTTCGCAAGATTCGAAGAAACGGAGTTCGCTGTCAGGGCCGAGGAAATCGACGCTCTATATGCAGAGCTGATGCGTGACGACACTCCCGTGGTCATCGCCGTCGCGCCAACAGGCTCAGGCAAATCGACCTATCTTCCATATCGCCTCATCTGTCCGAAAACCCTGGACCCCGAGACCTTCACTCGCGGACGCCAAATCGTCGTTACGCAGCCACGGCGGAAAGCCGCGATCTCCATTCCCGGCTATGTCGCCGGAACGCTCCTTGCGGCCGACTGCGGAATCGGTCACGAGATTGGATACCGAGTCAAAGGCATGCACGCCTGCGATTGGCGGAACAGACTTGCATACGTCACGGACGGTACGCTGATCAACTGGCTCGTGCGTGGAGAGCTTGACCGCATCAGCGTCATCATCATCGACGAGGCTCACGAGCGCAGCCTGAACATCGACGTCATCCTCGGACTGGTCACGAGAGCGCTTCCGCAATTCCCACACCTGAAGATGCTCATCGTGAGTGCCACCATCGATCATGCGCACTTCCAGCGCCATTTCGAGCGGCGGTTGCCGAAGGGATTTCGCTGCGGCATCGTGGTGTGCTCGGGGAAAAAGCCTCACCCACTGCTCGTCCACTACAGGCGCGATGGCCTCGGCCACCTGCCGTACGCAGAAGGAGCGCTGAGGGAGTTCAGCAAGACCGCGCCGCAGGAACTGGCAGACGCCATCCTGCGCATGCTGCTCACGATGGAGAGCCCACCCGACGACTCTCGCCCGAAGATCGAGCCCGGCGACGTGCTCGGATTCCTGCACGGGAAACGTGAGATCGAGAAGGCTTGTGAGTCGATTGAGACATACCTTGCGACGCACCATCCGGAGTTGGCCGCTAGGACGGATGTGTACCCGTATCACGCAGAGGTCGATCGCGACATCGCAAGGAAGGCAACGGAGAAGAAGTCCGATCCATCGCGGCGACGAGTCGTCATCGCCAGTAACGCCGCAGAAACCTCCCTCACGATCGAAGGGCTAGTTCACGTCGTCGAGTCGGGCTTCATCAAACAAACACAGTGGGATCCGGTATTGGAGCAGGCGCCCCTTCTTCCGGTTGTTCACAGCCAGGCCGGCTGCCGGCAGCGATGGGGACGTGCCGGTCGAGTGATGTCGGGCTGGGTCTGGTGCCTCTACACGAAGTCGCAGTTCGCCAAAGTCTTCCCGAAAGCCACCGTTCCGGAGATCCAACGTTCGTGTCTCGACAGCGTCGTTCTGAAAGCCAAGCGCGGAGGGGCAGATCGCATCGAAGAAAAGGCGTTCCCGTGGCTGGACGCGCCGGCCACGGAGGAGATCGGGCGCACAAATGCCCGCTTGCAGCGGCAACAACTGCTCGATGCGGACGGCGATCTCACTGAGGCCGGTGTGCTTGCCGCGATGTCGAACGAGAAGGACATGCTCTACAAGCGGTTACTCAGCGACGGCGATCGCTTCGGCTTCGGCGTTGAGGTCTGCACGCTCATTCCGTTCCTCGAGAGCGGATTCGATGATCTTCTCCCGTTCGAAAAGAAGTGGGACGACGAGACCAAACGAGGAGTCCGTGAAGCGCAGAAGCGCCTTCGCGCAACCTGTTCCGACGATCTGGAGTTGTGTTTGCGCATCTATTCAGATTGGCAAAACGCTGTGCTTCCACCCAATGCTTCATGGAAGCCTCCCCGTCTTGATCGGAAGGAAGCCGCGCATTGCAAAGTTCCCGACACCAAACTGATCGAGGAGCTGAGGTCCGCCCGCTCAGAGAAAGCGATCAGCGAATTGCTGAGGAAATACATGACCGATCCCGCGATGCGCGATACCTACCGAGACCGGGCAGTCGGGGCACTCCGGGACGCGGCACGAAGGCAATGGCCGCAAATCAATGGCGTCGATTCGGAGGTGCTACATCTGGCGTTGAAGAGGCGCGGTGATCTGATTCAAGAAATCGGGGCAAAGAAGAAAGGGATGGAGGATCGTGCGATCGATTTCGCCGGCCTGGATCGCTTGCGAGCAATCATCGCGCGTGCCTTCCTCGATCAGGTTCACGTCCGCGCTGGAGCATCTGCCATCAACACCTCTGAGGCCGTTCGGTATGCGCCGCTCTTCCCAATCTCGGAAGATTCGACGCCGGTCGAGATTGCCCCCGGATCCGCTTGCACAGGAACCCCCCCAGACACATTCGTCGCATTGGGACCGAAAGAGACCAGGCCAGCGAAAGGCGATCGCGAGAGCATCCGCGTGGTTCCATTCGTGATCCGCGTTGCTATGGAGATGGTGGAGGCAGTCCGGGAACATGACGACTTGGAGTTGGCGGAATACCTCCGTCAAACGCTGCCACGGCCAGCGCAAGGATCCGCCGAGGATGCACGCTTACGCCAGCATGAGCGTCTGCGACGCGACTATCCGGCGGGAGTAGTCGTGGAATGCCGAGTGCTCGGCGACGTGCGAGGAGTCACAGAGGTAGAAGTCACCCGCGCCCTCGGCTGGGGCGGCGGTCCACCGCTGAAGTTCAGCTCGTCCGAGAGATGGCAGGAGCTCCGTGAGCACGAACACGACAAATCGTTCGAAGACGCATTTCCTCAATCCGCGGCCGGCACTCGCTCCCGTCGCCAGAGTATTTCCGAGGAGGAGGAGGTCGACCTCGTCAGCGAAGAAATGGAACCTTCTTCCGCCGCTCGCGATCGGAAAAGGCCACAGGAAGTGAGCGCGAACGAAGCAGTCGTGGCGACCGGCCGGCTGCAATGGTTCGGGCGTCCCCCCTCGATCACGGGACAGATGATCAGCGCCGAGGTGACCCGCCACAGCGAAATCACCGCCGAGCCAAGCCTCATCCTAGTCTCCCCTCCCCTTCGCGAACGCTTCGATCAGTTCGTCAAGATCACTAACGTTGGGGACGAAATCGAGACCGAGATCATCGGCCCGAGTCCGCATGGGTCGTTCGAGCATGGTTTGCAGGTCCGCGATCCACGAACGGGCCTGGAATTGTTGCTTCCAACGGATGAGGTTGTTCTGGCTCGCGAAGATTACCTTCTCGAAGGCCTTGAGCCGGGCGGCCGCCTTCGAGTTCGCATCGAACTCGTAGAGGATCGACTGCGGAAGGTGCACGCTACCGCGCTGCAGGCGCTCGAGCCGGAACTCGCGCGCCTGCACGCTGGTATCGGTGGAGAAATCATTACCGGTACGCTGAGGCACATCGAAGAGGACGACAAGATATACATGTTCGCAACAGTCGAGAGTCGTGGACCGGCCGCGCCGGTCGTTCCCGTGAAGATTACGTTACCCAGAGAGCGGTTCGAGGGGCCAAACGGGTTTTCGATTCCTTACAAGGCTGGCCGCAAGATCGGCCTGAAGATCCGCGCCAATGCGTACTCAAGCGTCGAGAACAGGGCGCAACTAACTGAGGGCGAGGCAGCGTCCCTGACGAGCGCTGGCATTCAAGCCGCGGGTGGCCAGCTATCGTGTCGCCGTCGCCTCACGTTCGAAGCGCGAATATCTGCTATGCGAACGGCGCGGACCGTCGAACTGATGACTGCCGTCCGAACTCTATACGCAAAGAGCAATCTCCTGTATGCCGAGATCGTGATTCCTGATCTCGTCGGCAAAACTGTAGAGGGACGTGTTCAGACGTTTCGAGGGAACCGAATGGAGGTCGCTTTGGCAGGTGGGATGCTCGGCATACATGAGCCGGCTGAGGCAAGCTGGTTCGATCCCCGAGTGCGCCTCGATCAGCTGTTCAAGCTGGGTCAGACGATCCGCGCAGTCGTGATGAGTATCAACGACGACGGCAACGCGGTCCTAAGTACGAAACGTGCGCGCACACCGCAAGATCCTTGGATCGGCAATGGGATGGCCCTGCTGTATCCCGTCGGCACAACCCTCGTCTGCAAGTTCACGAACGCGATTTCCTCCCGCGCGTGGGTTGAGATCGAGCCTGGACTACAAGGATCCCTTTATGTCAAAGAGATGCGAGCGCTGGTGGGCGGAGGCTACGTCGACGCGATATCGGTGGCCCAACCAGGCCGCTGGGTCAATGTTCGGGTGATTGGCTACGACACCACCCGCAAACCCAAACAGATCAACGTTCAGGCCGTTGGATGGGTGACAAATCCACCCACGGAGCCATTGCCTCGCTCTCAATCGCAAAAGGCCTCGCCAACCTCTGCGCATGCTCCCGAGCCAATCGTAGGCTGGCTCGGAAGTGCGTGGCCCTGGGACGACGGCGAGAACGCGATTTCAAAAGACGTCGCACCACCAAAGCCAGCCGAGAGCCAACCTCCCCGAACACGCCTACCCCTCGATAAACGCTCGAAACCGAGCGGGTGGCGCATCTTGTTGTAGTTCGCGTGCCTGCATTATCGCACTAGCCGGCGAAGCTCCGGCGGAGCGAGCTCCCGTTCGAGCTTCTGGACCGCAACCAAATCGTCCCCGAGAATCGCTTGCGCCAGCTCACGCTCAAACGCGGACAGCTTCTCCACGTCTTGCTCAGTCAGATTTCGTGTCCCGTGCGCAAGAACGGAATGGTTGCGCATCGCAGCCAGTCCGCCAGCGTGTTTCAACATACTAACGAGCTTCCTGCTTGCGGGCAGTTTCTCGGCGATATCAGTCGTGACGCCGAGCAACACCAGCCCGGCCAGAAACGTGATTTTGCTCGGGATCTCCGAGTCGCTATGATGCAGCTTCGTCATAAGTGCGGCATACCGTTGACGAATGCCCGCCACATCGTCGGCCAACAGGGTTAGGTCGGCGTTCGACCCATCGAATAACCCCTTCATCGAAGCGCGTGACAGGCCGATCTGAACTAACTCCTCGAGCGTTCGGTACGCGATTAGGCTGGCGAAATCGAAACGGCCTTGCTGGCAATACCGAGTCACGAGTTGACGGAACGTGGCCAGAAGCGCCATTCGATCGCCATTGGCGACGCGTCCCAGCGCCTGAGCATGCGGCTCTAATGAAAGGTCATGGGTAAGCGTCTCCATTGCCGGACGGCCCATCACCTTGCCAAGGATCTCGACTTGTTCCCTCAAGGTCTTCAAGTCGAGATCCATCAGCGCCGATTCGCATCGCGCCAGTTGAAGGGCAAGCTCGTCGAACTGTGGTGTCTCCGTTTGAGCTTCGCGACTCTCACTGAACGCGTCAATCGCAGCCGGCATGCTACCGCGCTCGTACCACCCAAGCGCGCGGTCACGGAGCACCCTGGCGTGCTCCTGACTTGGGTTTCTGAGCGCGATGACCCTCTCCGTCCCGGGTAAAGGCCGGCGGCGGTCGTTGTCATACGCACCTTCGACGTAACAGAGCGGGATCCCCAGCTCCACGGCGACGATCGCCGCCATCGCGCTCATGATCTTCTTGCCGCCGGTCACGTCCATGATCGGCGAACCGTCCTGTCCGGCGCGGAAGTGCCTCCGTATCGCATCGTAGATTTGTTTCGTGTTCGTGGGATCCACGTCCTCCACCCTCACGGCAGCAACCTTCATGATGTCGTGACGTTCGAGGAAATCCATCGCCAACTGAAGCTTTGCCTCGTTTCTCTCGCTGGCAATTATGATGAGGCGCCGAGGACGGAGTACGCTCGTAGCGATGACCGTCGTCTCTGGGCTCAAGCCCATCGTGCTGACCAGCACCGAGTAGCCCCGCGAGCGCAGCGCGGCGTGCTCTTGCGACCGGTCCAGAAGGCGAACCACGTCCGGGAGGATGCGCGTGAAATAGAATTCGAGCGCTCGATCACCCAAGAGCGATCGCCACTCGTCAAGCACTCTTTCTTCGATGACGTCGATCATGTCCACGCTCCTCTCGAGGTTAGATATCCTTCTCGGTTACTCCAATTGGTATACACCCTAGGCGCACGAACGCTTGCACACGATCAGAGGTTCGGGCGCGGAATAGGTCGCCTCCGTGCGCGAGCACGCGCATCGCGATGCCCTCACCGGCCGACCTGATGTTCTGAAGTCGGTCAAGCCTCGGGCTGCTGTGGTGGCGAGATGTCGGCGAAGCCCGCTGGTTACGGATGTCTCCAGTACTCCACGATCCTGATCCGGCGCGGAAGACGATTGCCATCTCAAGTCTCTATTTGATCCTCTATTCTCTCGTGTCTTCCTGCCGGTCCGCGAGCACGCGCATTAACACGTTCAATCGGTGGAGGGTAGGATGCCCGGCTGATGAGGATGTTACGGCGCCCAGAACGTGGCGCACGGTAGCCCCCGGATTCCACTGAACCACGCTGGACCTCCTAGACGCAATCAGGGCCTAAATTATTATTTTGCTTTGAGTTCTGGACTTTGCCGGACGTCGCTGAATCTCGTTTTGGCGGAGGAGGTGGGATTCGAACCCACGGTACCGTTACCGGTACGGCGGTTTTCAAGACCGCTGCCTTAAACCACTCGACCACTCCTCCGGTTCAGCGCGCAGCTCACAGCGCGCGGCGCGCAGGAGCATCGGTGCGAGCGACAACGGTTCCGACCTGTCCGGCATTTCTGCGCGCTGCGCGCTGCCCGCTCACGTCAAAAGATTCACGTCGATCGTGATCTTCAGCCGTAGCCGCCGGTGATTGCGGATCTCGTCGAGCGAGAGGTTCAGCGGGATGCTGACTTCCTTCACGAGACCGTCGGTCGCGCGGCGCTCGGCGGGGGGCGGCGCGGTCGCTGTCGCCATTTGCGCCTCGAGCTGCGGGAGCGAATCGAGGATGCCCGCCGGCAGCGGGATCTCGATCGACGCCATCGGCACCTCGGTCATCAGATCGGGGAGGCCGATCCCCGGACCTGACGTGGCGTAGTAGTCCGTCACGTCTTCGAACGGATTCTCCTCCATGACCGGCGGGGCCGCGGCGGGCGGTGGCGGAGGGGGCGCCGGTTTCGAACCGACCAGCTCCGTCGCCACGAGCGGGATGCTCTCATCCGCATCATCGTCGATCACGAAGCCGGCCGACGGCTTGGCTGCCGGTTTCGGAGGAGGCGGTTTCGGCGCGGCCGCCTTCGGAGCCGGCTCTTCGTCGACGTCCTCCCAGAGCGAGTCGGCGCCCGGCGCGCGCTCGGCGCGGGGGTTGAGAATCTGAAGGTCGCGGTCGACCGGCTCGGAGCCTTCGAGGTTGTACTTCTTGATCAGGTGCGCGAGGACGAGCTGCGTGATCCCCTTCAGCGTCTCCTCGACGCCGATTCCGGTCGTCGCCACCGACTCGAACGACGGCCCGTGCAGCGTCTTGTTGATCTCCGCGTCCATCTCTGCGACCGGCAGGGTGTTCGGCAGATCGCGTTTGTTGTACTGCATCACGATCGGGATCTCGCGGATCCGGACACCCTGGCGCTTGAGGTTGTCCTCGAGGTTCTGCAGCGACTCGAGGTTCGCGTCGAGCGCGAAGTCCTGCGAGTCGGCGACGAAGACGATCCCGTCGGCCCCCTTCAGCACGAGCTGGCGCGTCGAGTTGTAGTAGACCTGCCCCGGAACGGTGTAGAGCTGGAGCTTCGTCCGCATCCCGCGGATCTTGCCGAGGTCGAGCGGGAGGAAGTCGAAGAAGAGCGTGCGGTCGGTCTTCGTTGCGAGCGAGAGCATCTTGCTCTTGCTGTTCGAAGGCAACGAATCGTAGATGAACTGCAGATTCGTCGTCTTTCCGCAGAGACCCGGACCGTAGTACACGATCTTCGCCGTGATCTCTTTGGTGGCGTAATTGAAGAGGACCATGGGAGGGGATGAGGGTACTGCAACTCCAGAAAATTTTCATCGCTGCAACTTCAGCCGCGCCAACGGCCGCATATGATGCGCGGCTTCGGAGGTGCAGATGCGGTCGAGGTGGACCCCTGTTTTGGCCTTCCTTCTCCTCTTGCTGCCTTTGGTAGCGTATGCCCAGGCCCCCGGCGTCTACGCCATCACCGGCGCCACGGTGCATCCCGCGAGCGGACCTGACATCGCCAACGGCACGGTGCTGATCCGCGGCGGCCTGATCGAAGCGGTCGGCGCCAACGTGGCGATCCCGCCCGATGCGGCGGTCATCGACGCGAAGGGAGCGCACGTCTATCCCGGGCTCATCGACGCCCAGACGTCGCTCGGCTTCCCGTCGGCACGCCCGCAAACGCGCGGACGTCGCGGCGGCGGAGGCGGACGGGGCGCCCAGCAGCAGGAGCAACTCCCCGAGACGTCGCCGGCCTACGTCGCGATGCACAACGTCAACCTGACCGACGAGGACATCGACGCGCGCCGCGGCATCGGCGTGACGACGGTCGTCACCGCCCCCGCTTTCGGCATCTTCAACGGCCAGTCGGTCGTCCTCGACCTCGGCGCGGGAACGCCCGAAGAGCGGGTGATCAAGTCGCCGGCAGCGATCCAGGTCTCGTTCAATCCGCGGCCGGCGTGGACCTTCCCCGACTCGCTCATGGGCGTCATCGCCTCCATCCGGCAGACGATGATGGACGCGCAGTGGTACGGCAACGCGCGCACAATCTACGAGAAGAACCCGACCGTCGGCCGGCGTCCGGAGACCAGCGAGTCGCTCGAGGCGATGCAGCCGGTGATCGCGAAGAGCCTCCCGGTCGTCTTCGTCGCCGACTCGGAGCTGATGATGCGGCGCGCGCAGAAGATCGCGAACGAGTTCGGCGTCCGCTACATCCTCTCCGGCGGGCGGCAGGGCTACCGCTTCGCGGATGAGCTGAAAGGGTGGAACGTGCCGGTGCTCGTTTCGGTCAAGTGGCCGTCCGCGCCGGCGTCGAAGGAAGACCGTGAAGAGCAGCCGCTCCGCATCATTCGCGACCGGCAGCTTCAGCCGACGACCCCCTCCGCCTTCGTGAAGAGCGGCGTCAACTTCGCGCTCGTCTCGGGCGCGGGGAAGAGCGGCGACTTCATCCCCGGCATCCGCAAAGCGATCGACAACGGACTCTCGGCTGACGACGCCCTCAAGGCGACGACTCTCTGGCCGGCGCGCATCTTCGGCGTCGACCGCCAGCTCGGATCGCTCGACCACGGCAAGATCGCGAACGTCGTCGTCAGCGACAAACCGATTTTCGACAAGGACGCGAAGATCACTCACGAATTCGTCGATGGCCGCGAAGTGCGGCTGCCGTCGCCGGAGAAGAAGGCGGCCGAGAGCGGGCCGTCCGCGGTCGACGGCACGTGGCGCCTGACGGTTCGCTCGTCGCAGGGTGATGTGGCGATCACGATCACGCTGCACAACGAAAACGGTGCGCTCACCGGCACGTTCTCGGGCGATAAAGGCTCCGGCGACATTCACAACGGCAGCCTGGAGGGAGCGACGGTCGAGTTCACGATTCCGATCAAGGGGCAGAGCGAGACCGAATCCGGCGACTGGCTCTTCCACGGCACACTCGACGGCACTTCGATGAGCGGCTCGGTCACGACGAGCCTCGGCACGTTCCAGTTCAGCGGGAGCAAGGCCCGATGAAAGTGACGATGAGAAAACTCGCACTCGCCATTTCGCTGTTTGCTACTGCTGCTTTCGCGGAAAACGTCACCGTCATCCGCGACGCCACGATCCTCACCGTCACGCACGGGAAGATCGAGCACGGCACCGTCGTCATGCGCGGCGGGAAGATCGCGGCGGTCGGACCCGACTCGGAGATCGCCGTCCCCGCCGGCGCGAATGTCATCAACGCGTCCGGCAAGTACGTGATGCCGGGCATCATCGACACGCACTCCCACACCTCGGTCGAAGGAAGCGTCAACGAGATCTCGCTGCCGAACAGCGGCGCGGTCCGCATCGGCGACGTGCTGACGAACGAGGACGTGAACGTCTACCGCGAGCTCGCGGGCGGCACCACCACCGCGCTGGTCCTGCACGGCTCCGCGAACTCGATCGGCGGCCAGAGCCAGATCGTGAAGTGGAAGTACGGCCGGCCGCTGCCGGAGTGGTTCATCCCCGACGCGCCGCGCACGATCAAGTTCGCCCTCGGCGAGAACCCGAAGAGCTCGAACTTCCGTCCGCCTCCCGGCATCCCGCTGCAGTACCCGGCGACGCGCATGGGCGTGGAGGAAGTGATCCGCGACTCGTTCCTGAAGGCGAAGGACTACATGGCGGCGTGGGACGAGTACGACGCGAAAAAGAAGCGCGGCGAGAACCCGCTCCCACCGCGGCGCGATCTCATGCTCGACGTCATGTCCGACATCCTGCGCGGCAAGGTCGACGTCCACTCGCACTGCTACCGCTCCGACGAGATCCTGATGCTCCTCAGCCTCTCCGACGAGCTCGGGTTCAAAGTCCGCGAGTTCCACCACGTGCTCGAAGGCTACAAAGTCGCGAAGGAGATCGCCGCGCACGGCGTCGGCGGCGGAACGTTCATCGACTGGTGGGGCTTCAAAGCGGAGGCGTACGACGCGATTCCGTACAACGTCGCGCTGATGGACAAGGCCGGCGTCGTCACGGTGGTCAACTCCGACTCAGATGAGCTGGCGCGCCGCCTCAACCTCGACGCGGCGAAGTCGATCAAGTACGGCGGCCTCTCCGAGGACGAGGCGCTGAAGCTCTGCACGTTGAACGGCGCGAAGCTGCTGCGACTCGACCACCGCATCGGATCGATCGACGTCGGCAAGGACGCCGATCTCGTGATCTGGACCGGCCACCCGTTCTCGACCTACTCGCGCGTCGAGACCACTTTCATCGAAGGCGACGTCTACTTCGATCGCGCGAAAGACCTCGCCACGCGCGCCGAGCTCGCGAAAGAGAAACGCGACCGTTTGAAGAAGGAAGCGGACGAGGAAGCGAAGAACAAGAAGGGAAAGAAGGGTGGAGACAACGACGAGAAGAAGGAGCCGGCCAATGGTTAAGCGTGCCGCGTTGCTGGTCCTCGCCCTCGCCGCGCTGCAGCTTTCAGCGCAGTCCGTCATTCTGAACAACAACGGCAAGAAGCCGACCGTCGCGATCAGGAACGCGATGATCGTTCCGGTCACGGCGCCGGTCTGCAACAACTGCACGATCGTGTTCAGTGAAGGGAAGATCACCGCGATCGGGGCAGGCGTCGGCGTTCCCGACGGCGCGATGGTGATCGACGGGACGGGCCTTCGCGTCTACCCCGGCATGATCGACTCCGGTACGCACATCGGCCTCTCCGAGGTCGATGCGGTGCCGGGCACGAACGACGTCTCGGAGCTGGGCGACCTCAATCCGAACGCCTTCGCGGCGGTGGCGGTCAACCCGCACAGCAACCTCATTCCGGTGACGCGGATCAACGGCATCACCTCCGTCGTCGCGAAGCCGGACGGCGGAATCGTCTCCGGCCAGAGCGCGCTGATTCAGCTCTCCGGCTGGACGCCGAAGGAGATGGTGATCAAGTCGCCGCTCGCGCTCCACATCAACTTCCCGCGTCTCCGCACCGCGTCGTTCGACGAGCAGCCGCAGGACGAGGAGGCGGACAAGGAAGCGCGCAAGAGCTACACCGAGCAGCTCGACAAGCTCCGCGATCTCTTCCGCGACGCGAACGCGTACGCAAAGGCGGCGTCGGCGCGCATGAAGGACGTGAACGTCAAGCGGTACGACCGCGACGTCATGCTCGAGTCGATGGTCCCGGTCGTCCAGGGACAGATCCCGGTGATCATCCACGCCAACCTGGAGCGCGACATCCGCGCCGCGATCAAGTTCGCCGACGAGGTAAAGGTCAAGATGATCCTCGCGGACGCCGACGACGTCGCGCGCGTGATCCCCGACCTCAAGAAGCGCGACATCCCGGTCATCCTCGGGCCGATCCTCTCGCTGCCGCCGCGCGAAGACGATGCCTACGATCTCATCTTCACGAACGCGCAGAAGCTGAACGAGGCGGGGATCCGCTTCTCGATTCAATCCGACGACGCGCACAACGCGCGGAACCTGCCGTACCACGCCGCGATGTGCGCCGCTTTCGGGCTCCCGAAAGACGTCGCGCTGAAGGCGATCACGATTTACCCGGCGCAGATCTTCGGCGTCGCCGACCGCGTCGGCTCGCTCGAAGTCGGCAAGCGCGCCGATCTCTTCATCTCCGACGGCGACCCGCTGGAGATCACGACGAATGTCAAGCGCGTCTTCATCGACGGCGAAGACATCCCGATGGATTCGAATCAGACGTTGCTGTACAAGAAGTTTTCTGCGAGGCCTTAGCAGTTTATCCCGCGCCGAAAGGCGCGGGATCACCGGCTACACCGCGCGAGACGTTCCGAAAAGCGCCTGTCGGATCGATTTTCGCGGTGTAACCGTAGATCCCTCGCTGTCGCTCGGGATAAACTACTAGCCAGTTCTTTCACAACCAGCACCGCTGCAGTGAACGGGAAGCCGGTGAAATGCCGGCGCGGCCCCCGCCACTGTAACCGTCGACGAGTCGCGCATCGTATGCCCACTGCTGTAGCGGGAAGGGCGCGCGGCGAGGAGGACACGGAAGCCAGGAGACCGGCTGCATCGGTGACTTCAATTCACAACTTCGGAGGGAAGTCGCCGTGAACCTGTTCGCATTTCTTCTATTTCTCGCAACCGCACAAGTCACCCCAGTCAACGACACGATCGTCGTCACCGCATCCGCATTGCCGGAGAGCGTCGAGTCGACACCTGCCGCCGTCACCGTCGTGACGAAGAGCGACATCGACGAGCACGAAGCGCGCGACGTCGCCGACGTCCTGCGCGACGTCCCCGGCCTCACCGTCAGCCGCACCGGCAGCTCCGGCCACGCCACCTCGCTCTTCACGCGCGGCGCGGCGTCGACGCACACGCTCGTGATGTGGAACGGCATCGAGATCAACAATCCGTACTTCTCCGGCTACGACTGGGGACGCTTCTCGACCGCCGGCGTCGAGCAGGTCGAGGTCGTCCGCGGCCCGTATTCGTCGCTCTATGGCTCCGAGGCGGTGGCGGGCGTGGTGAACGTCATCACGACGCCGAAGAAGAGCGGCGCGAGCGGGGGTGTCGAAGCAGGCGGACACGGGCTGCGCAACGGGAACGTCGAAGCGTCGCTCGTCAGCGCGTCGCAGCTCGTCAGCGGGTCGTTGGAGCGCCGCGAGGACGACGGTTTCTCCGCCAACGACGACTTCGCGCAGACGAGCGCGAACGCGCTCTGGAAGTGGACCGCGAAGCCGGACTTCTCCCTCGGCATCGCCGCTCGCTACACCTCCTACGACCTCGGCATCCCGACCAACCTGAACGCCGACCTGACGGCGCTCGTCCCGAGCCTGCAACGCCGCCAGAGCGGCACCGAGCGCCAGTTCGCGCTGCCGCTGTCGCAGGCGCTCGGCGGCTTCTCATACGACCTCACGCTGTCCGAGAGCCGCAACAACGATCGCTTTGCCGATCCGGAAGATCCGTTCGGCACCGTCTCATCGCAGACGACGTCGACGACGCATCGCGCGCGGCTCGCCACGCGCACCGCGGCCGGCGCGTTCGGGACGTTCCTCGCGGGCGCGGAGTGGGCGCGCGCCGAGGTGACGGATGTGAACAACTTCGGCGCGAATCTCGACCACAACCGCCGCACCGAGAAGTCGCTCTTCGCCGAGGATCGCTTCTCGCACGCGATCGGGAACGAGCACCTCGAGGTGAGCGCCGGCGCGCGCTACGACGACTTCGACACCTTCGGCAGCCAGGTGTCGCCGCGCCTCGCGGCGGCGCTGATCGATGGGCCGAATAAGTTCCGGGCAGCCTTCGGCGCGGCGTTCCGCGCGCCTTCGATCGGCGAGTTGTACTTCCCATTCAGCGGCAATCGCGATCTGAAGCCCGAGCGGAGCCGGAGCGCTGAAGCCGGCTACGACTACACCTTCACGAGCGGCGCGCAGATCTCCGCCACCGCGTTCCGCAGCACATACCGCGATCTCATCACCTTCGACAACACGACCTTCGTGTTCGCGAACATCGGCCGCGCGACGGCGCAGGGCGTCGAGCTCGGCGCGTCGCAGAATGTCGGCTCGATGTACGGCTCCCTCTCGTACACTTGGCTCGACAAGCCGCTCCCGCGCCGGCCGCGCAACAGCGGCTCGATCTTCCTCGGCTACCGCGCCGGCGGCGTCGACACGAACATCGAGATCGCCCGCACCGGCGCCCGCGCCGACGTCCTCCCGGTCCTCCCATTCAGCGCCATCACCGACCGCGCCTACACGACAGTCGACATCAACGCCCAGCTCCACCTCGACCGCATCACCCCATTCGTGAAACTCGAGAACGCGACCGACAAACGCTACGACACCGTCGCCGGCTATCCGTCCCCCCGCCGGCGAGCGATCGTGGGGTTGAGGTTCGGCGTGTAGTTGCAACAACCCCTCATCCGCCTGTCGGCACCTTCTCCCCTCTCACGAGGGGAGAAGGGCACTCGAACATGAGTCTCGCAAGGAGCATCAATCGAGCGCCGAAGGAAAGCCACTCGATTGGGGGGCATCGCGAGCTCTCCCAATCGAGCGCCCTTCTCCCCCGCTTTTTGGGGGAGAAGGTGCCGACAGGCGGATGAGGGGGACGTGCCTAGTGCCTCACCGCTCGCCGTCGCGCGTGGCCACTCGGCTGCCACCCCAGTTGCACCACCTCGAAATCGCTCGCTTTGATCGCGCCGAATGCGGGGTTGAGGATTTCGTTGTCCCAGCGGGTGTCGTACGTGCCGCTGACGTACATGTCCGTTCCGTTGTCGGCGACGATGAGGCCGTAGGTCTTCATCGCCTGGAAGATGCGCTGTAGCGGAGCGGGGAAGCCGGAGATGTCCTTGCTCGCTTTGAGCCGCAAGCGCGCGCCCATCGGCAGCGCGCCGGTTGTCGATCCGGCGCGGTGCGAGGCGGGGTAGACGTAGCTGTTCGTGGAGCGGACGGTGACGCGAAACGCGTGGCGAATCGGGTCGCTGCCGTACACCTCGTCGTAGCGCACGAGACCCGGGAGGATCGCGAGGCCGGCGGCGTCGGCGCTCGTCCAGCCGTCCGGTCGCCGCGCGTTCGAATCGAGTGGGAAGATCGCGCCGGAGCCCGCCTCCCATCGGTTGAGCGACGTGTTCCACTGCGTCGCGTACAGCTCGTACAGCACGCGCGCGTCGCGGTCGACGATCAGCAGATGCCGGTCGCTGTCCGCGTTCGGGTCATTGCCGGCGAGGCCGCCCTCGATCCACTTCTGCTGCGTCTTCGCCTCGTCCGGAACCGGATACCCGCCGTGATCGCTCTCGTCGTCCGACTCGACAAACGTGACGTTCACCTTCGGCTGCGAGCCGTCGACGACGACGTACGGAATCCCGTAGATCGGCGCGCTCGAGTCGCCGCTGTCACCGCCGAAGTCGGGATGCATGCCGCGTGTCGCGCCGATGAACGCGATGAAATTCGCGCTCTTTGCATCGACCGGCGCGCTGCTGATGTCCGTGTTCCACCAGTTGTCGGGCGGGAAGATCGGCAGCGGAGCGGGCAGCGAGCCGCCGACCGTCGCCGCGAACAGCAGGATGCCGATGAGGTGCACCCTTCGAAACTACGCCGCGCGCGCCGCTAATTCTGTGATCGTCTTCACGGCGGCGGCGACCTGGCGCTCGCGTTTCACGATTTTTTTCGCGCGGCCGATGACGTCCTCGATCAGCGCCCACGTCACGTTTGACGGCTGATAGCGCTCCGGTGCCGACTCCGCGACGTGGCGCCCGAGGGCGCCGAGGGCGGTGTGGTACGGGATGAGCGATCCGCCGCTGATGTAGCGCGCCACGAGAAGACCGACGGCGGCCGACTCGACGTATCCCTCCACGCCGGTGATCTGGCCGGCGAAGAAAATGCGGTCGTCGCGCTTCGTCCGGAACGTATTCGTCAGATGCTTCGGGCCGTTGATGAACGTGTTGCGGTGCATCGAGCCGAAGCGCGCGAACTGCGCGTTCTCGAGGCCGGGGATCGTCTGGATGACGCGCTTCTGCTCCGGCACCTTCATCTTCGTCTGGAATCCGACGATGTTGAAGTACTCGTCCGAGAGGTCTTCCTTCCGAAGCTGCACGACGGCGTACGGCCGTTCGCCCGTCTCCGGATGATCGAGGCCGACCGGCTTCATCGGTCCGAAGCGGAGCGTGTCGATGCCGCGCGACGCGATCTCCTCGATCGGCAGGCACCCTTCGAAGTGCGCCGCCTGCTCGAAATCGTGCAACGGGTAGAGTTCCGCGCCGAGGAGCGCGGCGACGAAGGCCTCGTACTGCTCCTGCGTCATCGCGGCGTTGAGATAGTCGCGGCCGTCGCCCTTGTCATAGCGCGACTTCCAGTACAGCTTCGACATGTCGAGCGACTCGGCTGCGATGATCGGCGCGATCGCGTCGTAGAAGTACAGACCATCGCGGCCGAGGAACTCGTTGATCGCCTCGAAGAGAGGGTGCGACGTGAGCGGGCCGGTGGCGATGACGAGAAAGTCGTGGTCGCCGCGGTCGAGCGACGTCACCTCGTCGCGGCGCAGCGTGATGTTCGGTGTCGAGGCGATCGCGTTCGTGACGGCGGCTGAAAACTTGTCGCGGTCGACCGCGAAGGCGTCGCCTGCGGGCACCCGCGCCTCTTCGCCGCACGCGATGACGAGCGAGTCCATCAACTTCATCTCGTGCTTCAGCAGGCCGACGGCGTTCGTCGCCGCGGACGAGCGGAACGAGTTGGAGCAGACGAGCTCCGCGAGATTCGACGTCTGATGCGCGGCGGTCGACTTCGCCGGGCGCATCTCGAACAGGTCGACCGAGTGCCCGTTCCGCGCGAGCGCGAATGCGCACTCACATCCGGCGAGGCCGGCGCCGACGACCTTGACCCGGGACATTGCCTAGTTCGACGGCTCGTCGGTCGAGTAGCCGCCGCCCTCGATCCGGATCTGGCCGAACTTCCCCTCGAAGATCGCGATGTTCTGCGCCAGCGCCTCGAGCAGCTGCTTGGCGTGGAGCGGCGTCATCACCACGCGGCTGAAGACCTTCACGTCCGCGCGGCCCGGCATGATCCGCCCGAGGTCGATCACGAACTCGGAGGGGGAGTGGATGATGTTCGCGAAGTTGACGTACTCGCCCTGCGAGATCGCGTCGTCGATCGTGATTCGGAGCGTCGGTTGTGGCTGGTCGTTCATAGCAGACGACCGTTACCGGAACGCGCGAAGCGGTATTCCGAACCCTCGTGTGGCGCGGGCTTTCTCGCCTGCGCCCCGGTTCTCCGCCGCCCGAGACGCGGGCTAGAAAGCCCGCGCCACACGAGGGAAATCGGCATTACCGCCTGACTTTCGCCCTTTTTCTTGCCTTTACCCCAAGAAAACCCTTGCGCGAGAGGTAGTGTTGTACTTATCTATAACACTAGACATCTGGGAACGAAATGGAACGCGAATGGAACGACAGCCAACCGATCTATCGCCAGCTCCGCGATCGAGTCGTCAACCTCATTCTCGACGGAGTTTTGAAGGAGGGCGACCCGCTCCCCTCCGTACGCAACGTCGCCGCCGAATACACCGTCAACCCGCTGACCGTCCTCAAGGGATACCAGGAGCTGGTCGACGAGAACCTGGTCGAGACGAGGCGCGGCCGTGGGATGTTCGTCCGGGAGGGCGCTCTGGCGCTGCTCCTGTCCGGCGAGCGCGAGAAGTTCCTTGGCGAGCAGTGGCCGCGCGTGCAGGCGACGATCCGGCGCCTCGGCCTGTCCGCCGCGGAGCTGCTAAAGAACGGAGAGGAGCGCTGACATGGCAACGATAGAAGCACGCGGCCTCCGCAAGAGCTACGGCGCGACCGTCGCCCTCGACGGGATCGATCTGAAGGTCGAAGAGGGACGCATCCTCGGTCTCATCGGTCCGAACGGCGCCGGGAAGACGACCGCGCTCAACGCCATCCTCGGCATCGCGCCGTACCAGGGCGAGCTCCGCGTCCTCGGCCGCGACCCCTGGACCGAGCGCGATCGCCTGATGAACGACGTCTGCTTCATCGCCGACGTCGCCGTCCTGCCGCGCTGGATGCGCGTCACCCAGGCGCTCGCCTTCGTCGAAGGCGTGCATCCGCGGTTCGATCGCGCGAAAGCCGAGGCCTTCCTGGCGAAGACGTCGATCAAGCGAACGAGCCGGGTGCGCGAGCTGTCGAAGGGCATGGTCGCGCAGCTCCACCTGGCGCTGATCATGGCGATCGACGCGCGGCTCCTCGTGCTCGACGAGCCGACCCTCGGTCTCGACATCCTCTACCGCAAGCAGTTCTACGACACGCTGCTGAACGACTACTTCGATCACAGCCGGACGATCGTCGTGACGACGCACCAGGTCGAGGAGGTGCAGGACGTCCTCACCGACCTGATGTTCATCAACCGCGGCCGCATCGTGCTCCGCTCGACGATGGAGGAGTTCGAAGCGCGGTACGCCGAGGTGATGGTGCATCCGGACCGCGTGGCGGCGGCGCGGGCGCTGCGGCCGATCTATGAGCGCGCGATCTTCGGCCGGAGCATCTTCCTGTTCGACGGCGTCGACCGGCAGCAGCTCGCCGCCATCGGCGACGTGCGGACGCCGAGCATCGCCGACCTCTTCGTCGCCGTGATCGGCGGCCAGCAGACCGCGGAAGGAGCGGCCGCATGAGCGCGACTCCTCACTCCCCGCTCCCAACTCCCCGTCCTTTCTACTGGTCCGTGCGCCGCGAATTGTGGGAGAACCGCTCGATCTACATCGCGCCGTTGATCGCCGCGCTCGTCACCCTCTTCGGCTTCGCGATCAGCATGATCCACCTGCCGGCGCGGCGCCGCGCCATCATGCTCGTCGGCGAGGCGACCCGGCGGAACAGCATCGCGGAGCCGTACGACATGGTCGCGATCATGCTCATCGCGATCGCGTTCATCGTCGGCGCGTTCTACTGCCTCGACGCGCTGTACGGCGAGCGCCGCGACCGCAGCATCCTCTTCTGGAAGTCGCTGCCGGTCTCCGACACGACGACTGTCCTCGCGAAGGCCGCGATCCCGTTCCTCGTCATTCCGCCGATCGTCTTCGTGCTGAGCGTCGTCGTGCAGCTGATCATGTTCGCGTACAGCAGCATGATCCTGCTGGCGCACGGCCTCAGTCCCGCGGTCACGTGGAAGTACTTCCCGGTCTTCCAGCAGTCGTTGCTGCTGCTGTACGGACTCGTCGTCATCGCGCTGTGGCACGCGCCGGTCTACAGCTGGTTCCTGCTGATCTCCGCGTGGGCGAAGCGCGCGACGTTCCTCTGGGCGATCCTCCCGTTCTTCGCGCTTGCGATGCTCGAGCAGATCGCGTTCAGCACGCACGTCGTCATTTTCGCGATGCAGTACCGCCTCTTCGGATTCACGCAGGAGGCGTTCTCCGACACGGCGAAGGGATCGATCCACGCCGCGAGCCAGCTGACGCCATGGAGATTCCTGACCTCCGGCGGTCTCTGGATCGGCCTCGCCTTCGCCGTCACATTCCTCGGCATCACGGTGCGGATGCGCCGCTACCGCGAGCCGATCTGAGGTTCACCATGCGCACGACACACACCGCCTTCTTCTACCTCGCCGGCCTCATCTCGGCGTTCGCCGCCGCGTTCGTTCGCTCGCGATTGGTGATCTTCAACAACGCGACCGCGACGGCGATGAACATCGTCGCGCACGAGCCGCTCTTCCGGCTCGTCTCCGCGGCGGACCTGCTCTCCGCCGGCTGCTACATCGCCGTCACGCTGCTGCTCTTCCAGCTCTTCCGCCCGTTCCACAAGGGTCTTTCGCTCGTCGCGACGTTCCTCGGTCTCGCCGGTTGCACCGTCGCGATCATCGCGGCGCTCTTCGAGCTCGCTGCTCTGTTCATCGTCCGCGGCGCGGAGCACTGGAACATTCTCGCGGTCAAGGCGCTCCCTGCGCTCGCGCTCCTGTGCCTCGACCTGCAGTCGCGCGCATACAACGTCAGCGTCGCCTGCTTCGGTCTTTTCACGCTGCTTATCGCCTATCTAACCCTCAGAACTCGAAACACTTACCGCGTACAGGAGTGACTCCATGACCACCATGTATTTGCCGGAGCCAGGTCTCCGGCGTGCGACAGCAACGCTCAATTTCGCGGTCCGTTCCTGGTTCGTCGTCGCGTTCCTCGGCCAGCTCATCTTCGCGTTCGCGGTTGCGGCGTTCTACGGTCTGACCGCCGCGCGCGGCGACCTTCACCGCTGGACGATCAGCGGCGGATGGAAACCGGGCGACCTGGCCGGCAACCTCTCGATCGCGACGCACCTCGCGACCGCGTTCATCGTCATGGCGAGCGGCTGCCTGCAGTTCATTCCGCGCCTGCGCATGCGTCATCCTCGCATCCACCGCTGGAACGGTCGCCTGTACATGACCGCCGCCCTGACATTGAGCGCGGCCGGCGTTTACATGACGTGGTTCCGCAGCCAAATCGGCGACCTTTCGCAGCACCTCGGGTCGACATTGAACGCGGTGCTGATCTGGCTCTTTGCCGCGATGGCGCTCCGCTACGCAATCCGGCGTGACATTGCGGCGCACCGGCGGTGGGCTCTCCGCTTCTTCGTCGTGCTCAGTGCGTCCTTTTTCATCCGACTGATGTTGTTCCTCGTCTTCGCGATCGCCGGCCGTCCGGTCGGTCTCGATCCGGCGACATTCACCGGCTGGCTACCGACGACGCTGACCTACGCGCAGTACCTCCTGCCTCTCGGCATCCTCGAGCTCTACCTGCACGCGCAAAGGAGTCCCGGCACCGTACCGAAGTTCACGGCGGCCGGCGTGCTCTTCGCGACCACGCTGGCGACCGCCGCCGGGGTCTTCATCGTGACCGCGGCCAGCTGGATCCCGGATTTCCGCAAAGGCTTCGACTTCCGGACGCCTGTCGCCGTGACGCTGTCGTCGACGATCGAGCGAAGGGGAATCGACGCCGCGGTCCAGCAGTACCACGCGCTTCGCGCGACCCCTCCCGCCAACTACAACTTCGACGAGGCGGAGCTGAACTCGCTCGGCTACCGGCTGCTCCGCGGAAAACGGGTTCCCGAAGCGATCCGCATCTTCCGCCTCAACGCCGAGGCGTACCCGAAGTCGAGCAACGTCTACGACAGCCTCGGCGAGGCGTCCAACCGCGCCGGCAACAAGGGACAGGCGATCGCGTACTACCAACAAGCGATCCTTCTCAATCCGAAGAACTACGCCGCGTCCGCCATGCTGCGGAAGCTGAGGGGACGGCGAGGATGACCGTCAAGACGAACTCCCGCCTCGCTGGTTTCACGTTCCTCTTCTACATCGTGATGAGCCTTCTTCCGGGGTGGCTCCTCAGGCCGATCTCGAGCGCCGAGGGGACAGCCGCGAAGCTCGCCGCGATGGCCGCCCATCCGACCCTGACACGCTCGGGCGCGCTCTTCTCGCTCATCAGCATGGTGAACGCAATCGTCCTGGGTGCCGCGTTGTACGCGCTGACGCGGCTCATCGACCGCGATCTCGCCCTCATCGCGCTGCTGTTCCGCGTGGCCGAGGGGATCCTGTCGCCCGTCGGAGCATTCACGAGACGCGCGCTACTGATGATCGCGACCGAGCCGGTACCCGACATCGCGCTCGCGAACGTTCTTCTGAAGACGGGGGGCTTCTCGTTCCTCCTCGGCTCGACCTGTTTCGCGGCCGGCAGCACGCTCTTCACGTTCCTCTTCCTCCGCTCGCGGAGCATTCCGGTCTGGCTCGCGTGGCTCGGATTCCTCGGCTCGCTGCTGATCCTGATCGGTCTTCCGCTGCAAATCCTCGCGGTGCTCCCGGCGCCGCTCGACTCATTGATGTGGATTCCGATCGCCTTCTTCGAGGTGATCTTCGCGTTCTGGCTCGTCTTCAGAGAGCCGCAACTACAGGGGTGAAGGCCATGCGCCAGTTAATGACTGCTTTTCTCATCTTCATCGCATTTTGTGCGGCCGCCGCACCCGAGGCGGCGCTGATCGCCGCGGGACGAGCAGCGCTCGATCGCGGCGAGCTCGATCAAGCGGTAACGCAATTCGAGCACGCCGTCGCGGCGCAGCCGAACAGCGCGGCCGCGCATTACTACCTGGGCCTCGCGTACGGCGCGAAGGCGCAGAAGGCCGGCATGTTCGGAGGGTTCTCGCAGGTCAAGAAGGCGGTCGACGAGTGGGATCGCACGCTCGCCCTCGATCCGCGTTACTTCAACGCGCGGCTTCGGCTGATCGAGTTCTACGCGATTGCGCCGAGCCTCGCCGGCGGGAGCGAAGAAAAGGCGATGCAGCAGGCCGCCGAGGCGAAGAAACTCGACGCGCTCGAGGGCCACCGCGCCTACGGCCGCATCTACACGATCCAGAAGAAGTTCGATCTCGCGACGAAGGAGATGGTCGAGGCCGTCCGCGAAGGGCCGAAGTCGGCGAGGACGCACTACTACCTCGGCAACGCGCTCCTGAATCAGAAGGACTGGAAGGGCTCATTGCACGAATACGAGATGGCGCTCTCCCTCGACCCCGCGTTCATGCCGCCGTACATCCGCCTCGGCCAGAACGCCGCGCAGTCCGAGTCGAACTACGCGCGCGGCGAGGAGGCGCTCCGCAAGTACCTCGCGTACAAACCGGCCGAGGACGAGCCGAACCTCGGGAGTGCCTGGTACTGGCTCGGGATGATCCAGGAGAAGCAGGGGAAAAAGGCCGACGCCCGGCAGAGCTACCTCAACGCCCAGAAACTCCTTCCCGAAGCGAAAGACGTGGCCGAAGCGCTCAAGCGCGTTTCGTGAGGAACCGAACATGCGCCAGATTGCCAGAATCGCAGGACTCTTCTACCTGCTCCTCTTTCCCGCCGGACTCCTTCTCGTGATTTCGACGCGTGGTCTCGTCACCGCGGACGCGACCACCACTGCCGCGAACATCCTCGCGCACCAGCAGCGCTTCTGGGCCGGCTACCTGCTCGACCTCGTCTCGCCGGTGGCTTACATCGTCGTGACGGGACTCTTCTACGTCCTCTTCGCGTCCGTCAGCAAACCTCTTTCCGCGGTGGCCGCGGTCTTCAGCACCGTCGGCTGCTGCCTCGGCGCCATCGAGTGCGTCCTGCGTCAGATGCCGTACAACATCCTCACGACCGGCGCTCTCGATCCGACGCAGGCCCGCACCTTCGCTTTCGTCATCGCCAAGGTCGGTGGCCGCTTCAACGAAGTCGCGCTGGTCTTTTTCGGCTGCTACTGCCTGCTGATCGGCTGCCTCGCCTTCAAGTCCTCGTTTCTTCCGCGCGCCATCGGCGTACTGATGATGATCGCCGGCCTCGGCTGGATGACGTTCGCCTGGCCGCCGCTCGCGCGGACGCTGATCCCGTACATCTTTCTGCCCGGCATCATCGGCGAAGGCGCACTGACGTTCTGGCTCGTCTTCGTCGGAATCCGTCCCCAGGAGGCTTCCCAATGATCGCCGCCGGCCAACGCACCGCCGCGAAAGTCGCGGGCATCGCGTACCTCGTCACCGTCCTCGTGGTCGTCACCGCCAACTTCGCGATCCACGACAAGTTGAACGTCACGGGCGACGCGAACGCGACGGCGCAGAAGATCGTCGCGCACGAGACCCTCTTCCGCACCGGGATCGCGATGGATCTCCTGTACTGCATCGGCAGTATCGCTCTCATCGTCGCGCTCTACGTGATCCTCGAGCCGGCCGGCCGCGGTGTGGCGATCCTCTCGACGCTGTGGAAGCTCGTCTACGTCCTCGCCTGGATGGTGATGACGATTTCACTCTTCGACGCGCTGCGTCTCGTGAAAGGCGCCGGCTACCTGCACGTCTTCGAGCCGGACCGCCTGAACGCGCTGGCGAAGCTCTACCTCTCCGCGCGCTTCGACCGCTACTACGGCGGACTCCTCCTCTTCGCGCTCGGCGGCGTCGCCGCGAGCTGGCTCTGGGTGAAGTCGCGCTACATCCCGCGGTTCCTCGCCGCCGGGAGCCTCGTCTCGTATGCGTGGTGCGCCTTCTGCGCCGGCGTGTTCATCATCTTTCCGAGCTTCGAGCATGTCGTGAACCTCTGGTTCTTCGACACCCCGATGGCTCTCTTCGAGATCTTCACCAGCATCTGGCTGCTGACGAAAGGACTCAACGATGCTGCCCACCAATAGAGACGTGCGCGTCGCCGGCGCGTGGTACTTCGCCATGCTCACCGCTCCATTCAGCCTGATCTACGTTCCGAACACACTGATCGTGCGCGGCGACGCCGCCGCGACGGCGGCGAAGGTGCTCGCGCACCAGACCATGCTGCGCCTCAGCATCGTGAATGAGCTCTTCGTCGCGGTCGTCTTCGTGATGCTCGCTCTGGCGCTTTATCGTGTCTTCAGCGGCGTGAACAAGCTGCAAGCCGCGTTGATGGTCGTCCTCGGCGCCGTCCTCTCCGCTCCGGTCACGTTCGTCGCGGTCGTGAACGACATCGCCGCCTTGGCGATCCTCCACGCGCCGCACTACCTGTCATCCGTCTTCAGCAAGCCGCAGCTCGAAGCGCTCGCGTTGCTGTTCCTCAACGTCCATCAGTACGCGATGATCAGCCAGCAGTTCCTCTGGGGCCTCTGGCTCCTCCCCTTCGGCCTCCTCGTCATGCGCTCCGGATTCCTCCCGCGCATCCTCGGCATCCTCCTGATCTTCAACTGCTTCGCGTACGTCGTCGCGAGCCTCACCTGGCTCTTCGCGCCCGACTACATGAGCGTCGTCAACACCGTCGCCCTCATCCCCGAAACCGGCGAGCTATGGATCGCATTGTGGATGCTGATTCGAGGCGTGGGGCGGGCCACGTAAAACCTCAGGGTAGGGAAAAGTGCCGCCAATACCCTCCGTGACGAAGGAGGGAAGTATGCCGTTTACGTATGTAACAGGCCCTTTGGTGTTATTCAAAGGAGACGCTCTCGCGCCGCGCGTCCTCAATTTTGGTACGACGTTGGAGGCAACGACGATGCGCGTGTTCTCGAACAGAGCCGGGAGTCCCACCGTCGCCGATAGCGGCAGCGTGAAGATCCCATCCCGCGGGACGACCGCAATGTCGTACACACTCACTGATGCGGATGAGTGCTGGGTCGAGATCGAAACGACCTCGGAGACGCTGATTCCCACCTGCTACGTCGCACGTCCTGCCGTCTCCGGGGGATTCGAAACCCTGACACTCTACAAACCCGGCGACTTCGCCGTTTTCGACCCGACCGGGAAACGCCTGTGGTGATCGACAGCAGGCTCGCCGTCGGCCAGAGGGATGCACCTTCTGGCCCGCGTGCCGTAGAAGGACGTACGGCGTCATTCCGAGCGTAGCGAGGAACCTGGGTGGGCGGGAGGCGCGCTACTCGTGCCGCCCTGCCACCCAGGTCCCTCGCTACGCTCGGGATGACACGCACTACTCGCCCGGGTGGTACGTCCGCTCCGTGTGCCCCTTCAAGTCCGTGCGATAGAAGTAGACCGTGCGGAGATTACCCGACGCGTAGCGCTCGGCCTCGTCGTTGAAATGCGGAGATGACGGGTTGCCGCTCTCGCCGCCGGCGGTGACGGCGCGGGCGTGGATGCGGGGGCCGAAGTCGACGACGGCGACGAAGCTGTTGCCGCTCGTGCCGTACCACTTCTTCGTTCCGGGGTACGGGCGCGCGGAGAACGACGCGAGCGAGCCCCAGCGCGAGTAGGTGAAGCCGATCGGGATGCTCGGCTTGGCGTCGTCGAACTTCGGCTCGATGTCGTCGGTGATCCTTTGGAATCGATTGATCTCGCCCCACGGCGTCTTCCACGTGCCGAAGTCCGCGGCCAGCTTGTCCGACGCGGCCGCGAGCGATTCGAGGCGCTCCTGCGGCGTCGCCTTCGTGGCGGAGTAGTCGTCGACGATCATCGCGGCCTTGCGGGCCTCGGAGGCGACGCGGCGCCCGAGGTCGTCGGCCCAGAAGATGGCGAGCGCGGTGGGGACCGAGTGGACCGACCAGCGATGGTCCCATGCGCGCAGCGCCTCGACCTGTTCCGCGAGCTTCGACTTCAGCGGATCGGACGCCGGCAGCGCGTCGTAGTCCTTCAAGAGCGGCGGGAGCAGCTTGTCGAACGCGGGAAGGTAACTGTCGAACGCCGCGGTGAGCAGCGAGTCGAGCGTGAAGTCCTTGTGGCCCGGCAGCACGCGCAGCGCGTGATAGCCGCGCGGCGACTCCTCACGTGCGCGCTCGACGTACACCGGGAAGTCCGACCGCTTCGGGCTGTTCGGCCCAGCCGCGGACCACGGCCAGTTGTTGCTGTTGTACAGCCACCCGTTGCGAGGGTTGAGCAGATCCGGTGTCTCACTGATCGAGAGCACGCCGTGCCACTCCGTCGCCGGATTGCTGCCGTCGACCGGCTTCGTGTAGTCGAAATGCGGATCGCGATGCGGGATGAAGTTCGAGTGGAAGTAGGCGATGTTGCCGTCCGCGTCGGCGTAGACGGTGTTGTTCGACGAGTTCGTGTGCAGCGCCATCCACTTCACGAACTCCTTGTAGCTGCGCGCCTTCGTCCGGCCGTACGACTGCATCAGCGCGTGCATCGGATCGTTCATCAGGCGGACGCTGATCCATTTCCCATCCGCCGCGCGCACGATCGGGCCGTGGTGCGTTCGGTAGACCGTGAAGACCTTCTTCTCCATCCCGCTCGCGGTCTTGTAGGGGATCGTGATCGTGCTCGCCTTCACCGGGCGCTCTTCGTGACCGTACTTGTAGACGAATCCGTCGCCCTTCTTCGTCACCGTCTCCTCGTACTCGTCGATGTTGTCGACGCCGCTCGAGGTGTGCATCCAGCCGATGCGCTCGTTGAAGCCCTGGTAGATGAAGAACTGCCCCCACGTGGCCGCGCCGTACGCGTGCAGCCCTTCGTTGCTCACCATCTCCAGCTCGGAGCGGAAGAAGAACGATGTGTGCGGATTGATCAGCAGCAGCGCGTGATGGTCTTTCGAGATCGATGGCGCGATGGCGATGCCGTTCGAGCCGGTCGGCTCCTCCAGATCGCGGTAGCTCGCCGCGATCGGCGTGGAAGCCGCCTTCTCGTAAAACGCGCGCAACTCCTCGAGGTTCACCGTCTCGATGTCGCCGCCGATGCTCCCTTCGCTGAACGTGAGCGCCATCCACGGCTCCCAATGCGTGATCACCCGCGGCTTCACCTCCGGATGCTTCGCCAGGAAGGTATTGAGCCCGTCCGCCCACGCGTCCATGAGCGCCTTCAGCCACTGCGGACTCTGGCGGTACTTCGCCTTCATCTCCGCCGGATCGATGAAGAGTCTCATCCTCAGGTCGCGATAGATTTCCCCTTCCCCCTCGGCCTCGGCGAGCCGTCCCATCGACAGCAGGTAATTGCGCTCGACGCGGTTGAAGTCGTCCTCCGCCTGCGCGTAGATCATCCCGAACACCGCGTCCGCGTCCGTCTTTCCGAACACGTGCGCGATGCCCCAGTCATCGCGAATGATCTCGACGTTGCGGGCGTCCGCGGCAAACGGGAGAAACAGCAGAGCGGCGAAGCAGACGAGCGCCTTTCTCACGATCATGCCGTGATTCTTTCACGCCGGCGAACGACTCTGTCATCGCACAAGGCACGAGCCCCCTCATCCGCCTTCGGCACCTTCTCCCCCGCTATCGCGGGGGCGAAGGGTACTCGATTGAGGATTCTCGCGAGGCTATGAATCGAGCGCCCTTCTCCCCTCGTGAGAGGGGAGAAGGTGCCGAAGGCGGATGAGGGGTTCGTGTTTCCGCGTTGTTCACGGCCGCACGGCGCGTCGCTTCGGCCCCGTCTGCGCTCCGGCGCCGCCTGGCGTTTCGAAGGCGCCGATGTCGGGGAGCACGCTCCCGTTGAAATCGCCGTCGGTGCGCGCGAAGCCGCGCTGATCGAGGAGGGGCGCAAAACCGAGGTCGGCGGCGTCGATGGCCGGACTGCCGGCGCCCAGGGCCATGGTCTGCGGCGAGCCGTTGTTGTCGGCGAGAGGACCGAGGAGCGGATTGGCAACCGTTGCGCCGGTGCAGGTCGAATCGCCGAACTGCAGATTGTGCCCGCCGGAAAACGTGCTTCCCGAATCGAACGAACAATTGCGGCCGCTGTTGGAGGCAACGATCGTGTTGTTCATCGTGATCGACGGCGCGGCGAAGTAGATGGCGCCTCCCGCGGTGCCGCCGTTGTTCCCGGCGATCGTGCAGTTCGTGATGCTCACTGGTCCCGCGGCGGCGTAGATCGCTCCGCCGTATCCGGATGCGGGGACGGTGTTTCCCGTAAACGTGTCGTTCACGAGCTGCACCGTGCTGCCGGGATTGAGCGACTCGATGCTGATGGCGCCTCCGCTGTAGGACGTCGCGGCGTTGTTGACGAACGTGCAGCTGTCGATCCTCACCGCGACCTGGAACGTCGAGTTGCCGTAGATCTGGATCGCGCCGTCGCTCGGCGACGAATTGCCGCTGAACGTCGACTGCTCGATGCTGGCGATTCCGCCCTGAATGCTGATCGCGCCGCCGCCGGTGGTGTTGTTCTGGAACAGACAGTGCGTCGCGTAGAACGACGGCGTCAGGCAGCCGGTGCAGGGCTCCTGGAAGATCGCGCCGGCGCCGCTGGAGTGATTGCTCCGCAGCGTCACCGTGTCGAGCGCCAGCGTCCCGAAGTTCTGAATCGCGCCGCCGGCATTCAGGCCGGTGGTGATGTTGCCGTTGGTGATCGTGAGATGCCGGAAGGCGACATAGGGAAGCGCCTTGTCGCTGCCGAAGATCGCGATCATGCCGGTGGTGATCCCGTTGCCGTCGAAGGTGATCGTGTCATTGCCTTCGATCGTCAGCGGCGGGTTGTTCGGACCGACGTACAAAGTGAAGCTGAACGGGATCGTCTGCTGTCCGGCGCCGCAGTTGAACGTGATGATCCCGCCGGCCGGTATCGCCGCCGACAGCGCCGCTTCGGTGCAGGAGCTCGGGGTGCCGCTTCCCACCACGGTGGCGGAAGCAATGTGCGAAAAGAGAAAGAACACGACGAGCGTAGATATCCGCCCGGTCAAACGAGTCAAGATACGACCTCACTATTCTGTTCGGGAATCCGCCTGTAGCGGCCGACCGAGGATCAACTTAGGTCGGCGCCGCGTCTGCGGCCGTGACCCTGCTCACGAACTCAGTGAAGGCGCCGCTCTTCCAGGCGACTTCTCCGGTGCGGAGGTCGACGGAGAAGTTGATCCAATCGCCGTCGGAGCCTTGCAGCGTCTCGCCGAACAGCACGCCGTCGCCGAACTCCAATTCGCGGAGTCCGGCGCCGATCCGGCCACTCTTCCAGAGAACGCCGTCCCTTCCGAACGCCTCGAGGTACGCGCCGGAATGTTCGAGGAGCAGGAGTGTGTCCTCTTCGTTGATGATCACGTCCGTGACGTCGGTGCCGGCTTCGGCGGCCGGCGAAAGCGTCACCGCCTCGACGATGTAAGCCGCGCCGCAGGCGACTACGAGTATGTGCGCCCCGCCGGGCATCAGCTGGACGGTGGTGTAGTCGGTAGTGCCGCGCCGGAAGCTTCCGACCCAGCACTTCTCCCCAATTCCGATGCGGAGGATCACCGGCCGCTCGGCGGTATCTGTCGCGTCCGAGGGGAAGTGGAGAACCCTCTCCCCGGGATCCGGTTCCGCGACGACCTCCGCTGCGATGATCGACTCGTATAGCTCGCGCGCCGGATCGGCTCCCGGAAGCCGGAACGGTTCGCCCTGGAACGGGAGGTCCCTGTCGCGCCGGCGGAGCGTACGGATTTCGGCTCCCCGCGCGATCATTTCCTGGAAGAGGCGGAAGAAATCGGCGGCCTTGCTCTCGGGCCCGTCTTCCTCCGCCCGCAGCCACGCGACCTGGTAGACGATTCTCATCCCCTCTTCCAGCTCCGCCTCCTGGTACTGGCGGATGCGCTCGACCTCCGCGAGGATCGCCTCCAGCTTCTCGAGGCCTCGCTCGATCGTCTCGTCGCGTGCGGCGGTGTTCTCGTAGATGGTCATGAGACGGTCGCGGGAGACGACGTTCGGGTATTTCGGCTGGACCTTGCCGGCCCGCAGCCGCCCGGCGTTCCGCCGGAACACGCGCCGCAGTTTCGCCGGCAGGTACGACGTCACCGGCGACTCCGGTGCGTTCCGGATCTGGTCCACGATGTCGAACGCCTCCCGAAAGAGGACCAGGACATGGTTGACGACCTTCAGTCTTGGATCCATCGGCCGGTTTGGAACCCGGGCGCGCCTGCGAGCGCGCCCGGGTTCGCCTCCTTTCAGTTTACTGATTCATGGTTGACGTTGCCGGGGCGGACTGCGTTTTCTTCCGGCGTGCGATTGCCTTGAGCCGTTTGATCTCCTCGACCTGCGGCAGCAGCTCCGCGTTCGCCGGATCCTTGGTGAGCTGCGATCCGAACGAATACGCCTGCGTACCGAGGAACGTGAGCCGCTCGCGGCGAATGACGCTCGCTCCCTCGACCGCCTTCAGAAATCCGCGCAACTCGTCCGCGACCTCGTCCCATGCGACCGCGTCGAGTTGCATCTGACGGACTTCATCCAGCGGCTGACCGACTGCCTGCGCCACCGTCGCCGATTTCCCGATCACGTTGATCGAGGCCTCGGTGACGTGCGCTGGCTGCTTCCGCGTGCGCGCCTTCAGCTGTGCGCGCTGCTCGACCGACAGCGGCGTGACCTCCTCGATCTGCGACTGGAGCGTACGGAGTTGTTCCATGACGGCGGCCGGGGCGAGTTTCGTTGTGGTGGGCACTGTGTTCGACATGGCTGTCTCCTGTTGCGGTTGTCCGGAGGTGCCACCACGACCCATCGATTGGTACGAGGCGGTCACGACCGGTGGAAGTGTTCGGCCACACGCCGATTCTTCCGGGTTAGTGATTTCGGAACGCGCGCGCATTCCGAGTGACCGCGGTAGGAGGAGCGAAGCTCTAACTCCCACACCGTTGTGATTTCATGTGCTTTTCAGCACGTCACAACGCCGCATACCGCTGCCTACAAGGTACCAGCGATCTCGGCAGTTGTCAAGGCGAGACGCTCCCGTCATTACCCTTCGCCCCGCGGAGCGGGGAGAAGGTGGCCGAAGGCCGGATGAGGGGCGATCCCGCGCCGAGTGTCCCCACTCGCGCCTCGCTCCGGCCGCCTTATTTCCGCAATGGTTCGCGCCTCCGTCCCACGTGGGACAGCCCCGCGTCCCAATGGTTCGCGCCTGCGTCCCGCGCGGGACAGCCCCGCGTCTCAATGGTTCGCGCCTCCGTCCCACGTGGGACAGCCTCACGTCCCAATGGTTCGCGCCTCCGTCCCACGTGGGGCGGCTCCACGTCCCAATGGTTCGCGCCTCCGTCCCGCGCGGGACAGCCTTACGAACCCATGGTTCGCGCCCACGTCCCACGTGGGGCGGCTCCACGAACCAACGGTTCGCACCCCCGCCGCACATGCGACAGCCCGACGAACCAACGGTTCGCGCCACCGCCGCACGTGCGACAGCCCCACGAACCAACGGTTGGCGCCCCCGCCCCACGTGAGGCGGCTCGACGAACCAAGGAGGGCGGCTGTTCGTGACGGTGGGACGCCGCCGGAGTGACCGGAGGCGACTCTCGCGCTCCTTGGCGCGATCAGTGAGATTGTCTCGCCGACGGCGAACTGCTACCGTCGCTTCATCATGACAACTGAGGCAGTTCCGCGACCCCTCGTGGTGCCGGGCGCTCACGACCGTCTGTTCTACGGCGGCATGAGCATCGCGATGGCCGTCACCGTATTCGTCGGCTTCGCTCGGACGTACTACCTCGGTGCGTACGGCACGCAGCACACGATCTCCGGTCAGCCGTTTCGGCCGATCACTCACCTGCACGCGACGCTCTTCACTGCATGGGTGCTGCTGTTCGTCGTGCAGACATCCCTCGTTGCCGCGCGGCGGATCAGGGTCCACCGGACGCTCGGTTACGCCGGTGCGGCGCTCGCGGCGGCGATGATCGTCGTCGGACCGCTGGCGGCGATCCGGTCCGCACGGGGCGGATCGGCACCGCCGGGAAGCGACCCGCTGTCGTTCCTCGCCATTCCCCTCGGCGACATCACGATGTTCGCGATCTTCGTCGTCCCCGCGATCCTCCGGCGAAGGGACAAGGAGACGCACAAGCGGCTGATGATCATGGCCAGCGCGATGCTGATGACGGCGCCTCTCGCACGCTGGCCCGGCGTGCTGGGGAGCGGGCCGTTCGCGTTCTACGGACTGACGATGCTCTTCGTCGTCGCCGGCATCCTCTACGACCTAGCCACCCGGCGGCGGGTCCATCCCGTCTACGTCTGGGGCGGCGTCCTGGCGCTCCTCGCCGTCCCGCTGCGCCTCTTCGCGATCGGCAGCCCGGCGTTCCATCGCGCGATGCAGCTGCTGGTGGGAGGATGAGCGGCGCAACGCCGGGTTGACTTCGAGGAGTTCCACCGATGCTCTTCATGGTGATCGAGCACTTCCGCGGCGGTGACCCGCGGCCGGTGTACGAGCGGTTCCGCGAACGCGGCCGCCTCGCGCCCGAGACGGTGAGGTACGTCGGCAGCTGGGTCGACGCTTCGCTGCAGCGCTGTTATCAGGTGATGGAGGCCGCGGACCTCGAGAACCTGCGAGAGTGGACCCGCCACTGGGAGGACCTCGTCGATTTCGATGTGCACGCGGTGATCTCGTCCGCCGACGCCGCGCGGCTCGTGCTCGGCGACGAGGCGCAGCAGGGCGGCGCGTAGGGGTCGGAGTGCCGTTCTTCATTAACGCTCGATCGAAACTGTCACTGATAGTCGAGCAACATGTCCCGGGCTTCACCGCGGCACTCTCCCGGTGGCTGGAGACGGCCACGTACGATCCTCCGGGGCTTTGACGGCAGCACCAGGACGCTCGCGACGCGGAGTGAAGATAGCGAGCGCGTTGGACCTGTTCTCCTCGCGCGCGGGACGACTAGACAGGCAAGTCTCTCGATGACAAAACGTGCGCTCCGCAATTCATGCTTTGCTGTCCTGATGGGTACGCCGGCGAGCGACTGCCGCGATGGCTGGCAACGCGACCGAACCCACAACTGCTAGTGAAACGAAACTGATCAAAGTCTGTGAGATCAGCAACTGCCTAGATCCGCAGCGGCAGCAGCAACCCTTGGCGAGGCCAACGATCGCACAAAGGGACTTTCTGTTTCGCCGTCGTTCACGCTCGTAGCGCAGCGCCCACTCAGCCTTGGCCAACTTCGGTGAATGACGGAGAAGGATTCAAAGCATCCTCGCCTCGTTGTTGGCTGTATTGACACCCTTCTATCCACGAAGTATTCTTGGCCGCGGTTCCGCATCCCCAACAATGAGACTCGTCCTTCTGCAATTTGGCGACAAGCCTTGGTTAGTCCGGGTTCCAGATTGCGGCAGGGAGGCCGGCTTGTGTGCATCTAGGACGTTGCTTGGCGTCCTTTCACCGTATCGAGGTGCGTTACGATGGCAACGTGTGGCATAGATATCTTCGCCATGCTTCATTCCCAGCCTCTATTGGACTGTCCAGATCCTCCCGTGAGTCGGGAAGAGGGATTGGCCACACTGGCCCGCCCCGTTGCTCAAGGTTTCATTGTGGATTTGGATCGCTCCAGTAAGACGCTGCGTGAACTTTGCTTTCCAGTGTCTCGACAGCGGTTGCTGATAGTTAAGAACCTGGGAATACCTTCGGCGACGCCCTGGGTCAGGCAAATCGGCCCGTAGAGAAGCCCGTCGACGTATAGGTCACGACACTTCCTCGTCGCGGGAGCGAAACCGTTCGGCCGGAATCGCGCATTTACGGGCAGGACTTGCCGACGTCTCACGCCAAGCGAACCAAAATTCGCCCTTGCGCAAGCCGACTAAGGGCCGGACTTGCGTGGTACACGCAGCGAGCACAGCGTCTTGCTGTTCTCAGAAGGCAGCGTCTGGCGCCGGCAACGCCGGGGTCGAGACCTGAGCGAGCGACATTCCGAAACGGCGATGGCTGACGGTTCTTGACCCACTGGCCAATCACGGACTCGGGCCCTCAACCCCTTCGATTGACAACCCTGGACTGTTTCCCCTTTGACGGATAAAATTTCGGCAAGGTGAGTGACAGGAACGACATCGAACCCATCGCGAATCAGTTGCCGGTGGCGCTGTTCGAAAACCACGCGTCGACCGGCATCTACAAGTTGGATGAGGCTGACGTGCTGACCCAGGCGAATCTCGCCTTCGCGACACTTCAGGGGTACGAAGCGGTTGAGGATATAAGGGGCATCTCAGTGCGGACGATGTTCGCGAACCCCTCGGACGCTGATTGGATACGACAGCGGCTGATCGCGCAACAAACGCTTCTCCAGCAGCAGGTAGTCATGCGCCGGCGTAACGGCGAAACATATCGGGCGAGTCTAACAGCCGTCCCTTTTCTGGGAGCGAATCAAGAGTATCTTGGCTGCGGAGGACTACTCGAGGACACAGGCAAGGAAGAGGAATACGAGCGTCTGTTCAACGCCATACCTGTTGGATTCTACCGGATAGAGAACCGGGCTGCGAAGGAGATTGTTGTCGATTGCAACGACGAGTTCGCGAGAATCAACGGCTTGGCGACGCGGCGCGACATGATCGGCCGCGATATTCGAGACTTTCATTATTCGCCGGAAGAGACCGCGCACTTTATGGACCGCATAGCGGAAGCGGCCAGCACCGGCGGCAGCGTGCTAGGCGCGCAACTGCGCATTCGGACTGCCTCCGGCGCGGTGAAGACATTGGAAGTTAACAGCCGGCCGCAGTTCGAGAACGGCCTTATCCTCGGCCGGACAGGCGCCGTTCGAGACATTACTGCCGAAGTCGAGATGCGCGAGATGATCTCACTTCTCACGAGCGATATTGGTACCACGCTTCATGCGTTCCGCCACACGCTCACACAGCTAAAATATAGTCTTGGCGCTATCGGGGATATCCTGATGGGAGCGCCGAATAGCAGACACTCGGCAACGACACCCCAAGAGCTCGAGCAACAAGTCCGAGGACCATTGCGCGAGCTTTCGTCTGGCATTAACGGATTGTTGGCTGCCATTGCGAGTGTTAGCCACGCTGAAGCTCTGCATGAGAGCGACAGGGAACGTTTGGTGTATTTACGCGATGCAATGGAGAAGTATAAGGATCGCATACCCGACGCCCACTGGCGCGACTATTGGCGCTCGGGGGCGATCGAGATCATTGCGATCTGCGAGCGACTTCGTCCCTCGACGGTCGCGCGCGCGACTTATCGTCACGTTATCGAGACTGCCAAGCGTATAGCCACCATAACGGGTCTCGCGACTCTCAGCGTTGCGCGAGAAGCGGTTGAGGCGATCGAGGCTCCGGTGCGTTCCCTGTACGAACTCGTCGCATTCGGCTTCCGGCCGGTGGCGCAGCGGGAAGTTGTTGCCATAGAGTCATGCGTGATTGATGCCATTGCTAATCTCACGGGATTTGCGGATGAGCGGAAGGTCAGTATTGAGTTCAATCGCAGATCTCCAAAGGAGGTACTGATATCTCGTGTTGACGTCACTCGCGCGATAAGCAATCTTCTGCATAACGCGATTAAATATAGCTGGACTCGCGATCGAGCCCGTACTCGGGTAAACGTATCCATCGACGACTCCGACGCGGCCCGCGTTGTCGTGCGCGTCGAGAATTGGGGCACGCCCATTCCGCAAGAAGAACTTATGAGAGGGCTGCTTTTCCGCGTTGGATTCCGTGGCCGCTTTTCATCGGATCGTGGTCGGATGGGAACGGGCGTCGGCCTTGCGGACGCGCTCCGAATTGCGCGAGCACACAACGGTGACATTCGCGTCGAAAGCCGGCCAGCGTCACGGACCGGCGATCCTACACAGTACGACCAACCGTTCATCACGACCGTGTGTCTCGAGTTGCCACGCCCAACCACTGATGTTTAAAAGGAACTTATAAATGCGCAAGGTGGTGTTGTGGATCGAGGATGGAGCGTTCAACGAACTCACGATGCTTGCCACGCCTGTCTACCTCTCCGGCGAGTACGAGCTGGCATTCGCATTTTCCGCGACCGAAGCGCTACAACAGTTGGAACGGCGTGAGTTTGATGCGGTCGTGGTCGATATACGCATTCCACCAGGTGACGACTCGCGATGGGTAAACGCGCATTACGAAGCCGGCAGTCAAAACAGCGCGTCACGCCTTGGTCTGAGACTCCTGGAGGTGGTTCTAGGCGGGGACTCGGAGTGGACGCGCCACCTTCAGCCGGGAGCTCGAGACAGAACACGTTACGGTGTGCTCTCGGTCGAGAGCGGGAGGGAGCTACAGGCCGATCTTGAGCGACTTGGCATAACTTGCTATCGTGATAAAGGCAACGGCCGGGGGCCAGACGCGCTGCTACATGCCATTGAATCCATCCTAGCTCAAAGATATGCACCGTCCGGCGGAGACATCGATGGCCACCGGTGATGCGTTAGGGTTCGCTCAGATTCTTCTGGTACTAGTGGCTCTCACCCTGAGTTTGCCCTTTCTCACCGTTTCAGAGGAGCCGATCCGCGACATATTCAATCGTCGCATCCGTCGTTCGCCGATTCTTCTTCTCCTCGGATTCACGCTCGCGATTGTTGCAGGCTTGCTTTTAGTGGCCGGCGTTACAACGATCGATGCGACTGGTACGGCGCGGAGGGTAGCTGCCGTGCTGGTCGGTGTATTCGCCTGTCTTTGGGTGGACCTGGTTGGTAAAGATGTACGAACTAGACTCGTCAATTACCTCGTCAGGCGAATCAGAAGGCCCAAGCCCGATCGTGTATACGTGAACGAGCAGGAGCTGAATGATTTGGTAACCCTCGGCGCATCCGTTGGCGAGGCAGAACAGGCAAAGATTCTCCGAGCGGTGGGCGGGCTCTGCGAACGGATTGTCGGCAGCGGTGACTATACGGGTAGGGAACTTGCTCAAGTGATTCACGGACTAAGGCACATGCTTGCACGGCGCAGTCGCGTTACATCCGAGGATAATCTCGTGCGCGCACTTTCAATGATAGGTTCGTTGTGGGGAAGGCTTTGCGCGCTTGGATTGGACGCAGAGTGGGACGCTGGAATGCTCGCTGAGGCGGTGCTTAGTATCGGTTTGAGTGCCGTACGAGATGGGCTTGACGGCGTGGCACTCCGTTGCATGGTAACGATTCCAACGGTTGAACTTCCTTTTCGCATTGGATTCGCGGCGCTTCAAGAGCAACGATTCGAATTGGCAATCAGTGCATTAAGCCGCCTGGAAGTGACCGCGGAAGCGCAAAGATCTCTTTCGCCGGAGCTGCTTGCACTAATGGCGCAGTTCTTTGCCGCTGGTGCCAGCGCTGCCGAATACGCGAGTGCGGTCGCTGAGCGATTGCGCATCATTGATGGCGATATCCAAGCAGCAGCGACGAGGGCCGCTCGACGTTTTGCGTCCGTCGGAGACTTCGCTTCGGCCGACACTGTCAGGGCTGCTTGGCCTCAGGGTGTCCCCCCGCTCCTAAGAGCGGACTTGCCTTAGAACCCACCGCTTCGGGTAGTAGCCGCCGAAGAGATCGAGCGCCTCGCGCGGCGTGATCTTGTTGTAGAGACTCGTCGCCTGCAACTGCACGCCGATCAGCGAGCGAATGTCGTGGGCGTGCTGGTTCCAGTTCAACCCGCGGATCGAGATCTCGCCGGCCTCGGGCCGGGTCAGACCCTCGATCATTTCGAGCGTCGTGGTCTTCCCGGCGCCGTTCGGCCCGAGGAGGCCGAAGATCTCACCGGCGGCGACGTCGAGGTCGACACTGGCAACCGGGAGGATGTTCGGAAACTGCCTGCGTAGCCCCCGTACGACGATCTGATCAGGCATGTGACGCGACAGCCTAACAGCCGGTCCGACGCCTTGACAACCTATTTGAGATGACATATATCATCTAACCGAGATGCGTTACTCCGCCGAACACAAGCAGGAGACCCGCGAGCGGATCGTGCATGCCGCGGCGCGACGGTTTCGCAAGGCGGGAGCGAGTGTCGGCATCGGACAGCTGATGAAGACGCTGAAGATGACGCACGGCGGCTTCTACCGGCACTTCGAAAGCAAGGAGGACCTGGTGATCGCCGCGCTGGCCGAGGGGTTCGAGGAGATGCGCGGGCACCTGGGCGTCGCGATCGCGGCTGCGAAGCCGGGGCGCGAGCTCGAGGCGATTATCGAGCTCTATCTCAGCGATGCGCATTGCGCCAACACGGCCGGGGGCTGTCCGGTGGCGTCGCTCGCCTCGGAGATCTCACGGCAGCCGCGCGCTATCCGCTCGGCATTTGAGAAGGCCATCCAGCACGCCGCGGCGACGATGGCGAAGTACATGACCGGCGGCACCGAGGAGGAGCGCCGCAGGAAAGCGGGCGTCCTTTTCTCCGGCATGTCAGGCACGCTCGCCGTCGCCCGGGCCATGTCGGACGACCAACTGCGCAGCAACTTTCTCGCCGCCGCGCGAGCGACCTACATCGAGGCGTTCGCGTGATTTTTTTTGGGATCAAAGATGATAGTCGTCATCTAAAGGAGCACGCATGCAGGTAGCACTGGTCACGGGAGTTTCCTCGGGCATCGGACAGGCAACCGCCGAGCTGCTGGCCGCGCGCGGCTATCGCACGTTCGGAACGGTTCGCAACGACGCCCGATCGCATTCGGGCATTCAGCTCGTTCGCCTCGACGTCCGCGATCCGCAGTCGGTCCGCGACGGTGTGGCATCCGTCATCGAGCAGGCCGGCCGCATCGATCTGCTGGTCAACAACGCCGGCGCGTCGCTCATCGGCGCCGCGGAAGAGACGAGCGCCGAGGAGGCGCGCGAGCTGTTCGAAACCAACCTCTTCGGAATGATGCGCGTGACGCAGGCCGTCCTTCCGGCGATGCGCGCGCAAGGTTCCGGACGCATCGTCAACATCGCGTCCGTGCTCGGTTTCCTCCCCGCGCCGTTCCTGAGCGCGTACGCCGCGACGAAGCACGCCGTCGAGGCCTACTCCGAGTCGCTCGATCATGAAGTGCGCGAGTTCGGGATCCGCGTCATCGCCGTCGAACCGGGCTTCACGCGGACGAACATCGGACGCGAGAACTTCACGCAGCTCGCGTTGCCGCAGTATCGCGATCAGCGCGAACGCATGACTGCGAAGTTCCGCGAGAATATCGAGCAGGGCGTCTATCCGTCCGTGATCGCCGAGATCGTGCTGCGCGCGGCCGAGGCGAAGCATCCGCGGCTGCACTACCAGGCGGGACGCGGCGCGCGACTGCTCCGCGTCCTTCGCTCGCTCGCACCCGCGGCGATCGTCGACAAAGGGCTGCGCAAACAGTTCGGACTCGGGGAGGCGCGGTGAGATTCATCGCCCTTCGGATGCTGACGGCCGAACGCTCCAAGTACCTCGGCCTCGTCTTCGCCATCGCCTTCTGCACCTTCCTTCTGCAGAACCAGTCGTCGATCTTCGCGGGCATCATGCGCCGCACCGGCAACCAGATCGCCGATGTGACCGAAGCCTCGGTGTGGGTCATGGACCCGAAGACCGAGTACTTCGAACAGACCAAGGCGCTCAAGGACACCGACCTCCTCCGGGTGCGCGGCGTGGACGGTGTGGCGTGGGCGGTGCGGCTGTTCAAGGGAAACCCGGTCGCGAAGACGGCCAGCGGCAAGTACGCGGTGTCGACGATGATCGGGATCGACGACGACACGCTCGTCGGCGTGCCGCGCAAGATGCTCCTCGGATCGTGGGAGGATCTCCGCAAGCCCGACAGTGTGATCATCGACCGCGCCGGGTATCAGCTTCTCTATCCCGGCGAGCGCGAGTTCCTCGGGCGCACGATCGAGCTGAACGATCACCGCGTCACGATCGTCGGCATCTCCGACGCCTCCGCGTCATTCCAGAGCTTCCCGATCATGCACGCGCGCTACAGCGAGGCAGTGCAGTTTCAGGGGCGCGAGCGCAAGCAGCTGTCCTACGTCCTCGCTAACCCAGTCCGCGGGCTGACCCCCGAACAGCTCTGCGCGCGCATCGAGAAAGCGACCGGCCTTCGCGCGCGCACGAGCGACCAGTTCCGCTGGGATTGCATCCGCTATTACCTGAAGAACACCGGTATTCCGGTCAACTTCGGGATCACGATCTTCATCGCGCTCGTCGTCGGTACGGTCGTCGCCGGCCAGACGTTCTATCTCTTCACGATCGACAACCTCCGCCAGTTCGGAACGCTGAAGGCGATGGGAGTCGCGAACGCCACGCTGATCGGAATGATTCTGTTGCAGGCGCTGACGGCGGGCTCGATCGGCTTCGCGATCGGAACCGGCATGGAGGTGACGTTCGTCGAGATCTTCCTGCAGAAGATCGCCACGCGCGGCCTGATCCTGTTCTGGCAAAGCGTGGCGATCTCCGCGGCCTGCATCGTTTTCGTGATCGTGATCGCCAGCCTGCTCAGCGTCCAAAGGGTGCTGAAGCTCGAAGCGGCGACGGTCTTCCGCGCCTGAGGTGAATGTGATGAATGCGGTGGAGACTCGTGGAGTCAATAAATTCTTCGGCAGCGGCGAGACGCGCGTGGAAGCGTTGCGGGCAACCGATTTCGACGCGCGGTTCGGCGAGCTGACGTTCGTGGTCGGCCCGAGCGGTTCGGGAAAAACGACGCTGCTCTCGGTCGTCGCCGGACTGCTCGATCACGACGACGGAACGCTGCAGGTCCTGGACGCCGACATGGGCGCGCTGTCGAGCGCGGAGCGGCTCGCGTTCCGCCGCCACAACATCGGCTTCCTCTTTCAACAGTACAACCTGCTCCCGGCGCTGACGGCGGTGGAGAACGTCTCCGTTCCGTTGATCGCAAACGGCGTCCCGCGCCGGCAGGCCGAGGCGCGCGCCGCGGAATTCATCGAAGCGGTCGGCCTCACGCCGCGCCGTTTCGCGATTCCCGCGGAGCTTTCCGGCGGACAACAACAGCGCGTCGCGCTCGCCCGCGCGCTGGTGCACGAGCCGAAGCTCGTGATCTGCGACGAGCCGACGGCGGCGCTCGATCATAAGACGGGCGACGCGGTGATGGAGCTGCTCGCCAAACACGCATTGAGTGAGGACCGCGCGGTCATCGTCGTCACGCACGACAGCCGTGTCCTCGGATTCGGCGATCGCATCGCCTACATGGATGACGGCCGCATCGTACAAATCGAAGAGCGGCCCATTGCGGAGGTTTCATGAAACGGTTGGTAAAGCTTCTTCCCTGGATCGCGGTCGCGGTGGCCATCGTCGCGGCGTTCGCAGTGGTGGCCATGCAGCCGCGGCGCATCAAAACCTCTCCGCCGGCGGCTCCGCCGGCGTCGGAATTCCGGCATACGGTCGCGGCGGTCGGGTTGATCGAGTCGAGCAGCGAGAACATTCGCATCGGCTCGCATCTCTCCGGCATCGTCGACGAAGTGCTGGTGCGCGCGGGCAACGACGTGAGAGCGGGCTCGCCGCTCTTCCGCCTCGAGACGCGGCACCTGCGCGCGGCGTTGGCGGATGCGGGCGCGGCGCTCGACGTCGCGCGCGCCGGAGTCGGCATCGCCGAGGCCTCGCTCGCCGACGCGAAAGAACAGCTCGCACTCGTGCTCGCGGTGCACGACAAACGCGCCGTCAGTGAAGACGATGTGCAGCGGCGCACGTTTGCGGTTGCGACGTATGAAGCGAAGCTCGCGCAGGCGCGGGCGGCGGTGAAAGCGGCCGCGGCGGCGCGCGATCGCGTGCAGGTGGAGATCGATCGCAGCACGGTGCGGTCGCCGATCGCCGGCACGATTCTCAAGGTGAACGCCCATGCCGGCGAGTTCGCGTCGGCGGGCGAACTTGCGGAACCGCTGGTCGTGGTCGGCACCATCCGGCCGCTCTACGTCCGCGTTGACATCGACGAGCATGAGGCGGCGCGGGTGAACCCCCATGCTCCGGCAATTGCGGCACTTCGTGGCGACGCCTCGATCCGCTCACCGCTCCGCTTCGTGCGCGTCGAGCCGCTGGTGATCCCGAAGCATTCGCTGACCGGCGACTCCGCGGAGCGCGTCGACACCCGCGTGCTCCAGGTGCTGTACGAAGTCGAACGTCCCGATCCGCGGTTCTTCGTCGGGCAACAGATGGACGTGTTCATCGAGGGGAGGTCATGAAGCTCGCCATTTTGTTCTTCGCGTTGCTCCCCGTTTCTGATCCGACGTTGGATGCATTGATCCACGACGCGCTCGCGAACAATCATGACCTGCGCGTTGCGGCCGCGCGCGTGCAGGAAGCGCGTGCGTTGCGCGGGATCACGGCGTCGCAGCGGAAGCCGCAGGTGAACGGCGCGGCCCTCGCGGCGGAGAGCGGGCAACGTCATTCCCGGGACAATTTCTTCGACGCCGGCTTCGACGCGAGCTGGGAGATCGACTGGCTGGGCGCGGTCCGACGCGACGTCGATGCGGCCGTCGCCCAGGTGCAGGCGACGGACGAAGGGCGGCGCGACGTCGAGATCACGCTGATCGCCGACGTCGCGCGGAATTACGTCGAGCTGCGCGGCGCGCAGAATCGGCTCGACGTACTCGACGCGCGCGTGGAGACGCTGCGCCAATCGCTGGATATCGTCCGTTCGCGACAGAACGCCGGACTGACCACCGACTTCGACGTCGTGCGCAGCGAAGCGCTGCTCGACGACACGCTGGCCGCGCGGCCGTCGCTCGAGTTCGCATCGGAGGCGGCGGTGCAGCGTCTTGCCGTGCTCACCGGTCGCAAGCCCGAGGAGTTGCAGCTGGCGGCGCATGAGCCGATTCCCGCCGTCGCCGATCTGCGCGTGTCGCGCGAGGCGGTGAAGCAGCGGCCCGACGTTCGCCGTGCGGAGCACGACCTCGACGCGGCGACGGCCCGCATTGACGTCGCACGCGCCGATCTTTTCCCGCGCATCTCGCTCTTCGGCGGGTTCGGCCGGCGCAGCGACGACGTCGGACGTTACTGGTCGTTCGGGCCGCAGATCCGCTGGCCGCTGCTGACCGGCGGACGCGTTCGCGCGCAGATCGGAGCCGCGCACGCGCGCCGCGAGCAGGCCGACGAGGCGTTGCAGGAGACGATTCTGCTGGCCCTGGAGGACGTCGGCGACTCGACGGCGGCGTATGCGCGCGATCGGAGGGAGCGCGATCGCCTCGCGGCGGCGGTGGCGGCGGAGTCGCGCGCGGTCGAGCTTGCGGAATCGCGCTATCGCGCCGGTCTCGATAATTTTCTGACGGTGCTCGACGCCCAACGCACGCTGCGCGATGGCGAGGATCGCCTCGCCACGGCCGAAACGCACGTGGCGGTGTCGGCGATCGCCGTATACAAATCGGTTGGAGGAGGGTTGCAGTGAAGAACGAGCCCATCACCAGGGATGACGTCATCATCATCGGCGGCAGCTTTGCCGGTCTCGCCGCAGCCCTGCAGCTCGGCCGTGCCCGCCGTAAGGTCACCGTTCTCGATACCGGCCTGCCGCGCAACCGCTTCGCTCGCCACTCGCATGGTCTGCTCGGCCACGATCACAAGCCACCGCTGGACATCCTGGCCGAGGCGCGGCAGCAACTGGCGCGCTATGCCACGGTCAGGCTGGTCAATGCCCGGGCCGACAGCGTCTCCGGCGCCATTGACGATTTCTCCGTCCTCACTGGCGATGGCGAAAGCCTGGCTGCGCGCCGCCTGATCCTGAGCTATGGCGTCGCCGACCAGATGCCTGATGTTCCGGGCTTTGCCGAAGGCTGGGGCACGTCCATCGTGCCCTGCCCCTATTGCGACGGCTTCGAAGTCGCCGGCCAGCATTGGGGCCTCATCTGGTCCGGCCCGCAGTCGCACAATCATGTCAGGCTGTTTCACGATTGGACCGACAGGTTGACGCTCTTCGCCGATGGTCACGACATTCCGCCCGATATCCGGGCCGATCTGGCGCGCCGCAACATACCTGTCGTCGATGGCCGGATCAGTGAGATCGCCCATCACGGGAGCCATATCGCCACTGTCATTCTCGAGACCGGCCGCAATGTCGCGGTCGACATCCTGTTCGCGCATCCGCGCAACAAGCCGTCCGCAAGCTTGCATGAATCACTGGGCCTCGCCACGGTCGATACGCCCGGCGGCATCGCCCTCAAGGTCGACGAGCGCCGCGAAACCAGCATGCCCGGCATCTACGCCGCCGGCGACCTCGCTAACCCCCTCATGCCCTCGGTCACCACGGCGTCATCGCACGGCGCGATGGCGGGTATCTTCGCCCAGCAGTCGATGCTGGTTTGAGAGTCGAGCGGAATCAGTTGGAGGAGGATTGCAATGAAGAACGAGCTCGATCTATTCAGGGAAATTTGGGAACGCGAGTCGGAGAAGACGGTCAGGCTGCTCCAGTCGCTTCCCGCGGACCGCTACGACTTCCGCCCCGATCCGGAGGGTCGTTCCATCGGCGAGATGGCATGGCACATCGCCGAGTTGGAGGGCTTCGGCACGTTCGGCATCGAGCGCGGCGAGCTGACACCCGGCGGAAAGCCGCCGGGGATCGAACGGCCGCGCAGCATTCCGGAGCTGGCGAGCGGATTCGCGCGCGTGCACGCCGATGCGGCCGCGCGCGTGGCGAAGCTGACACCGGACGATCTCGATCGCAAGATCAGTTTCTTTGACGGCGGACCGAACACCATCCGCGACGTGCTTTGGGATTTCGTGCTCCTGCACGGCATTCACCATCGCGGACAGCTCGCCTTGCTGGTGCGGGAGTCGGGCGGAGCGCCTTCGAGCACTTACGGACCGACGCGGGAGACGAGGCCCCTGCGAAAGCCGGGCACCGCGCCGGGTTGACGCGCTTCAGGACTCTAGGGGGGCGTCGCGCCTTCGACGACGCACGTCCCCCTGAGCCGCGTAGACGGCGAAGGATCTCAAGTTTCGCAGCATGAGCCACCTGCAGCGCATCTGGAGATCCTTCGCCGCGCTACGCCGGCTCAGGATGACGGAGTTGGAGTGCGTCCCATTTTTTCACAACCCCTGAGGTGGGGAGCGCGGGCGCCTCGTCCGCGCTCCGTGGTTCGAGAAACTACGGGTACTGCGGCGCGTAGCCGGTCATCGACACCCAGCCGGTGTCGGTGTGGACCCACACGGTCCGCAGCGTCGGGGGGTAGTCGGAGACGACGCCGAAGAAGTAGCTGGTCTCGCCGCCGCCGGGATAGCTGCCGCCGTAGACGGGATTGAGAATCCAGTATGTGTAGCCGCCGGAGACGAACGCGCTCGTCACGCCTTTCGTGCCGAGGCCGCCGCTGGTGACGTTGAAGACGTCGTCGGTGGCGATGGAGTCGAAGTTGTAGTCGTACTGGTGCAGCGGGCCGAAGCTGTAGATCGCCAGCTCGTCGGCATAGGGAATGGACGTGATGCCCGCGACCTGCGTGAGGTCGATGCGGTATTCGAAACACCATTTACCGGCGGCCGTGGAACCGGCCTGCCCCTGGAAGATGCGCGACTGCAGCTTCGCCGCACCGCCCATGAATGACGCGGAGTAGTCGGTCACCGTGATCGTGCACGGGTTCGCGGTGGTGAAGATGCAGTTGTACTGCGGTGCGGACGTGTTGACGACGTTGAGCGCCATCGCGGGTACCGCCAGCGCGGCGGCAAGGATGAAGAAAGACACACTACGAGCAGAAAAACGCAACATGGATGGATTCCTTCCTTTCAGAACGTTAGTGACGAAGGAAGGGAAATCGTTTCAGTCACCTACTGCGCGGTCTTCAGCGCGGAGGGCCAGTTCAGCACCACATTGATCTGCGGTTCCGACTGGTCGGTCGCGGTCAGAATGAGGAACTGCTTGCCGTCGGGGGAGATGCCGCTGATGATGCGGCGTCCTGAGTTTCCGGAGGATGCGGGTGTCGCGGTGCGGCTCGGGATGCGGAAGAGCGGCGTCGCTTTGCCGGGATTCAGATCGGCGCCGCCGCCGATCGGCACGACCATGACCGTGTCGCCGGTGACGTAGTACAGCTCGCGGCCGTCGGGACTCCAGAACGCCGAGGTGCCGCCGTTGGAGGAGATCTGCCACTGCTCGTCGGTCGCGGGGAAGCGGCGGATGTAGATCTCGGTGCGCTGCGACGCGTTCGACTCGTAGGCGACCCACTTTCCGTCGGGCGAGAACATGGCGGCGCCTTCGCTGGCCGGCGTGACGAGGAACGGCTCGGTCGTCTGGCGCGTCACGTCCGCGAGGATGATGTCGTTGGCAGTGGCGGGGCCCTGGCGGTAGAGAAGCAGATGCCGGCCGTCGGGCGAGAAGCTCATCGGAGCGGTGTAATTGTTGGTGAGCGGGAGGAGGGCCTTCGCGTCGCCGCCGCCGAGCGGTTTCACGTACGCCTGTCCGACACCTTTGTCGAACATGAATCCGACGCTCTTCCCGTCCGGCGTCCAGACCGGCCAGTAGTACGCGGCGGGATCGTAGGTGAGGCGCGACCAGTGCGCGTCGCGGCGGTCGACGATCCAGATGTCGCTTCCGGCCGTCCCTCGTTTGACCACCGCGATGCGGGTGCCGTCGGGTGATGAGGAGGCATCGAGATACTCGCCGGCCTCCGCGGTCGCCTCGAGCTCGTGGCCGTTGCGATCGAACCAGGTCAGCCGCGCCACCGGGTTGAGCGCCGGCAGGAACGCCAGCGTACCGTTCGCCGACGCCGTGAAGGCGGCGAATCGCTTCGGGCTCCAGAGGGAAATCTGTCCCCACGGGAGAGGAACCGCTTCGCCGCGGAGCTGCAAAGACTTCGGATCGAAGTGCTGCATCATCAGATTGCCGTTTCGCGTGAAGAGGAGCCGGTCGGGCGCGACGAACGCGGCGCTCGACGCATCCCGCATCACGACTTTCGTCTCGGAGGAGTCGAGGCTTCCGGCGCGCAACTCGTCCTCGCCGACGCAGAGGAAGTGCTTCCCGTCCGGCAGAAACGACGGCCAGCGGTGACGGTTCATCGCCGAGGTGGTCTTGGTGACTTGGACGGGAGTGCCGCCTTCGGCCGAAACGCGGTACAGCGGACTCTGAATGGTCGGCTCGAAGAGGATGACACCGTCGCGGTTCCAGGTCCCTCCGCGGCCCTGAGCGGCGTCGCAGATGACCTGCACCGGTCCGCCGTTCGCGTCGATCTTGTTCAGTTTCCGGTTCGCGAAGAATGCGACGCTCGCACCGTCCGGCGACCAGAACGGATACGAAGCCCCCTCGGTTCCCGCGATCGCCGCGGAGTGGTTCGTCGCGAGGTCGCGGATGTAGAGCAGCTGCTTGCCGTCGTCGCCCATCGCCGTGAACGCGAGGCGCGAACCGTCGGGCGAGAGCGCCAGGCCGAGGACGTCGAACGGGAAGAGACTCGTATGAGGCGGCGTCTCGACGGAGAACTGCACTACGCGTTCGGCGTGCGTTGCGCGGCGCATCGCGAAGAACGCTGCCACCGCGATTGCCGCTGCCGCGAGGAGCCACGCCGCCGCTTCGCGGATGCGGCGCCGCCTGCGAACGGCCGGGAGCGCGACGCCCGCCTGCGACGAGCTCTCCTGAATCGAGCGGAGCTCGAGCATGACGTCGTGCGCCGTCTGCCACCGCTCGTCGGCGTCCTTTTCGAGGCAGAAGCGGACGAGGCGATCGAGCGCGGGCGGAACGACGGCGCGCAGCTGCGAGATCGGCTGCGGCTCCGACGTCATGATCGACGCGATCACGCTGGCGCGGCTCTGGCCGTCGAACGGCCGTTTGCCGGTCGCCATCTCGTAGAGCACCGCGCCGAACGCGAAGATGTCGCTGCGCGCGTCGGCGCCGCGTCCCTCGAGCTGTTCGGGCGCCATGTACTGGAACGTGCCGACGAGCGTTCCCTCTTCGGTGAGCGGCCGGGCGATGGTTTCGTCGGCCATGGAGCGGACGAGGGTCGCACCGCTGCCCGACGCGAACGACTCGGATCCTTTCGCGAGCCCGAAGTCGAGCAGCTTCGCTCCCGACTTCGTCAGCATCACGTTCGACGGCTTGAGGTCGCGATGGACGATTCCGTGGCGATGCGCCTTGTCGAGCGCGTCGGCGATCTCGATTCCGCACCGGAGGAGTTGTTCCACCGGCATCGGTCCGCGCTCGATGCGGCTGGCGAGCGTCTCCCCCTCGACGAGCTCCATGACGAGGTAGCTGACGCCGTGCTCGCTCCCGACGTCGTGCAGGGTGCATATGTGCGGATGGTTGAGCTGCGAGATGGTCTTCGCCTCGCGCTCGAACCGCGTCCTGAACTGCGCGTTTGCCGCAAGTTCCGCCGGGAGGACTTTGATGGCGACGCTGCGGTCGAGCCGCGAGTCGCGCGCCTTGAAGACCTCACCCATTCCCCCCGCGCCGAGCGGCGAGAGGATCTCGTAGGGGCCGAAACGTGTCCCTGGGGCGACCGTCATGGTGGGAGACGGCGAGTATAGCGCGCACATGCGGTGCGATTCTTGCTTATGTACGCGGAACGATCCGTCATTCCCGCAATCAATCAATCGCGCCGTCATCCAGCACGCCATCCAGGAAGAGGAGACCCACCATGAAGCGAACCAACCTGGCGATCATGGGCATCGCAGCGTTTCTTTTCAGCGCCTCCGCAGCATTCGCACAGATCCCGCTGGGGACGGCGCAGAACTTCGCCGCCCTCGCCGGATCGACGATCACCAACACCGGCACCACGGTCGTCACCGGCAACATCGGAGTTTCTCCCGGCTCGTCGGTGACCGGATTTCCCCCCGGCATCGTGAACGGAGGATCGATTCACGCGGCCGACGCGATCGCCGCGCAGGCCCAGTCGGATCTCACGACGGCGTACAACACCGCCGCGGGCATGCCATGCACCACCGACCTGACGGGACAGAACCTCGGCGGACTCACCCTGACCCCGGGCGTCTACTGCTTCACGTCGTCGGCCGCGCTGACCGGAACGCTCACGCTCAACTTCCAGGGCAATCCGAACGCGTTCTTCCTCTTCAAAGTCGGCAGCACGCTCACCACGGCAAGCGCGTCGTCCGTCCTCCTCACGAACACCAGCGGGACGTGCGCCCCGAACGTGTTTTGGCAGCTTGGAAGCTCCGCCACGCTCGGCACCGGCAGCTCGTTCGTCGGAAACATCCTCTCCCTCACCAGCATCACGATGACGACGGGCGGCACCCTGAACGGGAGAGCGCTGGCGCGCAATGGAGCGGTGACGCTCGACACGAACACCCTGACCTTGTGCCCGTTGACGGACATTCCGGCACTCGGCCACATCAGCCTGGCGGTTCTCATGGTTCTCCTCGCCGGCCTGGGAGTGTGGACGATCAGGAAGGTCGCGCTCTGATGCGGGCCGTCTAACGCGTGACTGGATCGCCAGCTTCGCGGCTGGTGCCAAGCGCCGCCACGCCTGCCACGGCGCGGATCAGGTCCTGAGGCGCAAACGGCTTCTTCACGTAGTCGTCGAAGCCCGCCGAAAGGGCCAACTGGCGTTGCAGCGGACCGCCGTACGCGGTGAGGGCAACCGCGGGTATCCGCGACGCCGCGTCGTCGCGGGCACGAATGCGGCGAGCTAGTGAGTGTCCGTCCTCGGTCGGCATGGCGATGTCACTGACGAGCACGTCGAAGGATTGTTCTGACAATTGATCGAAGGCTTCAGCAGCGCTGCCGGCCGTGACCACCGATGCTCCAGCTCCCCGCAGCACCGTGGCGATCATCTTTCGCATTTCCGGTTCGTCATCGACGATGAGGACTCGCATCCCCCGTACCGAGACGGTCGCCTCCTGAGCAGGAGCTTTCGCCGCGTGCTTGGTAACACCAGTCCGGCGCGCGGGGAGGGAGACCGTGAATGTAGAGCCGAGATCATGCCCTTCGCTTTCGACGCGGACCGTGCCGCCATGCATCTCCACGAGCTGCTTGACGATCGAGAGTCCGAGACCAAGTCCGCCGTGCTGGCGTGTGCTCGTGCCCCCCTCCTGGCTCAAGCTCTCGAATACGCGAGGCAGGAAATCGCGGCCAATCCCTTTCCCCGTGTCGCTGACCTTCACGTTGACCTGGGAGTCGGTCGAGGAGAGTCGCACCGAAACGCAGCCGCCATCCGGGGTGAATTTGACGGCGTTGGAAAGGACGTTCCAGAAGATCTGCTGGAGGCGGGTCGGGTCTCCGACGACGCGCGACACATCGCGGGCGAACGACTTCTCCACGCGGATGTTCTTGTTCTCCGCCGCGGGCGCTATGGCACGAAGGGCAAGGAGCAGCGTCGCCGCTACGTCGACGACCTCCGTATTGAGCTCGAGCTTGCCGGTGAGGAGGCGCGAGACATCGAGCATGTCGTCGATCAGTCGTGACTGCGCTCGGGCCGACTGCCGGATGGAGTCGACGGCTTCTCGCTGTATCTCCTCATCCAACTCCCCCGTCACCAGAAGCTCGGACCAACCGAGAATCGAGGTGAGCGGCGTTCGCAGCTCGTGGGAGCTCGTCGCAAGAAACTCGTCTTTCGCGCGACTGAGCGTTTCGGACTCGGCGTACTGCCGGATCAGGTTCTCCTCGATGCTCTTTCGGTCGTCGATGTCCGTGCTCGAACCGACCCAAATCACGATACCCCCGGCATCGTGCATGGCCGAGGCGCGGGTCAGGTGCCAGCGAAACACGCCGTCGGCGCGGCGGAACCGGCACTCGTGCTGGAAGGGCTCGCCGCTCTCGATCGCGTTCCGCCATCGGCGCGCGCTTTCTTCCACGTCATCGGGGTGCGTGAATGTCCACAAACCCGATTTGCACACATCCTCGCATTGCAGCCCCGTGAACTCTGCCAACTGACGGTTGCAGTAATCGATTTGTCCATCCGGCTTCGCCGTGAAGATCATGAGCGGCATCGACTCGGCGAGGAACCGGAAACGCTCCGCGCTGATCAGAGCGGCCTGCTCGGCCCACTTCCGGTCGGTGATGTCGCGGATGTTGCACTGGATGACCTTGCGGTCACCGACCATGTAGGAATTGCTGACGAACTCCACTTCGACGCGCTTCCCCTGTTTGGTTTCGAGCGGCATGTCCTCGTAGCGGATGTAGCCGGTCTCCTGCAACTGCTCCATCGCCGCTTTGCTCTGCTCTTTATCGGCGAACAGTCCGATCTCCCACAGTTCTTTGCCGATCAGTTCATCGAGCGAGTAGCCGAGAAGATCGATCACGAACCGGTTCGCATCCATGATCTTGCCGCTGTCTTCTTCGAGGATGAGGATCGCATCCTGGGCGGTCTCGAAGAGGCGCCGATAGCGCGATTCGGAAGCCCGGAGTCTATGCGCCGCTTCAGCGCGCTCGGTGATGTCGCGAATGTTGCACTGAATGACTCTCCGGTCGCCGACCAGGTACAGGTTGCTCACGAACTCGACTTCGACGCTCTTGCCGGCCTTCGTTTCGAGGGGCATGTCCTCGTAGCGGATGTAGCCTTCCTTCATCAGGCGCTCCATCGCTGCTTTGCTCTCTTCCTTGTCGGAAAAGAGCCCGATCTCCCACAACTCCTTCCCGATTAATTCGTCGAGCGAGTAGCCGAGGAGATCGATCACGAAAGGATTGGCGTCCACGATCGTCGCCCGCTCTTGTTCGGCGTCCAGGATCAGAATCGCATCCTGGGCGGTTTCGAAGAGCCGCCGGTAGCGCGCTTCTGACGCTGCAAGGGGGGACTGTCCTGGTTCGGACGAAACGATGGGGTCCATGAAAACCATGCAAAGCAGCAGCCAGCTGGCTCAACTGTGCAACCTACTGCAGATACCCCACGCCCCGCAGACTGATCACCGCGGCGTTCTCCTCCGCCGTGTTCCGGCGGAGCTCCGCGGCCAATTCGGCGAGCGCTCGATCGTCCGGGCGCATCGGCAGCGGCCTGGTTTCCTCGAGGTCGGAATCGAGGTCGTAGAGCTCTTCGCTTCCGTCGTGCCACCGAATCAGGTGGTATCGCCCCTGAACCGCGCTAAACCCCGCCGTCCACTTTGCCGGCCACGGCGAGTCGATCATTTTGTATGACGCGATCACCGCGTGCGGAAGTGGATGCGGCGCCGGACGAGAGTCGGGCAGATAGCGCAGAAGCTGGTCGTAGAGGTCGAGCGTCGAGACTGCGCCGGCGACCCGTTGCGGCGGCTGGTCCGCCGCCTTGACGATCAACGGAACGTGCAGGACTTGCGCGTACAGCGATTGTCCGTGCCCGACCATGTCGTGACTGCCGAAATCCTCGCCGTGATCTCCGACAATGGCGATGATGGTCTGCCGTCCGTCCCGCCTTCTCTTCACTTCGTCGAGCAGCCTGCCGATCGAGAGGTCCATGCACGCCAATGCGGCGCGGTATTGCGCGCGGAGGCGCGCGGCCGCCTCGGCGGGAAGCGGCGCTCTCGAATTGTAGGTCCTCCCCCAGGCCTTCCAATCGGCGTCCGTCGCTTGCACGAATCCGCCCCCGCGGCAGGCGCGCTCGACGTAGTAAGGAGAGTGCGCATCCATGTAATTCAGCGCGAGGAAATACGGCCCCTTCGCCCGCTCGATGGTGCGGAGCGCGTTCGCCGTCACATCGGATGCCTTCATCCACTCGGGCGGCGCGAAGAACGTCGGGTCCCGTCCTGCACGTTCCAGCGCCCGAGACAGCAACGTCGCCAGGCCGGAGAGACAGACGACACATCGCCCTGAGACGTTAAAGTGCTGAAAGCCGCGGCGAAAGAGAGGCTCGAGTCCCAGAATGGTGTTGGCGAAGATTGCCGCGGTGCTGTAGCCGCGCGCCGCGAATCGCTCCGCCAGCGTCGGGCCATCGTAGAGAAACCGGTGCGTCGCGGAGTCGTAGGTGACCTTCCACGGCGGCATGCCGGTGAGGACGCCGAAGTGCGACGGCAGCGTCCACGGCGCGGGAGCCCACGCGCGGTCGTACACGACCCCCGTCGACGCGAACTTCGCCAGGTTCGGCATCTGCTGCGCGTCGTCGTAGCGGACCGTGTCGAGAAAAATGAGCAGCACGTTGGGCGCGCTGGGCGGTGCGGAAACGCCCGCGTGCGCCGCGCTCTCGTTCCCGCTTCCAAGGGCGAAGAACGCCATCCCGGCCAGCCACGCCACCGCGAGCGCCGCGCCGCCCGCCATCGCTCGCGCAGGAATGAAGCGCGCCAGCGCGACCAGCACGGCGACGGTGACAGCGCAGATGGCGCCGCTCGCCACCGACGGAATCGCGCTGGTGCGCAGAGCCGGGTAGATGTGGCTGGTCAGAAGCAGTCCCGGCCCCGCCACGATGACTGCAGCATCCGCCCACCGATCGAGCGGCCGGAGGAAGAACAGCGTCCGAACCAGCAGACACCAGACGATCCAGACGAGCGGCAGAAAAAAAAGCACCGTCGCGAGCCGCAGCCCCAGCGGCCGGTGAACGAGGAGGGCGTCGATCACGCCGGCCAGGAGTCCGGCCGCGAGCGCACTCCGGAATCGTCGCACGGGCCATGATAGCCGCCGAGGGATTGGTTAGAAGCGATCGAGGTTCATCACTTTGCTCCACGCCTTGACGAAGTCGCGCACGAACTTGTCGTTCGCATCATCGCTTGCGTACACCTCCGCGAGGGCGCGCAATTGCGAGTGCGCGCCGAACACGAGATCGACTGACGTTGCGGTCCACCTCGGGTTGCCGGTCGCGCGATCGCGGCCCTCATAGACGTTCGCTTCCGACGCCGACGGTCTCCACGCCACATTGACATCGAGGAGATTGACGAAGAAGTCATGCGTCAGCGTTTCAGGGCGGTCGGTGAAGATGCCGTGCTTCGACTGGCCGAAGTTTGCGTTCAAGGCGCGCATGCCGCCGACGAGCACCGTCATCTCCGGGGCCGTGAGCCGCAGTCGATTCGCGTGATCCAGCAACCGCGTTTCCGGCGAGAGCCGATCGCCCGTGCGCGAGTAATTGCGGAAGCCGTCGGCGACGAGCTCCAGAACGGCGAACGACTCCTCGTCGGTCTGCTTCTGCGTCGCGTCCGTCCGTCCCGGCGCGAACGGAACCGTAATGTCGAATCCCGCGTTCCTGGCCGCCTGTTCGACTGCGGCGCAGCCGCCGAGGACGATGAGGTCGGCGAGCGAGACCTGCTTGCTGCCGGAGTTGAACTCGTTCCGAATGCGCTCGAGTGTTCCCAGCACGTTCGCGAGCCGCGGCGGTTCATTCGACTCCCACTCTTTTTGCGGCGCGAGGCGGATGCGCGCGCCGTTGGCGCCGCCCCGCTTGTCGGTGCCGCGGAAACTCGCCGCCGCGTTCCACGCCGTCGACACGAGCTCGGCGATCGACAGTCCGGAAGCGAGGATCGTTTTCTTCAGCGTGGCGATCTCGCCCTCGTCGATCAGCTCGTGATCGACCGGAGGCACCGGATCCTGCCACGGCTGCGGCTCCGGAACCCACGGGCCGAGGTAGCGGGAAATCGGACCCATGTCGCGGTGAAGGAGTTTGAACCACGCCCGAGCGAACGCGTCGGCGAGCTGCTTCGGATCCTCGTAAAAACGCCTGGCGATCGGCGCATAGATCGGATCGACCTTCAGCGCCAGATCGGTCGTGAGCATCATCGGCGCGTGTCGCCGGGAAGCGTCGTGCGCATCCGGCACCGTGCCCTTCGCCTCCGGGTTCTTCGGAGTCCACTGCTTCGCACCCGCGGGACTGGTCGTCAGCTCCCACTCGTACCGGAAGAGGTTCTCGAGGAATCCGTTGTCCCACTTCGTCGGGTTGTTCGTCCACGCGCCTTCGAGACCGCTCGTGATCGTGTCGGCGCCTCTGCCGCTTCGATACTTGTTCTCCCACCCCATCCCCTGCGCTTCGATCGGCGCCCCCTCGGGCTCGGCCCCGACGTTGTGCGCCGCGGGCGCCGCGCCGTGCGCCTTGCCGAACGAATGGCCGCCGACGATGAGCGCGACCGTTTCCTCGTCGTTCATCGCCATGCGTGCGAACGTCTCGCGAATGTCCCGCGCCGCCGCTTTCGGATCGGGATTGCCGCCCGGTCCCTCGGGATTCACGTAGATGAGACCCATCTGCACCGCGCCGAGCGGTTTGGCCAGATTGCGATCGCCGCTGTACCGCTCGTCGCCGAGCCACGTGTCTTCAGGACCCCAGAAAATCTCTTCCGGCTCCCACACGTCCGAGCGTCCGAACCCGAAGCCGAACGTCTTGAAGCCCATCGACTCCATCGCCACGTTGCCGGCGAGCACGAGCAGATCGGCCCACGAGATCTTCTGTCCGTATTTTTTCTTGAGCGGCCAGAGCAGACGGCGCGCTTTGTCGAGATTGGCGTTGTCGGGCCAGCTGTTGAGCGGCGCGAATCGCTGCTGACCGTCGCCGGCGCCCCCGCGGCCGTCGGCAATGCGGTACGTCCCTGCGGCGTGCCACGACAGGCGGATGAACAACGGGCCGTAGTGACCGTAGTCGGCAGGCCACCACGGTTGCGACGTCGTCATGACCTCGATCAGGTCCCGCTTCAACCCTTCGAAGTCGAGCGACTCGAGCTCCCTGGCGTAGTCGAAGTTGTCCTGCATCGGATTGGAGAGTCTCGAGTGATGGTGCAGGACCGACAGATCCAGCTGCCCCGGCCACCAGTCGCTGTTCGTTCGCGGGCGGTGGGCCCGAGGAGCCGGCGACGGGATGACGGGGTTCTCCGATTCACTGCCGCTCTTCGTCTGTTCTCTGGCCGGCATGTTCGTTTCTCCTTCAGCCGGGAACTATGGGGGACGCGGTGTGATTCGTCCAAGACAAGTTTCCTGCGACAGTGATAGCCTTTCTCTATGAGCCATCGCTTCTCGCTGCGCCAGCTCGAGTACGCGGTCGCCCTCGCCGAGACGCTCAACTTCCGGAAGGCCGCCGAGCAGTGCCACGTGTCGCAGCCGTCGCTGTCGGCGCAGCTCGCGCAGCTCGAGGAGGCGATCGGGATGCAGCTGTTCGAACGCGATCGCCGCCACGTGCTGGTGACGCCTCCCGGCGCGGAGGTGATCGCGCGAGCGCGCGTCCTCTTGCGATGCGCGGACGATGTGGAGATCGCGGCGCGGCGAGCGGCCGATCCGTTCACCGGCACGATGCGCGTCGGGATCATTCCGACCGTCTCACCGTATCTGCTGCCGCGGATCGCACCGGTGCTCCGGCGCCAGTATCCGCGGCTTCACCTTCAATGGACCGAAGAACGAACGGCGACGCTGGCCGGTCAGCTCGAGAGCGGCACGCTCGACGCCATGCTCCTGGCGCGCGAGGCGCACCTGGGCGACGTCGACTGCGAAGTGATCGCGAACGATCGTTTTGTACTCGCGGCGGCGAGCACCCATCCTCTCGTGCGCAGTTCGGAGCCGTTGCGCGTGTCGGAGCTTCGCCGCCAGGACGTTCTCCTGCTGGAAGACGGCCACTGCTTCCGCGACCAGGCGCTGGCCATCTGTTCGCGCGCGAAGGCGAACGAGCTGGAGTTCCGCGCGACCAGCCTGACGACGCTGGTGCAGATGGTCGCAGCCAGCGACGCCGTCACTTTGCTGCCCGAGCTTTCGGTGAGCGTGGAAGCTCGGGGCCTGAAGCTGCGGAGGTTCGCTGATCCGGCACCGCATCGCACGATCGTGCTCGCGTGGCGAAAGAGCTCGCCGATGAGCGCCGCGCTCCGGACGATCGGCGCGACGCTGCGAAACGCCATGCGGCGCTGATTGGGCAGGTTTGGAACCCGGGCGCGCCCTCGAAGCGCGCCCGGGTTCGCCTCCTCTCAGCTTATTGGTTCATGGTTGATGGGCGCCGGAGCGGGCTGCGTCTTCTTCCGGCGCGCGACGCTCTTCATGCGCTTGATCTCCTCGACCTGCGGCAGCAGGTCGGCGTTGACCGGATCCTTGGCGAGCTGCGATCCGAACGAATACGCCTGCGTTCCGATGAATGCGAGCCGCTCGCGGCGAACGATGCTCGCTCCCTCGACCGCCTTCAGAAACGTGCGCAGCTCGTCGGCGACCGCGTCCCAGCCGATCGCATCGAGTTGTATCTGCCGGACTTCATCCAGCGGCTGACCGACTGCCTGTGCCACGGTTCCTGACTTTCCGATGATGTTGATCGACGCCTCGACGATGTGCGGCGGCTGTTTCCGGGTGCGGTCCTTCAGCGTTGCGCGCTGATCCTTCGACAGGGGTGTGACCTCGTCGATCTGCGACTGGAGCGTACGCAGTTGTTCGATCACGGCATCCGGAGCGAGTTTCGCGGGGCTGGGCACTGTATTCGACATGACAGTCTCCTGTTGCGGTTCGTCCGGAGGCGCCACCACGACCCATCGATTGGTGCGAGGCGGTCACGACCGGTGGAAGTGTTCGGCCACACGCCGATTCTTCCGGGTTAGTGATTTCGGAACGCGCGCGCATTCCGAGTGACCGCGGTAGGAGGAGCGAAGCTCTGACTCCCACACCGTTGTGATTTCACGTGCTTTTCAGCACCTCACAACGCCGCATACCGCTGAGAAAAAATCTACCGCGGCTGTCAACCCCTCTCCCTCCGGGAGAGGGTGGCGCGACAGCGCCGGGTGAGGGGCGTGCCTCTCAGCCAAAGGTGTATTTCCGCAACGGTTCGGTTCCCGCGTCCCACGTGGGACAGCCCCGCGACCCAATGTTCCGCGGTCGCGTCGCACTGTTCCGCGGTGCGTGTCTCATTGTTCCGAGGTGCCGTCTCACTGTTCCGAGGTGCCCGCCCCATTGTTCCGGGGTGCCCGCCCCATTGTTCCGAGGTGCCTGTCTCATTGCTCCGAGGCGCCGGCGCACTGTTCCGAGGTGCCTGTCTCGTTGTTCCGAGGCGCCTGTCTCATGGTTCCGAGGCGCCTGTCTCATGGTTCCGAGGTGCCCGGATCATTGTTCCGAGATACCCGGATCAGTGTTCCGCGGCGCCCGGATCACCGTTCCGAGTTGCCCGGATCATTGTTCCGAGATACCCGTGTCATTGTTCCGAGACGCCGTCCAAACGGTTCCGCCGTCCTGTCTCATTGTTCCCGGCCGCGTCCCGGAGGTCCGTGCCGTCCGTCGCGTTGTTCCGAATCGAGCTTCCCCGATCGCAAAGATCACCAGCACGAGACGCCCCGCTTGGTACGGCCGCTCGCCACCATCGATCGCCGGCTTAGTGCTCCGGCGGCAACAAACCCGATCTCATTTCTCACTTTCGCCAAAGTGAGAAATTGGAATGGACGGCAAGTTTAGTTATGTGTTCCTCGATGTTGGAGTGCTCTTCGGCGCGGTCGTGCTTACGTGGGGACATCCGATGTGGCGTGATGTCGTATCCCGCTGGTTCGCCCAACGCGCGATTGCCCTCTTCGTCTTCTGGTGCGTCGTCGACTACACGGCGGTCGCCCTCCGCCTCTGGTCATTCCCCGTGGGCGCGACGATTTCCACGCGCGTCCACGGGTTACCCCTGGAAGAATACGCAGTTTTTTTCGTGCACAGTGTGCTCACGCTGGCGGTACTTCGCGCAATGGAGACGAGGCGCGCGTGACGAATTACATGATCTTTAATCTAGTATTCGGGCTGTTGACTCTGTTGACGGTCACCGTGGCGGTGCGGAGTGGTCGTCGCGTTATGACGCTTATCCAAACGGCCCTCTACGTCACGCTAGTGGCTTACCCGTGGGACCACTTCGCTATCACTTCTGGCGCGTGGACGTACGGCGATCCAGGGCCGCTTCTTTACCGAGTACCCCTCAATGACATGGTGTTCATTTTCTTAGGCTCTTTGTTCTCAGCCGTGATTCTCGGCCAGGGGAAGCCGATCGCCATCGGCCGCGAGGCCGAGGCCGAGCCCAAAGACAGCCGAAACAAAGCCCCACATCACAAGGTTGACTGATTGCTGCGCCGCCAGCTGCAACGTTTCAAGTGGTAGCTTTCCTCCGCCAAGTAGAACCTGTGGCTGTGTGGCGCCATCAGTCAGTATGACAATTGGTCGTGACACACCGAATAGTGGGAACTTTAGATGGAGATCACTTCCATCGATTATGAGCTGTGCACGGTTGTGTTGCCATTCATCGGGCGTCAGGGACGAAATAAAGTAGCGTTGCGCGGTACGTGTGAGCGGGACGACGCAATCCAATTGCGCAGGTTCCACCACGACAGCGACACCCTCATGTGTCTCGATGCGACCAGCGTTGACTCGACTCGCGAGCTTAATAACCGATAGCGGGTGGTCGGCGCCAAACAGCGTCCCGGGGCTACCGCATGCCACATAGACGAGCAATACAGCGACGGCGGGCGCCAGCATATAAGCCACAAACTTCGATTGGGCATCCGGCTGTGACTGGCGAAAACGACGGATGATTTCGCCGATTTTCGGCAGATACTCAACGGCTTGTATGGGATCCATGGAGGGGCTCCTTGTACTTCGAACTCAACAGCACGACGGCTCCGCCTACTGCAAGGAACATCACGATCGCCGGAGGAATCGTATTGGCTTCTCGTGTCGTCGCTACTGCAAACATGCTGGAGTACGGAATCAGGTACACAACCCAACCTAGTAGGCAGGTCGCCCAGATCCACAGGAGACGGCGCGCTGGTGCAATGCGTGCACCTCCCCCTAGCCCTAGCACGATGCCGCCGGCGATGCAGTACGGTCCTAAAAGCAAGTTGCCGAGGCTGTAGGGATTCGTGAGACCAAATCCTGCGAGAAAGAAGAAGATGATCACGACGAAGACGCCGCTGGCGAGATATCGCAGGTAATGGATCTCCTCAGGCCGTGCGTTCCATCGGCGCGCCTGCAGGAGGATAAGATGTGTCGCCGAGATAAACGCGCTGTTGAATGCCGAGAGAAAGCTGGAGATCATTCCGAGTAGCGTGAACGTCATCACGACCCGGCTTCGGGCGATGTCTTCGAGAATGAAGAGCGGATTGATTGGACCAGCATCGATGCGACGCGCGACAAAAGCAAGGGGCAGAATAAGCCCAAACGGGAGAGCTCCCGCCGCGACGAGCAAGAAAAGCGAACGTCTTCGCCGGTCCCGTGTCGCCACGATGAAGACACGTTTCCACGTGTCGGGGCTCGACAGAAGGAATGTCATCCCCATCGGGAATGCAATCACGACATCGAATACGTGCTGCAGCCATATCCACGGGATTGTCCCAGCGAACCAGTGTCCGGGATGTGCCCCCGCAAGCCTTTCCGAGACGCCGGCAAAATCGATATGCGCGTCGCCGTCCACGAATTGGGCCAGCAGCGCGAAGCACATCACGAGGACAAGGACGAGCTGAACTATGTCGGTGCTGAAGATCGCGCGGTACCCGCCGGTCAGGGAGTACGTGTAGCCAATCAAGGCGATGAACGTCGTCATCATGGTGGCATGAAAGGGGAGAAGACCAAACCCATCACCAAGTACGCGGCGTAGGATCAGAAGTTCGGAGACCGCGAAAAGTACTTGTATCGCCGCGACTGGTGTGGCAATCGGCAACGGATCGTCGAAGCGCAACAGCCGCGCGAAGATAAACGCCTCGTAACGTTTTTCGGTAGCGTCAAGAGCTGCACGGCGTATGAGAAAAAGGCCAACGATGCTCCCCGCAGCAAGGCCGACCAGCGCATAGATACCCAGAATCACGAACATGCCGTAGTACGCACCAAACAACGCAGTTAGAGAGAAGACCGTGCTTGCTTGGCCTGCTGCCGGAAATGGAACTTCATCCACATCGAGGGGATGAACGATCGGAACCGGTACAGCCTTCGTCAGAAAGTGAACGAAGAGGAGCGTAGCAATGAAGAAGAATCCAACGAGTGAAGCCATCGATGGTTGCTCACTTTGGCGAAAGTGCGCAAATCTACCCGGCAACTAACTGCGAATAACGCTCTCGGTAGTTTGCCTCCACCTCGCGCAAATCCTCCGTTCCGTAGCAGTCGAGCGTCGTCTTCGCGCTCGCGTGTCCTAGCATTTTTTGCAGCGACTCGATCGAGCCACCGCTGCGTTTCCAGTTCCTTGCGAACGAATGTCTAAGAAGATGCGGCCCGACGCCGATGTAACGTGGATTCGGCGTTGGCACTCCGGCGAACCTACCGACACGTGTGAGGATGTAGTTGATGTTCCGAAGGGACATCGGCCCTCCGCTCCGCCCCGGGAAGATGAACTCGGCACCGTGACCTTCAGCGAATACGCGGACGTCTTGCGCCACGAGGTGCGGTACGAAAACGATTCGCTGTTTTCCGCCCTTGCCATGGCGCACGATGAGACGCTCGGTTCGACTGTCGATGTCGGCAAGTCGAAGCCCGCGCAGTTCTGCCCTGCGAATCCCCGTGAAAGCTAAGATCAGGATTATCAAGCGATCGCGCTCCGATCGTGCACCCGCAACCAGCCGCGCAAGTTCGTCTGGCGTGAGGTGAAATTCCGAGTTTCGGGCCTGAAACCTACCTTCTGGCATACATCCTCCGCATTCGCATTCGATGCGGGAAGACATACCTGAAATGGAAGGTGCCCGGCTACCGATTTCGGAAGGCTACCTGTTAGGAGTGACACGAAGGCGCCAATCCCTACCCCCGAGCCCGTAACTTCGGCTCACCGGGTCGGATGGCGGGTTGCGCGACTACAGCGCGGAGTTTCTACGCTGTTGGTGGAGGGGGGGCAATTTGGTCGGGCAGGGGGGATTTGAACCCCCGACCACCTGAACCCCATTCAGGTACGCTACCAGGCTGCGCTACTGCCCGACTCGGTCGCATTCTAACGCATTGATGGGGCGGGAATTCCGCGGGGTTTCGGGCGGGGGGGCAATGGCCACCGCTGATCCCAGATTCAGGGGCGGCGCATTTTGAGATCCTTCGCCGCGCTGCGCCGGCTCAGGATGACGGTGGGGGAAGGTACGCGCGCTTTGCGTGGGGGCACGCCCTTCACCCGGCCGTCGCTTCGCTCCGGTGACGCGCGGCTACGGCAACCCCGCGGCCCAGAGGATGACGTACTTGGCGACGTCGATGTTGCGGGGGGTGGGGATGATGTCGATCTGTTCGATTTCGCGGGCCTGGGTCATGAGGACTTCGCGGCGGGCTTCGAGCTCTTTGTCCCAGGCGCGCTGGATCTGGGCGATTTTGTCCATGTAGTCGGTCTCGCGGACGGATGACGGGGCGTCGGCGACGGCGGAGGCGGGGCGGCCGGCGGTGATGTTGTAGAGGGCCTGGCCCCAGTTGACGTTCACGTCGTCGCGGCGCTCGCGGGGGACGGTCTCGTCTTTCTCGATCTCGCGGGTGTCGCGCTCGCTCCGCTCTTTCACCTGGTCGATGCGGCGGCGGAAGGTGCTCTCGAGGCGCTCGCTCTCGTCGTCCAGCCGCCGCCTCGCCTCCTCGGCGCAGCGTTCGAGGAACGCGGCGCGCGTCTCGTCCGGCTCGGAGTAGAGGTTGAACGCGGGGTTGTGGAAGATGCGCAGCCGCTCGGTCTCGCCGATGAACTGTTTGAATCCCTCTTCACTCGCGGAGGCGATCTGGGTGAGGTCTTCGGGGGCGACGTCGATCGCGAGGTTCCGCTCGGGATCAGGGACGGCGCGGATGTCGAGTGTCTCAGCGTTGATCTGCGACGCCTGCTGCCACAGCACGGTGCCGTCCTTCGGCACGATCGGCGCGATGTAGGAGCGGACGATGGTGTGGTGGACGCCGCTTCGCGGCTCGATGTGGGTGATGACGCTCTCGGCGAGGACGTACGGCCGGTAGTCGCCCGCGCCGCCGGAGACGTAGAGCTGGTCGACGGACTGGCGCATGGTGTCGCGATAGGAGCGGCGCGCCGGAACGTGGACGGCGGTGTCGTCCTCGATGTGGACGGTCATTCCGTTCGCGACCGGCTGGACGTCGAGGACACGTCCTTCGACGGTGCCGAGGGCGCGGATGACGTCTTCGCGCTTTTCTTTCGGCGTGAGGAAGACTATGCATCCGCCGCCGCCCGCGCCGCATACTTTGCCGCCCCATGCGCCGGCCTCGGTCGCGACGGCGATCGCCGCGTCAATCTCCGGCGTCGAGATGCCGTCGACGAGCGCTTTGCGGTTGAGCCACTCCTTGGCGAGCGCCCGGCCGGCGCCTTCCATGTCGCCGCTCTCGAGGGCGCGCTCCATCTCGATCGAGGTCGCCGCGATCTTCGCGAAGCCTTTGTGGATCTTCTTCTTTCCCTCGACCTCGCGTTTGTACATCTCCCAGTTGTTGGTCCCGGAGAAATGCGCGACGCCGGTGTAGTGGAGGACGAAGTGCTGCGCGAGCTCGGAGATCGGGAGGGAGATCGCGTGTCGGACGGGGACGCCCGGCTCCAGGTGCAGCGCGGCGAGGCCGCCGTAGACGGGCGGGTAGTAGTCCTGGATGCCGGCGGGGACGCCGAGGAGCCGCGTCTCGAGGTCGCGAACGAGGAAGACGAGGTCATCGCCGTCGAACGGAGTCGATGCGAACTCGGAGAGCGCGCGCACGAGCGTCACGGTCAGTGCCGAGGAGCCGCCGAGGCCGGAGCCGCGGGGGGCGTCGGTACGGGTGGTGATCGAGATGCCGGTGAGGCGGAAGTGCTCGAGCGCGCGGTAGATCAGCGCGGCCTTCGGATCGGCGGCTAGCTCCTGCAGCGACTCGTAGCGCTGCCGGTACTGCTGGTCCGACAGGTGGATCTCGATGGCGCTGTCGCCGGTCGCGGTGACCTCCGACTCGGCGTAGTAGGAGATCGCGACATTGACCGTGCGCGAGCCCGGATGGAAGAGGTAGATCGGCCAAAGGTCGAGGGTGCCGCCGGCCAAATCGGCGCGCACCGGCGCCCGAACGGTGACTTTTTTCATGAGAGTAGGCGACCGCGGGTCTAGCTAGAAAAGTGCCCGTCGGTTGGACGCTACTTTTATCACTTCGGTGGCGGCCGAAGCGATCCGGGAGGAGAGGCGGAAGACGTTGGCGCGGAACGACGCGAGCTGGTCGCCGCGCAGCGGGTCGGGCGTGATCGACTTCAACTTCAATGGATCGAGCCAGTTGTCGCCGTCTTTGACGCGGTAGTCGAGGTGCGGACCGGTCGCGAGGCCGGTCATCCCGACGTAGCCGATGACGTCGCCCTGCGTGACCTGCTTCCCGCGCCGGATGTTTTTTCCGAACCGGGAGAGGTGCAGGTACATCGTCTCGATCCGTGACGTGTGGCGGATCCGGATGAAGTTTCCTTCGCCGCGGTTGTAGCCGGTCTCCAGGACGACGCCGTCGGCGGTCGTCATGACCGGCGTACCGACCGGCGCGCCGTAGTCGACGCCGTGATGCGGACGGAAGTAGTGGAGCAGCGGGTGGTAGCGGCTCTTGGAGAAGCCGGAGGTGATGCGGGTGAACTGCAGCGGCGCGCGGAGGAACTGTTTGCGGAGCGGTGTTCCGCTGCGCGCGTAGTAGCCGGCGCGGCCGTCGGGCGACTCGTGGCGGAACGCCTCGTACATGTCGCCGTCGTGGAGAAAGCGGGCGGCGGCGATCGGGCCGTAGCCGACGAGGTCATTTCCGGCGTAGCGCTTCTTCACGACGAGCGTGAAGGCGTCGCCCTTCTTGAGCGCGAAGAAGTCGATGTCCCACTGGAAGACGTCGACGAGCTGCTGGACGAGCTGCGGGTTCTCGCCGGCGTTGCGGAGCGCTTCGTAGAGCGAGCGGTCGATCGAGGCGGAGATCGTCGTCTCGACCTCGTGCGTCTCGGCGACGTGCGGCGTGACGTCGAAGTGATCGCCGTTGCGGATCGCGTCGACTTCACCCCAGCCGAGGACCTTGAACTCCACGCTGCCGATCGCGCCCTGTTCGTCGCGGTAGAAGCGGACGAGATTGCCGGGGCGGAGGCGGCGGAGGTCGACGGACTGGCCGATCTGGTGCGTGAGGGCCGCTGTCTCCGGCGACGAGAGGCCGCCGGCGATGAGGACGGAGTCGAGCGTGTCGCCGTCCTCCATCGTCAGGATGTCGGCGTGCGCGGGAAGCGCGGCGCTCGGCGTCTTCTCGAGGTCGGAGTAAATGAGCTTCGGCGTGACGAGCGAAGCCTTCGTGACCGAGGAGCTCGCGGAGGGCTGAAGACTGACGGTGGCGACGAGGAGAGGGAGAGCGATCGGAATCGCGATTGCGAGAAACGCACGCGGACCCGTCACCAGATAGCGTAAAACTTTCTTCATCAACCGACTTGAACCGATCGGGAGGATAACACCTATTGTTTCTTCGTTCCGTCGTCTTGTTTCTTCGAGCCGTCGTCGAAGGAGAGCACCGTCATCTGCGTCTGTTTCGTCAGATTCTGCTGCTCTCCCGGCTCGAGCTTACGGAACGTCGAGGGGACGTGGAAGACGGCGGCATCGGCCTGTTGCTGCTGGATTTTCGTGATGAGCAGCTCGCGCTGCTGGGTCCGGACGTCGTGCATCCGGCCCTTGAGCTCACCGGTGACGGCGATCGGGCTGGTCGTTTTCACGACGACGGTCTGGCGCAGCGGGAAGCCCTTGATCGAGCGCGTTTCGGTCTCGATCAGCTCATCGAGCTTGGGGTTGCCGGTCTTGATGCTGCCGTTCGCGAAGAAGGCGTCGGCGATGTCGCCGAACTGCGTCGTGGTCCACTTGTCGATCTCTTCGTCGATCTTCTGCGTCAGCGGCATCGTGCCGTACTGCAGCGTCATGTCGTAGGAGAGGGTGAGGTGGTAGTGATTGGTGGGGACGCCGGCGACGTTCGGGTGATCGTCGAGCATCGTGGTGTTGGTCTTGATGTTGTCGACCTTGATTTCCGCGTTGCCGTACATCGCGGCGATCCCGGCAGCGTTGACCTCGCTGTAGGTCTTGGAGATCGGGTCGACGTAGAAGAGCGTCCGCGACGCGTCGGTCGAGATCACGTAGGCGCCCGGTGCGTAGATGTTGCCGGCTCCGAAGTCGATCCGGGAACGGGGACCGTCGATGATGGCGCGTCCGGTGAGGGTGGTAGGGGGGATCTGCTCGATATCCGACCGGGTGTTCTGAACGAACTCGTAGGAAACGCCCGCCCACCCAGACTGCGTGGCGAGCAGAAGCACGATCGCCAGCAACGTCTTTCGCATGAGTTCTCCTTGTGTTGCCCGTCAGTATAGAGAAATTTTCAGGATTTCGCGGGATGTTGCTCGCCGCATGTTCAGAAGCAAGGTCGTAATGGCCGTGGTCGCCGCGGCAATGGCGCTCCCTCTCTCCGCCGCGAAAATCGCCGATCCGAACTCGCTCGAAGAGGTGATCAAGAAGGTTCAGGAGACGCAGCGGCAGACCAACACGCTGCAGGCCGACTTCCGCCAGGAGAAAACGCTGGCGCTGCTCGCGAAGCCGGAAGTCTCGACCGGCACGTTCGTCTACTCGAAGCCGAACAACGTTCTCTGGTCGTACAACGCGCCGAAGCGCGTGCAGATGCTGATCACGAACGCGAAGATGACGACGTACTACCCGGAGCTGAACAAGGCGGAGACGCTCGACGTCGCGCGCTTCCAGGACCGGATCTTCAAGTACATGGGGGCGAGCGGCGCGATCGACGAGCTCTCGCGCTATTTCGACTTTACGTTCACGAACAAGCCGAGCGATCCGGCGTACCTGCTCGACCTCAAGCCGAAGACCGGCGCGGTGGCGAAGCGCGTCCAGCGGATCAAGCTGTGGATCGACAAGAAGTCGTACCTCACCACCCGGATCGAGTACACCGAGGGGGATGGCGACGTGACGAAGTACGAGTTCACGCACCTGCGCGTGAACGAGCCGGTGGCGCAGAGCCGCTTCGTGCTGAACCTGCCGGCGAACGTACACGTCGAGCAGATGAAGCTGCAGTAGTGCAGCGGCTCGGCTTCGAGATCCTTCATACCGACGGGGCGGCGCGCCGTGGACGGCTGACGACGCGCCATGGCACGATCGAGACGCCGGTGTTCATGCCGGTCGGCACGCTCGCCTCGGTCAAGTCGCTGACGACCGAGCAGTTGAGGGCGCTCGGCCCCGAGATCATCCTCAACAACACGTACCACCTGATGCTCCGCCCGGGCGTCGATTTGATCGAGAAGCTCGGCGGCGCGCATGCGTTTCAGTCGTGGGACCGCGCGATCCTCACCGACTCCGGCGGCTTCCAGGTCTTCTCGCTCTCGTCGATCCGCAAGCTGCGCGAGGAGGGGGTCGAGTTCCGGTCGCACATCGACGGGTCGCTTCACTTCCTCTCGCCCGAAACGTCGATCGACATCCAGCAGCGGATGGGGGTCGACATCGCCATGGCGTTCGACGAATGCCCGGCGTACGGCATCTCGCACGAAGAGGCGGAGAAGTCGATGGAGCTGACGCACCGGTGGGCGAGGCGATCGCTCGCTGCGCGCACGGGAGGGTCCGCTCTCTTCGGCATCGTCCAGGGTGGGGTCTACAAAGACCTTCGCAAGCGGAGCGTCGAGGAGATCGCGTCGCTCGACTTCGATGGGATCGCGATCGGCGGGGTGGCGGTGGGGGAGTCGAAGATCGAGATGCTCGAGATCATCGACTCCACGACGCCGCTCCTGCCCGCGGACAAACCGCGTTATCTGATGGGCGTCGGTACGCCGGAGGACCTGCTGGACGGTGTCGCGGCGGGAATCGACATGTTCGACTGCGTGATGCCGACCCGAAATGCCCGGAACGGCTCGCTTTTCACGAGCCTCGGCAAGGTCGCGATCAAGAACGCGAAGTACGCCGCCGACCCGCGCCCGCTCGACCCGAACTGCTCCTGCACCACCTGCACGACCGTCTCGCGGGCCTACCTGCGGCACCTGTTCGTGAACGACGAGATCGCCGCCCACGTGTACAACACGATCCACAATGTGTCGTTCTACCTTGACTTGATGCGGGGCATCCGGCAAGCTATCGGGTCCAATTCGCTGGGGTCTTTCCGCGACTCCTTCCTATCGAAACAAACAACATTATGAATACGCTTGCTCTGCTTCAGGCCAGCAGCAACAGCCTGCTCTCGAACTTCCTCGGTGTGGTGCCGATCCTCGCGATCGCGCTCGTTTTCTACTTCCTGGTCATCGCACCGGCCAACCGGCAACGGAAGAAAACGGAACAAATGCTGAGCTCCCTCAAGAAGGGGGATCGCATCGTGACGAATGGTGGGATTTACGGGACGATTCAGGGTGTTGAGGCCGACGTTGTCTACCTCAAGATTGCCGAGAACGTGAAAGTCAAGGTTGCGCGGAGCGCCATCGCCAGCATCCAGGCCGGCGAGGGCGAGTAGCGCACCGCGTTTTGCTCCGGAGGACATGTTGAGAGGAAATCTGCTTTGGAAAGTGGGACTCATCGTCGCGATCCTCGTGATCTTCACGGTCGCGATCATCCCGACGAAGAGCAACCCTGAGCCGATCCGCCGAGGATTGGACCTCAAGGGAGGCACGCACCTGGTGATGCGTGTGAACGTCGGTGACGCCGTCCGGCTCGAGACCGATCAGGCGATGGAAGCGCTGAAGTCGCAGGCGGCGAAGAACACGCTGCCGGCGCCGCTCACGCATCGCGTCAACGACTCGACCTTCCTGGCGGTTCCGCCCGCCGGTGTCGCAGCGGGCGCGTACGACCGCGTCATCGCCGACTACAAGAACGAGTGGGACGTCAACACGACCAACGAAGGCGCCCTCGAGTTCAAGATGAAGCCGGTGTCGGTCACCCAGATCGAGCGGGACACGGTCACGCACGCGGTCGAGACGATCGACAACCGCATCAACGCCCTCGGCGTCACCGAGCCGTACATCGCCCCGGAGAGCGGCTACCGCATCGTCATCCAGCTCCCGGGCGTCGACGATCCGGCCCGCGTCAAGGACATCATCAAGACGACGGCGCAGCTTCAGTTCCGCCTCGTTGAAGGCCAGCCCGGACCCGATGCGCAGACCGCCCTCAACTCCGTTCCCGCGAATCTCCGCAGCGAAGTCGACGTTCTTCCGTCGACTCGTGAGAACGAGCTCGGACAGGCGGTCGGCACCGAGTACCTCGCCGTCCGCAAGACGGTTCCGGTGACCGGTCGCGACCTCAAGACGTCTCGCGTGCAGAAGGGCCGCCTCGGCGAGCCGGTCATCGGGATGTCGTTCACGCCCGACGGCGGTCGCAAGTTCGGCGACTTCACCGGCGCGAACGTCGGCAAGAAGATCGCCATCGTCCTCGACAACAAGATCCAGTCGGCGCCGGTCGTCAAGAGCCGCATCGAGGACCAGGGTGTGATCGAAGGGACGTTCACGCCGCAGCAGGCGTCGGACCTCTCGCTCGTCCTCCGCAGCGGATCGCTCCCGGCGTCGCTCACGACGCTGGAAGAGCGCACCGTCGGGCCGTCGCTTGGCCGCGACTCCATCCACGCGGGCGTGCTCGCCTCGATCATCGGCTTCATCGCGCTGATCGTGGCGATGATCGTCTATTACCGCGGCGCCGGCATCAATGCGGTCGTCGCGCTGCTGCTGAACCTCATCATCCTCCTCGGCATGATGGCGTACTTCAAGGCGACGCTGACGCTCCCCGGCATCGCGGGCATCATCCTGACACTCGGTATGGCGGTCGACTCGAACGTGCTCGTGTTCGAGCGCATCCGCGAGGAGCTGCGCGAAGGGAAGACCGTTCGCGCCTCGATCGAGCAGGGCTTCTCGCGCGCCTTCGGCACCATCATCGACACCCACATGACGACGATCATCTCGGCGCTCTTCCTCTTCCAGTTCGGAACGGGTCCGATCAAGGGATTCGCTGTCACGCTTCTCATCGGTCTGGCCGCGTCGGTTTTCACGGCGTTCTTCGTTTCGCGCGTGATCTTCGACGTCCATTACAAAGCTGAGAACCGCCCCACGACGATCAGCATCTAGGCGGCAAGGAAAGACACCATGCAGCTCTTTACGAACACCAATTACGACTTCATCAAGTGGCGCTTCCACGCTGTCGCGTTCTCGATCCTCTTCGTCCTGGCCGGCCTCGGCTTCTACATGAAGCAGGGCATCAACTGGGGCATCGACTTCGCCGGCGGCGCGAACATCGTTCTTCGTTTCCGTGATGCGGTTCCTCTGGACCGCCTCCGGAGCGAGCTCAAGGACGCCTCGATCCAGCAGTACGGCAAGCAGTCCGACAACGCGGTCCTCATCCGCCTCCCGCAACAGAAGCAGGAAGGCGACTATGCGGGCCAGACCGTCGCGAAGCTGACGCACGACCTGAATCCGGAATCGGCCAGCGGGAAGCTCGATCTCAACTTCCATGGCCGCGACCCGATCACGGACGTTCTCTTCCAGACCGATCCCGACAAGCGCGGGACGAATGACGCGGCGCGCCAGTACTACTTCAACATCGCTCAGAACATCATCAACCGGCGCTCGGAGCTCGGCATCTTCAAGTCGGTCGATCAGGCGCTCGCCACTCCCGGCGTGACGCCGACGATCGCGCAGACGCTGCGCGACAAGTCGTTCGTCGGAACGTTCAACGTCCTCAATCAGGAGACGGTCGGCCCGCAGGTCGGCAAGGAGCTCCAGAGCAAGGCGCTCTGGGCGATCGTGCTCTCGATGCTCGCCATGGGCATCTATCTCTGGCTGCGCTTCGACGTGATGTTCGGCGCCTCGGCGATCGTCTGCATCATCCACGACGTCTGCGTCTCGATCGCGTTCCTCGGCATGATCAACGGCGAGGTCTCGCTGAACATCGTCGCCGCCTTGCTCCTGATCGTCGGTTACTCGATCAACGACACGGTCGTCATGTACGACCGCGTCCGCGAGAACCGCCGCAAGACGAAGACGAAGGCGACGCTCGAGGAGCAGCTCAATCACGCGATGAACCAGACGCTGTCGCGAACGATCCTCACCTCCGGATCGGTCGTCATCGTCCTCATCGCCCTGCTGCTGTTCGGCGGTAAGGTGATCCACGAGTTCGCGTGGATCCTGCTCGTCGGCGTCCTCGCCGGCACGTACTCCACGGTCACGATCGTCCCCGCGGTCGCGGTCGCCTGGAACCACCTGACCGGCCGCAAGCGCGACATCGCCGGCCCCGCCGCCCGCTCCGCGCGCGCCGAAGAGCCGGTCCGCGCCGAAAGCACCCCGCGCCCCGCCCCCCGCAAGCGCCGCGCGGTGTAGTTCCCCTCAATCGACCACTCCGAGCGGCGCCTTCGGGCGCCGCTCTTGTTTTTGGTGGCATTGACGTTTGCGCCATTTGGCGCAATACTCGCAGCCAAGTGCCGTCATGGATACCGCATATTCATATGTCGAATTGCTCGGGCTGAAGACAGCTTCGCTGCCCGCGTTGCTGCGGGAGGTCGAAAAAGGGCTTCCGTACCGATCGTACGAACGGTTCGCCGACGCGCTCGGCGCGACAACGGATGACCTCCTGAAATTGGTTGGCATTCCTCGACGCACACTCATTCGGCGTAAGGCGGAGGGACGCTTCTCCCCGGAGGAGTCGGATCGCTTATTGCGCGCAGCGCGCGTCTTCGCCCGAGCAATCGAATTGTTTGAGGGTGACCGCGACGCCGCCTTCGAATGGCTGTCCGAGCCGCAGCCGGCGTTTGGCGGGGCGATACCACTCGATCTCGCCGCCACCGAGGTCGGTGCGCGCGAGGTCGAAGCGCTCGCACTGAGGCTGGAGCACGGCGTCTTCTCGTAGTGATCACGAGCTGGCGAATCGTCAAAGGCAAGCACGCGGTGGGAGCGTTCAACGGCGAGGGAGCGCGTGTCGCCGGAGGCCGATGGAACTCTCCCGGTGTCGCGATGGTCTATACCTCCGAAAGTGCCGCCTTGGCCGCGCTGGAGCTCTTGGTCCATCTTGGGCGCAGCGCCAGCCTCGCGGATTACGTGATCTTCTCGTGCGAATTCGAGAATGGAATCGTGGAGATCGTCGATCCCCGTGTGTTACCGCACGATTGGCGGATTTATCCAGCGCCGGAGTCTCTGCAGCGAATCGGCGATCGGTGGGTTTACCAGTTACGTTCGGCCGTTCTTCGAGTACCGACTGCGGTTGTGGAAGGTGAGTCAAACTTTCTCTTGAATCCGGGACATCCCGACTTCAAGCGCATCCGCGTATCGAAATCGCGTCCGTTCGGGTTCGACCCTCGACTGCTACCGTAACTTTTCGCCGCCTTCCCGGTTTTAATGGAGCGGATGGAGGACGAGCAGCGTCGGATCGAGGCGGCGAAGGCGGATCCGAGCCGCTTCGCCGAGCTGTACGACGAGCACTTCGATCGGGTGTACGCGTACGTGTTGCGGCGCGTTGGCGACCGCAGCGACGCTCAGGACATCACGGCCGACGTCTTCCAGAACGCGCTCGCGAATCTGGGCCGCTTCGAGTGGCGAGGAGCTCCGTTCGCGGCGTGGTTGTATCGGATCGCCGCGAATGCCATCGCCGACCATTTCCAGCGCAAGTCGCGGCCCGTGCCCGACGTCCATTCTGAGGCAGCGCATGACGATGTCGAGCGGCGCGCGATGCTTTTCCGCTCCGTCGACCGCCTTCCCGCCGACCAGCGGCGGGTGATCGTCATGCGGTTCGCCGAGGAGAAGAGCATTCGCGAGATCGCGCAGGAGATGGGACGCAGCGAGGGCGCCGTCAAACAGCTTCAATGGAGGGGTCTGCAAACGCTGCGGACTCAGATCCTCAATGGCTGAGATCGACCTGATCGAACGTCTCGACGAGGCGATCGCCGCGATTCTCGCGGGCGAGGCGCGGCGTGACGTGGCTGAACCGGAGCTCGCGATGCTGGCGCTCGTCGCCGCCGATCTGCGCGGCCTCCCGGACCCGCAATTCAAACGCGAACTGAAAGGGAGGATTCTGCCCATGGCGACTGTGACCGAGGTACGCATTCCAGAAGGGCTGCACACGGTGACGCCCTATCTCGCCGGCGAAGGCGCCACGAAGTTGATCGACTTCCTGGAGCGCGCGTTCGACGCCCGCGTCGAAGCTCGCCATCCGCGTCCCGATGACCCCGGGAAGATCATGCATTCGGAGATCGTCATCGGCGACTCTCGCATCGAGCTCGGCGACGTCAGCGACGTGATGGACGCGCGCCGCTTCGAGCTGCACCTCTATGTCGAAGACGCCGACGCCGTGTACGCGAAGGCGGTCGCCGCCGGGGCGCGGACGCTCCACGCTCCGATGGATCAGCCGTATGGCGACCGTGAAGCCGGCATCGAAGATCCGATGGGGAACTACTGGTACATCGCTACGCACGGAAAGGAGATCCGGCCAGAGGGCTTCCGATCGATCACGCCGTTCTTCCACGCGAAGGACGCGGCCGAGTTCATCGAGTTCCTGAAGACGGCGTTCGGAGCCACCGAGAAGGAGCTCGTGATGTCGCCGCAGGGGACCGTGACGTACGCGACCTTCCTCATCGGCGACTCGCCAATCGAGCTCGCGAGCGCGCACGGCGACTGGCAGCCGATGCCCGCCGCGATGCACCTCTTCGTGAGCGACGCCGACCGCGTCTACCAACGCGCGCTCGACGCTGGCGCGACGACGCTCTTCCCGCCCAGCGATCAGCCTTACGGACAGCGGGTGGGCGGAGTCATCGATGCCGAGGGGAATCGCTGGTACATCGCGACGCCTCACTCCACACCGTGACGCACGACCCGTCACGCGGCGCTTCCGGGGCTTACCTCATGGACGGAGGTGACTTCTATGAGGAAGCTCCCGATCCTGACTCTGTTCGTCGCCGCGGGACTGCTCGCGGCGGACAAGCCGCTCGCTCCGCTCGTTCGTAAGGCGCTGACCAGCGCCGTTTACGGCGAAAAGGCGGCGGCAGCACGTTACGACGCCTTTGCGGTCAAAGCGGACCAGGAAGGCTATCCCGGAGCGGCTGCGCTCTTCCGCGCCTGCGCGAAGGCGGAACGCATCCATCTGGCCCGATTCGAGGCGGCGATGCGGAGCCGCGGCGTCGAGCCGTCGAACGACACGGCGACCGCGCCGAGCGTCGGGTCCACGCGCGACAACCTGCGGACGGCGGCGAGCGCCGAGCAGACGGAGCGCGATTTCACGTACAAAGAGGCCTGCGACAACTGCACCACGGCCCGCGATGAAGGGGTGGCGACGTTGTTCGACACCACGCGCGACGTCGAGACCGAGCACGCGAACCTCTGCAACAGCGCCATGCACAACGTCGACGAGCTGAAGAACGCGAAGACGTTCTACGTCTGCGGCCACTGCGGCTACACGACCGACGTCCGGCTCCCCCTCTGCCCGCTCTGCCGCGTGGCACAGGCACCCGACGGCGTCGACTAGGACGTGTCGTCCGTCACTCGGCGACGTGCGAACGGCCGTCCGGGACGGCCGTTTTCCTTTTGGTAGACTCGCGCGCCTATGGCCGACAACAACCGCGATGACGCACTCGAATACCACCTGAGCCCGCGTCCGGGAAAGACCGAAGTCGTTCCCACCAAGCCGACGGCCACGCAACGCGATCTTTCACTCGCATACACGCCCGGCGTCGCGGTGCCGTGCCTCGAGATCGCGAAAACGCCGAGCGACGTCTACAAGTACACGAACAAAGGCAACCTCGTCGCCGTCATCTCCAACGGCACCGCGGTCCTCGGCCTCGGCAACATCGGCCCCGACGCCGGTAAGCCGGTCATGGAAGGGAAGGCCGTCCTCTTCAAGCGTTTCGCCGACATCGACGTCTTCGACATCGAGCTGGCGACGCGGGACACCGAGGCGTTCATCCAGGCTGTGAAGATGATGGAGCCGACCTTCGGCGGCATCAACCTCGAGGACATCGCGGCTCCGGAGTGCTTCGAGATCGAGGAGCGGCTGAAGGCGGAGATGAACATCCCCGTCTTCCACGACGACCAGCACGGAACCGCGATCATCTCCGCCGCCGCGCTGATCAACGCGCTCGAGGTGGCGGGAAAGAAGATCGATCAGGTGCGGATCGTCATCAGCGGCGCGGGCGCCGCGGCGATGGCGTGCCTCCGCCTCTACCTGAAGCTCGGCCTCAACAAGAAAAACGTCATCCTCACCGACCGTCACGGCGTCATCTACAAGGGCCGCAAGGACGACATGACGACGTACAAAGAGGAGTTCGCGGCGGACACTGCGTCGCGCACTCTCGCCGACGCGATGAAAGGCGCCGACGTCTTCGTCGGCCTTTCGGTCGGCGGCATCGTCACGCAGGACATGGTCCGCAGCATGGCGAAGGACCCGATCGTCTTCGCGATGGCGAATCCCGATCCCGAAATTGGCTACGAGGAGGCGGTGTCGGCGCGCGAGGACGTCATCATGGCGACCGGCCGCAGCGACTACCCCAACCAGGTCAACAACGTCCTCGGCTTCCCGTTCATCTTCCGCGGCGCCCTCGACTGCCGCGCGACCGCCATCAACGAGGAGATGAAGCTGGCCGCCTCGCAGGCGCTCGCGAATCTCGCGAAGGAAGACGTCCCCGACTCCGTGCTGAAGGCGTACGGGAAACAGCGCTTCGTCTTCGGCCGCGAGTACCTGATCCCGAAGCCGTTCGACTACCGCGTGCTCCTCAACGTGCCGGTGGCCGTCGCCCGAGCCGCCGCCGAAAGCGGCGTGGCGCAGTCGCCGATCACCGACTACGACGCTTACCGCCGCCGCCTCGAGAATCTCCTCGGCCGCTCGCGCGGCGTCATGCAGCTCATCTTCGATCGCGCCAAGCGCGACCCGAAGCGGATCGTCTTCCCCGAAGGCGAGCAGGAAAAGATCATCCGCGCGGCAAAGGTGCTCATCGACGAGCACATCGCCCATCCGATTCTGCTGGTGCGCCGAGAGAAGATCGCCGCGATGCTGCAGAAGTACAACATCGACGAGTCGAAGATCACGACGATCGACATCGCGACGTCACCCGACTTCACGCGATACGCGCAGAAGTTCGCGGACATTCGCCGCCGGCACGGCATCACGTATGCCGACGCGGCGCGAATCCTCAACTCGCGCAACTACTTCGCGATGATGATGGTCGAGTGCGGCGACGCCGACGGCGCGGTTGCGGGCCTGCGCGCCTACTACCCGGCGACGATCCGTCCCGCGCTGCAGATCATCAAGACCCGGCCGGGTGTGAAGCACGTCAGCGGCGCGTACCTGCTGATGTTCCACGGCCGGATGCTGGTGCTCGCCGATACGACCGTGAACATCAACCCCGACGCGGAGCAGCTCGCCGAGATCGCCATCGCGACCGCCGAGACCGCGCGGCGCTTCAATCTCGAACCGCGGGTGGCGATGGTGTCGTTCTCCAACTTCGGCTCCACGAAGCATCCGGAGTCGGACAAGGTGAAGGACGCGGTGGCGATCGTGAAACAGCGGCGGCCGGACCTGATCATCGAAGGCGAGATGCAGGCGGATACCGCGGTCTTCCCCGAGGTCGCGCAGGAGGAGTACCCGTGGAGCGTCATCCAGGGTGACGCCAACGTGCTCGTCTTCCCGAGCCTCGATGCCGCAAACGCCGCCTACAAGCTCCTCTGGCGCCTCGGCGGCGCCGAAGCGATCGGGCCGATCCTTCAGGGTCTCGCGAAGCCGGTGCACGTCCTCCAGCGCGGCGTCGACGTCAACGACATCGTGAACATGGCCGCCATCGCCGTGCTCGACGCCCAGGAGAAGAGCGCGCCGTTCTAGCGGGCCGGGATACAGCTGCGCACGAGCGCGCTGAGCGCGGCGATGTCGAACGGCTTCGGCAGGAAGGCGCAGATGCCGGCGTCGACGGCGGTCGCGATCTCCGGATCGCGGTTCGCGCTGACGAGGATGATCGGGATCTTGCGGATCGACGCGTCGTGCGCGCGTTCGCGAAGGACGTCCCATCCGGAGAGGATCGGCATCATGAGGTCGAGCACCACGACGTCCGGATGTTCTCCGCGCATGAGGTCGAGCGCGTCCTTGCCGTTGGCCGCCTCGAGGAACGCATAAGTCCCTTCACGGCGGAGCGCGGCGACGATCATTCGACGGATGGCGGAGTCGTCATCCACGACCAGCACACGCGCCTGCGACCCGATTTCTTCAGCGATGCTCACGGCTACAGCGCTGGAATTATGCCTCAGCCGCATGCGCTATCCATCAACCGAACGTGAAAATCGCGGTAGCCATGTCGGGCGGCGTCGATTCGTCGACGGCCGCATACATTCTTCAGTCCGCCGGACATGAGGTGGTCGGTCTGTCGATGCAGATGTACGACAACCTCACGAACGCCGACACGACGTACGGCGGCTGCTGCACCATCGACGACCTCACCGACGCCAAGCGCGTCGCGTGGAAACTCGGCATTCCGCACTTCACGCTGAACCTCGAGGGCGACTTTCACGACAAGGTCATCACGCCGTTCGTGCAGAGCTACCTCAGCGGACTGACCCCGAGCCCATGCGTGCTCTGCAACACCCACGTGAAGTTCGACCTGTTCCACAAGAAGGCGCTCGCCATCGGCGCCGAGAAAATCGCGACCGGGCACTACGCGCGCGTCTTGTCGAACGGCGGCACGTTCGAGCTCCGCAAGGCGCGCGACCTTGCGAAGGATCAGACGTACTTTCTCTTCGAGCTCACGCAGGAGCAGCTCGCGGAAGCGTTGTTTCCGCTCGGCGAGCTGACGAAGCCCGAGGTGCGGGACATCGCGGAGAAGGGCGGACTCGTCGTCGCCAGAAAGAAAGAGTCGTACGAGATCTGCTTCGTGCCGCAGACCGACAGCTACGCGGCGATCGTCGAGAAGGAGGCGGGGATCACGCCGGGCGAGGGGGCGGGAGAGATCGTCGATAGCGACGGCAACGTCGTCGGCTCGCACGACGGCTACTACCACTTCACGATCGGCCAGCGCCGCGGCATCGACGTCGGCGGTACGAGCGAGCGGATGTACGTCATCGACGTCAACCCGTTCACGAAGCGCGTGACGATCGGTCCGGCCTCGAAGCTGGAGCGCGCGGAGCTGCTCGCGGAGCGGGTGCACTGGATCAGCGGTCAGCCGCCTGCAGGTCCGATCGAGGTGCAGGCGCGCGTCCGCTCGCGCATGGCGGACGTCGCCGCGACGATCACGCCCCTCGATTCTTCTACGGACGGCGGCCGCGCGCGCGTCGTCTTCGCGCAGAAGCTACGCGGCGTTGCACCGGGACAGGCGGTCGTCTTCTATGACGGTGATCTCTGTCTCGGAGGCGGCTGGATCTCGCGAGACTAGAATCCCTTGATGGCGACCGGTCCGCGGCGCATTGCGCTCAACGTCTCCTTCTTCGCGCTGCTGCTCGCGGCGGCGAAGGCGGCCGCCGGCTTCGCCACCGGCTCGATCGCGCTTCTCTCGTCCGCGCTCGATTCCGGCGGCGACATGCTCGCCTCTTTCGCGAACTTCATCTTTCTGACGATCGCCGCGAAGCCGCCCGACGAAGGGCATCACTTCGGACACGGCAAGGCCGAGCATCTCGCCGCGCTCCTGCAGGGGACGATCATCCTCGGCAGCGCCGTGTTCCTCGGCATGCACGCGGTCGAGCGGATCCGCCAGCCGGTGCCGATCGAGTCGTCCGTGATCGCGATCGGCGTCATGGTCCTCTCGATCTTCGCCACCGTCGCCATCACGTCGTATCTCAAGCGCCACTCCGGCGAGAGCAGCGCGCTGCACGCCGACTCGCTGCACTACACGTCGGACATCGTTTCCAACCTCGCCACGATCGCCGCGCTCATCGTCGTCCGCGTCAGCGGCAATCCGCTGTTCGACTCGATCCTCGGCATCTCCGTCGCCTGCTGGATCGGCTGGAACTCGCTCTATCTGATCTGGAACGCCGCAAACGATCTGATGGACCGCGCGCTGCCGCCCGAAGAGGTCGGCGCGATCATCGAGGCGATCGAGCGCGCGCATCCCGCGATCACCGGCTTCCGCGATCTCCGCACGCGTCGCGCCGCGGGCATCCGCTTCGTCGACTTCGACCTCCTCATCGACAACCGCGTCTCGTTCGAAGAGGCGCACGAGGTGACGGAGCTCGTGAAAGAGCGGATCAGCAGTGCGTTCCCGCACACCATGATCAACGCGCACGCGGAGCCGGTCTGCGTTACTCACGAGTTTATCCCGAGCGCAGCGAGGGATCAGCGGTTATACCGCGACTAACGAACCGACAAAAGAGCGGCCGTTCGACTACGGATTCTCAGGCAACACCTTCGCGGTGCCGCCGATGATCCCTCGCTCCGCTCGGGATAAACTCAACTTACGGCAGCCAGTGCGCCGGCTCCGCTCCGCTGAGATCGGGGCGCGGGAGTGCCTCCACGTCACGCGACGCGATCACGCATTTCTGCCAGTCGCTCATCAGATCGCGCCCGAGGATCGCGCGGAGGTCGATCGGCTTGTCGCTCATGAAGAGATATCGGCTCGAGCCGTCGCCGTAGACCGCAAAGAACGCGAGGATGCCGACGTTCGCCTTCTCGCACGCGGCGCGGACGCGCTTCATCACCGCGTCGTACTCCTTCTCCTTTCCGGGAGCGGTCTCCTCGGACCGGAGGCGCATGAACCGCGGCGCAGCGTTGCCGGTAACGATCGTCGTATCGGGATCCGTCTCCCAGATCTCGTTGTGATGCGTTCGCAGGAGGGGGTGCGTTCGTTCGCTGACCGCCGCCGTCTTCTCTGCGATCAGCTTCCGGACGTCATCAGGAACCGTCGACGGCTTCTCGATGTCTGACAGCGTCGCGCGCGGCCGCAGGCCGTAGTAGACGCCTTCCGCGCTGAAGTGGACGACCGGCGGCCAGTCGACGTGGTGCTCTGCATAGATGCCGCGCTGGATCCCGTAGAACTCGACGTCCGTCTTCTCGAACTCCGTACGCACCTCAGCGCGGGGAGTGTCGATGTGAACGGACCAGTACTTCGGCAGCGCGAGGGCGGCGGCAACGGCAAACGCAATGTGCAACATCACGTCATTCGACGGTCACACTCTTCGCGAGGTTCCGTTCTTCACTTTATCCCGCGGAGCGAAGCGACGCGGGATCACCGGTTACATCGCGCGAGGCCAACCCGCCGAGGTGATGGACGTTCGTTTTGCGCTTTTCGGAACGATCAGAGCGGTGTAACCGGAGATCCCGCGCTGCTTCGCATCGCGGGATAAAGTGAGAATCTCACTCCACCGTCACACTCTTCGCGAGGTTCCGCGGCTGGTCCACGTCGCAGCCGCGGCGTAGGGCGATCGAGTAGGCGAGGAGCTGGGTCGGGACGACGGTGAGGATCGGCTGCAGCGCTTCGATCGTCGCCGGCACCTCGATGACCTCGTCGGCCAGATTCTTGATCGCCTCGTCGCCTTCGTCGCAGATGACGATCAGCTTTCCGTCGCGCGCCTTCACTTCCTGCAGGTTCGAGACGACCTTCTCGTACACGGCGTTCCGCGTGGCGATCGCCACGACCGGCATGTTCTCGTCGATCAGCGCGATCGGCCCGTGTTTCATCTCCCCCGCCGGATACCCCTCGGCGTGGATGTACGAGATCTCCTTCAGCTTCAGCGCTCCTTCGAGCGCGATCGGGTAATTCACGCCGCGTCCGAGGAAGAGGAAGTCCTGCGAGTTTTGATACTTGTGCGCCAGCTTCTCGATCCGCTTCTCCTGCTTCGCCAGGATGTCCTCGATCTTGTGCGGGATCATCCGCATCTCGTGCATCGCTTTGCGCTGCGCGTCGGGGTTCTCGCCGCGGAGCTGCCGGACGTAGAGCGAGAGGAGATAGAACGCCGTGAGCTGCGTCGTGAACGCCTTCGTCGACGCCACGCCGATCTCCGGCCCGGCGTTCGTGTAGATCACGCCGTCCGACATGCGCGTCGCCGCGGCGCCGATCACGTTGCAGATCGTGATCAGCTTCGCACCCTTCGCTTTCGCCTCCTGCATGCCGGCGATCGTGTCGGCCGTCTCGCCGGACTGCGTCACGCCGATGACGAGCGTCTTCTCGTCGACGATCGGATTGCGGTAGCGGTACTCCGAGCCGTAGTCGACCTCGATCGGAATTCGTGCCGCCTCTTCGAGCAGGAACTTGCCGACCAGGCCCGCGTGCCACGACGTGCCGCAGGCGATGATGTGCACCCGCTCGAACTTCGCCCACTGTTCGGCCGACAGCTCGAGATCGTTGAAGAAGACCTCGCCCGATTCCTCGAACATCCGGCCGGTGAACGTGTCGCGGACGGCGCGCGGCTGCTCGTGGATCTCCTTGAGCATGTAGTGCCGGTAGCCTTCCTTCTCCGCGGCGACGGCATCCCACAGGATCTTCTTCGGCGGACGGTCGACCTTCTTGTCGTCGTGGTCGAACACCTGCGCGCTCGTCTGATTGACGACGGCGTACTCGCCATCCTCCAGATAGATGATGTTCCGCGTGTAGCTGAGGAGCGGCGCGACGTCGGACGCGACGATGTTCTCGTTTTCGCCGAGGCCGATGACGAGGGGAGGGCCGTGCTTCGCGGCGACGATCGTCCCCGGCTCGGTGCCGTCGATCATCACGAGCGCGTAGTGCCCCTCGATCTCCTTGAGCGTCTTCTTGACGGCGTCGACGAACTTCGTGCCGCCTTTCATGTTCTCTTCGATCAGGTGCGCCACGACCTCCGTGTCCGTCTCCGTCTTGAACTCGTGGCCGAGGGACTGGAGGTGCTGCTTGATCGGGAGGAAGTTCTCGATGATCCCGTTGTGGATGACCACGACCTGGCCGGTGCAGTCGCGGTGCGGATGCGCGTTGTTCTCGTTCGGCTTCCCGTGCGTGGCCCAGCGCGTGTGGCCCATTCCGAACGAGCCTTTGAGGTCGTGCTCGGGGAGTTTTGCCTCCAGATTGCTCAGTTTTCCCTCGGCGCGGACGACTTCCACACCGTTCCCGTTGACCACCGCGATGCCCGCGCTGTCATACCCGCGGTACTCGAGTTTCTTCAGTCCGCCGATGAGGACGGGAACGACGTCGCGGTTCCCGACATATCCAATGATTCCGCACATGATCTTTTGTCCCTTAGAATTCGCGGCGCGTGAAACGGTTCTGCGCGCTTTTCCTTCTCGCCGCCCTCGCCTGTGGAAAACGCGGCGACCCGCGGCCGCCCGTCCCCATCATTCCGAAGGCGACGAGCGATCTGGTTGTAACACAGCGTGGATCGAAAGTGATCCTCACCTGGAGCTACCCGTCGCTCACCACGGCGGGCAAGAACCTGACGGACGTTCGCCGCGTCGTCGTTTATCGCGCGTCTGAAGAATTTCCCGTTGCACCTGCCGGCAGTATCGACACCTCGGTGCCGCAGCCGGTCAATCCCTTCGCAAAAATCCCGCCGCTCACGCCGGCGCAGTTCCAGAAGCAGCGGACGCGCGTCGACGCGATTGAGGCTTCGAGCCTCCCGTCCGTCACGAACGGCGCCCGGCTGGTCTACGAGGACACCCCGCAGATCCACACCAGCGACGGCCGTCCGATCCGGCAGACGTACGCTGTCGTCACCGAGACGAGCTCGGCACGAGGCGACGTTTCGAACCTCGCGGCCATCGTTCCGGTCGACGTTCCCTCGCCTCCTTACGACGTGAAGGCCGACGCGAAGGCGGAGGGGATCGTCCTCTCATGGCAGAAACCGTCGGACGCGAAGCCGGATCTTCCCGGCTACAACGTCTATCGCCGCGGCGAGAAGGAGAGCGAAGACGTTCTCGCCGCTCCGATCAACACCGCTCCGGTCAGTACGACCACGTATACCGACACGCCGGCATACGGGACGTTCACCTATGTCGTGCGCGCCGTCGCGTCGACCGGCACGCCGCGCATCGAGAGCGAGCCGTCGTCCGCCGTCGCCGCGACGTTCAAGGACCTCATGCCGCCGCCCGCCCCCGCGAGCATGAACGCGCTCCTCGAGACGCACGCCGTGCGGCTCGTCTGGGAGCCGGTCAGCGCTCCCGATCTCGCCGGCTACATGCTCTATCGCGAGGAGGGCATCGGCCATGCCGAGCAGCCGGGCGGCATCAAGAGCGTCGGCGTGATCGATCTGATTCACCATCTGATCAGCACCACGACGTACGTCGATCCTGACGCGAACCTCGGCATTGCCTATCGCTATGCCGTGACCGCCGTCGACAAGAACGGCAACGAGAGCCCGCGCGTCTGGACGCCGTGGGTCACCGTTCCGAAGACACCGTGACGCTTCTGCTGTGCGCCGCCGCGATCGTGCTGGCGGCGTTTCTCCGGTTTCACCAGCTCGGCGTCCCCTGCTACTGGCTCGACGAAGTCCTCGGCGCCAACCTGACGACCGACGCCGCGCACGCCCCATGGTGGCGTTGGATCGCCGGCTTCGAGCCGGAGCACGGGCCGCTCTACTACGCAACGCAGCTCGGTTCGCGCCTCTTCGGCCGCTCCGAATTCGCCGGACGACTGGTTCCCGCATTGTGCGGCGTCGCCGCTGTTGCCGTGGCGGCCCTGATCGCCAAGAAGATCGGCGAGCGTGCGTCCGGCATCTTCGCCGTCGCGGCGATCACCGCGATGTCGCCACTGCACGTCTACTTCAGCCGCGAAGCGCGACCCTACGGCCTGATCCTGCTGCTGACGACGGTCGCGCTCCTGCTTCTCTGTAGCGCCGGCAATCTCGCCGGCGAAATCGCAACGATTCTCGGCCTGCTCTACACCAGCGCCGTCGCCGGCCCGCTCGTGGCGGCGATCGCCGTTGCGGCGCTGATCGCCCGGCGATTTCGCTTCGCGGCCGTTTCCGGCGCAGCGCTGGCGCTGTTCCCCCTGCTCTATCGCGGCACACACGTTCCGAGCGACGTGCCCGTGCGGAAGCTCGATTTCTCGCTGCTGGCCGACATCTCGCGACGCTTCGCGGTGTCTGCGCTCGACAGCCCGGTGCGCCCGGCGACGTTCACCGCGATCGTCGTCTTCGCGGTCATCGGCGTCGTCGCGATCGCGAAGCGGAACCGTCGGACGGCCGCGCTCCTCGTCGCGATGACCGTCCTACCGCCGCTGTTCGCGGTCACGGCGCTGCAGACGATCGGCCACTGGTTCGCGATCCGCTACGTTCTCGGCGGCCTGCCGGCGTTTCTCATCCTGGTCGGATCGGGGATCGCGGCTATCTCCCGTGTAGCGCAGGCTTCCAGCCTGCGCCCCGGGTGGGCGGGGGAGCAGGCTGGAAGCCTGCTCTACACGTGGATGGAGCTCGCCTTCACCGTCGTCATCGCAGGCGCGTTCGCATTCGAGCTCGTGCCGATCGCGCGCCGCGAGCCTGCGATGAAGGTCGACTGGCGCTCGCTTGCTGCGGCGCTGAAGGCGCACGCAAGACCGGGCGATCTCATCATCGCGGGACAGATGTGGTCCGGCGCGTCGATGGCGTACTACCTCCACGACCTTCCGCCCGGCGTCCGTTTCATGGGCCTCTTCGACGTCAAGGGCGCGAGCAGCGAACTGCAGAAGGCGAAAGCGGGGTGGCTCATTAGCTCCGGCTCCGTCTACAACCCGGTCCGCGACTGGATGTGCCGCTATCCGATCGTCGCCTCCGGCGAGCTCGAAGAGGTGCGCGTTCACTTCGCGCCGTCGCTGAGCGATTTCGTGCTGCGACACAGCAACGCCGAGGAGTCGCGCGCCGCGTCGCTCGCCGCGGGGGACGACGTGTTGCTCGACGTCGGCGACCGCGACGACCTCCTCCTCGGCGGCAAGTGGGGCACGCGCGAAGGCGCGCCGGGCGATCGTTTCCGCTGGGTTCTCGAACACCAGGTCACGGTCACCTTTCCGATTCACGGCACGCGGACGCGGCCGATCACCGTGACCGCGATGCCGGTGACGCATCCGAACCTCGGGCCGCAGCAGATGACGCTTTCGTTGAACGGAGGCGTGGTCGGAAACGTGACGATGCGCGGATTTCTCGCCGACTACACCCTCGTGGCGCCGGCGCAGCTATGGCGCGACGGCCTGAACGTACTCACCATCACCTTCAGCCGCGCCACGACGCCCGCGAGTCTGATCCCCGGTTCGACCGATCAGCGGACGCTCGCCGCGGCGATGCATCGCGTCGTCATCGGCGATCCGTCGCGCGCGAAGCCGCCCGTCGAGGTGCCGCGCCTCGCGTCAGCGTCGCTGCTCGACCTCCGCTGCGCCTCGCTCGATCCGCGGACCGAGTTCGATCGCCGCCACTACGACCGTGCCGGCGTCGAGGCCCTCCTCGCGCGGCTCGGCTTCGATCCGGCCGCGTCGTGGCCGCGGGTCGCGTCCGGCGACTTCACGATCGAACAGATCGCCAACACCGCGGCGCTCGACAACTCGTGCACCGACGCCGCCACGTTCATCGAGCACGCCTTCGGCGCGCTCCTCGCGCGGCCGCCGAACTCCGTCGAGCGCCGCGACCTCGCCGCGATGCTGCGCACCGGCACCACGCGTCCCCAGATCGTCGCCCGCATCCTCCGCGACGACGGCTTCAGGGAGAGCGTCTTGCGAGTTGCTCCCGGAACTGCTCGGGATCGTCCGTAGGGGCGAGACAGACGAAGTTCTCGCAGACGTACGCACTCGGCTTCTCGCCCTCGCCGTACGCAATCGTGCGGTGCGGCAGGTACGTCTCTCCGATGACCTTTAGAAACGCCGAGACGTCGCTGCCAACGAGATGAATTTCCTTCGGCGACCCGGCGAGCCATTCGGCGTCACCGAAAAGAAAGCCGAAGCCCGAGGGATAACGCTCCGCGATCGGCAGAATCGACTCGACGGTCTGTTTCGCTGCGTCGGAGTATTTGTCGCCGAGGCGCAGAAAGAGCTCGGCGGCAACCGAGTTCCCGCCGGGCGTCGCGTTGTCGAACAGGTCCTTCGGACGCGTGATGAGCTGCTCGTGATCGATCGGTGTGTCGAAGAAGCCGCCGTTCGCCTCGTCGGCGAAGCGCGCGAGGATCTGATCGGCGAGCGTGCGCGCGGCGTCGAGATACCGCTGGTCACGGACCGCTTCGTACGCGAGTGCGAGTCCCCACGCGACGCCGGCATAGTCCTCGAGCAGACCGTTGATCTTCGCGTGCCGGGTGAGTCGCCCGTTCGCATCGATCAGTGTCAGGAGAAAGTCGGCGTTCTTCTTGACGACGTCGGCATAGCGATCGAACGCGATGCACGCCTCCGCGAACGCCGCGAGCATCCACCCGTTCCAGCCGGCGAGCACCTTCTCGTCGCGGCCGGGCCACACCCGTTGCGAGCGGACGCCGTACAACTTGCACTTCGCGCGGAGGACGAGCTCGCGGTGGGCGTCCACATCGCCAACGACGTGGAGGATGTTCTTCCCCTCCCAGTTCCCACGCTCGGTCACGTCGAACAGCTCGCAGAAGACCTTGCCGTCTTCCTCGCCGAGAATCGACAGCACCTCGGCGCGCGACCAGACATAGAACTTCCCCTCCTCGCCTTCGCTGTCGGCATCGAGCGTGGAGTAGAACGCTCCCTCCGGCGACGTCATCTCGCGCGCGACGAAGCTGAGGATCTCGTTCGCAATGCGCGCGAAGAACGGATCGTGCGTCCACTGCCACGCGCGCGTGTAGAGCCGCGCGAGTAGCGCGTTGTCGTACAGCATTTTCTCGAAGTGCGGCACGAGCCACTCCGCGTCGGTCGAGTAACGATGAAAGCCGCCGCCGACCTGGTCGTACATCCCCCCGTTCGCCATCTTCGTCAGCGTGTTGGTGATGACATCCCGCAACATTGCATCTTCATTGCGCCACGCCACCTGCATCAGGAAATCCAGCGTCATCGAAGCCGGAAACTTCGGCGCGCCGCCAAACCCTCCGTTGACCCGGTCATACCCCTGCACGATCCGCGACGCCGCGCGATCGAGCGCCGCACGGTCAATCGAGCCGCGCTGCGTTTCCGGCGCCGCGGATAACGCCGCCCGAATCTCGTTCCCGGCCGACTCCACGTCGCCGCGCCGCGACCGATACGCCTCGGCGAGCTGCAGGATCACCTGTCGGAACGACGGCATCCCGTGCCGCGGCTCCGGCGGAAAGTACGTTCCGGCGTAGAACGGCCGGCCGTCGGGCGTCAGGAACGTCGACATCGGCCAGCCGCCGTGGCCGGTCATCATCTGCACCGCCTGCATGTAGATCGAGTCGACGTCCGGCCGCTCCTCGCGATCGACTTTGATCGAGACGAAGTGCTCGTTCAGGATCGCCGCGGTCGCAGGATCTTCGAACGACTCCCGTTCCATCACGTGGCACCAGTGACACGCCGAATAGCCGATCGAGAGGAACACCGGCTTGTCCTCGTCGCGCGCCTTCGCGAACGCCTCCGGACCCCACGGATACCAGTCGACCGGGTTATGCGCGTGCTGGATAAGGTAGGGCGACGTTTCGTTCGCGAGGCGGTTCATTCATCCACGATATCGGATGTTCTCTCACCGAATCGCGTCGAGCAGTTGCGGCGGATACGCGCGCATCTCGAAGTACTCGCTCTCCAGCTCCTCGACCTGGAATCGATCGAGGCCGCTGTTGGCGAGGAAGTCGTGGCGCAGCTTGCCGTCCATCTCGTCGACGATCCGCGGAAGCAGCTGGTTGATGTAGAACGCCTCGAGGCGGATCTTCGTGATCACTTCCTCGAGCAGCGAGTCGCTCACCTGCGTGTCGATCTCCGCCTTGATCTCGTGGCGGAACGTCTCGCGCCCCTCGGGCGTGTTCAGCTCGAGGTAGAAATTCGCCATCCGGCGGCGCGCGAGCGAGTAGGCCGCGGAGTACGCCTGCTCGGTATTGTTGATGTCGCGGATCGCCTCGGCGACGTTGGCGATCGACGCCTCGTTGTTCTCGATCGAGATCAGGCCGAGCGTCAGCGCGTAGAGCTTCTTCTTCCCGTACGCGAGCGCGTACTCGTTGTTGACGATCGGATCGATGAAGAGCTGCTGGAACAGGCCGCGCCGCAGCTTCTCGAACACCTGCATGTTGCCGAACAGCGAGCGCACCTGCTCCTGCGACAGCTCCACGTCGTCCATGAACGCGAGCTTGTTGATCAGCGTCGTGGTGTGGTCGATGCGGTCGAAGAGCGTGACCAGCTCGCCGAACGACTCGAGCCGTTCGAAGTCCTCTTCCTCGCGGCCGATCTCGTCGATGAGCTTCCCGGTCTCGAGCAGCACTTCTTCGAACGTCTGATCGCGATTCGCCGTCGCCTTCAGCTTGTTCTCCATCAGCTGCACGAGATCGAGCGATGAGAGACGGCGCGTGATGTTGCGGCCGAGGAGGAAGCCGCCGAGGATCTCGCGGGTCGACTGGATGTACTCGGGCTCATCGTGCTTGTGGGTGACCGCGCGCGGCTCCTGCAGCACGATCTCCTCGAGCGTGTCGAAGATCGAGAGCGGCACCTCGTTGCGGAGCGAGAGCGTGCGGAGACGCATCAGACGCGCGCGCGCCGAGGAGTTGATGATCGAGCCGGCGCACGACGCGAGGATGCGTTTGTACTCGTCGATCAGCTCCTGATTGTCGGGATGGTGATAGATGACGTCGATCTGGATGCGCTCGCGCTGATATGTCTCGATCCTCGCGATCGCGTCGAGCTCCAGCACCGAGGCGGCGACCTGCTCGAGCGACTTCGTCTCGAAATACGCCGTCCGGCACATGTCGTGGAACCGCTGATTCGCGCGCTGCACGATCCGGACGAGCACCAGCGTCGTCTCCGGCTCGTTCAGCCCTTCGAGCATCTCGTGCGAAAGCGCCAGAAAGTTCCCGGCGGCGACGCGGCGCGAGCGTTTCAGCAGCTTGCCGATCGCTTTGAGAGTGTGCTCCTGCCGGTCGGCGACGTCGGCATAGCGCTTCCGGTCGTCGAGGAAGAAGAAGTAGTTCGCGACCGCGTTCCCCTGCAGGAAGAGGTTGTCGTAGTTCTCGAAGCCCTCGGTGTTCGGCGTGAAGCGGATCTCTTTGTTCCGATGGTCGGTGGTCGCTCCGAACATGATGAGCCGGTTCACCACTTCGTCGTTGAGCAGGTCGCCCACCGGCAGGTGTCCGCCGAACATGTACTCGCCGAAGATCCCGCCGTTCCCGCGGAAGCGCACCCCCTCCGGATTCAGCACGATCTCCGACGTCCCGCCGAAATAGCGCACCACATCCCCGCCGCGATGCGTCCCGAGCTGCTCGAAGAAGAAACGGCGCTCCACGTCCGGCCCGGCGACGGTGGCGAAGTATTCGATGTTGCTGCCGATGAGTCCCTGGTGGACGATGGAGCGGATCACGCGGCTTGCAGTTTAAGCCGTGGGAGCACCTGCGCAGTGATCGCGACCGTGATCAGGTCGAGGAGGATGTAAAGGATCCCGACGCCGGCCGGCGGGTTGGCCGAGTGGAGGCCGAGGCCGGGAACGACGGCGTTCCAGTGCCAGTTGCCGATCGCCGTGCCGACCCACTCCAGCACGATGGTGTAGCAGAAGCAGGTGGCGAGAAGGAGCTGATTGCGCGACTGCCGGATCAGCGCCAGCGCGGCGAGCCACCACAGAAGCCCCCACGCGTCATTCCATGCGAAGAGACTGACGACCGCGTAGATGCTCCCGAACGCGATGACGCCGTTCCGGATCGCGGCTTCCCGCGCTCTCAGCCACGGCTGCCGCGCGCTCGTCGCCGCCAGCATGTAGAACAGCCCATGTCCCGGCGGCACGTACAGCGGTATGAGCGCATGCCGGTACGTGTACAACCCCCATCCGATCGAAAGCACCACCTCGCCGATCGAAGCCACCACGATCGCGCAGACAATCTGCCGCGGATCGATCTCCGTCCTCCGCATGAAGAACCAGAGGAACCCCGCCGTCGCCGACCCCAGCGCCAGCTGCTGCGCAATCCCGTCGCAGTCGATCAACAGCAGCAGCGTCATGAACGCCGCGGACGCGAGGACAAAAGTGACGAAACGGCGTTGCATGCGAGTGCGTACAGCTTAGTCGCACCTCGTCCCGTGTAGGGGCCGGCTCTTAGCCGGCCCGGGCGGCGCGCTAGAGCGGAACCCTACGCGAGGCGCCCGGTGCGGCTGAGAGCCGCACCCTACACACGAGGAAGCCGGCTAAGGATTGTTTGTTGCAGGTGACTCGTGGAAGGAGTACCCGATGTTCCGTGATTCGAGTGCGTTTTCCAGCTATTCCGTCAGCGACCTGAAGCGGGCGAAGGACTTTTACTCCGGCATTCTCGGGCTGAACGTCCGCGACTCGCCCGAAGGGCTCGGGATCGACCTCGCGGGCGGCGGCAAGTTGTTCCTCTATCCGAAGCCGAACCACGAGCCGGCGAGCTTCACCGTGCTCAACTTCCGCGTCGACGACGTCGAGAAGGCGGTCGATGCGTTGGTCGCGAAGGGCGTCCGTTTCGAGCAGTACGACATGCCCAACCTGAAGACCGACGCGAAGGGCATCGCGCGAGGGAACGGTCCCACCATCGCCTGGTTCAAGGACCCGGCAGGGAACATCCTCTCGGTGGTGCAGCCGCCTCCCGGCGTGTGAGCAGCGGGCTCACGCCCGCGGGTGCGACTTCTTGTAGACCGCCATCAGCTGCCAGTCGTTGAGGTGCGTGTACTTCTGCGTCGTCGAGAGTGATGCGTGGCCGAGGAGCTCCTGGATGCCGCGGAGGTCGGCGCCGGCGTTGAGGAGGTGCGTGGCGAAGGAGTGGCGCATGGTGTGCGGGGAGATGCCGGCGCGGAGGGAGGCGTCGCGGAGGTAGCCGTCGAAGAGGCGGCGGACGCTGCGGTCGGTAATCCGTTCGCCGCGGTAGTTGACGAAGAGCGCCGCCTCGTCCGGGTTCTTGACCAGCTCCGGCCGCGCCGCGAGCCAATTCCGAATCGCCTCGGCCGCCTTCGAGCCGAACGGCACGATCCGCTCCTTCGCCCCCTTGCCGCGCACCTTCACCAGCTTCGCGCGCAACTCGATGTCCTCGATGTCGATCCCCACAAGCTCGCCGATGCGCAGCCCGGAGGCGTACAGCAGCTCCATCCACGCCAGATCGCGCACGCCGAGCGGCGTTTCCGTCGTCACCTGTTCGATCAACAGCGTCACCTCGGACGTCTGCATCACCTGCGGCAACTGCTTCTCCACCTTCGGCGTCGCGACCGCGCGCGCCGGATTCAGCTCCACCCGCCCCTCGCGCACGAGCCACTTGAAGAACGACCGGATGCACGACAGCTCGCGGGCGATCGAGGCGCGGGCGAGCTTCCGTCGCCCCTGATGCGCCAGAAAAGCGCGGATGGCGAGGTGGTCGATCTTGCGCACGTCGAGCTGGTCGCGCCCGAGGGTGAAGTAGTCGTTCGTGAGGAAGCCGAAGAACGCTTCGAGATCGTCCCGGTACGCCTCGATGGTGTTGACGGAGACGTTGCGCTCGTACGTCAGAAAGTCGAGGAAATCACCGATCTCGTTGGTCACACCCGCCCTCGCATGATTCATGTTAGCGTACCCCCCCGTTTCGGAGGACCCAAATGGCCGATCACCCACCGTCCGACCAGCCGCTGAAGAAGACCCCACTCAACGAGCTCGAGAAGAGCCTCGGCGGGAAGATGGTCGACTTCGGCGGTTGGGAGCTGCCGGTGCAATTCAGCGGCATCCTGGACGAGCACGAGGCCGTCCGCACGAAGGCCGGGATCTTCGACGTCTCGCACATGGGCGAGATCGTCGTCAAAGGCCCCGACTCGCTCTCCCTCCTCCAGAAGATGACCTGCAACGACGTCTCGAAGCTGACCGAAGGCCGCGCGCACTACAACGGCCTGCTCTACCCGACCGGCGGCTTCGTCGACGACATCCTCATCTACCGCAACGCCGTGGACGACTACTTCGTCGTCGTGAACGCCTCGAACAGCGACAAAGACTTCGAATGGATGCGCGACTGCGCCAAGGGGATGGAAGTCGAAGTCGCGAACGTCAGCGCCGACTACGCGCAGCTCGCGATCCAGGGGCCGAAAGCGGAGGCGTTGCTGCAGCCGATGACGTCGACCGACCTCTCCGCCATCAAGTACTACCGCTTCGCGCACGGGACCGTCGACCGCGTCATGGCGATCATCTCGCGCACCGGCTACACCGGCGAGGACGGCTTCGAGCTCTACGTCGCCCCCGAACACGCCACTTACCTGATGCAGAGGATCATTCACGCCGGCGCGAAGCCGTGCGGCCTCGGCGCGCGCGACACGCTGCGGCTCGAGGCGAAGATGTCGTTGTACGGCAACGACATCGACCACACCACCACCCCGATCGAGGCCGATCTCGACTGGATCGTGAAGCTCGACAAAGGCGACTTCTCCGGCCGCGAGGTCCTCGACCGCGAGAAGGCCGAAGGGCCGAAGCGGAAACTCGTCGGCTTCGAGATGGTCGACCGCGGTATCGCCCGTCACGGCTACCCGGTCGTCGACGGATCGACCGAGATCGGCGTCGTCACCAGCGGCACCCACTCGCCGACATTGAAAAAAGCGATCGGACTCGCTTATCTTCCGCTCGACAAAGCCGCCCCCGGCAACGAGTTCGCGGTTCTGATCCGAGGCAAGGAAACGCGGGCCCGAGTGGTCCCCACACCTTTCTACAAGCGGGCGAAGTGACGCGCAGCGCCACGAAGGAAGAGGCAGAAGATGGCTACGACGCCTGAAGACAGCAAATACGCAAAAAGTCACGAATACGCGCACCTCGAAGGCGAAATCGCCACCATCGGCATCACCGAGTACGCGCAGAAGGAGCTCGGCGACGTCGTCTTCGTCGAGTTGCCGCAGGTCGGCTCGCAGCTCGAGCAGAACGAAGAGCTGGGAAGCATCGAGTCGGTCAAAGCCGTCTCGGAGCTGTTCGCGCCCGTGACCGGCGAGGTCACCGAGGTCAACGAGCGGTTGCGCGACAACCCCGAGCTCGTGAACAGCGACCCCTACGGCGACGGTTGGATGATCAAGGTCCGCGTCTCCGATGTCTCGGAGCTCGACGAACTCATGACCGCCGAAGAGTACGACGAATACTGCGAAAAAGAATCTGGCCACTGACGTGTCACTTCCCGATCCCCTCAACTCCACTCACCGATACATTCCGAACGCCGGCCAGGACGTCCGCGAGATGCTCGCGACGATCGGCGTCGCTTCCGTCGACGCCCTCTTCGAGACCATCCCGGCCGACTTCAAGCTGAAAGAACTGCTCGACATCCCCGGCCCGTGGTCGGAGATCGAGACGCGCCGCTGGTTCGGCGACCTCGCGCGGCAGAACAAGAGCGGCGTCGACCACGTCTCGTTCATGGGCGCGGGCGCCTACGCGCACTACCAGCCGGCGTGCATCGACCAGCTTCTCCTCCGCGCCGAGTTCCTGACCGCGTACACCCCGTACCAGCCGGAAGTCTCGCAGGGGACCCTGCAGTCGATCTTCGAATACCAGACGCACCAGTGCCTGCTGACCGGCCTCGACGTCGCCAACGCGTCGCTCTACGACGGCTCGACGGCGCTTTGTGAGGCCGTCCTCCTCGCCGAGCGGATCGCAAAGAAGAAGCACAAGGTCGTCATCGCGCGTTCCGTCCACCCGCAGTACATCGAGACGGTCCGCACGTACGTGCAGAACCTCGGCATCGAAGTGGTCGAAGTGCCGTGGGGCAGCGACGGCCGCGTCGACGTCGAGGCGCTCCGCGAAGCGTGCACCGACGACGTCTTCGGCGTCGCCATCCAGTCGCCCAACTTCCTCGGCGTGGTCGAGGACTACGACGTCATCGCCAACGCCACGCCGGCCGCGATCACGAAGATCGCCGTCATCGCCGAAGCGACGTCCCTCGGTATCCTGTCGCCGCCGGGCGCGCACGGATTCGACATCTGCGTCGGCGAAGGGCAGGCGTGGGGGATCGCGCCGCAGTACGGCGGCCCGTACGTCGGCTTCATGGTCGTCAAGGAGGCGCTCAAGCGCCACATGCCGGGACGCCTCGTCGGCGAAACGGTGGATGTCGACGGCCGCCGCGCCTACGTCCTGACGCTCGCCACGCGCGAACAGCACATCCGCCGCGGCAAGGCGACCTCGAACATCTGCACCAACCAGGCGCTCATCGCCCTCGCCGCCAACATGTACCTCTCGCTCCTCGGCAAGAACGGCCTGCGCGAAGTCGCCACGCAGTGCCTGCAGAAGACGGCGTACCTCCGCTCCAAGCTGCGGACGATGACCGGCGTGACCCTGCCGTTCGGCAACGCGATCTACAACGAGTTCGTCGTCCGGACGCCGTACCTCGCGACCGACATCCTCATGGACCTCGAACACGAGAAGATCCTCGGCGGCATCCCGCTGGGCCGTTTCTTTACCGGCCACGAAAACGACTTCCTCGTTGCGGTGACCGAGTTGCACACCAAAGAGCACCTCGACTACTTCGCGAATGCGGTCAGCGCGTCGATCGCGCGGGAGCGGCGATGAGCACCGTACTGGAACCCGAAGTCACCGCCACCGCCACGCCGCAGGGCTCGAACCGCGAGGGCCTCATCTTCGAGCACTCGAAGCCGGGCCGCCGCGGCTACCAGCTCCCGAACCTCGACGTCCCCGACGCGGATCTGGAAAGCATCCTGCCGCAGAACCTCCGCCGCGACGAGATCGTGGACGAGGTCGAGGTCAGCGAAGTCGACGTCATCCGCCACTTCACGCGCCTCTCGAAGCTGAACGTCTCCATCGACGCCGGCCTCTACCCGCTCGGCTCGTGCACCATGAAGCACAACCCGCGCATCAACGAAGAGATCGCGCGCGTCCCCGGCTTCGCGCTGACGCATCCGCTGCAGCCCGACCACCAGGTGCAGGGCAACCTCGCGCTGCTGTGGCACCTCGAACAGACGCTGCGCGAGATTTTCGGCATGCCGCGCGTCACCCTGCAGCCGGTCGCCGGCGCGCACGGTGAGCTGACCGGCATCCTGATGATCCACAAGGCGCTGTCGACGAGCGGCAACGCCCGCAAGTACATCCTGATCCCCGACAGCGCGCACGGCACCAACCCGGCGTCCGCCGCGTTCGCCGGCTACGAGATCAAGGAGCTGAAGTCGAACGCGCGCGGCAACGTCGAGATCTCGACGCTCGCCGAGGCCGTGACCGAGGACGTCGCGGCGCTCATGATCACCGTCCCGAACACCCTCGGCGTCTTCGAGAGCGACATCAAAGCGTTCGCCGACATCCTCCACGCCAAGGGCGCGTACCTCTACTGCGACGGCGCGAACCTCAACTCCTTCGTCGGCATAGCGCGGCCGGGGGACATGGGGATCGACGTCATCCACTCGAACCTGCACAAGACCTTCTCCACGCCGCACGGCGGCGGCGGTCCCGGAGCCGGTCCGGTCGGCGTGAGCGAGAAGCTCGTGCCGTTCGTGCCGACGCCGACCGTCGAGCGCCGCGAGGACGGCACGTACTACCTCGAGCGCCACCGCCCCGGCTCGATCGGCCGCATGCGCGCGTTCAACGGCAACTTCGGCGTCCTCGTGCGCGCCCTGACCTACATGCGCTCCATGGGCCCCGACGGCCTGCGCCGCATCGCCCAGCTCGCGGTGCTGAACGCCAACTACATCCGCGCCCGGCTCAAGAGCTCCTACCACCTCCCGTACGACGCCCCGTCGCTGCACGAAGTCGTCTTCAGCGACAAGAAGCAGCTCGAGCACGACGTTCATACCCTGGATATCGCCAAGCGCCTGATGGACTACGGCTTCCACCCCCCGACGATCTACTTCCCCCTCATCGTCTCCGGCGCCCTCATGATCGAGCCGACCGAGAGCGAGCCGAAGGAAGAGCTGGACGCCTTCTGCGACGCCATGATCGCCATCGCCAAAGAAGCCGAGGAGCGCCCCGAACTAGTCCGCAGCGCCCCCCACACGACGCCGGTACGCCGGTTGGACGAGGCCCGCGCCGCGAGACAACCCGTCCTACGCTGGACGCGCTAACAGGATTTCGTCTCTCAGTGTGGCGCCGGCGCCTCGCCGGCGTGGCCGCGCGCCAGCGCGGCTGCAACCCGCGAGTCGTGTGGCTAAGGCATCGAGGCGCTAGACCGCTGGTGGTACGATCAGACGTACCACGGGAGGTACCATGACTCGTCTCAAGCTAAACAGCGATATCAAGCCGGTGTCCGAATTTCGCGCGAACGCGGCGGAATTGATCGAACACGTCCGGCACACCCGGAGACCGCTGGTGTTGACGCAGCGCGGCCACTCGGCGGCGGTCCTGCTCGACGTGGACGAGTATGAAAAGCTGCTCGAAGAGATCGAGCTACTTCGCGACGTGCGGCTCTCGGAAGCGCAGTTCAAGACCGGGAAGGGCGTTTCGCACAGCGAGGCAAAGGCCGTCATTCGGGGCCGAATCAAGCGTTGAAGGTCGTCTGGTCTCCGTCGGCAATCGAGCGAGCGATCGAAGAAGCGTCATTTATCGCCCTGGACAAGCCGCAAGCTGCAGACCGTTGGCTGGATGGTTTGTTTGCGGCAGTCGAACGCCTGGAGATGTTCCCAAACTCTGGCCACGTGGTGCCGGAGCTTCGGCGCAGCAGGTATCGGCAGATCGTCTACAAGTCTCATCGGGTGGTCTACAGCATTCGCGACGAAGTCGTTCGGATCCACACCGTTCGCCGCTTCAAGCGGAAGCTCGACGTTGCCGAAATACTTACGGAGCCGAAAGGCTGACATTCTCGAGCTCGATCGAGACGGCGGCAGCCGTGCCGCTACGTTCGACCTTGGCGGCATTCCACTGAACGTACCTGGCTTCAGCGACGGTGACGTGATCCGGCGCGAGCTCCGCGCCCCGCGGCTGAGCGATTTTGAGGTGCAATGAAGAGCCGTCGGACGCCGTAAAGAAAACGTGCGTACCGGCGCCGATGACGTTGACAGCTGAGAGAGTCAGAGTCGTTCGCGCGGTGCCGGGAGGCGCCGCACCCCAGAGGCTCACTTCGACAGCCTGATGCCGGAAACGGCCGAGAGCCCGAGTCAGCGGTAGCCGGGAGGTCGCGAGGCTCGTTGCCAGTGGGAGTAGAGGCAGTGGTGTAATGAGGGCGAAGATCGCCTGTCGAGTCACGACGAAGAGCGTGATTGCACAGACCGTGAGGACGGAGAAGAGAATGCGGGCGGGTACGGGTCGCATACGGCTTTAAGCACCCGGCATCTCAGAGCGCGGACGTGAAATCAAGACGGCGATCAAAAAAAGCACGACGAGCGCGGGACCGACGGTGACGTGAAGAATTGTGAAGCGAAGGATTGTTTCCGCAAGGGAAATTGGTAGGCCGATCGATCCTGTCCGAGGCAGGAGATACGCGGTCACGGCGACGAGCGCGAAAAACAAGAAAAGAAACGAACTGGCCGCCGTCAGCACGATCCTTCGGACACGACCAGCGCGTGACCGGAATGGCAGCGCGATCAGGCAGGGCCACATGAAACTGAACGCGCCTTCCGTCAGGAAGCCGACACCGCGGTGCAGAGTCAACGCTGCGGACTTCACTCGAGGCGTGAGCGCCATGTCCGCACGTCCGGCGCGTTTCCTCATGAGCGGAAAGCCGTTGATCGCCAGCACGATGAAGCACGCGAGCACGAGAAGTGTTCCTGCAACCGCAATTCGGCGAACGACAATCGGGCCCGCAAGAATGGTCACGAAGAGTCCGGCGACCATCAAAGCGATATCGAAGAGCAGCATCCGGTCGATGAGCTTATCGTGTGCCCTTGACCTGCTGTTGAACCCATGTGAGCCACGCGTCGTCAGGGCCTTGAAGTTGTTCGTTCGTCGGACCGAGGGCGTACCAGTTGACGGTGTACGCGCCCTCGCGAAACTCCAGGAGAAGCAGGTACTGTCCGCCCGTCTTGTAGGTATTCGCGAAACAACTGCCGGCCCGGCCTCCGCGGCGGACGAAGTGATACGGAACGGGCAGCTCGTTGTAGTCGTCTTTGTCGGATAGATAGCCGGGAAGCTGAAGGTCGGTCGGCGCTTTCCGGCCCTTCACGACCGCTTCGACGCGGAACCGCACCTGCGAATCAGCTACCCCCGTCGTGCGAATGTTCGGATTCGACGGAGGCTGTGCATACTCGACCGCCGTGGCGCGGACGATGAGATCGGCGCGCGCGACGATGTCTTCGGGAACCACCGGTGACATCCGCGAACAGGGAATCGCGGCTGGAGCAATGACGAGAGCCAATACAGCGGTGATCGCTGCGCGCCTCATTTGAAAGTTGCCTGCCACGCCCGATCCTCCAATGTCGAAAGATCTTTGATCCGCACCCGCTCGCGGATATCAGCGATGTGCGTCCCGACGTGCGACAACGCCAGCGAAAGGTCGCTCTTGCTCAAGCGATCCATGTTGAAGGTGGCGTAAAACAAGATTCCGTCAGGTGACGCCGCGGCTCCTTTTGCGAATTCATCGGGCACGATCTCGTTTGCGACACCGAATCCGATGTCGACGCCGTTGTCCTCACCCGGCGCTCCGAACGCCGCGGCTCCCCGATTCAATTGGTCGCCCGTCGCATGCGCCTTGGCGCGTCGCGAATCGCCCGGCACCGCCGTCATCGCGTAATCGATCTCGTGCGGGACGACATCCGAGACCGAATGTAGAACGAGCCGCGAGCGGTACATGTTGAGATTGCCGAAACCCGCGACGCTCGTGGGGTTCCCCTTGTCGTCCCGCGTCAGACCTGGACTCTTGACCGCTTCCAGGCGGCCGGTCAGCGTAGCGGTGACCGTGTACCGCGGACAACCCAGGCAGAGCGCCCGGGACTTGTACGGCGTGGCCAGCAAAGAATCGAACCGAGAAAATTGATCGTCGCGTTGCAGCGTAACCGTCTCCACAACCGGCGCAACGCCGGTGGCGGGCGCATTCTTCGCGAGCTGCAGCCGCAACAAAGCGACCGGACCGGCTTTCGCCTTCGTGCCGGCCGGGTAGTCCAACCAGATCGCCTCAGACGAACTGCAGCCCGAGCCCTCGACGACGAATTCATCGAAGCGGGCAACCGCAGTCGCCCCCTTCATTCGAATCAGCTTGCCGTCGTACGCAACCGGATGACTCAGTACATCGCACATGGCGACATCAACGACTTGAGCTGAAGCGGCGGAAGGGAGCACGAGAAGGAGGAGGAGCGGAGCGTAGAGAATTCGGCGCATGGATACGTCGCAGACTAACACCGCACCCTTACCTCGGCGCGTCATCGCCCGCTCGCCGCGATCACTTCGACCAACTCCACTTCAAACGTGAGCTTCGCATTTGCAGGTATGCCGGGCGCTCCGGCTTCCGCGTAACCGAGATGCGGCGGAACGTGAATCCGCCGCCGCCCTCCCACGCGCATGCCTTCGACGCCGTAATCCAGTCCGGCAATCACGCTGCGGCAGCCTATGGTGAATTTGCAGCTCTCGTCGGTCTGAAAAGCCTCGGCGCGATTCAGAAAACCGGTATAGCGAATGAGCACGGTGTCGCCTCGGCCCGCCAACGCGCCGCCACCGACGTGGACCTCCTCGACCCGAACGCCACCTCGTACTTTCATTCGAGTACTACGAGTTGACCGACTTGCAGCCTCGATTCGTCCTCCGGTGATTTCAACTGGAAAACGAAGCAGTTCAGGACAGGTTGTCCGTCCGCATCGAACCGCGACGGGATCTCGACCCACCGCATCAACGGGACATCCCCCAGCCTCGGGTTTTCGGACAAGTCAAATGACGCGTTGCCGGTCGAGAGGCGGACGAGGACGAACGTGCCGTGCGTCCCCAGTGCAAAAATCTCTTCGATCACGAATTCGGGCGGGGTGTGCATCACGCGCTACGTTAACCCAGCGCTCGCTGCCGGGGTCGCCGGGACCACGGACCGCGGGTGAGCGCGTTGCCGCTGCAAGAAACGCCAGATCATCGCGATTGCGAGGCCGGAGGCAATGGCGGCCGATACGTGATACGGGCCCGCGAGGCCGACTTCAGCAGCAGCCTTATCCCGCTCGGCAAGCAAACGCGGAAGCATCGAAGCGATCGCGGCGAGGAGAAAGAACGCCCACCAGCAATAGATGATTCGCGATCCTCGGCGGTGTTGAGGCAATTCGGTGCCGGCCGGGTCGCTTGCACGCCAGGTCTCCTGGAACGCGAGAAGCGGTACGAACAGATTCAGGACCGGCACCACGAAATAGACCGGAAACCAGGCGGAGTATTCGAGATCGTAGGCGCCGAGCGCATCCACATTCTTTCTCGTTCGAACGGCCCAGACGACGAATGTGATCCCTGCCGGAATCGTCAGGACGACCGTGCCGACCAGCGCCAGCCCGTAGAGGACCGCGGTTGTTCCGAGCTGCTGCTGCGAAACCAGTTCGCCGGCGCCTCCGTTCAGAACCAGAATGAAGCAGATGACGTGACCCGCTGCGATCATGCCGAGGAGGATCATGGCAGCGACTCCGGAGTTTTGCGGCAAGTAGAAACGCGTCACGGCACCTCGATCGAGAGCGTCTTCGGAACCGGACCTCCCGCGAGCACCTTCTTCGACGTCTCTACAAGCAGCTTGATGGCCGGCTCGTCCGGGTGACTCGCGAGGTAACGTTCTCCAAAGAACGCCGCGAGCGCAAACTGATGCTGCAGATAGTAATTGTGCGTCAGGTCGAAAAGAGGCCGGTCGCCGGCTTCTTTCGGGGCGAGTGCGACGGCGAGCAGAAGCTCCCGCTGGCCCTCGTCCAATTCGTTGATGTATGTGAGATGCCGTCCGAGCATGAAATGGAACTTAGCTGCGGTCGGGTCGAGCTTGATCGCCGCTTTGAAGTGAGCGATCGCCTTTTCCGACGCGTCATCGATGTCGAGGTTGTGGCCGAGCCGGTAGACCTCGCCGAGCAGGAACTCCGCGTTCGCCTCCGATGCCGGCCGCCCCGCACGGTACTGCAGCATTCCCTTCTCGGCCCACCTCCAGAGATCCTCGATCTCCTTCCGCGTTTCAGGGGTCACGCGGGGCGGGAATCCGTCAGCGACAGCTTCGAGCCGATCAATCGCCTGGCCCAAGGTTGGTGTCTGTGCGGACGCCGCGGGGCCGATGAGCCCGAGCGCCAATATCGAGATCGCGACGACCGATGAGGTGCGAGACATGCGAATCTCTCCCGAGGGATTCTACAGCGGCGATTTCCAACGCCGCGGGATAAGAGGCCCGATACGCACTGCTATCATCCGACTATGAACCGACGACACTTGGGCGCTCTGCTGATTTTGATGATGACAGCGGCTGCGCTTCCGGCGCCGCTCTTCGCGTCGACACCCGAGGAGCGGAAGTGGGCCGTGGACACCACGCGGTGGCTCGAAGAAAACCCCCTCTCGGCCGAGGCAAAAGCGAAGTCCGCCGAGCTTCTGAAGTGGTGGATTGCCGTGCCGGACCTGAGCTTGAGCATCTGCCCGCTGCTTCTCGAGGTGAAGAACAAGAGGATTGGTCCTACGGTCGCCACCCAGGCGATGTTCTCGACGGGTGCTTACGTAATCGAACATCCAAACGCATCGCGCGCCGACCAGGTTCTTGCCGGAGTCGAGGGTGCGTTGCGGGCATACGAGAACGCCGTGAAGGCGGACGAGAAAACACGCGACAAGTTCCTCGACGACCTGGTCGCCGCCAAGGCGGCCGGCAAGCTGCGAGAGGTGTACGTGGACAACGCGGTGAAGCACTGCGAAGAGACGGCGAAATAGCGACGCGTCGAAGATCCCTTTCGTAGCTGTGTTACTCGCGTGTTTGGCCTTCTGCAATTTTGCCCTTCCCAGAACCAACTGAGCGGCGAAACGTTAGCCGGCCGAAGGTCATGAAGGGCGGTCTCGGGCTGATGCTTCTTCTCCTTCTGACTGGATGCGGACATCCCAGCGTGCGCATCCGTAACGACTCGGACATAACCATTCGCAACGTCACCCTCACCGGTCGCGGCTTCGAGCGTCACGTCCCACGCCTTGCCGCTGGCGAAACCTGGGATGTGACAGTCGATCCCCAAGGCGAGAGCGGTGTGGCTGTCGCGTTCGACGCGAACGGTCGTCACATTGCGGTACCCGAGCAGGGCTACTTCGAAGACGATTCGGCGTATTCGGTCGAAATCTCTATCAGCCGAACACTTGCCGTGAACGTTCGTACGGACATCACCGCGCGAAAGTGAACCGGCCAGCCAACTAGCGCTTCCAGCGGACAGCGAGCCGTCCTCTGCTAGTCTTACCTTCACGTTCTGCGCGGCGACACGCAGCCGCAGAACCGTAGATCCGTTGGGCGGACGCAAACGTGGAAACGAGAGCGATCATTTTCGTCGCATTCCTAGTCGCCGTACCGAGCACGTTCGTCTTGCTCCTGCTCTTGCTCACCCGAGCATCCAGAAAAATCGTGATCGCTGGAACCGTCGCGACGATCGTCCTCCTCCTCACGGTTCACTGCCTCACCCTGGATGGTCTCGACGGATTTGTATTCAAGAGCCTCACGCCCGATGACACACAATTCGCCTCGAATTACTCGGCTCTCGGCTTCTGGCGCGTGCGCAACGGGATGACGCCGCAACAAGTCAAATCACTTGCGGGGCCGCCACTCCAAGCGTATCCAGTGGCCGGAGGTTACGGCTGGAGTTGGTCTCGTAGTCCTCATGACAGCAATTACCGGCTTCGCGTCGTAATCTTCGTTGCCGGCCGCGTGTTTGAAAAGTTCAACGAGTACTACGTAGATTAGTGCGTCAGTTGCGCCGGCCAACGCTGGTTAGCAGCGGACACAGCGACGTTCGTTGGTCCGGCGCTTGCGCGCCTCTTCAGCGGTAACATGCACGAGAGGCGGCTTCGGCAAGTGAAGGCACCGCGCCGCTGAAACCAAGATCCGTTGGCCCGCATGAGAGCACTCTTCGCCGCGGTACTTATCGCATTCTTGTCGGTTCCCGTTCGCAGCGACACACGAGCCCCGTCCTGCCGCGAGATCACAGGACAGATCCGCGCGCATGGCGCCGAGGCAGTTCTAGCGAAGCTTTGGACGGACGACGAGCGCTTGTTCCTACCCGTAGCTTCGAGAATTGCGAGCGGCGATCCATGTTGGCTCCAAGTCGCGGCAGCTCTTAAACCTGCTTCGGATGCCGGCTCGTCAGAAGAGCTCGAGGGGGCGATGTCTCGGGCGCTCGCTCTCCATCCGGAACGCGTTCTTCCTTATCTGACCGACGCGCAACCGTTTCCGCTCGAAACTGTCTGCGAGGGCGTTCAGATTGCGGTCGATCAAGAGAGAACAGTTCACGCATGGCTTCGCAAAGCCGAACGTGCGCTTCAGCGGGCTGCCGTTCCTTCGCCGGACGTCGAGCGAAAACGCAAGCGGTGTTTGGCGGTTGTTCAGCGTGAGCTTGGGCCGTCCCATCGCATGCGGCGCAACTAAGCGGCTGCAGCGGGCTCCGTGCCGCCGTCTGCTACTCTTGGGTTCACGTTCGGCGCGCGGCACGAAGCCGCTGAACCGCATTGCCGTTAGGTGCCTCGCTCGGAATGCACGACGAGACTATTGTGATCATGTATCGGCCGACCGGCCCGAAAGAGCTGGAACTGGTCGCCGCTTCCGGCTGGAAGCGCTGGCCACCTCGACTTCCGGAGCAGCCCATCTTCTATCCGGTCACAAATCAGGAGTACGCCGAGCAGATTGCCCGCGACTGGAACGCACCTGAGAGCGGCGCGGGATTCGTGACGCGCTTCGCAGTCCGGGCTGAGTTTGTCGCGAGGTACCAGCGGCAGGTCGTCGGCGGATCGGAGCACACAGAGTGGTGGATTCCGGCCGAAGACCTCGAAGCGCTCAACGACAACATCGTGGGCCGCATTGAGGTCGTCGCAGAATTCCACCGCACCTGACTCGCGATTGCAGCGGACAGTGCGCCGCGCACTATTAGCGTTGCCTCACAACTGCCCCGTGTCGCTTCAACTTCGAAGGCACGCCGCCCAACTAGCGGTTGCACCGGACGCGAACCGCTGCTTTACTGTCTGGCCGGCATAGAATCCCATCTATCGTGGCTTCACCGACCGTTCGTAACGCCATCCTCTGGCAAATTCTGGGCGGATTCGTTGCTCTCCTCGTGATCGCCGGCTCGATCGGCGAGTTGATCTGGTGTTCTTTGTACTTCAGCGATCCCACCAATGTCTCCCAGCCATTTACTGGAATCGTTCATGGCACCGCCACGCTCGCGGCCGTGGGCCTGGTTCTCTACCACTCTCGTCGCCGCCAGAGGGAGGCAGCCATGCGCGCCGGTGGTTCGGCCGCTCTGCTCGAGGCTTACGGTTATCACTTTCATCTCGGCTCATGGTCGGTTCGCGTTCAATGGATGTTTCTGGTTATGGCCGGCGTTGGTGGCGCGTTCACGGACGATAGCTCCAGAATCCTGCCGTTTGTCGCCATCGCCACCGTTGCGATACTCGCTCACGAACTTGGTCATGCCGCGGCAGCTCAAGCTATTCGCGGGGAGAACATACGCATAGAGCTGCATGCGTTCGGCGGTCTTACAACGTTCGAAGCGGTGTCGCCCACTCGGCGCCAACAGGTCGTCGTCTCGCTTGCGGGTCCCGCAGCCGGTCTTGGCCTCGGTCTCATCGCAGTCGTGACCACGAAAGTCTTTCCTCATCTTGGCCGTCATGCGTCCTACCCTGACGTTCTGCTTGCGACATTCGGTTGGTCTCTGTTGAACCTCCTTCCAATTTCTCCTCTCGACGGCGCTTGGCTTCTCGACGTTGTCTTCCGCGGCAGAGTCAATGTGTTCGTGGTCTCGTGCGCATGCTCAGCGGCCGCCATCGCTGCTTGCGCAATTACGCATCATCTCGGGATCATCCTTGTCTTTGTTATTCTCCTAATCGCGAACATCTTATCCATACCGTCCGTGGGCGCGGCAATGAAGCGGTGGGACGCGCGCATAGGCTAGCCGCCGCCCAACTCGCACTTGCAGCCGACGCGGCCCCGTTCGTCGCCGCCTTCAGGGGCAGCCCCGCACGTGCTGGTATTCTGCGGCCTGAAGGGCCGCGCGGTGGGATCGAGTCTTTCATGCTCGCACCCGAGAGGAATGACCGATTCGCCGAACTGCTCACGATCAATGCCTACTATCACCGGAACCATCAGCTCGGACTTCACCGCCACCTAACTTTTCGCTGGAGCCGACTTCGGCCAAGCTTCTGATACGCTTACTTTCACATTCCTCGCGCGGGCCGAAGCGGCTCAGCTTGCGACGTTAGGTGTGCACCGGGGGAGGACGGATATGGTCACAACAAAACAGAACACGATCATTGCTTCTTTGCTCGTGGCAATCGATGCTACGGTCACTGGCTTCTACCTGGCGGGACCGCTGCCTGCCTGGGTGCCCAACTGGCTAGGTGCTGCCATCGCACTCGCTCTTCTGTTCGGTATTTTTCTTGCTTTTAGGGCGATGGGCGCGCTGAGAGGAAGATTTATTGCGCTGTTCGCTGCCGCGTTGGCAGCCGCGCCTCTTTTGGCTTGGCTTGCAAGGCAGCACGCCTAACTTTCGGTTGCAGCCGACGCGAACCCGCGACCTGCTGCCTCTACTGCCGCAACTTCATCGCGGCGCGAGATCGCTCGTATCCGAGCGAATTGCGCCAACTGGCGAGCACTGTGGGAGTCATTCCGCTCACGGAGACGGAGACGTTCGATAACGGGCCGCTTGAATTGAGCAATCCGAACGTCCGGCTGGGCGGAGGATTCTTCCACTTCGTCGGGCGAATCGTTCACGATCCGGCCGTCGCGGACGAGGATATCTACTTCCTCACGGAACGATCGTTGCTGCCGGAGGCATTTGGTGACCAGCCCGTCGTTCAGGTGGAATTCTCGTTCCCGGTACCTTGGGTCGTTGAAGAGCCGCCGCCGGTATGACGCCGTCTAACTCGGCGGCTGCAGCCGACGTCAACCGCGTCGCGGTCGTCGTAGTTTGGTACTCTCTCGCGTGCGGTTGCCGCGGCTGAGCGGCAAACCCGTTAGCCGCCGCGAGTCATGAATACTCCCAACTCAGCGCCGAACCCGTTCGGAAGTTGCTGTTCGGATCTCTCGTCCGCCATGGCCGAGCCACCGAACTCAATGTTTCGGGTCGAAGGCAACGGAGTTCTCTACCTTTCCGTGGGGTACGTCATGACCGAAAACGGCCCCGGGTGGTTCGACCAAGCCGTCCTCTTTTGCCCATTCTGCGGGGCGCAACTTCAAACCCGTGAATCGATCGCCGCGGCGGCTAAGTAGCGCTTCCAACGGACTGCGTGCCGTCTTCTGCTACGCTAGTTCCCACGTCCTGCGCGTGGCACGCAGCCGCTGAAGCGCAGCGACGTTGGGCGGCGACACAATGCGCATCGAATTACTCATCGCCGCGTTCATCATCAGCGGCGCACTCACGTCACACGCCGCCGACCGCCCGATACGCTTCGAGTGTCGCGGTCTTGAGAAGTTCGAGATCAAGGGCACTCACGACGTAGACTGGGCGTGGGGAAACATTCGGTCCCTCGACAGTCAAGTCGTCATCGGCTTCAGCATAGGCCCGATGGTGGAAGAGCTCGTCCCCGCTGAGCGACCCGCCGGCTTCCGCTCATTCAAGACATTTCGAATCAACGGCGTCGCTATTCGGTACGGTTACAACGTCAAGATGAAGCAGTTTCAGGCAACGCTCATCGGTGCGCCGATCCAGCGAAAGCTGAACCTGGTTTCTCGACCCCAAGACCGCGAACGCCTCCTGAGCGTTGCCAAAATATTCACAACTGCCCCGTGTCGCTTCAGCTTCGAAGGCGCGCCGCCCAACTAGCGCTTGCTTGCACCGGACGCGAACCGCTGCTTTACTCTCTCCCGAGAGCCTTGCCTCATCGCGCGCGGTTCGCGCCGGTGAACCTCAGGGCCGTTGGGCGGACGGAGAAGACCTCGAATGGCGCAAGCATCCATCCTGTGGCGGAGGCTCGACACGCCCGGGCACGACGCCTGTCATCTCAAGGGGAACGATGTCGGTTGGACGCTTGACGGCACGGCCGTCTTCCTTCAAGACGGGGTCCCTGCGCGGCTTGCCTACCGTATCGACTGCGATCTCAAGTGGCACACGAGGCAAGGACAGGTCCTCGGTTTCCTCGGTGTGAAGTCTACCGAGTTCAGTATCGTGAGGACGACTGCGGGAGCGTGGACACTCAACGGCGCAGTTGTGTCGGGCCTGGAGGGTTGTGTCGATCTCGATCTTGGGTTCACTCCGGCCACGAACCTGTTACCAGTTCGACGCTTGGCTCTGGCCGAGGGCCAGGCGGCGGACGCGCCAGCCGCATGGCTCGACGTATTCGCTGGGACGGTCCAGATCCTGCCTCAGCGTTATGAGCGCCGGTCTCAGTCGACGTATTGGTACGAAGCATCGAGTATTCACTTTGAAGCCCTCCTCGATGTCGCCCCAGTCGGTTTCATCCGCCGGTATCCTGGCTTATGGGAGGCGGAATCTTGACGAGGAAGCGAGTGAGCCGCCGTCCAACCTGCCGTTGCAGCAGTCAGGGTCGCCGCGGTGAGATCGTATAAAATCGTGGCGCCGACTTGGGGGCGCCCCTGCTGCTGAACGGCAAAGCGCTGGACGTCCATGGACTGGATCGCAAAGAACCTGCGCGTGTTTCAGACCACAACCGTCGTTTGCGCGATTAGCGCTGCCGCGATTGTCGCGTGGTTCAATGTGCCGGCGGGCCGCACCATCCATTTGTCGCGCACGCAATGCGGCATCGTGTTTTTGCCGTGGTTCGTTGGCATGATCGCGTTCGCGCCGTGGGTTTACGTGAGCTGGTCCAGAGGCGTTAAATCTGCCCTCGGGCGACTGAGTGTCGGCGCCTTCGTTGCCGTCTACTTTGCAGCAGTCCTCGTCATTTTTGTGGGAATCTACGGCCACTTCCTCTTTCAAGTGTTTTGAACGAAGGAGTGTCCGCTGGACGTCCAACTCAGCCGCTGAACCGGACGCCGTGCCGTTCGCTGCCATCCTCGGCGTTATCATCGTCGGGTGTCGCTCTTGCCGTGTGAAGCGCGGCGCCGGTGAGCGGCAAAATGTTAGCCAGCCGAATGACGTTTCTCTCGCGACTGTTCCCAAAGCGTCCATCCGAGACCATTCGCCTCGTAGACGGTGGATTCGTTCTCGACCGAGACGGAATCGAATACTTCCGAGTGCTGTGGGAAGACGTACGTGAGATCGTCACGTTCAAGCGCGACCTCGTCACAACCGATTGCGTTTGCGTCGCTTTTCGTAGCGCTCAGTCCACCCTGTACTACGAAGTCAACGAAGAGATTCCGGGGTTCGCCCCGCTAGTCGATGAGTTGCCTCGGCGGTTCACCGACATCGCGCCGGAATGGTTCAACCGCGTTACGCAGCCAGCGTTCGCGACCAATTGGACGAGGCTTTACGGCGAGGGCCCGCCAGAGTCCTCTGGCGGCGTCGAGGGTCGGGGACCGGCTGGCTAACTCACCACTGCAGCGGACGGCGTGCCGTTCGTTGCCGACTTCCGCCGGAGCATTTTCGGCTATTCTGCCGTGTGAGGCACGCCACCGCTGAGTGGCCACGCCGTTAGGCGCCTGCATCACCGTCAAGCCAGGTACTTCCGATAGTCGGCTCGAATAGCCGCGATGAGCTCATCCGATGTCGAATCGACCTTATCGGCCTGCCTGCTGACTTCCTTGGCCCTCACCTGGATGCCAATGAAACGCTGTAGTACATACATGACCTGAGCTTTCGCGTCGTCCCCTTCCAAGTCCTTCACCTTTTGGATTTCCAGACTCACGCGCTGGATCTCGTCTGCCATGTCGAGCATCATCGTGCGGGCAGCCGTCAGTTCCGCTTCCTGGCGTTGTGTATAGGGGCCGAGCTTCTCGCCGTAGAAGAAGTTCAGGAGGGCATCTGCTCCCAAGCTTTCTTCGGCAAGCTTCTCTAGACTCTTTAGGTAGCGCTCTAGCTCAGGAACAAAGGTCGTTCCCCGCACATCGCTAGGCTTCAAGACGCTCCCGAAAAGTTCCTCGAGCCTTTTAGAAACGGTCCGCAAGACTACCGAGCCGTACTTCATCGAGCGAATCGCCTTCAGCGTCGTCTCGATCTTCACATCAAAGAGCTTGGCTTGTAGCGAATACCGCTGCTTTCGTCGCTCTTGAACCAGATCCAGTAGTCGATTTATCAGGATCCCAAGGAACGCGCCCAGACCCAAGGATGGAACGACGGACCACCACAGGTCGTTTGCCAGCATGAAGTCTCCGCGATACCGCGGGTATCGCACCAAATACAACGGCGCCACGTCAGAAAGAGAACCCTCGCGTCGTACCGGCGCCTAACTTGTCGTTGGAACGGACTTCGCCCGCTCGACTGCCGGGTGGTACCATTGGGTATCGCGGCGGGCTTGCCACTCAACTTCAGACGTTAGCCGGACGGAAGCCATCTCGCCGCTCGACGGAATGAGCGGGTACATAACCCGATATCAACGTCGGCTCCAGGCAAAGAATGAAACGCAAACTGTTCGAAGCAGGCACTTGGGCGATCGCGACTTGCGTCGTGACGTTGCCTATCTTGTTGACCACGTACGCTACGCTACTGCATGTCAGGTATTCCAACATCGGCATTTCGTGGTGGAATGAAGTGTCCCTGATGTTTCTACTCTACTTCACGCCAGGCGCTCTTCTCGCGGTCGGTACGGTGCTGGTTCTCGTGTTGCCGTTCGCACTGACACCGAAACTAGTCACATGGCCGGCGCTCGTCGTCGAAGTCCCCGTGGTCGCGTGGATCATAGGCTGGCTGCTTTGGTTGAACGACGTCGTTCGATCAGAGGAACAGGGTTACGAGATTTTGGCACTCACGATTGTCGCGCTGTTTGCGTCTCGGTTACTCGTAAAGGCTATCCTTGCGAAACGAACAAAGCGTCTCGGACCTGCATCAGCCTGAGCATCAGGATCAGAGAGAACATGGGCCGTCTTGCCGACGACACCCGTCACTGAACCGCCGGCTAACTCACCGCTGCAGCCGACGCGGCCCCGTTCGTCGCCGCGTTCCCAGCCGCCATTGCCGTCTGCTATTCTGCCGTTTGAAGGGCCGCGCGGCTGAGCGGCCGAACGTTAGCTGGACGAAATGACTCTCAGAGAAGTGGCCATCGACACAAGACTTACGCTCGACGAAGCTCACAGCGCGCTTAGTCTCATCGTGAGGCCTCCCCTGCGCTGGACTGAATATTTGTTCAGCGGCTGGCTTCCTCGGAAGCTTGAGAGACCCTTTCATGGGAGTGTGGAGGCCCGCACGTTCACAGCGTCGCGCATCATCTGGTATGGGAACAGCTTCTTGCCGGTCATTCGTGGTGAACTGATACCGGCTGAAGGCGGGACTCGAGTCAAGCTTTCCATGCGACTCTCAACGCTGACAACTCTATACATGGGAGTCTGGGTCGGCGCGCTAGCAATCGTGGGATGCTCAGTGTTGCTCCACCTCGTACATGCTGACGCTGGAGTCGGCCCGGTGCTTGTGTTTCTGTTCATTGGCGGAGCGGCAATCATCGCGCTCGGTTTCTATCCCGAGGCGCGCAAAGCCGAGAAACTAATCCGTGCAGCTCTTGCGTCGTCCAGCTAACTTGGCGGTGGAGCGGACTTCAGCCAGCTCCTCTGCCGTATACTCCGACGGGTAGCGCGGCTGGCCGAAGCCGCTCACCTTGAAAGGTTAGCCGGACGAAATGACAGACAGAGCGAAGTGGTTCCTCGCCGGCTTCCTTTCGGCCGCGGTGGCCGGGATGGCGTGCGCTTTGACCTTTGATCATTTGCGAGTTGCCATGATTCAGAGCAAATCGAAGCGGCTTCTCGCCCAGAGCTCTTACTACAATGACAAGATCGGGCATTACCGTTCGGTCCATGGCTTCTACCCCCGAACGAAACAGGACATGGCCCGAGATTTGGGCTTGGCCGACCGCGAGCTTTCGGAGACTGACTATTTTGCCGAGGGGACCGGATACACCTTGATCTATCCGTCGTCACGAGGAGAGCTTCGCTGGGAGCAATACGTGTTTCATAATGGCGAACTGGTTGCTTGGCCACCGTACATGGACGCGGTTGTGCAGCAGAGTACTCATCACGCCGGCTAACTTGGCAGTGGAGCGGACTTCGGCCAGCTCCTCTGCCGTATACTCTGACGTGTTGCACGGCTGGCCGAAGCCGCTCACCTTGAAACGTTAGACGGCGGAATCATGATCTCGGCGATGGAGAAAACTTGGCAACCCTTCAGATCCGGCTCCACTTTGGGCAAAACAGGAACCGAAGCCGGGGTGATCCTTCGCGACGAAGAGCACATCGAAGGCGCCCGCATTACTCTGGAGCGCTCGGCGACCAAAAAACTTCTTAGACGACCGGTCGTACAGTTCGCAATCACATGTGGAATCTACGGTTGGATGGTCCATACGCGCTTCTTCTCCTCCGAAGAAAAAGCTGTTCGAGAGTACGACCGGATGAAACCCGAGCTGGCAGCAATTCTCGAGAAGGTGCCGTTGCTCACAGACCCAGAGTTGAATACGAAGACGGATCGTGTCACGGACGAGATTGGCGGCTTCGTTGAGCGGTTTCCATAGCCGCCGTCTAACTTGGCGGTGGAGCGGACTTCGGCCAGCTCCTCTGCCGTATACTCTGACGGGTTGCGCGGCTGGCCGAAGCCGCTCGCCTTGAAACGTTAGACGTCCGATGTCCCGAGCCCTAGCCCTGTTCGTCGTGTTGGCCCTGTTCTCCTGTCGTCAGGAGAGCCGCCCCAGCGTTGAGCAAGATCCGGTCGCCGCGGCTCGACAGGAGCGCGAGGAACGTGCTGCTGGCGAGCGCGATGAGAGGGAGTTCCAAGATGTGCTCCTCAAGTCACGGGCCGCCGGTGAGTCCACGCAATCTGTTGAGCTGGTAACGGTCACGAATCAATTCGATGAAGGCTACGACAAGATCAAGGGTCATTCAAGAGAGATCGCCGGTTACCCGATTCTCGCCGAGAGGACAATCTCAAGACGTGAATCGGCACCGCTTCTCAGGAAGCTCACCGATCGTTCGTCGTACTTCCTGGCCAAGGATGGACCTGTCTGTTTGAGCCTCATCACGTCTTGCAGATAACCGCAGCTCGAGAGCGAATAACCGTCGTAATCTGCGTCCACTGTGGCGATGTCGAGTACATCGTGAACGACAAGTCCATTGGTACTCACAGCCTCAACGCGAGTGCCGACTCCGAAATCGAACGTCTTCTCGGCCCTTACACTCCGCCAAAACACGTCGCTAACTTTCGCTTGCAGCTGACGCGGTCCCGCTGCCGGCTGGTTCGCGGGTGCAGTACCATTGCGCGCGCGGGCCCGCGCAGTTGAAGCGCGGCTGTTGGGCGACTTCGGATGAACCGAGAACAAGCGGAAGCGAGTGTCGCCGCAACGATCAATCGTGACCGCGACCCTGGCGATCGTTTCGTCGTTCTCAGCGACGCAACCCAGGAGCATGATTTCGGTTGGGTCGTGTTTTATCAAACGGAAAAGTACGTCGAAACTGGCGAGTTCGCGTACGCATTGGCGGGGAACGCGCCATACATCGTCGAGCGGTCGTCAGGTCGAATTCTAGTCACCGGCACGGCGTTGCCAGTCGAGGCATACATCGCAAGCTATCGTGAGACCGGCGATCCAAGGAACGCCCATCGCAACATTCGTTAAACGGCAGCAGTCGCCCAACTCGCCACTGCAGCGGACGCGGCCCCATTCGCTGCCACCTTTCGTTTCGGGTAGCACGTGCTGCTATCCTGCCGCGTGAAGGGGCCGCGCCGCTGAGTGGCAGGTCCGTTGGGCGGCTGGCGCTCGGTTGCAATGACATTCGAACAGACTTGGCGAGCCTTGCACATCCGGCAAGCGTCACTTGTCGGGTCGGTTGTGTTGCTCGCCCTGATCCCTTTGACGTTGGCGGAGTTTCGAATGACCGAACGCTTTGCACTCCCCGTTGCGGCCTTCCTGGCGTTCGTCGCTTTCGGTGTCGGCGTCTGGCATCATCAGCTCCGCTGCCCAGCTTGCGGGCAGTTCTTCTTCAGATACGTTCGTGACGATGTCCCAATCGGCAGCCAGAATCCATTCGCTCGGCGCTGTGTGAACTGCAGTTGTCCCATCGGTGTGTCGGCGTGGTTGCCGGGGCGCCAGAATGAACAGCCGCCCAGCTAGGCGGTTGCAGCGGACTTCGTGCCGCCATCTGCTAGGCTATCTTCACGGTCTGCGCGCGGCACGAAGCCGCTGAATCGCAGAGCCGTTGGACGGACCGACGAATGACCGATGATGAAATCGTCGACGGGTACGTCAAACACGTCGATCACGTTCCGAGTTTCCCTCCGCCAACGTCAGCGGACGATGTCGCCGCAGCAGTAACAGCGATCAAAGCATCAACTCAGACAGACGATTACTTCTGGGCATGGGCAGCCGTGCACGATCTAATCGAAACGGATCCGGACCGCGCGTGGCGAGTGATTCTTGCCGCACTTAAACAGTGCGCGCCGAAGCTCGAATACATCATCGGCGCCGGTCCAATCGAAGATCTGTTGGTCAAGTATCCCCGGGAATTCGCTACGCGTGTCGTCAGCGAGCTTCGCGAAAACGAGCGATTCAGAGCGGCATTTGGTGTCGTGCGCTTCTCAACCGAATTCACCCACATCGACGATGCGAATTACTTCACGGAAACGCTCGCTTCCGCCGTCGGGTCAGAGTTTGCACCGCATTGGCGAATCGCTGAACCCGAGGACGACTAGCTTTCCGAGTGGCGGCGGTCTAACTCGGGTTAGCAGCCGACGCGGCGCCGTTCACTGACCCGGCGCTTCCGCGCCTTGTTCGTCGTAAACTTCTGCGGTGCGGGCTTCGGCGCGTGAAGGCACCGCGCGGCTGAAACGCAGATCCGTTAGGCTACCGCCGCATGTTGCTAGCACTCTCACTGATCGCGATTATCGCCGGGCAAGGGACTGGCGTGATTCATGCGAACGAATGGGTGTTCCGGTGGGAGCCTGACGAAGGCACGGTTCTATCAGTCCACGTCGATCGGCACGAATTTGCGGATGGCCAGTTCTGCGCTGTTCGGATAACCGACGCTAAGGGCTCAACTCTCTACTCTGAAGAAGGGGAGTGGTTCGTGAACGGCGTCGAGCTTCCGATCGGTGCCTCCGGCGGTTCGGTGTTTCTGGCGCACTGGTCGTCAGGCGCGCATGGTTTTCGGCTCGCGCCGTACTTCTGGGACGGTAAAACGGTTCAAGCGGCGGCTACGCTGCGATTCGATGCTGATTACTTCACAATCCAACAAGTACGAGGCGAATTGCAGCTCATTCTGCTGGCAAAGGTCGAGCGCCGGGATCTGCCTGTGTCGAAGTGGCCGTACGTAGCACGAACGTACGCATGGGCGGGAAAGCAATTCATGCAAACTGGCATAGCGCCGGCTTCCGCTTGGCTCGGTGGCACCACGCGTCTCTTCGCACCGAAGTCACGGCAGCCTAACTAGCGCTTGCAGCGGACGCGGCCCCGTTCGCTGTCGCGCGTCGTGCGAGCGCCACGTTCTGCTATCCTGCCACGTGGAGGGGCCGCGCGGCTGAAGCGCGCCTCCGTTAGACCGACGAAAGATGCTGATACCCCAAGATACACCGTGTGGTCAGTGCGGTCACCCGAGACGCGATCACGAGATTAGTTTTGATGCAGGTGGCGGCGAGGCATGTAACCGCTGTGGTTGCACAGCCACCACGATCTATACGCCTCCCATCGTCGTGAACCCGTATAGGCCACCGCGGCCGTTCGATTGGAACTCAGCACTGATCACATTCGTCATGGAGCTGGAGACTGGCGAGGTTTTCTTCACGGACACAATGGAAAAGTGGCGCCCCGGGTACGAGCTTGCTCCTGGAGAGCGAGAGCAACTTCGCCGCGTCGAACTGCTCGTACGAGAATTGTGGGCGAAGTACGGACCACGAAAGCCTCCACGTGCCGATATGCGCACCAGAAATCTGGTCGAAGAGAATGCCGTCGTCGATGAATACGAAACCGCAAGCAATACGATCAAAGGAATCATTCTCAGACTCGCGGTCACGGACGAATGGCGCTCCTATTTCCCTTCGTCCGAGCACGAAAAAGTCGAGCAAGCGCGGCAGCTCATCATTCGGCACGGTGGCACAACGGTGTGGGACCAGGAGAATCGCGGCGCGGTCTAACTCTGTGCAGCAGCTAACACGGCCCGCGGTGTGGCTCGGCGGCCGAGCCGCCTCGTGCTTTGCGTTCGGGCGCGTCAACTCGCTAAGCTCTGCGGGCGGCGCCGCCGTCGGGTCAGGTCGAAAGTTGAAAGCGGATAGATCGCCAAGAACCCCGCGTCGCGCCGCCCGCGTCGCGACGATCCGGCTAAGAAGTACGGCGATCGCGGGTTTTCAGGATCCGAGGTGAGGCTTGCTGAGAGAAGTTTTTCTCGTTCAACATGTTCATGCATTTCCGGACTCTTCCGAGTCAGTCAAGCTTATCGGTATTTACTCCTCACGCGAGCTGGCGGAGGCGGCGGTCCGGCGAGCGTTAGCGTTGGAAGGCTTTCGCGACATACCTGATGGTTTTTCGATCGATTGCTACACGGTCGACAAGGATCATTGGGCCGAAGGTTTTGTGACGGAGGAATGAGGCGCGGCGCGGTATCGTCACGCAGCGCCTCGGCGAGACGTTAGGCGGCGAGGGGCAACGGGTCAGGTCGAAATTTGAAACCGGACCGACCCGAAATTCCCAAACTTTCAACTTTCGCCTTGACCCCGGTCCCCAGCCCCTGGCATCCCAAGTTCGGTACCACTTCGCGGCGCGGCGCCGGACCGCTGAAGCGCAGGTCCGTTGGACGGCACGAACCCCGGCGTCCAGTTGCGCGCGCCCGGCGCTTTCGGTACAACGCACGTATGACGCCGAAAATGAAGAAGCTGCTGTCCCAGCTGCGAAAGGAACTCGCGGAACTACCCGAGCAGTACGCCAACGCCGTAGCCGTCGAAAACGAATTGCAGGCTTGTCTTTCACGCGTCCGCGAAATCCGCGCCACAGAGGGCGTGCTGGTGTCGAGTGAGTTCCTCAAGACGTTCGAAAAAGTGCTGAACGACACACCGGAAGGTCTGCGGGATGAGACTTGGCGTGGCGCCATGACGGCCATCCAGGAGACTTTGAAGAACGGTTGACCGTAGCGGTGCCGTCCAACTCGCCGCTGCAGCCGACGGCAACCGCGCCGCCGTCATCGTGGGCTGCTAATCTATCGCGTGCGGCTGCCGCGGCTGAGCGGCAGATCCATTGGGCGGCATGACTTCCGAACGGTTCACTCCTAATTGGCCGTACCTTGCATTCGTCTGCGTCATCGCGGCGGCGGGTTTGGGTTTCATCGCAACGATGCCGACCCTTCAGGTGTATCGGCAGTGGAGCGCCGGCCAGCAAATCACTGGCGGCTGGTCGTGGCCGGGCGTTGTGTTGCTCGTCGCGCTTTGTGTTGTCACATTCATCGCGCTTTTGCTCAAGATCCGCGCCGACACGACTGTCGAACTGGGCGACACAGAGCTCGTTCGGCGAGGGCCGTTCGGTGTGCGTCGGCTCCGCTGGTCAGAGGTACGTAGAATCGTCCCCATCCAGTACGGCCTTCATGTCGAAGGCGAAAATGTGACCATCCCACTCGCACCGCGCGCGTTTCGCGACCCGGAGGCTTTCGTGCGGAAGGTCGTCGAACTCGCTCAGCGCGCGGGCGCTCCGGTGTAGCCGACCGCGCCGCGCAACTCGCGCTTCCAGCGGACTGCGTGCCGTCTTCTGCTACGCTAGCTCCCACGTTCTGCGCGTGGCACGCAGCCGCTGAAGCGCAGCGACGTTAGCCGGACGACCCATGGCCCCTCGACATCGTTACGTCTTTCTGAACTGGGAATGGTCGCGGCAATCAGCCGACGGACTGCGACGCTTGTTGGAAGAGTCGACATTCCCCCCAATCGAAGTGGTTCGACCTGACGACGACAAACTCGTTGCGAAATGGCTTACAAAAGAAAGTGAGCGAACCGGCTTGCCACTGCACGGCGGTGGTCATGGATCTCTCCTCCGTGTGGAAGGGGACGAGGTCGTTGCGTTCCTGCCTCGCGTTTACGAAGAAACAATCGCGAGTTTGCGATCGTGGTTCGCTGCACAATCCGCCAGCTAACTCGGCGTTGGAGCGGACTTCGGCCCGCCGCGTTGGTAGGCTATGTCGCACGAGTAAGGAGCGGGCCGCAGCCGCTGAGCTTTGAACGTTAGACAGACACAATCGAATGTTCCACCGATTCAAGATCGAGGCATCGGTCGAGGGCTCAAGGGTCACGTTTCGGTTTGAGCGACCAGTCTTAATCCTATCGGTAATGGTCTCGCCGTCAGCCGGTCAACCGGTCTGGCAACTTACAGCCTGAAGAGTTTGTTGCTGTTGAGGATGAGGGCGGAAGTTCTAGGGTCTACCGTTCAGAGTTGGCCCATCAAAGAAGCACCACCTGAACTGATCGCCGCGGCGCGAAGCGCGGAGGACAATTTTCTCGCGCGGATTCGCGATCTCGGTCCACCGAAGGCTACCGTAACGGAGCTCGTCTCTACGGGGTCGTTCCGATCGGGTACAGGTCCGATCTTGGTCCGCTTCCGCTTCCGCTTGCGTCTGGCGAATACGACCTTCATGTTCTCGCCGATCAAGGCGAGGCAACAACCACGTTCCGAATAGCCGCTGTCTAACTCCTGTCAGCAGCGGACGCGGTCCGGCTCCGCCTCGGCGCTTCCGCGCCTCATTCGTCGGAGCTAACATGAGCTGCGGCTTCGGCACCGCGGAACCGGCCGCGCCGCTGAAACCGAGATCCGTTGGGCGGACGCAAACGTGGAAACGAGAGCGATCATTTTCGTCGCATTCCTGGCCGCCGTACCGAGCACGTTCGTCTTCGTCCTGCTCTGGCTCACCCGAGCATCCAGAAAAATCGTGATCGCTGGAACCGTCGCGACGATCGGCCTCCTCCTCATAGTTCACTGCCTCACCCTAGATGGTCTCGACGGATTTGTATTCAAGAGCCTCACACGAGACGATACGCAATTCGCCCCGAATTACTCGGCTCTCGGCTTCTGGCGCGTGCGCAACGGGATGACGCCGCAACAAGTCAAATCACTCGTGGGGCCGCCACTCCAAGCGTATCCAGTGACCGGAGGTTACGGCTGGAGCTGGTCTCGTAGTCCTCATGACAGCAGTTACCGGCTTCGCGTCGTAATCTTCGTTGCCGGCCGCGTGTTTGAAAAGTTCAGCGAGTACAACGTAGATTAGTGCGTCAGCTGCGCCGTCCGCGAACTCGATTCGCCTCACCGTCTCGTTGTCGTCGGCCATTTCGCGGGTCGGCGGACACGTGCCAAACGACGACGTTGACCGTAACCGGTCTCGTAACTGAGGACTTCGAGGAACGGGATGTTAGCCACGGTTAGCCGTGGCTATGTCAACCCATGCCGCCGCGCGCAAAGGGAGACCGGTTGCCGGAAGCGATCGCCTTCGGGCGGCGTCTGCGCGAGCGGCGTGAGGCGAAGGAGTGGGCGCTCGAGCAGCTGGCCGAGGCGGCGGGGCTGAATCCGCTCCAAGTCGGCCACATCGAGCGCGGCGCCAGCGACGTGAAGCTATCGACGATCGTGAAGCTGGCGCACGCGCTTGGGACGACGGCGAGCGAGCTGCTTCGGTCCATTCGGTAGATCTTCGGGGAGGGTCAGGTCGAAAGTTGAAAGCGGATCGATCGCTCGGAATCCCGTAGGTTTCAACTTTCGACCTGACCCCCTCGTCCCGGCCGCTGGCGTCGCCTCCGTGGAAAGGGCCGAAGCCAGCGAGGAAAACAGTTCGCGCCGCGTCCCCGACGTCGAAGCCAGCGAGAAAAACAGTTCGCACTAAGTCCCCGAGGCCGAAGCCAGCGAGGAAGACAGTTCGCGCTACGTCCCCGACGCTGAAGCCAGCGAGGAAAACGGTTCGCGCAGCGTGCCCGACGTCGAAGCCAGCGAGGAAAACAGTTTGCGCAGCGTGCCCGACGTCGTTCGCACTCTGCCCGCAACCTCCGGCACTCTGCGCACAACGGCGCGCACCATGCGCGCAACGTCGGGCAGTCTGCGCGCAACGTCGGGCGGTCTGCGCGCAACGTCGCGCACTCTGCGCGCAACGTCGGGCAGTCTGCGCGTTACGTCGGGCACTCTGCGCGCAACGTCGGGCACTCTGCGCGCAATGTCGGGAACTCTGCGTACAACGTCGCGCAGTCTGCGTACGATGTCGGGCACCGTGCGTACAACGTCGGACACGCTGCGCCTGACGTGATCCAGCGAGGCTTCGACGGTGTCCAGGAAGGCCGCACCGAGCTTTAGAGGGACGGATGAGCGTCTTCCCATCTCGCCATCAATAATACTTTACAAAATCAGGCGCTTGACAGCCGATTCGATCGTGTGCATCATGCTCAATCAGAAATCTTTTGATCATGACGTCGTGATCATCTGATTTCGGCGGCTGTCGGCGGTACGGGTTTCCCGGATGGGACAAAAGCCCTTGCCGTTGCGGGAGTTGAGCTTGCTCCTCCTGCCGCGAGACGCCCGAGGTGTACACCTCGGGAAATCATCAACCGGAAGTGCCGGCGTGTTGCCGTCCCTTCCAGCCGGTGGACGTTTCGCCTGTCGACGAGTCGTGGCGTCCCTCCCGGCCTCAACCATTCGCCAGGGTAGAGAAACGGAGGAAATATGAAACAGATCAACAGCAACAGCCCCACGAGTTCGACTGCGGAAACGCCGCAGCCGGCAACGTCTCTAGCGGCCACAACGGTCATCGACCAGATTCGCAGTCTTCGCGCTCAGCTTCCGGCAGTCGCCGCGCTGACCGTCAAGCAGCGGAGAGCGATTCGCACGGACGGCGCGAATTCGGAAGCGATCGTCCAGGCGTCGCTCAACGTGATCGGAGTGTCCGAGAACGTTTCGGCGGCGCTCGGGCAACCGATCGACAACGTTCGCGACCTTCAGCAGGATGCGATTCTCTGGAAGGCGGCCGAGGAGCAGGTGCGTAACTTTCTTGCCGGCATCGCGGGCGCGAACGCGCTCCGCCGGCAGAAGCTCGCGCAACTCGGCTCGAAGGCGTACGTGATCGGGTCGCAGCTCGCACGTGAGCCGGAGAACGAAGTGCTGGTACCGCACGTCGAGGAGATCAGACGGATGAAGCGCCTGGCGCGCCGCAAGAAGACGGCGGCCGAGACGCCGCAGCCGTCTCCTTCGACGCCGGTGCCGAGCGCTCCGACCGTCGAGAGCAAGCAGTGATGTGATTGGGTGGGAGGGGAGCGGGCGCGCGCAAGCGCGCCCGCTCGTTCTGCTCCCGCTGCTGCACGTTAGCGCGCCGCCGGCCGCGACGCCGACGGTGCCCCACGGGCCCACCGATCCGTCCGAAGGATTTCGTCGACGCGCTGTTCGAATCGACCCAACTCCGGCGGATACGGCGCTGGACCGTGCGAGAAGTCGCGACTGGCGTCGGTACTGCTGCAGCCGAGGTAGTGGAGGATTGATTTGCTCCGCCCGTTCATGAGCACCGTCGTACGGACCAAAGGCAGGTCCGTCCACACCGACGTGCAGCCATCCTCTTTCGTCTGATAAGAGTCTCGCAGATGGAAATAGTTCGCCTGCCTGATCTCGCGATTCAACGCATCTCTCTGATCCGCGGTGATTCGCGTCGTCTGGCGGCCCATGACTCTGACAAACCACCCGCCGTCGTATTGCACGCGGCCGTCCGCGTAAACGCGGACCGCATATGCGGGACAACCGCCGTAGCACTGCGTGCGCTGCAGGCTTACATAGTCGAATGTGCCGCCTTCGTCGCGGCACGACGAGTGGAAGGCGAGAATGCAAACCAGCAGAGCCACGCCGCTGAATGGTCGATACGTTGCCACGCTTGACGCCTTTCCTAGTACACGAACGGGATGAACCGGCGCGTCCGCTTCGCGTACCCGATGTAGGCCTCGCCGAACGCCTGCTTGAGCACGACCTCCTCCGATCGGGCGCGCAGCTCGCTGCCGATGGCGATGAGGGCGAAGGCGATCCAGAGGATGGCGGTCGGGGCCCAGATCGCGGAGCCGAGGGCGAGGAGGGTTAGGCCGGTGTAGATCGGGTGGCGCATCAGGCGGAATGCGCCGTTGGTGGCGAGTTGGTGGCCTTCGTCGAGCTTCGCGCGGAAGCGCCAGGAGTGGAACGACACGAGCGCCCACGACATGACCGCGGCGCCGAGGGCGATCACGAGAGTGCCGGCGATTCGTTGTCCGGCGAACCATGACGGCACGCGGCGCGGGATGACCGCGTTGCCGATGCCGAAATAGAGGACGCCGAAGCCGACCATGTGAAATGCGAGGACGGTGCGGGAGAAAGGGGCGGTGTACTCCTTCGACGCAGCGACTGTTGAGGAAGGAGCGTCAACCTTGCGGCGGAGCAATTTACGCGTGATTCCGAACGACGCCCAAAAGGCGATGTGGACCACGTAGAGCAGCAGATCGGGATTCCGCATCACTCTTCAAACCTTTCGCAAGCTGGAACGTCTCTCTGCAGATGATTCACGCACTACTCCTCGCGGCGACGCTGTCTACGACTCCCATCCCGCTCGACGCGGCGCGCCGGACGTTCGACGACGTTCGCGTCGCCTCGGACGAGGATGGCGGAAAGCTCTGGGGACGTCCATTGTATGGACCGATCCTCTTCGTCGATCCGCAGACGCGGTACGTCGTCGCCAATCAGCAGGACGCGGGAGGGGTGCTGAAGGCGAAGGGTGGTGTGTTCGACGGGACGCTGCCGAAAGAGGTCGTCATCGCGAATACGGCGACCGATTGGAGCGGGACGCATTGGACGATGGTGATGTGGGGCGCGGTGTCGCCGGTGTCGGTCGCTCGCCGCCGGCTTGTCCTCCACGAGTGTTTTCACCGCATCCAGAATGACCTCGGCCTGCCCGCGACCAACGCGAACAATCCGCACCTCGACACGCTCGACGGGCGCTACTGGTACCTGCTCGAGCTGCGCGCGCTGTCGGTTGCACTGAAGGATGAGAAAGGGAGGCCGCAGGCGATCGCCGACGCGCTGGCGTTCCGCGCGAAGCGGCGGTCGCTCTTTGCCGACGCCACTGCAAACGAGCGGGCGCTCGAGGCGAATGAGGGCCTCGCCGAGTACACCGGCTTCGCGTTGCGCGGCACCGGGGCGGAAGAGACGCGGCTCGCGATCGCGCGACGGCTCGATGCGACCGACCGCGGGGAATCGTTCGTGCGGTCGTTCGCCTACAGCACCGGGCCGGCGTACGGGCTGCTCCTCGACGTCGCGAGTCCGGCATGGCGAAGCGGCTTCCACAAGGACTCCGATTTCGCGGATCTTCTCCGCGCCGCCGAGAAGGTCACGACCTCGGCGGATGACGCCGCCGCGCGCGCCGCCGCGTATGGCGGGGCCACGCTGCGCGCCGAGGAGGAGAAGAGGGCGAAAGAGCAGGCGGAGAAGATCGCGCGGTATCGCGCGCGGCTCGTCGACGGTCCGGTCATCGAGATCCCGCTCGACACCGCGCAATACGGCTTCGATCCTTACGCCGTCGTCGCCCTCGGCGACGACGGCACCGTCTATCCATCGCTCCAGGTGAGCGGCCCGTGGGGAACGATCACCACAGAATCGGGCGCGCGAGTCGACTTCAAACGCAATGCGCTGTTCTTCGGCGCCGACGACCGGTCGCGGCTGAAGCTGAACGCGGGATGGGAGCTCGGGCCTGGCGGGAGGACGGGCGACTTCATCATCACGAAGTCTCGATGAGAGCTAGCAACTGAAGTCGTCGTACTCCGCGACCTGGTGAACCAACTCCCCCGGCTTTGCTGCGCCGGACAAGAACAGTTGTCTCGGATAGGCGCTGTACTTGTCGCTCAGCGTCATCAACAGATCGATGCGGCCGTCGCCATCGAGATCGCCGGCCCACAAGATCTGGAAGTGCGGCTCATCGCCGGGGCCGCTCATCCGAAAGAGCTCTTGCCGGTGACCGTCACCGGATAACGTCACGACTCCGTCCCGCAACGCAATCTGGTACTTGCGCTTCCCGAGCTCGAGCTTGACCGCGGTGCCGGGTCGCAGGATGCCGTCATCTCCTACGTTTTCCCAGAGAGCCGGCGTGACCTCGCCTTCTTTGAGGTTCGGAACCCCGTGAAAGAGGATCGAGGCGCCTTTCGGGGCCGAGTCGACGGTGACGAGATGCTCATCGCTCGAGCGGTCGTCCTTCACGATCACGAGCCTGGACCGTCGAAGGGAAGCGGGTCCCTCGCCGTCGTCGAATAGTGCGAACCATCCGGTCTTCGGCAGTGCGGAGGGGTTGACCCAGTGTGGCGAGCCTTCGCCAGTCAAGAGAATGAAGGGGCCGCCGTGCGCGGCAAGAAACAGCGACAGAAGAAACATCGCCATGAAGGGGTTTTCAATCGTAGCACGTAGAATAAGTATGACTAATCCCCTGGGGGTGTGGTGTGACGACCTTCCGCTCGACGCTGTTGCTCGCAATCCTCCTTCTCGCTGCGAACGCGTTCGCGGTGACGACGCCGGTCATCCTGTCGCTCAGCCCGTCGGATGCCATCGCGGGGACGAGCTCGTTCACGTTGACGGTCAACGGCGCGAACTTCGTGGCGGGGGCGCAGGTAAGGGTCAACGGCAGCGGCCGCTCGACGTCGTTCGTCTCGTCGTCTCAGCTGACGGCGACGATGTTCTTCAGCGACATCTCGAATCCGGGGACGCTGCAGATCACGGTGGCGAGCGGCGGCGCGGTGTCGTCGCCGGTGAACTTCGTCGTCTACCCGAACGACCCGCAAATCGGCTCGTTCGATCCGCCGACCACGCCGGCGCAGTCGGCGAACCTGACGATCACGCTCAACGGCTCGAACTTCGGCAGCACCGCGCAGGTGCGCGTCAACGGCGCGAACCGGCAGACGACGTACGTCTCGCCGACGCAGCTGACGTTCACGCTGCTCTCCTCCGACGTCGCCACGGCGCGCACGCTCCCGATCACGGTCCTCAACCCGAACAACAAGCTCTCGCCGTCGGTGAACTACACGATCACCGCGCCGAGCACGTCGCCGACGATCACGCTCCTCTCGCCGGATCACGTGACGGCGAACAGCGGCGCGTTCACGCTCAGTGTCGTCGGGACGAACTTCGTCAACGGCTCCATCGTGAAGGCGAACACGGCGTCGCGGACGACGACGTTCGTCGACTCGCAGCACCTCAACGTCCAGATGCTCGCCAGCGACGTTCAGAACGCCGGCAGCGTCTCGATCCTCGTCAACAATCCCAACGGCCAGACCTCGCCGCCGGCGACGCTCACGGTGACCAGCACCACGCTGCCAACGATCACGAGCCTCTCGCCGTCGTCGACCACCGTCGGCGCGCAGTCGTTCCTGCTGACGATCACCGGCACGAACTTCACCTCGAACGCCACGGTGAAGATCGGCAGTAACTCGACGCCGCGCAATGTGCAGTTCGTTGACGCGCAGCACGTGAAGGTGACGATCTTCCCGAGCGACATCAACACGCCGGGGAGCGTGCCGATCACGCTCACGGTCCCCGGCACGACCGGCGGGACGTCGAACTCGTTCAACCTGTTTGTCACCGAGCCGAACGCGCCGGTGATCGCGAGCCTCGACCCGTCGACGCTCCCTGTGAATTCGACGGCGCTCAAGGTGCTGATCAATGGCTCGGGCTTCCTCCTCGACGACTTCATCCTGCTCGACGGCAACGCGCGCGGGACGGAGTACATCAGCGCGACGCAGCTCGCGATGACGCTGCTCGCGAGCGACGTCAGCTCGCCGCACGTCTCGAACGTGCAGGTGGAACGGAAGGACCTCACCGCGACATCCGCGCCGGCGACGCTGACGATCGTCGCGGCCAACGTCCCCGCCATCACCTCGATCAGCCCGGCGCAGGGGACGGTCGGCTCGACGCAGCCGGTGATCGCGGTCTTCGGCCAGAACTTCACCTCGAACTCGATCGTGACGGTCGACGGCTCGCCGCGCGTGACGCAGTACATCAGCCCGACCGAGCTCGATGCGACGCTCACCGGCTCCGACCTCGCGACAGCGCACGACGTCCAGATCGCGGTCGTGGCGAACGCCGGCACGTCCGCTTCCGTCACCTACTCGATCGTGGTCGCGGTGCCGTCGATCACGAGCATCAGTCCGTCGTCGGTCACCTCGGGCGACAACGGATTCCAGCTCACGGTCACCGGCACGAATTTCAGCGCCGCCTCGATCGTGAACGTCAACGGCATCCCGCGCTCGACGACGCAGAACATCAACGGCGCGCTGGTGACGAACGTCTCGGCGACGGAGATCGCCTCGCCGGGGACGCTGCAGGTCACCGTCACCGACAACGGCGCCACCTCAGCCGCGACGCCGCTCACGGTCTTCGCACCGCAGATCACGTCGGTGGCGCCGGGCGGGATCACCGCCGGCATCCTGTCGCAGAACATCGTCGTCACCGGCACGTCGTTCCTCCCGACCTCGAAGATCATCTTCAAGGGGAACGAGCTCGTGACGACGCTCAACCCGGACGGCACGCTGAGCGCCACGATCAACGGCTCCGACCTGATCACGCCCGGCACGTACGCGGTGAACGTCCGTAATTCGCCGACTTCGATCAGCAATCCGTTCTTCGTGCAGATCATCTCGGCCGGCACGCCGCACATCGACTCCATCATCCCGTCGACGTTCTCCGTGAACAGCGGCGTCACCTCGATTCAGGTCATCGGACAAAACTTCGTCCCCCTCTCAGTCGTCAGGATCAATGGGACCGACCGGACGACGCAGTTCGTGAACGGCGCGGAGCTCGATGCCACTCTGCTGCCGTCCGATACGGCAACGGCGCAAACGCTCCACGTCACCGTGCGGAACCTCGATGGCACGACCTCCGCTGAGGTGCTGTTGATCGTCACGTCGGAGGGAACATCGACGGGACGGCATCGCGCAGTGCGACACTAGTAATGTTGTCGGTTATCGGTTGTCGGTTGTCAGAACCGACAACTGACAACTGACAACCGACAACCGACAACCACCATGGCCTGGTTTGAAGACGACGATACCGACTCATTCGATCGGACGCTCTCTCAGCGTCGTCCGAACGATACCGGCTCGTTCGGCGACAAACGGACGCAGGACCGGCGGCAGTCGAACGCCCGCATCCTCTTCGTCACCCTCGTCGTCATCGCGGTGCTCTATCTCGCGAAGCCGGTCGTGGTGCCGGTGGCGCTGGCGATCCTCTTCGCGTTCCTGCTGACGCCGGTCGTCTCGCTTCTCGAACGCTCGTTCCTCCGCCGCACCGGCGCGATCGTCATCTCCCTCGGCATCGTCGTGGCGAGTCTCTCCCTCGGCGGCTACTGGATTTACCAGCAGTTCAGCGAGGTGGCGAAGGAGCTGGCGCACGCGGCGTCGAGCGGCCACATCGAAGAGAAGATCCGCTTCCTGCGCCGCAACAGCGGCGGGACGATCAACGTCATCGAGCGGACGCTGCAGCGCGTCTCGGAGACGGGTGAGCGTCCGGAGAAGCCGGACCTGAAGGTCCGCGTCATCCCCGAGCGCCTCACGATCGAGGAGCAGTACAAGACGTATGCGCCGACGATCGAGTTCGTCGCGTCGGCGTTCCTCGTCGTGGTGCTCGTCTTCTTCCTCATGCAGGACCGCGAGCAGATGCGCGACAAGTTCCTCCGAATGGCGGGCCGCGCGCATCTGACCGTCACGACGCAGGCGATCGGCGAGACGTCCGATCGCATCAGCCGTTACCTGCTGGCGATCGCGTTGCTCAATGTCGGTTTCGGGCTCCTCATCGGGATTGGTCTGTTCGCACTCCAGGTCCCGCACGCGCCGCTGTGGGGCGTGCTCGCGGGACTGCTGCGTTTCATCCCGTACGTCGGCGCGGTGTTGAGCGCGGCGATGCCGACGTTTCTGGCACTCGCGGTCTTCCCGAACTGGTACACCGCGATTGCGGTTCTCGGTCTCTTCGTGCTGACCGATCAGCTCATTGGTGGGTTCGTCGAGCCGGTCGTCGTCGGGAATCGCGTCGGCGTCTCGCCGATCGCGTATCTCGTCGCCGCGATCTTCTGGGGCTGGTTGTGGGGTCCGGTCGGCCTGCTGCTCGCGGTGCCGATCACCGTGTGCCTCACGGTCGGCGGCGAGTTCATCCCGGCGCTGCGGATCTTCACGATCATGTTCGGCACGGAGGACCCGCTCGAGGGGTACCTCAGCTTCTACAACCGGCTGCTGCTGCGCGACCGCACCGGCGCGATCGCGATCGCCGACCGGCACGCCGAGGAGTCGTCGATGGAGGAGATGTTCACGGACCTCTTCATCCCGACGCTCACGTTCGCGCAGGAAGAGCTGGAGCGGAAGCGGATCTCGACGGCGAACGATCACTTCATCAAGGACGTCATCCGCGAGCTGATCATCCGCTACGGCGACCGCAACGCCGGCACGCCCGATCCGCTCCGCCACATCGTCGCCGTCTCGGTCGCCGGCGAGCGCCTCTCGCTCGGGACGCTGATGCTGACGCAGATCCTGCGGACGGAGAGCTACTCGTCCGACTACTTCACCGATCTGCCGAACGAGGAGCTGATCTCGTTCATCACCGAGGTGAAGCCGGAGGCGGTCTTCGTCTCGTGCGCGAACTTTGACCACCTCGACGCCGGCTACGAGCTGCTCCAGGCGCTCGCCGCCCACTTCCCCGACCTCCTCATCGTCGCGGGCGGCTCCGCCTTCGCCAAGGACCGCGAACGCACCGTCGCCGCCGGTGCCACCTTCGTCCCGACCACGCTGGCCGAGGCAAAGGAAGACTTTCTGTCGCGGCACAAAGGCGCCCGGAAGAAGAGCGGCCGCTCGCTCACGTTCAGCGGGACGAGGTTCAGGGTGCCGCCGCCGGCTTAGTCCGAGGACTTCACACCCTCTTCACATCTCCCCGTACCATTCACCCATGAGGCGCGTCCTGATCGTCGACGACGATCCGAAGGTGTGCGAGACGCTGGATCGGTATCTCGCGCATGCGGGGTATGTGACGGCGACGGCGCTGGATGGGGCGAAGGCGTTGGAGGTGGCGCGGAGCTTTGCGCCCGATCTGGTGGTGCTCGATCTGATGTTGCCTCGCGTCGATGGCCTCGGCGTCTGCCGGATGCTGCGCGCCACCTCGCTGCCGTTGTCTACGGTTCCGATCATCATGCTGACGGCGAAGTCGACGGAGCGGGACAAGCTCACGGGGCTGGAGCTGGGGGCGGATGACTACCTGACGAAGCCGTTCAGCCCGCGGGAGCTGGTGGCGCGGGTGGAGGCGGTGCTGCGGCGCTCGGGGAAGCAGGAGCAGTCGCCGTGCATCGTCGCCGGCGCGCTGACGATCGATCCTGCACGCTGTGAGGTCAGGGTCGGTGAGGCGCTGGTGACGGTCACCGCGACGGAGCTGCGGCTGCTGACGGCGCTCGCGCGCAATCCCGGCCGCGTCTATCGTCGCGACGAGCTGGCGCGTCTCGCCCTCGGCGACGACTTCGACGGCCTCGATCGGACGATCGACGCGCACATCAAGAACCTGCGGCGCAAAGTCGGCGCGGAGCGGATCGCGACGGTCTTCGGAATCGGCTACAAGCTGGTGGCGTGATGCGGGCGCGCCTCATCGGGATGGTGGTCGCGTTGCTCGCGGTGACGCTCGGCGCGGTCGCGATCATCTCGATGCGCGTTGCGCACGTGGAGCTGCACAAGCTCGAAGTGCATCGGATCCCGGCGACCGCCGGCGTACCGCCGAGGATCATCGTTCTTCGGAACGACCATGACGACGCGCGGACGACGAGCTCGCTCGATCGTTCGTTCTTCTTCATCTTCGCCGGCGCGACGATTTTCGGCGTGCTGATGGCGCTCCTCGTCGCGCGCTGGATCAGCGTGCCGGTGGAGCGGCTGACCGCGGCGGCGCGGCGGATGGAGGGGGGCGACCTGACGGTGCGCGTCGAGCCGTCGGGCGGCGCGGAGCTCGAGGGTCTCGCGGACAGCTTCAACGCGATGGCGGCGGCGATCGATCGGAACGAGGAGGTGCGGCGGCGGATGGTGACCGACGTCGCGCACGAGCTGCGCGCGCCGTTGACGAACCTTCGCTGCGAGCTGGAGTCGATTCAGGACGGGTTGACCGCGGCGTCCGCGGAACGGATCGCGTCGCTGCATGATGAGGTGATGCACCTCTCCGCGCTCGTCGAGGATCTGCAGGACCTCTCGCTCGCGGACGCCGGCAAGCTGGAGATCGACGCGCAGCGTGTGAATGTGGCGGAGGTGGTGCGGCGGGCGGTGCGCGGTATGACAGTGACAACGCATGGCGACGATGACGTCTTCGTGCAAGCCGACCCAGGCCGGGTCGTCCAGATCCTGACGAACCTTCTGACGAATGCGGTCGTCGCTCAGTCCTCTGAGACCCGGATCGAGTGGGAAGTCGCCGGCCCCGAGGTCGTCATCCGTGTCATCGACAGCGGCATCGGCATCGCTCCCGACCACCTTCCGCAGATCTTCGACCGCTTCTATCGCGTCGACCCCTCCCGCGCCCGCGCCACCGGCGGCGCGGGCCTCGGCCTCTCGATCGTGAAGCAGCTCGTCCTCGCGCACGGCGGCCGCGTGTGGGCCGAGAGCACGCCGGGCGTGGGAACAACGGTCGTGTTCACGCTGCCTTCACCGCCTGTGTAGGGGCCGGCTCTTAGCCGGCCCGGGCGGCGCGCTAGAGCGAAACCTACGCGAGGCGCCCGGTGCGGCTGAGAGCCGCACCCTACATGCGAGCCGCGACACAAGATGGCGAGGATGTTCATAAGTCCTTCACGCGCCGGCCGTACCTTGCCCTCATGAAGAAACTCGCATTTGCACTGCTTCTCATCGCGCTCCACGTTTCGGCGCAGGACATTCCGAAGGCCGTCGTCGCGGCGGTCGACAAGGCGGCGGCGGAGGATCGGTTCTCCGGCGTGGTGATGCTCGCGAAGGATGGCCAGCCGGTGATGACGAAGGCGTGGGGCTACGCCGATCCGGCGAAGACAATTCCGAACAAGACCGACACGAAGTTCAACCTCGGGTCGATCAACAAGTTCTTCACGAAGGTCGCGATCGGGCAGCTCGCGGCGGCGGGGAAGCTCTCGCTGAGCGACACGATCCGGAAGCACCTTCCCGACTATCCGTCGTCAGCCGCCGACAAGATCACGATCGAGCAACTCGTCGGGCATCGCTCCGGCCTCGGCGACATCTTCGGCCCGAAGTTCATGGGCTCGCACGCGAAGCTCCGCACGCTCGCCGATTACGAACAGCTCTTCGCAACCGAGCCGCTGCTCTTCGAGCCGGGGACGCAGCAGAAGTACTCGAACGCCGGCTACGTCGTCCTGGGGCTGATCATCGAGAAGGTGTCGGGCCAGAGCTACTACGACTACGTGCGCGACCACATCACGAAGCCGCTCGGGATGAACGACACCGCCTCGTACGCCGTCGACGAGAACGTGCCGAATCGCGCGATCGGCCTCACGAAGCGCGGCCCCGAGGGTCCGCTGCCGGAGCGGCGCGCGAACACGAACACCCTTCCGGCGCGCGGCAGCTCGGCGGGCGGCGGGTACTCCACGGCCGCCGATCTTCTTCGCTTCGCGAATGCCCTCCTCAGCGACAAACTCCTCCCGGAGCGCTGGACGAACTGGGTCTTCGGCGACTTCGACGCGAAAGGGCGCAACCTCGGCATCGCCGGCGGCTCGCCCGGCGTCAACGCGCTCGTCGAGATCGAGCCGCCGTACACGTTGATCGTTCTGTCCAACTACGACCCTCCCTCGGCCGAGCAGATCGGACAGGCGGTGCGTCCGCTCCTCGGCGTCGCTCCGGCGCGTCAAGTGCACGTCGGTGCGGCGCCGGAGCCGCCGGGCGAGGTGCTGATCGGTGGCCCCGCCCAAGTGCCGTTCCCTGTCTTCGAGGCGAAGGTCAACGGCAAAGGGCCGTTCCGGTTCGCGCTCGATCGGGAGTTCCGAGGCGTGCTGACGATCAGCGGCGATCTCGCGAAGCAGCTGGGAACGCACATCGAGTCGTTCGACGTCGGATCGGTGCACCTCGGAGACTTCGTCGCTGTCGTCGGTCAGACCACGGCGGGCGTCGACGGTGTGGCGGGGATGAAGTTGTTCGACTCGCTGCAGGTCACCATCGACGAGGCGAACAAGCGGATGACGATCGGCGGGAAGTAGCCACTACCCCGGAGGCCAGCCGAAGTTGCGGCCGCCCAGGAGGTGGAAGTGGATGTGGAAGACTGTCTGGCCGGCGGCGGCGCCGGTGTTGGCGACGAGGCGGTAGCCGTCGGAGGTCAGTTGCAGGTCGCGCGCGAGTTGTGCGGCGCGCGCGACCACGGTGCCGACGATCGCGGAGTCGCCCGCGTCGATGTCATCGAGACTCGGGATGTGTTTGCGCGGAATGACGAGGATGTGCGTCGGCGCCTGCGGGTTGATGTCGTGGAAGGCGTACACCTCGTCGTCTTCGTAGACCTTGCGCGCGGGAATCTCGCCGGCGGTGATGCGGCAGAAGAGGCACCGGTCGTTACTCGCCATCTCTCGATAATACGACGACGCGCGGAATGCCGGCGAGGTCGTTCAGGAAGTCGTCGACGGTGAAACCGTGGGCGGCCGCAACGTCGCGCACGTTCTGCTCCTGGCCGAAGCCGACTTCCATAAGGATGAGGGGATCGCCGGCGAGGGCGCCGGCGCCACACAGAAGCAAAATGCGTTCGATGGCTTCGGTTCCGCGCGGGCCGGGGGTCAGCGCGATGTGGGGCTCGTATTCGCGCACTTCGCTGGCGAGCGTTTCCACATCTGCCTCGGCGATGTAGGGCGGGTTGCTGACGATCACGTCGGCTTTTCGGATGCTCTCGAGCAGGTCGCTTGCGGCGAGGTGCGCTGGTGCCTGCAGGCGATCGCGATTGCGATTCGCGACGGCCAGCGCGGCGATCGATTTGTCGACGCCCGTGACGCGGAGATCGGAGCGTTCGAGCGCGAGAGTCAGGGCGATGCAGCCGCTGCCGGTGCCGACGTCGATGACGCGGGCGCCGCGCGGCGCGCGATCGAGCGTCGCCTCGACGAGCAGCTCCGTCTCGGGGCGCGGGATCAGCACGCGATCGTCGACGAAGAAATCGCGGCCGTAGAACTCCGACCTCCCGCGGATGTACTGAATCGGCTCGCCGGCGTAGCGGCGGGCGAGCATCGCGTCGAGCGCCTCCGCATCCGCCGGCTCGTCGCCGTGCGAGATCAGCCACGGCAGCGATCGGCCGAGCAGATCGCCGAGGAGGAGGTCGACGTCGCGAGGGTTGAGGCCGCGGCGCAATGCCTCCTCGCGGCGCTCACTGCGCAGGCGGGCGATCTTCGTCGTCGTAGGTCAGCTCCAGGAAGAAGTCTTCGAGCGCGCGGTCTTTGCGGAGCTCGTGCGTCCGGCCGGTGGCGACGATCTTGCCGCGGTGCAGGATCGCGATGCGGTCGCACACGGCCTCGGCCACCGAGAGCGTGTGCGTCGTCAGGAAGACCGTCTTCTGTTCGGATGCGAGGCGGCGGAAGAGCACCTTCACCTGCCGCTGCGCGAGCGCGTCGAGGCCGACCATCGGCTCGTCGATGATCAGCAGCGACGGATCGTGCACCAGCGCCGAGACGATCACGAGCTTCTGCTTCATCCCGTGCGAGAGGTTCTCGATGCGCGCGTCGACCCAGTCGCGGAGGCCGAAGTAGTCGAGGAGCTCGAGCGCGCGCGGCTCGCATTCGCGCCAGTCACGGCGGTAGAGGTTGGAAACGAACTGCAGCAGCTCGCGGCCGGTCAGCTTCTCGTACAGGTACGGCCGGTCGGGGATGTAACCGACGTTCGCCTTCGCGCGGACCGGGTCGGCGATGACGTCGATGCCATCGACCGTGATGTCGCCGGTGGTCGGGAGCGACAGCCCCGCCAGGATCCGGATCGTGGTGGTTTTTCCCGCCCCGTTCGGCCCGAGAAAGCCGAAAATCTCGCCGCGGCCGACCGACAGATGGAGGTCATCGACCGCCGTGAAGTCGCCGTAGCGTTTCGTCAGGTTGCGGATCTCGATCACGTTGCCAAGAAGGTATCATCCGGATGGGGTTAAACCTTCTCATCACAGGACCGTAATAACGTGGCAGAACGTGAGCAACTCGACGACCGGACGCTCGTCGCCCGGATCCTCGGGGGCGACCGTGACCGGTTCACAGACCTGGTTGGACGATATGAGAAACGCGTCGTCAACTACGTCTACCGCATCACGCATCGCTACGAAGACGCCCACGATCTGACCCAGGAGATTTTCGTCAAAGTGTTCCTCGCTCTCGACCGATACGATCCGAAGTACCAGTTTTCGACCTGGCTCTTCCGGATCGCGCAGAACAGCGCCATCGACGCCCTGCGCAAGAAAGGGGTGAGCGAGGTCCCGCTGGCGCGTCCGAACGACGAGGAGGAGGGGAAGGAGCGCGAATTCGCGGACGACGGCATCTCGCCGTACCGCGCGCTGAAGAACAAGCAGCTCAGCGCGGCCATCGACGGCGCGGTCGACCAGCTTCCTCCCGACTACCGCGAGCTGATCCAGCTCCGTCACTTCGCCGAAATGTCGTACGAAGAGATCGCGACGATGAAGAAGTTGCCTCTTGGGACGGTCAAGAACAAACTCTTCCGTGCGCGGAATTTGCTAAAGGATGCGCTCGAGCACTACGTCGAACCACTATGAAGACCCCTGACTGCGAGCGGTACATCGAAGACCCCGAGGCGAATGCGTCGCATCTGGAGACGTGCGAGGAGTGCCGTGCGCTGTTCGGCGCGGACGCGAGCGTCCCGGGGCCAAAGATTGACGTGAACGCGCTGCCGCTGGCTTCGTGGGAGGGGGCGCAGCACCGTCCGTGGCCTCTCGTGACCGGTGCGGCGCTCGCGATCTTCGCGATTGCGGCGGCGCTGTTTGCCGCGTCGGGAGCCTCGCCGGCGGACACGCTGGCGGCGAATGTCCCGACGCTGGACCGTCTGCACGCGCTCGTTCTGCTCATGCGCCAGGCGCCGATCATGATCGTCGGCGTGCTCTTCGTCGTCGTGAATACGCTGCTGATCGCGCTGCTCCGCCGCGCGCCGAAAGGGCTGTCCAGAGGGCTCGATGTCTAGAGTGACGCGATTCATCGTTCCGGCGACGACGCTGACCGCCTTGCTGGCGCTCGTCCTGACGCTCGCGCCGAGCTTCGTCGGCGCGGCTGACGCGAATACCCCGGCGGCGCCGGCTCGCGCCGAGCAGCCGCTGCTCTCGCAGATCTCGCAGTTCACCACGATCCAGGGAGCCGCGGCGGCGATGACCAAGACCGCGGTCATCGTCTCGCTCCTCTTCGTCTGGATCATCGCAGCGGTCGTCGTGACGCTCTTCGCCGGACGGGAGGTTCGCTACTCCTCGGTCGAGGTGCGCGCCAGCGCGTTGTACTGCTTCGCCCTCGGCCTCGTGGCGTTCACGAGCTTCGTCATCACGGCGATCGTCTTCAGCTATCTCGTGCCGTACATCGTCGGCGTGCCGCTGCTGGCGGCGCTCGGCGTCTTCGCGATCCTGACGAAGGTGTACGGGATGATCTCGATCTTCCACGCCGTCGGCTCGCTGGTCGCCGGCTCGCGGACGCGGGCGCAGCTCGACCAGCGGCGCTGGTTCCGCGGCGACCTCGCGATGGTCATCGCCGGCCTCGTGGTCCTCGGCGCGATCCGCCTCATTCCGGTCGCCGGAACGATCATCTGGAGCCTCGCGTCGGTGTTCGGGATCGGGACGGCGCTGGCGACGCGGTTCGGCCGCCGCGACCCGGCGTTCCTCGCCTGGCGCCCCGCTCACGCGTGACCGCCACCTGCCCGAACTGTGGCAGCGACCGGACGCGCCGCGGCGGAAACGCGATCTGGGGCGTCTACGTCCTCCTGATCGCGCTCGCGATTCCGGCCGTCGTCGTCTTCCACCTCCACGCCGGAATCGTCGGCGGGATCATGCTGGCGGTCGTCGTGCTCGCGCATCTGGTGTTCGATACGCGGGTGTGCCTCGACTGCGGGGATCAGTGGAAGCCGTAGGGCGGGATGACAACCGCGGCCGTTCGTGTTAGACCGCCCGCTACCGAATGCCCGACCCACAGTACATCCGTAACTTCTCGATCATCGCCCACATCGACCACGGCAAGACGACGCTGTCGGACCGTCTGCTGCAGAAGACCGGTGCGGTCGAAGTGCGGGAGATGCACGAGCAGATGCTCGACGACATGGATCTCGAGCGCGAGCGCGGGATCACGATCAAGGCGCGCGCGGTCTCGCTCCGCTACATGCACACCGACGGGATTGAGTACATCTTCAACCTGATCGACACGCCGGGGCACGTCGACTTCTCGTACGAGGTCTCGCGCTCACTGGCGGCGTGCGAGGGGGCGGTCCTCGTCGTCGACGCCACGCAGGGCGTCGAGGCGCAGACGCTCGCGAACTCCTATCTCGCCATCAACAACAACCTCGACATCCTTCCCGTGATCAACAAAGTCGACCTGCCGTCGGCGGAGCCGGAGAAGGTACGCGAGCAGATCGAGAACGTCATCGGGCTCGACGCCCACGACGCGGTGCTCGCCTCGGCGAAGGCCGGCATCGGCGTCGACGAGGTGCTCGCGAAGATCGTCACCCACATTTCCGCACCGAAGGGGAACGCCGCCGGTCCGCTGCGCGCGCTGCTGTTCGACTCCTGGTACGACTCGTATCGCGGCGTCATGTGTCTCGTCCGCATCGTCGACGGCACCATGCGCCGCGGTCAGAAGATCAAATTCATGGCGACCGGCAACACGTTCGAAGTCACCGAGATGGGGATCTTCACGCCGAAGCCGAAAGCGATCGATCAGCTGTCGGTCGGCGAGGTCGGATTCTTCGCCGGCAACATCAAGGACATCGTGCAGGCGAAGATCGGCGACACGATCACCGGCGAGCGCGAGAACCCCGAGATGCTCCCCGGCTTCCAGGAAGTGAAGCCGATGGTCTTCGCCGGCATTTTCCCGATCAACACCGACGACTACGAGAACCTCCGCGACGCCGTCGGAAAGCTGAAACTCAACGACGCGTCGTTCAGCTACGAGCCGGAATCGTCGGTGGCCCTCGGCTTCGGGTTTCGCTGCGGCTTCCTCGGCCTGCTGCACATGGAGATCATCCAGGAGCGGCTGGAGCGCGAGTTCAACCTAGAGCTGCTCACATCAGCGCCGGGCGTGCGCTATCGCGTCAACCTCACCGACGGCGAATCGATCTGGATCGACAACCCGCAGAAGATGCCCGACCCCGCGACCATCGCGAGCGTCGAAGAGCCGTTCTTCGAAGTGACCATCCTCTCGACCGACGAATTTGTTGGCCCGATTCTGGCTCTGGCGATTGACCGGCGTGGCCAGCAGAAGAAGCTGGAATACGTCAGCAGCAACAGAGTCATGATCGTTTACGAAATGCCGTTGAATGAGGTGATCCTCGATTTCTTCGACAAGCTCAAGTCGATCTCGCGCGGATATGCCTCACTCGATTACCAGTTCATCGGATATCGCGAAAGCGATCTCGTAAAGATGGACGTCCTCGTAAACGGAGAACCGCTCGACGCCCTCAGTCTGATCGTGCACAAGGACAAGGCGTTCGCGCGGGGCAAGATGCTGGTCGAGAAGATGAAGGAGTTCATCCCTCGGCAGATGTACGAAGTCGCGTTGCAGGCGGCGATCGGTAATCGAGTGATCGCCCGCGAAACCGTGAAAGCGCTCCGCAAGGACGTCCTCGCTAAATGCTACGGCGGCGACATCTCGCGCAAACGCAAGCTCCTCGAGAAGCAGAAAGAGGGGAAGAAGCGGATGAAGCGGGTAGGCAAAGTGGAGATTCCGCAGGAGGCGTTTCTGGCTGTGTTGAAGATTGACTGATCACTTCCGGCTTTCGTCGGAGGTGTCTCATGAAATCTTCATTGTTCGTCGTCGCAGTGATGTTGACCGGCGCGGCCGCCCTGGCGGGTCCGCGGATCGATATGAAAGATCCTCGCCGCGCGCTCGCACGCGAGGACAACATCCGGATCGACGCCCAACTCCTGCAGGACACGCTTCAGCCGAACGGTCCGATCTCGGTCACGTATCAGGTCGAGAACCTCTCGAACTCCGCGATCGCCATCGCCGACCGTGTCTCGGACGTCGACTTCAATCCTGACGACTCCACGCTCACGCTCACCATCGGCGCCGAGGCGCTGACGGCGAAGACCTTGCCCCACCTGGTCGTCATTGCTCCGGGAGAGCAGAAGACGTTTCGCGCGGGTGGAACGGTGCAAGGCGTCCTGAACTCGCACGGCCCGTTTGCGGTCGTGCCGCGCACCGTGCTGATCCGGGTGAACGTGCTACGCGACGTCGCGCCGTTCCGCCCGGCGATTCAGGCGCAGCAGCAGCCGAACGCGGTGGTCTCCGTGACGAACGACATGTTCGACCGCTGGATCGACTCGAACGATTCGATCGAGTTGAACGCCCTGCCGGTCCGCTGGTCGGCCGAACCGTCGGGCGAAGGTGTTACAACAGCGGATCAACCGGGCAACTGGTAAGAGCTATCATCGGGGCGAGGAAGTACTGTGAGACGACTCGCCCCGGTTGTTCTCTCGCTGCTGTTCTTCGCCGCGTGCGCTTCGACTCCCAAGGTCGACATGAAGGAGCCGCGGCGGCTCGTCGCCACCGATAACGACGTCCGTTTCGACGTCCAGGTGCGCGGCGACACGCTCGGGCCGTCGAACGACATCCCGCTCGATTACGAGGTCACCAACAACCGGGAGGCCTCGATCGCGATCGCCGAGCTCGTGCCCGAGTCGACCTACGACCCCGATACGCAGACGGTGACGATCACCCTCGGCTCGGAAGTTCCGGGGCAGCAGCTTCTGCCGCGGCTCATCCTCGTCAAGCCGGGCGAGCACAAGGCCTTCAGCCTGGCGGCGCGGGTAAACCTCCCGGTCACGGAGCTCGTGGAACAGAATCCGTTCCACCGCTATCCGAACGGGCTTCGCATCCGCCTGAACTTCCTGGGGGATGCGACGCCGTTCATGAAGCTCGTCGGCATCAGCGAACGGGCGGTGCACGATCCGACGCTCGCAAACGAGCTCTTCCCAAAGTGGGTCGAACAGAATGAGAGCGTCATCACGAGCGTGCTGCCGATGCATTGGATCGGAACGCCGGCTTCGACCAGCGGCGACGTTCCGATCAGCGGTGCACCCGTGAGACGAAGAAAACCGTAGCTAGAAGCTGCCGACCGCTTCCTGCTCGTTCTCGTACACCTCGAAGACGGTGATGAGCTGGGTCACGTGCAGGAGCTCGTTGAGCTTGGCCGGGAGGTGGAGGAGTTTGAGCTTGCCGCCGCGATTGGTCACGGTGGTGTAGGAGCCGACCAGCTCACCAATACCGGACGAATCGATCGTCGTGACGCCGCTCATGTCGAGCAGGATCTTGCTCTTTCCTTCGTTGACGGCGTTGCCGATCACCTCGCGGAGCTGCTGATCGCCCGCGCCGATGGTGATCTTTCCATCGAGTTTGATGATGTCGACTCCGTTCACGTTGCGAGAAGTGGCTTTCATTTCGTTTCTCTCCTTACGCTTTCGTGCTTGCGATGCCGCTCCCCTTCGCAAGGTTCTTCGTCATGACGAGCGAGGTACCGCCACCCGGATGGAACGAGTAGTGGACCGCGTCCATAAACGTTTTCATGTAGAAGATGCCGCGGCCGCTCGTTTTCATCAGATTTTGTTTGTCGAGCGGGTCGCTCACCTTCGTGGGGTCGAACCCTGCTCCTTCGTCCGAGATGGTGATCTCGAGCTCGGAGCCGCGAAGATCGAACGTAGCGTTCACTTTTTTCGAGATATCGAGTTTGTTGCCGTGTTTGATGGCGTTTGCGACCGCTTCGCGAACCGCCATGCCGATCCAGTGCGAGCCGTCTTCATCCAGCCCTGCGTTTTCGCAGAGATGTTCCGCGATCACCTGAACGAGCTCGATGTTCTCAAATCGGCTGCTGATGGTGATTTCGATCCGCTCGCCGTCGCCTTGCATGGACTGAATCGTCCGCGCATTCTAGGCGAGTCCAGTGCTCAGTGCCTAGTGCTTAGTGCCTGGTGCTGAGTGCTGGTCCCGGAATGCGTTTCCTGCCCCTCCCGTTGGTTCCGGCATGTCCAAGCGCCTCCTCGGCGTCCTCGCGCTGGTCCTGCTCGCTTCCAGCGCCGTCGCTTCACCTCTCGATCAGAGCATCAAAGACGTCGAAAAGATCCGCGGGTTGAAGTTCCTCGCCCCCGTGAAAACGGTCTCCATCGAGCGCGACAAGCTGCCGGCCTACCTCCGCGCGCAGTTCGAGAAGTCGCTCCCGTACTCGTTCGATGACTACATGCTGCTCCTCGAGGCGCTCCGCCTCGTCGAGCCGGACGCGAAGAATCCGGAGCAGAGCCTGATCGACCTCATGCAGCAGCAGGTCCTGGCGTTCTACGACCCGCTGACGCACGTCTACTACGCCATCGACAAGCTGCCGAGCGGTCTCCCGGCCGTTCCTTCGGGCATGGCGCTCGAAGACTCGGTCGCCGTGCACGAGCTGACGCACGCGCTGCAGGACCAGCACTTCGCGATCGGCAAGGAGGACGTGGCGACGCGCCACGACACCGACGCGAATCTCGCCCTTCACTCGCTCATCGAGGGCGAAGCATCCCTGGTGATGATGGTGAAGATGCTCGAGCCGATGGGCGCCACGGTCGACACGATCACGGAGAACGACTCGATGGTCGACGCGCTCTCGAAGGCGTCGCTCGCCATGAGCACGAACGAAACGGCGCCGAAGTATTTCGTCGAGTCGCTCGTCGTGCCGTACACCGAGGGTCTCAAGTTCGTGATCGCGGCGTACCGGCGCGGTGGGTGGGCGGCGGTGTCGCGGGTCTACTCCAATCCGCCGCGCTCGATGCGCGAGATCATGCATCCGGACGAGTACTTCTCCGGCAAGCGGACGACGAATCCGTTCTCGCTCACTCCTCCCGTTCCGGTGTCGCACGTCCTCTCGGTCGAGCACCTCGGCGAATGGCACTGGCAGTTCCTGGTCGGCGCGGACGCATCGCAAGGCTGGAAAGGCGACCGCGTCACGGTCGCGCAGGACGCGTTCTGCAATCCGACGGTCCTCGTCGAGACGAAGTGGGAGTCGCCGGAGCGTGCGGCGGCGTTCCGCACCGCGTACATGGACTTTCTGAAGAAGGAGAAGGTCGACGCGGACGTGCGGACGCGCGGGAACGAAGTCGATGTGGCCTACGGCGCCGACGCGGCGCTCGTGGAGCGGTTCATCACGCGATGATCGACGTCGATTACGCAAACCTCTGGAGCGATCTCGAGAGCGGCGTCTTTCGCGACCGCCTCGAAACGGAGCTGATGCGCGGCTTCCGCCAGATCCACGCGGCCGGCGAGCGGCTGCCGACCGCCTCGCATTACGCCTCGCAGATCGCGGAGATCATCAACCGCAATGCGGCCGAGCCCCTCGCCGCCGAGGTCGCGTACGAGCTGTACCAGGAAGTGCTCGAGGCCTGCGAGAGGGCGAGGGCGGCGGTGCTCGGGGAACCGCCGAGCTAGCCTGCAGTTTATGCCGCGCGTAGACGCGGCATCTTCGGAGCCGCCGCATGAAGCGTGCTTCGTGCGCATGCCGCGCAACTTGCTCCGTTGATCCCGCCGTCTACGCGGCGGGATAAACTGCGAAACCGTGCGGCACAAACTCCGCTCGTCTTACCCGGCGCTTTCCTCATTCGCCACGACCGGCGGTTGAGCCTGCAAGCTGGGTCAGGATGACCTGCGTTCCGTTCTCGCCCAACTCCCTTCCGCGGAAGGGCTGGGGGATCTTGTTGTCGGGACGAGCACGAACGACGACGCGGCCGTTCTGCGCATTCAGGGCGACATGGCGATCGCGCAGACGGTCGACTTCTTTACTCCCATAGTTGACGACCCGTTCACGTTCGGCGCGATCGCAGCCGCGAACTCTGTCTCCGACATCTACGCGATGGGCGCGACGCCGATCCTCGGCCTCGCGATCGCGGCGTTCCCGACCGACAAGCTGCCGCTCGAGACGCTGCACGACATCCTGAACGGCGGCGCGTCGAAGGCGGCCGAGGCGGGGTTTCCGATCGGCGGCGGACACACGATCATCGACGACGTTCCGAAGTACGGCCTCGCGGTCACCGGAATCGTCAGCGTCGAGAAGCTGGTGCGGAACTCGACCGCGCGGCCGGGCGACATCCTCTTCCTGACGAAGCCGATCGGCAACGGCATCATCATCTCGGCGCACCGCGCCCAGACGACGCGGCGCTTCTTCCGGCGCGAAGGGCCGAACGTCGGCGAGGCGATCGACTGGATGCTGCGCCTCAATCGCGACGCGGCGCGCGTCATGACCGAGGTTGGGGTCACCGCGGCGACCGATGTGACCGGATATGGCCTCGTCGGCCACTTGCTGGAGATGTGCGTCGAGGCGGGAGCGGAGCTGCGGGTTTCGCAGGTGCCGGTGCTGGCGAATGCGCGGGAACTTCTCGCTCGCGGCTACCTCCCGGCAGGGTCGAAACGAAATGTCGAGACGTTCCGGAAGCGCGTCCGCTCGTCAGTGAGTGAGAAAGAGCTTACGTTGATGTGTGACGCCCAAACGAGCGGCGGACTGCTGATCGCGGTAGCACCTGACAAGGCGGAGCAGCTCGCTTCCCGATTCGATGAAAGCGGCCTGTTCTATGCAAAGGTCGGAGCGATGACTGGCGAGAAGGGCGTCGTCGCTCTCGTCCGTTGACATGAGGAGGAACTGATGGGCCAGGAGAGAGAGAACGTGAACACCATTCGTGCGGACGACGGCACGACATGGGTCGAGATCGCCAGCTGCGGAACGGCCGACGAGGCGAACCTGCTCCGCGGCTTCCTCGAAGCCGAGGACATCCCGGCGCAGATCGAGAACGTGAGTTTCTCGATGGAGCCGATCAACTTCGGGACGATGGGCGACATCCGCATCTACGTCCCCGAGGCGCACGAGGCGCACGCGCAGGAGTTGCTGAAGCAGCGTCAGGCGGAGTGGGAGAACCTCGATGACGACGGCGAAACCGTCGTGACCGACGAGGGGACGGCGAACATCGACGACGACGCGGAGAGCGAAACCGAAGCGTCATGACGGACGTTCCTCCCCCGCAGCCTCCGGAAGAGCGCGAGCCCGAGACGGCGCCGTTGCCGTCGTGGGTTCCGACGCTCATCGGCGCAGTGCTCGTGATTCTCGCGGGCCTCGCGGTCTACACGGGACTGCAGTACCGCAACAGCACGATCGTCGGCGTGGTGAAGCCGCGACGTGTGCCGGCCGCGAACAGTCCGGCGCCGCCGGGTGAGCCGCAGCCTGGCGCCTCGCTCGTCTTTCCGGGAGAGTCAGGGGACAACGCGCCAGTCGCGCACCCGCCGGTGAGCGGGAAGTCGCGCGCGACGATCGTCGGAACAGGACACGACGTCGAGGGCACGGTGCGGATCTGGGCACGGCGCGGAATGACGACCGCCGTCACGCCGCCCGACGCGCTCGTGTATGTGAACGACGTCGCCGTCGGGCAGGCGAACCAGCTCAGCAGCCAGCCGTACGAGTTTCCGCAGGCCGGCAGCTACAACGTCCGCATCACCGCGCCCGGCTACCGCGATCGCACATACATCGTGACCGCCGCCGACAGCGCGAAGGACGAGATCGCGACGATTCAGGCGAAGCTGGACAAGCAGTGAGCTAGTGCGCCGCTGCCTGTTCCTCGTGCTTCTTCTTGGCCTCGGCGATGATCTTCTCCTGCAGGTTCTTCGGCACTTCCTCGTAGTGTGAGTACTCCATGTGGAAGCTGCCGCGGCCCTGCGTGATGGAGCGGAGCGTCGAGCCGTAGGTCAGCATCTCCGCGAGCGGGACGCGCGCCTTGACGGTCTGCGTGTCCTCTTCCGCGTCGACGCCTTCGACGCGTCCGCGCCGTGAGTTGAGATCGCCCATGATGTCGCCGACGTACTCGGACGGCGCGCTGATGTCGACGTGCATGATCGGCTCGAGCAGCGTCGGTCTCGCCTTCTCCATCGCGTCCTGGAACGCGAGCGAGCCGGCGATCTTGAACGCCATTTCCGACGAGTCGACGTCGTGATACTGCCCGTCCGTGAGGCGTACGCGGAAGTCGACCACCGGATAGCCGGCGAGGTAACCCTTCGTGCGCGCGTCCTGGATGCCCTTCTCGACCGCCGGGATGTACTGGCGCGGGATCGCGCCGCCGAAGATGTCGTCGACGAACTCGAAGTCGGCGCCGCGCGGCAGCGGCTCCATCGTGATCTTGCAGTCGGCGAACTGACCGTGACCGCCCGACTGCTTCTTGTGGCGTCCGTGCGCATCGGCCGACTTCGTGATCGTTTCGCGATACGGCACCTTCGGCGGATGGAGGATGACGTCGACGCCGTATTTCTTCTTCAGCTTCTGGACGATGATCTCGACGTGAAGCTGTCCCTGACCGCTGATGAGGAACTCCTTCGTCTGCTCGTCGCGCTGGAAGCGGATCGTCGGGTCTTCTTCGATGATGCGGTGGATCGCGGACGAGAGCTTGTCCTCGTCGCCGCGTGACTTCGCCTCGACCGCGAACGCGATCGCGGCTTCGGGGTACTGGATGTGCGGGATGACGAACCAGTGGTCTTTCGACGCCAGCGAGTCGCCCGTCTGCACGTCCTTGAGCTTCGCTACCGCACCGATGTCGCCGGCTTTGAGTTCGGCGACCGGGACCTGCTGCTTGCCCTGGAGGAGCTGCAGCTTGCCGATGCGCTCTTCGTGATCCTTCGACGTGTTCCAGTACGACGTGTCGCTCTTGATCGTTCCGCTGAAGACGCGGAACAGCGACACGCGGCCGGAGAACGGATCGGAGAAGGTCTTGAAGACGAGCGCGGTGGGGAAACCTTCGACGCGGCGTTCGAACGTCGCCGGCTGGCCGTTCTTGTCGGTGCCGTCGATCGACTTCGCCTCGTCGGCGGCGGGGAAGAGCGATACGAACGCGTCGAGGATCGACTGGCCGCCGATGTTGTGCGACGCGCTGGCGAGCAGCACCGGGAAGATCTGGTGATGCGCCACTTCGCGCCGGAGGCCATCGAGCAGCTCTTCCTGCGAGAGGCCGCCCTGTTCGAAGAAGCGCTCCATGAGCGTGTCGTCGCCTTCGGCGACTTTCTCGATCAGCTTCTCGCGCCAGTCGTCCGCCTCGGCCTTCAGGTCGGCCGGGATATCGACCGCCTCGAACTTGCCCGACGCGTCGCTGGCGTACTTGAGCGCCTTCATCGAGACGAGGTCGATGATTCCGTTGAACGCGTGCTCCTCGCCGATCGGAAGCTGGAGCGGGATGACGTTCTTGCTGAACTTCTTCTGCAGCGCCTCGAGCGTTCGGGAAAACGACGCGCGCTCGCGATCGAGCTTGTTGATGACGATGAGCCGCGGCAGCGAGTACTCGTCCGCGAACTTCCACACCTTCTCGGTCGTGACCTCGACGCCGGTGACGCCGCTGACGACGATGGCGGCGGCGTCGGCGACGCGCAGCGCGGCGCGCGCTTCCATCAGGAAGATCCCGAACCCGGGCGTGTCGAGCAGGTTGATCTTCGTGTTCTTCCACTCCGCGAACGCGACGGCGGCGGAGATGGAGTGCTTGCGGTCGATTTCATCGGGATCGAAGTCGGTGGTGGTGGTCCCGTCGTCGATGCGTCCGAGGCGCGTGGTCGCGCCGGCGTTGAACAGGAGTTGCGAAACGAGCGTCGTTTTGCCGGTGTCGTTGTGGCCGGCAACCGCGACGTTCCGGATTTCAGATCCCGAATAGACTTTCATAGAGCGTGTCCTCGCGGTGGGAATTCATGAACAGGCCGGGAATCATAAATTAAACTCCGAACCGGGGAGATATCATTGTCGGCCTATGGAGCGTCCGCGTCCGGAGAGACGGGCCAGGTGAAGCTCGGGCGCTACGAAGTCGTTCGTGAGCTCGGCAAGGGGGCGATGGGAATCGTCTACCTCGCCAAAGATCCGCTGATCGGCCGCCTCGTCGCCCTCAAGACCATCCGGCCGGCCGCCCACGCCGACGACGACGAGACCAAAGAGTTCCAGCAGCGCTTCATCCGCGAGGCGCAGGCCGCCGGCATCCTCAACCATCCGGCGATCGTCACCGTCCACGACATCGGTCAGGACGACGGTACCGGCGTCTCGTTCATCGCGATGGAGTACGTCGAGGGGCAGAACCTCAAGGAGGTCCTGCAGCAGGGACGGCCCCTCACGTTCGAGCAGATCGGCGACGTCATCGCGCAGGTCGCGGAGGGGCTCGACTTCGCGCATGCGAAGGGGATCGTCCACCGCGACGTGAAGCCGGCGAACGTCATCCTTATCGAGGGGATGCGCGCCAAAATCACCGATTTCGGCATCGCCAAGATCGCGAGCGGCGTCTCCAATCTGACGACCACCGGCCAGTTCCTCGGCACCCCGAACTACATGGCGCCCGAGCAGATCAAAGGCGCTCCCGTCGACGGCCGCTCGGACATCTTCTCCCTCGGCATCTGCCTCTACGAATGCCTCACGCGCCGGAAGCCGTTCGGCGGCGACTCGCTGACCTCGATCTCGTACAAGATCGTCCACGAGCCTTTCCCGCCGCTGCAGGAGATCAACCCGCAGATCCCCACCGGCTACGAGGAGGTCGTCGCGAAGTGCCTCGCGAAAGATCCCGCGAAGCGCTATCAGCGCGCGCGCGACCTCGCGATCGCATTGCGCGCCGTGACCCGCGGCGAACGCCCGCCCGCCGAGCCGGTCCAGGCGGAAGAGACGATGATCACGCGGGGTCACGAGAAGATCCCGACTGTCGAGATCCCGTTTCCGGATGAAGGCGTGGAGGAGGAGACGCCGTCGGCGCCCGGTCCTCTCACCACGAATCCGACGCCGAACGCCGCTCCGGCTGCTGCCGTTGAAGCTCGGGCCGCGCGCGCCGCCGCCGCACGAAAGCCGTCAAAGCCGCTCCTGAGCCGCCAGATCCACCCCGCGGTTTTTCTCGGCATCGTCGCGATCTGCTTTCTCGCTCTCGGCGCGATCGCCCTCGCGTTGAAGGCGAAAGCGCCATCCGCCCGCGCCGTCGACACTCGCGCCGAGCAGCAGCACGCGCGCGAACGACTCCTGCGGCAGCAGGCGAACACGCTGCTGAGTCAGGGACGCGTGAACGACGCGTACGCGAAGTACGTCGAGCTGAACAAGATGGCGCCGAAGTCGCCGGCCGTCGTCGCGATGCTGCAGAAACTGAACTCCATTCGCGCGCAGCAGGAGATCGGGCGTCAGCAGCAGGCAAACGCGCAGGCGAAGTTCGAGCAAGGGCTCGCGCTGTACAACCAGAAGAAGTACGCCGACGCGATCCCGCTCCTCAGCGAGGCCTTCTCGCTGAATCCGCAATCGGATGACGCGGCGAAGTACCTGAAGCTCGCGCAGCAGGAGCAGGCCGCTGCGGAGGAAGCGAAGACGCAGTCGCGCCAGCGGAGGCAGACGACGCCGGCGCAGCAGGCGCGGACGACGACGACTGCTCCCCAGCCGCAGCCGCGCGTGAACGGAACCGCTGGCGACGGTGTGAACCACGCCGCGAGCACCGCGCCGGCGCAGCTCAACACCATGTTCAACAGTCCATTCACGGACGGGTACGTGATGGTGAAGGTCGGCCCCGACATCGTCGTCCGCGAGCAGCTGTTCAGCGAGAGCCGCTTCCTGCATCGCAAGTCGCCGCGGAACGTGAACGTCGTGAACAACCTCACGCCGAAGAACGCCGACATCGACGTATGGGTGGTCGTGCCGTCGCAGCAGATCCAGGAACACCGCACGATCCCTCGCGTCAACCTGCTGCCGGGAAGCTCGCACCGGCTGACGATCACTGCCGACGCCGCCTCGAAAAAATTCGACTATTCGATCAACTGACGCAACGTTCGACATCGCCACGCGGGACGAGCTCTGGATCGACGGAGCGCTCGCGGAACGCCGCCTTTCGTGCGGCAGCGCCCGTGATGACGTCACTGATCACGCCGATCAGATCGTAGCCTCGCAGACAATTGACGACGAGCTGATTCACGCCTGCGATGTCGAGCTCGATGCGCTGCGCGAAGAGGTCGATGACAACGCGCGTGTGCGGCTCGTCGCGACGGCGCGGCGGGTGCGCGGCGTCGTCATGACCGAGAAGACGATGACGATCACGATCGGCGGCGTCTCGATCGTCGGCCGCGATGCGTCGGTGCTCCGGCGTGCTCTCGAGATCCCGAAGACGGTCGATCGCACGGATCTGCCCATCGTCTGGCGCGATGGTTCGGCGGCGGTACTGCTCCATGAGGCCATCGGCCACGCGGCGGAGCACGACGCGGCTCCGGTGAAGTGGCCGTCGTGGCTGCGGGTGAACGACGTTCCGCAGTTCGCGTTCGATGACGTCGGCGCGCGCGCGAAAGCGGCGAACCTGATGACCCAGCCGCCGCAGTGCATGCGGCGCGAGTCGTTTCGCGACGTGCCGCTACGCCGCATGACGAACGTGCTCGTTCGCCAGACGCGCGCGCCGTTCGCGGTGCCGGCCAGGAGCATCGACGTTCACCTCGTCGCGGGCGGCGCGTACGACCCGCTCACCGACGTCGTCACCATTCATGTAGCGGCATCGAGCGCGGGAGCGTTCACGTTCCGGCGCACGCGTGCCGAGGTGTCGAAATCGCTCGCCGGCGCAAAGGGAGCGCCGGTCGTCTATCCCGGCGTCATCTGTTCGCGCGAGGGGCAGGAGCTCGCGGTCGGCTCGGCGGCGCCGGTCATGATCACCGAATGATCTACCGCAAATGGGGCTGCGTCGCGCGGTGGGAGCATGGGCGCGTTGTCGTCGTTCGCGAGGCGGGGGAGGCGATCGAGGAGCGCGGCGTCTTCGAGGTGCGGCCGATTGGCGGCGAGCTCGAAGCGCCGCTCGACGATGTCGCGACCGTCGCGGAGATGTTCGGGAAATTGAAAACTGAGCGTCTCGTGGTCAGCCACGGCGTCGCGGAGCATGAGTGCAACGGCGTTCGATGGCGGGAGGAGTCGCGGCGGCTGCACGTCGCGATCACGCACAAACACATGCGCGTGCTCATCGACCAGGCCCGCCTCGATCTCGACGAGGTTGTTCGAATCGCAGGACTGCTGCGGCGCGCCGGCGCCGAGCGAGACGCTCCGCCGCGCATCCGGCTCGCTCCGAATGTCACCGCGGCGCTTCTCCCGCACCTGGTCGGCGTCGCGCCGCCGAATGTACGCCTGATCCAGAGCGGCGGCGGACTCGACGGCAATGGTGAGGAGATCCGGGAAACTGCCGGACCGTCGTGGCCCAACGTCTTCCGTCCGAGTTACCGGCTCCGGCCCGTTCGGATGCCGCTCAATCTGCGGCTCGAGTGCGACCCCTATGTCGCCATAGGTGTGATCGATCGCGACGTCCCCGAGGCGGTGGCGCTTCTCGCGCCCGTTGCTGGTTTGATGCTCCGCGTACTCATCGTCGACCGCGATCGCGCCTACCCCTCGACGATTCGGGTCAATCGGATCGACGCCGTTGGCCAAGACCGGACCTGGTACCCCTACGGTGCCGGTGCGTTCGGGTCAGAGATCATGCTTTAATCGCCCTTCGGTGGCTGCGCAGAAACAAATCGAATTCCTGGCTCGTGCGCTCGTGAACCGTCTGGAAGACCGCGGAATCGTCGAATTCGGCGACGCCGAGGAGGGGATCCAGCTGGTGGCGATCGCGCTGGAGCGGGACTTTGCGACGATCGATGCGATCGAGCAGGAAGCGCGGCAGCGGCTCGCCGAGAAATCGTCGCGAGAGCCGAAAGCCGATGACCTGGAGGCCGAAATGCAGCGCATCGCAGCGGAGCGAGGCGTGACGCTGTGACGCGCGACGCGAAGCTCGAGCAGTTGGAGCAGCGCAAGCGTGAGAGCGAGTTGGGTGGCGGTCAGCAGCGAATCGACCGCCAGCACAATGAAGGAAAACTGACGGCGCGGGAGCGCATCGCGCTCTTGTTCGATCCGGGCTCGTTCCAGGAGCTCGATCAGCTCGTCGTCCACCGCTCGACCGATTTCGGGATGGAGAAGAACCGCGTTCCGGGCGACGGCGTCATCACCGGCTACGGAACGGTCCAGGGGCGCCTCGTCTACGCGTATGCGCAGGACTTCACCGTGTTCGGCGGATCGCTCTCCGAAACGCACGCCGCGAAGATCGTGAAGATCATGGATCTCGCGATGAAGAACGGCGCGCCGGTCATCGGGTTGAACGACTCGGGCGGCGCTCGCATTCAGGAGGGCGTCGTCTCTCTCGGCGGCTATGCGGACATCTTCCTCCGCAACACACTGGCGTCCGGAGTCATCCCGCAGATCTCCGCGATCATGGGACCGTGCGCCGGCGGCGCCGTCTACTCGCCCGCCATCACCGACTTCATCCTGATGGTGAAGCGGACGTCGTACATGTTCGTCACCGGCCCCGACGTCATCAAGACGGTGACGCACGAAGAGGTGACGAAGGAAAAGCTCGGCGGCGCCGACACGCACAACGCGATCTCCGGCGTGGCGCACTTCGCCGCCGATTCGGACGAGGACTGCCTCGCCACGATCCGCGAGCTGCTGTCGTACATCCCGTCGAACAATCTCGAAGACCCGCCGATCGTGCCGACGAAGGACGACGTCAATCGCGTCGACGATGCGCTCGACGCCTTCATCCCCGAGGCGCCGAACCAGCCTTATGAAATCCGCGACCTCATCCGGACGATCGCAGACGAGGGACACTTCCTCGAAGTGCACCAGTCGTACGCGCGCAACATCGTCGTCGGCTTCATGCGGCTCAACGGACAGTCGATCGGTGTCGTGGCGAACCAGCCGGCGTTCCTCGCCGGCGTGCTCGACATCAACGCTTCGCGAAAGGGCGCGCGATTCGTCCGCTTCTGCGACGCGTTCAACGTTCCGCTGCTCGTGCTCGAGGACGTTCCCGGCTTCCTGCCCGGAACCGACCAGGAGTACGGCGGGATCATCATCCACGGCGCGAAGCTGCTCTATGCGCTCGCCGAGGCGACGGTTCCGAAGGTCACGGTGATCACGCGGAAGGCGTACGGCGGCGCGTACTGCGTCATGAACTCGAAGCACATCCGCGCCGACATGAACTTCGCCTACCCGACCGCGGAGATCGCGGTCATGGGTGCCGAGGGAGCGGTGAGCATCCTCTACCGCGGCGCCGAGGATCGCGACGCGAAGGTCGCCGAGTACAAAGAGAAGTTCGCGAATCCCTATATCGCCGCCGAGCGCGGATACGTTGACGAGATCATCGAGCCGCGCTTCACGCGCCGGAAACTGATCACCGCCTTCTCCATGCTCCGCAACAAGCGCGACAAGAACCCGCCGAAGAAGCATGGGAACATCCCGTTGTAGAGCGCAGAGCACAGAGCGCAGAGCGCAGAAGGTCCTGCTCTGCGCTCTGCGCTCTGCCCTCTGCGCTCTATTCCTGACCTGCGCCCGCGAGGCGAAGCATCCCAACGTCCTCCTCCTCACCGTCGACACCTTCCGCGCCGATCGCATCAGCGCGAACACACCGAACCTTCGGAAGCTCGCGGGCCAAAGCGTGCGGTTCACCAACGCGGACTCTCCCGTCCCGCTGACGCTTCCCGCACACTGCTCGATTCTTTCCGGCGAGCTGCCGCTGCATCACGGCGTGCGCAACAACGGCGCGAATGGGTTTCCGGCGGATCGCGAGACGCTGGCGACGGTCTTCGCGGCGGCGGGATACCGGACCGGCGCGTTCGTCAGCTCGTTCGTGCTCGATCATCGTTTCGGTCTGCAGCGAGGCTTCGAGCAGTACGACGACGAGATTCCGCGCGATGCGACCGCCGAGGCGAACACGCTCGAGGCGGAGCGCCGCGGGGACGTCACTGTTGACCGGGCACTCGCGTGGCTTGACGCAGGGCGGGCTTCAGCCCGACCGTGGTTTGCCTGGGTGCACCTGTATGACGCCCACGCGCCGTACGCCCCTCCCGCGCCGTATCCGCAGACGTACGACGGCGAGATCGCTTTCGTCGACGCGCAGGTCGGACGTCTCCTCGCCGCGATCGACCGCAAGAACACGATCGTGCTCGTCGTCGGCGATCACGGCGAGTCGCTCGGTGAGCACGGCGAGCTGACGCACGGTTTGCTCGTTTACGAGGCGACGCTGCACGTCCCGATGCTGCTCGCCGCGCCGGATGCCGATTCGCACGAAGTCAAGACGCCGGTCAGCTCGATCGACATCGCGCCGACGCTCGCGCAGCTCGCCGGTCTCAAACTCAACCGCGCCGACGGCGTCGCGCTGCCGTTGAAGGGCGAGCCGGAGGCGAAGGATCTCTACGCCGAATCGCAGTACCCGACGACCTTCGGCTGGAGTGCGCTCTCCGCGATTCGCCGCGGCGAGTCGAAGCTGATCTCCAATCGCGAGCTGTACGACCTCGGACGCGATCCGAACGAGAAGTCGAACATTCTCGCCGGTGACCGCCGCACCTTTCGCGCACTCGACACCGCGATGCTCGAGATTCGCAAGAGCGAGGCGGCGCCATCGACGCAGACCACCGTCGACGAGGAGACGCGGCGCAAGCTCGCGAGCCTCGGGTACGTCGCGCCCTCCGGCGCGGCGCCGGAGGGAGAGCACCCCGACCCCGTTGCGATGACCCCGCTCTTCCGCCAGTTCGAAGAGGCGACGTGGGCGCTTAACGGCGGCCGGCCGAAAGACGCGAGCGCGACGTTCACGAAGCTGGTGAGCGCCGATCCCCGCAATCCCGTTTTTCGCGAGAGCCTTGGCCGCGCCTTGCGGCAGGTCGGCGACAACGAAGCGGCGGTGCGTCTGTATCGCGAGAGCGTCGCCATCGCGCCGAACAACGCCGATGCCTGGTACAACCTCGCCGTCTCGCTGCAGGACGCCGGACACCGCGACGAAGCCGGCATCGCGATCCGCGAGGCGATCCGCCGCGACGACAAACGCCCCGAGGTCCACAACGCCCTCGGAGTGGCGCTGATGAGCGATGGAAACGCGGCAGGCGCGGAGGAGGAGTTCCGCCGGACGATCGCGCTCGACCCGCGCAACGCGCGCGCCTGGAACAACCTCGGGAACGTCCTGCGGGCGACGAATCGTCTCGACGAGGCACGCGCCGCGTACGCGCAGTCCTCCAACCTCGCGCCGAACTACGCCGACCCGCTGAACGGCGCCGGCGTCATCGACGTGCAGCAGGACCATCCGCGCGATGCGATTCCGAAGTTCGACGCCGCGTTGCGGATCGCACCGAACTACTACGAGGCGGAGCTCAATCGCGGGATCGCACTGAAGATGGCGGGCGACGAAGAGGCCGCAGCCGAACAGTTGAGACGATTACTGGCGACCCTCCCTCCCGGCGCCGCGTATGACGAGCAGCGCAATGCGGCTCGCTCGTTGTTACATTGAGAACAAGAGGGGTACCGCCGTACCTAACTTGGTCTATAGTTCACGGAAAGTTCACCCGATCCAGTAGATCAAATTTAGGAGGGCTCCCCGTGTCCAAACGATGGTCCATTTCCCTCGTCCTCGCTGCTGCGCTCCTGCTCGTTGCGACGAGCATGTTTGCGCAGAGCACCGGCGGCGCGCTTGTAGGCCGCGTCACCGACGAAACCGGCGGCGCGCTTCCCGGCGTGACCGTCACGGCGACGAACGACGCGACCGGAATCTCGCGTAGCGTCGTCACCGGTACCGACGGCAGTTATCGCTTCTCGTCGTTGTCGGTCGGCACCTACACGGTCGTCGCCGACCTGTCGGGCTTCAACACCACCACGACGAAGAACGTCACCGTGTTGGTCGCGACCGACAACATTCGCAACGTCACGCTCAAGCAGGGCGCGGTGAAGGAGCAGATCACGGTCACCGCCGAGGCGCCGCTCGTCGCAACGTCGCCGAGCGTCGGCACGGTGGTCAGTCAGAAGGAGCTCGAGAACCTCCCGCTGAACGGCCGCCAGTTCGCGAACCTCGGCACGCTCGCGCCGGGCACGACCCTCTCGGTCAACTCCGACCCGACGAAGCCGGGTCAGCTCACGATCGCGCTCAACGGCGGATCGGGACGCAACGTGAACTTCCTGATCGACGGCGGCGACAACACCGACGACACGATCGGCGGCGCGCTGCAGAACTTCAACATCGAAGCGGTGCAGGAGTTCAAGATCCAGACGATGCAGTACAAGGCCGAGTACGGCCGCTCCTCCGGCGGCGTGCTCAGCGTCGTCACGAAGACCGGCGGCAACGACCTCTCCGGCAGCGTCTACGACTTCTACCGGGCCAAGAGTCTCAACAGTGAGTCGAATTCGGAGAAGCTCGCCGGTATCGGCAAGCAGCCGTATCGCCGCGATCAGTACGGTGCCTCCCTCGGCGGTCCGATCGTCAAAGACAAGGCCTTCTTCTTCGGCACCTGGGAGAAGACGAAGCGCACGACGGCGTACACCGTCAACACCGGTCAGAACCTCCTCGGCGCGTTCGAGGGGCAGAGCTTCTCGCTGCCGTTCAAGGACGAGCTGGGAACCGCGAAGCTTTCGCTGAACGCGAGCCCCAAGCAGTTCCTTCAGGTCCGCTACGGCTATCAGAAGAACGCCGACAAATACGGCCAGAGCGCTCTCGCCGCTCCGACCTCGCTCGGCACCGTGAGCAACGACTACAAGTCGCTCCTCGCGAATGACACCTGGCAGATCGGCTCGAACCGCACCAACGAGTTCGTCTTCCAGTACACCAAGTTCGCGAACGCCATCACGGCCGACTCGCAGGATCCCTACATCTACTATCCGTCCGGCGCGCACCTCGGACAGAACGTCAACACGCCGCAGACGACCAACCAGAAGAAGTACCAGTACAAGGATGACTTCTCGTGGTCGACGCAGATGGGCTCGATGCACCACGACTTCAAGGCGGGTGCGCAGTACATCAACGAGCCGACGCTCGGCGGCGACTTCACCGTCGGCACCACCGGCCAGTTCAGCCTGCGCGACGACGCGCCGGGCTCCCCGGTCGTCAGCATTCTCTTCAACGGCGGATTCTCGGGTGATTCGACTCCGATCAAGCAGTACAGCGGGTACTTCCAGGACGACATTGGCGTCAACAAGAACCTGACGGTGAACGCCGGTCTCCGCTGGGATAGCTGGACGGGCTTCGATCTGAATCAGAGCGTGAACCCGAACCTGGCCGTCGTTCAGGCGGCGGCCAATGCCAACAAGTATCCGAACGAGCCGTGGCTCGCGTCGTTCAAGAACGGCGGCGGCACCACGCTGCAGAACCCGAAGAACAACTTCGCGCCGCGTCTCGGCTTCACGTACGACCTGCACGGCGACTCGAAGAACATCATCCGCGGCGGCGCCGGCCGTTACTACGACTTCCCCTACACCAACGCCAACATCCTCTTTCCGGCAAGCGCGGTTCAGTCGTTGTTCGGACCGGTCTACAACTTCGAAGATCCGACCTGCCCCAAGAAGAAGGGTGACCCTCCGTGCCAGGGCATCAAGAACGCCAACGGGACCTTGTTCCGGCCTGGCATCGACCCTCTACCGCCGAACCAGCTCGGGAGCGGCGGCGCCCTGAGCCGCGCCACTCGCGAGCTCGCGATGCCGACGGTCGCGAAAGCGCCGTACTCCGACCAGATTTCGCTCGGTTACTCGACCGAGGTCAGTCAGTCGCTCGGGCTCAACATCGAGGCGGTCAGCTCGCGCTATCACGACATCCCTTATCGCTTCCGCGCCGATCCGATCGATCCGGCGACCGGCAGCCGGCAGTTCGACCCGAACATCGTCCCGAGTAACTTCCGCATCTGGGCGAACGACGGTCACGCCGAATACGAGGGTCTGAACCTCGGCTTCCACGCCCGTGCCGGCTCCAATTTCGAGGCGCAGGGCTTCTACACGCTGTCGCGCAGCAAGGGCAACATCCTCGCCGGCGCGGACGAGTTCCGCGTGGTCGACGCAGGCCACCAGACCGACGTCACGCGCGACACCAGCGTCAGCCCCTTCAATCCCGACTGCAGCGCGTGCAACGGCCCGCTCGACACCGACTCGCGCCACAAGGTGACCCTCAGCACCGTCTATCGCGCCCCGTACGGCATCAACGTTTCGGGCATCCTGCGCTGGCACTCCGGGACGCCCTACACCGTCTACGCTTACGGCATCAACACTGATGCGCAGTGCGACCAGGCCGGTCACCCGAAGTGTTCCGCCAAGGTCGACCTGAACGGCGACGGATACACGATGGATCTCGCGCCCGGTCATAACCACGTCAACGACCAGCGCGGCCCGTCGTTCTCGCAGGTCGACGTCCGTGTGTCGAAGGAGTTCAAGTTCGGCGGCAATTACGGATTCGAGGTCATCGGTGAGGTCTTCAACCTCCTCAACTCGAAGAACGCCACCGTGTTCGACTCGTTCGGCAACACCTCCGCCTACGCCGGTGACCCGGGTCAGGGTGAGCAGCGCCTCATCCAGCTCGGCGGCCGGCTCCGGTTCTAAGTCTCACGAAACGGGTATCTTCGGGGGCCGGCTCACCGCCGGCCCCTTTCGTTTTCCGGAATACGGTTGCACCCGAAGCCGTTGTCGCCAATCCGCGGCTGTGTTACAACCGCGTCCCAACTTCTCGGAGGTTCGTCGTGTACGCCATCATCAAGTCCGGTGGAAAGCAGTATCGCGTCGCTCAGGGCGACGTCGTTTCGGTCGAGCGTGACGCCCTTGGCAGCGCTGACAAGGACAAGATCACGTTCAGCGATGTGCTGATGGTCGGCGGCGATCAGCCGAAGGTCGGCAGTCCCCTGGTGTCCGGCGCCTCGGTCGTGGCGACGGTCCTCAGCGAGAATCGCGGCGAGAAGATCATTGTTTTCAAGAAGAAGCGCCGCAAGAACCATACGAAGCGGACCCACGGCCATCGCCAGGATCTGGTCCAGCTTCGCATCGACTCGATCAACATCTAACTGTCGGAGAACACCATGGCTCACAAAAAAGGACAGGGATCTTCGCGCAACGGCCGCGACTCGCAGCCGAAAATGCTCGGCGTCAAGCGCTTCGCGGGACAGTTCGTCACCGGCGGAACGATCATCGTTCGCCAGCGCGGCACGAAGTTCTACCCGGGCGTCAACGTCGGCATGGGACGTGACCACACGCTCTACGCCGAAATCGACGGCGTCATCCAGTTCCACGACAAGGGCGAGCGCGGACGCTTCGTCACTGTCACCCCTCCCGTCGCCGAGTAACTATGGCGCCGGCGACCCTGCCGGCGGACCAGTCGAAGCGCCGCCCCAGGGCGGCGTTTTTGTTGCAAACTGAGCTACTGAGATGTTCATCGATTACGCGACCATCCGTGTGAAAGCCGGAGACGGCGGGAACGGATGCGTCGCGTTCCGCCGCGAGAAATTCGTCCCCAAGGGCGGCCCGTCCGGCGGCGACGGCGGCAGCGGCGGCTCGGTCTGGATCGTCGCCTCCAAACGGCTGAACACGCTCTACCACCTCCAGTTCCAGCGCGAGTGGAAGGGCGGCCGCGGCGAGCACGGCATGGGCTCGAACTGTTCCGGCCAGCACGGTGCGGAAGTGGAGATCGAGCTCCCGATCGGGAGCGTCGTCCGCGACAAAAACACGAACGAAGTCATCGCCGACCTCGCGGAAGACGGCCAGCGCGTCCTCGTCGCGAAGGGCGGCCGCGGCGGATGGGGCAATCAGCACTTCGCGACGGCGACCCGCCAGGCGCCGCGCTTCGCGCAGCCGGGCAATGACGGCGAAGAGCGCGAGCTCGTCGTGGAGCTGAAGCTGATCGCCGACGTCGGCATCGTCGGTCTCCCGAACGCCGGCAAATCGACCCTCATCTCCGTGATCAGCGCCGCGAAGCCGAAGATCGCTGACTACCCATTCACGACGCTCATCCCGAACCTCGGCGTCGTCACGGCCGACGACGACTTCACCTTCGTCGTCGCCGACATCCCCGGCCTCATCGAAGGCGCTCACGAAGGACACGGCCTCGGCGACCAGTTCCTCCGTCACGTCGAGCGTTGCTCCGTCCTGGTGCACCTCGTTGACCTTTCGGCGAACGAAACGCCCGATCAGGACGCGGAAGTCATCGCGCGCGAGCTGCAGGCGTACTCGCCCCTCCTCGCGGAGAAGCCCCGGATCGTCTGCGGGTCGAAGCTCGACTCCGCGATCGAGGGGAACTCCGAGAAGCTTCGCGCCTACGCCGCGAAGCACGGCTACAACTACCACGAGATCTCGGCCGTGGTGGGCGACGGGGTACGCGTTCTCGTCCGCGCCCTCGCCCGATTCGTGCGGGAGCATTACGAAGCGCCCGCACTCGCTCCATGAAGATCGGGATCTGCGGCGGCACCTTCGACCCCTTCCATCGCGGCCACCTCGAGCCGGTCCTCGCCGCGCGCGAATCGATGCAGTGGGACCGCGTCCTCTACTTCGTCGCGTACCGCCAGCCGTTCAAGGAGAAGGGCGGCAGCGCCTCGGGGTACCACCGCTTCGCGATGGCCGCCCTTGCGACGCAGTCGATCGACGACGTCTGGATCTCGTCGTGGGAGCTGGAACGTGAAGGCGTCTCATACACCGTCGACACCCTCGAACATCTTCGGAGCGAGTATCCCGAGGCGACCCTCGACTGGATCATCGGGGACGACAACCTCGCGAGGCTCAGCGAATGGAAGCGGATCGACCGCATCTTCGAGCTCGCGAACTTCGTCGTCCTCACGCGCGTGGCGCCGGCAATCCCGCCGGCGAATGATGCCGTTCCCGACTGCGTCTGCGACGCGGCGACCCGCCCGCCGCACGGCGCGATCGCATACGCCCAGAACGCAACCATCCCGATTTCATCCACCGAAATCCGGCGGCGGGTCCGCGCCGGAGAGTCGATCGACGCTCTGGTCGATCCGCGCGTCTCGCGCTACATTCAGCACAATCGTCTTTATCAGGAGACCTCTTGAAAGAGAAGAACGACGATTCCATTGAAAGCCGCGTCCGTCTGGCAGTGGCGGCCGCCCTCGACAAGAAAGCCTTCGACCTCAACGTCCTCGCCGTCGCGGAGCTCACCTCGATCGCGGACTTCTTCATTCTCGCCAGCGCGAGCAACGAGCGGCAGGCTGCCGCTATCGCAGACGCCGTGCAGGAGTCGCTGCGCGACAAGATGAAAGTGAAGCCGCTGCTCGTCGAAGGGGCGACTCCGGGCCGCTGGATCCTCCTCGACTACGGCGACTTCATCTTCCACATCTTCACCGAGGACACGCGGCGGTTCTACGGCCTCGAACGGCTGTGGGGCGATGCGCCGAACATGACCGCGGAATTTACAGGTGAGGAGAGAGCCGAAGCGCCTCGACGTGCACTCAAAAAGACGTCGTGAGCCTGCGCTCAACCGCCTTCTCCGCACGCGCAGCCGCGCCATGCGCGCGCTCGTCGACACCGCGGCGAAGCTCGTCGATCGCGACGTCAGCGTCCTGATCTCCGGAGAGAGCGGCACCGGCAAGAACTACCTCGCCGAGGCGCTGCATGCGTGCGGGCCAAGACGCGAGGCGCCGTTCGTCACCATCGATTGCGCCTCGATCCCGCACGAACTGTTCGAGTCCGAGCTGTTCGGATACGAGAAGGGGACCTTCACCGACGCCACCGCGCGCAAGATCGGCAAACTCGAGGCGGCGCGGAACGGCACCACCTACTTTGACGAGATCGCCGCGCTGACGCCTCCTCTTCAGGCCAAGCTCCTCCGCGCTCTCGAAGAGCGGCACTTCACGCGCCTCGGCGGATCAGAGAACGTCGCTTTTCACGCGCGTGTGATCTCATCGACCAGCAGCGACCTCGCCGGATTCCGGAGCGATCTGCTCTATCGCATCAACGTCGTCACGCTGACCATCCCGCCGCTGCGCGAGCGCGCCGACGATATCCCGCTGCTCGCAAACGCTTTCCTCCGCAAGGCGAGGAAAGGTGCGACGTTCGATGCCGAGGCGATGGAGCTGCTGACGTCGTACTCATGGCCGGGGAACATCCGCGAGCTGCGCAACGTCGTCGAGCGCGCGGCGCTGCTGTCGGAGTCCGACGTCATCGGCCCCGTCGCGCTTCCCATGGATCGTCTGCGCGAGCCTGTCGCGCTCGTCGACGCGGCGACCCGCAACTCCTGGACGCTCGACCAGCTCGAAGAGCGCTACATCCGCGAGGTCCTCCGCCGGACGAAGGAGAACTACTCCCGCGCCGCGGAGATCCTCGGTATCAACCGGAAGACGCTGCTCGAGAAGCGGAAGAAGTACGGGATCGAATGAAAATCTCCCTCATCTGGCCGGCGTCGTCGAGCGAGAAGGACTTCGCCGAAGCGATCGATCGCTATTTGAACCGCATCCGTCACTTCTACCCGATCGAGGTCGTCGAGGTGCCCGCCGAGCGCGGTAGACAAAATCAAAGTGATGCGGCTACTATGCGCAGCCAATCTTCGCGGCTGGTGGCCGCGATCCCCGCGCGCGGTACTGTCGTGGTGCTCGACGAACGGGGGCAAATGCTTGATTCTTTGAAATTTGCGCGGTGGCTCGAGCGGCTGACAATGGACAGCCCGCACGGCATTCATTTCGTAGTCGGGGGCGACCTCGGTCTGGACGACAGCGTCCGCAATCGGGCCGACAAGCTGCTGAGCTTATCCGCGATGACGTTGCCGCATCAGGTCGCACGCGTCGTCCTGCTGGAACAGATCTACAGGGCGTGCACGTTGATCCGCAACATTCGCTATCACAAATAAGAGGAGTGGCTGAATGGCCGCTAAAGCAAAAGCAAAGAACAACCCCTGGCAGGCGTACGAAGACGCCCTTCGCCGCAAGCAGCAGGAGCTGGTCGACTCGTACGAACGCGACAAGGCCGCCGGGAACGCACAACCGGACGACGGCATCCAGGATCTCGCCGACAAAGCGGCGAGCGCCTATTCGAAAGAGCTCAACTTCTCCCTCTCCGACGGCGAGCGCAACTCGCTGAAGCTGGTCGAGGAAGCTCTCGATCGCGTCCGCGAGGGAACGTTCGGCTCCTGCACGAACTGCGGGAACACCATCGGCGAGAAGCGCCTCCAGGCGATCCCGTGGACGGCGTACTGCATCGACTGCCAGGAGCTCGTCGAAAAGGGCCTGCTGTCGTAGCACCGAGATCCGAACTTTGACCGCGCTCGAGCCGGTCCTCGCCAAGATCGCCGAAGGCAAGACGCCGCGCGTGATCCTCGTCGGCGGCGACAGCGAGTACCTGGCCGAGCGCGCGTTTCACGACATCCGCGACGCCATCATCGCGAAGAACCCCGGCATCGCGCTCGAGTCGTACGAGGCGGGCGCCGAGCTCGCGGCGATCCTCGACTCCTACCGCACCTCCTCGCTCTTCGCCACGGCGCGCCTGATCGTCGTCGCGGAGCTCAACGCGTTCGTTTCCGCGAAGCAGATCGCGTCGCTCTACGACAAGGCGATCGCCGACTGGAAGAGCGCCAAGACCGACAAGAAGCGCGCGTCGTCCGCCGCGAAGCTCCTCCACGTCCTCGGCCTCGCCGGCACGGACCTCGACGAGAAGGACCGTTCCATCGCCGACGCCCTAGGCGTGGCGCTCGACAACACCCTCACCGACATGCTCGCGTTCTGCCGCGGCACGGGGAAGAAGGCGTCGCGCGGCGAGGACGACGCCGCGATCCTGATGGAGGCGATCGGCCGCGGCGGCGCGCCGGGGACGACGCTGCTGCTCCGCACCGGCGAGGTCCCGCGCGACTCCGCCACGACCGATCTGATCAAGCGCAACGGGGTCGTGCTCGAGTTCGACCTGACGCGTGAAGGGTTCAACGCCGCGCTGGAGCACGCGATCGCCGACATCGCGAATGACGCGAAGGTGAAGTTCGAGCCGCGCGCCATCGCCGCGCTGCGCCAGCGCCTCGGCATCGAACGCCTGCTCGCCGACAAGTTCTCGCGCGAGGTGCCGGAGATCCGCGTCGCCGTCTCCGAAGCCGAGCGGCTTGCGACCCTCGCCGGCGAAGGGGGACGCGTCGACGCCGCGATGGTCGAGCGCGAGGTCGCCGCGGTCGAGGGCGGCGCGCGCTACGAGTTCGGATCGCTCTTCAGCGAAGGAAAGATCATCGATGCGATCGCCAAGCTCCGTGAGCTCGTGGCGCAGGGCCGCCGCGAGGATCCGCGCGCCTCGATCGACATCCAGTACGGCAAGTTCCTCTTCCCGCTCGCCGACGAGCTGCGGCAACTGATCGCGATCCACTCCTACGCCCGCGCCGCGAACCTCAACCTCCGGCAGTCGATTCAGTACAACCGCTTCAAGGACACCATCGCGGAGAAGCTCGGCGACTACATGAAGAACGCCGGCATCGTCCGCCAGCGCCCGCACCCGTTCCCGCTGCACAAGAAATGGTCCGCCGCCGGCGCCCAGCGCGAAGAAGACCTCTGGCGCGCCCTCGCCCTCGTCGCCGACCTCGAAGTGAAGCGCAAGTCCGGCGGCCTCCCCGTCGACGTCGGCATGGAGACCTTCCTCCTCTCCCGCCTGCGCGCATAAACTCCGCCCCATGTTCCCGAACGTCGGTCGCCAGGCTTGGCGTGCGCTCTTCGCGGCGCAGCTCGGATGGATGCTCGACGCGATGGACTTTCTCCTCTTCACCTTCGCGATCCTGCCGATCCAGAAAGAGTTCGGGCTCAGCAGCGCCACGATGGGCGGCCTCACCTCGGTCGCGCTGATCGCAGGTGCCGTCGGCGGCATCGGATTCGGCCGCATCGCCGACCGCATCGGCCGCGTCCGTGCGATGACGATCTCGATCCTGGTCTACTCGGCGGCGACCGCCGGTCTCGCCACCTCTCACGCGCTCTGGCAGCTCATCGCCTGGCGCGTCCTCGTCGGCCTCGGCATGGGCGGCGAGTGGTCGTGCGGCTCCGTTCTCGTCGCCGAAACATGGCCCGCGGAGCACAGAGGCAAAGCGATGGGCCTGATGCAGAGCGGCTGGGCGATCGGCGCGCTGTTCGCCGCCGCGATCTCGGCGCTCGTCCTCGATCGCTTCGGCTGGCGCGTCCTCTTCCTCATCGGCGCGCTGCCGGCGATCGCCGCGTTTTTCATCCGGCGCGGCGTTGAAGAACCGAAGATCTGGCGGGATGGTGGTGCGCGCGATTCGCGCTTCACCGACATCTTCGAAGCGACCGTGGTCCGCAGGACGATCCTCGCGACCATCGTCGCCGCCTCCGTGCTCGTCGCCTACTGGGGACTCACAAGTTGGCTCCCCGCGTTCCTCGCCTCGCCGGTCGAGAAAGGGGGCGCCGGCCTGACGGTGACCAAGTCCGCGCTCTGGCTCGTGATCCTGCAGGTCGGCGCGTTCTTCGGCTACACCACCTTCGGCTGGATCGCCGACCGCTTCGGGCGCCGGCCGTCGTTCACCTTCTTCATGATCGCCGCGGCGATCGTCGTGCCGGTCTTCGCCTTCGGTGCGCGCTCGCCGATCACGCTGCTGACCATCGGACCTCTGGTCGGCTACTTCGGCCACGGCTACTTCTCGCTCTTCGGCGCCATGCTCGCGGAGCTCTTCCCGACGCGCATTCGCGCCACGGCGCAGGGCTTTTGCTACAACGCCGGCCGCGTGGTCAGCGCCGCCGCGCCGTACACCATCGGCGCATTGGCGCAGTCGCGTCTCAACTATGGCCTCGCCGTCGACGCGCTCTTCTTCGCTCTCGGCGGCGCGCTCATCTGGCTGCTTCCGGAAACGAAAGGAGCGGAGCTGTGACGATCGAGATCAGTGCCGACATGGGAGAAGGCGCCGCCGCCGAGCCGGAGATCTGGCCGCTCATCGACGCCGCGAACGTCGCGTGCGGCGGCCACGCCGG